>RCUH01000006.1_pt1 | contig 557875 bp, 517 predicted proteins | sample 2166191 | NCBI WGS metagenome assembly RCUH01 (sample SAMN09932848, study PRJNA488358) | compost metagenome | feature: garden; material: soil; isolation source: compost soil in an enriched community after 214 h of incubation | place: Germany: Experimental Botanical Garden Goettingen | collected... | reverse complement strand
ACATCTTTTTAAGAAACTTTTTAAAAAGATTCGTTTTAAATTCCTTCAAAACGACGTAACCAAAACCACCACTTCTTCACCCCCATCACACCCACTTTCAGCTCGCTTACTTCGCGTTTCGCTGCGTGTTCTGCGACGGGAGCCGAACTATAGCAAAGCTTCTTTGAAGTTGGCAAGCGCTTTGCAGAAATAAAATCAAAATACTTCAAATTAGTTTTTACCGCCCCTGTTATACGTTCTTGAAACTTGGCAAACGCTTATCCAAAAACGCCTGCATTCCTTCCTTCTGGTCCGCAGTAGCAAAGGTGCTGTGGAATAAGCGCCGCTCGAACTGCACGCCTTCGGCCAGCGTCGTTTCATAAGCACGGTTAATAGACTCTTTGACCATCATCACCATAGGCAGGGACATATTGGCGATGACGGTTGCCGCCGCCAATGCTTCTTCATGCAATTTATCTGCCGCAACGACGCGCGAGACCAGGCCCGCACGTTCCGCTTCCGCCGCATCCATCATGCGTGCCGTCAGGCACAGATCCATTGCCTTGGCCTTGGAGACCGCACGCGGCAGGCGTTGCGTACCGCCGGCACCAGGAATGATGCCCAGCTTGATTTCCGGCTGACCGAACTTGGCCGTATCCGCCGCGATGATGAAATCGCACATCATTGCCAGTTCGCAACCACCGCCCAATGCATAACCGGCAACTGCGGCAATCACCGGCTTGCGTACGCTGCGGATCTGCTCCCAGTTGCGCGTGATGTAATCGCCTTTATATACATCCATATATGTATATGTAGCCATTGCGCCGATATCGGCGCCGGCGGCGAAGGCTTTTTCACTACCGGTAATGATCATGCAGCCGATATCGTCATCGCCGTCGAAGGATTGCAGGGCCAAACCCAGCTCATCCATCAATTTGTCATTCAGCGCATTCAGCGCCGCAGGGCGATTCAAGGTAATCAGGCCAACCTTGCCGTGGATTTCGACCAGAATATTTTCGTATTGCATGGAATCGCTCCTTATATGTGCTGAGTAGACTGCGTTATTCGGATATCACTTCGGCAATAGCACCCACATCGTACCGCGCTGCTTCATGCGGCCTGCCTGTTCGCCGGCCTGCGCGCCAAAACCCCAGAAGTAATCGGCCCGCACCGCATTCTTGATGGCGCCGCCGGTATCTTGCGCCATGACCAGGCGTTGCAACAGGGCATTGCTGTTCGGCTGCGTGGTCGACAGGAAGACCGGCGCACCCATCGGTATATATTGCGGATCGATCGCGATCGAGCGCTGCGGCGTCAAAGGTACGCCCATCGCACCTTTCGGCCCGACACGCGGATCCGTCACTTTTTCTTCCTTGAAGAAGACATAGCTTGGGTTGGCATTCAGCAATTCCTGCTGCCGCGTCGGATTGGCGATCACCCAGGCCTTGATGCTTTGCGCCGACGCCTGGTCCAGCGTCATTTCGCCCTTATCGACCAGATAGCGGCCGATAGATTTATACGGCTGGCCGTTTTGGTCGGCATAAGCGACCCTCACGATTTCCTTGCCATCCGCCAACTGCACACGGCCGGAGCCTTGCACCTGCAGGAAGAAAGCTTCAATCGGATCATCAACCCAAAGGATTTCCTTGCCGGCCAGGGAATTCGATTGCGCCATTTCTGCGCGTGACGGATAGGCGACAACCTTGTTGCCGACCAGGCGGCCGCGCAAACGCAGGCCTTTCAGTTCCGGATAGACGCTGGCCAGTTCAATTGTCAGGATATCGTCCGGCACCCGATGCAAAGGCGTCTGGTACGGACCGCCACGCTTGCGCGAACCGCGCAGCAATGGCTCGTAGTAGCCGGTAACCAGGCCATTATCCGAACCGTCGGGATTATTGACCTGATACGGAATGAAGTAGGTTTCAAAGTACTGGCGGATCGCGTCGACGTTAGCGGTGTCTACATTCGCGGCGGCGCCACACGCATTTTTCCAGTTCACACGGCGGATCAGCACCGAGCATGACGCCGCAAAGGCCGGCCAGGCTTCACGCAGATTGTCCTGGCGCCAGCCCGGCAATGTGGCATAGGTGGTCGGACGCAAGGTCGGGCCGATTTCGGTTTTCGGTAAATCGCCCGGCGTGACGACCGGTTTCGGCGGCACCACCGGCTTTTCCGGTGGCGGCGGGAGCGTGGAACAGGAAACAAGGCCGAGCACGAGGGATGCGAGTAAACTGAGGCGAATAAATGACATAGGGGTAATAAGCAATGTGGCTATTATTGGTTGAAGCGGGAATCGCGCTGTTTTTACTGTTCTTTATAGTGTGGTGGACCATGTTTTCCGGCAGAAAGCCAACACAGCCACCAGCACAAAAGTCTCTACCGCCACAGGAAGACGGACAGAACAAGTCGCAGGATTAATGCAGGGTACGCGGCAGGGATAAGACAAACTCGGGAATTTTCACTTCAAACTGCTCGCCATCCTCGGCGACGCAGAAGTATTCCCCGGTCATGGAACCCTGCGGCGTCGCCATCGACATGCCGCTGGTGTATTCATACTGCTCACCCGGCTGCAATAAAGGCTGGTTCCCCACCACACCAAGGCCGCGCACTTCCTGCACATGGTTGTTGGCATCTGTAATCAGCCAATGCCGCGAAATCAATTGCGCCGCGACCTGCCCCGTATTCTTGATCGTCACTGCATACGCAAATACATAATTGGAACGGGCCGGATCGGACTGTTCCTCCAGATATTGCGTATTGATAGTCACGGTAAATTCATAAGATGCCATTTGATTCCTTTTGCGCTGCAAGTTCCCCTGCTTCTTATTTCTTATATAGGTCGTGCCGGCGCTGCCCGGTTCATATATATAGGGCAACAAGCCATTGCACACGAAATTCCCGCACCATGCAAGGCAGTACGGCGGAGTCACGGGTAAAATAGCGGCTTCTTTAGCAAAGTCACGACCATGCCAAACTACCGCATCGCCCCCAGCATTCTATCCGCCGACTTCGCCCGCCTGGGTGAAGAAGTACGCAATGTCGTCACTGCCGGCGCCGATATCATCCATTTCGACGTGATGGATAACCATTATGTTCCTAATCTGACAATCGGGCCGCTGGTCTGTGAAGCGATACGCCCGCATGTGCAAGTGCCTATCGACGTGCACCTGATGGTCAAGCCGGTAGATCGCATTATTCCTGACTTTGCCAAAGCCGGTGCCAATATCATCACCTTCCACCCGGAAGCGTCCGAGCACATTGACCGCACGCTGCAATTGATACGCGACAACGGCTGCAAAGCCGGCCTGGTCTTCAATCCGGCCACACCGCTGAATCACCTGGAACACGTGATGGACAAGCTCGACATCATCCTGATGATGTCGGTCAACCCGGGTTTTGGTGGTCAATCCTTCATTCCGCACACACTGAAGAAGATTGCAGCAGTTCGCAAAATGATCGATGAATCCGGCCGCGACATCATGCTGGAAGTCGACGGCGGCATCAAAATCGACAATATCGAAGCGGCGGCTCGCGCCGGCGCCGATACCTTTGTCGCCGGCTCCGCGATTTTCGGCAAGCCGGATTACAAGGCGGTGATCGACGCGATGCGCAGCGAACTGGCGAAAGTCTGAGCTTGAACACAGTGACTGAAAACAAGATGTTGCACGGCATACGCGGCGTCATTATCGATCTCGACGGCACCATGCTGCATACCGCGCAGGACCTGCATATTGCGGTCAATCGCATGCGTGAAGGCCTGGGCCTCGCACCCTTGAACCTCGAAACCGCGATCAGCTTTGTCGGCAAGGGTGCCGACAACCTGGTGCGCAAGGCCATCGGCGTGGATTTCTCCGAAAACGAAGTGGAACAGCGCTTCGCCGAAGCCATGGCCTTGTTCGAGCAGCATTATTTCGATGTAAATGGCGAATTCGCCAGCGCCTACCCGGGCGTGCATGAAGGTTTGCAGGAAATGCAGGCCAAAGGTTTGCGCATGGCGTGCGTCACCAACAAACCCATCGCCTTCACCCTGCCGCTGCTGAAGAAGACCGGCTTGCATGATTACTTTGAAATCATTTACGGCGGCGATTCCTTTGCGAAAAAGAAGCCGGACCCGATGCAATTGCTACAGGTCTGTGCTGATTTTGAGCTGAAGCCGGCGCAAGTCGTCGCCATCGGCGATTCCATCAATGACTCGCAAGCCGCACGGGCAGCGGGTTGCAAGGTGCTCGCCGTACCGTATGGCTACAACCACGGGCAGGCTATACAAGACGTCGATTCGGATGGTATAGTTTCTTCGCTGCTCGAAGCAGCTCATCTAATTTCAACATAAACATTATGTTTCTCAACAAAAAACGACTCGCATCACCAGGCGCCCATGAGGCCTGGCTATGGCGACGCTGGCAAATCTGGTCTTAAACACCAATTGCCGCTGATCGTCTGCGCCCATTGCGCGATCAGCAACGTTTTTTGAACTACCACGCCGCTCGACTACAATAGCGGTCCGGAGAGAAACATGACTGAACTCGAATTCAAATCGTTGGCCGCGCAAGGCTACAACCGTATTCCGCTGATCGCCGAAGCTTTTGCTGATCTGGAAACACCGCTCACGCTCTACCTGAAACTGGCACAAACCCAGAATGGCGGGAAGAATTCCTTCCTGCTGGAATCTGTCGTCGGCGGTGAGCGTTTCGGTCGTTATTCCTTTATCGGCCTGCCTGCCAATACCCTGATGCGCAGCTTCGGCACACGCATAGAAGTCGTCAGGAACGGCACCGTGATCGAAACCGTGGAAGGCAATCCGCTCGATTTCATCGCGGAATTCCAGGCACGCTATAAAGTCGCGATCCTGCCCGGCATGCCGCGTTTCTGTGGCGGCCTGGCCGGTTACTTTGGTTACGACACGGTACGCCACGTCGAAAAACGCCTGGCCCACAGTGCGCCGAAGGACGACCTCGGCCTGCCGGAAATTCAGTTACTGCTGACCGAAGAACTGGCTGTCATCGACAACCTGTCCGGCAAGCTATATCTGATCGTCTACGCCGATCCGACCCAGCCAGAAGCCTTCAGCAAGGGTCGGCAACGCCTGAAAGACTTGCGCGCCATGTTGCATCGCGCAGTCGAATTGCCGGTGACGACCGCTTCGGTACGCACCGACACGATACGTGAATTCGATAAAGAGGCTTACCTGGCGGCGGTTGCCAAAGCCAAGGAATATGTCATGGCCGGCGACCTGATGCAGGTGCAAATCGGTCAGCGCATCAAGAAGCAGTATGTTGATTCGCCACTCACCCTGTACCGTGCGCTGCGTTCGCTGAATCCTTCGCCGTATATGTACTTCTACAATTTCGGCGATATGCAAATCGTCGGTTCGTCGCCGGAAATCCTGGTCCGGAATGAAAACATTTCAGAAGACAAAAAGAAAATCACGATACGTCCACTAGCCGGCACCCGCCCACGCGGTTCAACCCCGGAAAAGGATGCGGCGCTCGGCAAAGAATTGCTGGCCGATCCGAAGGAAATCGCCGAACACGTGATGCTGATCGACCTGGCCCGCAATGACATCGGCCGCATCGCGGAAACCGGTAGCGTGCAGGTCACCGACAAACTGGTGATCGAAAAGTATTCGCACGTGCAGCACATCGTTTCCAATGTTGAAGGCACGCTGAAAGCGGGCTTGTCGAATCTGGACGTATTAAAAGCGACCTTCCCGGCCGGCACCCTGTCCGGCGCGCCTAAAGTGCGCGCGATGGAAATCATCGACGAACTGGAACCAACCAAGCGCGGCATTTATGGCGGTGCTTGCGGCTACCTGTCCTTCGGCGGCGAAATGGACCTGGCGATCGCGATCCGTACCGGCGTCATCAAGGATGGCATGCTGTATGTACAGGCCGCCGCCGGCATCGTCGCCGATTCGGTGCCAGAGATGGAATGGCAGGAAACCGAGAATAAGGCACGCGCAGTATTGCGTGCAGCGGAACAGGTACAAGACGGTTTGGACGGGGAGATTTAAATGTTACTGATGATCGATAACTACGACTCGTTCACCTACAACCTGGTGCAATACTTCGGCGAATTGGGCGAAGACGTGCACACCGTACGTAATGACGAGATCACACTGGAACAAATCGCCGCGCTGAATCCTGAGCGCATCTGCATTTCGCCCGGTCCTTGCACGCCGCATGAAGCCGGCGTGTCGGTTCCTATCCTGCAGCAATTTGCAGGCAAGCTGCCGATCCTCGGCGTCTGCCTCGGACATCAGGCAATAGGCGCGGCATTCGGCGGCAAGGTGGTGCGTGCGCAGCAAGTCATGCACGGCAAGACTTCGCAAATCACGCATACCGGCGTCGGCGTGTTCAAGGATTTGCCATCGCCATATACAGTGATCCGTTATCACTCGTTGGCAATCGAGCGCGCATCGCTGCCGGATTGCCTGGAAGTCACCGCATGGACCGATGACGGCGAAATCATGGGCGTACGCCACAAGGACTTTGACATCCAGGGTGTGCAATTCCACCCGGAATCGATCTTGTCCGAACACGGCCATGCGCTGCTGAAAAACTTCCTCGTACGCTGATGGATATTGCAGCGAGTCATTTGAATACAGAAAGCATCGTCATGCCGATCACCGAACAAGAAGCTTTATTGCGCTGTATCGATCATCGTGAAATTTTCCACGATGAGATGCTGCATTTGTTCCGCAAGATCATGAGTGGTGAAATGTCGCCGGTCATGATCGCGGCATTGACGATGGGCCTGCGCGTGAAGAAGGAAAGCATAGGGGAAATCGCGGCGGCCGCACAAGTCATGCGCGAGTTCTCCACCAAGGTACCGCTGACCGACACCACCAATCTGCTCGACATCGTCGGCACCGGTGGTGATGGCGCCAACACTTTCAATATTTCCACGGCTTCGATGTTTGTCGCGGCTTCGGCCGGTGCGCGCATCGCCAAGCATGGCGGTCGCAGCGTCTCGTCATCGTCGGGCAGTGCCGACGTGCTGGAATCATTAGGCGCGAACATCAACCTGAAACCGGAACTGGTCGCCGAATCGATCGCACAGACCGGCATAGGCTTTATGTTTGCCCCGAATCATCACGCGGCCATGAAACATGCGGCACCGGTGCGCAAGGAACTCGGCGTACGAACCATCTTCAATATCCTGGGACCACTGACCAATCCTGCCGGCGCACCGAATATCCTGATGGGCGTATTCCATCCGGATCTGGTCGGCATCCAGGTGCGTGTCTTGCAGCGCCTCGGCGCGCAACATGCGATCGTGGTCTGGGGTCGCGACAATATGGATGAAGTCTCGCTGGGCGCCGCCACCATGGTCGGCGAACTGATCAATGGCGAAATCCGCGAATATGAAATCCATCCGGAAGATTTCGGCCTGCAAATGATCGCCAGCCGCAACCTGAAGGTCGCGAATTCGGTGGAATCGAAAGCCAAGATCTTCGAAGCACTGGATAACGTCGATAGCCCGGCCCGCGATATCGTGGCGCTGAATGCCGGCACCGCCCTGTACGCGGCCGGCGTCGCCAGCTCCATCACCGACGGCCTGGCAAAAGCGCGCGAAGCTATTGCATCGGGTGCGGCACGCGCCAAGCTCGAACAATTCGTGCAGGTTACGCAAGCACTCGGCAAAGCTTAAACTCCAAGCTGGCCTGCCATTTAAGGTAGCAATACATCATGTCCGATATCCTCAATAAAATCCTCGACGTCAAAGCTGATGAAGTCGCCGCTGCAAAGAAATACCGCAGCCTGGCCAGCCTGCGTGACGAAGTGGAAGGCAATAAAGAAGCACGCGCCGCCATCCGCGGCTTCGAAGCCAGCCTGCGCGGCAAGATTGCAGCGGGACAGGCCGGCATCATTGCCGAAATCAAAAAAGCTTCGCCATCCAAAGGCGTGATCCGTCCCAACTTTCATCCGGCCGAGATCGCTGTCAGCTATGAAAAGAATGGCGCCGCCTGCTTATCGGTGCTGACTGACGTGCAATTCTTCCAGGGTTCACCGGAATACCTGAAGCAGGCGCGTGCAGCCTGCGCCTTACCGGCCTTGCGCAAGGATTTCATCGTCGATCCGTATCAACTCTATGAAGCGCGTTCCTGGGGTGCCGATTGCATCTTGCTGATCGTCGCGGCACTGGACCATGGCTTGATGGCAGAGCTCGAAGCCTGCGCGCATGAACTGGGCATGAATGTTTTGGTGGAAGTACACAATGCAGAGGAATTGACTGCAGCATTGAAACTGAAAACCAGCCTGCTCGGCGTCAACAACCGTAACCTGCGCACTTTCGAGACTTCGCTGCAAACCACGCTGGATTTGTTGCCGCGCATCTCGCCGGACAAACTGGTTATTACCGAATCGGCGATTGTCACACCTGACGATGTGAAAAAAATGCGTGATGCCGATGTCCACGCCTTCCTGGTGGGTGAAGCTTTTATGCGCGCGCCGGATCCGGGCGTTGAACTGAGCCGCCTGTTTAAGTAATTCACTTAAGCAGTTGCTTCATACAGGTGCGCAATCCATGCGCACCTGCTTCCTGTCTTACTTTCTGTCTTTTCCCCGCCTTAGCCCTGCAAATTCAGCCAGGCCTTGCGCAAACGCGAAGCCGCTGCCGGCTTGTCTGCGCTTTTCAGCGTAACGGCAGGCACATCCGATGGCGCCAACGCGGCATTGAAGATCATCAATTCATCGCGCCGGAAGGCGTGTACACCGATGACCTGACCAATGCGATAACGGCCCAGCAGGCTATCCAGGTTAGTTGCTGTCACGCGTAAACCATCGATGGCCACCAGCACGTCACCGGCCGACAAACCGGCCTTGTGTGCGGCACCACCTTCATACACGCTTGCCACCTTGCAGTCGTTGCCGTCACGCACGGTGCGCATGCCCAAACCGGGTTTTGCATTCTTGCGCTCGTCGGCAAAATCGACGCCGAAAGGTGCCAGCAATTTCGCCAGCGGAATATCTTCGGTACCGCGTACCCAGCGATCCAGCACCCGTTTCAGCTTGAGGCCGGTCACGCTGTCAAACAAGGCATCGACTTCGGCTTCAGTCACACCGCGACCGGCTTTGCCATCCTGATAGAAGTCACGCCCGTATTGCTGCCAGAAGGCTTGCATTACATCGTCCAGCGATTTCCTGCCCTTGGTCTGTTCACGGATAGTCAGGTCGAGCGCCAGGCCGACCAGCGAACCCTTGGTGTAATAACTGACGATGGCATTCGGTGCGTTTTCATCCTGGCGATAATATTTAACCCAGGCATCAAAGCTGGACTCCGCCACACTTTGCTTATGACGTCCGCTACCGCGTAATACGTTATTGACGGTTTTTGCCACCAGCTTCAGGTAAGCGGATTCATCGATCACGCCGCTGCGCACCAGCATCAGGTCATCGTAATAGCTAGTGAAGCCTTCAAACAGCCACAGCAAAGGTGTATAGCCTTCCTGCGTCAGATCATACGGTGCGAACGCCGCCGGCTTGATGCGCTTGACGTTCCAGGTATGGAAATATTCATGGCTGCACAGACCGAGGAAGGTGCGATAACCGTCGGTCATTTCCTTTTGCCCTTTGACCGGCAAATCGGCGCGCGAACAAATCAGCGCTGTCGACGCCCTGTGCTCAAGGCCGCCATAACCATCACCCACCACCATCGTCATGAATACATAGCGATCAAGCGGTGCACGCTGTGTCTTCGGTTCGAACAGCGAAATTTGCGCTTCGCAGATTTTTTGCAGGTCTGCGCTCAGGCGCGGCAGGTCCAGGTTCGGTACCCGTCCGGTGAAGACCATATCGTGCTGCACGCCATGCGCCTTGAAGCTGGCGAGGGCGAAGGTGCCGAGCTCGACCGGGTGATCAATCAATTCATCATAGTTCGACGCGATATAGGAACCGAAGCCATAGCGTTTGGCCTTCAACTGACGCATCGCAGTCGCAACCCGCCATTTCGCATAGGCGTCACCTTGCGGCTTCTGGATATCCACTTCATGCACGCGCTGTTCCTGCCCATCCACCTGCAGGAATACGCTGGTGCCGTTGAAGAAACCATGGGTCTGATCCAGGTGCGCGGTGCGTACCGATAAATCCCACGCATACACTTCATAGTGCAGGGTCAGGGGGCCACTGCAAACGTCAGCCAGCCATGTATGCTTGTCCAGCTTATTCAATGCGACTGCATAGCCGCCCGATTCTGCGCGTATGCGCACGATGTTCTTCGCGAATTCGCGGATCATGTAACTGCCGGGTATCCACGCCGGCAGGGAAAAACGCTGGCCGGCCGGATCAGGCTGATTCACGGTCACGCTGACGGCAAATAAATGCGCTGCAAGATCTTTGGGGACTATGGTGTATTGGATTGCGTTTTTCATGCTGTACCGCCGTTATATGTAAGTACCTTAGTTTAGCGGTATCTGCCGCAGTGCGCAGAACCTGCGTTCGCCCGCATCACGGAGATCGGCATTTTTATCAGCTGAATTTATCAAGTGAATATGTCGCGCATATGAAAATGGCCACGCATGCGTGGCCATCGGCAAAACAACTGGAACGGAATTACTGCTTGATGGAAGACAGCTTTGCTTCCAGCGCCTTTGCATCAATCGCACCCGGAATACGCGAACCGTCAGTGAAAATAATCGTCGGCGTACCGGTCACACCCATTCTTTGACCCAGCGCCAGGACCTTTTCATGCGGCGTCGTGCATTTGTCCGAAGCTGGTGCCGGCGCTTTGCCATTCAGCATCCAGTCATCCCAGGCCTTATTGCGATCAGCCGAGCACCAGACATTACGTGATTTGGCGATCGAGTCCGGCGACAGGATGTTGTACATGAAGGTATAGACCGTGATGTCATTGATGCCTTCGAGGGTCTGGCGGAAGCGTTTGCAATAACCGCAGTTCGGATCTTCAAACACGGCAATGACGCGCTTGCCATTGCCCTTGACCTGCTTCATTGCAGCTTCCAACGGCAGGTCGCTGAATGCAACCTTGTTGATTTCTTCCAGCCGCGCCTTGGTGTAATCCTGATAGGTCTTGGTATCAACGATGCGGCCGACGAATAAATACTGCGCCTTGGCATCGGTATAGATGATGTCGCCATTGACCTGGACTTCATACAGGCCGGAGTACGGGGTCTTGCTCACGCCGACAACCTTGGCGTCTTCGCCCAGGCGTGGCTCGATTGCTTTGCGAACGGCGGCTTCCTGTGCAGTTTCCGCAAATGCCGAGACAAAAGCCAGGCCGAGCAATGCTGCCGCGGCAGCCTTGATTAATTTCATATTGATTCCGTTTAAGATTTTGTAGCTGGAGTTACACAGACTTTCCCAGGGCGTGCCCTATCAGGCGTCTTTTTAAGACAGGCAACTGGTTCACCAAGTTCAAACCAAAATTGCGCACCACACGCAAAGGCTCCAGATCGGTGCCAAACAGTCGCGCCAGGCCATCAGTGGTTAATTGCATCAGGAGTATATCTTCCTTGCGCGCACGTGCATAACGCGACAACACGCGTGCATCACCGCAATCCCGGTGTTGGCCACGCTCACTCACCGCTTTGATCAAACCGGCAACATCTGCAAACCCGAGGTTCATGCCGTGCCCGGCCAATGGATGCACGACGTGCGCGGCGTCACCTATCAGGGCGACGCGCGGTGCGGTAATCGCATGCGGACGCAATAGCGACAAAGGAAATGACTTCACGGCTTCAGGTTGCAAAGGCGACAAGGCGCCGAGTTTCTTGCCTGCCAGCTGGGTCAGGCGCGCCGCGATTTGCGTCAGCGATTCTTTCAGCAGGGTATCGGCCAGTCCATCCGGTGCCGACCATACCAGTGACACGCGCTGGCCGGGCAAGGGCAGCAAGGCGATGATGCCTTCCGCCGCCGAGAACCATTGGTAGGCAACGCCGTGATGCGGCTGTTCACAGGTGAAATTGGAAACAATTGCGCGCTGGCCATATGGCCGGTAATCGAAATCGATATTGCATTGCGAGCGCACCCAGGATTGGCCGCCATCGGCACCCACCACCAGTTCGGCGCCCAGGGTGTCGCCATTCGCCAGTTGCACACTGGCGGCCGTGTCACTGACCTGCAAGGCGCTGGCGCGGCCATGTACTACTTTGACGTTCGACGCAAACTTCAATGCTGCATCCAGCGCCTGGTTCAGATTGCGGTCTTCCACGATCCAGGCCAGCGCACCCACCCGCGCACCATATGCATCAAAGGCCAGTTCGCCGGCGGTGGCGCCGTCGCCATTGACCACCATGGCATCAACCGGCGCGACGCGCGACGCGTCCAGCGCTTCCCATACCTTGACGGAAGACAGCAGCGCATGCGCAACATGATTGACGGCATACACACGCACATCCCAATCTTCCTTCGGTGCAGGGACCGGGGCCGACGCCGGGCTCAATAAGGCAACCTTCAGTCCGGCCTGCGCAAAACCAAGCGCAGCCGCTTTACCGATGGCACCATCGCCGATAATACAAACGTCGCTTTGCACATGCATAAAGCAGAATATCCGTGAAAAGAAGAGGAAGAAAACTACTCGAGTGCGCTCATTATAGCGGCTGCTAACAATTTAAATTGCATCAAGTACTTGCAAATCCCAACAGCTTTGCTATACTTGCGCGCCTTGGCCTGGTAGCTCAGTCGGTAGAGCAGAGGATTGAAAATCCTTGTGTCGGTGGTTCGATTCCGCCCCGGGCCACCAAGAAAATCAAGCACTTAGCCCACCCTCACCGGTGGGCTTTTTGCTTTCTGGCACTTGCAGCCTATCCACGCATTTTCCCGCCAGCCGCGTCCTGCGCATAAAAAACCAAAAAAATTTCTCTGCCCTCAATTTCGGCAAAAATATTTTTGGCATCGTCATTGCCAAAAAGCTATTTACATCAGTACGAGCAATAAAAAAACGGGCCGACGCAAAGCGGCAGCCCGTCAAACCTGAAATACACCGTCACATCCGCATCGGCCAAACCTGGTGCAATCAGGCGGAACACAGGAGTACAACAATTGCCCTCATATCTTGGCAACAAATTTAGAAGTGGGCTTCCAGTTGCACGATCGGGGTTGATACGTGACCGGCCTTGTTAACCAGGCCCTGGTAACCTGCCGCACCTTCATCATTACCGAATTTGTTATTCCAGTAGCGATAGCCGATGCCTGCATAAAAGGTGTCCTTCTTGCCGGCCAGTGAACCGATATCAAACATCACCGTTGTATCCAGCAAGGTTTCGGTTTTGGTCAGCATGCCCTTGGGACCGGTCACGGCAAGGAAGCCCTGCAGTTTGGCGGGAATGCCGGCATGAAACGGTATGCTCCAGGCGGCAGCCAGTTGTGCGGCCCAGTCATAGCTCACACGCCCCGGCGGCGACAAAACTCTTCCACTGGCGTCCGTGATACCGAAGGCCGTGTTATTCGATTCCTTATAGGCGAGCAGGCCGACATTGAAGAAACCTGCAGGCAAGGCGAAGTGGAAGGTCGGCCCCAGGGCCACCGCGCGTGTCGCGGCGCCGTTGAAATCGTTCTTGGTGCTCAGGTTAAAGCCGGCCGTCAAGGAAACATCCTTGATCGGGCCAAACTTCAAATCCCGTCCTGTGACCGCCCCCAGGCTCAGGTTGTGCCGGTACATGCCAAATACCTCCACCGCTCCGCTGCCGGTGCCGGGAGCCGGACCAAAAGGCAAAGTCCCGTCATCTGCCGGATTATTGTTGTCCGACTTGATAAAGTTCACATCGAAAAAATTGCTGCCGTATTTGTAGCCGCTGACATGCGTCAACTGGATGATATTTTTTGCGACATCGAGAGGCTGGTTATTACTGTCCAGGCTGAAGCCACTTTCCTGTGGCAGATAGCGATAGCTGATGGAGGTATCACTCCATTCTGCAGCATATACCGGCAATGCGCCGGACAATAGCAAGCTGCCGCCCAGCGCCATCAGGCGTGGTCGTATCATTGTTTTCATTTTTGTCTCCTACAATCACTTGAAATAGAACTGCATCTTTTTTAGTTCACAGTTGATTGCACAAGACACCGGCGCCAGTGTCGTCTCAATCACGGGGTTGGAATATGACTCTGGGCGGCACACCTCCTGTTCTTATCGACGTAAGGACTGCGCTGGATGCTTACAGATCCAGCACCAGTTCATCACCACGGCAACGCGACACACACGGCAACATTTGTTTGTCGCTCGCTTTTTCGGCCTCGGTCAGATACAGGTCCCGATGATCGGGCTGGCCGGACAACACATTCGTCAGGCAGGTACCGCACACGCCCTGTTCGCATGAGGTAGCGATCGCAAGCCCGGCTTCCGCCGCTGCTTCGACTATGCTTTGCCCGACCGCGACCTGAAATTCCAGATTGCTGTTGGCGCAACGCACGCGGAACGGGCGCTCACCACCGTGATCAACCTGATTGCTGAAGTATTCGACATGGATCGCCTCTTCCGGCCAGCCGCATTCACGCGCGGTCGCCACTACCGTTGCAATCATCGGACCCGGCCCGCAGGTATATAAGTGCGCACCATCCGGTCTTTGCTGCAATAGCTGCCTGATGCGGGTTGCCGTCTCATTCACGTCGGCGCCATACACCATGCCGTCCGCCTGTTGCAGCGCTGCGATCTCATTACTAAACGCCGCATGCAAGGGTGAACGGCAAAAGTAATGCAAGGCATACTGATCCCGACTGGCCGGATCGGCCGCCAGGCTCCGTGCCATCGCCAGCAAGGGCGTGATTCCGATCCCGCCGGCAATCAGCAAAATCGGCCCGCCCGTTTTCTGCAAGGGGAAGTTATTGCGCGGCAGCGATACCTGCAACACATCACCTGGCTTGACCAACTCATGCATCGCGGCTGAACCGCCACGCGAATTGGGCTCACGCTTGACGCCGATGACATAGCTGCAAGCGTCGCTGCAACAATCCGTCAATGAATACTGACGCACCAGCCCGTTGGGCAGATGCACATCTATATGTGCACCCGCTTGGGTCGGAGGCAAGGGCGCGTTTTCATTGACGGCATCCACCAACTCGAATGCCGCCACCTCTTCCGCGCACTGCCATTTGCTTTTAACTCTTACCTGCATTGTGCTCATATTGCTCACCTTGGCTTTGCTCCTGCATCAATGCGAAGTCGTCGCGCTATCGCGTATCACCTGCTCCGCTTCCGCCGCCGAGATACGTCCGTTCGACAGGTAATTCAGCACAATCGCGGAGATCGCACAGAGCGCCACACCACTATTGAGCAGGGTGCCGATATCGCTGGGGAAACGTGCAAAGAATTTGTCAGACACCATGGGGATCATGCCCATACCGAGGCTGACCGCGACGATCATGACGTTATGTCGCCTGGTGCGGAAATCAACCGATTGCAGGATGCGCACACCATTGGCCGCCACCATGCCGAACATCACCAGCGTTGCACCGCCCAATACAAAATCTGGAATCGATGCGACAAAAATCGCCAGCTTCGGTATCAGGCCGAGCAGGATCATCATGATGCCGGCGGCGACGCAGACGAAACGACTACGGACCCCGCTGACATCGACCAGGCCAATGTTTTGCGAAAAGGTGGTGTAAGGGAAGGTATTGAAGATGCCGCCTATCAATGCACCCAGGCCATCGGTGCGCAAGCCGCGTTTGACGTCGTTCTCGGTCGGCTTTTTATCGATGATTTCACCCATCGCAAATATGCCGCCCATCGATTCGATCAGCGTGACGATCATCACCAGCGTCATCGATGCAATGGCCAGGATATCGAATTTTGGCATGCCGAAATGGAATGGGAATACCGGCGCGAACCACGCAGCTTCCGACAAGCCGCTGAAATTCACCATGCCCAGGGCCGCGGTCAGTGCAAAGCCTATCGAGATCCCGACCAGCACCGAAATATTGCCAATGAAGCCGCGCACAAAGCGACTGATCAGCACAATCGATACCAGCACCAGAAAGGCGATGCCTATATATACGGGCGAACCGAACTCCTTTGCACCGTAACCACCGCCCGCATAAGTAATGCCGACGCCCATCAGCGAAACACCGATAACCAGGATTACGGAACCGGTCACGACCGGCGGGAAGAAACGCATCAGGCGACTCATCAGTGGCGCAATCAGGAAGCCGATGACACCTGCAACCATGACCGAACCAAAGATGCCCTGCAGACCCAATTCAGGATTCAAGCCGATCGCGATCATCGGGCCGATGGCGACGAAGGTAACCCCCATCATCAGCGGATAACGAATGCCGAATATGCCAAAGCCCAATGACTGGATAATGGACACCACGCCACCGGCAAACAAATCGGCGCTGATGAGCAAGGCCGTCGTTTCCTTCGGCAAACCCAGGGCTCCTGCCAACACCAGGGGAACTGTTACCGCACCTGCATACATTGCAAGTACATGCTGCAAACCGAGCATGATTAACTTGACGAGAGGTAGCCGCTCGTCAACGGGATGTGCTTTGCTTTCCATGTCTCCACCATTTTTGGTTAGTTATATTTTGAAAAACTGCTGCATCAAACTGTGAAATGAACGGCTGCGTGTCAGGCCGCCGCTATCTTCGTTTTTATTTTCTCCTTTGGATATTTTTGCCGGATCAGCCAGACTCAAGGCCGATACTGATGAATGAACGCAGCCGTTGATCCGGCCTGCTCGCGTGCTGCTGCTACCGCCATCCGCTCGGCATATAACTCCCGGACGTAACGACCAAGTTCACAACTGTCTTCATACATGTTGTACTTCCAGCCCACGCCGTAGGCCGACAGATTGATATTGTCTATAGTCATGATGCGCATCTCCGAATCCGGATTGCCGATGTAGTCATCGATGACCTTGCGCAAGGCTTCCTTGGTGCAGGAGAGTTTGTAAGCATGCCAGTCAGTATCCAGCCACTCATCCGGCCCCGGCTTGCGAAACGGATACTGGATACTGCGACCAGGCCGGCCGTACCCGATGCCGTCAAACGGACCGCTTTCAAACGCGAGCCAGTTGCGCGGGCCATTCGGTGCCGCAGGTCGCACCTGGGTCCAGTGCACCATGTTTTGCGCCAGCCATTCATCGCAGAAGCTGTCACCGTTGAAAGGATCAAGCCTGCGCCTGGCTTCCGCATCGCGACGAATGCCGGAGACCGCTTGTTCGACTTCATTTTCAATCTTGAAGATGCAATGGCTGTAATCCATGCAGAAGTTGAACGGCACGCCATGCTTCCTCACTTCTTCCGCCACCTCTGTGACGCGGCGCACATCCTCCGACCACATATCGACGTGCACTTCATAGGTTATGGTGATGCCCAGCCGTTCGGCTTGCGCATAGACATCCAGGTAGGACGCCACGATTTCCTGATTGCTCAGCATGTGCCCATCGGCGTGACGCGCCCATATCATCAGGTTGTGATATTTTGAATCGACCTGCTTCGCGCGTTGCAGATTGGCGGTGATGACCGCCTCGTCCTTGCCCAGTTGATAGGTCCAGCTGCCGGATAAGACCGGCACATCATATTTTTCTATTGCTTTGACAAACTCATCCAGGTTGTCATCGGTCGGGATACGGTCAAAGAAATCCCAGATACCCGCTTCCTTCACCAAGCGAAATTGCGTATCCACCGACAACTCCTCTTCGCTCACCGGATGCTCTTTTGAAGAAGGTTGAATCCCGCGACCGGCACAAGCCATTAAGAACATTTTTTTCACATTGACTCCTTTAATTGATCGATGCCGGTTCAGGCAACTGCTACCTGGGGCTGCGTCGCACTTGAACTTGCCGGCTCGAGGATGTCGGTCAGCAGTGCACGTTGGAATTCTTCTTTACCCTGCAGCGCGGCGGCTGCCAGTTCACGCTGCCATTTGCGGTACTGGATCGATACCTTATCGGTCACAACAGATACTTCTTCGGTACAAATGTGGTGCGGGAATTGGGATTCGATGACGGGCTGGTCTTCTGCCAACACTTGTTTCTGGAACGCCACATGGGTAGCGTCATCATCATCGGTATCAGCACGGGCAATGATCATGAAGTTGCGGCAAGTCTTGTCATCGATAGGACAAGATGTGGTCCACAGGACGAAGCGCTCCGGTTTGCGATACAGGGCAATTTCAAGATTGACCGTAAATGGCATCGTGCAGCGGTAGTTGAATGCTCCCAGGGGCGAATGCTCTGGTAACTGCTCCAGCATTTCCTTCGGCGGTTCTATCGAGAAGCGTAACTCTCCGCCGACCCGGTTAACCGGCGCCATTGGTGGCCGTGCGAACGCGGAATCATACAAAGTACCGGGATGAACGAAAGCAAAGTGTGAGAAGTCGGTGAAATTTTCCCAACGACGCTCAGCCGAGGTTTGCCACACATAAGAGTCGACCACCACCACGCGCATACCCTCTTGTGTCCAGTCGCTGAAGTGCGGAATCTCAGTCACACCAAAAGAAGCGTCGAGGCGCACCCAGACGATGTCGTAACGGACTTCACATTCAAACGCATCGCTGCGCGCTTTTTTCGGTATCGGCAATTCAGGACAGGCCGGGATGGTGCGGCAAGCGCCGCTCTGGTCATATTGCCAACCGTGATACGGGCATTCCAGGCGGTCGCCAGCTTCGCCGTGCTGTACGCAACCTTTCGATAGTTTGGCGAAACGATGGGCGCAGCGGTCGCGCATGGCGGCAATCTTGCCGTCCAGTTTCGCCAGCACGATGTCTTCGCCGAGCAATTTAACCGCCATCGGCCCAAGGCCGGAGGGCGCAGATTCCGTGAATTCCTTGAGGGTGCACACCGGGTGCCAGAAATGCCGCAGATAAGATTTATCCGCTAAAAGCGCTGTAAAGCTCATTTGAGTCTCCTTTTGTTGTCGATCTATAACATTTTGCATGCTATTTTTACGTATTGTATGCAATTTAAACGGATAGTCAAACAAATTGTGGAAAAACTGCACAAGCCTTATCATGGCAATATCGTTCAGCCCTCCTTCAAATCCCTTATGCCCAGTCTGGAATTAGCTACGCCCACCCAACGCATTGTCGATGCCGTCACCGAAGCCGTACTGGCGCAACGCCTGGTTCCCGGGACCAAGCTCAATGAAGCAGAAATGGCAGATATTTTTGGCGTAGGCCGGACCGTGATACGGCAGGCATTGATCCGTTTGGCGCAGGACAAGCTGGTGACGATCGAACACAATCGCGGTGCGCACATCACCGAATTGAGCGATCTGGAAATCAGGGAAACGTTTGAAGTACTGGCGATGCTGGAATGCGCAGCGCTGGAGAAGTTCATCAAAACCATTACGGCGTTTGATATCGCGAAGTTGCGCCAGCACATCGCCCACCAGAGCGGCGCACACCAGCATCACGATATCGACCAGGAGTTCAGGTTAGGGCCGGATTTTCATGTGCTGATCGTCGGCCTGGCGCATAACCGAGTGCTGGAAGACATCCACGGCAAACTGACTGCACAGGAACGCCTGATCACCTCGCAATACTATGGCGAATTCGACCACGTCCATCTGTGCCAGGATCATTCGCAACTGATAGACCTGATCGAAAGCGGAGACCTGGTACGCGCGCAGCAACTGCTGGTCGGGCACTACCGCACGCTGGAGAGTTATTGCATAGGACGCAAGCAACGCAAGCCCATGATCCCGCTGAGCGAAGCGTTCCGCGATCTGGTCGACGCCGGTGGCAACGCAGCCTAGTTAGACGCTGCGCTTCAAACGTTCAGGGAATTGCCGCCGGCATTGCACCGGCGTTGTCTTCATGAATACCGGTGGTCGCAAAGCGTTCGCGATATACCTTGGGTGTAATCCCCAGCCGCTTCTGGAATACACGCCGCATGTGATCATCATCGGTGAAGCCACTCAGCGCCGCGATTTTTTTGATCGGCAGCGCCACGTCGGCCAATAGTTGCTTAGCCAGTTCGAGGCGGCTCGCCTCAATGAATTCCTGTGAACTCTGCCCGACTTCCTGCTGGAATACCCGCGCAAAATTGCGCACGCTCATCATCGCCTTTTGCGCCAGCGTCGTTGATGACAGGCGTTGATCCAGGTTTTCCAGTATCCAGTTCTGCACTTCACGGATGTTCGGCCTGGCGGTTTTCTGGCTCAGCAGATGTGTACTGAATTGCGACTGGCCACCCGGACGTTTCAGATACACGACCATATCGGTCGCCACATCGAGCGCCAGTTCCCGGCCAAAATCTTCTTCGACAAAAGCCAGTGCGAGGTCGATACCCGCCGTCACGCCGGCCGAAGTCCACAAATTACCGCTGCGCACGAAAATCGCATTCGCATCAACTTCTATCGCGGGAAATTGCTCCTGCAGCATTTGCGCCACGCTCCAGTGCGTAGTCGCGCGCTTGCCTTCCAGCACACCGGCCGACGCCAGAAAGAACGCGCCCGAACATAAGGCCGCGAGACGCTGGATGTGCGGATGCACGGCGACCACCCAATCGACGATGGGTCCGGCGTTCTCCAATGCGCCCTGGATATTGCGCGCGCCGACGATGATGGCGTCATCCGGCAGGGCCAGGTTGCTGACCGCTTTCGCCGCATGCAAGACCATCTGCGTGTCGGACTGCACCGGCCCGACGCCGGTGGACACGAAGCGCACATCATAGCCATTGCCCTTTCGCTGGCGTTGCAAATGCAGATTTGCGTATTCAAATACTGACAGCGGACCGATAGCTTCCAGTGCCTTGAAGCCCGGATAAATAATGATGTCGACGGTTCTTGGAGTGTGCGGTTTCAGTGCATTCATGGCTGGATGGTCGCAGTGCAAATGCGCGGTGTGGATTATTGCCAGGGAGCAGAAATGTGCAGATGCACATCACGGCGCCACAGTTCGTCGGCCATTAAATTCGGGTCATTATGGCAGCATTTTCGGCCATTCATGCATAGGCTTGCCCATATATCCGGATTGATACGTGACAATCATTGGCGTTCCAGTACCCGATTCTTTTATCGCGTTTGTTTACCAAAATATAAAGAGGCAAAAATGAAAACCAAAGCAGCCGTTGCGTGGAAAGCTGGCGCTCCATTGACCATCGAAGAAGTTGATCTGGCCGGGCCAAAAGCCGGTGAAGTATTGGTCGAAATCAAGGCCACCGGGATTTGCCATACCGATTACTACACGTTGTCCGGCGCCGATCCGGAAGGTATTTTCCCCTCCATCCTCGGCCACGAAGGTGCCGGTGTGGTGGTCGATGTCGGCCCTGGCGTCGCCACGCTGAAGAAGGATGACCACGTTATTCCGCTGTACACACCGGAATGTCGTCAATGCAAATTCTGCCTGTCGCGTAAAACCAATCTCTGCCAGGCTATCCGCTCAACGCAGGGCCGCGGCCTGATGCCGGACGCGACCGCGCGTTTCTCGATCGACGGCAAACCCATCTTCCATTACATGGGCACATCGACCTTCTCCAATTACATCGTGGTACCGGAAATCGCACTCGCGAAAATCCGTTCCGACGCGCCTTTCGACAAGGCCTGCTACATCGGTTGCGGTGTCACAACCGGTGTCGGCGCCGTCGTATTTTCCGCCAAGGTCGAAGCCGGTGCAAATGTCGTGGTGTTCGGCCTCGGCGGTATCGGCCTGAACGTCATCCAGGGTGCGAAGATGGTTGGTGCCGACAAGATCATCGGCGTGGATATCAATCCGGGTCGTATCGAAATGGCGCGCAAGTTCGGCATGACGCATTTCGTCAATCCGAAGGAAGTTGAAAACGTTGTCGACCACATCGTACAACTGACTGATGGCGGCGCTGACTATTCCTTTGAATGCATAGGCAACACCACCACCATGCGCCAGGCGCTGGAATGCTGCCACAAGGGTTGGGGTCAATCCTTCATCATCGGCGTTGCTGCAGCCGGTCAGGAAATCAGTACCCGTCCGTTCCAGCTGGTGACCGGGCGCGAATGGAAAGGTTCGGCTTTCGGTGGTGCACGCGGTCGTACCGACGTACCAAAAATTGTCGACTGGTATATGGAAGGCAAGCTCAATATTGATGACCTGATTACCCACACCTTGCCACTGGAGCGCATTAACGAAGGCTTCGACCTGATGAAGAGCGGCGAATCCATCCGCTCGGTCGTCCTGTATTAAGAAACCGGAGGCGGGAATGCTAGAACTGATCAGCGAACATGGGTGCTTCGGCGGCGTGCAAAGGTTTTATCGGCACCAGTCGATGGCAACCGGATTGGCCATGCGGTTTTCAGTATTCCTGCCGGCCCAGGCCAGCGCGGCACGGGTCCCGGCCCTGTTCTATCTGGCGGGGCTCACCTGTACCGAAGAAACTTTCATCATCAAGGCCGGCGCACAACGTGTCGCCGCCGAACTCGGCATGATCCTGGTCGCGCCTGATACCAGCCCACGCGGCGCCGGGGTGCCGGGCGAAACGGATAACTGGGATTTGGGGGTCGGTGCCGGCTTCTATCTGGATGCCACCGAAACGCCATGGAATACACATTACCGGATGTATAGCTACATACTGGAATTGCGTGACCTGCTCATCCGGGAATTCCCGGTACAAGCCGACCGTATCAGTATTACCGGCCACTCGATGGGCGGCCACGGCGCGCTCGTGATGGCCTTGCGCAACCCGGACAAATTCCGCAGCGTCTCTGCCTTCGCACCGATTTGCGCACCCAGCCAATGTCCGTGGGGTATCAAGGCTTTCTCCGCCTATCTCGGCAATGACCGGCAATCCTGGCTGGAGTACGATGCCAGCGCGCTGATGCAGCAAATGCAAACGCCGTTCCCCGGCGGCATCCTGATTGACCAAGGCCTGAGCGATCAATTCTTCCCGGACCAATTACTGCCGCAAGCCTTTGAAGCCGCCTGCCTGCAGGCGCAACAACCGTTAACATTGCACCGGCATGCCGGCTATGACCACGGCTATTACTTTATTTCCACCTTCATCGAAGCCCACCTGCGCTTCCACCACAGCCAGTTGCAGGCAGAGCCGGCGTAAGCCACTGCCACCCTCTCCCGCAGCCCTCGTCCCGGCCTTGCCTGGCGACAATTAACGGCTGTCAAAATGTAATCAACAAGATATCTTTTTGCTTTAGTATGGCCGCTAGAGGCGCAGGTTCGCGCCCCTATCGTGCCGACACAGTGCCGACATGACACGCATTATTTGCTATTTCTGGAGGGTGTGATGGGATTACTCGATCAACTGGCAGGACAGGTAATGGGCTCGCTCGGTGCGCAAAAGCAGGATCCGGTACCGCAAGGCGATTTGATGGGCAGCATCATGGAGCTGGTCAATCAGGCCGGTGGCGTGCAGGGCTTGCTGGAAAAATTGCAGAGCGGCGGCCTGGCGGAGCAAGTCGCTTCCTGGATAGGCACGGGTGAAAACCAGCCGGTATCCGGCGACCAGATCAAGGATGCACTGGGTGCCGACAATATCCAGCAAATCGCGCAGCAGGCAGGCATGGCGCCGGAACATGCGACTACCGGCCTGGCCCAGCTTTTACCGCAAATCATTGATCAGCTGACGCCGAACGGACAAGTGCCGCAAGGCGATGACCTGTTGCAACAGGGCCTGGGCATACTCAAGGGTAAGTTTTTCGGTTAAGCAATAACTGGCGGCGAACACGTCAACACGGCGGCAGAATTTGTCGCACCGGCGTCAACTGAACAGAGTTTCAGCTCGTTGTAGTCAAGGCAGCATCGTTGTTTGCATATCAATACTAAAAAATGTTTTCCGATTCCCTTTCTTGAGAGGTTCCAATGAATAAAATTCTAGCGTTTCTCATCTCTGCCGCCTTTGCCAGCTGCGCATTTGCAGCCGATCCTGCACCTGCCGCCCCGGCCAAGGAAAAAACCGCACAGCAAACCAAGATGACGACCTGCAACAAGGATGCCGAAGGTAAAAAAGGCGATGAGCGCAAAGCATTCATGAAAGACTGCCTCAGCGGCAAACCAAAAGTCAGCGCCGCACAACAAGCCCAGCGCGACAAGATGGCAAGCTGCAACGTGGATGCAAAAGATATGAAGGGTGACGAACGCAAAGCGTTCATGAAAACCTGCCTGGCGAAAAAATAAGCCAACGGTCGTCAACTACGGCCGGATCAAAGCAAAGGGCGGAACTGCCGGCAGTTCCGCCCTTTTTTATTTCAGGTCAAAAATCAGCTGTCTTGCAGGCTATATCGCAAACAGCATTTCGAGGAAGGTCACAGCTCCCAGTGTTACCAGCGGAGCGCCGACGACAAAAGCGGCAATGGGAGCAAGGTCACCGTCTGCATCTACTTTTTTGGCAGATTGGACAACGTCAGGTAGATGCCATGAATTAAGGTCTTTAAATTTCATGATTGCCTCCGGTTTGTTCCAACGTTAACTTTCTCGGGATTGCATCTTTAGTATAGGAAATAAACCGACGGAAACAAGTGCTTTCCGTTTGCGCCAACATCTGTTGACGTGATAAATGTGAATCCGGCGTGCATCCATTCGCTTAACAGTTACGTATAAGAAGAAGAAGACACACATTTTGCGTATGTCACAGGAAATGTGCGCAAACCCGCTCGGGCTTATTGCACTCTTACGCAGTATTTAGCTCTAATTTTCATCAAGCTTGAGGTAACTTTCACCGCTAAGGCGAGTCAGAAAAAGACTGACATGATGCAAAAAAACCATAAATGTTTGATATTCACGCCCGTATTTTGTGAAATATTGTCACATCGCAATCCTTGAAGACCCAGCATGGGAATACTTTGTTAAATTAGAGCAACGAAATACAACTCGCTGTCCAAAGCGCCAAAAATATGCGAATTGCCGTACTCGATGATGACCGTAGCCAGACAGATTTAGTCTGTCAGGTGCTTAGTGCCGCCGGCCATTTCTGCCACCCCTTCCAGAGTGGCAAGGAATTGCTGAACCAGTTGCGCCGTGAAAGCTTCGATATGTTAATTATCGACTGGCAGGTGCCGGATCTGAGCGGTGCCGACGTGTTGCGCTGGGCACGCGAAAAGCTGCCGACCAATCTGCCGGTGCTGTTCATGACCAGCCGCTCGGGCGAAGACGACATCGTGGCCGGCCTTGCGGCTGGCGCCGACGACTACATGATCAAGCCTATCCGCCGCGGTGAATTGCTGGCGCGCGTCCAGGCCTTGTTGCGCCGGGCTTATCCGAGCCAGAATCCGATTGAGCAAATCCAGTTCGGCAATTTCATTTTCGAAGCACGTACCGGCCGCCTGACCATGTCCGGCGCACCGATTGAAGTAACCCAAAAAGAATTTGACCTGGCCTTGCTGTTCTTCCGCAACCTGGGTCGCCCGCTGTCGCGCGCCTATATTCTGGAAGCAGTGTGGGCCCGCGATGTAGAAATTCCATCGAGAACCATGGATACCCATGTATCCAGAGTCCGGAGCAAGTTACAATTGCGTCCAGAACATGGTTTTCGGTTGGCTCCGGTGTATAGCTACGGCTACCGCCTGGAGCAAATGACAGGCTAGCAAGGCGCACCAGGGTTGCGCGGAGAACAAGCATGCGCATTACCCTTCATAAATTGATGTTGGTTCTGGCACTGGCGATAGGGCAAGCCCCTAGCGTATGGGCAGCTGCATCCGTAGCCGCGCCAGGCAGCATTACCATCCAGCCCGCAGGCATCATCTATTACGCGCAGGCCGGCGACACCCTGATGTCGATCGCGCAGCGCCTCACAACCAAAACCGGCAACTGGGTCGCGCTCGGCAACATCAACCGCATCAGCAAAGACAGCAATATCCCGATCGGCACCGGCATCGTCATCCCGACTGAACTGCTCGCCGACGAACCGACCGACGCCACCGTCATCGCCCGCAATGGCAGCATCACCGCCACCGCCGCAGATGGCCGCGTGATGACGATCGATATCGGCAGCAAGGTCGCCGAAGGCATGCGCATCACAACCGGCAGCAATAGTTTCCTGACGCTGTCGCTGGCCGATGAGTCGCGCATTTCGATTCCTTCGAATAGCAATGTGCTGCTCGCCAGATTACGCAAATCGCTGTACACCGCCAGCCCGCGCACTGAAGTCAAACTGCTGCGCGGCCGCGTGGTGTCGCGCGTTTCGCCACTGGATAGCAACAAGGGCCGCTTTGAAGTACGTACCCCGGCGTCAGTCGCCGGCGTGCGCGGCACGCATTTCCGCGTCGGCATGAATGGCGACAAGGTCGCCACCGAAGTACTCGATGGCCATGTCGCCGTAGGCTCACTGCAAAAACCCGAAGCACGCATGCTCGATAGCGTGAAGGGCAATATCATCGCGAGCAACTCAATCGGCCAGCCGGTCGATCTGCTGCCGGCACCGCAATTGGCGGGTACGCCTTACCGTCAAAACGGCAATGCACAGTTTGCACTGGCACCGATCAAGGGTGCGCGCGCCTATCATGTCCAACTGGCGCAAGATTCGGAAACCCTGCACATGCTGGCCGAGGCAAAAAGCAATTCGCAGGATGTCGTGCTGGAGAATATCCTGGAAGGCAATTACTTCGCACAAATCTCCGCCATCGATGAACTGGGACTGGAAGGCATGCCGCGCACGCTCGCAGTCACCATCAAGAATCGCATGCCGCCACAGAAGGAAGGCGCACTGCAGGATGCGCCATCGGTTGCCAACAATTACAGCAAGGAATTGGAATTGCGCTGGAACGGTTCCGCCACGCAAAAGTACAACATCCAGGTGGCACGCGATGTTGAATTCACCTGGCTGCTTTTCAACAGCACCGTCACCGGCAATGAAATCAAACTGCCGCGGCCTTCCTTCGGCACTTACTTCGCACGCGTGCAAAGCGTGAATGCGGATGGCAGCAGCAATCCTTTTTCATCCGCCCAAACCCTGATCGTTACCGATCAATGGATCATCAACGACGGCCACCCGGTGCGCAGCAAAGAAGCTGCTGCGCGCGATGGCGGCCGCGCGACAGACCGTCAGTAAGCGCTCCTGCAGACTGATGAAAATCCGCTGGCTCTCTCCACTCGTGCGGCGCCTGGCACTGCGCGAATGGTTAATGCTATTCATCGGCCTGCTGATGATGGCGCTGGTACTGGGCTGGCAAAACGGCCTGGGCCGGCTCGATCAATCGCTCTACGATTTGTTTCTATCTGTCGACAGCAAGCCGGTACGTGAAGACATCATCATCGTTGCGATCGATGACTACAGCCTGGCCGAACTGGGCCGCTGGCCATGGTCGCGCGAGCTGCATGCCGACCTGATCAACAAAATCAACAAGGCCAGACCGCGCGCCATCGGCCTCGATGTCATCCTCTCCGAAAACGCAACGCCCCAGGCCGATGGCCAGTTGGCCGCGGCCATCATGCAAAGCCAGCATGTCGTATTGCCGGTCGTCCTGACCAATGCCGGGCAAGGCCTGACGGTCGGCTTGCCGATCCCCTTGCTGGCGAACTCGGCACGCACCCTCGGCCACATCAATCTGGAGCATGACAGCGACGGTGTGGTGCGTAGCGTCTTCCTGCGCGAAGGCCAGAACGGCAAAAACTGGCTGCACTTTTCCGCCGCCCTGCTCAGTGCCGGCAGCGGCATGCAATACAGCGGCAACAAGGCCTTGCCTGCGCCGAAAACGCCGTCGCTGATTGACACCTGGCAACGCGGCGACCAACTGTATATCCCCTACGAAGGCGGCATCGGTCATTTCAAGTCGGTACCGTATGTCTCGGTCTTGCGCGGTGAAGTCCCGGATGAATTTTTCACCGATAAATATGTATTGGTAGGTGCGACTGCGCTCGGCATGGCCGATTCGTATCCGACCCCGGTGTCCGGCAATGCGGGCGCAATGCCCGGCATCGAGATCAACGCACATGTTTTGGCGAGCCTGCTCGATGGCGAAGAAATCCGTATCGCAGCACCATGGCAAACCGCCTTCTTCAATGCGATACCGGTATTCATGGCCTTGCTCGGCTACCTGCTGTTGTCGCCGCGCTTCTCCCTGTTTGCAACCGGCATCTGGATCCTGGTCACCCTGGTCGCCAGCTACATCGGCTTGCGCATGGGAATCTGGATCGCCCCGGCTGCGGCGGTGATCACACTGATCATTTCTTACCCGCTGTGGAGCTGGCGCCGACTGGAAGCGGCGATTACTTACCTCGGCCAGGAATTTACCCGCCTCGACCAGGAGCCGCATTTGCTGCCGGAAGAGAAAACCGCCGCACCGCAAAATGAAATGGCCGACGTCCTCGAACAACGCATCACCGCAATGAAAAACGCGGCCCGACGCGTGCGCGATTTGCGCCAGTTCGTTTCCGACAATCTGGATAACCTGCCCGATGCCACGCTGGTGACCTCGGTCGAAGGGCAAGTGCTGCTGGCAAATAAACACGCGAATGATTACTACCGCTCGCTCGGCATTGATGATGTGCTGGGGCGCAATATCCTGGACCTGCTGGCGCAACTGAAAAATCCGCAGCCGGTCGACCAGGCGGCCAGCCTGTCTTTCGACTGGCCTGACTTGCTCGATATCCAGGCGGCGCAAACCCTGCACAATGGCATCTCGACACAAGATCAAAAGGGGCGCGACCTGCTCGTAAAAAGCAGCCCCTGCAACTCGGCCACCAACTTGTTGACGGGCTGGATTGTCAGTGTGCTGGATATCTCGACCATACGTGCGGCCGAGCGCAGCCGCGATGAAACCCTGCGCTTCCTGTCGCACGATATGCGCGCACCGCAAGCCTCCATCCTGGCGCTGCTGGAATTGCAAAGTGAAACCTCGTCCGCCTTGCCGCAGGCCGAACTGTTTTCGCGCATCGAAAAAGCTTCGCGCAAAACCCTCGGGCTGGCCGATAACTTCGTGCAATTGGCGCGTGCCGAATCGCATGAATACCGGCTGGAGGAAGTCGATTTCCAGGATTTGCTGTTCGACGCCACCGATGAAATGTGGTCGCTGGCAAAAAGCCGCCATATCACCGTGCAGATGGAAATCCGCGATGGCGAATATCCGGTCAAGGTGGATCGTACGCTGATGACACGTGCGCTGGCCAACTTGTTGTCGAATGCGATCAACTACAGCCCGGACCACACCAGCATCGTGTGTTCGGTCTGGCTGGAACAGGAGGGTTCGCAGCAACGCGTGGTCTGTCGCATCCTGGATCATGGCTACGGCATCGCCGACGGCGACCAGAGCAAGCTCTTCCTGCGCTTCCAGCGTGTCGATTTACCGAACCAGCCGCGCCATGATGGCGTAGGATTAGGATTGGTATTTGTAAAAACGGTTATCGAGAGACATCAGGGCGATATCAGCTTCGTCAGCCAGGCCGGGGTAGGCACGAGTTTCACGCTAATGTTGCCGGTCTGTCACGAAGTCGAACTGCCCTGAGGCAACAGCCTCGTGCCAGAGTGCAACAGGCTATAATGTATCGCTATTCAACCATTGAATATTTGTGCCATAAATGCAACTCCTCGCCGTCGGCCTTAACCACACTACCGCGCCAGTCTCACTGCGCGAGAAGGTAGCCTTTCCCGCTGACCAGCTTGGTCAGGCGGTGGCTTCCGCACGTAGCTGGTATGGCCGCAGTGACGCGACCACTTACACCGATGAAGCGGCGATCCTGTCGACCTGCAATCGCACCGAGTTATACGCAGCCAGCAACCTGCCGGGCGGCGTGAACGAGGCAATCGATATCACCGCACACTTCCTCGCCGATTATCACAAGCTGCCGTACGCCGAATTGCGCCCATACCTGTATGCGCTGCCGCAAGACAGTGCGGTGCGTCATGCCTTCCGTGTCGCATCCGGACTGGATTCAATGGTGCTCGGCGAACCGCAGATCCTCGGCCAGATGAAAGACGCGGTGCGCCAGGCGGAAGCCGCCGGCGGACTCGGCACTTATTTGCACCAGATGTTCCAGCGCACCTTTGCAGTAGCAAAGGAAGTACGCAGCACCACCGAAATCGGCGCGCACAGTGTATCGATGGCAGCCGCCTCGGTGCGTTTGTCGCAGCGCATTTTCGACAAGATTTCAGAACAGAATGTATTGTTCATCGGCGCCGGTGAAATGATCGAACTCAGCGCGACGCACTTCGCCGCGCAAAATCCGAAATCAGTCACCATCGCCAACCGCACGCTGGAGCGCGGCCAGACCCTCGCACATCGCTTCAATGGCCGCGCACTGCGCCTGGCGGATTTGCCGGACCAGCTGGCGACTTTCGATATCGTCATTTCATCGACTGCTTCATCCCTGCCTATCATCGGCCTCGGCATGGTGGAACGGGCGATCAAGGCCCGTCGTCACAAACCAATGTTCATGGTCGACCTCGCCGTGCCACGCGATATCGAAGCCGAGATCGGTCGCCTCGACGACGTCTTCCTGTACACGGTGGATGACCTCGGCAGCTTTGTGCAAACAGGTGTTGAGAACCGCCAGGCCGCAGTCGCACAAGCCGAAGCCATCATAGAAACGCGCGTCCGCTCCTTCATGCACTGGATAGATGCGCGCGCCGTGGTACCGGTAATCCAGGACCTGCATGAAACCAGCGAAACCATGCGCATGATAGAGCTGGAACGTGCGCGCAAATTGCTGGCCAAGGGCGAAGACATCGATGCGGTCCTCGAAGCCCTGTCCAAAGGCCTGACCGCCAAATTCCTGCATGGCCCGCAACAGGCACTGAATAATGCACAAGGCGACGAACGTGCGCGCCTTGCCGCCTTGCTGCCGCAGCTGTTCCGCACCAAGCGCTAGCGACGCTCTTCCTGCCGGTCAGCCCGCGCGCCGACCACACCATTGCATCCTGTCCTGCACGGCGATGCACAGCAACAAAATCAAACTGAACCAAGATAAAAATATGATGAAACCATCGATGCTCGCCAAACTCGATCAATTGACCGAGAGACTGGACGAATTGAATGTGCTGCTGATGCAGGAAGAAGTAACGTCCAATATGGACAACTACCGCAAGCTGACACGCGAACACGCCGAGCTCGGACCGCTGGTCGCCTTGTACGGCAATTACCGCCAGGCCGATAACGACATCAAGGATGCGCAAGGCATGCTGTCCGATCCGGACATGAAGGAATTTGCGCAGGAAGAAATCGCTGCCGCCAAATCGCGTATGGAGCAATTGGAAATCGATTTGCAGAAAATGCTGCTGCCGAAAGATCCGAATGACGAACGCAATATCTTCCTCGAAATCCGCGCCGGTACCGGCGGCGATGAGTCAGCCCTGTTTGCCGGTGATCTCCTGCGCATGTACACGCGCTTCGCCGAACGCAATCGCTGGCAGATAGAAATGGTGTCGGAATCCGCGTCCGAAGTCGGCGGCTACAAGGAAGTGATTGTGCGCATCGTCGGTTCCGGTGCCTACTCCAAACTCAAATTCGAATCCGGCGGCCATCGCGTGCAACGCGTGCCGGCGACTGAAACGCAAGGACGCATCCACACTTCGGCCTGCACCGTCGCCATCATGCCGGAGGCGGATGAAGTGGAAGACGTCAACATCAATCCGGCCGATTTGCGCATCGATACCTACCGCGCCTCGGGTGCCGGTGGCCAGCACATCAACAAAACCGATTCCGCGGTGCGCATCACGCACATCCCGACCGGCATCGTGGTCGAATGCCAGGATGACCGCAGCCAGCACAAGAACAAGGCATCCGCGCTGAAAGTACTGGCAGCGCGCATCAAGGATGTGCAATTGCGCGAACAGCAATCGAAGGAAGCGGCGACGCGCAAATCGCTGATCGGTTCCGGCGACCGCAGCGAACGCATACGCACCTATAATTTCCCGCAAGGGCGCATGACCGACCATCGCATCAACCTGACTTTGTACAAACTCGACTTCATCATGGATGGTGATTTGACCGAGCTGACCAATGCGCTGGCGGCCGAACATCAGGCAGAATTGCTGGCAGCCCTCGGCGACGCAAACTGATGCAATTATTCGACCATGCTTCGGCAACTATTTAGGCAATTCCTACTCTTAACGTGCATCCTTTTTTGAGAACCCAGCGATGAAAACCTCCAAACCCGTGTTGCTCGCCGTTGCCTTTGTATCACTGGCCCTGTTGGCAGTAGCCCTGTATCTGCAACATGTCGAAGGCATGCTGCCTTGTCCGCTGTGCGTGATCCAGCGCTATGCCTTCGCCGCGATTGCCGTCATTTGCCTGATCGCAGTCTTCCTGCCGCGTGGCCCGGGCAAGGTGGCGAGCGGCCTTGCCGCACTGGCAGCCATCGCCGGTGCCGGTGTCGCCGGCTGGCACATTTATATCAAAGCCAATCCAACTGTTTCCTGCGGTATCGACCCGCTGGAAACTTCGCTGAACACGATCCCGACGGCGAAGCTCCTGCCCTTCCTGTTCCAGGCTGATGGTTTGTGTACAACTGAATACGCACCTATCCTCGGCTTGTCACTGCCGCAATGGGCGCTGGTCTGGTTTGCGGTGATCGCCACTTATCTGATCTACACCACCGTCAAGAAAAACTGATGAGCGTGACGGATGCCAGCATCCCGGCCGGCACTACTATCGCTGCCGTGCTGCAGCGGACGCCGGTCGCGCAGCTGGAAACGCGCATCCTGCTCGGCCATGTGACCCGCCTCTCGCGCGTGCAACTGATCACGCAATCAGAACGCGCGCTGACGGCAAGCGAAGCACAGCAGCTATCGCAATTGTTTGCCCGTCGCCTGGCAGGCGAACCGATTGCCTACCTGACCGGCGAACGTGAATTTTATGGTTTGTCTTTTGATGTCAGCCCGGCAGTCCTGATCCCGCGTCCCGATACCGAGCTGCTGGTGGAACTGGCCCTGCAATACCTGCCACCACAAGGCCGGGTACTGGATATGGGTACCGGCTCCGGTGCCATTGCAATCGCGATCGCGCATGCACGCCCGGATGCAGTCGTCACGGCGCTGGATGTCAGTGTAGAAGCGCTGGCCATTGCCACAGGCAACGCACGCAAGAATCAGGTAAAGGTGAATTTCCTGCACAGTGACTGGTTCAGCGCGGTGGCAGCACAACGCTTCGATTTGATCGTATCGAACCCGCCGTATATCGTCGCCGGTGATCCGCATTTATCGGAAGGCGACCTGCGCTTTGAACCGGTCGATGCGCTGACCGATCATGCGAATGGTTTATCCGACCTGCAAACGATTACGCGCGAAGCAGCGCAATACCTGGCACCCGGTGCATGGTTATTGATGGAACATGGTTACGACCAGGCGGCAGCGGTACGGGATGTACTGAGCAGCCATGCTTATGCAGAAGTGCAAAGCTGGCGCGACCTGGCCGGCATAGAAAGAGTCAGCGGCGGCCGCTTCAACCATAAGCCGTAGCCGCCAAAGAGAATCAGGCCGCCAGCGCTTTTTCCAGCAACTGGTGCAGCGCTGCGAAGTCGGGTTCGCCGACATAACGCTTGATGACGTGACCATCTTTATCGACCACCAGTGTGGTTGGTGTAAGCTTGATGTCACCGAATGACTTCGCCAGTTCACCCTGGGTATCGAGTGCAATCGTGAATGGCAATTTGCGGGTTTCGACAAAATTCAGCACATAGTTAGGCGGATCGTAAGCCATGGCGACCGCGATGAATTCCAGCCCGCTATCCTTGTACTTATTGTAGGTCTCCACCATTTCCGGCATTTCCTTGACGCAGGTCACGCAAGAAGTCGCCCAGAAATTGATCATCACCACCTTGCCGCGCAAATCCTGCGAAGTAATTTTCTTGCCTTGCAGATTGGTGAAAGTCACTTCCGGAATCGCATCCTTCTTCGACACCGACATATAGCCGACTACAGCCAGCGCCACGATAACGACGGCCGCCAGCAACTTGAGCCAGGTGCGCTTGGGTGCGGCTTTGGGTGCGACAGGAGATGCTTGCATGATCGTCAATCCGAAGAATTCAGTGTGCCTATTATAGTCAGGTCCGGCAGCACACGTTTATTCGAAAAATAGTGGCGTATCCATCGTGTTTTATGACAAGGATGCTGCAGGCCAGCCGGCCGCCGTATAGACCGCAGCCACTGCGGGTGGCATAGGCGCTTCCAGCGCGGCGCAGATGGCACGCAAGAGGTCGGCCAGCGGCACAGGCAAGGGTGCCGGTTCACCGGCAATCGCCAGCATGGATTTGATCAGGGCCGGATTCGCGAGCGGTGCCAGCTGGTTCGCCTTGTCCAATGCGATTTTTACCTGGCGATAACTTAGTGCCGGTATATCGAGCAGGTCATTTTCGGTCAGGGCAAGTGCCGGTGAAAATCCTGTCGCGCGTATAAACAGTGATCGTGCATCCTGCTTGCGTAGTGGTGCTGCGATGTGCGCCACCAGAGAAAACAGCAGGCAGCATTCCTGCTTCAATTCCAGCGAGGTCGAATATTTGATGTGCACCGCCCGATTTGCGCGTGCGGCAAGGCGTCGCACCAATACCGTCTGCAAGACGAATTCATTCAGGCTCACGCGCCGGTCACTCGCAATCATCCGTTCAAATTGCGTCAGCATTGTAGTGCGTGCACCGAGCGGTAATTGCCGCAATGCCGGCATCATCAAGTCGAGCAAAGGCAGTCGGGCATTTGCCGGCAGGCGCGCCACCGCAGTTGCAAGTTGCACGACCTGCGCGACCTGTTGCGGCAAACATTCATCCAGGCATTGTCGTTGCGGACTCTTGCCCTGCAGCGGATCCAGCAAGAGGGCATACAGCAACAAAGGCGCGGTATCCGGATCATGCGCGGCGCGATCAATCTCGTGACACAACCTGATTTGCGCCAGCGTACCGTTACCGTAAGCCTGCGCTGCTGTCACCGCAATCGCATCGCTGGCGGCACGCAAATCGCTGCCGATATCAGCCAGCGGACTGGCGACATAAGCGATACCGGGCAATGGCTCAGCCGGCAGCGCAAAAGTGCGCGCTTCATCGGCCGGAACCTTCACCTCATCCAGCATCTCCACCTCGCGCCCATAAATGCGGCGCAAGCGTTCCTGCAACGGCGGATGCGTGGCAAAGAAACCGGTCATCAGATGGGGCCTTACCGCGCTGACAAAAAGATGCGACAGCTGTTCTGCATTGCGATGCCCGATATAGGCAGCGGAAAAACCCTTGTCGCTGAGCGCAGCAATCTTGCGCAAGGCATTGCCTAGCCCGTCCGCATTGCGGGTAAATTGAATCGCGCTGGCATCGGCCAGGTATTCACGTTGGCGTGATACCGCGAACTTGATCACGCGGCCGAAGAAGAGGCCGATATAACCAATCACAAAGAAGGTGATGCCAAAAATAAAGGCGATGATACGAAACAAGGTCAGCTTGAAATTCGCCTCGATATCATCCGAGCTATACCAGGCGAACTCCATCGCCTGCCGGCCGAAATCGCCCACCATTTCAATACCGAAGGTCACGCCAAGCAACTTCAGGTTCAGGCGCATATCGCCATTCAGGATGTGGCTGAATTCGTGCGCCACCACACCCTGCAATTCATCCCGCGTCAGGCGCGTCAGCGCGCCTTGCGTGAGCACGACTACCGCCTCGTTCGGGTTGTAGCCGGCGGCAAATGCATTGATGGCCTCTTCTTTTGCCAGCAGGTACACCTTGGGACAGGCAATCCCGGATGCGAGCGCCATTTCTTCCACAATATTAAGCAGGCGTCGCTCATGCCGGTCTGTCGTGCTTAGTGAAACCTGGCGGCCACCCACCATGCGCGCGACGGCCTCGCCACCATCACGCAAATTGAAAATCTCAATCATGGTGCCGCCGCCAATCAGCAGGACGGTAATGCAGGTATTGGTGAAGAAGAAGCCGTGCGGATAATGATGCGGCCCGGTCCAGGCTTGCCCTTGCAGCAGGATCCACAATCCCGCCATGACAAGGTTCACCGCCAGCACAATGGCGATAACAGCAAGGGCAAACAGCAGCACCAGTACCCTGGTCTGCCGCCTGGCGTGATCCTGTTGCTCGAAAAAATTCATTTCAGCTGTGATTGCAGACGCAAACAGAACCGGCACACATGCGCTTCATCCGGAATGTATTGGAAGCAAAAGTCAGAAAGAAACCTTGATGGCTTTACGCTCTTCCGGCGTTTCGGTCGACTCCAGCAGTGCCGCTGTCTTGAAGCCAAAGGAATTGGCAATCACCGAGCCGGGGAATTGCTGGACGGCGACGTTGTATGACATCACGTTATCGTTGTAAGCCTGGCGCGCGAAGGCGATGCGATTTTCTGTGCTGCTGAGCTCTTCGCTCAATTGCATCATGGTGTGGTTGGCCTTCAGGTCCGGGTAGGCTTCCGACAAGGCGAAGAACTTGCCCAGCGTTGCATCCAGCGCGCTATCGGCCGCCATCATGTTTTTGAATGCGGCAGTATCCGTTGGATGACCATCGACTTTTTTATTCGCATCAACGGCGTGGTTGCGCGCCGAAATCACCGCTTCCAGCGTTTCCCGCTCGTGCGCCATATAGGCTTTGGCGGTTTGCACCAGGTTCGGGATCAGGTCGTAACGACGCTTGAGCTGCACGTCGATCTGGGAAAACGCATTTTCAAAGTAGTTGCGCAGGGCGATGATACGGTTGTAAACACCGACGCCCCAGAACACGACAATTGCGACGATAGCCAGGAAAACGAGCACTGCTGTCATGGTTTCTCCAAAAAGAAAAAGCCGCGTAACAATTGTCACGCGGCCTCAATATAACATTACACAAAAGCAAGTTGTTAGGTGGCAAGCATTATTTCATCGCCTCACTTGGAAACCAGCTGGCGCATACGCTGCCGCAGGTCCTTCTCTATGCGTTGCTCTTCTTTCCAGTCTTCGCGTACCGCGCGCCACAGGGAAATCGCCATCAGGGCGACCACCAGCGTAAACGGCAGGGCGAAGACAATCGTCGCCGTCTGCAGGGCGTCGATGCCACCGGCCAGCAGCAGGCTGGTCGCAATCCCTGCAATCAATACGCCCCAGGTAATCTTGATACGCGCTGACGGATTGCTGTCGCCGCCGGTACTCATCATGCCCAGCACGAGGATCGCCGAGTCACCCGAGGTCACAAAGAACACCAGCACCAGCAGCGTCGCCACCACCGACATGATCAAGCCGAAGGGCAGTGCGTCCAGCATCGTGAACAGGGCCATCGACAAATCCGCCTTCGCCGCTGCCGCAATCGGCACGCCTTGCCAGATTTCCATATCCAGGGCCGTGCCGCCAAATACCGAGAACCAGATGAAGGCGGCAATCGAAGGCGCAATCACGGTACCGACAATGAATTCACGTATGGTCCTGCCATGCGAAACGCGGGCAATAAAGAGTCCGACAAAAGGTGACCACGACAACCACCAGGCCCAGTAAAACACCGTCCACTCACCGACCCATTCGCTGTCGCGAAAAGGCATCATGCGCAAACTCATGCGTACCAGCTCACTGATATAACTGCCCAGCGTATTCGTGAAGGTATCAATAATGACGACGGTAGGGCCGAGCACAAAGACCATCAGCGTCAACAGGGCCGCCACCAGCATATTGATCGATGACAGCCATTTGACGCCCTTGGCCACCCCGCTGACGGCAGAAGTAATGAACAAGGCAGTCGCCACTACGATGATGCCGACCTGCACATATTTATTGATCGCAACATGGAACACTGCAGCCAGGCCGCCGTTGATCTGCATCGCGCCCATCCCCAGCGAGGTGGCGACGCCAAAGGCGGTGGCGATCACGGCCAAGCCGTTGAACAAGCCGGACATGCGCTGCACCGGACGCCACGGCAACGACTTGGTGGATTCGCTGATCAGCGCCACACCCTGGCGTCGATACTGGAAGAAAGCAATCGCCAGTGCGACGATGCTATAGACCGCCCATGGATGTATGCCCCAATGGAAGAAGCTGTAACGCATCGCCATATTGGCGGCTTCAGGTGTGCGCGCAATCGTACCCGGCGGCCCTTGCGTGAAATGTGACAGGGGCTCGGCGACGCCCCAGAACACCAGGCCTATGCCCATGCCGGCAGCGAATAACATCGCAAACCAGGCCGGCAAGGAGAATTCCGGTTCATCGTCATCCTTGCCCAGCTTCAGGTTGCCGTAACGGCTGAAGGCCAGGAAGGCGGAAAACAGCACCAGCCCCAATACCACCCACAGGTAGAGCCAGCCGAAATTTTTGGTAATCGCATGCATCGCGATATGGGAAATCGTGCCCAGCGACTCGGGGGAAAATATTCCCCACAGGACTACGATCAAGATCAATCCGACAGGAAAAATCAGTTGCATCTTTTCTCTCCCCAAAAGAAAAGCCGCGCAGCAATTTGCTGCGCGGCTTTAATATAGCACCCCGCAAAAAAATGGCAGGGATTGATTACTTCTGTTGCGACTCCGGTGTCGTCGTCAGTACACGATATTCATCATCGCTGATGTATTCGAATACTTTCACGACTTTTTGCACGCCACTCACGCCACGTGCGATATCCGCAGCCAGGTTGCCTTCTTTTTCAGTCACGCGCCCCATCAGGTAGACGATACCGCGTTCGGTCACGACCTTGATCGAGTTCGCATACAGCGTACGGTTGTCAACAATCGATGCCTTTACCTTGCCGGTGATCAGTGTGTCATTGGAACGCGAGCCGTAACCGGAGGCGCCGGATACTGCCAGTTCGTTGACAACCGATTGCACGCCTTCAATCTTCGCCACTTCACGCGCTGCCGCTTCTTTCGCTGCTTCGCTCGGCACTTCACCGGTCAGCAGGACTTTGCGGTTAAAGCTGGTGACATTGACGTGACCCGCATCGCCGACCACTTTCGGTACCGCGATTTCGCCTTTGACGGCGATCGATTTATCTTCCGTCTGTGCGCCAAGGGTACGGCGATCCGTCGCTGCCAGCGTACCGGCCACCACCCCACCGACCATGACGCCGACGCAACCCTGCAAGCTGATGGCCAGTGCACCACCGACCAATGCCAGCGCCAGCGGACGCTTTGCAGCTTGCATAAAACCTTTTAAATCAGTCATTCTCATCTCCTCCAAATAGTGCAACGTCAATGCCGTCACACAAACAATGTATCGTTAATAAATGTACTTCCTGTATCCGTGCTGTCCTGTCATGCGGCACGCAAATATGCACGTCCGCATCGGTCAATAGCTTGGCGGTAGCGCCGCCACCTTTGCCGGTTAGTGCCACTACGCGCATATCGCGTTCCAGCGCGGCTTCAATCGCGGCGTTAACGTTGGCTGAGTTACCGGAAGTCGACAATGCCAGCAGTACGTCGCCGGATTGTCCAAATGCCTGGACCTGCTTGCTGAAAATTTCCTGATAGCTGTAATCGTTGCCGATCGCAGTCAGGATAGAGGTGTCGGTTGTCAGCGCCATCACCGGCAGCGGCAAGCGTTCACGTTCGAAGCGCCCCACCAGTTGTGCTGAAAAATGTTGGCAATCTGCTGCCGAACCGCCATTGCCGCAAGCAAGAATCTTGTTTCCATTAGACAGGGCGCCGAACATTAGTTCCACAGCCTGTTCAATTGGACGCGCCAATACCGACGCGGACTGGATTTTCAGCTCGGCACTTTCATGGAAGTGACTAAGAATACGTTGATTAATCATGGTGGGGGAATTATAGAGCAGTCCATCGCCAAGAGTGGCGCAAGACCAGGGATTTCAGGCTTCAATTGCATTTTTCAGCCATGTCATTTTCTTGTCATCAAAAGCAATGACATCAAAGCGACACGGCGGCGGCATGGTGTGGCGCTGCAGGTAAACCTGGGCGGCAATGATCAGGCGTTTTTGTTTGGAGCTCCCGACACTGGCGGCGGCACCGCCAAATTTGCCGTCGCTGCGCACCCTGACTTCGACAAATACCAGAACTTTCCCGTCCTGCATGATCAGGTCGATTTCACCGCCCTTGCAGCGGAAGTTTCGTTCCAACAGCTGCAGTCCCTGCTGTTGCAGGTAGGCCAGCGCCTGGTCTTCGCCGGCTAGTCCGGCTACTTGTTGCGCGGTGCGCGGACGCAGGAAAGCCGGCAATCGCAAGCCGGTTACTGCACTTCCAGTGGCTGCACCATGCCTTCACGATACGTTGCAGGCTGCATCACACGTTCAAAGTAAGGTGCGCCATGGCCAAACCGTACCGTCAGCTTGCCGGTCACGCCGTCCAGGCTGAAATCGTTTTGCTTGATCGCGATATTCGCCGCCACCCGATAAGCATCGATACCCAATGCATACAGGCGCTCAATGTCCGGGCTGCTGCGCTGCCCGCTGGCTTTCGGCAAACGCGGATAAGCCATCACCGCCGCATGGTCGGCCTGCAATTGCCACGGCATATCGACCAGGCGCACGCCTTCCAGGTCAACGATGCGGTCGGCGTTCGCCCAGTCATCCAGCGCAAACGGATTCAATTGCGAAATACCGTACATCGTGACTTCGCCACCTATCGCCAGGCGCAACTGGATCGCCTGCGCAGCATCCAGCGCGACAAAAATCAGTGCCGGTTTTTCGGTCTGTATGCGTTTTTTCAGTTGTACCAATGCATTGGCATTCATGAAGCCGCCACTCATCGTCAGCTCCATCACTTCCGCATTCATGCCGAGCTGGCTCCATTGCCCGGCAAAGGCGCTGACCGCACGACGCTGCCATGCGACATTGGTAGAGAGGGCAAAAGCCTTTTGCCTGCTGCGGTTCTTGCCGACCCAGTTCGCCACCTGGCGCGCTTCGTCTTCAATCGACAAACCCATGACCAGCATATTGGTCGGCACCCTTACTTCAGGCTCGCCGGCCGCATTCAATTGCGTCAGGGCAATCGTCGGCTTGGTGACGACATGGTTTTGCACAATCGCGGTCGCACCGCTGCGTGTCAACGGGCCCACCACGATGTCATTGCCGGCGGCCGCTTCGGTATAACCGCTGAGCACGTCTTGCGCGGCATCGCCGGTTTCCACCAGGTTGACCACATTATTGCCAGGTTCATGCTGATAGGCCGCCATGAAACCGGCGCGCACCGCATCCGAGACCTGCGCCAGTGATTCGGAGCGGCGTGGCAAGAGCAGCGCGATCCGTACCGGCGGCAAACGTGTGGTGATGACGGGAACTTCAATCGGCTCGACGATGGGTTCGTCGAGCGGGGCGCTCATCGCTTCGGGCAGGGCCAGGTCGGTTTGCGCCAATTGCATCTGGTCCAGCGATGACCGCTGAAGCTGAATGCCGGGTACACTGGCAAGGCTGTCAACGGTGACGTCGGCAGTTGTATTTGCCAGCACAGGCGAGCACAATCCGCTGATGACGCTTGCCAGCACGAACATTCTCGCTAAATTTCCCAACATCCGACTCTCCCAATGACTGAAACAAGCAACAGCCTTTCCACTATCTTGCCGATTATGCACGATGTGTCACAGCAGACCTATCCTTCGGCAACATTATATGTGGTGGCTACCCCGATCGGAAATGCAGGCGATATATCGTTGCGCGCTTTGCACACTTTATCGATAGTCGATGCCGTCGCTTGTGAAGATACGCGCAATACCGGCCATCTCCTGACACGTTACGGCTTGTCGAAGAACCTGATCGCCGCACATCAGCACAATGAACGCGAAGTCGCGGACAAACTGATCGCGCGTTTGCAGGCGGGTGAACGGATTGCTCTGGTTTCCGATGCCGGCACACCGGCCGTTTCCGATCCCGGCGCGCGCATAGTCGATGCGGTACGCAATGCGGGTTTACGCGTGATACCACTGCCCGGCGCCTCCGCTGCGGTGACTGCGCTATCGGCCAGCGGCTTGCTGAACGACCAGTTCTATTTTGTCGGCTTCCTGCCGGCCAAAGCCAAACAACGCGAAACCTTCCTCTTCGGCTTGCAGGCAATTGCGGCAACCATGGTGTTTTATGAAGCGCCGCATCGCATTACCGAAACCGTGGCCGCACTGGCCGCCGCTTTTGAACCGGGCCGGCATATTGTTTTCGCGCGTGAACTGACCAAGCTATTCGAAGAAACGCATAGATGCACGCTGGCGGAAGCGGTCGAATGGATCAATGCGGATCCGAACCGGCAAAAAGGCGAGTTTGTGGTTTTACTGGAAGGTGCACCCAGCGCCGGCGACCAGGATCAGATCGAAGCCGAACGCATACTCGGCATCCTGCTGGAAGAATGCTCGGTGAAACAGGCTGCCACGCTGGCCGCCCAGATCACCGGACAAAAGAAAAATGCGCTGTATGAACGTGCGCTGCAGATGAAGGGTTCAAACCAGCAGGATGCAGATTAACGCTGCACGATAAATGGTTTGTTAATGCCGCTTTGCTGCACCTGCAAGGCGGCAGCCGCCGCTTCACCACGGCTGGCAAATGGGCCGCTGTACAATCTGTACAGATTGTTCGATGGCTCCACCTTCAATTGCGGCAGGTTCTGGCCGACATCCTGCGCCAGGCGCGCACGCACTGCCTCGGCATTCGCCATCTGCGAAAACGCACCAAACTGTAAATAGAAACCGGCTGGCACAACTGCTTCCGTTTGCGCCGCCGGATTCTGCGATACAGGCGCTGCGCTGCTTGGCGGCAGCGGCGCCAATGCCACCGCCTCTACGGTAGGCGGCTGCACCGGTGACGCATCCGAAACCACGGTCGCCGCACCCTTGTTTGCATTGATACGCTCGATATCTGCAGGCAATAAACGCTCGACCTCCAGTTCCGCGCTGCCGTGTCCGATATAACCCAGCTTCAGCGCAGCGGTGTAGGACAGGTCAATCACGCGGCTCGAATGGAAGGGACCACGGTCATTCACGCGCACGATCACTTGCCTGCCATTGCTCAGGTTGGTGACGCGTGCATACGATGGAATCGGCAAGGTCGGATGCGCTGCCGTCATCTGGTACATATCGTAAGGCTCGCCGGATGAAGTTTTCTGGCCATGGAATTTCTTGCCGTACCAGCTGCCGCGTCCGCGCTGCTTGAACGGACGCTCATCGCTGATAGGCACATATTGCTTGCCGAATACGACATAGGGCTTGTTGCCGCGATTCGCGTAGGGCTCGACCCGCGGCTCTGCATCCGGCAGGTTTTCCAGCCCCTCCGGAATATCGTCACCCGGGCCATCATCCTTGTAATAACCGCCGCGGCCGGAGCCGGCAGCAGGCAGGACCGGCGTGGTGGACGAACGGGTAGCAGAGCTGCCGGATGGTGATTTGCTGCCGGTTGGCGTAGTAAGCGGGGTGGTGCTGCAACCGGCTAGGGCGACGATAGAAGATATCGCCAGGACTTGTAATACGCTGCGAAATTGCATCGCTTGCTCCTGATGATGACGGCCTCGCGCCAGTTGCGCGCAAGGCTATCGATAAACGGTGACATCAGCTTTGCATTAACTTCCTGTGCCGCTGAATGCTCATCAAAATGCCGACGCCCAGACCGAGCGTGACAAAGGCGGTGCCGCCATAACTGAAAAATGGCAAAGGTACGCCGACGACCGGAAGAATACCACTGACCATGCCCATATTCACAAATGCGTAAGTGAAGAAGATCAGCGTAATCGCACCCGCCAGCAAGCGGCTGAACAAGGTCGGTGCGTTCGCCGCAATAATCATGCTGCGCCCGATCAACAGCAAATACAGGAAGAGCAACACACAGTTGCCGATCAGGCCAAACTCTTCCGAGAACACGGCAAAGATGAAATCGGTGGTGCGCTCCGGAATGAATTCCAGATGCGCCTGCGTGCCATTGAGCCAGCCCTTGCCGGTAATGCCGCCGGAACCGATTGCAATCGTCGACTGGATGATATGGAAGCCCTTGCCCAGCGGATCAGTGGTCGGATCAATCAGTGTCAGCACGCGCCCCCGCTGGTAGTCGTGCAGCATGGACCACACAATAGGCAGGCTGGCACCCACTGAAATTGCCGCCGCGACCAAGACCTTCCACGACAAACCGGCGAGGAAGATCACGTAAAAACCGGCGGCCAACACCAGCAGGGAAGTACCCAGATCGGGCTGGCGCATGATGAGGCCGACCGGTGCAATCAGCATCAGGCCGGCGATCAGGAATTCGCGCCAGCGCGTGACGCCTTCGCGCTTCTGGAAGAACCAGGCCAGCATCATCGGCATCGCGATTTTCATGATTTCCGAAGGTTGTACGACGACGCCCAGATCGACCCAGCGCCGTGCGCCATTCCGGATCAGGCCGAACTGTGCGACGGCCAGCAATAAAATGATGCCGGTGACATACAAGGGCACGGCAAAACGCATCAGGGTCTGCGGCGGGATCGCTGCGGCAATCCACATCACGATGAAGGAAATCATGATGTTGCGCACATGGTCTTCGACGCGACCGGGGAAGTCGATACCGGCCGAATACAGGGTCACCGTGCCGACCGCCAGGATCATGCTGACGATGATGATCAACGGCACATCAAACATCTGGATGTAGGGCTGGATAATTTGCGCAAGCGAGCGCTTGTTCATCTGGTCGCTCATTCGACGAACTCTTCTTTCGGCTCTTTCTTCGGTTTGGCAGGCGCCTTGTCGTCAGGACGCTTGCCCAGCAGGTAGAAATCCATCGCCTGTTTCGCTATTGGTGCCGCCGCCGCACCCCCGAAACCACCGTTTTCCACGATGATGGCCAGCGCTATCCGTGGATTGTCGGCAGGTGCAAACGCGGTGTACAGCGCGTGATCGTGATGCCGGTCGGAAATCTTGCTGGCGTCGTACTTTTCGTTTTTCTTGATCGCAATCACCTGCGCAGTACCGGTCTTGCCGGCCGACACATATTCCGCCCGCGCAAAGGCACGGGCACCGGTACCTTCCTTATTGACGCCGACCATTGCATTCTTGATGACGTCGATATTTTCCTGCTTCAACGGAATCCGGTAGCTTTCTTTCGGCACCGTCAATGTACGCTGGCGCGTCGTACCGTTTTCAATCATCTTCACCAGATGCGGCTTCATCACTACGCCATTATTCGCCAGCACCGCAGTTGCATGCGCCAGTTGCAAAGGCGTGAATGAGTTGTAACCCTGGCCGATACCGATGGAAATCGTTTCACCGGCATACCATTTCTTTTGTTCCGGCTTGCGATAGGCCGCGGCCTTCCACGCGGTCGACGGCAATACGCCGGTGCGCTCGAAACGCAAATCGATGCCGGTCTTCTGCCCGAAGCCGAATGGTTTCATGAAGTCATGGATGGCATCGACGCCGAGGTCATTCGCCAGCATGTAGTAATAGGTATCGCAGGATTGCACGATCGATTTGTACATATCGACGAAACCGTGCCCGCCTTCCTTATCGTCACGGAATTTATGGTTACCGAACCAGAAATAGCCGGGATCGGAAATCGCGTCCGACGGTTTGCGCTTGCCCAGCTCCAGCGCCGCCAATGCCATGAATGGCTTATAGGTCGAGCCGGGTGGGTAGGCGCCGGACAGCGGACGATTCAGCAAAGGGTGATCCGGCGAATTATTCAGCGCATCCCAGTTTTGCTGGTCGATACCTTCCACAAACAGGTTAGGATCAAAAGTCGGCATCGACACATAAGCCAGCACGTCGCCGGTCGACGGCTCAATCGCAATCAATGCGCCGCGCCGGTCACCGAAGGCTTGCTCGACCACTTTCTGCAATTCGATATCGATCGACAGGATCAGGTTGTCACCCGGCGTCGCGGCAGTGCGCGACAGGGTGCGGATAGGGCGGCCGCCGGCCGATACTTCGACTTCTTCGTAACCGGTACGTCCGTGCAGTTTGTCTTCGTAATTCTTTTCTACGCCTTCCTTGCCAATATGCTCGGTGCCGCGATAGTTGGTGGCGTCGTCGCCTTCATCGATTTCTTTCGCTTCGCGCTGGTTGATACGACCGATATAACCGATCACATGCGAGGCAACCGAACCCAGCGGATACTGGCGGAACAGGCGTGCCTGGATTTCGACGCCGGGAAAACGATAGCGTTGCGCGGAAAAACGCGCGACTTCTTCATCAGTCAGGCGTACGCGGATGGGTGAGCTGGCGAGGTTGCGCGATTCTTCCTGCAGCTTTTTGAAACGCCGGCGGTCTTTCGGCTGGATATCGACCAGCGTCGCGAGTTCATCGATCAGCGTTTCCAGGTCGCCATTGATTTTGGATGGCGTGATTTCCAGCGTATAGGCAGAGTAATTACGCGCCAGCACCACACCGTTGCGATCCACGATCAGGCCGCGATTCGGCACCACCGGCACCACCGAGATGCGATTGTCTTCAGCCTGCGCGACATAGTCATTGTGTTTGTATACCTGCAACCAGATGAAACGCGCCAGCAGGCAGCCAAACAAAACGAACACCACGAAGCCCGCGACCGACAGGCGCAGGCGGAACAGGTGTAGTTCGCGTTCGGTATTTTTTAATTCAGTCATGCGGTTTCAAATACCGGATAAACATCAGAACAGCCGCTTACAGCGGGCGCGTGTCGTCGCGATTGATCGCACGACGTTGCGGTGCCAGCAGGATCCAGGTCACGACCGGCCACAAGAGGGCGGCCACGGCGCTTTCGGAAAAATACAACCAGCCGGGGAAATTCCCGCCGACGAACAGGCGCACGATCAGTTGCACTAGCTGCGTTCCCAGCAACAACAGGAAAACGTGCAAGGCTTGCGTGCCATTCGGGAACCACAGTACGCGCCGATGGATCATGATCGCGAAATACGATAACAGCGTGTAGGCCAGTGCATTCTCACCCAGTACCGCCGCATCATGCACATCCATCAGGATGCCCATGAAGAAAGCCACGCCGATACCGACCTTGCGCGGCTGGTGCATGCTCCAGAACACAAGCAGCAATGCGACAAAATCCGGCACGCCGACCCATTGCCCCCACGGCAGCAGGTTCAGCAGGAAGGCGACGATCAGGCTCAGCGCGATAAACGCCGGACTCGCGGGCAAAAGAATGTAATGAGGCTGATGGTTCATCGCGGTGCGGTCGCTGGCTGTGCTGGCGGTTGAGGTGCGGGTTGTAGATCGATACCCTTGCCCGAAGTTCCATTGGTACGGCTGGCGGCATGACGCAGGATGCCGGCCATCTTGGCATTCTTGTCTTTTGCATCATCCGGCGGACGCGGCTCCAGTTTGTTTTCCGTCAGGAGGATCAATAACTGGCGATTGCGATCTATACCGGCCGATGGCTGGCACACGATGCGTGCAAACGAATCGACCGATTTGTTTTCCACCTGCGCCACTGTCGCTACCGCCAGGCCGGGCGGATAAATGCCGTCGATACCGGAGGTCACAAGGACGTCGCCCTTCTGGATATCGGCATTGGTCGGCATGAAGCGCAGGTCCAGTACATTCGACTGGCCGCGACCATAGGCCACGCTACGCAAACCATTACGCACCACTTGCACCGGGATCGCCTGGTTCTTGTCGGTCAGCAGTGTCACTTCCGAGCTGAACGGGAAAACCCGCGTCACCTGCCCGACCACGCCGACATGGTCGATTACCGGCTGCCCGAGCGCGACGCCATGTTGCGTGCCGCGATCCAGCACGATCTTGCGGGTGAAGGCGTCGCGGGTGTCGTACAGGATTTCACCGAGTACCGATTTGACCGGCAGGCGCTCGCTGGTACCCAGCAATTCACGCAATTGCGTATTCTCTGCCAACAGTTGTTGACCTTGCTGCAGGGTGCGGGCGTTAAGGGTTTGCTGCTGCTTGAGCTTTTCGTTTTCCTTCTTGATGTCGGAAAGCGAGGTGAAGTAATCACCGACGTAGTAAAGCGCATCGCGCGGGGCGAGGGCGACCACCTGCAGCGGATAGAGTGCTGTCGAAATGACCTGGCGCACCACTGCGAGTGAGCGCATGTGTGAATCCACTCCCAGCAGCACCAACGCGATCAAGGCGAAGAACACCATCTTTGCACGTGCCGAGGCACCTTGTTTGAAGAGTGGTGGTGGGCTGTATTCCATGTATTACTTGTTGGCGAACCTGCCGAGGATGTCCACAACAAACCGCGCTGCCGGGACGATATGTCCGGCAGCGGCAGCCTGTGTTTCGCAATGTTGTGCTTTCATGACATTGTTCATGTCAGCCAGTCGGATGGGTAATGCGGTTAGAGGGCGATTATTCGTAAGAGAAAATCGAACCCAGCTTATCCATGCGTTCCAGCGCCATGCCGGAACCGCGCACCACGCAAGTCAGAGGGTCTTCTGCCACGATCACCGGCAAGCCTGTTTCTTCCATCAACAGACGGTCCAGGTCGCGCAGCAAGGCGCCGCCACCGGTCAGCATCATGCCTTTTTCAGCAATATCGGCACCCAGTTCAGGCGGGGTTTGTTCCAGCGCGTTTTTCACGGCGGAAACAATGTTGTTCAGCGGGTCGGTCAGTGCTTCCAGGATTTCATTGCTGGAAATGGTGAACGAACGTGGAATACCTTCGGACAGGTTACGGCCCTTGACTTCCATTTCACGCACTTCGGAGCCCGGGAAAGCCGAACCGATTTCTTTTTTGATCGCTTCTGCGGTCTGTTCACCGATCAGCATGCCGTAGTTGCGGCGGATGTAATTGACGATCGCTTCGTCAAATTTATCGCCACCGACGCGGATCGAGCCTTTATAGACCATGCCGCCCAGCGAAATGATGCCGACTTCAGTGGTACCGCCACCGATATCGACCACCATTGAGCCGGTTGCGTCGGAGACCGGCAAACCGGCACCAATCGCCGCTGCCATTGGTTCTTCGATCAGGTACACCTGTGCTGCACCTGCGCCCAGCGCCGATTCACGGATCGCACGACGTTCCACCTGGGTGGAGCCGCAAGGTACGCAAATGATGATACGAGGGGAAGGTTTGAAGAGTTTGGTGTCGTGCACCATGCGGATGAACTGCTTGAGCATTTGCTCGGTAACGGTAAAGTCGGCAATCACACCGTCTTTCATTGGGCGGATCGCCTCGATATTGCCCGGTACCTTGCCCAGCATCTGCTTGGCTTCCTTACCGACGGCCATGATGGTTTTTTTGCCATTTGGGCCGCCTTGCTGGCGAATTGCCACGACAGAAGGCTCATCCAGCACGATTCCTGCACTACGAACATATATCAGGGTGTTGGCAGTACCCAGATCGATTGCCAGATCATTCGAAAAATAACTACGTAAAAATCCAAACATGAATTGTCCTGGTGCGCAGCAGAGGTGCGCTTAAGTAAAAAAAGGGTTTTATGGCCGCGGCGACCCAATATCGGCGCCAGCAAGGCATTAACCCGATATTCTACCTTATAATTTACCTTAATTTAGTCGTCTAAAAAGGCAAAAATATCCGCTGGATGCGCTATTTTGCAAAGCTTTTGCCAACACTAGAAGACTTTTGCATCTTCCGATTTTCTTAACATTGAACAGCGGCCCGACCGCAATCCGACCATGTCCCTCGAACTTTCCGATGTCAAACGCCTGTCAACGCTCGCTCAAATCGAACTGACTGCCGAGCAATCCGCGCAAACGCTGGACAAGCTCAATGGCATTTTTGCGCTGGTTGAGCAGCTGCGCGCCGTCGATACCACCGGCATTGAACCGCTGAACCACCCGATCGCCACCATGCTGCCGGATCTCGCGCTGCGCCTGCGCGAAGACGTCGTCAGCGAAGCCAATCGCCGCGACGATTACCAAAAAGTCGCGCCGGCCACACAGGATGGCCTCTACCTGGTACCGAAAGTCATCGAATAAGTCGCCGGCACTCTTTACAGATGTGCACGCGGGGCAGCGCGCTGCTCCACCAACCGAACACCAGAAATTGATTATGCATACCAAGACCCTAAAAGAATTATCCGCACTGCTGCATAGCAAACAGATTTCCGCGACCGAGCTGGCGCAACTCTTCCTCGATCGCATCGCGCAAAGCGACCTGAATGCATTCCTGCATGTGGACCCGGCATTGACGCTGAAAGAAGCGGCACTGGCCGACCAGCGCCTGGCCAGCGGCGACACCACCGTACTGACCGGCATCCCGATTGCGCACAAGGATATTTTCGTGACGCGCGACTGGCGTTCTACCGCTGGTTCGAAGATGCTGGAAAACTACGTCAGCCCTTTCGATGCCACCGTGGTTGAACAATTCAAGCAAGCCGGCATGGTGCACCTGGGCAAACTGAATTGCGATGAATTCGCGATGGGTTCGTCGAATGAAAACTCTTACTTCGGCGCAGTGAAAAACCCGTGGGACAAGCGCGCGATTCCGGGTGGCTCGTCGGGTGGTTCGGCGGCCGCGATTGCCGCACGCCTGACGCCCGCATCCACCGCAACAGATACCGGCGGTTCGATCCGTCAACCGGCTGCCTTGTGCGGCGTCACCGGCATCAAGCCAACTTACGGCAGCGTCTCGCGCTTCGGCATGATCGCGTTTGCATCATCGCTGGACCAGGGCGGACCGATCGCAAAAACCGCCGAAGACTGCGGCTTGCTGTTGAACGCGATGACAGGTTTCGATCCACGCGATTCGACCAGCATCGAGCGTGCCAACGAAGATTTCACACGCGACCTGAATCAGCCCCTGCAAGGTTTGAAAATAGGTTTGCCACGCGAATATTTCGGCGCCGGCCTGGCAGCTGATGTTGAACAGGCGGTGCGCGCCGCACTCAAGGAATATGAAAAACTGGGCGCTACGCTGGTTGATATTTCGCTGCCGAAAACCGAACTGTCGATCCCGACCTATTACGTCATCGCACCAGCGGAAGCATCGTCCAACCTGAGCCGTTTTGACGGCGTGCGTTACGGTTATCGCGCCAAGGATTACAGCGATTTGTCCGATATGTATCGCAAGACACGGGCAGAAGGTTTCGGCGAAGAAGTCAAACGCCGCATCCTGGTTGGCGCTTACGTGCTGTCGCACGGTTACTACGACGCCTACTATCTGCAGGCACAAAAAATCCGCCGCCTGATCGCGCAGGACTTCCAGCAGGCGTTTACACAATGCGACGTCATCATGGGGCCGGTGTGCCCGACTGTGGCATGGGACCTCGGCGACAAGGCGGATGATCCGATCGCGAACTACCTGGCCGATATCTTCACGCTCTCGACCAGCCTCGCCGGTTTGCCTGGCATGTCGATTCCTTGCGGCTTCGGCCAGGGTGAAAAGAATTCGAAACGTCCGGTCGGACTGCAAATCATCGGCAATTATTTTGCCGAAGCCAAGTTGCTGAACGTCGCACATCAATACCAGCAAGCGACCGACTGGCACCTGCGCCAGCCAGCCGAATAAACGCCATTTAGTACATCGCGAAAAAAGTTAATCCGCGCAGTTAATACGCTCAGTTAATACGCCATCAAGCGAGTAAGGAAATATATGCAGTGGGAAGTGGTAATCGGTCTGGAAACGCACACGCAGTTGACGACCCAGACAAAAATTTTCAGCGGCTCGCCGACCCAGTTCGGCGCTGAACCGAACACACAGACATCGCCGGTCGACCTGGCCTTGCCGGGTGCCTTGCCGGTCATGAATCGTGGCGCGGTGGAGCGTGCGATCCAGTTCGGCCTCGCCATCGGCGCCACCATCGCACCGCATTCGGTGTTTGCACGCAAAAACTATTTCTATCCTGATTTGCCCAAGGGTTACCAGATCAGCCAGATGGACTTGCCTATCGTGCAGGGCGGTCGTGTTTCCTTCGCACTCGAAGTCGACGGCAAAACCGAAATCCGCTCGGTACAACTGACACGCGCGCATCTGGAAGAAGACGCCGGTAAATCGCTGCATGAAGACTACCAGGGCATGACCGGCATCGACTTGAACCGCGCCGGCACGCCTTTGCTGGAAATCGTGACCGAACCGGATATGCGCAGCGCCGCCGAAGCAGTCGCGTATGCGAAAGCACTACACACGCTGGTGACCTGGCTCGGCATCTGCGACGGCAATATGCAGGAAGGCTCGTTCCGTTGCGACGCCAACGTGTCGGTACGCCCGGTCGGCCAACAGGAATACGGCACCCGTTGCGAAATCAAGAACCTGAACTCTTTCCGCTTCCTCGAAGATGCGATCAACTACGAAGTACGGCGCCAGATCGAATTGATCGAAGACGGCGGCCGCGTGGTGCAGGCAACCCGCCTGTACGATCCGGACAAAAAGGAAACGCGCGAAATGCGCAGCAAGGAAGACGCGCACGATTACCGCTACTTCCCTGATCCTGATTTGCCGCCACTGGTGGTCAGCGCCGAATGGATTGCGCGCGTGCAGGCGGCGATGCCGGAATTGCCGGGCGCGATGCGTGAACGCTTTGTACGTGACTACGCCTTGTCCGAATACGATGCGGCGGTGTTGACGCAATCGAAAGCGATGGCGAATTATTTTGAAGCCGTAGTTGCCGCCGCCGGCAAGGACCAGGCGAAGCCTGCAGCGAACTGGCTGATGGGCGATGTCGCATCGACGCTGAATCGCGAAGGCATAGAAATCGCAGCGGCACCGGTCGCCGCCGCGCAACTCGCCTTGCTGCTGCAACGCATTACCGACGGTACCATTTCGAACAAGATTGCGAAGGAAGTATTCGGCGCGATGTGGGATGCGAAATCGGATAGCGCCAAGCTGGCCGATGAATTGATCGAGTCCAAAGGCCTGAAGCAAATTTCCGACAGCGGCGCACTGGAAAAAATCGTCGATGACGTGCTGGCCGCCAATGCCAAGTCAGTCGAGGAATTCCGCGCCGGCAAGGAACAGGCGATCAATGCGCTGATGGGCCAGGCAATGAAAGCCAGCAAGGGCAAAGCCAATCCGGCGCAACTGACGGAATTGCTGAAGAAAAAACTGACTGCATAAAACAGTCACACATAAAAAAACGCGCTCCGTCAAACGAGCGCGTTTTTTATCCCCGCTTGGCCTGCACTAGCGCGAAGAAGCTGTCTTCGTAAGTTCGCGATAACGCTGCAAAGTCAGATCGTATTTTTCATTGATCTGCGCCAGCTCGGTCTCGCTGTCCTTGATGCGCTTCTTCAAATCCCGCATGCTTTCGTCAGCACGATCCAGTTTCGCCTGCAGCGCCGGTGAGACAGCGCCCTTTTGCTTTTGCGCCAGCACGCTTGCCTGGTCTTTTTCAGCGCCGTGCAAAGCCGCCCTGTATTGCGTGATTTGTATGCTGACCAGATCGGAATCGCGTTTGCGCGCGGCCGTAATATCTTCTTCGCTGCGATAGCGCGCCGAAAGGGCGCGGTCGGAACGCTTCTGTTCGGCAGCGGCAAGCTGCTCTGCTTTTTTCTTTTCTTCCTGCAATTCCAGCGCACGCTTTTGCTCGGCGGTGAGTGGCGCCGCGAGTTCCTTGCGCGTGCGGCCATTATTGCTGTACTCACGCACCGGGCGGTCAGCGCATTCCGGAATCGGACGGTCGGAGGAGAGTGTCTTGCCGGATGCATCCTTGCACATATAAATCTTGGCATGCGCATTTGCCGCTATCCACATCGAGAGAAAAAACAGTGTCTTGACTGCACCTTTCATTTCACTCCTCGAGAAAAAAGTTTTTTATGCCACGCCGTACCTCTGGCGGTAAGCGGCGACAGCTTCCTTGTACTTCGCCTGGTCCGAATCCGCGCCGGCATTCGACAGGTATTCAAACAAGTCCGACAAATTACCTATCGATACCACCGGCATACCGTAGGTATTGCTTACTTCCTGCACCGCCGAGTGCGCAGACAAGGCACCGTCCGCGCCCGAGCGCTCCATCCGGTCCAGCGCGATCATGACCGCACATGGCGTGGCACCGGCCGCCCGTATCATGTCGACCGATTCACGCACCGAGGTACCGGCGGAAATCACGTCATCAATGATCACGACGCGTCCCCGCAACTTGGCACCGACCATCGTGCCGCCTTCGCCATGGTCCTTGGCTTCCTTGCGGTTGAAGGCGAACGAAACGTCACGCCCCTTGTTCGCCAGCGCCACGGCGGTCGCCGAAGCGAGCGTGATGCCTTTGTAAGCAGGGCCAAACAACATATCGAATTCGATGCCCGAATCGATCAGGGTTTGTGCATAAAACTCGGCCAGCTTCGCCAGCGTGCCGCCCTGATTGAACAGGCCGGCGTTAAAGAAATAGGGCGATGTGCGACCAGCCTTGGTCACAAACTCGCCGAAACGCAATACGCCGGTTTCAACCGAAAATTTGATGAATTCTTGCCGTAAATTGTTCAAAACGACTCCATAACGGATAAAAGTGACGAAAATTGTCGTTATTTGCTCGACTAAGGCCACATTTTAAAGCGTTATCGGGTCTGTATGCCTGTAAATGCAAAGGATATGCCTGCTTCCGGCGAATCGGTTATCCTGATCGCCTCATTTTTTTGAACGACGCTATGTTGAAAATTGTTTCCGCCAACCTGAATGGCATACGCTCAGCCGCTAAAAAGGGCTTTTTTACCTGGATGGCTAAGCATTCGGCCGACTTTATCTGTGTGCAGGAATTGAAGGCCCAGGCCACGGATATGACGCCCGAATTCCTGACGCCGGAAGGCTATACCGGCTATTTCCACTATGCGGAGAAGAAAGGCTATTCCGGCGCCGGCGTCTATTGCAAGACCGTCCCGGACAATGTGCAGATCGGTTTCGGCTGTTCCGAATTCGATGCAGAAGGACGCTATGTGCAATGCGATTTCGGCAAACTGAGTGTGATTTCGGTGTATTGCCCGTCCGGCTCATCCAGCGAAGAACGCCAACTGGCGAAATTCCGCTTCATGGATGTGTTCCTGCCGCATCTGCTGGAACTGAAGGCGCAAGGACGCGACTTCGTGATCTGCGGTGACTGGAATATTGCGCATAATGAAATCGACCTGAAGAACTTCAAGGGCAATCGCAAAAATTCCGGCTTCCTGCCGGAAGAGCGCGCATGGCTGAGCCGGGTGTTCGATGAAGTCGGCCTGGTGGACGTCTACCGTCGCCTGCATCCGACCACCACTGAGGAATGCTACACATGGTGGAGCAACCGCGGCCAGGCTTATGCCAAGAATGTCGGTTGGCGCATTGATTACCAGGTGGCAACACCGGCACTGGCAGAGACCGCCCGCAGCGCCGCCATCTACAAGGATGAGCGCTTCAGCGACCACGCACCACTGACCATAGATTACGACTGGAAATAGTGAGCGGATGAGCGCTTTTCACGAAGCGGTCATAAAGCATTTTTATAATCCGGAGCAACGCGGGGATCGCACGACAATTTCCAAGGCACGGCTTGCGGCCACCAGCGCATCGCAACTCAACCATTCTGGAAATAACCATGTCCGATCTGCCGCATCCGTCACGCCGTCAAACCCTTAAATTCCTCGTCAGCGCACCGCTGCTGCCACTAGGCGCATCGTCGGCATTGCTTGCCGGCTGCAGCACCGCCGCACCTGCCGCCAAAGAATACGTCGCCACCAGTTTTACGCCGATGGCAGCGCCAACCCTGGCGGATGCCGCCGCGATGGCAACGACTACGGTCGGCTCCACGCTGAATGTGCATTACAGCGATAAATCAGTACAAAGCTACCGGCTGGCCTACCAGCCCTTCTTCATCACCGGCCAGCAAGTGGCGGACGGCAAGGGTGGCAGCATCGTCGCCGGCGGCTACTACGATATCAATAACAAACCCATCATCGATCGCTCGGTCGCAGGCAAAGAGCGGCAATTCTTTTCCGATTCGCCGGATGGCACTTCGCTGCTGTCACTACCGAATCCGACGGTGGCCGGGATCAAGGGCAAAGCCGTATTTGGCGTCGTGCAATTCGAATACACGACACGCGACCAGGCAGGTGCCGCCAGCGGCAAGAACAATGCGTATGGCACGCTGCCATCGCCGATTGCTGTACTGACACTGGACCAGGATCAAGGCAACGGCAAACTGCAATTGGTCAAATATCACAATGTCGACACCGCCGCCGTCCACGGCTTATGGATTACCTGCGGTGCCAGCCTGTCGCCGTGGAACACGCATTTGTCGAGTGAAGAATATGAACCGGATGCGCAATTCATCAGCGACAGTCCGTTCTTCAAAACCTTCAGCAAGAACTTGTTTGGCGATGAAAACAAGGCCAATCCATACCACTATGGCCACCTGCCGGAAGTGACCGTACATGCGGATGGCAGCGGCAGCATCAAGAAGCACTTTTGCCTCGGCCGCATTTCGCATGAATTGATACAAGTGATGCCGGACAACCGCACTGTCTTGATGGGCGATGATTACACCAATGGCGGTTTCTTCATGTTCATCGCTGATCGGGAAAAAGACTTGTCGGCCGGCACCTTGTATGTCGCCAAAGTCGGTGCCGGTTTTTCGGTCGATCCGGCAGCACCTGGCGCAACACTCAGCTGGATTAAATTGGGACATGCGAGCAGTGCGGACATCGAAAAGCTGGCGGATACGCTCAAGCCTTCCGACATCATGCACAGCGTCAAAACCGATCCCAACGACGCCACCTATACCAAGCTGTATGCCGATGGCATTGCGAACTGGGTCAAGCTCAAACCGGGCATGGAAAAAGCGGCAGCCTTCCTCGAAACCCACCGCTACGCCAACCTGGTCGGTGCCAGCATGGGCTTTACCAAGATGGAGGGAACAAGCGTCAACATCAAGGACAAGATCGCCTACTCCGCCTTGCAGAATATCCAGAACTCGATGGTGAAGAATGATCCGGCCTGGAATCCGGCCAGCGGCATCAGCGTTGACAAGGCGATTGTGGCCGGCGGTGTGTTCGCGCACAAACTGAGCGGCGGACAAGCTGATACCGGCGGTGCAGCGATTGCCAGCGAATGGGTGCCGGTACAAACCCGCGCGCTGCTGATCGGTGAAGACATAGCCGCGGATGCCTTGGGCAACCTGGCGAACCCGGACAAAATTTCCAATCCGGACAACCTGAAATTTTCTGAAAAAATGCGCACGCTCTTCATCGGTGAAGACAGCAGCACCCACGTCAATAATTTCCTGTGGGCCTATAACGTCGACACCAAAAAACTGGCGCGCATCATGTCGGTTCCGGCCGGGGCCGAATCGACCGGTTTGCATGCAGTCGATGAAATCAATGGCTGGACCTATATCATGAGCAACTTCCAGCATGCGGGCGACTGGAGCGGCAAATTGCACAGCAAGGTCAAGGACAAGCTGGATCCATTGGTCAAGGCAAACTACAACGACAGGTTCAGCGCGGCAGTAGGCTACCTGACGGCGGACCCGACCCAGCCGCGGCTGGGCAAAGCCTGATTACTGTTTCACTTGCCGCTTCAACAAGACAGGCGCAGCGAGCTGCCCCTGTCTTTTTCTTATCCGCGCGCAATTCAGCTGAACACAATACAATTCAGGATTGCGGCCATGGCGAACATCCGCACGCACCCCACACCCACCTGTTTATCCGATGTCCACTGAACACCCGTTTCCTGCCACCGCCAGCGTTGCCCGCCTTGCCCGTTTGCGTGCCGCCGCCACGCCCTTTCTCTTCATCCTGCTCGGTGTGATTTACGCCTCATGGGCCGCACGCATCCCCGCGATTCGCGATGCCTTGCAATTGAATCCGGCACAGCTGGGAATGGTGTTACTGGGTGGCGGCTTCGGTGCAGTCGGCTCCTTCCCGCTGGCAGCCTGGCTGGTCGGCCGCTTTGGCGGCAGGCGCGCGGCCTGGTATTCCGGCCTCGGCCTGATCGTCGTCTTGCCGGCATTGGCGCTGGCGCCCAGCATGGCATGGCTGGTCATCGCCGCGATTGCACTTGGCGCCGGCTCCGGTTGTTTTGATGTTGCGATCAATGCAATTGGTACCGCGCACGAGAAGCTGGCCGGACGCTCCACCATGTCGCTATTGCATGCATGGTTTAGCGTCGGCGCAGTCAGCGGTGCCTTGTTCGGCAGCCTGATGGCAGGCATAGGGATCACACCGGCGGTGCACTTCGGCGTCACCGCCCTCGCACTGCTGCTGCCTTTGTACCTGGCTTACCAGGCATTGCCGCCGGATCAAATCGACCATGCGAGCAGCAAACAATATTTCGCGATTGCACATGGCCCGCTGGTGGCCCTCGGCATTATCGGTTTTTGTGGCGCGGTAGCGGAAGGGTCAATTGCCGACTGGAGCGGCGTCTTCATGAAAGACCGGATGGGCGCACATGATGGCGTCGCACCGCTGGCCTATGCCGGCTTTGCCGCGCTGATGCTGGCCGCACGGCTGGTCTGTGATCGCTTCAAGGATCGCTACGGCGCACGGCGTGTGGTGGCCGTCGGCGCCTCGCTGGCCGCATGCGGCATCTTCATTGCGGTTTCAGCCGTCAACATTCCGCTGACCATCTGCGGCTTTGCGCTGGCCGGTGCCGGCTTTGCCTCGGTCTTTCCCTTTGTCTTCAGCTCTGCCGGCCGGCATGGTGCAACGGCCTTGGCGGCGGTGGCCACCTTCAGTTACAGCGGCGGCTTGATTGGCCCGCCGGTGATCGGCTTCCTGGCGCAAGGCTGGGGCATGCAAGTCGCGCTCGGCTTGATCGGTGTGATGGCAATCGCGATTGCGATCGCGGCGAGTCGTGCGCGCTGGCTCGAGTAAAGCCAATACGCTTTAGTCACAAACTAGTTCCGGCTCTGCTTGCGCGTCAATTTACGCGCGGCAGACGCTGACAGATACAACAAGACCAGACCTCCGCTCAGCAGCAATTCATCCATCCAGTCAAACCGCTCATCGAAGGCATCACCCAGGATCGCCAGCGTGAGCAAGACCAGGATCAAATGTGCGCAAAAGACCGGCAGTGAAGCTGCACCGATAGTTTCGAGGAATTTGAGGCGCGGCAAACGCAAATGGGCACCGCTGCCGAAGTGCATGACGAGCAGCAGTAGCGCAAAGAAATTAAGCAAGCGCAGCGGTCCCAGATGCCATTTATCGAGCCACAGATTGAGCATCTCATTACCCGGGAACGGCACTTGTCCAATCATGTGCCGCCAGGCAAAAAACAGGAACGCTAACGCGATGGCACCCCATACCAGACCCGGTGAAAACGGCTTGCGCTGGCGCAGCACGCCATTGGCATCCAGCGAGCCCAGCCACAAACCGAAGACCCACAATAATTGCCAGGCATAAGTTTCGAAGGAACCGGTCTCGCGGAAAGGAACCGGTAAGCCGGTGGCAGCGACCAGTATGCGGTAGAGGAAAGACGACAAACCGAATTGCGCGGCGAGCCATAAGCCGATGCTCACGATGAAGATAGCGCGCCAGCCGTGCCGCATGCCGTAAGCCAGTATCCACGGGCTGATGAGCAGCAACATCACATACAACGGCAGAATATCGAGCAGGGGCGGGTTATAGATCAGCAACATGCCGGCCAGCAAACCGGTGACGGGATTTTCCAGGTAAAAGCCGATCAGGTTTTTCAACCCGGGCTGGTCGAATTTAAGTCCCAGCGCCGCGATCAGTGTGAATAGCAACAGCAGGCAGGCAACGTGACAAGCGTAAACAGTCAGCGTACGTTTGAAGAAAGCTTTGCGCATCGCCTCCACCCCGTCGTGCAAGGCTTTCCGCGTATAAATCATGCCGGCCATAAATGCAGACAGCATGACAAAGCCTTCCGCCGCGGACACATAGCCCAGTATCTGGCCGAAACCTATGCTGAAGCGCGTCGGCAGGTGGGTGGAAAACATCATGACCAACATCAGGCCGCGCAAGGCATCCAGTTCCCAGCGGCGCGGTATTACTTTATTCATGGCTAGCAGCAGGCATGCACATGCGGCAGGGCGATATGCATGCCCTATTCATTCAGGCAGGAAGGACTGTAGACCGGGCCTGGCGCAGATGGTTCGGCTACCGCCGAAAAACCAGCGCAGAAAATAAGGCAGGGAAACTGCCAGCCGTTTACATCCGCAAACGCCCGGCCTGTTGCAGGTAATGCAAGGCAATGCCGAGTACAAAGCCGGCACCGACATTCCACATGCACACGGCAGCGGTCAACAGCACCACGACCCGGCCGCTGCGCTCGGCAGGGAAGGCACTGCTGCCCAGCGCCAGCTGGGCGCCGGTGAGGAAGAGGATCACGCCCAGCACGGCGGTCGGGAACAATTTGAACAGCACATCGACTGAATCGCTGAAGAAGAATGCCAGCACCAGCAAAACACCGCCGAGTATCACCACCGCACCGCCGGTCCTGGCACCAAAGGCAATGTGCCCGGCCATACCGCCGGCGCCGTGGCACATCGGGACGCCACCGACCGTAGCGCTGAACAGGTTCATGAATCCGGTCGAAATCGAGACGCCCTTTTCAGTTACGGGCCGGTGCGGGAACAAGCGGTTGTTCTCTTCCCTGATCGCAATGATCGCATTACCCAGCGTCAGTGGAATTTGCGGTAAGGCCAGCAAGACGGCACCGACAAAGAATTGATTCCATGACAGTTCGGCCAGCGCAAAAGTCGGCATATGAAAGCCAATCTTGCTATGCGCCACCGCATCCAGCAAATCCGGGTTTTGCACTATGCCGACGGTGATACCAAAAGCCAGCAACACGAACATGGCCGGTATTTTTTTATTGCCCATCAGGAGCAGGGTGCCGCTGCCACCGACGACGGCGATCAGCCAGTCGCTCTGCATCATCGTTACACCTTGCAGCATGAAGCCGAAGCCGAGGCCAAACACAATGCCGATAATGACAGCCGGCGGCACCAGTCGCGCCACGCGTGAAATGAGGCCGGTCAAACCCAGCAGCAACCACACCACGCCTGTCATCAAGGCCGCGCTGTACACTGCCGCCGGTGTCACCACCGCAGTTTGCACTGCCTGCAGGGCGGCGACGGCACCTATCGCTTTCATCGGCTGCACCGGGAAGGGCGTGCGGTAATACAGGCCGCACACCAGCATGCACATGCCAAAGGCAAACAGCACGCCAAAAGGATCCATCTTCAGCACGCCTATATAGGCGGCCATGAATGGGATGAGGGTTCCCAGATCACCAAAGGCACCGGCCCATTCCATGCGATCGTAGCGATTGCGCGCCATGCCTGTGGCTTCGACGGAGGTGATGGGATCGCTCATATCTGCGGTTCGGACAAATCAGGAAATCGATGCCAGCGGCAAGTTCAGCAGCAGGTTCTGCGGCTTGATACGCAACTGTTCATCGGCATTCATCGCACATGCCATATATACAGGGCGACCTGCGACATCGGCACGTACCACCGCCGGATCGACAAAATCCAGCTGGAATAAAGACAGTATGCGTCGATTGCGTTCTTCTTCCAGCTCCGTGCCCGCATACAAATCGTTGAGGATGGCACTGGCTTCCGCATCCAGGCCGATATGCCAGGCCCAGTGTTTCGCTTCGATAGCGCGCAAAGGCCGCACCACCACGGCGACGCCGTAGAAATGCTGCACCCATTTTTCAATCACACGGCAGAATGCAGTCAAAGCTGCGCGCCCATAGGCAAAACTGATCACGGTATCGTACCGTTCATTGCGCGCCCAATAAGTCTGTGCGTTTTCCTGGTCCAGTACATCCAGTTCCACGCGGCGCGGTTTGGTATTGGCTTCTATCAGCAGGCGACCGATATCGCCGTAGTTGCCGCCGCTCGCGTGCAACTCTACCGTCGCAGCGTCAGCCAGCATCACGGCGCCGTTTTCAATCGCAACCTTTTGCTTGCGGAAAAATAATTCAGCCGCACGCACCTGCAAGGGTTCCTCGCAAGCGTCCAGCATGCCGTGCACGATCATCTCCGCCAACTGGTCGATGAAAAGCGGCGGCACCTGAACGCTACCAGCACGGAATAATTCCAGATAGGCGGCTTCCAGCGTCGGCGCGGCCAGCAAGCGGTCACGCCAGGCCAGCAGGACCTGATAATTGTCGCGCGCATCCGCATCCTGCAAGGCGGCAAGTTCGGCGTCGGTGACGGCACGCCGCGGCGCGGCCAGCAAAGCCGCATGCAATGCGCGCTCCCGCGCACAAGATTCAGCAAGCGGAGCCACTTCAGGCCGCTGCCACCAGGCCCGCAACAAATCATCCGTCAGCAGCAAGCGCCCGTCGACGTCACGTTCGACCAGCCGGAAACCGGATTGCGACCAAAATTCCTGCCGGAACTGGGCGGCCATTATTTGAAAAACCTTTTACCGCCGGCCTTCAGATTACATTCATTGCGCACGCCATTCTCCATCACAGCAAATCATCCGGTGGCTCATCGCCAGCCAGCACACCGTAATTAACCGGCAATCCCTCGCCTTTGCGTATCAGTTCGTCGGCGGTTTCGTACACATTGGGGCAACCGGTTTCCGCAATCAGCGCCTGTACGATCGCAACCTTCCAGGCGTCAACACCTGCCGACTGGAATTCGCAAATCAGGTAACCCTTCTGGTCGCCATACCAGTCCACCAGCAAACCCGATAATTCATCCTCATCGCCGATCACCAGCGGTAAACGCTTGGCCGCGCCGACCCGCTTGCCTTTCGCTGCGGCGACGCGTTTTTGGATTGCGGCTTTGACACGGCGCTTGATCAGCGCGTGATCGACCGGCTGCGCTTCATCGAAAGTCCAGACGCGGGCGCGTATCTGCGATTTTGGCGCATGCGCGGCACGTGCCAGGAATTTGCCCGACGAAGAACGCACCATCGCGGTTGCGCCCGACTTCATCCGCTCGGCAGGCTTGCCGTCGACGCGCTCCACCGCCGATGCGTATATCCATGGCTGGCGTTCGAGCAGGCTTTTTTCTTTGCCTTGTTTAATGGTGATGATCAGCATAGGGGTAAATACAGGCCGGTAACAGAAGGCCTCCATGATAAACCGCCCGCAGCCCAAATGCGCTCCCGCTTTGCAGCCGGCGACATAAAAGCTGCGCAAACACGCATTCCGGCGACAAGCCCGGTCGCATTGCTTGCTGCACGGCCGCTCTTGTGTCAGCATCTCAGCCTGTCGGCACAATGCCGGCACTCCCTTCTTCAAGGTCCTAAAAGATGATTTCTCGCAACAGCGATGCAAGCCGGCGTTCATGGTCAGACACGTTCAAGGTCTATCTCGAAACCGCCACCTTGCGCATGCTGTTGCTGGGTTTTTCCGCCGGCCTGCCGCTAATGCTGGTGCTCGGCACCCTCAGCTTCTGGCTGCGTGAAGCGGGCATAGATCGCAGCACCATCGGCTACCTGAGCTGGGTCGGCCTGGCCTATGCATTCAAATGGATGTGGGCACCATTGGTGGACCGCATGCCGATCCCGCTGCTGACGCGCTGGATGGGGCGTCGCCGCAGCTGGCTGCTGCTGTCGCAACTGGCAATCATGGCCGGCCTGGTCGGGATGGCCATGAACGATCCGCACCTGGCGCTGCAACCCGTGGTCTGGTGTGCATTAATGGTCGCCTTCGGCTCCGCCACGCAAGACATTTCGCTGGACGCCTTCCGCATTGAATCGGCCGATACCGATCGCCAGGCCGCTTTGGCCGCCAGCTACCAGACCGGTTATCGGCTGGCGATGATCTGGGCCGGGGCGGGGGTGTTGTGGATTGCAGCCCGTGCAGAAATCGCCGGCAGCGGCAGCTATCAGCCGGGCGCATGGCGTGTCGCCTACCTGGTGATGGCGGCATCGATGCTGGTCGGCGTCATCACCGTATTGTTTTCGTCCGAGCCGGCGCGCCGCATCCTGCCACCGGCCAAGAATGTCGCAGCCTGGCTGGATGACGTGCTGATCGGCCCGTTCCGCGAATTCATCGTGCGTTACCGCTGGCAGGCGCTGCTGATCCTGGCGCTGATCGCGACCTATCGCATCAGCGATGTCGTGATGGGCATCATGGCCAATCCGTTTTACGTGGATATGGGTTACAGCAAGGATGAGGTTGCAGCTGTCACCAAGATCTTCGGCATCGTCATGACCCTGGTCGGTGCCTTCATCGGCGGCGCCTTGTCGATGCGCTTTGGCATGATGCGCATCCTCGCACTCGGCGCGATCCTGAGTTCGGCCAGCAACCTGCTCTTCGTCTGGCTGGCCGGGCATGGCCATGATGTGCAGGCCCTGGTGCTGGTGATTTCAGCCGACAACCTGGCCAGCGGCATCGCCAGCGCGGCTTTCATCGCCTATCTGTCCAGCCTGACCAATATCAGTTACTCGGCCACGCAATATGCATTGTTCAGTTCGATGATGTTGTTGCTGCCGAAATTCATCGCCGGGTATTCCGGCGCCTATGTCGACAGTTTCGGCTATGCCAGCTTCTTCACCGGCACCGCCTTGCTCGGCTTGCCGGTGATTGTGCTGCTGTGGTTCGCCGCCCGTACCGCACCAAAAGTTAAGCAGGACGGCTGATAGCCACCACCGCGTTTACTGTTTTTTACGCAGGCGGAATACGGCAAGGCTGCCGCGCCAGTTGGGCAGGAAGTCGATCGGCTGGCCTTCGTTCAGCGCCACGCATTCGAGCACTTCGAGGCCGACTTCATTCGCCAATTCCTCAAAGTCCTTGATCGTCGCGCAACGCAGGTTGGGCGTGTCATACCATTCGTAAGGCAGGCTTTTCGATACCGGCATACGGCCACGCAATAAGGCAATGCGATGCGGCCAGTAAGCGAAGTTGGGGAAAGACACGATCGCATCACGGCCCACGCGCGAGATATCGCGCAGCACGCCTTCGACATCCTTCATCATCTGTAGCGCCGACAGGCACAAAACCGTATCGAAGGCATTGTCGGCAAAGATCGCCAGTCCGGCTTCCAGGTCGCGCTGGATCACGGATACGCCACGCTCGATACAGAGCGGGATTTCCTTGTCGTCGATTTCAATGCCATAACCGCTGCACTGCTTGTCCGATTGCAGGTAATCCAGCATCACGCCGTCACCGCAACCAAGATCCAGCACCTTGGTGCCGGGCTTGATCCAGTGCGCGATAAAAGCGAGATCGGGACGCAGGGCGCTTAATTGTTGGAAGTTCATGCGCTTGCTCCTGCTTTCAAACTGCCGCCATCGATTTCTTCATACGCCCGCTCAAAATATGAACGCACGACATTCATATAACGCTGATCGTCGAGCAGGAAGGCATCATGCCCGTGCGGCGCATCGATTTCGGCATAGGTAACGGTACGATTATTATTGACCAGCGCCTGTACCATTTCATGGCTGCGCTCAGGCGAGAATCGCCAGTCCGTGGTGAACGACACCAGCAGGAATTTCGCACGCGTATTCGACAGGGTCTTGGTCAGGTCGCCGCCGAAATCCTTGGCCGGATCGAAGTAATCCAGCGCCTTGGTGATCAGCAAATAAGTATTGGCGTCAAAGTAGGTCGAGAATTTATCGCCCTGGTAACGCAGATAGGATTCAATCTCGAAATCAATGCCAAAACCGAACTGGTAAGAACCGGAACGCAATTCACGGCCAAACTTCGCCGCCATATCGTCATCCGACAGATAGGTGATGTGCCCCAGCATGCGCGCTACGCGCAAGCCATTCTTCGGCACCACGCCATGCGCATAAAAATCCCCGCCGTGATAATCCGGGTCGGTCAGGATCGCTTGCCGCGCCACATCATCGAAAGCGATGTTTTGGGCTGTCAACTTCGGCGTCGATGCAATCACCACGCAATGGCGCAAACGTTCCGGGAACAGGATGCTCCAGGCCAGCGCCTGCATGCCGCCCAAAGAACCGCCCATCACCGCCGCAAACTGCTTGATGCCCAGCGCATCGGCCAGGCGTGCCTGCGACTGCACCCAGTCTTCCACCGTAACGACCGGGAAATGGGCGCCATATTGTTTGCCGGTGGCCGGATTGATATGCATAGGGCCGGTTGAACCGAAGCAGGAACCCAGGTTATTCACGCCGATGACGAAATACTTATTCGTATCCAGCGGTTTGCCCGGGCCCACCATATTGTCCCACCAGCCGGTGGTGCCGGCATCTTCGCTATAGGTGCCGGCCACATGGTGCGATGCGTTCAGCGCATGGCATACCAGCACAGCATTGGAATGATCGGCATTGAGCGTGCCGTAGGTTTCATACACCAGCGTGTAGTCGGTAATTTGCGCGCCACTCTGCAAAGGCAGCGGCGTATCAAAAAACATGGATTGCGGTGAAACGATTCCGATTGAGGTCATGTTATCTATTCAGGAGAAGGGCGCTTGCATGCACTGGTTTCTCTGGCACTACAAAAAACAAAAGCCCGAAAGCGATCCGCTTATCGGGCTAAATTCGAGACTCAGTTTCGAGCACGCTTTAGCCGTATTTATTATGCGCCCGCAAGCTGATGTCAAATCGGCGCAATGCCATAAGAATAAACAAGTCGCCCCGCGCCGTCAAACGGCAGCACCATCCGACCGCCAAATCCGGGGCCGCGCCTGATTTTCATGGAAAATCACTGCAACAATGGCAATAATCCCGCCTACACTCGCAACAGACTGATGACAGCAATACAACATGATGCCTCGCTAGCGGGTCACAAATAGCCCTATAATCACGGGCACTTCCGGCTCGCAAAGCTAATTCTGAGCAGCCCACACGCATCAAGCGTGGCACGACACACTAACAAACCAATTTGGGCCTGAAACAGGTAAAACGGCATGAACAACGAGACGACGCCCGACTCCAGCGGGCAAAACAATACGGCGGGTGCTCCCGCGGCGACGTCCACACCGACCCTGACGATTGCCGTCCTCACCAAGAATGAAGCGCACCGCATACGTAACTGCCTGCAGAGTGCCGCATTCGCAGACCAATGTATCGTCGTCGACAGCGGCAGTACTGATAACACCCGTGAACTGGCGCAAGCCGCAGGCGCCGAAGTCTTCAATTATCCGGATTGGCAGGGTTTTGCCGTGCAGCGCAACCGGCTGCTGCAACACTCGACCTGCGACTACATCTTCTTTCTGGATGCCGATGAAGTCATTACCCCGGAACTGCAAGCCGAATTGCAGGCTGTCGTGCAATCGGGCGCGCGCGCCGTGTGGAGAATCCAGTGGCGCATGGTGGCATTCGGACATGAGCTGAAGCACTTCCGCTCGCAATCCAAGGTCGAGCGTCTGTTCCGCCGCGATATGCTGGTCGAGTATGTCGGCGTCGTACACGAACAGGCCATCCTCACCGAAGAGCCGACTCCACGCCACGTATTAAAGGCGCGCTTGCTGCATTACTCACGCGAAACCGTGTATGGCAGCCTGGAGAAACTGGCGCAGTATTCGATGCTCGGTGCCGCCAAACGTGCGGAAAAAGGCAAACGCGGCGGAGTACTGCGCGGCATCGCTTCCGGCATGTCGATGTTTTTGCGCTTGTATATAGGCCAGCTCGGCTTCCTCTGCGGCGGCGCCGGTTTCCTCTATTGTTTCTTTGTCGGCCTCGAAGGCTTCTTCCGCTATGCGGCACTTGAATACGATCGCGATACATTGCGTACAGATATCGTTCGTTGAACAAGATTTCGCATGAGCCTTCTTACACCCGCTTCCGGCCAGCGTAGCGCACTACAAAATACCGGCCTGTACTTGCTGGCCGGACTGATCGCGCTGGGGCCGCTGAATTCCAAGCTGCTTGGACTTGCATGGCTATGCTTTTGGGTCTTTGGAATGTATGTCGCATTTAGAGCGCGCCACACCAGTGCCCCGGCCAATTCGATTGCAGCCGTCACCAGCTCGATCTGGTTCAAAAGCTGCATGTTCGCTTTAATACTGGGCCTCATTTCCAATCTCATCTGGCATGAAGGCATTGATAGCCTCAATCCGCAATTGCGACTGGCCTTAGCTGCAGCCGCAGCACTATGCCTGGCCCGCCACGGTGCTATCTCCGCCGATGTGCGCAGCAAAATGTTAGATGCGGTCGCGCTGGCTTGTGCATTCGCTTTCGCCCTGACAATTTACCTGACCGCGCAAGGTTCAAATGTGGATGTCCGGGCTTCCCTCGCTACCAACGCCATTCCATGGGCGGTAGTGATCAGCTTTTACACTTGTCTGTTACTACCGGCAGCATTATCCGAAGCACACTCAATCATCCGGCGCCGGCTTTGGCTCTTCTGTGTCGGCTGCGGCATAGCAGCGATACTACTGTCCCAATCGCGTGGTGCCTTCCTGATTATTCCGTGGTGCTGCCTGGTATACGCATGGTTTTGGTATCGCAGCTATGGACGGGATGGCGGTTTCCATCGTGCATTATTGATGTTGCTTGGGGCGGTAACTGTCGTGCTGGCCAGCTCCTGGTTCCTGCCGGGTGATATCTTGCGCATGCACCGTGCAGTACAAGATATCGAAGAAGCGCAGACCAGCGAGAATTACAACACCTCGATGGGCGCACGACTCTATCTGTGGGGCATGGCCGTGGACGGCATACGCGAATCCCCGTGGATCGGCATAGGCAGCGTCGAACGCATGCGGCGCATCAAGCATGCGGGCGATGGCGAAACAAGTGAACAAGTCGCCAAACTGCAGGAAGTCCGTGCACTCGGCCATGTCCATAACCAGTATTTGCATAGTGCACTGGATGGTGGCTTGATAGGACTCGCCGCTTTCCTGGCCTCACTGACGGGTATGGCAATTGCCATTTTTTACCTGAGGCGCGCCGCTCCTATCGCCGCATGGCAAATGGGCGGCGTACTATTCATGCATGCGACTTCCAATCTGAGCAACGTGAATTTTGCGCATAATTACTATGCGACAGGATTGGCACTAGCGGTGATACTGCCATTGCTCAGTTCAGCTCATGAAGCCACCGAAACAAGAAAACCCTGATGCATATACTCATCATTAATCGCAGCCCGATTCCGGTGTTCGCCTATGGCGGCACCGAACGCGTGATATGGGATTTGGGACGGGCGCTCGTCAGGGCCGGGCATCGCGTGACTTATCTGGTGCCGCCTGGTTCGCATTGTGATTTCGCACCTGTCTTGCCGCTGCGCGAAGACCTGCGCTGGGAACAGCAAATCCCGGATGGGGTTGATGTCGTGCATTTCCAGTTCAATCCTGGCGTTGCCGTGAACGTTCCGCATCTGATGACGCAGCATGGCAATTCACAGGAAAATATTCCGCTGCCACTCAATACCGTTTTCGTCTCCCGCAACCACGCGCAACGTCATGGTTCTGAAGCCTTTGTCTACAACGGCCTGGACTGGGCCAGCTATGGCGACGTCGACTGGCAACAGGCGCGTCACTATTTCCACTTCCTGGGAAAAGCGGCATGGCGCGTGAAGAATGTGCAAGGTGCGATTGACGTTACGCATGATGCGAACGTGCCGCTGGCAGTGCTGGGTGGCGACAGGCTGAACCTGAAACGCGGCTTTCGCTACACCTGGTCGCGTCGCGTTTCTTTCCATGGCATGGTCGGTGGCACGGAGAAATTCCGTTTGCTTAATGCATCGCGTGGTTTGGTATTTCCCGTTTTGTGGCACGAGCCATTCGGTTTGGCCGTAATCGAGAGCATGTATTTCGGCGCACCGGTCTTTGCCACGCCATATGGCGCATTGCCGGAAATCGTCACTCCTGAATGTGGCGTGCTGTCAGCAAGCCGGAGTACGCTGGCGGACGGCGTTGCATCCGGCAAGTTCGATCCCCACGCCTGTCACGCCCGGGCACTAACTTTCAATGCGGATGCGATGGCTGCTGACTACCTTACTGTCTATCGGAAAGTGTGCAGCGGCGAAACCCTGCACACGACTGCACCCGTACTGCAAGGCGAAATCAAGCACTTACCCTGGACCAGGTGATTGGCAGCGGCGCAGAACGTTTGGCTTACAGCAAAAACAGGATCGAGGAAATAGCCAGCGAGATGGCAACAAGCATGGTCTTGCCCGGATGTTTTTCAATGAGATAGCTCATAAGCTGGCAGGTGAAATTTAGCAGAGCTGCAGTGTAAAGCAGGCCTGGACTTTCTCCAATCCCATAAATGTGGGTACTTCTCTCGAACATGCACAATTTCTGGATGGAATGAAAAAAATGCCCATGGGTAGTGAGAACACAGGCGACGCACATCTGCCGTCCCAGCCGGGGCCAACCTCCCTGGCCGACCTCTTCATCTCCTTCACGCTGCTGGCGTTGCAGGGCTTCGGCGGCGTCCTCGCTATCGTGCAGCGCGAACTGGTGGAAAAGAAGAAGTGGCTGACGCCGGAAGAGTTCGTTGAAGACTGGGCCGTCGCGCAAATCATGCCGGGGCCGAATGTCGTGAATATGTCCATCATTGTTGGCGGCCGTCACTTCGGTTTGGCGGGTGCGATGACCGCTTTGGCCGGCATGTTGCTGCTGCCTTTGCTGCTGATACTCGCCATCGCCATCATTTACGCGCCGTATGCCCATCATCCACCGGTGGTTGATGCCTTGCGCGCGATGGGTGCGGTGGCCGCCGGTTTGATTCTGTCGACCGGCGTCAAACTGGCCCGTGCGCTGAAACACAATCCGCTCGGGCCGCGCTTGTGCGCGACGCTATGCCTGCTGTGCTTTGGTGGCGTCGCCTTGCTGCGCCTGCCTTTGGTTTATCCATTATTCGGCCTCGGCATCATCGGCTGCGTATTGGCTTACCGGAAGCTGGCACCGTGAACGACACCTTGCACCTCACGATGCAATCCAGCGACTGGCTGCATCTATTCCTGCATTACATATCACTCTCTTTGCTCTCGCTAGGCGGTGCAATTGCCGCCGCGCCCGAGATGCATCGCTTCCTGGTGGATGAACAGCACTGGCTGACCGATGCCCAGTTCAGCACATCAATCACCATTGCGCAGGCCGCGCCCGGACCGAATGTTTTATTCGTTGCGCTGATGGGATGGAATATCGGCTTGAATGCCGGTGATATGTCTATCGGCCTGCTTGGTATGGCGGTCTGCATGCTGGGCATCCTGCTGCCCAGCACCGTCTTTACTTACCTGGCAACGCGCTGGGTGCACCGCAACCGCGAATTGCGTGCAGTGCGCGCCTTCAAACTCGGGATGGGACCTATCGTGGTGGGCCTGGTGCTGGCGACCGGCTGGATACTTGCCAGCGCCCATAGCGAGCCTGTAGAAGACTGGCCGCTGTGGCTGATTACAGTTGTCACCATGCTGCTGATGCTGAATACGCGCGTCCACATCCTGTGGCTGCTGGCCGCAGGAGCCTTGATTGGTTACCTGGGCTGGATATAGGCTGGACGAAACCTGAGGCGACACGGCAGAGGCATTACAAAGTACGTAATTTCTCTACCGCTTCGTTAATTGCTTTCGGCTCAAAGAGACGCGCAATTTTGCGCGTCACCGGCTCCAGTACTGTCAGGTCGCTGTTCAGGATTTCATTCTTCACCGACAGCAATTGCGATGGATGCATGGAGAATTCGCGCAAACCCATACCCAGCAAAAGCCGCGTCATATGCGTGTCGCCGGCCATTTCACCGCAGACTGAAATCGGCACGCCTGCCTTCGCCGCAATCGCAATCGTGCTCGACAACAGGTACAAGACGGCCGGGTGCAAAGGGTTGTACAGGTGCGCCACTTCGTGATCAACGCGATCGATGGCCAGCGTGTACTGGATCAGATCGTTGGTGCCCAGCGACAGGAAATCCATGCGCTTGATGAACAGCGGCAGAGTCAATGCGGCGGCCGGGATTTCGATCATCGCACCGACCGGCAAGTCCGGATCGAATTTGATTTTTTCTTCGCGTAACTGCACCTTGGCCTGCTCTATCATCAGCAGGGTCTGGTCGATTTCAAATGCATGTGCCAGCATGGGCACCAGCAATTTGACCGGGCCAAAAGCCGAGGCGCGCAGGATCGCACGCAATTGCGTCAGGAACATTTGCGGCTCGGACAGGCAGAAGCGGATCGCGCGCAAGCCCAGTGCCGGGTTGAGCGCGGTCTGCTCGGCAAAATCCAGTGGCTTGTCAGCGCCGATGTCCAGCGTCCGTATCGTGACCGGCCGCCCCTTCATCGCAATCACCGCGCGTTTATAGGATTCAAACTGTTCGTCTTCCGATGGCAGTTTGTTCGCATGACCGGTGCGACCCATGAACAGGAATTCGGAGCGGAACAAACCGATGCCATGCGCGCCGGCATCCATCGCATGCGCGCAATCGTCAGGGAATTCGATATTCGCCAGCAGCGTGATTGGCGTGCCGTCCAGCGTCAGCGACGGGGTCTTTTTCAGCTTGCCGAGTTTCTTGCGGTCGCGAATCTGGCGCGCCTGTTTCTCGCGGTACTGATCCAGCACCACCGGCGTCGGATCCACCACCACGACACCTGCATCACCGTCGATGATCAGCCAGTCGCCTTGCACGATCAGCTCTGAAGCATTTGAAACACCGACCGTAGCCGGGATATCGAGGCTACGCGCGACGATGGCGGTATGCGAGTTTTGTCCACCGACGTCGGTGATGAAACCATTGAAAGCGCGATTGCGGAATTGCAGCATATCGGCCGGCGAGATATCGTGCGCGACGACGATCATGCTGGCATTGCCTTCGCTGCCGTCGACCTTGGGCAACAGGTTGGCGCTGCCGGTCAGGACCTTGAGCACACGCTCGCCGACTTGCTGGATGTCGGCGCGACGCTCGCGCAAATAGGGATCTTCTATCTCTTCGAACTGCGCGGACAATTCCTCGATCTGCGTCACCAGCGCCCATTCGGCGTTGTAGTAACGCGAGCGAATGATATCCAGCGGCATTTCCGAAATCATCGGATCAGACAGGATCAGCGCATGCACATCGATGAAGGCACCGAGCTCGGCAGGTGCATCCTGCGGCAATTCATTCCAGATGGTTTGCAGTTCGGCGTGCACGGCGGCGATCGCCGATTGCAGGCGCGATACTTCCGCTTCAACCTGGTCGTCAGCAATCAGGTAATGCTGTACATCGAGCGCTGCCGGCGCAAGCAAATGCGCGCGGCCGATAGCAATGCCGCGCGATACTGGAATGCCGTGTAGCGTGAAAGAAGTCATCGGGGTCGGTCCGAAGCAAGGGAACAACAATACGGATTTAAAGCCTGGGGAATACAGCCCGGGATCAAGCCAGTCCTGCAAGCAAGGTGCTTGCCAAGTTTATCGGCTTATTCGCCTTCGCCGAATTTATTTTGAATCAGCAGCTCAAGCGCATCGAAGCATTCTTTTTCATCCGGCCCGTCGGTTTCCAGCGTGACCTTGGCGCCCTTGCCGGCTGCCAGCATCATCACTCCCATGATGGACTTGGCATTGACGCGGCGCTTATTGCGCGTCATCCAGACTTCGCTTTTGTACTTCGCCGCCAGTTGTGTGAGTTTGGCTGATGCGCGCGCATGCAAGCCGAGTTTGTTGATAATTTCGATTTCTTGTTCGATCATTTTTCTTATAGATTTGAGTTCAAATTAATTCGGCGAAAGTCGAACACGGTTGTCTACCCTGACCGCGCCGCCCTGGCCACCCGCCAGCGCCATTTCCACTACAACATCAAGGGTGTCTTGCCGATAGGTAATTGCGCGCAACAACATCGGCAAGCTGATACCTGCAATGACGGCAACATTGTCGACATTGCACAAACCCAAAGTACAGTTGGACGGCGTACCGCCCATCACGTCGGTAATGACCAGTACACCGGAGCCATCATCCAGACCGGCAATGGCTTTCTTCGCCAGGCGCTCAACTTCGCCTGTGTCCTGGTCCGCATTCACATCCACTGCGTCCAGGCGTTCCGGACGCGTGCGGAAAACATGGGTCGCAGCCGAGATAAAGGCTTGCCCCAGCGGTGCGTGCGTCAATAACAAAATACCGACCATCTATTTAATCCGAACCTTTTTCACGCCAGAACCCGCCCGGCAAGGGCAAATTCTATCAATTACTCAGGAATTCCAGGATGCAGCGTTCTTTTCCAGCGCATCAATGAACATTGCTGCAACATCGAAACCGGTTTGCTGTTTGATTTCCTGGAAGCAAGTAGGGCTGGTCACATTTAATTCAGTCATGTAACTACCAATTGCGTCCAATCCTACCAGTAACAAGCCTCTTTTTAACAAAAGTGGCGCCAAAGCCTCACCGATTTCGCGGTCGCGCGCCGATATTTCCCGCGCCACGCCGATTCCGCCCACCGCCAGATTACCGCGTATTTCCGTACCTTGCGGAATGCGCGCCAGGCAATAAGGCACGACTTGCCCGCCGATCAGAAGGATACGCTTGTCGCCCTCGGTAATTTCCGGGATGTAACGCTGCACCATGATGGTCCGGCGCCCGTTGTCGGACAAGGTTTCGATGATGGAGCCGAGGTTCAGCGCATCGTCCTTGACGCGGAAAATCCCGGCGCCGCCCATGCCGTCCAGCGGCTTGAGGATGATATCGCGATGTTCGGCATGGAAAGCCCGTACACGCGCGGCATCGCTGCTGACCAGCGTCGGCGCGATGAATTGCGGGAATTGCGCAATCGCCAGCTTTTCATTGAAGCTGCGCACCGCTTCCGGTTTGTTGAAAATACGCGCGCCCTGTTGCTGCGCCAGCTCCAGCAGGTAGGTTGCGTAGATATATTCCATATTGAAGGGTGGATCGGTACGCTCGAGGATCGCATCGAAAGCCGTCAGCTCCTGCGCCGTCGGCGCATCCTGGCGATACCAGTCTTCCTGTCCGCCCCCGGTCAGCGTCACGCGCGACACATTGGCGATAACCTTGCCGCCTTCGAAAGCCATATCCTTGTGCTGGAATACGTGGATGGTATGACCACGCCGGGCCGCTTCGGCCATCATCGCGTAGGTGGAGTCCTTGTAAATCTTGAAACCATCGAGCGGATCGGCAACAAAGGCTAATTTCATTCAACGCATCCTGAAAAGCGCGCCGCCCGACTGTGGCGGGCAGGCATATTAGTGGTGGCCATGTGGCAAAGGACTCAATTGTGACACCAACTGAATTTTTTCACCGAAAGTGAATTCGCCACCGGCGAGGGTGGCGAATGTGGGATCAATAGACTTCCGGGTTGGGATCGGTTTTTTCCATTTCCAGCGAGGCCGCCAGCAAGGCCAGCCGCGCCACCACGCCGTACATATAGAAACGATTCGGCGCCACCGTACCCGGCTTGGCCTGGTAATCCGGCAGGGCATGCTGGTGCGCAAAGGCCAGCGGCACGAAATGTGCGCCCGGCGCATTCAGGTTTTCGTGATTGCCGCGTTCGGAATGGACCCGGTAGAAACCGCCGACGACATAGCGATCTATCATGTAGACCACCGGCTCGGCGACCGATTCATTGATGCGCTCGAAAGTCGGCACACCTTCCTGCAAGATGACATCTGTCACTTCCAGGCCATCCTTGACGACCGACATCTTGTTGCGCTGCTTGCGGTTGAGGTCCTTGACCTCGCTCGCATCATGCACGGTCATGATGCCCATGCCGTAGGTGCCGGCATCAGCCTTGATGATGACGAAAGGTTTTTCCTTGATGCCGTATTCCTTGTACTTCTTGCGCATCTTGGCCAGCAGGGTATCGACATTCGACGCCAGGCAATCTTCACCGGTATGCTCGTTGAAATTGATGCCTTCGCATTTCATGAAGAAGGGATTCAGCATCCATGGATCGACATCGATCAGCTTCGCGAATTTCTTGACCACTTCATCGTAGGCGGCGAAGTGATTGGTCTTGCGCCGCACCGCCCAGCCGGCATGCAAAGGCGGCAGCAGGTTTTGCTCATTGACGTTTTCCAGGATAGACGGCAAGCCGGACGACAGGTCATTGTTGAGCAGGATGGTGCAGGGATCGAAGTTCTTCAGGCCGACGCGGCGACCATTCTGCGAGCGCTCCAGCGGCTCCAGCGTCAGCGTCGTCCCATCCGGCAATTCTATCGGCGTCGGCCCGGTCACATCCGGCGACAGGGAACCGAGGCGCACATTCAAGCCGGTCTGGCGGAAGATTTGCATCAGGCGCGCGACGTTTTGCAGGTAGAAGGTATTACGGGTGTGGCCTTCCGGCACCAGCAACAGATTCTTGGCATCCGGACAATATTTTTCAATCGCGGCCATCGCGGCCTGTACCGCCAAAGGCAGCATTTCCGGCGAAAGGTTGTTAAAACCACCAGGAAACAGATTGGTATCCACCGGCGCCAGCTTGAAACCGGCATTGCGCAAGTCGACGGAACAATAAAAAGGAGGGGTATGTTCTTGCCATTCCAGCCTGAACCAGCGCTCGATGGCAGGGGTGGCGGTCAGGATTTTCTTTTCAAGGTCGAGCAGCGGACCGTTCAAAGCCGTGACGAGGTGCGGAACCATATAAACCTTTTGTGCTGAAACTATCGTTAATTGAAGCTGATTCTAACGGGAAAAACCGCTTGCGTCGTCCGCATTGCAAGCGGATTTGCTCAATTTGGCACACGTAGATTAGGGCTAAAAAGCGTTTTTAAAGCCCCAAATGAAAAAAGCGCCCCGCGAGGAGGCGCTTTCTTTATGTCCCCGCTTGCGCAGGGCCATCACGTAAGAACTGTGATCAGGAGTGATACGCTGTTTCGCCGTGGCTGGTGATATCCAGGCCTTCGCGCTCTGCTTCATCCGAAACACGCAGACCGATAACCAGGTCAACCAATTTGTAGATGATGAAGGCAACCACAGCCGTCCACACTACGGTGATCAGCACAGCTTTGAACTGCACCATCACTTGATGCGCGATCGAGAAGTCGGCAGCGCCGGTACCACCAAACGATGGGGCAGCCAGGACACCGGTCAGGATCGCACCGACGATACCGCCAACGCCGTGCACACCGAATACGTCGAATGCATCATCTGCACCCAGCAGGCGTTTCAGACCACTTACACCCCATACGCAGACTGCACCAACGATCAGGCCGAGGACGATGGAACCCATCGGACCGACGAAACCGGCAGCAGGTGTGATACCAACCAGGCCAGCAACCGCACCCGAAGCAGCACCCAACATCGAAGCCTTGCCTTTGAGCATGGATTCAGTGGTGATCCAGGCCAGTGTTGCAGCGCCGGTTGCCAGGATGGTGTTGATGAATGCCAGGCCGGCGATCGGGTTTGCACCCAGTGCGGAACCGGCATTGAAACCAAACCAACCCACCCACAGCAGCGACGCACCAACCATCGTCAATGTCAGCGAATGCGGAGGCATTGCTTCTTTGCCGAAACCGATACGCTTGCCAACCATGTATGCGCCAACCAGACCAGCCACACCGGCATTGATGTGAACCACGGTACCGCCGGCGAAGTCGAGTGCGCCATCAGCGAACAACAGGCCGGTAGGAGCCCACACCATATGTGCGACCGGGATGTAGCTGAAGGTGAACCACAGGATGCTGAAAGCCAGCACTGCAGCGAACTTCATACGTTCAGCGAAGGCACCCACGATCAGTGCGCAAGTGATTGCAGCAAAGGTCGACTGGAAGGCAATGAATACATACTCAGGAATCGAGCCGGACAAGGTGTCTGGTTTGACGCCATTGAGGAAGAGCTTGCCAAAGGTTCCGACGAAGGAGCCGCCATCCGCGAACACCAGGCTATAGCCGTACAGGCACCACAGCACAGTGATGGTCGAGAAGATCACGAAGACCTGCATCAGTACCGACAACATATTCTTCGAGCGGCCGAGACCACCGTAGAACAAAGCGAGGCCAGGGATGGTCATCAGGATAACCAGCATGGTCGATGTCAGCATCCAGGCGGTGTCACCCGTATTCAACACAACTTCAGGTGCTGCCGGAGCCGCTGGCGCGGCAGCAGGTGCCGTTGCTTGCGTTTCGGTGACTACCACTACCGCTTCAGCCGCTGGCGCAGCAGCCGGGGCGGCCGCGTCTTCCGCCATCGCCGGCGCCGAGAATCCGACTGCCAGCAACAGAGCACCTGTGGCAAGGGCACTTGTGAACATTTTCTTCATACTCATCTCATTCCCCTTAAAGTGCTTCTTTACCGGTTTCGCCGGTACGGATGCGGACGACTTGTTGCAGGTCATAGACAAAAATCTTGCCGTCGCCGATTTTGCCGGTTCTTGCCGCAGTCTCGATCGCTTCGATCACGCGATCAACGATCGCATCATCCACAGCTGCTTCGATCTTTGTCTTCGGCAGGAAATCAACAACATACTCCGCACCGCGGTACAACTCTGTATGACCTTTTTGGCGACCGAAACCTTTAACTTCGGTAACGGTGATGCCTTGCACGCCAATCGCAGACAAGGCTTCCCGCACTTCATCCAGCTTGAAGGGCTTGATAATGGCAGTAATCAGTTTCATTGGAACCTCTTACGTTATTTTTAAAATTAGAAAGCTTTGGAGATCGACAATACAGCTGCAGTACCAGCAGTTTTCTTGGTCTTACCATTCGAACCTAATACTGGGCCATCGTTGTTGAGGTCAGTGCCAACCACTGCCAGGCCGATGGTAGCGAAGCCAAAGTCACGCGCCAGGCTCAGTTTGTAATCGGTGTAGCTTGCATTGTCTACATTCTTGACTTTTTGATGGCCGACATGGAAACCCAGGGTGGTTTTATCCATTACTTCGAAGTTCGCATTCAGTTCGATGTAATCGGAGCCATTCGAATCAGGCGCGCCAAAGAAATCGGAAACTGCATTGCTATATTTCAGGGTGAACCATTTGTAGCCAACCGAACCGTACACTTCTGTCGTGTTGTACTTTTTACCGCCAAGGATTTGCGCGCCTGGGTAGTAGTAGTACAGAACACCGACATCAGCCGTCACGTCAGGTGTAATATTGAATTTGTAGCCACCGTACAGATCCATTTCGATGGAGCCGTCGGTAAACGAATTGCCGCTTACGTTCGAGTTCCAGTTACCGACATAGAAGCCGCTCGAGTGCGCGTAGTCGAAACCGCCTTGTACGGCTGGTTGTCTAAAGGTTTGCGAAACACCACGGAAGCGATAGTCGCTGACTACAGAAAGGTTGCCCGTGAACGAATGTTCTGGAATGACGTCTTCAGCGTGCGCCATGCTACCGGCGAATGCACCCATTACAGCAACCGCAATAATCAGTTTTTTCATGATCTTCCCTTTAAAGTTGAATGTAGAAACCAAACGTTGGTTATCTTCGATTCCTATTTAGCAGGACTCATGCCAGCTTCTTTTGGGCTGCTTGTACTATCATTTTTATTGTTTACGGTTGCTGACTGATATATTCCCTATCGGAAAATACTGAAATATGCACTTTTATAGCACGTGCAAAAGCAAATCGCACCGTTATGGTGCCAAATAATTTTTTACTCAGAGGATCACATGGAAAAGCCTAACTTCTTTAACGAAATGCAAGACAAGATCAACCAGGTGCTGGAGAACTCGCCGGCCAAGGATATTGAAAAGAATGTGAAAGCCATGATGAGCCAGGGCTTTTCCAAGCTGGATCTGGTGACACGTGAAGAATTCGACGTGCAGGCACAGGTGCTGGCCAATACCCGCGCCAAACTCGAAGCACTGGAAGCGCAAGTTGCCATCCTCGAAGCGCAACTGAAAAAGTAAGCCGCACTATATAGGTATATGTCGCATACGATTCAGGCAGGCTAGGCATCCGGCCCTTATCGTTTGCGTCAGGCAGTATCGTTTCAAAGTCGACGTCGGCATCCCATCTATATGAAGGAGCAAGCCATGCGTATGAGCGATGAAGAATACTTCCGCAGCTGCGTTTCCAAAGAACGCCAGCTGGCCCAATTACTGGGCTGCCATAATGTCGAAGAGTTTTATGAAAATGCCGGCTCACTATGGGACAACGGCAGAAAACTCCCAAAATGGACGCGCGACTGGCAAGCCTGCGGCCCCCTGATTGCCGCCCATGAGTTAGCAATCACTTACCAGCAATCCCCCTCCGACCCTCACGGCAAAGCCATCCATATAGGCAGCACCGTGGTCCACATCTCAGATCATCCCAGTAAGGACCAGGCCTTGATGTTTGCCATCGTCAAGGCGACCATCGCACATCTGGAGCATCTTAAACACCGCAAGCAGCACGAACCGCAGACCTGACGATCAAAGGCGCAGTAACTATTCGCCGGCGATTTTTGCACGTAGACAAACCCATTAGGAGACATAAGATGACCGCGTCCTCATCCCGCTTCGCCCTGGTATTGATGCTCGCCCTGACAACGCTTTTGACTGGATGCGCGGTACCGGCACAATCCGGCAAGCAAATCCTCTCCAGCAACAAGATGTACCCGGCAGTCGGGCCGTATTCGCAAATGGTGGCGCACGGCGGCACCATCTATTTGTCTGGCGTACTGCCATTAAATGCAACTGGCACCGCGATTCAGGGCAGCACGATCGAAGAACAGACAAAAGCCGTACTTGATCACATCGGCGAGAAATTGAGATCGCAAGGCCTGTCCCACGACGATGTCCTGATGAGTACCGTCTATATGAAAGACCTGAACGACTTTGCCGCAATGAATCGCGTCTATGGCGAATACTTCAAAACCAACCCGCCGGCCCGCGCCACTGTACAGGTCGCGCGCATTCCGCGTGACGCATTGATTGAGATCGCCGTCATCGCCGGCCGCAGGTAAGCAAGCACAGGGGAGGCCATGAGCCTGGCAGTTTTGACGAGCCGCGGATTAAGCGGCATGCAGGCACCGGAAGTCACCGTCGAAGTCCACCTGGCAAACGGCCTCCCCTCTTTCACCATCGTTGGCCTGCCCGAAACCGAGGTCAAGGAATCCAAGGACCGCGTGCGCGCGGCGCTGCAGAATGCCGGCTTCGAATTCCCGGCACGCCGCATCACTGTCAATCTCGCACCGGCAGACTTGCCGAAGGAATCCGGCCGCTTCGATTTGCCGATCGCGCTCGGCATCCTGGCAGCTTCGCAGCAAATGCCGGCCGACACACTGGATCAATATGAGTTTGCCGGCGAGTTATCGTTGTCAGGTGAACTACGTCCGATACGCGGCGCCCTGGCGATGACTTTTGCGATGCACCGTCGTGGTGACCAGGGTGGCCAACAACGTGCATTTATCCTGCCACGCATGAATGCCGATGAAGCCGCACTGGTTGGCGAAGTGACTATCCTGCCGGCCGATTCCTTATTGCAAGTTTGTGCACACTTCGCCGCGCATGATCCGGACGCACGCCTGCGTCGCCACATTGCCGCGCCCACCAGCACACGCCCCGACTATCCGGATATGGCGGAAGTAAAAGGCCAGGCCCAGGCCAAGCGCGCATTGGAGGTGGCTGCCGCCGGCGGACATAGTTTGCTCATGGTCGGCCCACCGGGAACCGGCAAATCCATGCTTGCCGCGCGCTTCGCCGGCATCCTGCCGCCCATGACGGATGAGGAAGCGCTCGAATCCGCAGCCGTACAATCATTGACCAGCGGCTTTAGCAGCACACGCTGGAAACTCCGGCCCTTCCGCGCGCCGCACCACACGGCATCCGGCGTCGCCCTGGTCGGTGGCGGCGGCACCCCGCGCCCTGGTGAAATTTCGCTCGCACATCACGGCGTGCTCTTCCTCGATGAATTGCCCGAGTTCAGCCGCTCCGTACTTGAAGTCTTGCGCGAACCACTGGAATCCGGTCGCATCACCATTTCACGCGCGGCGCGACAGGCAGATTTCCCGGCGCGGTTTCAACTGATCGCCGCAATGAATCCCTGTCCCTGTGGCTACCTTGGTCACACTTCCAACAAATGCCGTTGCACACCGGATCTCATCGCGCGTTATCAAGGGAAAATTTCCGGCCCCTTGCTGGATCGCATCGATATGCAAATCCAGGTCGGTGCACTGGCACATGAAGATTTGCTCAAACAATCCGATGGCGAAGCATCCGCGGATATCGCGCAGCGCGTTGCAGTTGCTGCAATGACGCAAACAACACGTCAGGACAAGAACAATAATCTATTGTCGGGCGGTGAAATTGAGCTGCACTGCACACCGGATGACGGCGGCGAGCAATTGCTGCGTACCGCGATGACCCGCTTTAACTGGTCGGCCCGTTCCTATCACCGCGTGCTGAAGGTGGCGCGCACGATTGCCGACCTCTCCGCTACACCCAACGTCGGCAAACAGCATGTGGCGGAAGCGATTCAGTATCGCAGGGCTTTACGCGAACACTGACATGTCACAGGCATGGTAATTGCTAAGCTGAGGATGGCTTTCAGCAAGCAGCGTTGTTGAGTCCTGAATTGGTGCAGCAAGTTTTGCGTGATGACGTTGCCGGTCGATATTCTTCCCTTTTATCGACCGGCAATCGAGCGCTCCTGATTGTGGAATCAACGAGCGTCAACAATCTCCGGCTCGCCATTCGGATAAGGATGCAGGCAATACACTTTACCGGTCTTGCCTTGCATATGCGCTTGCGGCCATTTGCCGCGTATCTTGTACAGGATGTCGCCGGCAAACAGGACCGGGCCTTCGATCACTTTCGGATTTTTCAAAGCGCTTTTTTGCAGGCAAGCCTGCTTCGTCGAACTGTACAAGGCATCCCATGCTTCAGGTGATGACGCCGTCGCCGACATGCTGCATGCGGCGAGGATTCCTGCAAATACAATGTGACGCATATCCGACTCCTGTTTAATTGACCGGAACAATCTTTGTTTCATACATTTTGGCCAAAGGCTTCTTTGCCTTGGCCCATGCCACAGCTTGCTGCGCTTCGGCCAGGCTCATGAGCGAAGCCTTGTCTTTGCTGCGTATGAAAGAGACCCCTTCAAATACGCCGTCCTTGCTCTTCATCAGCTTTGCATAGACCGGCAAATCTTTTTCCTGCGGCCCGAGTTTGCGTTGCTCGATGAAATAAAGTTGTTCTGTATCTGTCATAAAAATTCTTTAATAAATACTGGTATGCCTAGCCCAGTTTGCCGGCGTCAAAGGCCAGCATATTCCAGGTCACGCCCATGCGTACATCATCTTTCAGCGCGACCAATTGGCGCGACATATAAAGCTGGTCCTTATCCTTGCGCAGCTTTTCACCGAGTGTGTCTTTGAGGATGCCGGCGCCGGCCATGATGCGATCTATATTGCCGTAACTTTGCAATAATTTGGCGGCGGTCTTCACGCCGACTTTGGAAACGCCCGGGATGCTATCCGAGACGTCGCCCATCAAGGCGAGCAAGTCGGTGAGCATTTCCGGCGGCACGCCAAATTTGGCTTCCACCCATTTGCTGTCGTGCCATTCGCCCTTGAAGTGATCCCAGATCACCGCACCATGCTCGATCAGGGTATGCAAATCCTTATCGGTGGAAGCGATGATCGCTTCGCCGCGCCCTTCACCCAGCCAGCGCAACACGCCGGTTGCAATCACATCGTCCGCCTCGACTTCGGGCACGGACACGACATGCAAACCCAGCTCCGCAAGTTGCAGGTAAAAATCCGGCAGGCGCTCTTTCAATACCTCCGGCATCGGCGCGCGATTTTCGCGATAACGCGGATACAGTTCATGCCGCCAGGTATGACCTCCGAAATCAAAGGCGGGTAATACGTGCGTCGGCTGATGCGTACCCAACAATTTGCGAAAGGACGCGACAGAGTGGCGCAAGGCGGCATCCGCTTTGGCGGCGGTGTCCTCTTCCATATTGGCTTCGTATACCCGCCGCACAATATTAAGGCCGTCAATCGCGAGCAGTTTTCCCATGAGTCGAAGCCTTATGCAAACACGCGCCAACGATTCCTGGCGCAGGTAAAAATTGGCATTCTACAAGCCTTTATCCGCACCACCCGGGGTTTGGCTTGCCAATATCATAAGAAAATTCCGACATATATGTTGCATATATGTCGGAATTTAACAAAACTTAATGTTTCCACATGGCAATATCGAGCTTTTCCGTCGATAATACCCTCCGATTTACTGCAAAGCGACGCCATCTTCCGGCATCGGCCAACTTCTTGCACATCCCATAGCAAGACAGTCGAAATCAATCCATCAGCTTCAACGTACGCCGCGCAGCTTCACCCTTCACCCTGCCGTACCTTTGGAACACACATATGAAAATTACGAATCTCAAAATCAGTACGCGTCTCAGCTTCGGCTTCGCTTTACTGCTTACCCTGATGGTCATGATGACAGTCGTTGGCATCCTGCGTCTGCAGGAAGTCGGCACCTCCGCCGATGTGATGACGCAAACCATGCTGCCGAAAGAACGCCTGGCGCAGGAATGGCTATCGGCAGTAGACGTCAACGGCGCACGGACGCTGGCTTCCGCCAAAACGACCAGCGCCGAGGACCAGGCGTTTTTCCAGAAGCAAATGGATAAAACGAGTGTACGTGCCACTGAACTGCAAAAAGAAATCGAAAGCATGATCAAGACGCCGGAAGACAAGCGCCTGTTCGAAGCATTGGTAGTGGCACGCAACGCATATCGCGACATCCGCGTGACTGTTTTCAAGCTCAAGGCAGAAGGCAAGATGCCGGAAGCGCAGTTGCTGATCACCGAAAAAATGCTGCCGGCGATGAATGCCTATAGCGCGTCGATCGATGCAGTACTGCAAAATGAAAAGAAACTGATCGATGCAGCAGGCACCAGTATCCAGGGCGCCTTCCTGTCCGGCCGCAGCCTGCTGATCGGCTTGCTGGCAGCGGCAGTAGCACTCGGCGTCTTCTTTGCATGGCGTCTGGCAATCAGCATCACGCGTCCATTGAATCATGCGGTCACGCTTGCGCGTACCGTCGCTTCCGGTGATTTGTCGGCGAAGATAGAGGTCAGCTCCAACGATGAAACCGGGCAGCTGATGCAGGCCTTGAAGGACATGACACAAAGCCTGAATAAAACTGTCAGCGAAGTACGCAGCGGCACCGAAACCATCGCCACCGCATCGCGCCAGATTGCATCCGGCAACCTGGACTTGTCGTCACGCACCGAAGAACAAGCCAGCTCACTCGGCGAGACTGCAGCATCGATGGGTGAATTGACTTCAACCGTACGCCAGAATGCCGACAACGCACGCCAGGCCAACAGCCTGGCAAAATCAGCTTCCGAAGTCGCCATCAAGGGCGGCACTGTGGTCTCGGAAGTGGTCGATACGATGGAATCGATCAATGAATCGGCACGCAAGATTGTCGACATCATCAGCGTCATCGATGGCATTGCCTTCCAGACCAACATCCTCGCATTGAATGCCGCCGTCGAAGCGGCACGTGCCGGCGAACAGGGTCGCGGCTTTGCGGTGGTCGCAACCGAAGTGCGCAACCTGGCACAACGTTCGGCCGCAGCGGCGAAGGAAATCAAGATCCTGATCGGTGACTCGGTCGGCAAAGTCGAAGTCGGCAGCAAGCTGGTCAACGAAGCCGGCAGCACGATGAATGAAATTGTCGACAGCGTGAAACGCGTAACCGACATCATGGCTGAAATCATGGCGGCGAGCCAGGAACAAAGCTCGGGTATCGATCAGGTCAATCAGGCGATCGGGCAAATGGATCAGGTCACGCAACAAAATGCTGCGCTGGTTGAAGAAGCCGCCGCCGCCGCTGAATCATTGCAAGACCAGGCCAGCAACCTGGCACGCGTGGTCAGCCAGTTCAAACTCGACGGCAATCAGCCGGCTTTCGTCAGTTCACTGGATGACATTCCCCTGGTTCGCAACACTACGCCCGCCATCCGCACGCCAGCCGCCAAACCGCTGCTATCCAATCCGGCACATGCGCCCAAGCGTGAAAAAGCGACTACCGGCGCCGACGACTGGGAAGAGTTTTAATCTTTCATCCGTCACATGTATTTGCCATATGCATCAGGCCAGCCTCGCGCTGGCCTTTTTTATTGCAGCCTGCTGCGGTGTACCATAGCCATCCCATTGCCTTCATCCGTCAACGCCCATGAAATCTGTCGTTCGCTCTTTTTTCGGTATCGTGCTGCTTGGCAGCGTATTGGCCTTGACTGCCTGTTCGCCCAAATTCGACTGGCGGGAAATCCGCAGCAACGATGTACCCTATGCGGTAGCGATGCCCAGCAAGCCGACCACGCTGACACGTCAGATTGATTTGAACGGCACGCCGGTGGCGATGACGATGACGGCGTCTTCGGTCGATGGCATCACTTTTGCGGTTGGTAGCGCGGAGTTGCCGGATGCAACGCTGGCACAGGTTTCATTAAGCGCGATGAAAACCGCGCTGGTCAATAACATCAGCGGCACGATCAGGCAGGAAAAAACCCTGACCATGGCGCAGGGTAGTGCCGGCGGCCAATTGGCGGTGATGGAAATGCAGGCACTCGGCGCGAGCAACAATGAGCAGGCACGGGTTTTATTTGCCCGCTTCGTGGCACAGGATAAACGGGTATATCAACTGGTGGTCACCGGTTCGGAAAAAGCAGTCAAACGCGAGTTGGTGGATACTTTCTTTGCGTCGTTCAAATTAAACTGAAAACGCTATTTAACGCCAGCTTCACAGCTGTCACAACTTCGCTAGAACACTTGCAGAAATCGTGCTAAGGTTTAAACGTCGATCACTTCAAGGAGGCTGCTCATGTTAATCACGTTCAAATCCAAAGCCGCAGCCGAGGTACTGATGTATGAAGAGCATGCAAAACGCATACTCGACCTTCTGCATAAAGACCATAAGCGTGGCGTCATCACTGCAGCAGAAACAGCAAACGCAATCAAATTGCTGGAACAGGAAATTGTCGAAAGCAATGCCCATTTCGCGTCGGAAGCAGTGCAACGCGATGTTGTCGCCCATCATGGCGAGAACGGCGACGATAATGAACACGAGCAACCGGAAGTAGTCCGCTTTTCCTCGCGCGCCTATCCTTTACTGGAAATGCTGCGTGCGGCCCGCGCAGAAAACCAGGATGTGATGTGGGGCGTATAGGAAATTTAAGAAATCAATCGTAAGACCATCCGCTAACACACAGCCCCAAGGCAGAGCGGAGCAGTTTGCTTCCGGCAACTGGCTCCGCCGCTCCTGATTCGCCCTTCCTTCCCGCCAATACCCTTAATATCCGGCTTTTTTACGATTTATCGCGTCTGCGCGCACGCGCAAAGCGCTCGCACCGCTACAATCACGTCATTGAAAATTCAAGAAGCAGCCCACCCAGGCATCGCTCGCTTCTGGCTGGACCATGCCGGACCTGCGTACCAATCGCGTCCGGCACAGCTTTAACGAAAAGATAACGTGACCATCCATTTAAAACCCGATTCCCTTTCCTTCAGCCTGCACGGCGCAGCACAAGCCGTTGCCGCAGTCGGACGCGGCGTTGCCCTGCCGCAGGCACTCGCACAAATTTTTGCGCAAACCCATGCGACACCGCAGGCACGCGGCGCGATCCAGGATCTGTCGTATCACTGCATGCGACATATCGGCCGTGCCGAAGCCTTGCTGAATGCGATGACGACCAAGCAAACCGAGCCGGCGATCTTGCATGGTTTGCTGTGCTGCGCGCTGGCGCTGATTTCAGATCCGAATGAAGCCGAGTCCGAAGCGCGCTACAGCGCCTTTACCGTCGTCGACCAGGCGGTGACCGCAGCGGCCGCCGATCCCGACATGGCGCATGCCAAAGGTATGGTGAATGCCGTCTTGCGCCGTTTCCTGCGTGAACGCGATGCACTGTTGAAAAGCGCCGGCGGCACGCAATTCGCGCGCTGGAATTATCCTGACTGGTGGATAGATCGGATGCGTTCGGCTTATCCGCAAAACTGGCAAGCCATCCTCGAAGCCGGCAATGCCGCGCCACCGCTGACCTTGCGCGTCAATCGCCGCAAGACCACGGTCGATGCCTACCTGGCGCTGCTGGCCGAACAAGCCGTCGCGGCTACCCGCATCGGGCCGGATGCCGTCAAACTGGCGCAGCCGACCCCGGTCAGCCAGATTCCCGGCTTCAGCGAAGGACTGGTATCGGTACAGGATGCGGCAGCGCAATTGGCGGCCTCACTGCTGGACCTGCGTGATGGCATGCGGGTACTCGATGCCTGCGCGGCACCGGGCGGTAAAAGCGGACACATCCTGGAAACTGCCGACGTCGAACTGATCGCGCTCGATAATGAAGCGCGCCGCATGCCGCGCATCGCGGAAAACCTGGAGCGCCTGCAACTGCAGGCGACCCTGCTGACCGGCGACGCCAGCGGCACCGACTGGTGGGATGGCAAACCGTTTGATCGTATCCTGGCCGATGTGCCGTGCACCGCGTCCGGCATCGTGCGCCGCCATCCGGACATCCGCTGGCTGCGACGCAAGGGTGATACAACACAACTTGCGGCAATTTCTGCCACAATCCTCGACAATCTTTGGCAGATGCTGCAGCCGGATGGTAAATTGCTGTTTGTCACTTGTTCGCTGTGGCCACAAGAGTCGGAAGCACAGGCGGCAGCATTTGCCGTACGTCATAATGCAACTCGCCTGCCGGCACCCGGCCAGCTATTGCCGACGGCAAATGCGGAAAACGACCACGATGGTTTGTTTTACGCCCTGTTTCAAAAGACCGTGCCCTAATTTGTAATCTGATTTTGTCTTAGCTCAAGCCACTTAACTTATCGGGCAGTTAGTCCTGCCTTTCGAAGACGCGTGAAACGAAAACTTTTCTTTCCCCTCTACTGGCTGTGCGCCATTATGTTGCTGGCGTTCTCGCTGCAACACAACAGCGTACATGCGGCGGAAAGCATAGAAATCGTAGAAGCCCATCTGGAAGACAGCACCGAAGGCTATCGCCTCGCAGCAACTTACTCCTTCGATTTGAGCCGTGGCCTGGAAGATGCATTGTCACGCGGCATCCCGCTTTACTTCACCACCGAAATTGAAATCAACAAGCCACGCTGGTACTGGTTTGACGCCAAGGAAGTCAGCGAAAGCCAGACCATACGCATTTCCTATAACGTCCTGACCCGTCAATACCACGCTGCCATCACCGGCCGGCTGCAACAAAGCTTTGCCTCGCTGGATGATGCCTTATCCATGGTGCGCCGCCCGAATCGCTGGGTGATCGCCGACCGCAATACGCTCAAGGTCGGCCAGACCTACGAAGTCGCGGTGCGCATGCAACTGGACGTGGCCCAATTACCCAAGCCTTTCCAGGTGCATGCGATGAACAGTAGCGACTGGCGCCTGTCGTCGAACTGGAAGCGCTTCACTTATACGGCGGAACGTCAGTGACCCGACTTCTTCGGTATCTGCTGGTCGTCGGCGGAGCGGTAGTCAGTATTCTGTTGTTCCTGCTCGCGTCCGCATCTGAAAACTCCAATCTGTTTGAACAAAACTACCCGTGGCTGCTGATCCTCAATGCAGTCGTGGCCGGCGCCTTGCTGCTGCTAGTGATCCTGTTACTGGTACGCCTCTACAAACGCTACAAGCGCGGTAAATTCGGCTCCAAGCTGATGGCGCGGCTGGTGCTGCTGTTCGCCATCATCGGCATCCTGCCGGGCGCGGTCATCTACACGGTATCAGTGCAATTCGTGTCGCGCTCGATCGAATCCTGGTTCGACGTGCGGGTGGAGTCGGCGCTGGAATCCGGCCTCAACCTCGGCCGTGCAGCACTGGATTCCTCGCTGAATGATTTGCAAACCAAAGCGCGCAATATGGCGCTGGAACTGTCCGACCTGTCGGATGCAATGCAAATCACACAGCTGTCGCGCATGCGTGACCAAAACCTGCAGCAGGAAGCGGTGATTGTGACCAGCAACGGGCAAATGATCGCCAGCTCCGGCTCGCAATTAAGTTCGCTGCTGCCCGACCTGCCGACGGCGGCGATGCTGCGCCAGGCACGTGTGGCCCGTTCCTACGCCACCATCGAAGGCAATAACGAATTCCAGGATGAGGGCGGCAAATCCTCGACCAATACCACGCCGGTCGCCAATACCGCCAACAGCATGTACCTGCGCGTGGTGGTGGAAATCCCTACTTCCAGCAAGGCCTTGTTGCTACAAACCGATAGCCGTTACCTGCAACTTCGGCAGCCGGTGCCCGAGCAACTGGCGACCAATGCGGAAGCCTTGCGCGTTGCCTACAGCGAATACCAGGAGCGCTATCTGGCGCGCACCGGCCTGCGCAAGATTTACATCGTCACCCTGACGCTGACCTTGTTGCTGGCGATTTTCGGCGCCATCGCCGGCGCCTTCCTGATTGCCAGCGACCTCGCCAAACCTTTGCTGCTGCTGGCGGAAGGGACCAAGGCGGTGGCCGAAGGCAATCTGTCGCCGCGTCCTATCGTCGCCACCTCGGATGAACTCGGCACGCTGACGCAATCGTTTAATACGATGACGCGCCAGCTTTTCGATGCGCGCGCCTCGGTGGAAAAGAATCGCCAGGAACTGGAAAACGCGAAAGGCTATCTGGAATCGGTCCTGGCGAATATGTCGGCCGGCGTGATGGTCCTCGACCGCAACTTCAAATTAGTAACATGTAACGAATCCGTTGAGCGCATACTGCAGCACGACTTTGCCCAGCACATAGGCAAACCCTTGAAGGATATAGATGGTCTCAGCACTTTCGCGCAAGTGATCACGCAATCCTTTTCCGAGCAGAGTGCCCAATCCGCCGCCGGTCGCGCCGGCAGGGAAAGCCTGCACTGGCAACATCAGATTGATGTGCCGCGCCGCATGGGCGGGCCGGAAACCGAGAACGATATCTCCTTGCTGGCACGCGGTTCGCGCCTGCCGGGCGGGCGCGAAGGCAGCTACGTTGTCGTGTTCGATGATATTTCCGACGTGATTTCGGCGCAGCGTTCGATCGCCTGGGGTGAAGTGGCGCGTCGCCTGGCGCACGAAATCAAAAACCCGCTCACGCCTATCCAGCTTTCGGCCGAACGCCTGCACATGAAACTGGAAGGCAAATTGAACGACGCCGATGCGCAAGTGCTGGAACGCAGCACCGCGACCATCGTCAACCAGGTCACGGCGATGAAACGCATGGTCGACGATTTCCGCGATTACGCGAAAACCCCACCGGCCGTATTGTCTTCGCTGGATTTGAATGCGCTGATAGAAGAAATCCTGCATCTCTACCTGAGCGGCGACGGCAGGGATATCATCCACGCCAGCTTGGCACAGGACTTGCCACTGATCATGGGCGACCCGACGCAGTTGCGCCAGGTCATCCACAACCTGCTGCAAAATGCGCAGGATGCGGTGGCGGACCGCGGCGAGCAGGCGGCACCGGCGCGCATTGATATCATTACGGAAGAAATTCATTACCGCAGTTCAGATGGCGCCGTCAGCAATGCCGTGCAGCTGACCATCACCGACAATGGCCCGGGCTTCACGCCGAAGATCCTGGCGCATGCATTTGAACCGTACATCACGTCGAAACCGCGCGGCACCGGCCTCGGTTTGGCGATGGTAAAGAAAATCATCGAAGAGCATGGCGGGCGCATAGATATTCAGAACCGCAGCGATACGAACGGTGCGAAAGTGGCGATTTTGCTGTTAAAGTTATCCTCCGAATGAAAGCTGCAATAAAACACAGCGCATTGGGAGGGCAATCAAGATGAGGGAGGGAAACAGATGGCAAATATTCTAGTTGTTGACGACGAAATGGGCATACGCGAATTGCTCTCGGAAATCCTCGGGGATGAGGGGCATGTCGTAGCGACCGCAGAGAACGCACAACAGGCACGCGAACTGCGCGCCGCCGCCAAACCCGACCTGGTCCTGCTGGATATCTGGATGCCTGATACCGACGGCGTCACCCTGCTCAAGGAATGGCAGCGCGACGGCATGCTGACCATGCCAGTTATCATGATGTCCGGCCATGCAACGATAGACACCGCGGTCGAAGCGACCCGCATCGGCGCGCTCAACTTCCTCGAAAAACCGATTTCACTGCAGAAATTATTGAAAGCGGTGCAACAGGGACTGACCCGCGGCCAGGAAGTCACACGCATCGCCAGCATGCCGGTACGCGCGCCTATCGCCACCAACGATAGCCATCACCTACCGCAGGACAAAGTGTTGCCGGCCAGCTCGAGCCAGATGTACCCGCCTATCGCCAGCGCACCGCTGATGTCGGCCGATACCCAATTCTTTACCGCATCCTTTGAACTGCCCTTGCGCGAAGCACGCGATGCATTCGAACGCGCCTACTTCGAACACCACCTGGGTCAGGAAGGCGGCAGCATGACACGGGTGGCGGAAAAAACCGGCCTCGAACGCACCCACTTGTACCGCAAGCTCAAGCAACTCGGCGTCGAACCCGGAAAAATCGCAAAAAAAGGGGTATGACGCTCACCTCGCTGGTGCTGGGCGGACGCGCCGCCACCCGTGAAGCCGCCATCCACAGCCGTATTGATGCCAGTCAAGATACCGCCATCATCCTCGAAGGTTTGCCCGACGGGCGCAGCGACCTCGACGCACTGCCAGCTTCACCCCTCCTGAACATCGCCCGTATCGCCCCCGGCTGCATGCACTGCACCGGCAACCTGGTCATGCGCGTCACCCTCAACCGCATACTGCGCGATAAACCGGCACGACTCTATATCAGTGTCGCCAACACCGAACACCTGGAACAACTGCGCCAATTCCTGACGCAAGCACCGTACGATGCCTGGCTCACGCTGAGTGACGACCTGGTATGCACATCCTGAGCAGGGCCGCCCAGCCTTTGTAGAAGATTGTTAATCTTTCTCGCAGGAACTTTATTTCTTTTGTTACGTGCCGTTACCAACTTATGGGCGGAATCCCTGTCCAACACTTGAAATTGCTCCGAACAACGCCATTTCCCTATCAACGCGATGATTTCTTCATTGCAATAGCGACAGGAGATTATATGAACGTGATCTACAACAGCGAGCAGTACAGCGTCGTAGAATTCGGTGCTGATGACGGGCAGGACGCCCTGCGTTTTGGCGGCTATGAAATCATGGATAAGCCAGCCAAACGTGAAATATTCATCGCCGGTGCTTCGGCCGAGTCTTTCCGCAAAAATGTGCGCGACCTGATTGCGACAGAACCCAGCGTCGAAGAAATTGATGACTTCCTGGCAAATTATGACGCCTTCATGAGCCAGGCCCTGACGATACATTAAGCCGCTGTTTTGATGCCTGCATTGGCCCTTGCGTCCAATGCAGGCATAATTTCGTCTTCTTCCACAGCGCTTCATCGCGATGTACGCGAATTCCCATTTCATCGTCAGCCGACAAACCGATGCCCATGCCCAATTGCATGCGCAAATTGAGCGGCACGCCAGGCACCCGTTCCAGAAACCGATTACAGCCTACAATCGCAGCGCCTTCGAGCACAGCATGGCGCGCTGGCAAGCGGCCGGCAGCAAACCGCTGATCCTCGATGCCGGTTGCGGCGTCGGCCTGTCCACCTTCAACCTGGCAACAGAATTCCCGGATCATTTTGTCATCGGTGTGGATCAGTCAGCTGATCGCATCGCGCGCAACACACAATGGCCGCATGCGATTCCGCAAAATTGCCTGCGCGTACGCGCCGACCTGGTCGACTACTGGCGCCTGCTGCGAGATAGCGGCATACGCCCGGCGCGACACTACATCCTGTATCCAAATCCATGGCCGAAGATAGGCCACCTGACGCGACGCTGGCATGGGCATGCGATTTTCCCGACCATCGTCGCGCTCGGTGGCGTGCTCGAATGCCGCAGCAACTGGCAAATCTATATAGAGGAATTCGCGACCGGCTTGCAGCTGTTGACTCAGCAGCAGGTGGCTTGTGAAAGCTACACACCCGAACATTGCATCACGCCCTTCGAGCAAAAGTACCTGGACTCGGGGCATGGTTTATGGCGCTGCCGGTTGGAACTCGCAGCCAGCTAGTCTGGCCGCTTATTTCCGTTCGCGCAGGATGTTGAGGAGTCGCTGTCCGCCCACTTCCAGCGCACCGCTGTTATCCAGTCGTATCACTTGCGCCTGCCCGGATGGCGCAAATTCTTTCGCCCGCTTGAGGCGCTTCAACAAGGCCGGGCCCTGCTCGCGCTGCCGCGCTTCCAGGCGCTCACGCAGCAGGTTTTCATTGGCTTCTATCCAGACCACGATCGCATCCGGGAACGCCTGCAAGAGTTGCGGCACGTAAGCGCGCGAACCATTGATGACGACATCGCGCCCGGCCTTCAGGTCGGCCTCTATCCCGCGTCGTATGCCGTAGCACAGGTCGTTCGCCTGCCACACCATCGCGAACTGGCCACCGGCAGCGAGGCGCCAGAAAGTCGGCGCATCCACCGCCTCATGCACTTCATTGGCTTGCGTCGCCCGCGTGATCGTCCGTGGCGCAAACACCAGCCTCTCATCGCCGGCGCTGTGTTCACGCACCCAGTTCAGCAAACTATCCTTGCCAACGCCGGATGCTCCTACACAGAAAAATATGCGGCCGCTATCCGGCAAAGTCGCGCGTTCGCCCTGGCCGGAAAATGGAATCCGCCGCCATTCAACAAAAGGCGCGCCCGGATACTCTTCACGTGCAATGCTCAGCGCATCTATCGTCAGCGGCGCAGCAGCAAGTGCGGTGGCGAAGTGCTGCTCGGCCGCCTTGCGTATCGCAAAAATCACATCGGCATCCGCATGCATCAAGGCATCTGTCAGCGTCATATGGAAGCGATAAAATTCTTCTGTGTACGGATAACCCCAGCGCTGCAATAAATCATTTTGCCGTGCATTCAGGCCGGCGCGGCGGCGCTTGGCGAGTTCCAGCTCCGTCAGCGGCGCGCGCAACAGATCGAAGTAAGTGACGCAACGCATCGCCAGTCCACCTATCTCATCCAGCGGACCATTTACCTGCAAGGCGAGGAAATCCATTAGCGGACGCACCCGCACTTCATCCAGCACAATCGCCTTCTGCGTCGAACAAAAGGCGCGCGCCATCTGCAGCAAATGCTCTTCATTGAAACCTTCAAACAAGCGGAAGGGCGCTTTCAGCGTCGCATGGAAACCATAACGACGTGCATCCGCCGTCAGGCTCGATAGCAGCAGGCGCGGAATGCCGGGAATATTGACCTGCGGTACCGGCTCGGCACGCGTGTGATGGCGGCCCAGCCAGCTGCTGCCGGCCTGCGCCCATGGCGAGTCGTCAACAGGCGTAAAGTAAAGGGCGTAACGTGTCATGCCTTCAGATGATACTCGCACGACCGGCGCAGAGTTCGCACTAGCGTCAGGGCGCGCGCCCTGCACGAAACCGGTACTGCCATGCATCAGCAAATCCCGAGTGCGCATACGTCACCTGAATGTGGGTTGGTTGCAGCCATGCTAGTCGCCGATTATGACCGGACTTTGACATCGGCCCGAGATTCAGGCCTGTCGTGAAAAAATACCACAGCGCCGGTTACGGCCCAGGCACCTGCCTGTCACAAATTTCTGATGGTGTGTGTCGATTTCTGCATGGCGCAAAACACCTTCATGAGAAAACTCCACTTTTCGATGCGTGGCATGTATGCCAAAGATTACTGAGTATGATGCCCTGTTACACGGCAGCACAATTTTTATCTTTAAATGGAATTGGTCATGACATCAAAAAGGTTTCTCTACCTGGCACTCATCAGCATCGCAATCATCCTGGGCGGATGTACAACAATACAGATACCCGCTGAAATCAAAACAGAAATGAGTTCGACTCAGCCGATTATTGGCTATTTCAGCAGAAGCGACGACGTTCGCATCAAGAACTGTGGCTGCCGCTCATGGCTGGATCCACAGTACTCGCCGACACCTGTCGAAAAGGTTACTACCGGCTTCTGCTGGGACGCAATGCCGAGGGTTTATTCCTGATCCAGGACTTTTATCAGAAAAATAAACAGCCGCAATCCTCCCCGCTCTGGATCGATGACCCGACGTATCTGTTCAGCTTTGATAGCCGCGTTGTGATCGGCTCAGGCATCCTCTATTACCCTGATGGCACCGTCGTCGAAAAATTTGAAAATACTGATATCAATACCAGTAAAGGGGAAGGCTTCTATAAGAACGGTCAACGCGCAGTGACTTATAGGCAAGACGCAAGGACTTCCACGTTTGAATATTGGTATTTATCCGGCAAGTTCGCCGCCAGATATATCAACTCATTCGATGCAGCACCGCGGGCGGAAGCCTGGGATGAGCAGGGCAACAAAGTGCAGGATGCCGATGCAGTCATTGCCCGGATTGAAGCGAAACTGAATACGGAACTGGATAAATAAAGTAATCGATCCATCCGGCACTTGCCCGCATTGCGCCCGCCCTGGCGGGCGTTTTGCATTGCCGATACCGGCAACAAGCATGCAGTCCGCTCGAGTCCCTGTTTTTGTGTAAAAATTGAGTCCATGTGTCACTGCATCGTGTGTCTCAATATCAGTCGCTTTGTGCCAGCCTGCAAAAACCCAGGCAATCCCGCAAACCCCTTGTATCCACAAGCTTTTGAGCCGGCAGACCATCATACAAAAGGAAGAAAATGTGCCAGCTTCTCGGAATGAACTGCAATGTCCCGACTGACATTGTGTTCAGCTTTACCGGCTTCGCCACCCGCGGCGGCCGTACCGATGTCCACAATGACGGGTGGGGTATCGCATTTTTTGAAGGCGCAGGTGTGCGCCACTTTGTCGACCACCAGGCCGCCATTGAATCGCCGGTGGCCGACCTGATCCGCCGCTTCCCGATCAAATCGAAGAATGTCATCGCGCATATCCGCAAGGCGACGCAGGGCCGCGTCGCGCTGGAAAACTGCCATCCCTTTGTGCGCGAACTATGGGGCCGCTATTTCGTGTTCGCCCACAATGGCGACCTGAAGAATTTCACGCCTGAATTGAACGGCCCTTACCAGCCGGTCGGCACCACCGATAGTGAAGCCGCCTTTTGCTACATCCTGCAGGAATTGCGCCGCCGCTTCGACGATGCCCTGCCGATGCTGCCGCAACTAACCGCCGCCATCGCCGAGCTGACGAAGGAAATCTCGCAATACGGCACCTTCAATATGATGCTGTCCGACGGTTCTGCATTGTTCGCGCATTGCTCGACCAACCTGCATTACATCGTGCGCCAGCATCCGTTTGCCGAAGCGACCTTGTGCGACGAAGATGTAAAAGTGAATTTCTCGGAAGTGACGACGCCGAATGACCGTGTCGCCATTATCGTGACAGAACCGCTGACCACGAATGAAACATGGACTGCGTTCAACAGCGGGGAATTAAAAGTATTTATCGATGGCGCACCGATAGGCTGAACGGATGTAAACGTCCAGCCTGTCGGCTTGCATCAGGACAGGTTAGGTGCGAGCCAGCGTTCCACATCTTCCTTCGTGGCACCGCGACGTTCGGCCATATCCGTGACCTGGTCGTCGCCTATCTTGCCCACCACGAAGTACTTCGCTTCCGGATGCGCGAAGTAAAAACCGGAAACCGCAGCGCCCGGGAACATCGCGTAGGAATCGGTCAGCATCATACCTATCTCTTCCGCCTGCAAGGTCTGGAACATCTCGGCCTTGACCGTATGTTCCGGGCAGGCCGGATAACCAGGAGCAGGGCGGATGCCGCTGTACTCTTCCTTGATCAGCGCTTCATTCGTCAGTTTCTCGTCGGCGGCATAGCCCCACAAGTCTTTACGTACGCGTTCATGCAAATGCTCGGCAAAGGCTTCGGCCAGACGATCCGCCAGCGACTTCAGCATGATCGATGAATAGTCGTCGTGCGCATCTTCAAAGCGCTTTTCATACTTTTCGATACCAAGCCCGGCGGTCACGGCAAACAGGCCGATGTAGTCAGCCACGCCGGATGATTTCGGCGCAATGAAATCGGCCAGGCACTGGTTCGGCCGTGCCACACCGTCGATCACCGGCTTCACGGTTTGCTGGCGCACGCCGTAGTAGGTGAAGGCGACTTTGGTACGTGTCTCATCGGTATAGATTTCGATGTCGTCGTCGTTCACTGTATTCGCCGGCAACAAGGCGATCACGCCATTGGCCTGCAGCCAGCGGCCTTCTATGACTTTCTTCAGCAGGGCCTGGCCTTCGGCAAATACCTTGGTCGCCGCTTCGCCGACCACTTCATCCTTGAGGATCGCCGGATAAGGGCCGGCCAGATCCCAGGTCTGGAAGAACGGGCCCCAGTCTATGTATTGCGCAATCGTCGCCAGGTCGACATTCTTGAAGACGCGACGGCCGATGAATTTCGGTTTGACCGGCGCGTACTTGCCGGTGAACTCCAGTTTCATTTTGTTTGCACGTGCTTCCGCCAGCGTCAGCATCGGCACGGCTTTTTTATTCGCATGCTGTTCGCGTATACGCTCGTAATCAGCGGCCACTTCGGCAATATAAGCATCACGCTGTTCCGGCGTCAGCAGCGATTGCGCGACCGAAACCGAACGCGATGCATCCGGCACATAGACCACCGGACCGTCATAGTTGTGCGCGATCTTGACCGCCGTATGCGCACGGCTGGTGGTTGCACCGCCGATCAGCAAAGGCATTTTCAAACCACGGAAATATTCGTCGCGCTGCATTTCCTTCGCGACATAAGCCATTTCTTCCAGCGAAGGCGTGATCAGGCCGGAGAGGCCGATGATGTCGGCGTTCTCTTCCTTGGCCTTGGCCAGAATTTCGGAGCACGGCACCATCACGCCCATGTTCACGACTTCGAAGTTATTACATTGCAGCACCACCGACACGATGTTCTTGCCGATATCGTGGACGTCGCCTTTCACGGTGGCGATCACGATCTTGCCCTTCGGTTTGCTGACGATGCCGGTCTGCTCTTGCAGCAAACGCTTTTCTTCTTCGATGAATGGAATCAGGTGGGCTACCGCCTGTTTCATCACGCGCGCCGACTTCACCACCTGCGGCAGAAACATCTTGCCCTGGCCGAACAGGTCGCCAACGATGTTCATGCCGTCCATCAACGGACCTTCGATCACATGGATAGGACGACCGCCATTTGCGAGCAATTCCTGGCGCGCTTCTTCGGTGTCTTCGACGATCCATTGCGTGATGCCTTGCACCAGTGCATGCGCGAGGCGCTGCTGTACCGTGCCGCTACGCCATTCGAGCGTCGCTTCTTCTTTCTTGTCGCCGGCTTTCAGTGTCGACGCGATTTCGATCATGCGCTCGGTCGCATCTTCGCGACGGTTGAGCACCACGTCTTCCACGCGTTCGCGCAATTCTGCCGGCAGGTTATCGTAGACGCCGACCATACCGGCATTGACGATACCCATGGTCATACCGGCCTTGATCGCGTGGTACAGGAATACCGTGTGGATCGCTTCGCGCGCCGGATCGTTACCGCGGAAGCTGAAGCTGACGTTGGAAACACCACCGCTGATTTTTGCGTGTGGCAGGTTTTCCTTGATCCAGCGTACCGAGTTGATGAAATCAACTGCGTAGTTATTGTGTTCTTCGATACCGGTCGCAATCGCGAAGATATTCGGATCGAAGATGATGTCTTCCGGCGGGAAGGCGACTTCATTCACCAGCAGCCAGTATGCGCGTTCGCAAATTTCAATCTTGCGTTCGAAGGTATCGGCCTGGCCTTTTTCATCGAAGGCCATGACGATCACGGCCGCGCCGTACCGACGGCACAGCTTGGCTTCATGCAGGAATTTTTCTTCGCCTTCCTTCATCGAAATCGAGTTGACGATGGCCTTGCCCTGCACGCATTTCAAACCGGCTTCGATGACCGACCATTTCGACGAATCGATCATGATAGGCACGCGTGCGATATCCGGCTCGGATGCAACCAGATTCAGGAAGCGCGACATCGCGGCCTGCGAATCCAGCATCGCTTCATCCATATTGATGTCGATGATTTGCGCGCCATTCTCGACCTGCTGGCGTGCCACCGCCAACGCTTCATCGTATTGTTCATTGATGATGAGGCGTGCGAAAGCCTTGGAACCGGTGACGTTGGTACGTTCACCCACGTTGACGAACAGCGACTGGTCGTCAATCACGAAAGGCTCGAGGCCGGACAGCTTCATGGTCGGTTCGACCGTAGGAATCACGCGTGGCGCGATGTCTTTCACGATCTCGGCAATCGCCTTGATGTGTTCCGGCGTGGTACCGCAGCAACCGCCGGCGATATTGACGAAGCCGCTTTCGGCAAAATCCTTCAGCAGCGAAGAAGTGACGTCCGGCGTTTCATCGAAGCCGGTATCGCTCATCGGATTCGGCAAACCCGCATTCGGATAGATACAGACGTAAGTGTCAGCTATCTTCGACAGCTCTTCTGCATACGGACGCATCAACGCTGCACCGAGCGCGCAGTTCAAACCCACGGTCAGTGGTCGCGCATGGCGGATCGAATGCCAGAAGGCAGGTACGGTCTGGCCGGACAGGATACGACCGGAGGCGTCGGTTACGGTGCCCGAAATCATGATTGGCAAACGCTTGCCGGACTCTTCAAAGAATTGGTCAATCGCGAACAATGCTGCCTTGCAGTTCAGCGTATCGAAAATGGTTTCAACCAGCAGCACATCGGCGCCGCCTTCGACCAGGCCACGTGTCTGGTCCAGGTAGGCAGTCACCAGTTGATCAAAGGTGACGTTACGCGCCGCCGGATCATTCACATCCGGCGAGATCGAAGCGGTCTTCGGTGTAGGTCCCAAAGCGCCGGCGACGAAACGTGGCTTGTCCGGCGTCGAATACTTGTCGCAGGCGGCACGCGCCAGGCGCGCCGAAGCGACGTTCATTTCATAGGCCAGATGGCCCATGTGGTAATCGTCCTGCGCCACGGTGGTGGCACCGAAGGTATTGCTTTCGATCAGGTCGGCACCGGCGGCCAGATACTGTTCATGGATCTGGCTGATGACATCGGGACGCGTCAGCGACAACAATTCATTATTGCCCTTGACGAAGATTTCCTTGCCCGGCACCGCGAAGTCGGCGAAACGCGTGCCGCGATAATCCTCTTCCGTCAGCTTGTATTGCTGGATCATGGTTCCCATTGCGCCATCCAAAATCAGGATGCGGCGCGCCATCAGGTCGCGCAAGAGAACTTCGGTAGGGCAGAGTGCGTCGCGTTTCATCGTCAATTCTTTATCTATTCGTTATTGGTACAGCTGCATAAAGACAAAAACCCGGACACAGGCTGCGCCGGGTTGTACATGCTTGAAAACTAAGGACAAATTATACGCCAAAGCCCTCGTACTTAGCCGCTTCTTGCCTCGTATATTGGTCTTTTCCCAACATATGCAAGCACCTAAAATACCGGGCTGGGCTCCGTCACGCGCGCATCGCCGGTAGTGGCTCCCTGCGCCGAGCGCGCCTCATTCATTTTCAGGGTCAGGCATTTCGCGGCACCGCCGGCCTTCATGAACTCGGTCAGCGCGATCTGGTACACGCTGAAACCCCAACGCTCCAGCTGTGCGCTGAGGGCCGGTGAGGCCTGGTTCAGGAAGACATGTTTACCGCTGTTGACGGCATTACAAGCAAAGTTGACTGCATCCTGCTGACTTACCGCAAAACGCTTATGCGCCGGCACACGCGCAGCAATACGCTCCTGCGCGGCCGTATCGAAAGCTGCCGGGTAGTACAGCAGGTAACCGCCCTGCAAGGGGCAAAAGCAGGTATCCAGATGGTAGAAGCGTGGATCGACCAGGCGCAGCGGCTGCACTTCGATCGCCAGCATATCGGCAATCACCGGCGCGCAGCGCAGGTCCGAACGATGGCCATAACCCAGCCACAGCAAATCACTGCCGCGGTCCAGCAAGGCATCGCCGGCACCTTCGAAGGGCAAACCCGCAGGCATGCGCAACACCTGCAAACCACGCGCGGCAAACCATGCCGCGAAGTGCGCTTCTTCCGGCTGGCGTTCCACATGTTTGAAGGCCGGCAGAATCACTTTATCGCCCGACACCAAACCGCCATTTGCAGTAAACACCATATCCGGCACACCGGCTGCGGCCGGCATGCAATCAACGCGCGCCACATTGCGCAAGGCATGCACGAGTTCCTGCCACTGGCCTTGCGCGGTCAGGCGATCACCATGGGCGATATTGCCCTCCATCCAGGGGTTGATGATGTAAGCCACCTCGAAGTGTTCCGGTGCACACATCAGGAAGGTGTCGGGCGCGAGTGTTGTCATGTGCAAGCCTCCATATGTGGGGTGGGCAAAGTTGCGAATACATGTTCGATGATGCGCAGCGCCGCATCGATTGCTTCAGCGGTGATAATCAGCGGCGGTGCAAAACGCACCACGGTGTGATGCGTTTCCTTGGATAGGACGCCGTTTTCCATCAGGCGTTCACAGAAACTGCGCGCGGTGATTATGTGCGGATCAAGTTCCAGCCCTATCAGCAAACCCTTGCCGCGCACACTGCGGATCGCCGGATGACGCAGCGCATTCAAGCCATCCCGCAGGCCTTGTCCGCGCTGCGCTGCCGCCGCGATCAATTCGCCATCGCGCAATAGCGACAAGGCCGCATAACCAACCGCCGCCGCTAAAGGATTTCCACCGAAAGTGCTGCCGTGGTCGCCGGGTGTAAACACATCCATCACCTCGCTGCGCGCGAGGAAAGCGGAGACCGGCAACAAGCCGCCACCCAGTGCCTTGCCGAGGATCAGGCCATCCGGCCGGATGCCTTCATGATCGCAGGCGAGCAAACGCCCGGTACGTCCGAGGCCGGTTTGCACTTCATCGCAGATCAGCAAAATATTGTGGCGCGTACAGATCTCGCGGCATTGCGCCAGATAACCGTCGGGCGGCACGATGATGCCGCCTTCACCCTGTATCGGCTCCACCAGGAAAGCTGCGGTACGCGGCGTGATCGCCGCTTCCAGTGCCGCCGCATCGCCGTATGGAATAGTCACGAAGCCGCCATCGAAAGGGCCGAAGCCTTCACGATATTGCGCTTCCGAAGAAAAGCCGACGATGGTGGTGCTGCGTCCGGCAAAGTTACCCGCACACACAATGATTTGCGCTTGCTGGTCGGGCACGCCCTTGACCTTGTAAGCCCATTTGCGCGCGGCCTTCAATGAGGTCTCCACCGCTTCGGTGCCGCTATTCATCGGCAAGGCTTTGTCCATGCCGGTCATCTCGCACAGCAGTTGCAAAAACCTGCCCAGCTGATCGGTATAGAAAGCGCGCGAGGTGACGGCCAGTTGTCCGGCCTGCCGCGTCAGCGCTTCGACCAGTTGCGGATGGCTGTGGCCGAAGCTGACAGCTGAATACGCGGACATCATGTCCATATAGCGCTTGCCATCTTCATCCCATAACCAGATGCCACGCCCTTTGCTCAATACCACCGGCAAGGGTTCATAGTTGTGTGCGCAATAGCGATCTTCCAGTGCAATGCGTAGGCTGCTCACGATAGCGCTCCCCACAGAAGGATTCACCCTTACATGCTAAAGCCAAAGCGGAGAAATATTTCTGCGTTATTGCACGTGATTTAGGTATAAAGTGAAAGAATCGTGCATAGACGGAGGCATATATGGAGAAATTCGACCGTTACGACCGCATCCTGCTGGAAACCCTGCAAAGCAAGGGCCGCGCCTCGAATGTGGAATTGTCCGAACGCGTCAATCTATCGCCGCCGCAATGTTATCGGCGTGTGCAACGACTGGAACAGGAAGGCGTGATACGCGGCTATAGCGCGCAAGTCGATGCGGCTGCAATCGGCCTGGGTGTGACGGCTTTTGTGAACCTGAATATTGCCCGCGAACAGTTCAAGCAAGTGCGCGAACTGGAAAAAGCGATCCGGCAGTTTCCGGAAATCCTTGAGTGCTACACGATCTCCGGCGACTTTGATTATTTGCTGAAAGTCGTCGCCGTTGACCTGAAATCATTGTCGTCTTTTTTGACCGACAGATTGATGCAAGTACCGGGCGTCGCCGGTGTGCGCTCGATGGTCTGCCTGGAAGAAATCAAACCGGCCAGCCCTTTGCCGCTGCCAGGTTAATTACTCCATCAGGCGACCACGCTCGCCGCAACCGTGCAGCTTGCGCTTGCCGAGTGTGACTTCGGCGGTCCATGGATACTGCGCACCGGACATATTGTCGATACAGGTTTGTTGCAGCATGCGTATCTGTATCGACGTGCGTGCGTTCTTCGCTTTGAAGGTACGCGCAGTGCCATCGTTATCGAAGGGGACGTACGGAAAATATTCGGCTTCTTCACCCAGGCTTTCAAAACGCAACTTGCCGGAATCAGCTGTAAATTTCCAGAACGGTTCATTGCCATGCGCCCACCAGATCACGACATTCGCCATCAGGAGATTGCGCTCCGGTGCCGGCTCTGCATTCCTCTCGCGCACCGCATCCGGATGCTGGCAGGCCGCCAGCAAGAAGGTCAGTAATATCAGCAAAGCGCGCATCGCATATCTCCCATCAACGCGGATAACAGGGCGGACTTACTGGAAGCGTTTGTCTTCCAGCGTAAAACCTTTGAGGAATTCGACGGCCGACAAACGCTTGCCGCCCGGCTTCTGCAATTCGGTCACGCGCAATGCGCCATCACCACATGCCACCAGCACACCGTCATGCGGATTTGCCGCAATCACCTGGCCCGGTGCCAATTGATTCGAAGCCGGCACCGCTTGCGCATGCCAGAATTTGATCAGCGTGCCATCGCAAGTCGCGGCCGCACCGGGAAAAGGATTGAAAGCGCGTATCTTGCGCGCCAGTTGCTCGGCCGGCTGCGTGAAATCCAGCGTCGCTTCTTCCTTCAAGATCTTTGCCGCATAGTTCGCGCCTTCCGGCTGCGGCTCTGCCGGCAGATCGCCTTGCTCCATGCGGCGCAAGGTTTGCACTATCATCTCGCCGCCCAGCGTCGCCAGCTTGTCGTGCAGGCTCGCCGTCGTGTCATCAGCTGTAATCGGCAGGCGCTGCATCGCCAGCATCGGACCGGTATCCAGACCCAGTTCCATTTGCATGATGGTGACGCCGGTTTCCGCATCGCCGCTTTCTATCGCGCGATGGATAGGTGCCGCACCGCGCCAGCGTGGCAACAGCGAAGCATGGATGTTGATGCAACCGCGCGGCGGGATGTCGAGTACCGATTGCGGCAGGATCAGGCCGTAGGCGGCAACCACCATCACATCATGCGGCGTTGCCTTCAGCAGCGCATGCGCTTCTGCCGCGACTTCCGGATATTTGCCGTCGAGACGCAGCGATACCGGCTGTGCCACCGGGATGTCATGCGCCAATGCAAACTGCTTGACCGCCGACGCATGCAATTGCATGCCGCGACCGGCAGGCCGGTCCGGCTGTGTCAGTACCAGCGGGATTTCAAAACCTGCTGCGTGCAATGCCGCGAGGGCGACTGCCGCGAATTCCGGGGTGCCGGCAAAAATGATTTTCATGGAAAGGATTGTAGTACGGGCAGCGCCGGATGCGAACCCGTATGTGCCCGAAGGTATTGCAGGGCAGCCCGGAACCGGGCCCCGGCTATCAGCGTTGTGCGACGCGCTGTTTGTTGGCGCGCGACAATTCGCGCTCTTCCTTCAGCATCTTGGCCTTGATGCGATTGCGCTTGAGCGGCGACAGGTATTCGACGAAAACCTTGCCTTTCAGGTGATCCATTTCATGCTGGATACACACGGCCAGCAAGCCGTCGGCTTCCAGTTCGAATTGTTTGCCATCGGCGTCAAAGGCGCGCACCTTGACCTGGGCATGGCGCTCCACGCCGTCATACACGCCGGGGACCGACAGGCAGCCTTCGTCATAAACCTGCATTTCCGGGCTGGCCCAGATGATTTCAGGATTGATGTAGGCGCGCAGCTCCGTGCGGGTTTCCGAGGTGTCGATCACGATCACCTGTTCATGCACATCGACTTGCGACGCGGCCAGGCCCACGCCCGGTGCGTCGTACATGGTTTCCGCCATGTCTGCGACCAGGGTTTTGATGCGTTCGTCGAACACGCTGACTGGCTTGGCAACTTTATGCAGCCGTGGATCGGGGTAACGCAAGATATTTAATATGGACATACGTGCTTTTGCGCAACAAGGCGGCAGGTTGAGAGCGTGGTTCTTCTTGCTACTTCAATGATTTATGTGCAAAATTTGATTCAATTTGGCAAGTTTTTTTACGAATTACTTGATTCGTTATTAACATGCAGCAGCACAGTAATGGCGTCACAATTGGTCAAGCTCACCGGACAAACCATGAAAAATTTTAGCACAGCTGCACTCTTCCTCGCATTTGTCTCAGCCGTAATACCCGTCAGCGCACTATCCCAAACGCCAGCAAACGCCACTTCGGGCAATGCCCGCTGCGCTTTTTTGCCGAATGCGCCTGACCAGCATGTGGTTGTACGCGGCGATACCCTGTGGGACATTTCTGGGAAATTCCTGCAGCGCCCCTGGTGCTGGCCGCAAGTCTGGGACATGAATCGTGATCAAATTCGCAACCCGCACTGGATCTATCCGGGCCAAACCGTGTACTTCGACCGCGTCGCCGGCCGCTTGCGCCTGGGCAAGGATGTGGGCGGCGATAGCAGCGGCGTGCCTACCGTGCGCCTGTCGCCGCAAGTACGCTCGACCGACGCCGCTTCGGATGCGATTACCACCGTTTCCTTCAAATCCATCGAGCAGTTCCTGACCAAACCGCTGATCGTCGAAGTCGACGAATTGAACGGTGCGCCACGCATCGTCGCGACGCAGGAAGGCCATGTTTTCCTCGCCAGCGGGGACAAGGCCTATGTGCGCGGCGACCTGCAGGACCACACGACATTCGAGGCTTTCCGTCCGGGCAAGCCATTGAAGGATCCGGTCAGCAAGAAAATCATCGGCTATGAAGCGATGTACCTCGGCACCCTGAAAGTACAACGCACCAGCAAGGTCGAACTCGAACCGCATACGCTGGTGGTGCTGACCGCCAAGGAAGAAATGGGCGTAGGCGATCGCCTGATCCCGACCGCGCCGGTACCTTTCATCAATTACGTGCCGCATGTGCCGGCACAGCCAACTGATGCGCGCGTGGTTTCGGTTTATGGCGGCGTCTCGCAGGCCGGACAAAACCAGATCGTCGCCATCAATCGCGGCAGCAAGGATGGCATCGATATCGGTACCGTGCTGGACCTGCGCCGCCTCGGCCTGATGGTGCCGGACAGGACCGTCGGCAATGGCCGCGGCCTGATCAAGCTGCCGGACGAACAATACGGTGAACTGTTTATCTTCCGCGTCTTCAACAGTATTTCCTACGGCCTGGTCATGCAGGTGCAGGATACGGTGCAGGTTGGCGACATCGCCACGTCACCGGAATAAATATCTCCAAGGGCCAGCAAGGATGCCTGCACCGGACGATCTCGCAGACTGGCTCAGGCTGGAACGGACGCCCGGTGTCGGAGCCGGAATCGCCCGCAAGCTGCTGACGGCATTCGGCCTGCCGCACAATATTTTCGGCAGCAAGCTGTCTGCGCTGCAAGAAGTAGTCAGTCCGCCGATCGCGCACGCATTGCTGGCAGCACCTTCAGCGGCCACACTGGCCCTGATCGAACAAACCCGGATCTGGGCGACGCAAAACGGGAACCATGTATTCACACTGGCGGATGCCGACTATCCGAGCGCACTGCTGGAAATCCATGATCCGCCGATACTGCTGTATGCGAAAGGTCGCAAGGACCTACTCTCCCACCCCTCCATCGCCATTGTCGGCAGTCGCAACGCCAGCGCACAAGGCATCAGCAATGCCGAACAATTCGCCGCCAGCCTCAGCCTTTCCGGTCTCACCATCATTTCCGGCCTTGCCCTCGGCATAGACACCGCCGCTCATCAGGGCGCGCTGCAGGCCTTGCAAACAACTGTCAACGCCGGCTCGACCATCGCCGTGATCGGTACCGGCATGGACATCGTTTACCCGGCGCGCAATCGCGAGCTCGCCCACCGGATCGCCGAACACGGCTGCATTATCAGTGAGTATCCACTCGGCATGCCGGCCATCGCCGCCAATTTCCCGCGCCGCAATCGCATCATCAGCGGCCTCGCGCGCGGCGTGCTGGTGGTGGAAGCCGCCCTGCAATCCGGTTCGCTGATCACCGCACGCATGGCCGCTGAACAGGGGCGCGATATGTTTGCGATACCCGGCTCCATCCATTCGCCGCTGGCCAAAGGTTGTCACCTGTTAATCAAGCAGGGCGCAAAGCTGGTGGAAACGGCACAGGACATCCTGGAAGAGCTGCAGTATGCGGGCGCCCCGACACCGCCACGCGAACGCACCACGCCGGCTGTGGACGCGCCGTACGCGCAAGTCCTGCACAACATGGGCTATGACGCGGTCGATGCAGACACGCTGGCGCAACGTTGCCAACTCGATATTGCCGAAATCCATACACAGCTGTTGACACTCGAACTGGACGGCCATGCGGAAATATTGCCGGGCGGTTTATATCGGCGCATTGCCTGAAGTGCATGGCTGATTTCAATTTGTCATTGCCTGCTGCAACAAAAATTCCACGCACTATTGGCAGCTTCATTTTTAGTGGTATCCTTCTTCTCAGTAAGCGCTGTTTTTGATCTGCCGCTGTCGTAACACCTCTTTGTAGTGTGTGTTGTGTAAAGAGCGTGATTCATACGCATCCGATCCTGACGGCACCAAATGGTGACGTCTTAACCCAAGCGCTACGGTGAAGCCATGTTTGACGTCCTAGTCTATCTGTACGAAACCTATTACCGGCCCGATGCCTGCCCGGACTCTGAGGCGCTGGTAAAGAAACTATCCGCTATCGGCTTTGAAGAAGAAGAGATCGCGAAGGCTCTCGGTTGGCTGACTGCGCTGGCTGAGACCACCAACGAACTCTCCGATTCCTATCCGCACCAGACGGCGTTCTCCTTCGGCATCCGCATCTACGCAACACAAGAGATGGATGTGCTGGGCACACCGGCAGTCGGCTTTATCCAATTCCTCGAATCGGCCAAGCTGATCAATCCGGTGCAGCGCGAGATCGTGATCGAACGCGCACTGGCGGCCGGCGAGTCGCCAATTTCGCTCGAAAAGCTGAAAGTCATCGTGCTGATGGTGTTGTGGAGCCAGGGCAAGGAACCGGATGGCCTGATTTTCGACGAACTCTTCGTTGACGACGAAGATGCGCCGCCACGGATGTTGCACTAAGCGACAGGCCAACAGGCATGCCCGTCCACACCGGACATGCCTCTTCAACAACACCCGTTTTTGTCTCCCGCTTGCGGATTTCCCAGCAACGCGCTTATCATTGGCCGCTTGACGGCTATGCAATTATTATATTAGGCGGCTTTTTCATGGGAAATTGCCACTGCTATATGCTGTCAGTCGGCTGCCAGTAGCGTACCGCGCGTATATAGACGCGCCCCTTTCGAGATCCTATTTACTATGACAAAGACCCTCATCATTGCCGAGAAGCCATCCGTCGCGAACGATATCGCGAAGACGCTCGGCGGCTTTACCAAGCACGATGAGTACTTTGAATCCGACGAATACGTCCTTTCTTCCGCCGTCGGCCATCTGGTCGAAATCACCGTGCCGGAAGAATATGACGTCAAACGCGGCAAATGGACATTTACCCATTTGCCGATGATTCCGCCGCATTTCGCACTCAATCCCATCGCCAAGACCGAATCACGCCTGAAAGTGCTGAACAAGCTCATCAAGCGCAAGGATGTCACCGGCCTAATCAACGCATGCGATGCCGGGCGCGAAGGGGAATTGATTTTCCGCCTGATCGCGCAATACACGAAAGCCAAGCAGCCGATCAAACGCCTGTGGCTGCAATCGATGACGCCGGGCGCAATCCGTGAAGCATTCAAGAACCTGCGCAGCGATGATGAAATGATGCCGCTGGCTGACGCCGCCCGTTGCCGCAGCGAAGCTGACTGGCTGATCGGTATCAACGGTACCCGCGCGATGACCGCCTTCAATTCGAAAGAAGGCGGCTTCTACCTGACCACCGTCGGCCGCGTACAGACGCCGACGCTGTCCATCGTGGTGGAACGCGAAGAAAAGATTAAAAAATTCGTCCCGCGTGATTACTGGGAAGTACGCGCTGAATTCATTTGCGCCGCCGGTATCTACCAGGGGCGCTGGCTGGACACCGCCTTCAAGAAGGATGAAACCGATCCGGAACGTCGCGCCGAGCGCCTGTGGAGCAAGGCTGCGGCCGAATCCATCGTGGCAGCATGCCGCGGCAAGCAGGGCAATGTCACCGAAGAATCGAAACCGACCACGTCGATGGCACCGGCCCTGTTCGACCTGACCAGCCTGCAACGTGAAGCCAATGCGCGCTTCGGTTTCTCCGCGAAGAACACATTGGGCCTGGCGCAGGCGCTGTATGAAAAGCACAAGGTCCTGACTTATCCGCGTACCGATTCGCGCCACCTGCCGGAAGACTACCTGCCGACCGTGTTGCAAACGCTGGACGTGATTGCGGAAAACAATAATTACCACCAGTTCGCGAAACAGATCACCGACAACAAGTGGGTCAAGCCGAACAAGCGGATTTTCGACAACACGAAAATCAGTGATCACTTTGCGATCATCCCGACCACGCAAGCGCCGAAGAACCTGTCCGAACCGGAGCAGAAACTGTATGACCTGGTAACGCGTCGCTTCATGGCGATCTTCTTCCCGGCTGCCGAGTTCCAGGTCACCACGCGCTTTACCGAAGTCTCCGGCCATCAGTTCAAGACTGAAGGCAAGGTCATGACCAATCCGGGCTGGCTCGCCGTCTACGGCAAGGAAGTCATCGACGAAAAAGATCCGGAAAACAGCGGCACGCTGGTGCCGGTCGCCAAAGGCGAAAAGGTCAAAACCGAATCCGTCGTCGCCAACGGCCTCGTCACCAAGCCGCCTGCGCGCTATTCTGAAGCGACACTGTTGTCGGCGATGGAAGGTGCCGGCAAGCTGATCGACAACGATGGCCTGCGTGATGCGATGGCCGGCAAAGGCCTGGGCACACCGGCAACCCGTGCCGCCATCATCGAAGGTTTGCTGAACGAGAAATACCTGCTGCGTGAAGGCCGGGAAATGATCCCGACCGCGAAGGCATTCCAGTTGATGACCTTGTTGCGCGGCCTGGGCGTGAGCGAACTGACCGCACCTGAGCTGACCGGCGAATGGGAATACAAGCTGTCGGAAATGGAACGCGGCAAGATCAGCCGTGAAGAATTCATGCGCGAAATTGCACAGATGACGCAAGTCATCGTCAAGCGCGCCAAGGAATACGACAACGACACCATCCCCGGTGATTACGCGACACTGAAAACACCGTGCCCGAATTGCGGCGGCGTGGTGAAAGAAAACTACCGTCGTTTCGCCTGCACCAAGTGCGAATTCTCGATGAGCAAAACGCCGGGCAGCCGTCAGTTTGAAATCGCCGAAGTCGAAGAATTGCTGGCCAATAAAACGATAGGACCGCTGCAAGGCTTCCGTTCGAAAATGGGCCGTCCATTCGCTGCGGTGCTGAAAATTTCACGCGACGAAGAAATCAAGAACTACAAGCTGGAATTCGATTTCGGTCAGAACGACGATGATGAAAATGCTGAAGCAGTCGACTTCAGCGGCCAGACTTCGCTCGGCCCGTGCCCGAAATGTGCGGGTGGCGTGTATGAATTGCCTTTGTCCTACGTTTGCGAAAACTCGGTAGCGAAACCAAAAACTTGCGATTTCCGCAGCGGCCGCATTATCCTGCAACAGGAAATCCTGCCGGAACAAATGAGCAAATTGCTCAACGAAGGCAAGACCGATTTGCTGGGCGGCTTTGTATCGCAGCGTACGCGTCGCGCCTTCAAGGCTTTCCTGGTGCGTGGCAAGGATGGCAAAACCAGCTTTGAGTTCGAACCGCGCAAGGAAAAAGCCCCGGCCAAAGGCAAGGCCGCGGCCGGCGCTGACGATGCTGTGGAAGCAGGTGCAGAAACCGCACCGGCGAAACCGGCGAAGAAAGCTGCGGCCAAACCTGCCGCCAAGAAAGCCGTCGCCAAAAAGAAAGCCCCGGCTAAAAAGGCTGCCGCCTAAAAAAACAATGCTACGCATCTTGCCGGATGCGTAGTATTGTTGCTTGCATTCGGTTCAGAACAAGTTGCATCTGTTACAGACGTCAACCTTGTAGCACCAACCCGGGGGAATTTCATGGATCAACTTGAACCACGCGTCCCAAGCAAAGACGAATGCAATATCGCGATGCTGGCCCACTTGCTGGGCATCTTCACCGGCTTCCTCGGCGCCCTCATCATCTGGCTCATGAAGAAGGATGATTCAGTCTATATCTCCGAACAGGCGAAAGAAGCACTGAACTTCCAGATCACTATCACCATCGGCTTTGTCATCGCCTGGGTACTGGCCTTTATCCTGATCGGCCTGATCTTCTTTCCTATCCTGCTGGTCCTTAATCTGGTCTTCTGCATCATCGCCGCGATGGCTGCATCCAAAGGCCAGGCCTATCGTTACCCATTCGCCTTACGTTTGGTACAGTAGAGCCTTGCCGGGCAGCGACATCTGCGCTGCCCATTCACTCTTTCATATCCAATACCATGGCCGATAATCTGCTCGCCCTTCCTACCGACCTGCCTGTGCCACAAGACGATGGCGCCTGTGACCACCTGCGTGGCATGCAACTGCCTGCCGTCAGCTTGCAGGCGACGTCGGGGGCGACAGTAGATCTGGCGCAGCAGGGAAATCCGTGGGTAGTTGTGTATTGCTATCCGCGTACCGGTCGCCCGGGACAGGAATTGCCGGGTGGTGCCGATGCCTGGAATGCGATCCCTGGCGCACGTGGCTGCTCGCCGCAATCCTGTGCCTACCGCGACCATTACAGCGAGCTGCAGGCGCTGGGTGCGACCGTGTATGGCCTCAGTACGCAAGACAGCGATTATCAAAAGGAAGCGGCAGAGCGGCTGGAATTGCCTTTCCCCTTGCTCAGCGATGCACAGCTGGCATTCGCACAAGCCTTGCGCCTGCCGACTTTCAGCTTCGCCGGACTCGAACTGATCAAACGCCTGACGCTGATCATCCGTGCCGGCAAGATAGAAGAAGTGTTCTATCCGGTATTCCCATCCGACTCTGATGCCGGCCATGTCGTCGCCTGGCTCAGCGCGCATCAAGACAAATAATTAATTCACCGGCACGCCTTCCAGCGCCAGCAGGAAGCGTTTGCGGTCCAGCCCACCGGCATAGCCGGTTACCGCGCCGGATGAACCGATCACGCGGTGGCAGGGCACGATAATCGAAACCGGATTTTTGCCAATCGCGGAACCGACTGCACGCAAAGCCTTTGGATTGCCCAGGCGTTGCGCATGCTGCGCGTAACTGACGCTGGCGCCAAATGGAATCGCCGTCAGCTCTTGCCAGACCGAGCGCTGGAATGCGGTACCGGACATATCCAGCGCCACATCGAACTCGGTACGCCGGCCGGAAAAATATTCATCCAGTTGTCGTGCCGTCTCCTGCAAATGCCTGTTTGCAGCTGTTTGCGCTGTAGCGCGCTGCCAGCCGTCCTTGCCTTTGAAATGTTTGTGCTCTTCAAAGTAAATGCCGCACAAACCCTGCTCAGTTGCGGCCAGCAGCAAACTACCGACCGGACTTGGATGTTCAATATAAAAAATCATGATGCTTCCTTTATCTGATTAATGCCGGCCTCAGGCCAGCGAATGCCAGAGCAACAAGGCGGTATAAGCACGCCATGGCGACCAGCTGGCAGCACGCGCCAGCAATTGCTTTTCCGTCAGGCGGGTAGCGCCTGGTACTTCCACCGCCGCCTTTTGCAAACCAAGGTCACCCGCCGGGAAAGCGTCAGGAAAACGTAGCGCACGCATCGCCACATATTGCGCGGTCCATTCGCCGATGCCACGCACCGTCTTCAGGCTGGCGACACATTCATCCAGCGCCGCCCCCGGCTTCATCAGCAAGCCGCCGTCAACCGCAAAGCGCGCGAGGTTTTGTATGGTTTGTGCGCGTGCACCGGGCATGCCCAGTGCAGCGATCTCGCCTATCTCCGCTGACGCCAACCGTTCTGCCGTCGGGAAGTGACGATTGATGCCGATGAAAGGTGTATCGGCCGGCTCACCAAAGGCTTTTACCAAACGACCGGAAACCGTCGTCGCCCCCGCCACACTGACTTGCTGCCCGAGCACCGCACGAATCGCCAGCTCAAAGGTATCGAAGCTACCCGGCACGCGCAAACCCGGCGTACGCCTGATTTGCTTTGACAAGAATGGATCTGCCGACAAATGCGCGGCAATGACTTCAGGATTCGCATCAAGGTCGAACTGTTTGCGTACACGTGCAAGCAAAGGCATGAGCACCGGTGCCAGGCTCGCGGGCAAGGACAATTCCAGTTGCTTCCGCGCTGGCAAATGTGTCACACGCAACCAACCTGCAATGTTGTTCAACTTCACGCTGCGTACATAAGAGAAGCGACCAGGCGCATCCTCGACCACGCCTTCCACGCCGGGTATTGCGCGTCCGGCGAGATAAGCCAGCATAGGCTCCCACGCATATGGCGGGCGATAAGCCAGGCGCAGCGTGATCGCATCCTCACCCAGTGTGGATGGCACACCGGCGGCGCGCCGTATGCTGGTCGGTGCCATGCCGTAACGCGCCAGGAAGAGTGCATTGAAACGCCGTATGCTGCCAAAGCCGGCGGCGTAAGCCACATCACTCATCGGCAGGCTGGTTTCCTGCAGCAACTTCTTCGCAAACAGCAGGCGCTGTGTTTGCGCCAGTTCAACAGGTGTCACCCCGAAATGTTCGAGCAGTACACGACGCAATTGCCGTGATGACAAACCGACTTCTGCCGCCAGCCTTTCAGTGTCGCCATCGTTCAAGGCTCCCGCCGCTATCCTTTGCCAAACCGCATATGCGAGATTTTGCTGCAGCGCATACGGCGCCAGCTCGGGACGGCAGCGCAGGCAGGGACGAAAGCCGGCGGCTTCCGCGGCGGCGGCAGTGCTGAAATAAGTGCAGGAAGATTCGCGCGGGGTTTTAACGGAACAGACCGGGCGGCAATAGATGCCGGTCGTTTTGATGCCAACGAAAAACACGCCGTCAAAACGTGCATCCTTGGCCGCCAATGCACGATAGCAACTCGCCGGGGCAAGCGGCGATGTGTGTTTTGAAATGTTCGGGGTCGGGGCATCCATGGCGTATTTATACGCGCCGGATTAGCCAGCGTCTAGCCGTTTTCGGACAAGATCCCCGGAAGGTTTACTGCAGGCTTTTGCGCACGATTACTTGTCGGCACCGGCCTGCTTCTGCATCTGGAAAGCCAGCGAGATATGTGCGAATTCAATCAGGATGGCTTGCGTGCCGCCATTGAAAGTACTGAAGGAATTGCCGGTACGCACCACCAGGCGCGGTGGGAACAACCAGCTGACAAATGGTATGCCTATCATCTTCGCGCTGCGTACATCGCGCCATTCGACCTGGCGGTTGTACAACCAGGTTTGCGTGATGCCTTTTTCATCTATCGTAATCGTCGAGCGCAGGAACCAGTAATAGCTGACGATCAGCATCAGTGCCGCACACAGCAATAATGCTTTCACGCTGAAGCCATATTCGAGCAGCGGGAAGCGACGCGTAATGTCGATCGCGTAGACAAAGAGGCCGACGGAAAACAGCGTGGCAAAAATTTTGAAGCCGAAACTGTAGGACGGGCCGGTTACGGTTTTTTCCGGCTTGTAGAAATTCATTGTCATATTATTACTGCTGGATTCATGGATGTGGCCGAATCATCGCACATCTGCCCGCCACAGTCGAAAATTACCATCCGCCTCAGCTTCTTACGGTATCGCGCCGCCGTATCACCTCAGTCCAGATCTGGCGCCTGCGCTGGTCATCCACTGCGCCCCATTCAGTGATCTCGGCAATGGTGCGCATGCAACCAACACAAAATGTTGTGCGCGCATCGACCCGGCAAATGCCTATGCAGGGCGAAGACACGGGTGTGGCATCGATATCCAGGTAAGTGATCAGATGATCGAGATCTTCAGGACGCGCTGGTTTCCTGCGCATGGTGGATGGCCGGGAGCATGGTAGATGCCCGACAGTATAAGCGGCTGCCGAGCAAAATTGACGGGCAGCCGCTCAAGAAATGACACGAAACCTCAGGCGGCGATCGCCAGCGGCAAGGAAGGGCGCAGCAAGACCGGTATCGATTTCGAGGTCGGCGTGTTACACACGTCACCAACGCTATTGAGCGGCACCAAAGGATTAGTTTCCGGATAATAGGCACCGATACAGCCGCGCGGGATATCGTATTCGACCAGCAGGAAGCGATTCGCATGGCGCTCTATGCCGTCGTCCCATACGGTGCTCATATCGACCCAGTCCCCGGCCTTGAAGCCGAGCATCAGCAAGTCTTCCGGATTGATGAAGACCACGCGGCGCTGACCGAACACACCACGATAGCGATCATCCATCGCGTAAATCGTCGTGTTGTACTGGTCATGCGAACGCGTCGTCATCAGGGTCATCAACTGTGCGCCATGCTCCTGCCTGGCTCGCCGGATAGGCGTGTCCTGCTCGATATTGTGCACGATGAAATTCGCCTTGCCGGTATCGGTCAGCCATTCACGTTCACGCGAAGCGACGCGCAAGTGGAAGCCGCCCGGCTTCGCAATGCGTTCGTTGTAATTCTCGAAGCCGTCGAGCACGCTTTCGATGGCATCGCGCACCAGCGAATAGTCGGCGGCATAGCCGAGCCAGTCGACCTTATCCGAACCCAATGTGGCATGCGCGATATTTGCAACGATGGCGGTTTCCGACATCAAGCTCTTCGACGCAGGCGTATTCATGCCGTAAGAGATATGCACCATGCTCATCGAATCTTCCACTGTCACGCCTTGTGCCACGCCATTTTGCTTGTCGATCTCGGTACGACCCAGGGTCGGCAGGATTAGTGCATCCGTGCCATGCACCAGGTGGCTGCGGTTGAGCTTGGTCGTGATGTGCACGGTCAGATTGCAGGAACGCAGCGCGTCAAAGGTACGCGGCGTATCCGGTGTCGCCATCGCAAAGTTGCCACCAAGGCCGATGAATACCTTCACATGGCCTTCGAGCATTTCGTGGATGGTTTCCACCACGTCATAGCCGTGCCCACGCGGCGGTTCGAAGTTGAATACCTGGCCGAGGCGATCGAGGAATTCCTGTGACGGTTTTTCTTCGATACCGACAGTACGATTACCCTGCACATTGGAATGACCACGCACCGGGCACAGGCCGGCGCCTTCGCGGCCGATATTCCCGCGCATCATCATCAGGTTGGACAACATGTGCACGGTCTGCACCGAGTTCTTGTGCTGGGTAATGCCCATGCCCCAGGTTGCGATCACGCGCTTGCCGTTGACATAGATGCGGCTCAGCTTTTCGATATCGTCACGCGACACACCGGACTCATCGACCAGTTCCTGCCAATCCTGCATGCGCAGATCTGCTGCGAAGGCTTCAAAGCCCAGGCAATGTTCTGCAATGAAAGCGGTATCCAGCACGCGTTCCGTACCCAGTGCGACGGCTTCGTCGTCCAGTTCCAGCGTGCGCTTGGCAACGCCCTTGATCAAGGCGAAATCGCCGCCCAGCTTGGGCTGGATGAAGGTCGACGCAATCTTGGTACTACCCAGGGTCAGCATTTCCACCACGCTTTGCGGATCGGCAAAACGTTCCAATCCGCGTTCGCGCAAAGGATTGATAGAGACAATCACCGCGCCGCGTTTCGAGCATTCGCGCAATTCACCCAGCATGCGCGGATGATTGGTCGCAGGGTTCTGGCCAAAAATCAGCAGGGTATCCGCATGTTCGAAATCATCCAGCGTCACGGTGCCCTTGCCCACGCCTACCGTAGACGGCAAGCCACGGCTGGTCGCTTCGTGACACATATTCGAACAGTCGGGAAAGTTGTTGGTGCCAAACATGCGCACAAACAATTGATAGACGAAAGCCGCTTCATTACCGGCACGACCCGAAGTATAGAAAGCGGCTTGATGCGGATTGTCGAGTTGATGCAGGTGCGAAGCGATCAGCTTGAACGCGTCACTCCATGCCACCGGCACATATTTGTCGGTCTTCGCGTCATAGCGCATAGGCTCGGTCAGGCGACCGTGCTGCTCCAGCTCGTAATCGGATTGCTCAAACAAGGCGGCAACCGTGTTCTTTTCAAAGAAAGCAGGCGTCACGCGTTTGCTGGTTGCTTCTGCCGCCACCGCCTTCACGCCGTTTTCACAAAACTCGAATGTTGACGCATGCTGACGATCCGGCCACGCACAACCCGGGCAGTCAAAACCCTCAGGCTGGTTCTGCTTGAACAACGTACGGTAATTACCGCCGGCGACTTTTTCCTTGATCAGATTGATGGCGACATACTTCACCGCACCCCAGCCACCGGCCGGATGATCATAGGTTTCAATAGTGCCCTGCGACTTCGACTTTTCCACGTTTGCTTTCCTTTGCTTCGCACACCGTCATGCATATTGATTCACGCGTGACCGTCTTGTGTGCCATGTAACTGAAGCTTAGGACGCGGGCTCATTTTGCAAAGCGTACACATTGATTGAAATAAAAAGAGTACAGTTTGAATAGCGCTGAATCTGTACTTGTTTTCCTGCTTGAGTAAACAGCAAGAAACATTGGAGAGCCGCATGGATACTGGGTTATTTTGCAAATGAATATAAGTCATTACGGACGAAAAAATTAACATGACAAGCATCAGGGGCATTTGTGAAGCTGTATGAAAAGCTGGCAAAAGATATTGAAGAGCTGATCGAGAACGGTGTGTTCCGACCCGGCGAACGCCTGCCGTCAATACGCCAGACCAGCCAGCATCATCGCCTCAGCATTACCACTGTCGTGCATGCTTTCCTTTTACTGGAAAGCAAAGGCGTGATCGAAAGCCATCCGCAATCGGGTTACTTCGTGCGCGTCACACCGCAAGCGGCGAACGGCAAAGTGCCGCAGGAATTAGGTACATCGCAACCGCTGGCAATATCGTCACAAGTTGACGTCAGTCACCTGGTGCTGTCGACGCTGCGCTCTATCACCAACGATGCGGTACCGCTCGGCTCGCCTTATCCCGATCCCAGCCTGTTCCCGTCAGAGAAAATCAATCGCTACGCCTACGGCATCACCCGCCGCAAAACCAAATGGGGCGTCACCGATGCACTGCCACCCGGCCATCCGGACCTCATACGCCAGATCGCACGACGCTATCTGGAGAATGGCAGCGCAATCGATCCGAATGAAATCGTCGTCACCGTCGGCGCCACCGAGGCGATCAACCTCTGCCTGCAGGCGGTCGGCAAAGCAGGTGATATCGTCGCGGTTGAATCGCCGACCTTCTACGCGATGTTGCACGCGATTGAACGCATGGGCATGCGTGCGATTGAAGTCGCCACGCATCCACGCGAAGGGATAGACCTTGCTGCGCTGGAAGAGATACTCGACCAGCATAAGATTGCCGCCTGTATGGTGATGCCGAATTTCCAGAACCCGCTCGGCTTCCAGATGCCGGATGAAAAGAAACGCGCGCTGGTGGAACTGATCACCAGACGCCAGGTGCCGGTAATCGAAAATGATGTCTATAACGAGTTGTACTTTGGCGATGCGCATCCGACTTCACTGAAGTCTTACGACACCGAAGGCCTGGTGCTGCACTGTGCATCATTTTCCAAGAGCCTGACCTCGGCCTATCGCATCGGCTGGGCGATGCCAGGACGGTATCGCGATCAGGTCGAGAAACTGAAATTCCTGAATACGCTGACGACGCCGACCATTCCGCAAATGGCGATCGCCGAGTATCTGGAACATGACGGCTACGAACATCATTTGCGTCACATCCGCAAAGTCTATGCGCAGCAGGCGAACATCATGCGCGCGGCGGTCAAACGCTTTTTCCCGGATGGCACGCAAACCTCGGAGCCGAAAGGCGGTTATGTACTGTGGGTGGAATTGCCGCCGCAAGTTGATTCGATGAAGTTGTATGAGCTGGCATTACAGCAGGGCATCACCATCGGCCCCGGCTATATGTTTTCCGCCACCAACGGATATAACAACTTCATCCGCCTCAACTACAGCTATCCCTGGTCGGCCGGCATAGAAGATGCGATCAGGACAGTGGGCAAACTGGCGGCCGATTGCATACGGCAGGCAGAACGTGCGCTTGCTGCGCGTACACGCGAAAACTATAATATCTAGCAACAGCTGACGCTACACAGAAAGCGCAGCGGAGACGGGATGTTCGATGGCAATGCTTGGCGCCTGCCGGCGAGATCGGACATCAGCACATGTGCAAAAAAAGGATGCCTATCACCATGGTCAACGCGGACACCCCATCGCAGGACGAACTGGATCCTGTCAAAGTCACCATCCTGCGTCATCTATGGGAAGCCGCGCAGGAAAGCGACGGCAAATCGTGGTCGCTGGCCAAGCTCAGCAAGCGCTCCTGTATTCCGATGAGTACCCTGCGCCGCAACCTCAGCGAATTTGAAGATGCCGGCATCGTCGAAATGACGACGCATGAAGACGGGCGTATTTTTGCCGCACTGAATGCGACCGGCATCGAAATCTTCCCGACGCTATTCAGTACGCAATAAATATTTTGTCAGGCCTGGCGCGGCGCGAACATGATGATCGCCATGCCAAGCAGCGTGCAGGCGACACCGACCACGTCCCATACCGAAGGCTTGATGCCATCAACCGCCCATAACCAGACCAGCGCGACACTCACGTACACGCCACCGTATGCCGCATAGACACGGCCACTGGCGTCCGGGTGCAAGGTCAGCAACCATGCAAACAAGGCGAGGCTGAATGCGGCCGGCAGCAATAACCAGACAGATGCACCCTGGCGCAGCCAAAGATAAGGCAGATAACAGCCGACAATTTCCGCGATCGCAGTCAATACGAACAGTGCTACGGTTTTAATTTCAAACATTCTATTTTTCCAGTACGGCTTGCTCTTGCGTCAGTTGCCAGGACCACATCGGGCCGTCTTCCGGATGCATAAACGCGCCGGCAAAGCGGAAGCCCAGTTTCTTCAATATCGCATTCGATGCATTCTCTTCGTCCGCAGTATGCGCGACCACCGTCAGTTGCGGCTGTTCGGCGTGGGCGATGTGCAGCAATTGTCGCACCATCGCGGTGGCGACACCTTTTCCTTCGTAACCGGGAAAGGTCAGATAACCGATTTCCACCTCGCCATCTGCCGGTGGCGCCTTGAATGCACAAGCCCCCACCAGCCGGCCATGCTGGCATGCGAGATAACCGAGCCACGGCGCGACAAAGCCGCCATCCGCATACAGGCGCGTGGTCGCGGCACATACCTGCCGTGCAATGTCGCTCAGGATGCCGACCTTGCCCTGCGGTTTTCCATGCACATTTATTTGAATCAGATCGATATCAGACATAGCTTGGAATCTGCGCACTTTTTGTAAGCGTCGCGTAAGGAAATGGACAGCAATGATCGCACGCGAAAAATAATTGAGCCATTTAAACAGAATAATTGCAGCGCCACAAATGCACACTTATGACATCGAAGTGCTCGCCACTTTGGTGCACGCAAGCTGACATGAAGCTGACAAGGCTTGAGAATGCGTGCGCAAAACCGACTCACATAAATTCGCATTTTCTCCTATGAAATCAGGCGAATTTCCGGGATCAAAAATGGTGCGACAAATGAAAACATAAATGTAGATATCTTCCGCAAAAAAATTTAACAGATCACTTTTTTGCGCAGGATTTTTTAAAAATAAAATCGGAAAATCAGGTCCGACTTGTTGCGATGCAACTTGACTTATGCATACGAAAGCGCATTCTACGCACGTCAGTACTGCCGCCATTAAAAATCAATGGATGCTACCTGTCGGTTGATGAATCAAAGTGATTTCTAAAAAATATAAAAGGAGATACACAATGAAGAAGAGCCACAAGCAGAGTCAGACGCCTACCTCCTCCCGCCGTAAGTTCCTGGGCACCGCAACAACAGCAAGCGCAGCAGCCGCACTCAGTTTCCCGATGATTTCGACAGCGCAGACTGTCACCCAGATGCGCTTCCAAAGCACCTGGCCTAGCAAAGATATTTTCCACGAATACGCACAGGATTTTGCCAAGAAGGTCAATGATATGACCGGCGGCGAACTGAAGATTGAAGTGTTGCCGGCAGGCGCAGTGGTACCGGCCTTCGGTCTGCTCGATGCAGTTTCGAAAGGTACGCTCGACGGCGGCCACGGTGTGATGGGCTATAACTACGGCAAGCAAAGTGCCATCGCACTCTGGACTTCGGGTCCGGTGTTCGGCATGGATGCGAACATGGTCCTGGCCTGGCACAAATACGGCGGCGGCAAGGAGCTGCTGGAAAAACTCTACACCTCCATCGGTGCCAACGTTACTTCCTTCCTGACCGGTCCTATGCCGACCCAACCTTTGGGCTGGTTCAAAAAACCGATCACCAAGAAAGAAGACCTGCAGGGCCTGAAGTTCCGTACCAACGGCCTCGCGATTGATATGTTTACCGCGATGGGTGCTGCCGTGAACGCACTGCCGGGCGGCGAGATCGTATCCGCCATGGATCGCGGCTTGCTGGACGGCGCTGAATTCAACAACGCCAGCTCGGATCGCGTACTCGGCTTCCCGGACGTTTCCAAAGTCTGCATGCTGCAAAGCTTCCACCAAAGCTCCGAGCAGTTCGAGATCAGCTTCAATAAAACCAAGTACGAAGCACTGCCACCCAAAATGAAAGCCATCATCGCCAATGCGGTGGAAGCCTCATCGGCGGATATGTCGTGGAAAGCCATCGACCGCTATTCGAAAGATTATCGCGAGATGCAAACCAAGGATCGCGTCAAGTTCTACAAGACACCTGACGCGCTGCTGCAAACCCAACTCACGGTGTGGGATGAAGTCGTCGCCAAGAAGGGTGCAGACAATGCACTGTTCCGCGAAGTCGAAGCCTCGCAACGTGCGTTTGCCGAGCGCGCAATGCGCTGGGATATGGATACCAACAATAACAGGCGCATGGCCTTCAATCACTACTTCGGACCGAAAAAAGCGGCCAAGTCCTGATGAAGGATTGAAGCAACGGGCATCCTCCTGATCGCGAGCGGGAGTGATGCCCGTTTTTTAAGCAGCACTGTTTCCTGAAAAGGTGTATCCATGACCGTCCAACTTTTTCTCAACAGGGTAGATCGCATCAATACCTGGGCCGGCAAAGCCGCCTCCTGGTTGATCATGGGGCTGATGCTCATGATCTGTGCGGAAGTATTCAAACGCTACCTGCTCAATGCACCTACGGCCTGGATCTTCGATGCCACCAATATGCTCTACGGCACATTATTCATGCTCGGCGGTGCCTATACCTTGGCGCAGAACGGCCATGTCCGTGGTGACTTCCTGTATAGCAGCATGAAGCCACGCACCCAGGCCACACTTGATTTCATCCTGTACTTCGTTTTCTTCATCCCCGGCATCCTGGCGCTGTGTTATGCCGGATGGGAGTATGCCGGCGATTCATGGCGTATCCAGGAACACTCGACCCTGACCGCCAACGGACCACCGATCTATCACTTCAAGGCCATCATTCCACTGGCAGGTGCCTTGATGATGCTGCAGGGCCTGGCTGAAATCGTCCGCTGTGTGGTCTGCCTCAAAACCGGCGAATGGCCGCCACGCCTGAAAGATGCTGAAGAAATCGACGTCGTCGAACAGCAGCTTGCCAATAGCGAGTACGTCGATGAAGCAACCCGTCAGGATGCGATCGAACGTGCACATTCAATTGAAGAAGCGGCAAAACAACGCGGCATGGGCGATGGAGCGAAACTATGAGCGATCCGGCAATGGGCATGTTGATGCTGGCCCTGATCGTAGTGGTCATCCTGCTGGGATTTCCGACTGCGTTCACCTTGATGGGGCTAGGCACTGCATTTGGTTTTATTGCGTTTTATGATCCTTCACAATCCTGGATACACAACAAGATCTTTGATCTGATGGTGCAGCGTGCCTATGGCGCGATGACGAACGATGTACTGGTATCGATACCGCTATTCGTGCTCATGGGCTACGTAATGGAGCGAGGGGCGCTGGTGGACAAAATGTTCTACAGCTTCCAGCTCGCGTTCCGCCGGGTTCCGGCTTCGCTGGCTGTCGCTTCATTAATCGTCTGTACCTTCTGGGGTATCGCCAGCGGCCTCGTCGGCGCGGTGGTGGTGCTGATGGGCGTGATTGCGTTCAACCCGATGCTGAAGGCAGGTTACGACACACGGCTGGCAGCCGGCGTCATCACTGCCGGCGGCACGCTGGGTATCCTGATCCCGCCATCGGTGATGATCATCGTGTTTGCCGCAGTAGCCGGTGAGTCCATCGTCAAACTTTATGCCGCCGCGATGTTGCCGGGCTTCTTCCTCGCCTTCCTGTACCTGGTCTACATCATAGGCTGGGCGATGATCAATCCGAAGATCGCACCACGCCTGCCGGAAAGCGCAACGCATATCCCGGTTGAACCATGGACCACCAAGCTGCAGGAAGCCTATTCGAAGAAGATGCTGCCGGCCCTGGTGGCTGCAGTGGCCATGCCAGGCAAGGCGATGCAGATCGAAGTCAACGGCCAGAAAATCACTTACTGGAAGTTATTCAAAAACTTCCTCGCAGTGCTGATGCCGCTCTTCATGACTGTGCTCACCGTGTGGCTGGTGTGGTGGTATGTCGTCATCCATCAACAACCGGATGAAGTCGAACCAACCCGCCCGGTCGCAACGGAAACACGGCAGGCACCGGCAGCCGAAGGCAGCGATCCGAATGCATTGGCAGAAGCACCGTTGCAGGAACTCGGCAGTGAGCAGACGGCCGAAGCGGATGAAGACTCTTCCGTCGGTTTGCAAGAGATGGGCGATGCCGAGTTACAGGCTTCGATACCGGCACATGAGTACACCGGGCCACCATCCGGCTTCTATATCTACTTCTCCATCCTGTGCGTAGTGTCTGCAGCTTTACTCATCTACTACTACTGGATCATGGAGGGTGAACTCTTCCAGCTGCTGAAGTTGCTGATGTCTTCGACGCTGCCGCTGGCGACGCTGACCTTCCTGGTGCTGGCGGTAATCCTGTTCGGCATTACCACTGCAACTGAATCGGCAGCGGTCGGCGCTTTCGGCGCCTTCCTGCTGGCGATACAGGCGCGCACCCTGACCTGGAAGAAGATCAAGGAAGCAGTGTTCCTGACATCGAAAACGACGGCGATGGTGTGCTGGCTGTTTGTCGGCTCGGCGATTTTCTCTGCCGTGTTCGCCATCCTCGGCGGCCAGGCACTGGTGGAGCAATGGGTGTTGTCGCTGGACCTGACGCCGCTGCAATTCATGCTGCTGTCGCAGGCCATCATCTTCATCCTTGGCTGGCCGCTGGAATGGACCGAGATCATCGTGATCTTCGTGCCTATCTTCCTGCCTATGCTGCACCACTTCGACATCAATCCTTTGTTGTGGGGCACACTGGTCTTCGTCAACCTGCAGGCAGCCTTCCTGTCACCGCCGGTGGCGATGTCGGCCTACTATCTGAAAGGAGTGGCACCGAAGCATGTCACCCTCAACCAGATTTTTGCCGGCATGATGCCCTATATGTTCATCGTGATCATCTGTATGGTCCTGATGTATCTGTGGCCGGGCATGACCTTGTGGCTGCCGGAATTCCTGTACGGGAATTGACGACTGAAAACGCAGTTTGGTAGTTGATACAAAAAAAGGGGTGCAAGCAATGCTTGCACCCCTTTTTCAATTCCGGGCTACGCAGATCAGGAACAGCCCGGCGTGCGCTTCGCCGCGATCGCATTGCCGGCACGGCTGACCGCCTTGCGCCCCAACTTCTCCGAAATGAATTGTCCGGCATCCACCACTGCCTCCAGGTCGATGCCGGTTGCTATGCCGAGTCCCTGCATCATGTACAGCACGTCTTCGGTAGCGACATTGCCGGTCGCGCCTTTCGCATACGGACAACCGCCGAGGCCCGCGACGGAGGCATGGTAAATCGAGATGCCGACTTCGAGGCTGGCGTAGATATTTGCCAGCGCCTGGCCGTAGGTATCGTGGAAGTGGCCGGATAAACGATCAAGCGGGAATTCCTCTATCGCACGCTGCATCACCACTTGCACATGGCGCGGCGTCGCCACGCCTATGGTGTCGGCAATATCGATTTCATCGCAACCCAGCTCACGCAATTGACGCACCACATCAGCCACGCTATCAGCTGTAACTTCACCCTGATACGGACAGCCGAAAGCGCAACTCAAGGCTCCACGCAAACGCAGATTGTGCTGCTTGGCCGCTTGCGCGACATCGCGGAAACGCGCGATCGATTCAGCAATCGAGCAATTGATATTCTTTTGTGAAAAGGCTTCCGATGCGGCGGCGAAGATCACCACTTCATCGACGCCTGCTGCCAGTGCCGCTTCAAAGCCCTTCATATTCGGCACCAAGGCGGAATAGAGTGTGCCGGGGCGACGCGTGATGCCGGCCATCACTTCGGTTGAAGTTGCCATCTGCGGCACCCATTTCGGTGACACGAAGGACGCCGCCTCTACATTCGGGAAGCCCGCTTGCGACAGGCGATTGACCAGTTCTATCTTGGTCTCGGCGCTAATGGTTTGCTGCTCGTTTTGCAAACCGTCGCGCGGGCCGACTTCGATGATCTTGACGGCTGTTGGCAGGGGATTCAATTGCGCATGCTCCATAAAAAACGGCCGGTCGAGAGTATCAACCGGCCGCATCAATATCCAAAACGATATCTACCAAAGATTACGTAGGCGTGATCACGAAGGTGTGACGTCGCAACGCGCATCGATCGCGGTGCTGCGGGTATGCATGCCGAGTTTTTCCAGCAACTCCTGATCCGCCATCGCTTCCGGATTGCCGGTGGTCAGCAATTTGTCGCCGTAGAAAATCGAATTCGCACCAGCCACAAAGCACAGCGCCTGGATCGCTTCACCCATTTCGCGGCGACCGGCGGACAAGCGCACACGCGCCTTCGGCATCGTGATGCGCGCAACCGCAACGGTACGTACGAATTCCAGCGGATCGATAGGATCGGTACCGTGCAAAGGCGTGCCTTCAACCTGCACCAGGTTATTCACCGGCACCGACTCAGGGTAAGGATCCATATTGCACAATTGCGCGATCAGGCCGGCGCGTTGCAAACGCGATTCGCCCATGCCGACGATACCGCCACAACAAACCTTGATACCGGCACCGCGTACACGACCCAGCGTGTCGATACGATTCTGGTAATCACGGGTCGAGATCACGTTCGAGTAAAACTCGGGCGCGGTATCCAGGTTGTGGTTGTAGTAATCGAGACCGGCGTTCTTCAGTTTTTCCGCCTGGCCTTCGCCCAGCATGCCGAGGGTTGCACAGGTTTCCAGGCCCATGGCCTTCACTTCACGCACCATCTCTTCGACTTTTTCCAGGTCGCGGTCTTTTGGTTCACGCCATGCGGCACCCATGCAGAAACGGGTCGCGCCATGCGCCTTCGCTTCACGCGCGGCGGTCAGCACTTCTTCCAGTGGCAGGATTTTTTGTGCGGTCACGCCGGTGTCGTAGCGTGCGGCTTGCGGGCAATAGCCGCAGTCTTCCGGGCAGCCGCCGGTCTTGATCGACAACAGGGTCGCCAGCTCAACTTCCGTCGGATCGAAGTTTTCGCGATGCACGGTTTGCGCACGGAAGATTAAATCGTTGAACGGCAGGTTGAACAAGGCCAGCACATCATCCACCGGCCATGCGGTTGGAATGATAGGTGCGACAGGCGCCTGGAATGTTACTGGTTGCGACGACATCGAAAAACTCCTGACTAAAATTTAAATCGGGTATCCGCCAGATCAGGCCTTGGGCCAGTTCGGCAAACACGAAAAATCCAGATACGCGGCGGCAGCGGCTGGCAGGGGCGCCGGCAAGCGCGGCACACAACCCAGCAGCGGCGCGGATAAACGCGCGGCCAATGCAGCTACATTATCCTCGGCAAACGGCATGCCGGCATCAACTGTATTTGCCACCCAGCCCACCAGTTTCAGGCCACGCGCGGCAATCGCATCAGCCGTCAACAAGGCATGATTCAGGCAACCCAGCCGCAGCCCGACCACCATTATGACGGGCAAAGCCAGTTCCCGGGCTAAATCTGCAGTATCAGCATGGTCGGACAAGGGCACGCAAAAACCGCCCACCCCCTCGACCACCACCGCATCCGCCATCTCACGCACCTGCGCATAACAGCTTTTAATATGCGCGATATCTATCGCAACGCCTTGCAACTCCGCCGAAACATGCGGCGCGGCAGCTTCATGCAACAGATACGGCGTCGCCAATTCACGCGGCAAAACCACATTTGCGGCCTGCGCCAGCGCGTCGGCGTCGTCATTGTGCCAGACCTGACCCTCACTTGTCTGAATTGCCGTCGCGCCGGCCGCCACACTTTTGATGGCTGCCGCACGCACGCCTTGTTGCACCAAAGCATGCAACAGGGCGGTGGAAATCATGGTTTTACCGATTTCGGTATCGGTCCCGGTCACAAAACAATTAAAAGTCGCTGTCATCTCAAACCTGTCGTTCCAGTTGTTGCAGTACCTCAACCAGTTGCGTCACCTCGGCGGCAGTATGCGCCGCCGACAAGGTCACGCGCAGCCGCGCCGTACCGGCCGGCACGGTTGGCGGCCGGATCGCCGGTACCCAGATATTTTGTTCATACAAGGCGGCGGCTATCTTCATCGCTTCCTCATTCGCACCGATCACGACCGGCTGGATCGCCGTATCCGAAGGCAGCGCCTGCCAGCGCTGCAATTGCAAGGCACTGCGCCATTGCGCAATCAGTGTTTGCAAGTGTGCACGACGCTCCGCACCTTCCGTGCCGCCAATAATCTCGAGGCTGGCCAGCAAGGCATGCGCGACGGCCGGTGGTGCGGCAGTGGTATAGATATACGGGCGTGCACGCTGCACCATCCACTCGATCACACTTTTATGTGCGGCGACAAAGGCGCCGGCCACACCAGCCGCCTTGCCGAGTGTGCCCATATAAACCAGGTTGGGTGAACTCAGCGCAAAGTGCTCCAGCACGCCGCGACCATGTTCACCCAGCACGCCAAAGCCGTGCGCATCATCGACCACCAGCCATGCACCATGCTGTTCGCACAAGGTCAGCAATTGCGGCAATGCGGCCAGGTCGCCATCCATGCTGAAGACACTATCAGTCACCACCATCTTGCTTGCGGCGGTGCTGGCAGCCAGCAGGGCGGCGAGCTGATCCAGGTCGCCATGCGGATAGACCTGCACATTGGCACGCGACAGGCGCGCACCGTCGATCAGTGACGCATGGTTCAGCGATTCAGAAAACAGATCGGCACCGCTGCCGGACAAGGCGCTGAGGATTGCGATATTCGCCATATAGCCGGTGCAGAAATAAAGCGCACGTGCATCGGCGATCTGCGGCGCGACAAACTCTGCCAGGCGCTCTTCGAGTTGCGCATGCGCGCGCGAGTGACCGCTGATGAGATGCGAAGCGCCACTGCCGGCACCGTACAGACTGGCACCCTGCTGCAGCGCGTCGACAATGCGCGGATGCGCAGCCAAACCCAGGTAATCATTGCTGCAAAATGCCAGCATCGCGCGGCCATCAACTTGCACCCATGGCGCGCACGGCGATTCCGTCGTGCGGCGGCGACGGCGCAGGCTCTGCGCATCCAGTTGCGCCAGCTGCTGTTCCAATCCTGCAATCAACTTGCTCATATAAATTTACCCACGCGCCATGACTTTTTCAAAAACGGTTTGCGTACGGGCTGCCAGGCCATCGATCTCTTCATTGTTCAAGATGTATGGCGGCATCAGGTAAACCGTCGAACCGATAGGGCGCAGCAACAATTCATGTTCCAGTGCGGTGGTGAAGAAGCGGCGCGAGAAAGTGGCTGCGGCTTCCGCGTTATCGGTCACGGCATCAAAAGCCCAAATCATGCCGCGCTGGCGGAAATTGCTCACTTGCGGATGCGCAGCCAGCGGCGCCAGGGCTTGCGTCAATCGCGCAGCACGCTGACGGTTCGCATTGATGACGTCGTCTTCTTCAAAAATTGCCAGTGTCGCCAAGGCAGCGCGGCAAGCCAATGGATTGCCGGTATAGGAATGCGAATGCAGGAAACCGCGCGTCACATCGCCGTGATAAAAGCTTTGATAAATGTCATCGCGTGTCATCACCAGGGACAAGGGCAGGTAACCGCCGCTGATCCCTTTCGACAAGCACAGGAAATCAGGCCAGATCGCCGCTTGTTCACAGGCGAAGAAAGTACCGGTGCGACCACAGCCAACCGCAATCTCATCCGCGATCAGATGCACCTGGTACTTATCGCACAAGGCGCGCACTTCCTGCAGGTAAACCGGGTCATACATCGCCATGCCGGTCGCACATTGCACCAGCGGTTCGACGATGAGGGCGGCGATATGCTTGGAACGTTCCTGCAACAAAGTTTCCAGTGCTGCAGCAGCGCGGCGTGCTACGTCCGCCGCAGTTTCGCCATCGCGCGCAGCACGCGCATCCGGACTCATCACCACATGCGCATGCTGCAGCATCGCATCGTAAGCATCGCGGAAAATAGGCACATCCGTCACCGCCAGCGCACCTATGGTCTCGCCGTGGTAACTGCCTTTCAGGCAAACGAATTCACGCTTGTCACCCAAGCCGTTATTACGCCATGAATGGAAGCTCATCTTCAGCGCGATTTCGACCGCCGATGCGCCATCCGATGCATAGAAGCAGTGACCGAGCGCATGATTGGTACGCGCTGCCAGTTGCTCCGACAATTGCACCACCGGCTCATGCGTGAAGCCGGCCAGCATTGCGTGTTCCAGCATATCGAGCTGCGAGCGCAGCGCGCTATTGATGCGCGGGTTCGCATGGCCAAACATATTGACCCACCAGGAACTGATGGCATCCAGGTAGCGCTGTCCATCAGTGTCATACAACCATGCACCGCGACCATGGCTGACCGGGATCAGCGGCAAAGTTTCGTGATGCTGCATTTGCGTGCAGGGATGCCAGACGCTGCGCAGGCTGCGCGCAACCAGATCGTTGTCAGGCGTTTTATTGACTGCATCCGTCATGGATAGTCGCCTCTCTGCAATAATTTATTCGGGGAATACGCCGTCTATATAAAACCAGCGCCCATCTTCTTTTACGAAACGGCTGACTTCGTGCAAACGTTGCGCACGGCCGCCGGTTTTCGAACGCGCCACAAATTCCACCGTCGCCTCGTCAGCTCCCGGCACGAACTTGCGCACTTCGAGTCCCAGCCACTTGGTCGATGCGTCATGTACGAAATCAGTCAGCGGTGGTCGTGTCGATGCATGCCAGCTCGCGTGTACATAGTGCATCAGCCCCAACGCATACGCACTGTAACGCGAACGCATCAATGCTTCGGCAGTCGGCGCGGCCGCACCGTCGTGATACGGTTTGCAGCACTGCGCATAATCGCCTTTGCCGCAGGGGCAAGTGCCCGTGTTTGTTTTTGCCATCATCTGTCCTGCTTGTTCATGTAGCAATGACGTAATCCGGGCGAACACCGTAGAATGACGTCATGCATTTCCGTCGGCTATTGTAGGCGCGCCCACCGGGAATGTGAATCTTATTGGCTTGACACGGGAATGCGATGAATTTGCTTGAAGCACAACTAGCCTATCCATTTGACGACACGTTGCCAGACGTTGGCAGCACGTTCGAGATTATGCCCGGCGTGAAGTGGCTGCGCATGGGCTTGCCCTTCGCCCTCAACCACATCAATCTCTGGTTGCTGGCCGATGAATTCGAAGGCGAAGGTGGCACTGTGCGCGGCTGGACCGTCATCGATTGCGGCATCTCGAACGACGCCACCCGTGCCGCCTGGGAAAGCGTATTCGCAACGCAGCTGGAAGGCTTGCCGATCGTGCGCGTCATCGCCACCCATTGCCATCCCGACCACGTCGGCCTCGCCGACTGGATCTGCAGCCGCTGGAATGTACCGCTGTGGATGACAACAGGTGAATACACCTTCGCGCGCATGATGTCGGCCGCCTTGCCCGGCTCGGACGGCACCTCGATGTTCCCCTTCTTCAAACGTCATGGCCTGGCTGACCCGCAAATGCTGGCAGAGCTGGAAGGCCGCCGCAGCTATTACCCGACGCTGGTACCGAGCGTGCCGACTTCCTACATACGCATGCATGACACGCAAAGCTTCCGCATCGGCGGCCACGCCTGGCGCGTCATCACCGGCTTCGGCCACGCACCGGAACATGCGGCGCTGTACTGTGCCGACCTCAACCTGCTGATCTCGGGCGACATGGTCTTGCCACGCATCTCCACCAATGTATCGGTCTTCGCGGTAGAACCGGAATCGAATCCGGTGCAGCAATACCTGGATTCGCTGCTGAAATACAAAGACCTGCCGGAAGACACGCTGGTCCTGCCCTCACACGGCAAACCCTTCCGTGGTTTGCATACACGTATCCAGCAATTGTTTGATCACCATGCCGCGCGGCTGGATGAAGTACTGAAGGCCTGCGTCACACCACAATCGGCGGCAGACATCGTGCCGATCATGTTTGTACGCAAGCTGGATTCACATCAATTGAGCTTCGCACTCGGCGAAGCGCTCGCGCATTTGCACAAGCTTTGGAAGGATGGGATGTTGAAGCGGATTATTGGTGCGGATGGGGTGATTCGGTTTCAGGTTTATTAATTAAGAACAAATTCCTCTCATCACGCTCCGCCTTGGTTTTGAATTCCGCTTAGACGCTGCCGTTTGTGCGGGGCGAAAAATGGAAAAAGAAGTGGACGTTGTTTGAGCGCAGCGAGTTTCGTCCGCTTCCCATTTTTTGTTTTGCACAAACGGGTACCCCGCAGGGGCTGCGGCTTCGCGGTCGCCTTTCTTTGCTTACTTTCTTTGGCGAAGCAAAGAAAGTGAGTGGCCGCCGGGCCACCCCCGGCAAGTCACCACGAAGAGCCTACGCATCTAGCTATCTAGGACGCGCTATAGCTTCCGAGCCTTCCGCGGCGCATTAGCAAACAAAAAATCATAAGCCCAATTAGGCAGCACCCTAAGCACCTTAGCCACCACCCCCATCTGCCACGGAATCACCCGATAACTACAGCCCGCAGCTATCGTCGCAACTGCGCTCTCAGCAAACTTTTGCGCCGGCATCAAAAACGGCATCGCGTAATCATTCACCTGCGTCATCGGCGTATCGATATAGCCCGGCGCTATCGTCACCACCTTGATCCCTGACTTCTTCAACTCCACCCGCAGCGATTCGCAATAGCTGATGACCGCCGACTTCGACGCGCTATACGCACCGGCACCCGGCAAACCACGTATGCCGGCAACGCTACCTATCCCAACCAGTCGACAAGCAGTATGCCCGGCAGCGGCTTGCGCCAGCATGGTCGTGATGAAGGGCGAGAAGGTGGCGACAGTCGCCGTGACATTGGTGGCAAACACTTGCTCAAAGACTTGCAGGTCTTCCGCATATTCAGTCAGCGTGCCGCGTGAGATACCGGCGTTGGCGATGACGACGTCTATGCCCTGCGCGTGACGGATGAAGTCGGCAGCAGCCTGCGCCAGTGCCGCATGGTCGTTGACGTCGAGTGCATAGACCTGATGATCAGCTGCGTTCGGCAAACCTGTCTGCAATTCCTGCAGCACTTCGCTACGCCGCGCGACCAGGCCTAAGATTGCGCCTTGCGCTGCATATTGCCGTGCGAGGGCGGCACCCAGTCCGCTGGATGCGCCGGTGATGAATACGCGTTGCCGATTAATCGTCATACAAGCTCCCAATAAAAAATCCGCAATCTTGCGAGTTGCGGATTTTAATCATACTGCGTTGTGCTGACTATTCAGCACGGTGCTTTTATTTTGCCGATTTGGTAACCAGCCAGTCCATGACCTGCAGGGTTGCATCATGCAGGATGGCTTCCGGTCGGTTGCCCAGCGATGCGCCGACGATGGATGGCGACGTGATGTAACGGCCGTCAATCGCGATCATAGGCACGCCGTCCACCTTGTAAGCACCTTGCAGTTGGGTCGCGCGCTGCACCTTGGACTGGATGCCGAAAGAGTTATAGACTTCGGCGAATTTCTTCGCATCCACGCCTTGCTTGGCGATGAAGTCAGCGATTTGCTTGTCGGTGTCCAGCGGCTGGCGTTCTACGTGGATCGCGCGGAATACTTTGCCGTGCAGCGAGTTAACCAGGCCCAGTGCTTCCAGCGAGTAGTAGAGCTTTTGCTGGGGAATGAAGGAATCGCGGAAAGCGACAGGGACGCGCTTGAAGTTGATTTTGTCGCCCTGCTTTTTCACCCATGCTTCGAGCGCCGGTTCCAGCGCGCTGCAATGCGGGCAGGAGTACCAGAAGAATTCGGTGACTTCGACTTTCTTGCCGCTATCGACTTGCTGGGCTTTTTCCAGCGTGCGGTAATCGGTGCCGTTGACCGGTGCGGTCGGTGATGCGCCGGCGGTCGCGGCAAACAAACTCAGACTTGCGACTGCCAACAGGTGTTGAATAAAACGCATGTGATCCCTTTCAGTTATTTGCCGATGCGCACCACTGCGACATCGACGCCGTTATCAGACAGCTTGCCACGCACTCGGTTCATTGTTTCCAATTGGCCGAAGGGGCCGATACGGACACGGTGCAATGCACCGGTATCGGCTTGATAGGCAGAGACGCTTGCTTCGAAACCCAATAATGCCAGTTTTGCTTTCATGTTTTCTGCATCGGCGCGTTCACGGAAGGCGCCCGCCTGCAGATAATAAATCCATTTTTCATCGCTTTCAGCCTTGGCTGCGGCTTCGACCTTGGCCTGGGCTTTTTCCTTGGCTGCTGTCGATTTGTCTACTACCGGTGCGCCTGGTGTGGTGGCGGTTGCCGGTGCAGCCGGCGCGGCGGGTTCGGTCGCTTCTGCCGGCTTCGGCTGTTTCTTGCCATACAAAGGCTTGTTCGGATCGGACAAGTCGTTGGTCGCCGGCGGCAGCTGCGTCGAGCGTTCCGGTTGCGCACCGGTTTTATTGGTGAATGGCAGCGGTGTTTTGGAAATCATCAGCGCCACGCCGACCGCAATACCCAAACCAATAATCAGGCCGAGGATGAGGCCGAGCAAAGTACCGCCAGCCTGCTTTTTGAGATCCCGGTGTTTCATATTCTTAATCATAAATTTCCTGTTACATGCGTGCCGGCGCAGAAACGCCGATCAGGGCCAGGCCGTTACGCAATACTTGTCGTGTTGCACTCATGAGGGCGATACGCGCCATTTTCAGTGCTTCATCATCTACCAATACACGTTCTGCATTGTAGTAGCTATGCAATTCGCCCGCTAAGTCGCGCAGGTAGAAAGCGACCTGGTGCGGGCCGAGTTCTTCCAATGCCTTTTGCAGGGTTTCCGGATATTCGGCGAGCTTGGCCAGCAGCGCGGCTTCGCGCGGTGCGGTCAATGGTGACAGATCAACTTTATCGAGGCTGGCTTCATCGCCGTCGGTCCATTGTGCGAGTACCGAGCAGATGCGCGCATGCGCGTACTGCACGTAGTAGACCGGGTTTTCATCGCCTTGCGTCAAAGCGATGTCGACGTCGAATACGAATTCGGTATCGGCCTTGCGCGAGATCAGGAAGAAACGCACGGCGTCGCGGCCACGGGTCAGGTCGCGGACCTGGCCATCAACCGTTTCACCATTCGACCATTCGATCAGGTCACGCAAGGTGACGTAGGAACCGGCACGTTTGGAAATCTTCACTTCCTCGCCGTTGCGCATGACGGTCACCATTTTGTGCAGGACGTAATCCGGATAGCCTTGCGGGATACCGATATCGAGTGCCTGCAAACCGGCGCGCACCCGGGCGATGGTGCCGTGGTGATCGCTGCCCTGCACGTTGATCGCCTGCGTGAAGCCGCGCTGCCATTTGACGGTGTGATAGGCGACGTCCGGTACAAAGTAGGTATAAGTACCGTCGGATTTTTTCATCACGCGATCTTTGTCATCGCGGTAATCGGTGGTGCGCAACCACAGCGCGCCATCAAGTTCATAGGTCTTGTCGGCCTTGATCAGTGCATCCACGGTTTGCGCCACTTTGCCGTCGGCGTAGAGCGAGGATTCCAGATAGTAGTTATCGAACTTGACGCCGAAAGCCTGCAAGTCCAGATCCTGTTCGCGACGCAAGTAAGTGACCGAGAACTGGCGTATCGATTCGATATCGTTGATGTCGCCGCTGGCAGTGACCGGTTCGCCATTGCTGGCGGAAACAGTTTTTTTCGCGATGAAGTCGTTCGCGATGTCCTGAATGTAGTCGCCGTTGTAGGCCGATTCCGGCCAGCCGTCGACGCCCGGCTTCAAGCCTTTGGCGCGTGCCTGTACCGAAGTGGCGAGCGTGGCGATCTGTACACCGGCGTCGTTGTAATAGAACTCGCGGGTAACGTCATAGCCTTGCGCCTGGAACAGCGAAGACATTGCATCGCCCAAAGCGCCCTGGCGGCCATGGCCGACATGCAGCGGACCGGTCGGATTCGCCGAGACGAATTCGATGATGACTTTTTTATTGTTGCCGAGATTGCTTTTGCCGAACTCGGCACCTTGCTGCAATACGGTTTTGACCACGGCCTGACGTGACGCGGCAGTCAGGCGCAGGTTGATGAAGCCCGGGCCGGCGATGTCGGCCGACTCAATCAGGTCACGGTTGGCCGGATTGTCGAGCAGGGCGGCGACCAGCGCCTGCGCTACTTCGCGTGGATTTTTCTTGAGCGGCTTGGCGATTTGCATTGCCAGGTTGCAAGCGACGTCGCCATGGCTGGGGTCGCGCGGACGTTCCAACGTGATGGTCGGCTGCAAATCGGTACCGGCCACCAGCGGGGCGACGGCGGCTTGGAAGAGTTCGGTGAGGCGTTGTTTTTGTGCTGCGAGCATGGAGTTGTTTCTGACGGTACAAGACCGAATATTGAATTGGAATAAACGTAGACGGAATTATACTGGCTAGCCAGCCCTCATTCGCCCAATTTGTCGCTGCAATACGTCCCGATAAAACGCGACATCTGGAAGGCCTGCGGCTCCCACGGCAAACCGGAAAGACGCTGTTCAGCCAAAAAGATGTAAGTACACGCTATCACGGTTTCGCCTGATTCTATTACAACATTGACCTTTTCGCGGCGATATTCGCGGCCTTCGAAAGCGTCCAGCGCAGCAAGGTCCGGCGGCGCCACATCATAATAAAGTAGGCCTTCCACCACGGCTTCGGCCTGCGCCACCATGCCGGGGTAAGTATCGTCGGCCAGCGCATAGCGGGCAAAACCCGGCAGCGTCGCTGTTGCCGAACGGTAATTGCCGCGCACGACGCGCTGCCAGATCTCCGGGAACATCAGGGAGCCGTAGGTAAATATATGCATAGGGACGAATACCTTGGATAAGTCAGCCGCAAAGCGAGCGCCGAACTTCGACCAGATATTCTAAGGGAAGTGCCCGCCTACTGTATGACAGCCGGGTGACAGGCAGGATGAAGCGGAACGGCACATGCGGGATGAATGCATGTGCCGTGTGTTCGCAGTGCAGGATTAATGCGCAGCAGGAGCCGGCAAGATCGCTTCATGCTCGGCCAGCACGCCTTGCTGTGCCGCGACCTTGCGCGCCAAACCTTCGGCGCTATCGACCAGACGCTCGGTTGCTTCGGTGACGAGGTTCACATTGCCATAGGCAATGGCTTCGGCCACGCCGGCATGCAGCAGCGCCGTCACCGACAGGTAATCAAAGCTTTTGTAATGGCAAAACCAGAAGCGCCGTGACAAACCCTGGATGGAACGCAGGCTGTCGGTGAGGAATTCATTGCGTGCGCAATTGAGGCACAGTTCGTTGAACTCCTTATCGCTGCGGATGAAGAGCATTTTGTCGGCGGCCTGTGACGCGCGCCGGAAGTTTTCCCCCAGCAGCGCAAACTGGCGACGCTGTTCCGGCGTGGCGCGACGCGCTGCATTCTGGAACACCAGCCGGTCGATTTCACGCCGCACTTCCAGCAGGCGCAGTTGCGCCACCGGATCCACTTCCGTCACATAAATACCGCGCTTCGGTTTCACCACCAGCAGATGTTCAAAGCACAGCTTGCGCACCGCTTCACGCACCGGCGTGCGGCCAAAGCCGGCGACGTCGCTGAGGAAGGCTTCGTTCACATCGCTACCGGGCTGGATTTCCATCGTAACGATCGCTTCCTCTATCCGCAGGTAGGCGCGCTCGGCTGAACTCGCAACCGATGGGCGTGGTGATGGCAAGGGCTGGCGGGCTGGTTTGAATTCGGCACCTACCGGGGCAGGTTTTGCAGGAATGCGATTAGGCGGCATCTATTTTTCTCTATGATTTATATCAGGCTAGTCTGGTCTCTACCCATTTGACGATACCGTCGAGGGTGCGGAAATCTTCTGCCGAGCGTGCCTCCACTGCAACGCCCAGCTCATCAAACATACGGCTCAGCGCACGACCCGGGCCCAGTTCCAGCACCACGGTGACGCCGCGCTCCAGCGTCGTATTCATGCAATCCTGCCAGCGCACCGGTTCGGCAATCTGTGCCGACAAGGTGTCCGCTATCGTTCGCTCCGGTTCGGACAAGCCATTGATGCCGGCCAGTACCGGTGCCGTCAATGGATGTGCCGGCGTGGTTTTCAATAGATGCCGGAACGGCTGCACTGCCGTGCGCATGAAGGACGTGTGCGACGGGATCGCGACATCCAGCGCCTTGCACCAGTGTCCGGCCGCTGTCATATCCACCACCGCCACATCAATGTCGTCGCGCACGCCGCCCAGTACGAAATGGTCTTCACCGTTGATGATGGCCAGCTCCAGATGGTAGCGTTTGCAGATGTCAGCTATCGCAGTTGCGCCCGCACCCTTGATGGCCAGCATGCCGGCATTGCGCGGTGCGACCTGGTCCATCAGCAAAGCGCGTTGCGGTACCAGCAAGCCCAGCTCCTTGACGTTCCACGCACCGGCGCAACCATATGCAGCCAGTTCACCGACGCTGTAACCGATGAAGAGTTCCGGTTGCGGCAGGCGTTCCTGCAAGGCCGTCCACGTTGCAATCGCAGCGCCGCATATCAATAACTGCGCATTGCGATTGCTGAATAAATTCTCACCACTCCCTGCCAGGGCGATTACATCGACACCGGTCGCAGCCGAATACTCGACCAGCCAGTCACGTGCGCGCCCGGATTGCAGGGCGAGCTCGAACATCTTCGGATGTTGTGCACCCTGCCCCGGACAGGCAATCGCGAGGCCGCTCATACGCCGCCTGTCCTTTCCATCATCGCTGCGATGAACAAGGTCGCTGCCAATAAATCAGCCGAGCCGCCCGGGCTTAAACGACGCGCGACAAAAGCCTGATGTATCTGCTGCGCGCGTTGCAACCAATTCGCGGCAAAGACGCCGCCTTCGGCCAGGAAGGAAATCGCCGACGTGCGTGCATGGTGCAAACCTTCAACCCCGGCGCGATGCAGGAGATTGGTATCTTCCAGCGCCGCCATGATGGCAAAGAAAGACTGGCAGCGCGCCGCGACGACACTGCCGCCGGCCAGCCGGATCGCATTCAGCGCCGGCACACCGATTTTGAAAACATGCGGGAAGCCTGCCGCCGCTTCGCCGCGGGCGCCGCCGACTGCGTACTTGCGGCATACCAGGCCGCCATGGCTTAAACTGCGATCCTTGCTGTCCGCCTGTTTGATATCCGCACCCCAGCTGTCGACCACTATCTGCGCCAGGTCTGCCGGATTGCCTGCGGCATCGGCTTTACCCAATGCGGCACACAGCAAACCAAGGTTAAAGATCGCACCGCGATGCGTGTTGACACCTGAAGTCGCGCGCAACATGGTGGCCTCTGCCGCCAACCCTAGTCGCGTCAATTCGGCAAAACCGGCATTGCGCGCACCGGCCTGATAAATCGCCGCGAAGTAATGCCGCAGGCTGAACAAGCTCCTGATGAAAGTAGCCGCCTGCATATCATCGTGGCTGCCGTTGTCGTGTTTGCTGACCAGGCCCGGTTTCGGGTACAGGCACATTTCATCGTACAGCGCACGCACCGCCGCGCGCGCTACCTGCTGCGTACGAAGAGGGTGTGCCGCGTTTGCTATCAATGCCATGCCGATTGCTTCCATACTGATTCCAGTGTTGCCAGCGCAATGCCATCCGCGTTCTTGACCATGACCAGGCGGGTATTGGCCAGCAGTTCTTTCCATGCCACAGCACGCCCGTCGGGAAAAATCATTTCGCCATCCAGCCGCACCCGACCTTCTTTTTCCACTGCTTCCAGCAAACGCAAACCGGCATGTGCCTGTTCCAGCGATTCCGGCGCCAGCAGCAAATCGATATCCGAGTTATCCGCCAGATAGTGGATGCCGGTCGCGCATTGCCAGGCCAGTGAGCCATAGATGCGCAAAGTAAGACCGAGTTGTGCCGCATCCGTCTGCAAATGCATCAGCGTGTCGTACCAGCCGCTGGGCAAAGGTGTTTGCTGCAGTAGGGCTTCCGCCAGGCTCAGTGCATCGCTTGCTTCGCGTACTGCCGATTTCGGTACACAGAAAGCGAGTGAACGCGGATTGCTGGTACGCGGCAGGCGCAAGCCGAGTTGCACCATGCCGGGCTGGTCGCCGGGTTGGCGACTGCGCGCGACGAAAGGCAAACCGCGCGCCGCGTGCTGATGAATCGCCTCTGCCTGTACCCCATCCTGCAAATGTATAAGCGCCGCGGCTTCCGGCCAGTTCAGCCAGACCCGCGCATGGCGCTTGAATACGAATGAAGATGATTGCGGCGCGATCATGGCGGCCTCAGTGTTCGCGTACCAACTGCGCAATCCGCGCGGCACCGGTACGGCCGCCGCGGCTGGCGCCCAGTTCGCGCCGTTTATCCAGATTGTTTTTCTTCGCCAGTGCGGTCAGCAGGCACTGGTCCAGCGGACCTTCCCAGATTTCCTCGACTGCGCCCAGCGCAACAAAGTTATGCGCGCCCGGGCCGAGGATAGGTGAAGTGCGGCACAAGGCTTCCAGTTCTTCCAGCGGCAATTTGGTAATACGCGACATCGCCGGCAAGGCCATCACGCGAATCTGCGCACCCGGCACTGCATAGGTTTCATCTGCAATCATGCCGAGCGAAAGGAAACCGCCGCTGACCGCTTCGCTATACACCACGCTCAGCAATTGATGACCACGGGTACGCGCGACGGCAAAGCATTTCGCCAGATGTGCGAGGAAAGGGCTGTTGCCCAATAATTCATCACGACGTGACAGCTGTTGACCCTGCGTATCGACCAGCATCAGGATAGGTACGCCGGGCTGCCGGTTCATGATGTCGATGACGGCTTCGGATAATTGCAGCGCGATATCAACACCGATGGCCGCGTGATCGAGCGTGCCCACCACGGCGACGGTTTCAGCGCCTGTGCGCCCCTCTCCTGTCACGACCTGGCCGGTGGCTTTTACCGTATGTCCCTGTGGGAACAACTGGTCACATAATTCTTTCCACTCAAGCATGTTCTTCCCTCCGCACATGGGCGCTCATTTCCAGGAATTCGGGTATTTCCGCCAGCGGCACATTCTTCGCGTCCGTCACGCCCAGCTCCTGCCAGATTTGCGTCGCATCGGCGCAGGCGGAGAAACGTTGCATCCGGCTTTGCAGTGCCTGGTGTTCCTGCGTGATGCTTTCAAGTGTCAATGGACGCGATGCGCCGAGCAGGCTGATCGCAGCATCACGGAAAGCGGCAATATCATCCGGCACGATCAGGTCGGCGTCGCCCATCAGGTATCTATGCTTGCCGCCCATGGTGCGCCAGACCAGGGCGCGATCACGTGCATCAAATTCTTCAACGCCTTTCGCCGCTTCAATGACTTCCGGGCCGGAGACCGACAAACGGCCTTCTTCCGAGATGATCATGTGGTCGCAACACTTGGCGACAATGCCGATGCCGCCATAGCAGCCATTGGAACCGCCGATCAGGACGATGACCGGGATACCGGCATGCCTGGCTTCAAAGACCGCGCGCTGGATTTCTGAAATGGCGATCAGGCCGGCATTCGCTTCATGCAAACGTACACCGCCGGTATCGAGCAAGAGCAATACCGCAGCAGGACGCTGCTGCACTGCGCGCTCCAGCAAGCCGGTCAGTTTGGCACCGTGGATTTCACCGACCGAACCACCCATGAAAGCCGGCTCCTGTGCCGCAATCAAAACCTTCGCGCCACTGAGCAAGCCGGAACCGATGACGATACCGTCATCAAAAGCGACCGGCTGCCCGAGTACCGGCAAATGCGGACTGAAGTGACGCTCGGCCGGTGGCAGGATTTCGCTGAAGCTGCCACCGTCGAGCAAGTCGGCGATGCGCTGACGTGCCGTGCGCTCGAGAAAACTTTTATGCGTGCCACTCATACGCCACCCCGGAATTCTTCAACCGCCTGCATCAGGCGCAGGCTGACCACCGCCGGCGTGGCACCGGCATCATTGATGGTGATGACGAGGTTGGCGAGGCGATAGCGCTCCGCGCAGCTGCGGGTGACGGCTTGCCAGGTTTCATCAAAGCCGTGCACCGAGGTTTCGATGACGAACTTCACTTTGTCATTCAGTTCTGCCGGTTCGAACAGTACTTCCAGGTTACCGGAGCCGACGACGCCGACCAGGCCGCTGCCTATGCTGCGATCAGGATTGGCACAGGGACCGACTTCAAATTCGAGTGTTTGCATAGTTGCCTACCAGTTTCTGAATCTGTTTGGTGGTTGATAGAGATTGCCGGACCATCTGACCAAATCCTTCATGGACTTGGCCGCCAGCAAATCGCGCGTCGCCAGTGATACATCGACGCCTATGTCTTCCGGGCGCTGGATGACGCCGCGATCGCGCAGGTTGTCGACCGCACGCTGGTCGCGCTTCATGCCAACAGCTGTAAAGCCGGCGACACCGCGTACCGCTTGTTCACGTTCCTGCGGATTGCTGCATTTATGCAGATGCGCAATGCCTTCTTCGGTGACGATTTGCGTGACGTCATCGCCGTAGATCATCACCGGCGGCAAATCGAGCGAGAGGTCTTCCATCAGCTGCCAGGCGTCGAGTTTTTCCGTGAAGGTCGGGCTCATTTTTTCACGGAAGGATTCCACCATTTGCACGACCAGCTTACGACCGCGCGGCATGGTGGCGCCGGTCGCTTCTGCCGATTCCTGGCCGGCCTTGAGCCATGGATAGCTGACGTGGCGACGGGCACGCGATTCGGAACCGAAGTTGGGCGCGCCACCGAAACCGGTGATGCGATTCAGCGTGGCGGTCGAACTATTGCCTTGCGTATCGACCTGCAGCGTGGAACCGATGAAGAGGTCAGAGTAGTGACCGGCAATCTGGCAAAACACGCGATTGGAACGCATGCTGCCATCCGGCCCGTTGAAGAAGACATCGGGACGCGCCCGCACATAATCTTCCATACCCAGTTCGGAACCGGCGCAATGGATGCCTTTGACGAAACCGGATTCGATGGCCGGAATCAGGGTCGGGCATGGATTGACCGTCATGTAGTTGCAGATCTTGCCGCGCAGGCCGAGTGATTCGGCATAGGTCGGCAAGATCAGTTCTATCGCCGCAGTATCGAAACCAATGCCGTGGTTCAGGCGCGTCACACCGTAGGGTGCATACAAACCCTTGATGACCATCATCGCCATCAGGATTTGCGTTTCGGTAATTTGCGCCGGATCGCGGGTGAAGATAGGTTCGATGTAATGCGGCTTCGGTGCCTGCACCACATACGACACCCAGTCACCCGGTACATCGACGCGCGGCACCTTGTCCACGATTTCGTTGACTTGCGCGATGATGATGCCGTTCTTGAATGCGGTGCCTTCGGCGACTGCCGGCGTGTCTTCCGTATTCGGCCCGGTGTACAGATTGCCGTTGGCATCCGCACTCTGCGCCGCGATCAGCGAGACGCGTGGCGTCAGGTCCATGAAATAGCGACCATACAATTCCAGATAGGTATGGATCGCACCGACATTGATCTTGCCCGCCTTGATCAGGCGCGCCAGGCGCACGCCCTGGTCACCGGAGTAACAGAAGTCCAGGCGTGAAGCGACGCCGCGTTCGAATACATCCAGATGCGAAGCCAGCGCGAGATTGGATTGAATGATGTGCAGGTCGTGCACCAGGTTCGCATCCATCTTCGACAAAGCCAGGGCCAGGAAATCGGCGTGCTTCTGGTTATTGCCTTCGACGCAGACGCGGTCGCCGGATTCGATCACCGCATGCAGCAAGGCGGCGATGTTTTCGGCGGCGACGATCTTGCCGTTGGCGTGCGACGCACCGCGCTTGAGGCGCGTCGCAGTGTTGCGGGCCAGCGTATCCCAGTGGAAGTCCGGGGACATTTTCATGCTGCCACCTCCGCCACTTTGACGCGCTTGCTGAAAAGGCCGGAGATGACTGGCCACATCAGGGTAATCAATGCCACCGTCGTGATGGTACCGACCAGATAGTTGGACCAGAAGATTTCCATGCCGCCATGCGACAGCAGCATGGTTTGACGGAAGGCGTCTTCCGCCTTGTCGCCCAATACCATTGCCAGCACCAGCGGTGCCAGCGGGTAATCGAGTTTCTTCAGGACATAACCAACCACACCGAACACGACCATCAACCAGACGTCGAACATCGCACCGTGCACGGTGTAAGCACCGATTGCACACAGCAGGATGATGACGGGAGCAACAATGGTGAACGGTACACGCAGGATCGCAGCGAAGAACGGTACGGTACTCAGCACCACAATCAGGCCGACGATATTACCCAGGTACATACTCGCGATCAGGCCCCAGACGAAATCCTTTTGCTCCACGAAGAGCATAGGACCCGGCTGCAAACCCCAGACCATCAGGCCACCCAGCAAGACTGCAGCAGTCGCCGAACCCGGGATGCCGAGTGCCAGCATCGGCAGCAAGGCGGTGGTACCGGATGCATGCGCGGCGGTTTCCGGTGCGATCACACCTTCCAGGCTGCCTTTACCGAACTGGTCTTTCTCTTTCGAGAAGCGACGTGCGATACCGTAACCCATGAAGGAAGCGGCAGTGGCGCCACCCGGTGTCACGCCCATCCATGCGCCCACCACAAAGCTGCGCACCAGCGAGGCCCAGTAGCGTGGCAGCTGACGCCAGGTTTGCAACACGACCTTGAGATTGATACCCGCCTGTTTGCCGCGGAAGGCCAGGCCTTCTTCCATCGTCAACAGGATTTCACCAATGCCGAACAAACCAATCACGACGATGAGGAAATCCACACCGCGCAGCAGTTCATCGAAACCGAAAGTCATGCGCAGGCCGCCGGTGATGGTATCCATACCGATGGTGGCGAGGCCGAAACCGAGCATCATCACGAGTATGGTCTTGAATGGCGAACCGCCACCCATGCCGACAAAGCTGCAGAAAGTCAGCAGGTACACGGCAAAGAATTCCGGTGGACCGAATTTCAATGCGAACGAAGCCACCAGCGGTGCCAGAAAGGTAATCAATACCACCGAGAAAAACGCACCGATGAAGGAACCGCTGAAGGCGGCCGTCAACGCTTCGCCGGCCTTGCCTTTTTGTGCCATCGGATAACCGTCGAAGGTGGTAGCCACCGACCACGGTTCACCCGGGATGTTGAACAGAATTGAAGTAATTGCGCCACCGAACAATGCGCCCCAGTACAGGCAGGACAAGAGGATGATGCCGGCAGTCGGCTCCATCGAAAATGTCAGTGGCAACAGGATTGCCACGCCGTTCGGGCCACCCAGTCCCGGCAATACGCCGATCAGGATGCCCAGCGTGACGCCGATGAACATCATCAGGATATGCTGTCCCGTGAGGGCGACAGAAAATCCGTGCATCAAATAACCCAGCTCTTCCATGAATGTCTCCTTCTATGGATATCTTTTTTAGCGAGATTCAGTAGCCGAATGCCGCTTCAAGTGGGCCCTTGATCAACGGAACCATGAATTGAATTTCGAACAACCAGAACACGACTGCAGTGACGGCCAGGCCGACGCCCAGCGATTTCAGCCAACTATATTTGCCCAGCACCTTCATGAAGCCGGCGATGAGTGCCAGCGCCGCGATGTACATCCCGAGGAATTGCGCCACCACGACGAAACCAAGGATCGGTGCCAACACCTGTAACACCGGTTTGAGTTCGCCGCGCGTGACGAAGGAGGAGCTGTTGATCGCCTTGCTGCGCGTGCTGTTGAACATCACGACTGCAGCGGCAATGCACATGATGATGCCGATGCGGAAGGGGAAGTAACCGGACTTCGGTCCGGCACTGCCCCAGCCTGCGCCGCGGTGGTAGCTATCCCACATCAGCAAACCACCGGCAATGAAGAAGGCCAGCGCGCAGGCGAATTCCGCCACACCGTGTTTGATAAGAACACGATCCTCTTTTTGATTGCTATCCATGTTTTACTCGCTCGTTTATTGAGGCGCTGCCAGGAAACCGGCTTTCTTCAGCAAGTCGTAATGCATGTCGGCATCGGTTTGCAGGAATTTTTGCAAGGTCGGACCGGTCATGAAGGCATCCTTGAATGCATTGCGATTCGAGAATTCTTTCCACTCGGGAGTCGCAACGATTTTTTGCATCTGGTCCACGTAGTAGGCGACCTGGTCAGGCTTGACGCCGGTTGGCAGGAAGACACTGCGTTGCATCAGGTAAGTCACGTTGAGGCCGGCGGATTTGCAGGTAGGGATGCTGGACCACGATTCGGTCGCGGTGACCTTGTCGGTTTGTGCCATCGGCTTGTCATCGAATACGCACAGCGGACGCAGCTGGCCGGCACGCCATTGCGATACGGCTTCAACCGGATTATTGACCGAGACGTCGATGTGATTACCGACCAGCTGGGTCGCTACGTCACCGCCGCCTTTGTACGGGATGTAATTGAATTTGACGCCTGCCGCTTGCTCGACTGCAGCGAACAGGAGATTGTCTTCACGCTTGGAACCTGCACCACCGGCACGGATCTGGCCTGGTTTTGCCTTGGCTGCAGCCAGCAATTCACCTGCTGTTTTATATGGCGAAGCGGCATTTACCCACAGGATGAATTCATCCATCACCAGGTTGGCGACAGGTGTCATGTCTTTCCAGGTGAATGGCACATCTGCCGTCAACGGCAACATATACATATGTGAAGCGGAAATCAGGATCTTGTGCGGATTGCCCGGCGAGGTTTTCAAATCGATGAAACCTTCAGCGCCGCCGGCACCACCTTTAGGTGTAACGATGTACGGTTTTTTTGCGAGGCTGTGTTTGACCACAATGCTGGACATCAGGCGCGCCATCTGATCGGTGCCGCTACCGCTGCCGGACGGCAATACCATTTCTACTGCCTTGGTCGGTTCCCAGGCGAAGGCCGGGGCGCAAAGCATGGTGGCCGCGACGACTGATAGCGACGCACGTGCGACGTTGAGGCGATTGAACATTTTTGTCTCCTAATATTTTTAGCCGCGCAAACTCGTGATGCACGGTCTGGTTGGTGGCGCTTTTTACGCCTGATTGATATATTCTTCTCATATATTAGTTGTGTCAATCAAATTTAGAGAGTTTTCTTATTTTGTTGACGCGCGGCCGAAATGCGAGAAGTATCTGGATTAGGAATTGGCGCATGGAAACAGCCTGGCGCGGCCCCTGCCGGGCCGGCCGGATCGACTCCAAGCGACCCGGCTGTTTGCGGGCAAGAGCCAACAGGCATGCGGCTTTCAACAGGATGGGCGGACGCCTCACAATGACCGGATGCGCGCAGGGTCGCCTGGGACAAGGCGTTTTTTGTGCTCTGCGAGCCGCAAAAAACGGGGTAAAAAGTACGCCGAAATGCAGCGCATTTGCCGCCAATCCGGGCACGCAAAAATGGCGTTTATCTGCAACAGTTTTTTGCCGGCGAGCGGGATGTTGGGTGCAAACACCAGAGGGAAAATCGAATATCAGCAGGGATGGCAATTTATTGTCGCAAGGCAATAAACGCGCGGGTGCAAGGTGGCAGCTTCCAAATAAATCGCACAAAGAAATATTTGTGATATCTTAGCTGAACATAATTAATATATAAAACGTTTCGAGACCATTCCCATCCCCTGGAGGAGACTATGAAAAAGCCCGTTTCATCAGTACAGGTTCCATCAATTCAGCGACGTACCGTTTTAAAAGCTGCAGGCGCCGGCATTGCGACCGGATTACTTGGCATGCCGGCCTTCGCGCAAAACAAGCCTTTACGCGTCGGCATCATTGCACCGCGTGGCGGCGTCGCCGGCACCATCGGCGAATGCGGCTTGCGCGGAGTCGAATGGACCACTGCCCGCATCAATGCGGCCGGCGGTATCGGCGGCCGCAAGGTCGAGCTGGTGATCCAGGAAGAAACCTCGCCGAAAGACACCATCGATCGTTTCCGCAAACTGGTATTGCAGGAAAGAGTGGATTGCGTACAAGGTATCGTGTCGTCGGGCGTCAGCCTGGCGCTCGCCCCGGCCGCCGAAGATTCACGCATGCCAACCATTTTCTGGGACGGCACCACGCAGGACGGCGTGAAGGAAACCATGCCGAAGCCGAAGTATGTATTCCGCAGCACCGATAATGAGTGCGAAGCGGTGATGGCTTCCCTGCTGGCGATCAAACATTTCAAAGGCAAGTTCAAGCGCATCGCCTGCGTCAACCCTGACTACTCATATGGCCGCAATACCTGGACCGCATTCCAGGCACTGCTGAAGAAATACGGTATCGAACATGAAGTGGTGTCCGAACAATGGTCGAAGATCGGCAACCTCGATCTCACTTCCAACGTGGCCGCACTCAAGGCCGCCAAGCCCGACCTGATCTTCTCTTCGCTGCTGTTTGCGGATTTGCCGGTCTTCATGAAACAGGCGCACAACGCCGGTCTCACCGAAGGTACGCGCTTCGTGCTGCCGGCCGCCGGCTGGCAACACACCGCGATGAAGAAAGAGTTCACACCTGAAGGCATCGTCTGGGGCCACAACACGATGTACTTCGATGATCCGAAGGCATCGGCGACGCAGAAGGAATTCGTCAAATGGTATGCCGACAAGTACAAGGATTACCCGCACTGGGAAGCTGACCGTGCTTACTTCTCGATGATGGTCTACAAGGCCGGCGTCGAAAAAGCACTGGCGGCGAAAAAATCCTGGCCGACACCGGAAGAAATTTGCGCTGCGATTCCAGGCGTACAGGTTGAGTCGCTCGGTGGCAAAGGTGCGATGCGCGCCGATCATATTGCCAACCAGACTTTCCACCAGGGCTTGTCGACCAATAAGAATAACTACGACTTCCCGACGCTGGCATCGGTTGAAACCATGTATTCAGACCAATTGCAGAAACCGACAGGTGCGGATTTCTGGGAATGGCTGAATACCGCAAATTTCAAGATCTAACACCTGACAAAGAGGAGGGAACTTCCCTGGCCTGTACACAGAACTCATCTCACAGATATTGTTGAGATGAGTTCTGGTACGAGCCAGGGAGGGGTGTATCTATGGCTCCGTTTTTTAATATCCTTTTGGCCGGCATATTCCAGGCAGCTGTCTTGTTCCTGGTGGCGTCCGGCTTGCAACTCATCTTCGGCGTGCAGCGCATCATCAACCTGGCGTGCGGATCGATCTATGCGCTTGGCGCCTACTTCGGCATCTTCGTCACCTCATGGGCGCTTAGCAAAGGCTTGCCGGTTCATTTATTTCCATTCGTACTGCTCGGCGCCGGCATCGTCATCGGCCTGATCGGCATTCCACTGGAAAGACTGATACGTACTATTTATAACCGTCCGGAATCCTTCCAGCTGCTGCTGACCTTTGCAGTGATGCTGATGTTCCAGGATGTATTGCGCTTCTTCTGGGGCGCCGATCCACAGCAATTGCCGAACGTGTCGATGACCTTCGGCACCATGTCCGCTTTCGGCGTCAGCATGCCAACTTATAACGTGATGGTGATTGCAGTAGCAGTCACGCTCGCCATCGGCATGGCTTACTTCCTCGGCAAAACCAAGACCGGCAAGATCCTGCGCGCGACGGCAGAGAACCGTGAAACCAGCGCCGCGATGGGCATCAACGTCACCCGCGTGTATGTGATGGTATTCACACTGGGCACCATGCTCGGCACCATAGGCGGCGCACTGGTAATCCCGAATGCTGCGGCTTCGCTGGAGATGGGTGTCGAGCTGGTGGTCGAAGCGTTCGCCGTCGTCGTGATCGGCGGCCTCGGCAGCATGAAAGGTGCCGCAGTCGGCGCCCTCATCGTCGGCCTGATCCGCGCACTCAGCGCGATGTATTACCCGGAAGCTGAAATCCTGGCTATCTATGCAATTGTGTTGGCGGTCCTGATCTGGAAGCCGGCAGGTCTCTACGGAAAGGCTGAAGCATGAGAACCGATACCGTACACAGTGCGCCTATTACGGCGCCGGAAGAATTGGAGTTCGTCGCACCACCGGCAATCTCCCGCGTCAAACTGATTGCCGGCGGCGTGGTCGTCGCCTTGCTGGCGGTTGCCCCGCTATTCGTCAGCCAGTACTACATGACGCTGTTGATTCCATTTTTTGCCTATGCCGTGATCCTGCTCGGCTTTAACCTGCTGTTCGGTTATGGCGGCCTGCTATCCTTCGGCCATGCACTCTTCATCGCGATCGGTGCGTATGCGGCAGCGGCGATGGTGGCGAAAACCGGCATGATTTCATTCGAGATGATGCTGCTCACCGCAGTCGTCGCATCCTTCATTATCTCGATCCCGATTGCATGGCTGGCGAGCCGTTTCACCGGCATCTTCTTCGGTATGCTGACGCTGTCTTTCGGCATGCTGTTCCATTCCTTCCTCAACAAGTTTTATTACATCACCGGCGGCGACAGCGGCATGCGCGTGCCACGTCCAAGCCTGTTCGGCATGGAACTGGATCAGTTCGACAAGACAGCCTTCCTCGGCGGCCCCTTCTATTACTACTGCCTGGTAATGGTGCTGCTGCTGACCTGGGTGATGTGGCGCATCGTGCGTTCGCCATATGGCATCCACCTGATGGCTTCGCGTGACAATGCAGTCAAAGCCCTATACCTCGGCGTCAAGATCCGCAGCGTGCGTGCGATTGCCTTTGTGGTTTCCGCCGTCTATGCCTCCATCGGCGGCGTGATCCTCGGTGTCAACACCGGCCTGGCCGATCCTGAACTGGCGTACTGGACGCATTCCGGTCACCTGGTGTTCATGGCGGTACTCGGTGGCTATCAGGAATTCCTCGGTCCGGTGCTCGGTGCCTTTGTCTTCATCCTGCTGCAGGATGAGCTGTCGTCACTGACGCAGTACTGGCGCTTCTTCCTTGGTGCGATCCTCGCGATCCTGGTCATCGTGCTGCCGGGCGGCATCATGGGTGCCATCCGCAAATTCAAGTCGAAAGGAGGGCAAGCATGACTACCAATGATGTGCTGCTCCACGCCACGCAGATTTCGCGTCACTATGGCGACTTCATCGCGCTGCATAATGTCGATCTTTCCGTTTCGCGCGGTGAATTCGTTTCGGTGGTCGGGCCTAACGGTGCCGGCAAAACCACACTGGTGAATGTACTGACCGGCTTGCATCAGCCTACTACCGGCAATGTGCATTTCAATGGTTCGAATATCGCCGGCGTCGGTGCCGTCGACCTCGCAACGCGCGGCCTCGCACGTGCCTTCCAGCTCACCAGTATTTTTCCCGAGCTGACAGTGCGCGAAACGATCGCGGTCTCGGCATGCTCATACCTGAACCAGCGCTGGAACGGCTTCGGCCATTTGTTCGGCAGCCGCAAGATCAACGATATCGTGGTGCGTACCGCCGATGCATTCGGCCTGTCGCCATGGCTCGATACCAAGGGCGGCTCCTTGCCGCACGGTCGTCGCAAGCTGCTCGACGTCGCCAGTGCTTTCGCGCTGCATCCGAAAGTCATGTTGCTGGATGAACCGACCGCCGGCGTATCCACCGCCGATAAACATGGCGTCATGGAGACGCTCTTGCGTGCCGCCAAACATATGGGAATTGAAGCAATCATGCTGGTAGAACACGATATGGACCTGGTATCGCGCTATTCGACACGCATCGTTGCGATGCAGGGCGGCAAGAAAATCGCCGACCTGCCGCGCGATGAATTTTTTGCCAATGAAGAAGTGGTGTCCATCGTCGTCGGCAAAGGAGCGCACTGATGTCCCTCGCACTTGAAAACGTCAATGTCATCCTGGCCGGCAATCCGGTCTTGCGCGATATCTCGATGCGTATCAATCCGGGCGAACTGGTGTGCCTGGTTGGCCGCAATGGTGCCGGCAAGTCCACAACCTTCCGTTCCATCATGGGTTTCCAGGCACTGAAGTCCGGCGCCATCAAATGGAAGAACAGCGCGATCAACGGCATGCAAACGCACAAGATCGTGGAACTCGGGCTGGGCTATACGCCGGAAGGCAGCGATGTGTTTGGCGACCTCACGGTGGAAGACAATATCGCGCTGCCGACCTGGACCCGCAAATCAGCCCGCAGTGCGCAAGAACGTATCGATGAAGCGTATGCGGTCTTCCCCAAGCTCAAGCAATACCTGCATCGCGGCGGACAGCAACTTTCCGGCGGTGAACGCAAGATGGTGTCCATCGCGCGCGCACTCGCACTGGATCCTGAGCTGCTGTTACTGGATGAAGCCTTCGAAGGTTTGTCGCCGGCCATCATCCCGACCATCAGCGAAGGTTTGCAAAGCATCCTGAAGCAGGGCCGCGGCGTCTTGCTGGCCGAGTCCAACTTCTATCACTTGCCGCCGTTTGCAGATCGCCTGTATGTGATCGAACGTGGCGAGATCGTGTTTGAAGGAACGCTGGCGCAAGCGGAAGCCGATGCGGCAACGATGAAAATCATCAAGGGCACCTAAGGCGCGCGCTTCAAATAAGGCAGCAAGCTCAGCAAGCCGAGCATGGCCAGCGCAAACCCGAGCCACAAGGGTGAGCGCAGGCCATAGCCGGCGGCAATGCCGAAGCCGCCGAGCCAGGAACCCGCAACCAGTCCCATATTGATCACCGACGAATGCATGGTGTGCACCAGTGCACCCGGATGCGCGGTTTTCATAATGCGTGAAATCATCGCCGGATTCAGCGCCATCCCAACCATGCCGATGACGATCAGCGCCACCACGCTGACGCCTTGGCTGTGCGCGAATAATGCAAACACGGCGAGCGCCGTGCTCAGTATCGTCAGACCCCAGCCGAGGATAGGGAAGGTGTATTTATCCGCATACCGGCCTATGACCATATTGCCGATCACATTCGCCACCCCATACATTCCGAGCAATAAGGGAACTGTCGCCCGGCTAAAACCGCTGACCTCGGTCAGGATGGGCGCAGAATAACTGAAAGCGGCAAAGGCCGCGCCTATGATCAGGCCACTGGTGAGATAGGCGGCCCACAAGTCACGCTTTTTGAATTCAGCCAGCTCGGTGCCCAGGCTGGGTGCGGCCGCCGCCTGTGAACGCGGCACCAGGAACACAATCAGCAAGCCGCATACGGCAACCAGCGTGACGACCAGCCAGAAACTCGCACGCCAGCCCCAATACTGATCGATATAAGTGGCAGCCGGTACGCCCAGCACATTGGCCAGCATCAAACCGCCCACCACGATGGATGCTGCACGTGCGCGTGAGGTGACGGCGACGACTTCGGCACAGATTGCCAGCGATGCACCAAAGCATGCGGCGGCAGCCACGCCGGTGACAAAGCGCGCATATGCCATGGTGTCGTAACTGCTGGATGCGGCGGCAACTGCCTGTGCCAATGCATACAGCGACAGCAGGAACAGCAAGGCTTTCTTATTGGATACGCGCAGCTTGAGCAAACCGACCGTCAGCACCGGCCCGCCTATCACCATCCCGATTGCGTAGAAAGAAATCAGGTAACCAACCTGGGTGACCGACACACCGAAAGCCTGGGTCAGCGAAGGCATCATGCCCGCCACCATGAATTCGGAAGTAGCCAGTGAAAAGATCGTCAATCCAAGGATGTAAACAACGACAGGCATGCGCATAAGATTCCATGAAAAGCTGTGCTGCCGGTGCACAGAACTTCGGCAGCACATTTCATTTGGCAGAGCGTGGAATGCTAGCACCATAGCAAACGGGGCAAGGTAGCGCGTTGCCACCTTGCCCCATTTACCCACTATATGTCTGGCGAACTATTATTCCAGCCAGCATGGTTTACAATTTATGCCCCCGGATTCAGAGGGTATTTCAATCTCCCAGCTTGCCGTGCCAGGCCGCATCAATGATGCGTTCATAAGTGCCGGGTACATCCGCTACCGGGAAAGCTTTCGCCAGGCGGGTCACTGCCAGCGCATCACGTGTCAGGCCGGCCAGATGTTCCTGACCCACACCGAAGTCACGCAAGTTGGTCGGGATGCCGAGTTGTCCGATCAGGTCGCGGATCAGGACCGGTAACTGGCGCAAGGCGGCTGCCTGGTCCTTGGTATCGATACCGAACAGGCGCGCGACTTCCAGCAATTCCGTAGCGCGCACTGTACGCAAGGCATCCAGCACATACGGCAACATCACTGCATTGGTACTGCCGTGCGTTGCATGTGTCAGGCCGGCTACCGCATACGCAATCCCGTGCACCGCATTCAAGCCGGCGCCGCCGTATGACAATGCCGCATAGTGGCTGGCGTAAGCCATGCCTATGCGTGCTTCGGTATCTGCACCGTCTTTATAAGTGCGCATCAGGAAGCGTGCGCACAAATCGATCGCTTCACGCGCAAACAACATCGTCAGCGAAGAACGTCCGCTATAGCCGGGATCAACCTGGCCGCCCCGATCGAACTCGGCAGAATCCAGGGTCAGGTAAGACTCGACTGCATGCGTCAATGCATCCACGCCGGAATCGGCCGTCACGCGCGGCGGGCAGGTGTAGGTGAATTCAGGATCGATCAGTGCAATCACCGGGCGCAAGACGTTATCCATCACTGCGACCTTGGTTGCATTCGACGGATCAATCAGGATCGCACCGGGCGTCGCTTCGGAACCGGTACCGGCAGTGGTCGGCAAGGCAATCAAAGGCAAGGCCTTGGGTGCCGCCGGCAGCGCGCCGATAAAGTTTTTCACCGGCAAGCCGTCCGGGATAGTCACGCACAAGGCTTTGGCCAGGTCGATATTGCTGCCGCCGCCAAGGGCGATGATGTGATCCGGCTGGCGCGCGCCGATTTGTGCGCGTATCAGCTTCGTCGCATCGTCACACAGCGTGGTGGTCGGATCGGCGGCGCCGCCGTCAAAAACGATGGTCGAAATACCCAGGGCTTCCGCCGCCGCAATGTATTCACGCACCCATGGTGTTTGCTGGCTGAAGAAGGTATCCGTTACCAGCACACCGGATTTATAACCGAGGCGTTCCAGCAGGGCGGGCAATTGCGCGCGGCTGCCGCAACCTAGGACAACCCGTGCAGGCGGGCAAAAATGGATCAAATCATTACTTCTCATGGGAACTCCGCAGGGTTGGAATATCAGAAAGGAAGGCGCGCATTGCTGCCGCAACTTGCGCCGTGTTTTGCGTCAATATGCTGTGCATCGCCTGGTCTATCGTGCAGAGCCGGGCTTGCGGCAAGCCCTCGGCCAGCAACTGCGCATGCGCATACGGCGAATCTTCATCGGCGCTGCCATGGACGATCAGCACTGGCAAATCCAGCGTCGGCAACAAGGCGCGCTGGTCAGTTTGGCTGATGCTTTGCCAGGTCCAGGCCACCGCGTCGCGGTCAGCCGCATCGCGCAAGCCCAGCCTTTGTTCGCGTGCAGTGATTTCCTGCAGCAGCGCTTCATACTCGCTGGCATGGAACCAGCTGGTCTGCTGCAGGACCGGGCTGCCCGACATCAGGATCAGGGCCTGCGGCAGGGGCACGCCCTGTTCCTTGAGCAAAGCCATGGTCGCCAGGGTGACCGAAACGCCCATGCTCCAGCCGGCCAATACATAACGGGGCGTGGTTACATAGCAGGCGATGACGCGCGCGATTTCGGCGGCAAACTCTTCCAGGCTGTAATCCGCGCTGCCCTGGCCGCGCAAGGCGGCGGCGCGCCCGCGCATATTCGGCAAAACCCAGCGCACCTGCTCGCCCAGCGCCTCGGTCAGCGGCTGCCAGCTGGCCCGGGTACCCTGGATTCCGTGCAGCGCCACTATCGTTATGCCACCACCGCCGCGACAAACCACGTCCATCGCCGGTGCCGCTGTTACCGCAAGCTTATTGAAATTGTTCATACTAGCCATATATAAGATGAATTACAGTAGGCAAAACCACTTTTTAAAACCATAATTGCAGACATGTACAACGAGCTGCATCTCCCATCCGGACTGACCACAACCATTTGATCGCCCCATGACAGCCACTAAAAAAGCGCCACGCAAATCAGGTGCCACAAAAACTGCGAAGCAGGCAAAAATGCCCTCCCCTCAATCTGCGATCCAGGATATGGCCGAACCCAAGGTAAAGCTGACCGATATCGCTTACGAGCAAATCGAAGAAGCCATCATTACCTTGCGCATCCCGCCGGGTTCGGTGATTTCCGAACTGACCCTGAGCGAAATGCTCAATATCGGTCGTACCCCGATTCGTGAAGCCATCCAGCGCCTGGCCCGCGAACATTTGCTGCTGGTGCTGCCGCAGCGTGGTTTGCTGGTACCCGAGATTGACCTCAGGAAGCAACTCAAGCTGCTGGAAACCCGACGCGAAGTGGAGCGCCTGATCTGCAAGAGCGCTGCACGCCGTGCCTTGCCGGAAGAACGTGAACACTTTGCGCGCCTGCATGATGAATTCATCCATGCCGCCTCTTCCGACGATGACGTTGCTTTCCTGCGCGCCGACCGGGAATTCAATGAGTTGTCGCTGGTGGCAGCGCGCAATGAATTTGCCGAAGGTGCGATGCGCCTGATGCATGGTCTGTCACGTCGCTTCTGGTATTTCCACTACAAGCAGGCGGCAGACGTACCTGAAATGGCACGCTTGCATGCCGCGGTTGCCGGCGCGATTGCCAAAGGTGATGTGAATGCAGCCGGTGAAACCCTGGACCAGCTGCTGGACAACATCGAAACCTTTACCAAAGCCACGCTGATGTCGGATATGTAAAGCCGGCAGGAACAAACAAGAAAACGCCGGGCACTCCCGGCGTTTTTTTATGATCAGAGTACGAGACCGCGATCAATGCTTGCTTCTTCTTCCTTGGTCAGTTGCGGACCATCCAGCGTCACCCGTGAATCGTCGTAACGGAAACGTTTGATGATGGGCTTGAGCTCTTCCTTGATGTGCTTTTCGCTGTAGCCGTTGAACAGGTGGCCGATCAGACCGCGATCCAGATCGGTGCTGCCCATCGCCCAGTCGGCAATCGGGAAGGTCAGGTTCATGTTGTACTTCATCATGATGCCCTGGTTGTGATGCGCAGTATGGTGGCGGCGTATCGTATTGATGAATGGCATATTGCGAACGAACCAGTTCTCGTGCACATGGCAGCAATAGTGGAAGGTTTCATAAATCAGGTACTGCGCCACCATCGTGATGAACAGGATGTAACCGGCATTCGTATTGATTACAAGCGAAGCGATGTAACCCAGTGTCAGGCCACCCACACCCAGCGTAATCAATACGCGCCACGGGAAAAACACAATCCGGAATTCACGCGTGGTATCGATGGTCGCTTCATTGTCGGTGAAGTACTGATGATGCTGGCGCGTATGACGATCATAGATCGCACGCAATGCGAACACATCAATCTTGCGATGCATGACGAAGCGGTGCATCGCCCATTCGACAAAATTACCTGCCAAAAATACCGGGATGACGATCAGCCATTCCCAGCCTGAATTTTGCAACTGCGAAACGCAGTACCAGATTGCAGCAATCCCGGTCGCATACATCACGCCGATGTGCAGCAAGCCGTTGTAAAGCGGGCTGATGTCCGCCTTGTATTGTTCGCGGAATTTCCGCTGGCGTTCACTCATCATGATAAATCTCCTGAAGTAGATGAATTATTCTTATTGTGTATGACTGACATATTAGTGGTATCCGAAAGCACTGTCAAGCGCCACTTCGGGATTCTGTTGGCGCGGCGGCTTTTACCTGCTAATGTGCAATTGCATGGTCAATATGCAAACAAGAAATAGAAGGGACAGGTAGAGCTGGCGCGCCTCTCCACAACTGATAGCCAAAATGGCAAGCACTTGTGTTGACGTCCGGCAACGCCAAAAAAACAACAGCTTTCAGACCCGACAAGACCGCTACTTCCACCCGAAAGTCACTGGAGATTTGCCCATGCTTGAACTCATTTCAGACCCACAAATCTGGCTGGCCTTTATCACCCTCACTGCATTGGAATTGGTGCTGGGTATCGACAACATCATTTTTATTTCCATCCTGGTCGACAAACTGCCGGTCGAGCGACGCGAATTCGCGCGCAAGCTCGGCCTCTTCATCGCCATGTTCATGCGCATCGGCTTGCTGATGGTATTGGCCTGGATCATCGGCCTGACGGCACCGCTGTTTACCGTATTGGGGCAGGAAATTTCGGGGCGGGATTTGATCCTGATAGGCGGCGGGCTATTCCTGATATGGAAAAGTACCGGCGAGATCCATCAATCGCTGGAAGGCGAGGAAGGGCATACTTCCAGCGCGGTGAAAGCGACCTTCACCGCCGTCATCCTGCAAATCATGGTGGTGGATATGGTGTTTTCGCTGGACTCCATCATCACGGCGGTCGGCATGGTTGACCACATCGAAGTGATGGTGGCGGCGGTGATCGCATCAGTCGGCATGATGATGCTGTTCGCCGGGCCGATCGGGCGCTTCGTATCACGCCATCCGTCGATCAAGATACTGGCGCTGGCCTTCCTGGTTGCGATTGGCGTGGTGCTGATTGCAGAAGGCTTCGATCACCACATTCCAAAAGCCTATATCTATAGTGCGATGGGATTTGCGCTGATCGTGGAAATGATCAATATCCGCATGCGCGCCCGCAATGCCAAGCCGGTGCACCTGCATGCGCAGTACGCGAGTGAAGAAACCAAAGCAGGCGAGAAGTAAAAATGCAAAAGGCGTGACGCAGCAAACGCTGTCGTCACGCCTGTGCGGAAATTCAGACCGGCTTGCGCATCGCCAGTATCGCTTCATGGTCAGTCATGAAAATATGTTCCTGACCCAAAGCCTTGATCCAGCACGCATCATCCAGCACATCCCACACCTGCTTCTTGATCGCAGACACATACAGCTCTAGGCCCAGGCCCTGCAGAGTCATATGCAAGGATTCCAATGTATCGACGCCGGTAGCATCAATATCATTGACCGAACCCACGCAGAGCAGCACGCGACGGATATCGTGATCGGTACTGCAGCGCGTGACGACAAAACGCTCCAATGCCGCACCAGTCAGGAAATTCAGCGCCGCATCGATGCGCACCGCCAGCACATCAGGTGCCAGGCGCGGTAAATCGAAACGCTGGCTGTCGCGCAGGGTGCCGTCCCCGTGTTCGCTCACTTCAATAATGCGCGGCTGCATATGGCGATACAGATAAGACACCATCGTCAGCGTGATACCGGCGACCACACCCCAGTGCAGGCGCGGCATCGCGACAATCGTCACGACGAAAGTCACGATGGCGATGGCGGCATCGTCACGCGAAATGACAAATAGGCGCTTGAAGGCCGAGAAATCAAACAAGCCGAAAACCGGCACGATGATCAACGCCGCCAACACCGAACGCGGCAGGTAATACAAAAGATCCGCCAGGAAAATCAGGCTGAACAACACGCACAGCGCGCTGAACAAAGTCGACCAGGCGCTGGTGGCACCCGCATACAGATTCAGCGCCGAACGCGAGAAAGAACCGCTGACCGGGAACGCACCACTGAAACCACTCGCCACCTTGGCCAAACCCTGGCCTATCAATTCCTGGTTTTCATCCCAGCGCTCGCGACGCTTGCGTGCCAGTACGCGGCAACTCGACATCGCTTCGGTAAAGCTGATCAAAGCCAGCACCAAAGCCGCCGACCACAAATCGCGATGGTGCTCGAATGGAATCGCCGCAGGCAGCGCCAGCGGCGGCAAACCCTTGTCGATATCGCCGACGATGGCGGCTCCGGTCGCCGAGTAACCAACCGCCCAGCTGAGGAAAGTACCAAGTATCGTCACCAGCAAGATGCCGGGGAAGCGCGGAAAGAAACGCTTGCTTGCCAGCAGCAGGATCAGCGTACCGAAGCCGAAAGCACTGGTCATCAGCATGATGGAAGGCGCATCCATGACACGTGTCACCACCTTGCCGATATCAGCCACGAACAGATCCGGCACACCGATCAAAGCCGGCAACTGCGACATCATGATGATGATCGCCGCCGCATTGATAAAACCGATGATGACCGGTTGCGACACCAGGTTGGACAGGCGCCCAAGCCGGAACGCACCGAGCGCGAATTGAATCACGCCGGTATAGATAGACAACCAGATCGCCAGCGTCACCCATTGCATGCTGGCCGGTGCCGCCATCGGTGACAGCGAGCCAAACACCAGCAAGCTGGTCAGCGCCGCCGGCCCGACCGCGAGCAAGGCGGATGAACCCCACAGGATGCCGATCACGCTAGGCAACAAGGCCGCATACAAACCCGTCGCCGCCGGCATACCGGCCAGCGTCGCATACGCTACCGCCTGCGGAATCAATACCAGGCCCACGCTGATACCGGCCCAGGCATCACTCTTGAGTGAAGCAACTGTCGGCCGCGGCCAGTTCAGGAAGGGGAAGAAACGCTTGATGTCAAAACTCATGATGAAAAACTATGTCCTGAAAGATGGTGCCCATCAAATCAATATGTGCCAAACCCGGCTTGCCGTAATGCAATAGCTGCCTCGTTTTACCGCAAGAATCACGGCGCGTACAATAGCCGCATGGATATCACCCTGCCCGAGCTGGAAGAAGCGATCAACTACTGGCGTGCGCTGCGTCCGTCCATGGGCGAAGAACGTGCGTTATCGCCAGAGGTGAACGATCTGGCGAAATTGTATGCACTCATGATCTTCCATCAACAAAGGTCCACGCCGTTTGAATCCCTCGATACGGTAAGCCGCCAATTAATAGAAACCTGGCGCAAGCAAACCGCCTGAACTATATCAACCAAGAGCCATATGCCGCGCCTGGCGTTGCAATACGGTTTGCTCCGCCTTGTGCACGGCCTGCGTCTTCAGCTTGGTATTAGCCTGCCCCGCATAATCGCTGCGCAATACTTCTGCCGCAGCTTCCTCATCCATACCCTCGGTGACCAGCCATTGCCGCACCAGTACCGCCAGTCGTTCCAGGGCGATCCGATTGGTCGCATCGGTGGTCGCATACAGCCAGTTCGATAAACGCATGAAGTTGGCGAATGGTGTATCCCGCAGGATCAACGGCAAGGTATGTGCAAAGCGTCCGGAGTTGGCAATCAAATCCCAGTAACGTGCGAAACGCACCAGTTGCTGCATCTCATTGAAGTCGATGCGATCAGTGGCGAGGATGGTGTAGGGCGGATGCGGATCGAACACCAGGCCATACTCTTGCGTATGACGGATGATAGGCGTGCCGCGCAAACGCTTGAGGATGCCGAACTGGATTTCATGTGGCCCCAGTTCCAGCAGGCGATCGAAGCCACGCGCAAAACTGGCGATATCTTCACCCGGCAAACCGGCGATCAGGTCGACGTGCAAATGCGCATGCGAGTTTTCGCATAACCAGCGGATGTTCTCCGCGGCTTTTTCATTATTCTGTTTACGGCTGACCAGGGTTTGCACTTCCGGATTGAAACTCTGGATACCGATTTCAAACTGCAGCGTACCGGGCGGGAATTTCTTGATGCCTTCTTTCAAGGCGTCCGGCAAATGATCGGGCACCACTTCAAAGTGCGCATACACCGGATCTTCCGGATGCGCCTCCAGCTTGTCGAGGAAGAACTGCATGATCTTCAGGCTGGATTTGATATTCAGGTTGAAGGTGCGATCAACGAACTTGAACAGGCGCGCGCCGCGTGCATGCAGGGTTTCCAGCTCACCGAGGAATTGATCGAGATCGAAGGGCCAGGCCGTCTTGTCCAGTGCGGACAGGCAGAATTCGCATTTGAACGGACAGCCGCGCGACGCTTCCACATACAGGGTGCGGTTCTTGATGTCTTCATCTGAATACAGGCCATACGGCATATTCAGTTCGGCCAGCGGCGGTTGCACCCCGGCATGGATTTTCATCAGCGGCTTGGGGCCGTGCAGAATCTGTTTGCACAACTGCGGGAAAGTCACATCGCCCCAGCCGGTGATCAGGTAATCGGCCTGCTGCACGATGGCCTGTTCCGACGATTCATACGAAACTTCCGGGCCGCCCAGCACAATCACCACTTCCGGCGCCACGCGTTTGAGCAGGGCGACCAGCTTGGTGGTTTCTTCCACATTCCAGATATAGACGCCAAAACCGATGATGCGCGGCTTGCCCTGCAAGAGCTTTTCCGCCATATCGGTGGTGCGCGCGCCGATCACGAATTCCTGCAAATGCGTGACGTCCTGCAAGTCGCCCATATTGGCTTGCAGGTAGCGCAAACCCAGGGATGCATGCGTGTAGCGGGCGTTCAGCGTGGAAAGCAGTATGGTCATGAGGCAAAGACAACAAGGAAACAGCCATTGTACGCCGCTATATCGGCATCGCCCACCCGCGCTGCCGTCGCTGGCAATGCCCGGCGGCGAGGCAGGATAAAAGCTGCTCTTATGACATGATCAGACTAGTCGGCATCGTTAGACCTGGGGCGAGGCGGCGCCTTGAACGGATGGATGCTGTACTTCTCGCCGAATGTGTCGCAATCATTGGCGCGCTTGTGCCAGGTCTGTTCCGTGATCAGATAGGTGCTGCCGCCGATGTCGTACTCCGTTTTGACGGTGTCCCTTCCCAGGCGCAGGCTGCGCCTGGCGGTCGTGAGCCCTGCGGCCCGCCAGTCCGCGCTGAGGCTGCCATCCCAGAGCATCAGCGTTTGCTCTTCCAGCCAATGGACCCAGACGTAGCCATCGGAGGGATCATCCGTCCGTTCATAGCCGATGAGGCAGAAACGATTGATCCGGTCGTTTTTCTGTTCGGAGGCGATGAGGGTTTTCAGGGTAATGATCGGGTCGCGATGATAGGCGCTTTGGGATACGGTGAACCTGGTGTACGGGGTCGGATCGAATGGCCGGGATGGGGCATGATCATCGGCGCTGGCCGGATTGAAGATCAGCAGCATGACAGCAAAAAGACTTGATTTCATGGCGGGGCCCAGCGGTGAAAGTCGAGCTGATTTGCCCTGACTGGCAAGATGATCTCGTAATCTGATGAAATGCGCTCTTATAATGGTCCGGCTTGCGCACATATGCAGCAGGCAACATCGACCATCACGCGCACCCATGACATCACTTCCCCATTTCCTGCGCTACGCTGCCTGCCTCCTCCTGTGCCTGAGCGCTGCAGCCCATGCTGACTCACGTATCTCCGAAGTAAGCAAGGACGCCTGCAATAACATGCGTGAACAAGGCGTATTGCAAAAAGACGCGCCCGTCACCTGCGCGCAATTACGCATCGTCCATTTCTCTTATCTCGACTTTGACGGCAAGCTGCGCAACGATGGTGAGATCATGGTGCTGGCTGCAGTGGCGGAACATGTGCAAGCCATCTTCGATACCCTGCTGCAACGCAAGTTCGCGATTGCCCGCGCCCGCCTGATGCAACATTATCGCGGCGACGATGCAGCCGCCATGCGCGACAACAATACTTCCGCCTTCAATGACAGGCGCATCACCAACGGCAAGGCAGCTTCCTTGCATGCCTATGGTGTGGCGATCGATATCAACCCGGTGCAAAATCCCTTCCTGCAATTCGAGGCCGATGGCAAAGCCAGCTACAGTCCGCCGAACGGCAGCAAGTACGCGAATCGACTGGCCGTGCGACCGGGCAAGGCAGCGCGCCAGGGCATGGCGGAAGATGTAGTGGAAGTCTTTGCCCGGCATGGCTTCCTGGGTTGGGGCGGCAACTGGGATGCACCTATCGACTACCAGCACTTCCAGGTCAATCGCGCATTGGCGGAGCGCATGGTCGCCTTGCCGGTGGCGGAAGCGCGCAAGGTTTTTAACGCTTATGTAGAGCGTTATCGTAGCTGCGTACAAAGCCGCAAAGATATGAATCGCGCAAGCGCCCAGGCCGCGTGTGCAACTTCGCTGGAACGCAGCGGTCAATAAGCACACAGCATATGCATGGAAAACTTGACGAAGCCGCACAGTGAGTGTGTACTCTCATCAAGGTAAAACCAAAATAGAACAACAAGCAGCAAACAATTTCGGAGACTTTATACATGCTGATCAATTGCGTCGCCTACCAGGACGGCAATAAACTATCCGACATCCCGATTGAAGAAATCAGCGATTACCTGCAACGCCCGGACTGCTTCGTCTGGGTTGCACTCAAAGATGCCGAGCCGGCGGAGCTGGCCCAGATGCAGGAAGAATTCAATCTGCATGAACTGGCCGTCGAAGATGCACGCAACGGCCATCAACGTCCAAAGATCGAGGAATACGGTGATTCACTGTTTACAGTCGTGAAAACGGCGGAAATGATAGATGGTGAATTGCATATAGGTGAGATCGACATCTTCACCGGCAAGAACTACGTCCTGTCGGTCCGCAATCGCAGCAACCAGGGTTTCCTCGGCGTGCGCGCACGCTGCGAACAGGAACCGGAACAATTGCGCAAAGGCTCGGCCTTCGTGTTGTACGCACTGATGGATGCGGTGGTGGACCGATACTTCCCGGTGGTAGAAAGCCTGGAAGCCGAACTGGAAACGATTGAAGGCAAGATCTTCGACAAGGGCCTGGCGCGGCTGAACATCGAACGCCTGTACGACCTGAAACGCCAGGTCGTCATGCTCAAGCACGTGGTTGCACCCTTGATGGAAGCGGTCGGCAAATTGTCCGGCGGCCGCGTCCCGGCCTTGTGTGAAAGCACCCGCGATTACTTCCGTGACGTCGGCGATCACCTGTACCGCATCAATGCGTTGACGGATGCAATCCGCGATACGGTTGCCACCGCGATCCAGGTGAACCTGTCGATGGTAACGATTGAAGAGAGTGAAGTGAACAAGCGGCTGGCCGCATGGGCCGCCATCTTCGCGGTCGCCACCGCCTTCTTCGGGCTGTGGGGCATGAACTTCAAGTTCATGCCGGAACTGGACTGGAAGTATGGCTATCCGGTTGCGGTGTTATTGGTAATCGGCGTCTGCGGCTACCTGTATTACCGCTTCAAGAAATCCGGCTGGTTGTAGCTGGCTGTAGCTGCCTATAGCGGCAACTTTTCGCCCAGCTTAACGTGTGGTGCCGCGGCTGACGCTATCGAGCATGCTGAGCGCGACCGCTTCCGCCACGCGGATACCGTCAATCGCCGCCGACATGATGCCGCCCGCATAACCGGCGCCTTCACCGGCCGGGAACAGGCCGCGTGTATTCAGGCTCTGCAAATCATTGTCGTTGCGCTTGATGCGTATCGGCGATGAGGTCCGCGTTTCAACACCCGTCAACACCGCATCCGCCATCGAAAAACCCTTGATCTGTTTTTCAAAGGCGGGCAATGCTTCGCGTATCGCTTCGATCGCATACGAAGGCAGCGAAGTATTCAGGTCGCCCAGTTTCACGCCCGGTTTGTACGACGGCAAAACCGAACCGAAAACTGTCGAAGGACGGTCTGCGATAAAGTCGCCGACCAGCTGGCCTGGCGCATCATAATTGCCGCCACCCAGTTCAAATGCACGCGTTTCCCATTGCCGCTGGAATTCCATCCCGGCCAGGGCATGGCCCGGATAATCCGCCGGCGTAATACCAACCACGATACCGGCATTCGCATTGCGCTCATTGCGTGAATACTGGCTCATGCCATTGGTTACGACACGACCCGGCTCCGAAGTCGCTGCCACCACGGTACCGCCCGGGCACATGCAGAAGCTGTAGACCGAACGACCATTCTTGGCGTGATGCACCAGTTTGTAATCGGCGGCGCCGAGGATTTCATTGCCGGCATTCGGACCAAAACGGCAACGATCAATCAGCGATTGCGGATGCTCGATGCGGAAGCCCATCGAAAATGGCTTCGGTTCTATATACACGCCGCGCGCATGCAGCATCTGGAAAGTGTCACGTGCGCTGTGACCGATGGCCAGCACCACGTGATCGGTGGCGATATGCGTGCCGTCCGCCAGCTTCAGGCCGCGTACCTGGCCGTCTTCAATTTCAATATCGTCGACCTTGCTCTGGAAACGGAATTCGCCGCCCAGTTCTTCGATCGACGCGCGCATCAACTCCACCATTTTCACCAGGCGGAACGTACCGATATGCGGCTTGCTGACGTACATGATTTCATCCGGCGCATCGGCCTTGACGAATTCGGTCAGGACCTTGCGACCGTAATGCTTGGGATCCTTGACCTGGCTCCACAGCTTGCCGTCCGAGAACGTGCCGGCACCGCCTTCGCCAAATTGCACATTCGATTCCGGATGCAATTCGCGCTGACGCCATAAACCGAAAGTGTCTTTGGTCCGTTCGCGCACGGCCTTGCCGCGCTCAAGGATGATGGGATTGAAACCCATCTGCGCCAGGATCAGGCCGGCAAAAATACCGCAAGGACCGGTGCCGATGACGACCGGACGCATTTTCAGGCCGACCGGTGCCTTGGCAACAAAGTGGTAACTGGTATCAGGTGTGACGCCGACATGGCGATTGCCGGCCAGGCGCTTTTGCACCTTCGCTTCATTCTTTACTTCCACATCCAGTGTGTAGACGAGTGTGATCGCACTTTTTTTGCGCGCATCATAGCCACGACGAAATATCGTAAAGGCAATCAAATCATCTGCAGCAACACCCAGGCGCGCGAGTACCGCGGCTTTGAGGTCTTCTTCTTGATGGTCGAGTGGGAGTTGAACGTCGGTCAATCGCAACATGCTTGTTTCCAGCCAGGCCCTGTAAAAAACTGTGCTGCCGCCAGGGTCGTGTCGGTCGGCAGCGCGCTATTTTACTCCAGCCGTTTTTATCCAATGCAGCCATGCGGCAAATCCCCGAATAAAACCCTGCGCGTAAAGCTCCCTGCAGCGCTCCCAAGAGCAGGCAAGTTGACGGTTTGGCCACGCTTTTGCCGCATTTAACAATCTGTTGCACTCCCGCCCAGCAGCACCGATGTGAAAAATCCTCGCCTATTACCTGAACTTCCGTCTATGGGAACCGTGCCAAACCCGCAAAAATCGGCCGATTCCCGCGCCGGACCTCGCTTCCGGCCTTGTTGACGCATGGAAACTAATTGTTTATGGTGGCTGGACAAGGCTGCAGCGGCTGGTCTGGTCTTGTGGCAATCGCTCTATACGCATTAAAAATCGCCGTTAATAACAAAGATTCACAAAGATTCGAAAAGAAATTAAATAGACGTTCACAGAACGCTTAACAGCAGAGACAGCAAGGAGGGTGCACATGGCCACACATAGCACGCAATCCGCCATTCCCATTCATGGCGAATCACTGGAGTACCTGGCATTCACGCTGGGTCACGAAGAGTACGGCGTTTCCATCCAAAAAGTGCAAGAACTGCGCGGCTATGACGCCGTCACACAAATTGCCAACGCGCCGGAATTCATCAAGGGCGTAGTCAACCTGCGCGGCATCATCGTTCCCATCATCGATATGCGTATCAAGTTCAATCTTGGTACGCCGACCTATGACCAGTTCACGGTTGTCGTCATCCTCAATATCAACAATCGTGTCGTTGGGATGGTGGTCGACAGTGTGTCCGACGTCATCACGCTGACGCCGGAGCAAATCAAGCCGGCACCGGAAATGGGTGGCGCAGTCGACACCAATTATCTGGTCGGCCTCGGTACCGTCGATGAACGCATGCTGATCCTGGTCGATATCGACCGCCTGATGTCCAGCAATGAGATGGGCCTGATCCAGCAACACGCGGCGTAATTCTGCTTGCGGCCACTCGCAGTCCATCCAGCCGGATGGGCGCGCGCCTGTATACCCGTCATCAGAAACACTTCAGCCGCTGCCGCCCATTGCTGCTCCTATAACAAGCCACTTGTTTGAGAGAATCATGTTGAAGAACCTAAGCATCAAATCCCTGCTCCTGACCGTCATGAGCATATTGTCCGTTTTGCTGATCGGTACCGGCATACTCGGCCTGACGTCTTTATCCGCTACCAATGACGCCTTGAAAACCGTGTACGAAGACCGTACCGTCGCATTGGGTGAGTTGAATACCGTCATCACGCAGCTGACCATCAACCAGCTCGACCTCGCGGCATCCATCTATGGCGATCCGAACCTGGTCCTGCCGAAAATGGATGCAATCGAAAAGCGCACGAAGACGATAGAAAGCACCTTCGCCGCTTATGCGCAGACCCAGCTCACCGCCGAGGAAAAAACCCTGGCGGAAAAATTCAGCGCCGATTACAAGAAATTCGTCGATAAGGCACTGGTGCCGGCCATCGCCGCATCACGCGGCGGCAATGTCTTGCGCGTGACCGAGATCGTGAACGAAACGATGGAAGGATTGATATTGCCGGTACGCGCCGATGTCACCGGCCTGATCGATATCCAGTTACAGGAAGCGAAGCGCGAGTTCGAAGCGTCGCAGGCCCGCTTTGCACTGGTGCGGAATATTTCGATCGCAGCGATTATCTTCGGCGTCCTGATCGCCGCCTTCATGGCCTTCTGGTTGCTGCGCCTGATCGTGCGCCCGTTGCGCGAAGCGGTCGATGTTGCGCGCAGTGTGGCGGCCGGCGACCTGACACAACAGATACAGGTGCATTCCAGCAATGAAACCGGACAGCTGCTGCAAGCCATCAAGGATATGAACGACAGCCTGGCACAAACCGTCAGCGCGGTACGCCACGGCACCGAAACAATTACCGTCGCGTCCGGCGAGATAGCGTCCGGCAATGCCGACCTTTCCAGCCGTACCGAAGCACAAGCCGGCTCATTGGAAGAGACCGCCAGCTCGATGGAGGAACTGACATCCACCGTGCGTCAGAATGCCGACAATGCGCGGCAAGCCAATCAGCTGGCGGCTTCCGCATCCGAAGTCGCCGTGAAGGGCGGCGTAGTGGTGGCGGAAGTGGTGCACACCATGGGCTCTATCCAGGATAGCTCGCGCAAGATTGTCGACATCATCGGCGTCATCGACGGCATCGCTTTCCAGACCAATATCCTGGCACTGAATGCCGCGGTCGAAGCGGCCCGCGCCGGCGAACAGGGGCGCGGCTTTGCGGTCGTCGCCGCCGAAGTACGCAACCTGGCGCAACGCTCGGCTGCGGCCGCGAAGGAAATCAAGGTCTTGATTGGTGACTCGGTCGACAAGGTGGAAGCGGGCAGCAAGCAGGTTACCCAGGCCGGCGAGACTATGGATGAGATCGTCAGCAGCGTGCGGCGCGTGACCGACATCATGGCCGAGATCACTGCCGCCAGCCAGGAACAGACTTCCGGCATTGAACAGATCAACCAGGCCATTACGCAGATGGATGAAATGACGCAGCAGAATGCTGCGTTGGTCGAACAGGCGGCGGCAGCAGCGGCCTCACTGCAGCAGCAGGCGAACGAGCTGTCGCAAGTGGTCGGCGTATTCAAACTGAGCGGGGCCGAACAAGTTCCTGCACGCGAAGTGCACAGCTATACCGCAGAAGTACCGCCACAAGTCGAAAGCAGGCCGGCGCCGAAAGCATTGGCGACACCCGCCGCCAGCCCGAAGCCACAGAAAGTCATGAGCACCGATCGCAGCGGTGATGATTGGGAGGAATTCTAAACTGCGGTTCGAAACACCAGCTCTAAACAGGCGTTGACATGATGCCGCTGCAATTCAAAAGCAGCGGCATCGTGTCACACAACTGTCATTAAAACCCGTATTTCCATCCCCATTCACTACGGCACAGATGCAGGCTGTAGCGTATCTGCACCAATCCCCAGCCAAAGCGACACTCTCAATTGTTCTTGCACGCGTATTGATGGACAATAGCGCGCGTAGCTCGTGGAACGCTTCTTGCAGATTGATGTCGGACTCAAGCAAGCCTGAATTAACTCATCCCTTTTGCCTTTAGATTCAACATGACCAAATTGAGCAAGACCCCAGCATCGTCGGACAAGCCTGCATTCCTCGTCAGAAATTCCCCGGTACACGGTCGCGGCGTATTCGCGACACGCAATATCAAGGCGGATTCCTTGTTGCTCGAATATGAAGGCGAGCGCATCAGCGATAAGGAAGCACTGAAGCGCCACGGCACCGATCCGGAAAATCCGTATCACACCTTCTTCTTCAGCCTCGAAAACGGAAAAATGATCGATGGTGGTGCAGACGGCAGCGATGCACGTTGGATCAACCACGCTTGCGAACCGAATTGCGAAGCGCGCGAAGAAAAAGGCCGCGTCTTCATTTACACACTGCGCGATATCAAACGCGGTGAAGAATTCAATTACGACTACGGCCTGATCGTCGAAGACCGCCAGACCAAGGCCTTGAAGAAAGCATACGAATGCCGCTGCGGTGCGGAAAGCTGCCGCGGCACCATGCTGGCACCGAAGGAAAAGAAAGCTTCCAAAAAGAAAAAGAAGAGCAGCAAGAAGAAAGACAAATAAAAAACGGAGCCCTGGGCTCCGTTTTTTATTGCAGTAGTTACTTCGTGGTTAGCTGAAGTATTTCAAACCTGCGATACCGGAAACAATCAGCATGATGCAGAGGATGCGCACCACGGTGACCGCATCACCCAGCAGGACCATGCCGAGGATCACGGTGCCAACGGTACCGATACCGGTCCACACTGCATAGGCAGTTCCTACCGGCAGGGTCTTCATCGCCACGCCCAGTAGCGCGACACTGATAACCATCGCCACCACCGTACCGACGGTGGGCCAGAGCCGGGTAAAACCCTCGGTGTACTTGAGGCCGATCGCCCAGCCAATTTCAAACAAACCCGCAATAACCAGAATAATCCAAGACATGGTTCTATTTCCTATAGTGTCGAGGCCGTCCTCAATCGATGGTGGAGCGGTGGGGTCGTCCCCACTTCCTTTATTCTTTTTGAATTTAGCGGCCCGGCACATGGCTAGCTGCGGCGCCGATAAGGATGCATAAGCGGCATCGCTTTTTAATCAGCCCGTGGATATTAGCAAATATTGTAAAAGTGCACCGGGGCTGAAAATGCATTCCAGCCGGTCGAAACGGGCCTGACTGACATACCTGGAAAGAATTTGTTCGCGGAAAACGACAAAAATGAAAGCAGTATGTAAGCAGTTACTGTGTTTTAGAGGCTTGCTGTAAGGGACTTTGGCGGCAGAAAAGTTGCCATATATGAATATTCTATATCTGATATGCGAAAAGGAAATTGGTGCGACGCGACAAACCTTCATATACTTCAGTTGTCTCCTCTATGTCTCCTCCTTTGATATAGATTTAGCCCGCCACCTGCGCGGGCTTTTTTTTGCCCAAGAATAACTGATTCGGCTGCTTCGTTCAATTTCGCGCAGCAAATCACTGACATATCAAAACGCCTATTTTTGCTGGTATTCACATTGGGAATATCGGATATCAGAAAAGGAAAGTAGCCTGCAAGCAGCACTCTCCCTATACTTCAGTTGTCTCCTCTATGTCTCCTCCTTTGATATAGATTCAGCCCGCCTCCTTTGAGCGGGCTTTTTTTTGCCTGTCGCCCGGACAGCGGCAGCCAGCCTCATTCTGCCTGGCCTGCCTTGCTCGAATTTATTCGAATCTACTTCTTCGGACCCTTGTAGCAAAAGCAATCCACCGTATGATCGTTCACCAGGCCGATCGCTTGCATATACGCATAGATAATTGTCGATCCGACAAATTTGAAGCCGCGTTTCGCCAGGTCCTTCGACAATTGATCCGATAAAGCTGTCTTTACCGGTGCCTGCCTGATATTTTCCCAACGGTTCTTGATCGGCTTGCCGCCGACATACGCCCACAAATAAGGATCCAGCCCGCCGACTTCATCGCGCAGGCGCAGGTAAGCCTGTGCATTGCCTATGGTGGCGGCGACTTTCAGCTTGTTGCGTATGATGCCGGGGTTGGCCAGCAGCTCCGCCACTTTCTTCGCATCGTAGCGGGCGATTTTTTCCGCATCCCACTGATCGAAGGCCGCGCGATACGTTTCACGCTTATTCAATACCGTCAGCCAGCTCAGTCCGGCTTGCGCACCTTCCAGGTTGAGCATTTCAAACAGACGCGTTTCATCGTGGCAGGGCACGCCCCACTCTTCATCGTGGTAGGCAACATAAAGGGCACTATCAGGATTCACCCAGCTGCAACGTGTACGTGTCATGATTACTCCAAATGGATTGCGCGGAACTGCATTAGCGAAGACGGCATTATCGCCGATCACAAAGTTTTGCTTTAAACGCGATTCCAGCTTGAGAAAATTCCTCCCTTGATCAAGAATGGCGCCTTCCGCAATGGCATCCTTGCACCGCATCCACCATAGCCCCGCCCCATGTACACAGCCGCTTACAATCTGACCCACCGCATGATTCCTTCACAGACGGGAAGCGCAGATGCCTGAGCTGAGCAAATATACGGTGGCCATCGTCGGCGGCGGCCCGGCCGGCCTGATGGCGGCAGAGGTCTTGATCGCACAAGGTGTACAGGTTGATCTCTATGATGCGATGCCATCGGTAGGACGCAAATTCCTGCTGGCCGGCAAGGGCGGCATGAACCTGACGCATACCGAAGCCAAGCCTGGCTTCATCGCGCGCTACGGTGCACGCGCCGCACAGATCGAAGCAATGCTGCAGGATTTCGATCCCGATGGCTTGCGCAACTGGGTGCATGGACTCGGCATACAAACATTCGTCGGCAGCTCCGGCCGTGTCTTCCCGACCGATATGAAAGCCGCGCCTTTACTGCGCGCCTGGCTCAAGCGCTTGCGCGACGCTGGCGTGCGCTTCCATATGCGGCATCGCTGGCTGGGCTGGGATGAAGCAGGCAAACTGCGCTTCAGCACCACACAAGACGAATTACGCATCCAGCCGGACGCGGTGGTACTGGCGCTGGGTGGCGGCAGCTGGGCGCGCCTTGGTTCCGATGGCAAATGGCTGCCGGTGCTGCAACAGCAAGGCATCCAGAGTGCGCCCTTGCAGGCCGCCAATTGCGGTTTCGAAGTGGAATGGAGCGCGCATTTCCGTGAGCGCCATGCCGGCCAGCCGGTCAAGCCGGTAGTAGCCGGTTATCGGGATAACCAGGGCCAACTGCAGCAAAGGCAGGGTGAATTCGTCATCAGCGAGAGCGGGGTCGAGGGCAGCCTGGTCTATGCCTTGTCCTCCGCCTTGCGCGAACAGATCAATGCCGATGGCTCTGCCACACTCACCCTTGACCTTGCACCCGGCAAGTCGGCGGAACGCGTACTGGAAGAAGTTGCGCATCCACGCGGCTCGCGTTCGATGGCCAGCCATTTGCAAAGCAAGGTCGGCATTGCCGGAGTGAAGGCGGGACTGCTGCACGAATACTTATCGAAAGAAGATTACACGCATCCGGACAAACTGGCGGCAGCGATCAAGGCCTTGCCGCTGCGCCTGCTGGCAGCGCGCCCTATCGATGAAGCAATCAGCAGCGCCGGCGGTGTCATGTTTGAAGCGCTGGATGAGCACTTGATGGCGCGCAGGATGCCGGGCGTATTTTGCGCCGGTGAAATGCTGGATTGGGAAGCGCCCACCGGTGGTTACCTGTTGACCGCCTGTTTCGCCAGCGGCCGCACTGCAGGCCGGGGCGTACTCAACTGGCTGCAGGCGCAGGCCTGAGATTCCCGACCGCAGCTTGGCTAGACCAGATCCCTGTCCTTCAATTCTTTTTTAACGTAGGCATAGAAGACCGGTGCCGCAATCACGCCGGGAATGCCGAAGATGGATTCCATCACCAGCATCGCCATCAATAATTCCCAGGTACGGGCATCGATGTGCTGGCCAATAATTTTCGCGTTCAAAAAATATTCCAGCTTGTGTATCACCATCAGGAAGACCAGTGAACCAAGCGCGGTATGCAGCGAATGCGAGAGGCCGATGATCACCAGTATCGTGTTGGAAATCAGGTTGCCTATCACCGGCAACAAACCAACCAGGAAAGTCACGACCACCATGGTCTTGCGCAAGGGCAGCTCAATGCCAGCCAGCGGCAGGACCACAATCAGGTAAATGCCGGTCAGCGCAGCATTGATCGCGGCTATCCTTACCTGTGCAAACACGATATTGCGGAAAGCATTGTGCAGGGCCACTACACGCGCATGCATCGCCGCCGCCAGCGGCTTATAGACACGCATCGTGGTGGTGTCGTACAAACCCGCCATCGCACCGATGATCATGCCGATCAGGATATGCGCGAGGACGCGACCGGCTTCGCTGCCCATGGTGCGTGCTTCCAATGCATGCGAACGCAGCCAGCCGGTAATCATCGTGCGCAAGGCTTCGGCATCGACCGGGATGTAAGTTGCGATCCATGCCGGGATCTGGCTGCGCGACGCTTCCAGGATATCCGCCATCTTTTGCAGCAAAACTGAAATCCGCCCGGCATCGCTGCGGAAGAAGGTGATCGCGCCCCAGATCAATATCGTCAATGCCGCCACGATCAACACACTCAGCAAGGCCACCGCCGCCACCTGCCCTTTATGCCCGACCAGTTCGCGTCCCATCTTCGGCGCCAGCAACTGCACCAGCGAATACACCAGCAAACCCGAGAACAGGGCTGCCAGCAAATGCTGATGCATGACCAGCCACAAGGCGATGGCCGCCAGCACATAGGAAGCTGTTACGACATGGGAATTCTTGATAGGAGTCTGCATAGTAGGCGGCGTGGGATCGGTGCTTTACTTTACAGGAATCGGATTGCTGCGCGGCACCGGCACTGCCGTCACACCATTCTTCGGACTGCCGTCTATCAATTTATCGGAGTAGGTCAGGTAGACCAGCGTATTGCGGACCGGATCGACGAAGCGCACGATATGCAGGCGCTTGAAGAGGATGGACTGGCGCTCGGAGAAGACATCTTCCTGCTGCGGCAATTTACCCTTGAAACTCAGGGTATCGCCCACCTGGCGGCAGGCGATCGACGCATCCGCCGTATCTTCGGCCAGGCCAACCGTGCCACTGACGCCACCGGTACGCGCGCGCGACACGAAGCAGGATACGCCGACCACCTTCGGATCGTCATAGGCTTCAATCACGATGCGGTCGTTCTTGCCGAGGAAGCGGAAAGCGGTGCTGACTTCGCCGATCTGCTGTGCATGCAAGGGTAATGCCGCAAAAGCGGAGCTTGCCAAAATGATGCCTGCCAGTATTGTTCGCATACGTTTTCCTTTCGTGTGAATCATGCAGACAGAGTACGCATATCGTTGCTAACTGCACAGTAACAAGTGTATTTATTGTTCCGGCCGGCAAATTGCAAAAACAGCGAACAGATGCGCTCCGGAAAGCAAAATGTAATAATCCCGCATCTCCCCAACACTTCTACAGGAAGCCACCATGATTCTCGAACTCGTCGATCTTCGCATCCACCCAGGCCAGCAAACCGAATTTGACGCTGCCGTGCAGCGCGGCCTGGAGCAAGTTATCGGCAAAGCCAAAGGCTATCAATCACACGTCATCAACAAATGCATAGAAACACCGGAACGCTATGTGATCCAGATTTACTGGGCGACACTGGAAAATCATACCGTTGATTTCCGCGGCTCGCCGGCTTTCCAGGAATGGCGCGCCATCGTCGGCCCGTTCTTTGCATCGCCACCAGTCGTCGAACACTTCAACATCCTGTCGAAATCAGCCTGAGTCTTTAACAGGCGTTAACGCCAGGCGACAAAAAAGCCTCGCTCTGTTTTGACAGCAGCGAGGCTTTTTTTATCAACTGAATTCAGGCATCAGCCTTTTTCCGGGTGATAGCTTTTGAAGTTTTCTGCGTAATCACGGAAGTTCTCGCGCAACATCTTTTCAAATTCGTTACGGAAGTAAGCAATCGCCGGCTCCAGTTCGGATTTGAAGGCCGCGGCATTCGGCGCATCAACCGAAGCGGTAAATGCATTGAAACGTGCCGCCGCGTACATCATTGCCGCACACACCTGGCCGCGCTCTGCGCCCTTGCAATTTTCATTCGCCAGATGGATGAAGGTGTCGGCCACATCCCAGAATTTGGCATTTGGATCCGGTGCTTTGCTGGTAGGACGGGTGACGTCCCTTGCATTGAAATTGTCGTCGCTCATGATTTAAAGGTAATGTTTGATTGTAAATAGTGCGTATTCATTTGCTGAAAGCATGACATGTTTACAGCCAAAATAAATGCCGCTTTCTTGCGTGTGCAGCACTATAGCTCAAAAATGGCAAAGCGCTCGCCCGGCAGCTCAAGAAGCCGGATCGCTCTTCAGCTCGCCGCCGGAGCCAGCGCCACGAATTCCCCGTGCAATTTTCCCGCCTGTTGCCCGTCATATTCCAGCACCGAACTGACCGCAATACGGGCCCGCCCCTTGCGCGCCAGCGTGCGCAGGAAGCGCGGCCAGTCTGCGTCCGGCTCCAGGTAGGAACGGGCGGTAAAGCTGCCTGCGATAGGCAGCTCATACTGCATCGTATTACTCTGGATCACCAGGCGACTGCTGATGCCCTCATGCTGCAAACGTACATGCAGCAAAGACCAGGCCGCCAATATCGCCACTGCGGACGCGCTGCCGCCGAAGATGGTTTCCTGATGATTGATATTCGGCGGCAGCGGTGCCGTCAGGATCACGCCTTCCGGCTGCGCATCGACCACATCCACCTGCATCGCCTGCGACAAGGGAATGTGATCGTATAAATACTGCCGCAATATCTGTTGCTCCAAGCTCTGCTCCTTGCGCTTACCAACGATCCGGCTTCACTGCCATGGATCGTAAGTGCCGATGCTCCACAAACGTCCTTCAAGGTCGCGGCAACTGAAACCGCGCCCGCCATAATCTTCAAATTTGATATCGATCACGATCTCGGCACCGGCGGCCTGCGCCCGTTCATAAACCTGGTCGGCATCCGCCACGATCAGGTAGGGGCTTTGCGTTTCATCGCCGCCGATCTCATCGGGCTGGCGGATCAGCTTGCCCCATTCACTCTCCGCCACAACGGAACCGATCATGAGCATGCCACCACCCAGGACCAGTTGCGCATGGGCGACGCTGCCGTCCGGATTGGTATACACCGCCTGTTTTTCAAAACCAAAGACTTCGCACAACCAGTCTATCGCCGCCAGCGCATCGCGATAACGCAGGCAGGGAATCACTGTCGATCTGGTCGCTACTGCAGATTTGCTCATGATGGTCTCCTCAGGTTTGCACTATGACAGGTGACAACATCAGCTTGCCACAGTTCCTCAGCGATTACTGCCGATGCGGGCAATTTGCCGGTCATGCCATTTGGCAAGCAAGATCACCGCGATCATTGCGCCGATGAAAGCCATGCACATATCGGATTGCGTATCCCACTGGTCGCCCTGCGTACCAAGGAATTCATCCGCCCCTTGCCCCATGATGACGGCAGCCCACCATTCAATCAATTCATACCAGGCGCTGATCGCCATCGCGACGCAGATCGACAGGAAGGCGACCATTTTCCTGCCCGTAACAAAATGCCGGCGCACGAAGATTTCCTTCGCGACCAGGGCCGGCACCAGGCCCTGCCACAGATGCCCGAGCTTATCGTAAGGATTGCGCGCCAGACCAAGCAGATCCTGCACCCAGAAACCGACCGGCACATGCGCGTAGGTATAAGTACCGCCAACGATCAGGATCAGCGCATGCAGGAAAATCAGGAAGTACAAAAGGGGAGTCAGCGGAAAGCGCTGATAAGTGCAAGCCAGCAAAGGCAGGGCGATCAGGACCGGCATGACTTCCATCAGCCAGGTCAGGCGGTCATGCGGGTTGATGAAGGAAACGGCGAGTGCAACAAGCACAAGGGCGGCGCCCAGCAATAAAGGACGGACCGAAATAGGGTGAGTGTTATTCATTTGTGCGTTGATTTTCCCGCTATGTATGACTTGTTGACAAGAGTCTACCCCGCCGCGACGGCTTGCCACTATTAAAATGGCATCGCTACCCATTTAACGGAAGGCAAACTATAATACGCCGCGAAGTCACCGCTTCGTATGGCTGCCGTACGAATGCCCGAATCACCTTTTTCTGTCGCTGCCTTGCAATGAGAATGACGAGAGCCAAGCATAGGATGACCACCTGGATCGCATGTTTTGCGATCCTGCTGGCATCGCTTGCGCCTTCGATTTCACATGCGGTGGCCGCCGCCAAAGGCGCGCCCAATGCATGGGTCGAGATTTGTACGGTGGATGGCAACAAGCTGATGATGGTCGACCAGGACCAGAATACGCAGACGCCGAAACCTGCAGAAAAAACCACCCACTTCGAACACTGTGCGTTCTGTATTACGCACGCAGGCTCGGTAGGCTTGCCGCCGCCGGCCGACTTTGTGATGCCGCTGGTCAGCGGCGATCACATCCTTCCTCCGCTGTATTACCAGGCATCGCGTCCGCTGTTCGCCTGGGCTGTTGCACAACCCCGCGCTCCCCCGGCTTTTTCCTGATCCTTGCTGAATACCGCTAGCACGTCGGCCTGATGGCCTGCGTTCGCCTGGCGCCGTGTCTTCATCTCGAAACAGGAGTTTGCCATGTCAACTCGCCGTAAATTCGTCATCACCCTCAATCTGATTGCGCTCGTCATTGCTGCGCTGTCGTTCAGCATCCATCGCTACGTCACCGCCGCATCATCGGCCAGGCCCGAAGCTGCGCTTGAAATGCAATTGGTACCGCTACCGGTATGGAGCGTCGCAGCCCAGGCGCATTGCGGTACTTCCTGCGTGCTCACGAGCCGCAGTGCACTCGGCATTGCTGACTAAACCACAGCCAATCGCAAGCAACTGCAAACAATTTCATTTAAAGGGAACCTCCTTATGAACAAGCTTTTACTCGCTTCATTGCTGAGTCTCGCCTGCACCTCGGTATTGGCACAGGTCAGCGTCACTGATCCATGGGTACGCGCCACCGTGCCGCAGCAAAAAGCCACCGGTGCCTTCATGCAATTGAACAGCGCCAATGGCACACGCCTGGTGGATGCGCGCTCGCCTGTGGCACGTGCAGAGATCCACGAAATGGCCGTACAAGACCACGTCATGCGCATGCGCCAGATCAGCGGCCTGGATTTACCGGCCGGGCAAAACGTCGCGCTGAAGCCGGGCGGCTACCACATTATGTTTTTCGACCTGAAGCAGCCGGTCAAGGAAGGCGATGTGATTCCGCTGACATTGGTGTTTGAGGACAAGGACAAGAAGCGCGAAACGCTGGAGCTGCAAGTCCCGGCACGCGCACTCAATAGCGCCGCCAAACACTGAGCGCTTCTTCAACTATTTTGGATAAATAATGAAACTCGTATTTGAATCGAATGCTTTGCCGCGTCAACTGGCGCGCGCAGTCCTGTACACCCAATGCACCTTCGGCTGCATGTTGGTATTGAACCCGGCCTTCGCGGTCGATACCACCACCTTGCCCGGCATCACGGTCAGCCCGGAAAAAACCGGCACCTTAAAATCACCCGCATCGACCGGCTCCAACCTGGACCTGACACCCTTCCAGACGCCGGCCAGCGTCAGTGTCATCACGCGTGAACAACTGGAAGAGCGTGGCGACGCTAACCTGGTCGATGCCATCACACGCAGCGCCGGCATCAGCGGCATGGGCCATCCCGGCAATAGCGGTTCCTCGCTTTCAGCACGTGGCTTTACCGATACCACTTCCGTCATGCGCCTGTATGACGGTACGCGACAGTACGGCGGCGTCGGTGTGTCCTTTCCTTTCGATACCTGGTCTATCGACCGCATTGAAGTACTGCGCGGTCCGGCTTCGGTCATCTATGGCGATGGCGCAATCGGTGCGGTAGTGAACGTGATCCCGAAGAAACCGACACGTGGTCCGATACAGAATGAAGTGCAAGCCACGATAGGCACCGACAACACGCAACGCCTCGGCTTTGGCAGCGGTGGTGCAATCAATGACAAGCTGTCCTACCGCTTCGATCTCAGCGGTGACAGGTCCGATGGCTGGGTCGACATGGGTGACTCGCGCAACCTGAGTTTTTCCGGTGCCTTGCAACTGGATGTATCGGCCGACTTCCGTCTCAAGCTCAGCTATGCACAAGGCCGCCAGGAGCCTATGCGTTACTTCGGTACGCCGCTGGTTAACGGTCAACAACTGGAAGCATTGCGTAAAAAGAACTACAACGTCAGTGACAGCAAGATTCAATACGATGATCGCTGGACAGAATTGTCGGCCGAGTGGACGCCGAATGCGGATACCACTGTGCGCAGCAAGTTGTATTACATAGACAGCAAACGTCAATGGCGTAATGCAGAGGCATATAACTATGTCCCTGCCACTGGCCTGATCAACCGATCTGACGATACGCAAATCATGCATGACCAGACGCAGATTGGTAATACCACCGATGCCACTTTCCGTGGTCATCTGTTCGGCCTGAAGAATCAGGTTTCGGTAGGTTTTGATGTCAGCGCCAGTTCATTCCAGCACACCAATAATACGTACAAGGGAATTCCTAGCCCGGCTAGTGTTGATCCCTATAATCCCGTCCCCGGATACTTTATCAGCGCCGCCGAATACATCCCGCGCTACCGCAACAAGGCCGACCAGTACTCCGTCTTCGCCGAAAACCGGCTGGAGCTGAACGATAAATGGTCGGTACTCGGCGGCTTGCGTTACGACCATGCCGATGTATCACGCACCGACCTGGTAAGCGGTGCACCGGCATTCGATCAAAAATATTCCAACGTCGGTTGGCGTCTCGGCACCGTCTATAACATCGAGCCTGACACAGCGCTCTATGCACAGTATTCGGAAGCAGCCGATCCGGTAGGTGGCTTGTTGATGATTACAGCTGCCAACAGCAAGTTCGATCTGTCTACCGGCAAGCAGATTGAAGTCGGTATCAAGCAGGCGTTCTGGAACAAAAAGGGCGAATGGACGCTGGCTGCTTACAACATCAAGAAAAACAATCTGCTGAGCCGTGACACGACCAATCCTGACTTGCGCATCCAAGTTGGACAACAGTCATCGACCGGACTGGAAGGAACACTGGCCCTGGCCTTTGCACCGGGCTGGCAACTCGATGCGAACGCAGCGATCCTGCGTGCGAAGTTTGATGACTTCAACGACTCGGTTGCCGGCGTCGCCATTTCGCGTGCCGGTAATGTCCCGCCGAATGTCGCCGAACGCCTGGCCAATGTCTGGCTGAGCTGGAACTTCATTCCTGACTGGACTGCCAGCGGCGGCTTGCGTTATGTCGGCAAGCGTTACGCCGACAATGCCAACACGCTGGTGATGCCGGCCTACACCACGACCGACCTGGCACTGCAATGGAAAGCATCACGCGATACGACGCTGACGCTGCGTGGTTTCAATATGTTCGACAAGCAGTACTTCACGACGGCTTACTACTCCGGCACGCAATGGTTTAACGGCCCCGGACGTCGTATCGAGCTGACCGCGAACTACCGCTTCTGAGAAATCACTTATGAGCATAGCCGCACGCGCCAAACGCCTGACCTATCTGTTCCATCGCTGGACAGGCGTGGCCGCGTGCGTGCTGATGGCTTTGTGGTTTGTCAGCGGCATCGTGATGCTCTTCGTCGGCTATCCGAAGCTGACGCCGTGGGAAAGGCTGCAAGCCTTGCCCGCATTACAGGCACAGGATTGTTGTGTACCGCTGGACCAGGTCTTGGCACACAGCAAGGCGCCTGCGGCGGTACAGGAAATTGTCCTCACCTCAATTCGCGCGCAGCCTTACTACCGGCTGCGTGAAGGCAAGGGCAACTATCTGGTGGTCGATGCGCAAAGCGGCAAGCTGGCGCCGCACATGGATACGCCGGCGGCCCTCGCCGGTGCCCGCGCTTTCATCCCGGATGCCGATGCGCGCTATCTCGGCACCGTGCACGAAGATCGCTGGACGCATGCACGTTCACTTGATGCGCACAGGCCGCTGCACATGATGCAGATGAATGATGCAGCACACAGCCTGCTCTACCTGTCAGATGCGACCGGACAAGTGGTCATGGATGCGCCGCGTGCGCAGAGGATGTGGAACTACGTCGGGGCCTGGCTGCACTGGCTATATATGTTCCGCGACAAACCGGTCGATCCGGTCTGGAGCTGGATCGTCATCGTACTGTCTGCTATCGGAACTGTGACAGCTGTCACCGGCACACTGGCCGGCATCTGGCGCTGGCGTTTCCGTGGCCGCTATAAATCCGGTGCTCGCACGCCTTATCGCGAAACCTATCTGCACTGGCATCACATCATAGGACTGGGTTTTGCTGCGATTATTTTTACGTGGATTTTCAGCGGCCTGATGTCGATGAATCCACTCGGCATGTTCGACGCGCGCGGTGACAAGCCGAATAGCGCCGCCTATCGCGGTGCGACGCCAGGTGCAGTGCACTTGCCCATCAGTGCGGCACAGGCAATTGGCTTATTGAACGACGCTCGTTTCCGCGCCAATGAAATCGAATGGCGCGTGCTCGATGGTCGTCCCTACCTGTTGGCGCGCAATGCAGCGAATGCGACGCGACTGATCGTCAGTGAAGGCGGCCGCTACCAGGTGCGTGAACAATGGAGCGAGGCGGAATTGCTGCAAGCGGCAAAGCGCTTGTTACATGCACCCATCCTCGATCATCAGCTGCTTGAGCAATACGATACTTATTACTATGGCCGCCAGCAGGAAGCGATGATGGGCGCCGCCGAACGACGCCTGCCGGCATTGCGGATACGCTTTGACGAAACACACCGGACCTGGGTGCACCTCGATCCGTTTACCGGTGATGTGGAAAGCAGTTCGGACCAGGCACAGCGTGTCGGGCGCTGGCTGTTCAGCTTCCTGCATAGCTGGGACCTGCCGCCCATGTTGCAGGCCGGTGCCTGGCGCGATGCAGTGCTGACCCTGCTTAGCCTGGGCGGACTTGCACTTTGCATGACCGGCATCGTTATCGGCTGGCGTCGCGTGCGCATCTGGATCGGACAGCGCCACGGCGCGCATTGACATGTCAACGCCGCTGCCGAGATAGATCAGTTCCGGTAAATCATGGTGTTACTATTATGAAACCTTAAGTCAGGCACGAGAAACCGGTATCACCAGATTGATATCGGCGATGCGCAAGCATCGGATCCGGGAGGGGTATGACGATAGTCACCGTATTCAACCAGAAAGGCGGCGTGGGCAAGACCACGACGGCATTGAATCTCGCCGCTGCATTGGCACGGCGCGGTTGCAGCCCCTACGGCATCGACCTCGACCCGCAAGCCCACTTGAGTTCGATTGCCGGCATTACCGCGCAATCCGGCGACGACACCATACTCAGCCTGTTCCAGCGTGACCGTCCTTTGCAGGAACTGGTGCAGCGCTCACCGACCAGCGGCCTCGGCGTGATTCCTTCCCATATGGAATTGTCGAAAGTCGACACGCTATTCGGCAAAGGCTATGACATCGTCAATCGCCTGAACACCACGTTGCGTGCGGAAAAATTCAATACAGAAAATACGCCGGTGATGATTGATTGCTGCCCGCTGATAGGCGTGCTGTCGCTGAATGCAATCTTTGCCTGCGATTGCATTATCGTGCCGGTATCGGCCGATCACCTGTCCGCCAAAGGCGCAATGCAGATCGAAAAAACCCTGCGTGCGCTGGAGCCTGTACTGAAGCGGCGCGTGAACCGGCGCTACCTGCTGACGCGCTTTGACGGGCGCCGAGGTATGGCGTGGGAAGTACTGAAAGTGCTGGAAGAAAAATTCGGTGCCGATGTCTGTCGCACACGCATCGCAGAGAACGTCAGTCTCGCGGAAAGTCCTGCACACAATAAAACGATCTTCGAACATGCGCCCAACAGTCGCGGCGCCCAGGACTATGAAACCTTGCTCGATGAATTGCTAGCTGACGGCTTTATCCAGCAACCGGCCTTAACGCGAAATGAGCGAGAGGATATCGTCAACTGAGTGTGCAATGCCGGGACGCTGCACCGCACCTTTGATATCACAACGCAGTACTTCGCAATGCCGGTACATCTGTCGCAGCTTGCGCTCCGCATCACTACGATCAATACCGCCAATGACTATGCTTTCCAGCCGTTGGCCTTCGCGCGTCTTCACAGAAAAATCATATTTCAACATGAGCACCTCCTCTACATCGCACAAATGGAGCAGTCCGCATTGCGCTATAAAGGGGCGCAACGAATTGGCAGATTAGCACGCGTTAACAAATTTGGTTGCCAAAACGTAACATCAGGCAATAAAAATGACCGCATTTTGTGCAAAAAAGCCACTAACTACGCGTAAAACCCCGATTTACAGCCCGCCACCGCCAAAAAGTCTTAAGAAAAGCTTAACTGGGGGAAATCCATAGCAAGTATCACGCCATCGTCCTGCTTTTAGATCGGCTATGCTGATGACGCAACCTTTGTAGTGAAGCCTGGTCACAAAAGACCTTCCCCTCATTTTTCCAAGGACTTGTCATGCGCATAGATATATATCGAAGAGCTGAAAATGCAGGCCATTTTTCTTACCTCGCCGTACCTGAAGGTAAGCTGCTGCCGGAAGAAGTCGTCAACACCGATTGGGAACCAACCGATCGCAGCGTTGACCTGGAAGACAATGCCAAGCATCTGGCGGATTTTGCGATTGATGATCCAATCGAACAAATCAGTGCCAAAGGGTACGCCATCACCAGTGTGAAAAACCTGGCGAATGAACCGCCGCGCTCCTGATAAAAAGAATATCGACAAGCTGAGTGATCAGCTTGTACAGCGATCAGCCCCTGCAACGGAATATCACTTCCACCGCTGATCACCCTGGCTTCAAACCTTCCCCCGCCCGGCACCCACCGGGCGGTTTTCAAATCAACTTCGCGGACAGCTTCGTATGGATATCCAATTTTTCCTTCGCCGCCTGCTGGCAAGCATCATGATCGTCGCCCCCGCCTGCGCGCTGGCGCAGGGCGGCACCAATCTGCGCACTGAAGTATTGGCGCAAGACCTGGAGCATCCATGGGCGCTCACTTTCATTGGCGACGGCCGCATACTGGTGACCGAGCGCACCGGTGATATGCGCATCGTGCAGGCAGGTGCGCCGGTATCCGCGCCGTTGACCGGTTTGCCGAAGATAGAAGTCGGCGGGCAGGGTGGCTTGCTGGATGTGATCACCGATAGCAAGTTTGCTGAAAACCGCATGATTTATTTTTGCTATAGCGAAGAAGCGAATGCGCGTACCGGTGGCAACGGCAACTCGACCGCACTGGCATCCGCGCGCCTGTCGAATGATTTGAAAAAACTGGAACAGGTGAAAGTGCTGTTCAGCCAGAAACCAAAATTCGCCAGCCGCGCCCACTTCGGTTGCCGCATCGTCGAGCGCCCGGACGGCACTTTATTCCTCACGCTCGGCGATCGCTTCAGTCGCATGCAGGATGCACAAACCCTGGACAACCATCACGGCAAAGTCATACGCATCCGCAAGGATGGCTCGGTACCGCCGGACAATCCCTACGTCGGCAAAGCCGGGGTATTGCCGGAAATCTGGAGCATAGGCCATCGCAACTCGCAGGGCGCGGCACTGGGACCGGATGGCAAGCTATGGACGCATGAACACGGCCCGCAGGGCGGCGATGAAATCAATCGTCCGGAAGCCGGTAAGAACTATGGCTGGCCGGTGATAACCTATGGCGAAAATTATGGCGGCGGCAAGATCGGCGGCGGCCTGACTACGCAAGCAGGCATGGAGCAGCCGCTGTACCAATGGACGCCATCGATCGCGCCATCCGGCATGGCCTTCCTGCACAGCACGCGCTATGGCAAAGCCTGGCAGGGCAATCTGTTTGTCGGCTCGCTCAAGTTCCGTTACCTCGCGCGACTGGAACTCAAGGATGGCAAGGTCGTGCGCGAAGAACGCCTGCTACCGAACCTGGAGCAACGCGTACGCGATGTCCGCGAAGGACCGGATGGATTGTTGTACATGCTGACTGATGAATCACGCGGACAACTGATACGACTGCTGCCGGCCAGCTGAAATCGCGCCGCTGGCGAGGCCTGAGGATTAAGGCGATGCACATTGCCTTAGTCACTTACAATAGCGACTCTACAAATGGAGTCATTATGTTTTCAGGTAAATCGCTGGACGAACTGCTGGCACAAAAGAAAGTCCGGCTCGCACTCACCGTGATGTGCACCTACTTTGCCATCATGGGCGCTTATCAATTATTTACAGGCGTGAACCAGGTCGACTGGTTGCGCGGCGGCGGCAATTTGCTGGTGTGGGGTGGCTTTGCGGTATCCAATGCGGTGAAGGCTTATGGCCGCACCCAGCCCGGCATCAATATTCCTATCAATATCGGCGTGGTCCTGGTGGTGGCAAGCTGGATCGTCCGCATGTAAGCAGGGGTACTCATGCAATTCAGACATTTCAAAGGCGGCATCTACGATTTCGTATGCGCTGCCAGGCTGGAATCCGATCCGACCATCACGATGATCGTCTATACCGCAGCGGACGGCTCCTTCTGGACGCGTCCGGAAAGTGTGTTCTTTGAAAAGATAGAACATGAGGGTAAAACCGTGCAACGCTTCACGCCGATAGACGACTCGGCAGCCTGACGCCGGTATTGCGACACACTACACGCGGCAAGCTACAATCATTGCACTCGCACAAGACATTCCCACCTGCCGGCTGACCGAGAAGACAAAGTGTACGCACTGATCATCGAAGACAATCCCGATATCGTCGCCAATCTCTATGGCTTCCTCGAACCTTTGGGCTATACGCTGGATGTCGCGCTGAGTGGTCCGGCCGGTGTCGCCCGCGCCACCAGTTCACATTACGATGTGATCGTGCTCGACCTCGAATTGCCGGGCCTGGATGGCGTCGAAGTCTGCCGCAAGCTGCGCAAGGAACAGCGCCTGGCAACGCCGATACTGATGCTGACCGCGCGCGATACGGTGAAGGACAAGCTGGTCGGCTTCGAAGTCGGTGCCGATGATTACCTGGTCAAACCTTTTTCCCTGGTCGAACTCGAAGCCCGCCTCAAGGCACTGGTCAGGCGCGCGCGCAATGAAACCGTGGAACACATCCTGGAATTCGGCGAACTGCGCCTTGACCTCAGTCGCGGCGAAGCCATGCGTGCCGGCCACAAACTGGCGCTGACGCCGACCGGTTACAAACTGCTGGAAGCATTGCTGCGCAAGGCACCCGCGCTGATTACACGGGAAGAAATCCTGCGTGAAATATGGGGCGATGATCCGCCCGACAGCGATGCGCTGCGTACCCATATCCATGCCTTGCGCCAGGCGATGGATAGACCTTTTGCCACCCCCATGCTGCGCACCCTGCCGGGTAGCGGCTACCGCCTGATCAATCACGATGAAAGCTAGTCAATCCCTCAAGAACCGCATCGCCGGTTCCTTTGTCCTGCTGGCTTTCGTCCTGTGCAGCTTCTTCACGCTGGCCGCGTACACGGCGGTCGAACTGGCCGAGTCACAACTGATAGACCACAACCTGGATAAGCTGGCGACCAATCTGATCGCCCAGCACATCAACAAGATCACCCTCGAATTACCGCCGGATATCAGCTTTTATGTTGACGACGATATTCCACCGGCCTTCCGCAATCTGCCGGTCGGCATCCATGAAATCGAAACCGGTGAAACCGAAGTCCACCTGGTGATCCGCAATGTCGGCGAGCAGCGCTTCGCGGTGGTTGATGACACCAGCGATTTTGAAGATACCGAACTGCTGATTTTTATCTCGCTGGGTGTGGGCTTTGTCACCAGCATCCTGCTCGCGATTGCGCTCGGACTGACGTCGGCCAGGCGCCTGGTAGCGCCGGTCACTGAATTGGCCGCAGCGGTGGAGCGCAATGATGCGCCGGCCGACTTGCCATCGCTCGACAAGGAAAATGAAATCGGTATCCTGGCGCGCGCTTTTGCCAAGCGCACCGATGAGCTGCAACGCTTCCTCGCCGATGAAAAACTCTTCACCGGCGACGTCAGCCACGAGTTGCGCACACCGCTGACCATCATGCTCGGCGCGTCAGAATTATTGAAAACCAAACTGGCGGAAGCACCGGATGAACTGGCGGTGGCCGAACGCATACGCCGCGTTGCCAGCGAAGCATCGGAACGGGTCGGCGCGCTGCTATTGTTATCGCAATCGCCGGACATGCTGGGCGGCTCGCAATTGTCGCTGACGCATTTGATAGAACGCGAAATTGAGCGCTGCCAGCAACTGCTGGCCGACAAACCGGTGGAATTGCAATTCCATGCGCCGCAAGATGTCTGGGTCTATGCACGGCCGGAATTGGCCGGGATTGCGATTGGCAACCTGCTGCGCAATGCCTGTCAGTACACGGAAAAAGGCCGGGTCCAGGTATGGCTGACGGCTGATAACTTAACAATCGAAGATAACGGTCCCGGCATTCCGGAAAACGTACGCACCCGTTTATTCGACCGCTTCGTCCGCGGCCACGACAATCAGCACGTGGGCTCGGGCCTGGGACTGGCAATTGTTAAACGGGTGGTCGACCATATGGGCTGGGAAATCCGCTACGAAAACCCGGAGGGTGGCGGCAGCCGTTTCATTGTCACTTTTACCAGTGAGCACAAGTAAAAGCAGCAGCCGGTCAGCAGAACAAATCTGCAATCAAGAAGCATTCCCAAGTCTTAACGCCGCATTAACGGCGCTCTCGATAGCGTAGCGACTTCTTTCATTTGAAGTCGGTGCCCGTCTTGAAACTTTCCCAAACTGTCGGTACTCCCGGTGCAGTACTAGAGGTCAGTGGCAATCGCCACCTCTTTCCAGCTTTCATTGCTCGCCTCCCCGCCATAGGCGTTGAACGGCTCGGCATTCTTGCGAGCCTGTTTTTTTCCCTGACCTGCAATCACCTGTTCTTTGCCGCTGCTCTCGCCAATCGTGACTGGACGCACCCGGCTTCATGGCTGTTCGCGGCGGCATTATTTGTCGCGATCACCGCACTGCAAAGTATCGGCCTGCTGGTGCTGCTCAATCGCTGGAGCGCCAAACCGTTGTTGACCATACTGTTCCTGGTGACTGCTGCGGCGTCCTATTACATGAACAAGTACACCGTATTCTTCAATACGGAAATGGTCAGGAACATCCTGCGCACCGACGTCAAGGAAGCGAGTGAACTCTTCTCGCTCAATTTTTGCATCCATATGTTTGTGTTTGGCGTGCTGCCCGGCCTGCTGGTGTGGCAGCTGCGCCTGCGCACCACACCGCTGCGCCGTGCGATCCCGACGCGCCTCTTATATATAGTTGCTGCCATCGCAGTAACGGTCGGCTCCACTATGCTGATCTTCCAGGATTTCTCTTCCTTGATGCGCAACCAGAAAGAAGTGCGCTTCCTGATCACGCCGAGCAATTATCTGTTCTCGTTGACACGTGTTGTGGCCGCCGACACTGCGCAGGCGAATACACCGAAAATCAAGATCAGCGACGACGCCAAACTGGCTGCCGGCTGGGCCGGTCGCACCAAGCCGATGCTGTTTGTGCTGGTGGTGGGTGAAACCACGCGCGCGGCGAACTGGGGCTTGAACGGCTACGAACACCAGACCACGCCTGAACTGAGCAAACTGGGGGTCGTGAATTTCCCGCATGCGACTTCATGCGGCACCAATACCGAAGTATCGGTACCCTGCATGTTCTCCATCTATGGTCGCCACGACTATGACGAAGCCAAGATTCGCAGCCACGAATCACTGCTGCACATCATCGACAAGGTCGGCGTCAAAACCGTATGGCGCGATAACCAGGCCGGTTGCAAAGGTGTATGCGATGACCTGGAAGAACAAATGCTGAGTGACAGCAAGGATCCGAACCTATGCGATGGCGAGCGCTGCCTCGACGAGATCATGCTGGAAGGTATGGATGGCGTGATACAGAAGGCACAGAACGGCAATCTCTTCGTCGTCCTGCATCAGTTGGGCAATCACGGGCCGGCTTACTACCGCCGCTATCCGGCCACGATGCGCACATTTACACCGACTTGCGATACCTCGGACCTGAGCAAATGCAATCGGGAGCAAATTACCAATAGCTACGACAACGGCGTGCTCTATACCGATCACTTCCTGGCCAAAACCATCGCTTACCTGAAGTCGCAGACCTCGTATGACACTGCGATGCTGTATCTGTCAGACCATGGCGAATCACTGGGTGAGCACGGTATCTATTTGCATGGCTTGCCGTATTCGATCGCGCCTAAGGAGCAAACCGAAGTGCCGATGGTGATGTGGATGTCGCCGGGCTTTGCGTCCAGCTTCGGCGTGAACAAGGATTGCCTGCAGCAACGTGCCGGCAACCCGGTCAGCCAGGATAATTTGTTCCACTCGATCCTCGGCATGCTGCAAATCGAATCGAAGTATTACGACCCATCACTCGATATGACGGCAGGCTGCCGCGCCTGAGCAATCAGCTAATCTGGTGGGCGACGATCATGCCGCCGACCAGGAAACCGGTCGGTGCCAGCAGGCGTTTTTTGTCACCCGGCCGGTTCTCGACCCAGCGGAACAACAAGGCACCACCACCTATGCTGACGCATACCGCGACCAGCATGCCGATGATATTCGCCACCGCTTGTTGCGGGAAGAAGTGGAAGAAGACGGCATTCACGACCATGCACAATGGGAAATGAATCAGGAAGACCGAATAGGAAATGCGGCCCAGGTAAGTCAGGAAGCCCGGCATCACCCAACGTTCCAACGCGCCGGTTTGACGCGCGACACCCAGCAGCAGCATCACGCAACCGGCGACCAGGATACGTCCGCGGAATTCCACCAATAGCGCAGCCAGCACCACTACGCACAAGAGCATCAGCCAGGCCATGCCGTGGCGACGGCGCGTCGCCCAGTAAGCCAGCGCACCCAGGCCATAGGAGCCGAAGAAGTAGAGCGCGGTTTCATCCAGGCCCTGGTTACGGTTGAATACAAACAGCGAAGCCAGCGTGAGCAGGGTAATGAAGAGCGGCCCGAGTATGCCCAGGCGCGGATAGCGCGCTTCGATTTTACCGGCGAGCCACAAGAGCAGGGCCGCCAGCGCAAACAACTGGAAATCGATGGCGACATACCAGACCCCGGCCGACAAGGCGTCCTGGTCCAGCAAATCCTGCAACAGGAAGATATGCGGCAAGAGTTGCGCGAAGCTCGGCGCATCCGGAATCGAGTCACTGGTGACCCATTCACGTGCCAGGGCCGCACACAGGATGGCGAATACCAGCGCCACCAGATAAGGAATCACGAGGCGCAGATAGCGTTGATAAATCGCGTTCAGCGGGCGCTGCACGACGGCTGCACCATCCGGCGCGAACTTGGTCGCCAACAGGAAGCCGGCAATCACAAAGAAAGCCTGCACCGCCATCCGGCCGTATTGATAGAACAGGTCGATCACAGTCGGCATCAGCGGATAGGCGATATCCGACATCGGGCCGTAAAACGCGAGGTGATGAAAAACAATCAACAAACAGGCAACCGCCTTGAGTGCATCGACGCAAGGCATTCTTGAAGCAGTGGACATGAATTCTGACTTGGTGGAATTAATTCTTGGAGCGGGCGCCCATCCGGCGATGGGAGAGACAAACGCCGCAAGGGCGCAAGTCTACACGCTGTCAGGCTTTTTTGCAGGATAGATGGCGAGTCCGGTCACCCGCGATGCCAATTCCAACTATGATATGCACCCTGACCATCAAACGAGTGAACCAGCATGTCCGACGCCGCAGAAACCGATCCAAACGCCGCCATCAATGAAGCACGCCTGTGGCGCGACAATGGCTGGACGGCACGCGTCATCAAAAATGATGATGACGAAGGCTGGGCGGTGGAAATGATCAAGGATGGTGAATCCGAACCGGCGCTGGTCGGGCCGTGGACCATGGGGCGCGACAAGAAGAATCCGAAACCGCTGGATACGCCGGCCTTCCACACCCTGGTCAAAACCGCATCAGAAGTATTGCGCCGCCATGAACAGCAATTACATGCCGACCTGCACAAGAGCGTGACCGTCAACGCCGCAACGGCCAGCATCACGGTCAAGCTGGATATCGTGCCGGATGAAGATGATCCTTATGCGACGCTGAGCGCGCTCGATGAAAACGGCGAGCACCTCGCCGAAGTCCGGGTCGCGCCCAACTTCAAGCTCACGCGCAGCAGTGCCGCGGACTGGATAGCAGCGGAATACCGCAAACCCCGCTAAGCAGTTCTTACAGCTTCGCGTACAGGCGCTGGAATTCTTCTTCCAGCGTATTCGTCGGCAAGCTGCTATTGCCACGGCCATACCAGTAACGCGCATTACCGAGGTCACCTTCGACGCGATGCAGGTAACCGTGGATCTGACATGAGAACTCATCGCCATGCACTTGCACCAGCGCATGTGCTTCTTCCCAGTTACCCGCTTGTTCCAGATCCAGCACTTTTTTGTGATCGCAAACCATATCAATTCTTTCCTGTTAATTCTATTCCCTAAGCTGCACCCGCAGCTGTACCGTAAGCTTCCAGTTCAAAGGCCTCCGCATATTCTGCATCGAGGCCCAGCCCGGTTTTACGATTGACGGCCAGTACGCGTTCATCGAAGCCCTGTGCGCGTGTATTCAAATTCCTTTGCTGCTGCGAGGCATGCAGGCGCAGCAATTCTGCTTTCCATGTTGCATCGCCGGCCGCGAACGGCGTGTAAAGATCGGTGCGCATCGCGACCGTCTTCGCATCCTGGTTCAGCACCGCCCACATGTTCCAGCGTTCCGCCAATGCCACCGCACGGAACAAGGCATAGGTACGCTGATGCGTGACATTGCTGTCATTCCCGTGCGGCATGAATACCAGATCGGGCTGGCGCGCTGCCAGGTAATCCCGTATGCATTGCCGGTTAACATCATCCAGCCGCGGATTACCTTTTTCATCCGGCGGCAGGCGCAGGAAGCTCAGGCGTTCCGGCGGTAAACCAAAGAAGGCGCAACTCGCTGCCTGCTCCGCTTCCCGCAAGGTCGCTTTGTCATCCGCAGTATACGCGTCGGCGTAACCATCTTCCACCCCGCTGGCACCCGTGGTCAGCACCGCCAGGTGTATCGTGTCGCCGCGCTGATGGAAGTAACGCAGCGTGACGGCAATCGCGTCGAAATCATCCGGATGCGGTGCCAACACCACCAGCGTCAACGACGCCGGCAGTGTCAATTCCGACAAGCGCAGCGGACGCGTGACAGGAAAATCCAGTTCCATCAGTGCTTCTCCACACCCGGCGCCGACGTTGCAGCATCCGCAGGAGCGACAGGCTCATCCTTATGCGCGAGGCCACGTGCCTTCCGCATCATGCGCTTCACCCAATGCTCGAGATCATCGATATAGGTAAATACCGCCGGCACCACCAGCAAGCTCAGCAGCGTCGAGGTAATCAAACCACCGATCACCGTGATCGCCATCGGCGAACGGAAGCTCGGGTCAGCACCCCAGCCCAGTGCCAATGGCAACATGCCGGCACCCATCGCAATCGTCGTCATGATAATCGGACGGCTCCGCTTGTGACAGGCGTCAACCAGGGCATCGAAACGATTCATCCCTTGCTGGCGCGCCAGGATCGCATAGTCGACCAGCAGGATGGAGTTCTTGGTCACAATACCCATCAGCATGATCAAACCAATCATAGACGGCATCGACAAGGCCCGACCGGTCAACAGCAGCGCGACGAAAGCACCGCCGATGGACAGGGGCAAGGCCGCCAGGATCGTGATCGGTTGCATGAAGTCCTTGAACAGCAAGACCAGCACGCAGTAGATACACAAGACGCCAATCGCCATCGCCAGGCCAAAGCTATTGAACAGCAACATCATCTCTTGTGCATCACCCAGTTCGGCGATTTTCACCGCGGGCGGCAAGTTGCGCATCGATGGCAAGGCACGCGCTTCGGTATTCAACTCACCCAGCGAACGCGAACCCAGTTCCACATCCAGCGTCACATTGCGGCTGCGATTCAAGCGATCGATCTGCGCCGGGCCGCTATCCATATATACCGATGCGACATTGCCCAGCATCACCGGACCATTCCGGCCCGGCACCGTCAGGCGTTCAATCGCCGCCAGGTCGGCGCGCATATTGTCCGGCAGCTTGATGCGTATCGGCACCTGGCGTTCGGACAAATTCATCTTCGGCAAATTCATATCGTAATCACCTGCCGTCGCCACCCGCACCGTTTCACCAATGCTGGCAGTCGTCACGCCGAGGTCACCGGCGCGCGCAGTATCCGGACGCACAATAATTTCCGGACGCACCAGTGATGCGCTGGACGTCACATTACCGATGCCCTTCAGCCCGCGTAATTCGCGCTCCACTTTTTTTGCCGCTTCCGACAGGGCCAGCGGATCTTCACTGCGCAAGACCAATTGCATCTTGACGCCGGTATCCGGTGTGCCGACGGTGAAACGTGCGCCGGGAATATCAGCGATGCGTTCGCGGATCTTCGCTTCGATATCCGAAATTTTTTCCTTGCGATCATTGCGATGCACAGTCGTCAGGGTCATCACTGCACGACGCGCCTCGGCCGAAGCGCCCGGCGCAAATGCATCACCGCTGGAACCGCCGCCGATGGAGCTGAAGATACTGATAATGTTTTTATCCTGCGCTACCGCAAGACGCACACGCTCAGTTATCGCCATCGTTTCCTTCAGCGTACTGCCAGGCGGCAATTCAATATTGATTTGCGTCTGCGCCCTGTCCGTCGGCGGTACAAAGCCGGTCGGCAACAAAGGCACCAGCATGATGGAACCGATAAAGAATACAGCGGAAGCAATCGCCGTCTTCAAGCGGTTGGTCAGGCACCAGCGCATCACCTTGATGTAACGTTGCATCAGCCAGCCATCTTCCTGCACATGCTGCTTCTTCGGCTTCAGGATGTAAGCTGCCATCATCGGCGTCAGCAAGCGCGCAACCACCAGCGAGGCCAATACCGCAAGCACCGCGGTCCAGCCAAACTGTTTAAAGAACAAACCCGGGATACCGGCCATGAATGCCGTCGGCAGGAATACGGCCACCAGCGCAAAGGTGGTTGCGATCACCGCCATACCGATTTCATCCGCCGCTTCCATCGCCGCCTGCATCGGTGTTTTACCCATGCTCAGGTGGCGTTCGATATTTTCAATTTCCACAATCGCATCATCGACCAGCACACCCACCACCAGGGCCAGTGACAGCAAGGTCACCATATTCAGTGTGTAACCAAAGTAAGCGAGGCCGAGGAAGGTCGGGATCACGGATAAGGGCAGTGCAGCCGACGCCACCAGCGTCGCACGCCAGTCGCGCAGGAACCACCAGACCACCAGCACCGCAAGCAATGCGCCTTCGTACAGCAGCGACATCGAGCCATCAAAGTCTTCCTGGATCGGCTTGGCATTATCGATGGCTTCCTTGAAGACGATATTGCTATGGTTCTTCTGCAGTTCGGCCACCGCTTCCTTGGCGCCCTTGGCAACTGCCAGTTCACTGCCGCCCTTGGTACGGAAGACTTCGAAGCCGACTACAGTCCGGCCATCCTGCGATGCCGAGGTACGACGTTCAGCGATGGTATCGGTCACGGTGGCGACCTGATCGAGGCGGATATGGTGGCCATCGGTCAATGGAATATCCATCTTCGACAATTCAGCCGCCGTCTTCACCGTCGCGATGGTACGCACAGCCTGCTCGGCACCGCTGACATCACCACGACCACCCGGTGCTTCCTGCTGCACCTGCCGCAAGCGACGCGAAACATCGGCGGCCGTCACATTCAACGCCGCCATTTTTGCCGTATCCAGTTCGACCCTGACTTCGCGCGTCACACCACCGACGCGCTTGACCGAACCGACGCCCGGCACTGCCAGCAGCCGTTTGGAAACCGTGTTGTCGACGAACCAGCTCAGCTCCTGTTCATCGACCTGGCTGCCGGGTGCGGCGGCGGCAGTGAAAGTCGTAATCACGCGTCCGGCAGTCGACACCTTGGTGACCGAAGGATCGCGCAAGTCGGCCGGCATGTCGGCGCGCACCAAAGCCACCGCATCGCGGACGTCATTGACCGCATCTGAAATATTCTTTTCCAGGATGAATTCAACGGTTACGGTGACCGTGCCATCGAGCACCTTGGTGTAAATATTTTTAATGCCTTGCAGCGTCGCGACCGAGTTTTCTATCTTGCGCGCGACTTCGGTTTCCAGCTGCGCAGGTGCGGCACCGGGCAGGGAAGCATTGACGATAACGATAGGTAATTCAATATCAGGGAAGTCCTGTACTGCACTCGATTTAAACGCGAGCAAACCACCCAGTCCCAGCAAAAAAAACAGCATGATTGCCGGGATCGGGTTCTTGATGGAAAGCGAGGAAAAATTCACGCGTGCTCCTATTTGGTCGCAGTGGTCTCGCCGACCGGCGGCGTCACTGCTTTTTGTTCAGTGCCTGTCGCCGCCGGCGTATCCGCCACGACTTTCACCAGGTCGCCGTCATTCAGGAAACCCGCACCGTTGGCGACCAGCACTGCATCCGCCGGTACACCGGAAATGATTTCAATCCGGTCCGCCAGGCGGCGCCCGGGTTCGACCTTGAGTTGCGACACACGGTTATCCGTATTCATGCGGAAGACATAACTGAAGCCGTCACGAATCACGATGGATTGCTGCGGTACCGTGATGGCATTCGACGTGCCGAGATCAAACTTGCCGGTCGCGAACATGCCGGCACGCACCGGTGCCGTATTCGCCGCAACCGGTGCGAGATCGACATACACCAGCGCCATGCGATTTTGTGCATCGACCGTCGGTGCAATCATGCGTACCTTGCCCTTGACCTGCGTACCGTTCGCAGCAGTGATCAAAGCCGGCGTTCCGGTTTTCAGTTGTCCCAATTCGGATGAAATCACTTCGGCGCGCCACTCCAGTCGGCCCTGGCGAATCAGGCGGAACAATTCGGTACCGGCACCAACGACAGCACCAACGGTAGCGTTACGCGCAGAAATCACACCGTCATCCGATGCCAGCACCTGCGTTTGCGACAGACGTACTTCCTGTACCGCCAGCATCGCCTTGGCCGCTTCGGCTTTCGCTTTGGCAGTTTGTTCGGTGGTCAGGTATTGATTGATTTGCTGTGTACTCAGGGCACCGGTGCTTTCCAGTGTGCGTGCACGCTCGGCATTGTTCCTTGCATCCGCCGCATTGGCTTCGGCTTCCATCAGGTTGGCACGTGCTTGCGCCACGTCGGCCCTGACCGACGCAACCGAGAAGGTCGCCAGCACCTGGCCGCGCTTGACGACGTCACCGACGTTGACGCGCACTTCGGTCAGCTGCAAGCCATTCGACTCACTGCCTATGATGGCTTCCTGCCATGCCGTCACCGTGCCGTTGGCTGTCATATAAATCGGCAGGCTGGCTTGCGATGGTTGTGCGGTCGTTACCGCCAGTGCCGGCTTCGGTGCGGTTTCTTCTTTCTTCTTCGCATCGGAGTTGCCGCTGCTGACGGCAATCACAATCCCTGCCAGCACCAGTACCGCAACTACAGCGATAACAATCGTTTTTTTATTGAAACGTTTCATGTATGAGTCCGTCATTCAGATTCAGGATGGTTTTATTTAGTTGTTGTTGCGGTCGTGCTTTGCGGATTGACCCAGCCACCACCGGCAGCGCGATACAAGGCAATCCACGCCGACATGCGTTCACGTTCCAGCGACACCGCATTCAGCTCGGCCGCGAGGCGGGTACGACGCAAATCTTCCAGGTCTATCAGGCTGGCCAAACCGTTTTGGTACAGGCTCTGCGTACCATTGAACGATGCGCGATAACCTTCCACCGCAACGCGTGCATCTTCACTGCGCGACGCAGTGCTTTGCAGGTTCACCAGCGCTTCTTCCACTTCACGCACCGCCTGCCTGACGCTGGCACGGTAGGCGACCACGGCCTCGTCGTAACGCGCTTTGGCCGCGTCCACATTCGCGGCGCGGGTACCGCCGTCAAAGATGGGCAGCGACAGCGACAAAGGCCCGACCGACCAGGTTTGCATATCGGTCGTCGTGCCGCCGGAACGGAACTGCCCGGCACCGATCGAACCACTCAGGCTGAGGCGCGGATAACGTTGCGCCTGCGCGCTGCCGACTTCGGCACTCGCCGCCGCCACTTCACGCTCGGCGATGAAAACATCCGGGCGTTGCGACAGGGTTTGTGCCGGCAAGCTGTCAATGTTCAGCACCGTCGCTGCGACCGGTGGCGGGCTGCTCGCCGACATCTTGCGCCGCAAATCGGTTTCATCCATGGCCGTCAGATAAACCAGCGCTTTCACATCCAGATCGCACAAGGCACTCTGTTGCGTCGCGCGGCCATTACCCTCGGCGGCACTGGCGCGCGCCAATGCTGCAGTGGCCGGTGCCTGGAAACCTGCTTTCGCACTGAGTTCCGACAGGCGCGCAGTTTCAGCACGTGAATCGGCGTCAGCACGTGTCACTATTTCCAGCTTGTTGCAGGTACGCAGGCTGTAGTAACGATTCGCCACTTCCGCGGCAACCGAAACGCGTGCGTCATGCCAGTTCGCCTGTGCACCTTGCAAGCGCGCTTGCGCGGCACGGCTGGTCGCCCGGTTTGCGCCGAACACATCGATTTCCCATGAAGGCTGCAAGGCGATTTGCGAAGTCGTACCCAAAGGCAGTGGCGGCTGCGTATTGTTACGCTGCACACTGGCTGCCAGATCCAGCTTGGGTCCGAGCGCCGCACCGGCCGATACACTGGTCGCGCGCGATTGCTCGATACGCGACACTGCGGTCGCCACGGTCGGGCTGACAGCTTGCGCCGACTGGATCAGCTCGACCAGCAGCGGATCGTTTTGTTGTTCCCACCATTTCGACAAATCCATCAGCGTGCCGTGATGCGGCAGGTTCTCGACTGCAGGTGCAGCGGGCGGTGTTGTCGGCAAAGGCGCGAACCATTTATTCGGCGGCTGCACAGGCACCGTATCCGGCGGTGCAGTCAGCGCACAACCGGCGAGCCAGAACGGCAAAGCCAGGCTGGTGAGCAATTTAATTTTATTCATGATTTTTTCTTCGGGGTAAGCGCGGCGCGGCGTTTTACTTCAAACGCCACCATGGCTTCGGCATACGCCGTCATTTTTTCCGCCCATTCATCGATCGCGGCTGCGCTGCTTACCAAAGCAGGTCGAATCGCATCAATCACATCGCGGGCAACAAATATTTGCAGTGGCAGGCTAACGATGGAAAACGCCAATCGGTGGATTTCATCATCGGCTTCCGGCGTATTCAGATGACGCGCCAGCATGGCCACCATGGCGGCGTGGGCCGGCTTGATATTGTTATCGATGTCCTCCGCCCACAAACCGGTCGGCTCCAGCATTTCGCGGAAATGCAGGCGCACGCACAGCTGGACCAGGTCGCCTTGCTTCAGCGGCTCGAGGAAGCCGGCAAAGAAACCCGTCAGTGACTCGTGCAATGTCTGTTCACTCTGTTCGGACAAGTACATGAAATCACAGGTGTTACCCATGGGTTCGGTAAACACCGCGCGATACAGTCCGGCCTTGTCGCCGAAATAGTATTTGATCGCCGCGATATTCACATCGGCGGCCTGGGCAATTTCCCGCGTCGAAGTCTTGCTGAAGCCCTTATCGGCGAACAGGCGCAAAGCCATATGCAGCAAGCGCTCACGTGCCTCGGCACCGTCGGAACGTTGCTTGCGCACGTCAACATCGGGATGGGAGGAAGCGGCAGCTGGCTGCGTGGCCGGGGAAGGGATTTTATTGGCGGCAGAATTCATAGATCGCATTAGAACACATAAATCAAACGTTTGATTTAACTAAATCGGTTGATTGTATTCTTTTGCGAACAATCTTGCTTACAACTGAAAACATCGCGCAACAGGGGCGAGCCGGATCAGGATCCGGCCCGGACTTGCTATACAGATATTAGATAAGGAGTCCTAGCGGGTGCCGTCAGCGCGGATCGGCAGGAAGGTGATCATCAGGGCCGACAGCGACAAAATGCCGACCAGTACCGCGGCGAAATCCGGCCTCATGGCAAACCAGCCCATGGCGAAAATAATTCCTGCTGTAGATAAGAGCTTTGCAAAAGCCAGCATGTTGTCCCCCTGCTTCAATATGGCGTATCTCGATCAAGTTGCCAATGTATCGAAGATGGAACAGGGAAACTATAGGATTAGCTGCCGACTGCGTGTCAGCGCAGTCCTACGCGGCGGCCAGCCGGATCAGCCGGTTTTGCTGACTATCTGGACTGTGTAAGTATTTGCACTTATGTTGTCACCCGTTAGCATCCGGGTTTCCATTCGGCATTCCTTGCATTTATGGAAAGTTCAAGTCCAGGCCGAGTTTGGTGGCAAAGACGAAGGTGACGAGCACCAGGACCAGCAGCGATAGCGTGAAAACCACGACTACCTTGCCGCCCGCGCGTAGCACCGCGCGTTTTTCCTCCGCCTTATTCTTCGCCTTCGTCCCCTGATCGTAATGCCACTTGATGGCGAAATACATGCCCGTGGCGAGCACGAGGACCTTGAAGGTCACGAAGATGATAAGAGTCCAGTCCAAATCCATCATTTTGAGTATTTCCAGGCTATTGCTTGAGGCTATCCCGCGTGAGAGCAGAAGCTCAAAACGCCGGATAACATCCCAATCGGAGTCTGTTTATTCTAGATTAAGCAAACGGCAATCAACATTGGACATAAAGCCCTAGGACATAATGTCCTTACCGGCTTAGCAGGCCTTCTGCCGTGCGCTTCGGTGCGCTCATGATGCACATGTCACTTCCGGGGCTTTTTACCCGGTTTGCGCGCCGCCTGCGCTTTTTCCCACTGTGCCAGCACAGCCCTGTACTTATCCATCTCCAGTTCATACAAATCGAAGATGCAGGGTTCACAGCCGCTATGACAACATTCGTCATTGGCGGGACGCACAGGTGGCAGCGGAGCCTGATTAGTCATCATTTTGTTCATATGGATTGCTTGCATCCGTAAGCTGTAGCCGCGGAAATAATATTCGCACTTCTGTTTTCTTTAATATACTGCGGACTCTTAGACCGGAGCGTCAGTCGTTCCGCGTCACCATCCCGGCAATAGCGCCTGCACCATGCGCATTCCAACCCTAGTCTACTGCGCATGAACGACACGTTTACGCTTTTCGGTCTGGTCGATACCTCGGCACTGGAGCTTGCCTCCTTCGCCCTGGCGCTGTGCATGGTCCTGCTGAATATCCGTCAGTCACCGTGGGCCTGGCTATTCTCCATCCTGTCCGCCGCCATGTATGCGGTGGTGTTTTACGACAGCAAGATATATGGCGATATGTCGCTGCAATTCTTTTTTATCGCAGTCTCGCTGTGGGGCTGGTACCAATGGTTGTTTGGCGGCGCCACGCATCAGGGCGTGCAAGTATCGCGCATGCCGCCGCGCGCTTACCTGTATTCAGGCCTGGCCTGGCTCATCGGCTTTATTGCGATTGCCGCTTTCCTACGTATGTTCACCGATACCGATGTGCCGCATATCGACGCCTTCCTGACCGCCGGCAGCCTGGTCGGCCAGATCCTGCTCTCGCGCAAAAAGCTGGAGAACTGGTATGTATGGATAGTGATAGACCTGATTTACATCGGCTTATACCTGCACAAGGATTTATACCTGACCGCCTTCCTGTTCGCGATCTTCGTCGTGCTGGCGGTGATCGGCCTGCGCACCTGGGACAAATCACTGCGCGCGCAAGGACAAGCCTGAGATGCAGCAGACGCCATTACGCATTGCCCTGCTCGGGGCGGAATCAACCGGCAAATCGACGCTGGCCGCCGCTTTGGCCGAACACTATCAAACCGTGTGGGTGCCGGAATACCTGCGTGAGTTTGTTGAAGAAAAGCAGCGCACGCCGCAGGCGCATGAACAAATCCTGATTGCCACGACGCAGATTGCACGTGAAAACATCGCAGCGACACAGGCGCAGCGCTTCCTGTTTTGCGATACCACGCCATTGATGACGGCGCTGTATAGCCAGTTTTATTTCGGTGCAGTTGAACCGGCACTGAGCCAGCTGGCCATGACACATCGCTATGATTTTACGATCGTGGCGGAACCGAGCAATCCCTGGGTTGCCGATGGTTTGCAACGTGAGTCCGATAGTGTGCGGCAGGAAGTGCATCGGCTTTTGTTGCGGGCTTTGGATGAGGCGGTGATTCCTTATTTGTTGGTCAGTGGGGATACTGAGCTGCGGGTGCAGCGGGTTGGGGAATATTTGGCTGGGGAAATGGGAAGCCTGTAGAAGGCTTATACATTTAGGTGCTAATGCTGTTCACTCTCCGTGGAGAAGTGCGTTGCCGGGGGCGGCCCGGCAGCCGCTCACTTTTCTTGTCTCGCCAAGAAAAGTAAGCAAAAGAAGGCGACCGCGAAGCCGCAGCCCCTACGGGGTTCCCGTTTGTGCAAGTCAAAAAATGGGAAGCGGACGAAACTCGCTGCGCTCAAACAACGTCCACTTCTTTTTCCATTTTTCGCCCCGCACAAACGGCAGCGTCTAAGCGGAACACCAATACAGCCTCTTTGATTCACCTGACCAGCTCGAATCAGCAAGGCTGTTGCAGTTGCAGTTGCTTTTGACGTGCCCGCATTAGGCGTTGCCAAGGCGAGCGATTGTCAGACGGGTCCAACGGCGCAAACATGTTTGAGCGAAGCGAGTTGGTTTGCGACGCCGGCTGGCGATCGCTTGGCTTGGGCACCCGCGTAGCGGGCGACGACTGTTGCGGTCGCCTTTCTTTGCTTACTTTCTTTGGCGAAGCAAAGAAAGTGAGCGGCTGCCGGGCCGCCCCCGGCAACGCACTTCTCCACGGAGAGTCAACAGCATCAACACCCACAAACCCAAAACCATCAAACAATAAAAAATGCCACCCAAAAAGGTGGCATTTTCTTAAAACCCAAACCTACTCAACAAAATCAAAAATCAACCTGTGCCGACAAACGAGCCAACCGCGGCGCGCCCGGAATCAGATAACCACCGAAGGCATTCGCTGCATCACCCCAGTAGAATTTATCAAACACATTATCGATACCAAAACGGAAGGTAGTGGTCTTGCCGCCGATCTTGGTCGCATAACGCGCTCCGACATTCAACACATGATAACCATCGACGCGTTTATTCAAGGCGGCGATTTCACTGTTCGGTGCAAACACCTTGCTGGTCGAATAAATCCAGGTCGCATTCAACTTGACCGCCGGCATTTGCGGCAATGCATAGTCTGCATACACTGCTGATTTAAATTTAGGCACATTGCCGACGCGCTTGCCTTCTACATTCGCATCACCGGTGCCTTCCATATTTGCCTGCAATGCAGTAAAGCTTGCGCCCAGCATCAGGTTACGCGTCGCACGTCCTTGCGCTGCCAGCTCCAGGCCACGATTCACTTGCTTACCTGCGACCACATACACGGAAGCCGGATTCAGGTACTCGTTATTACGCTTGATCTGGAACAAGGCTGCAGAAATACTGATATCCGGTGTGATGTCAGTCTTGATACCCACTTCCACCTGCTTGGATTTATTAGGGTCAAGGACAGACTCAGCATTCGGATTGCCGGCAGGAACTTCACCACCCGGTTCCAGGCCTTGCGAGTACGATGCGTACAAAGAGAGATTCGCTTTTGGGCTATAAACCAGGGCGACATTAGGCAATACATAATCGCCGTCCGTATTCCTGATATTCGTTCCATCAGCAGCAAACTGAACCCGCTTCAGCTTCGTGTAACGCAAACCAGCGTGCACCTTGAACTGCTCATTCAAGCTCAAGATGTCTTGTACGAATATCGATCGTTCATCGTCTTTGCGACGCAAGGCAACCTGATTCGTCGGGCCCAGCGAATATGGATAAGTTACGGTGTTATAGATATTGCCGTAGCCGACGAAATCGAAAAGATAATCAGCAAAATTGTCGCGACGATTCAGCGTCGAGATACCGGTCGTCAAGGCATGCTTGATTCCACCAGTTGCAAAATTACCCTGCAACATGGCCTGGGTCGTCATGACCGACCGCTTGTCGTTCTCGCGACGCAGATCGTACATGGCAAAGTCACCGTTGGCGTTGTATCCGACATATGGATTGCCACAGCCGGCAGGTATAACCATCGGGTCTGCATTGATATTCGCGCAGCCGGAAGCGAGAGCCACCGCATCATCTCGACGCAATTCAAACTTATTGGCCTGCAAGGTAGTACGCCAGTTGTCGTTGAGTTCGTATTCAAACTTTACGCCAAGGTTGTTCGTATCATCCGTAACTGGTCGGCTCCAGGGCTGATTGTTCAGCATGGTTTTACCGCTGACACCAGTCGGGATCCGATTCTCAGGCCCCAATAACTGGAAACCCGGCACCGTCAACTGTGACTTGTGCTGGTAATCCATATCCACCTGCAGCAAGGCACGCGGGCTGATACGCCAGTCGAAGGCACCGGAAACAAAGCGACGGTCGCCATTCGAACCCTTGACGTAGGACTTGATATCTTCCGCAGCGGCATTGATGCGGTAACCAAAACGCTTGTCTTCAGAACGGCCACCCAGATCAATGGCGCTGTAGACCGTACCGCGCTCACGCACTTCAAAGGTTGCGGAACGCACCGGCGCGTCGGTCGGCCGCTTCGTGACATAGTTGAGAATACCGCCGGAAGAAGCCGTACCCGCCTGCAAACCCGCCAGGCCTTTCAATATCTCCAGGCGTTCCTTGTTTTCCATCGGGATCGCCGAATGCGCAAGGATCACCATGCCGTCCTTGCGATAGTTGGAACCCATGTCCAGCGTGAAGCCGCGGATCGCAAACCAGTCGGACAGGCCGACCGCGTTATAGGAATTCTGCACGCTCGCGTCGTACTTCACTGCATCGGTGGCGGTGCGTATGCTGCGCTCCTGCATCTGCTCGGCAGTGATGACGCTGATCGATGCCGGCGTTTGCAGCAAAGGGGTATCGGAAAAACCGCCGACGCTGGCGTTGCGCGCAATGCCATCCGGTGCCGACTCGGTAGTCACGACCACTTCGGGCAAAACGTTTTCGGAAGTCTCCGCCATCGCAACAGGTGCAAACGCACATGCTTGTGCAACGGCCAGGGCAATCAGGGAACGACGGGAGTGAGGTACAGACATGTTTTGTTCAATCAATCGCGTTAGAAAAACGAATGCGCGCGAAGGAATGGACAAAGAAATGGAGTGGACTTTGCGCTTCCCTACGCTGGCATTATCCAGGTCAGGTACGGAGGGTTTTTTCTCACCCGAAGACGTTTAACTCTTCAGGACCCCTAGCGTGGCCGAATGGTAACACGAAAGAAGAAGCGCGCGGAATGGCATTTTTGCCGCAAGTTGCAGCAAATTTCGCCGATCTTAACCGCGGTCAACAAAACAGCCCGCTTTCAATGCAAAAGCGTTTGCAGCTGTTGCGAATAAGGGAAATCGGCGGCGCCCGCCTATTTGACCTTCTTGGTGATCACCGATTTGCCCTGGCGGATGCGCGTAATGCCGGAGGTCACCGAAATCGGGTCACTGGCCGGGAAGCTCAGATCAAGCGCCCGGTCCAATAATTCGTCCTTGGCTTTTTCCTGCTTCGATGGCTCATTATCCGTCGGCATTTCAGCCACCGGATCGCTGGCGGGGAAGGTTTGATCCAGCGCATCGTCCAGGAGCTCTTCGTCATGCGTATGTGTATCCACATCAGACGGTTTGCCTGCAACTGCCGGTTTCACTTTGGAACGATGCTCGGTCATTTGAAACTCCTTGCGATGGTAGATAAACGGCTTATCTATAGGACAACTTACAGCAACAGGGGTTCAACTGCTTGCAGGATAGCGCACTGTCAACACTTGTAACTGTTCCGGGCCTGCCGGGGTCTGCAGCAATACCGTATCGCCTTCGTCCGCACCCAGCAGGCTTTGCGCCAGTGGCGACAGCCAGCTGATCCGTCCTTGCGCCGGATCCAGTTCATCCAATCCCACTATAGTCGCTGTATGGCGTTCGCCCGCAGTATTTTCATACTCAACCGTGGCGCCAAAGAATATGCGGTCACCGTCTGCATGTACGCTGGCATCCACCACCTCTGCGCTTTCGACACGTGTCTGCAGGTAATGAATGCGTTGTTCGATTTCACGCAGCGAAGCTTCCTGCGCCGATGCCATCGCCGTATCGGCGGCATCCAGTTGCATGGCGGCGGGGCGCGCCACGTCCAGCAGTTGCTGCAATTCCTGTTGCAGATGACGATAACCATCCGGGGTGATGTAGTTCCTGACGCCGACCGGCATCTCCGGCACCAGCGACGGCGCATCATCGTCATTACCTTCTTTTACAAATGCCTTGTTCATGCTCGTACTCCCCTGCGCTGCGTATGCAGGCAAAACCTGGTACTACCATAGCGCATCCATGCAGGAACTGCTGTGCGTTAGCTCACAGTTGCACCCTTGCATACTTGCGCATCTGCACACTTGCTCAATCAGAAATCTTGCCGCGCAAGGCCTTAGTCTGGCTGCGGGCATTTTTGGAATCCAGGCGCTTGCGTTGCGAGCTGTAGCTGGGTTTGGTGGGGCGACGTGTTTTAGGCAGGACGGTGACGCTGAGTATTAACTCCTGCAAACGACGCAGTGCTTCCTCACGACTTTGTTCCTGGCTACGGCCTTGCTGCGCCTTGATCACGACCACGCCATCCTTGCTGATGCGCTGGTCGCTGAGCTGCAGCAAACGTTCTTTCAGATAATCCGGCAGCGACGACGCGCCTATATCAAAGCGCAAATGAATTGCCGTCGCTACCTTGTTCACATTTTGCCCGCCCGGTCCCTGTGCGCGGATCGCGCTCAGCACGATTTCGCTATCGTCGACCGAGATGGCGTCAGTGATGTACATCAGGCACCTGTCAGTTGCCGCCTGGCGGCGGACAGGGCGGGGTACATATTAGACGTCAGACCACAGTTTGCCGCCGGTTGCCCAGTTTTCACGCTTCACGTCTTCGATGATGATATCGACGGATTCAGCGCTGGAGCCCAGGGTAGCGACGGTTGCTTCAGTCACGGCTTTAACGAATGCACGCTTTTGTTCTACGGTACGGCCTTCGAATAATTGCACATTGATAGTTGGCATGAGTTTTCCTTTTTTGGTTAACGAAATAAATAAATTAGTGACGGTAGGACGGCGACACGGCATCCAGTTTGCGCAGCAGTGCCGGCCATTCAAGGATGCCTTCCGGTGAGCCGTCACCGAGTAGTTCCTTGTAAGTCTTGGCGCAGATTTCCGGGGCCGGGATATTCAGCGGGCCACCGCCGGATTGTGCTTTCAACTGGAAGGAGCAGGCTTTATCCAGTGTATCCATCAAGACATAGGCTTCGGCTATCGTACGGCCGCTGATCAGCGTGCCGTGGTTGCGCAAAAGCATGGCCGGATAATCGCCGAGGCGTTCTATCAGGCGCACCTGCTCCACCGGCGACAAGGCCAGGCCTTCGTAATCGTGATAGCCGATCTGTTTATAGAAACGCATCGCATGCTGCGACAAAGGCAGCAAGCCCCCTTGTTGCATGCCGATTGCGACCCCATTTTCATTATGCAAGTGCATGACGCACATCGCATCCGGACGCGCCGCATGTACCGCGCCGTGAATCGCGAAGCCGGTTACGTTCACGCGATACGTCTGGTCGCCGATGATATTGCCCTGCAAATCAATCTTCACCAGATTGGATGCGGTAATTTCATCAAAGCGGAAGCCAAAAGGATTGATCAGGAAGCGGCCTTCTTCGCCGGGTACGGTGGCGGAGATATGCGTGTAGATCAGGTCATCCCAATTCTTCAGCGCACACAAGTGGTAACAGGCGGCGAGGTCGATGCGGACCTGCCATTCGGCGGCACTGATGCCGGCCGGAGGAGTTGCTGGGGTAGTCATATCACCTTGCCAAGAATCTGAAGCAAAAGACGCCGCAGGGGCGTCACCAAGCGTGAAATTATAAAGTCTTAGAGTGGTGCATGCCGCTTTCGCATGAAATCCGCGAAATTCATATCAAATCGGCATCAAAACCGGCTTGTCACACCCTGGTCGCAGTAAGACTGCATAATAGAGCATTCGATATTGGCTATGGCGTCGCCTTTCCGATAGCGAAAACAAATTGATTTTGTAAATTAAATCAATTATGCAAATGACGGATTCTTGTCTATCATTCGTACTTATGCAGTAACGAACCGATTTTTTTAACCCAACCAAAGGAAACGACATGTCCCTTATTAATACTCAGGTCCAGCCTTTCAAGACCCAAGCTTTCCACAACGGCAAGTTCATTGAAGTTACCGAACAATCGTTGAAGGGCAAATGGTCTGTACTGATTTTCATGCCGGCAGCGTTCACATTCAACTGCCCAACTGAAGTTGAAGATGCAGCTGACAGCTATGCAGAATTCCAAAAATTGGGTACCGAAGTTTATATCGTCACCACCGATACCCACTTCTCGCACAAAGTTTGGCACGAAACATCGCCAGCAGTCGGCAAGGCAAAATTCCCATTGGTTGGCGATCCAACCCACCAACTGACCAACGCATTCGGCGTACACATTCCTGAAGAAGGCCTGTCGCTGCGCGGTACGTTCGTGATCAATCCAGACGGCGTCATCAAAACCCTGGAAATCCACTCGAACGAAATCGCTCGTGACGTTTCGGAAACACTGCGCAAGCTGAAAGCAGCTCAATACACCGCAGCTCACCCGAACGAAGTTTGCCCGGCCAAATGGAAAGAAGGCGAAAAGACCCTGGCTCCATCGCTGGACCTGGTCGGCAAGATCTAAGTTGTCATTTGAAGTTGTAGCAAATAAGTAATTGCAGGACTGTCCGGGCCGTGTGGCCCGGACATGCAGGACTTTATTTTTAAAACTGAAAAGAAAGCAGGGACCATCATGTTAGATGCCAATCTCAAAACCCAATTAGCCTCTTACTTGGAGAAGATCGTGCAACCGATCGAGATCGTTGCGTCACTCGATGGCGGCGACAAATCTCGTGAATTGCAGGAGTTGCTGCAAGAAATCGTAGTGCTGAGCGACAAGATCACTCTGGTCGAACGCACCGATGATGACGAGCGCAAACCTTCTTTTGTTATCAAGCGCCCGGACGCACACGCAGGCATTCAGTTCGCCGCGATCCCGATGGGACACGAATTTACTTCACTGGTACTGGCTTTGCTGCAAACCGGCGGCCACCCATTGAAACTCGAAGAATCGGTAATCGAGCAAATCCGCAACCTGGATGGCGACTACACCTTCGAGACTTATATGTCTTTGTCTTGCCATAACTGCCCGGAAGTCGTACAGGCGTTCAACGTCATGGCCTTGATCAATCCACGCATCCGCGCCATCACGATTGACGGCGGTTTGTTCCAGGACGAAGTCAAGGAACGCGAAATCATGGCCGTGCCAACGACCTTCATGAACGGCCAACCGTTCGAATCCGGTCGTGTCAGCATCGAACAGATCCTGGCCAAGCTCGACACCGGCGGCAATAAACGCAAGGCGGAAGAGCTGAGCGCGAAAGCACCGTATGACGTCCTCATCGTCGGCGGCGGACCTGCAGGTGCGGCAGCGGCAATCTATGCTGCACGCAAAGGCATACGCACCGGTGTAGTGGCTGAACGCTTCGGCGGTCAGGTACTGGATACGCTGTCGATTGAAAACTTCGTCTCGGTACAGGAAACCGACGGCCCGAAATTTGCCGTCGCACTGGAACAGCATGTACGCAGCTACGAAGTGGACATCATGAATATCCAGACCGCGTCTGAGCTGGTGCCGGGCAAGCTGATCGAAGTCAAATTGAAAGACGGCGGTTCGCTGAAAAGCAAATCGGTGATCCTTTCAACCGGTGCACGCTGGAAAACCATCAACGTGCCGGGTGAAAACGAGTACCGCAACAAAGGTGTTGCCTACTGCCCGCACTGCGACGGCCCGCTGTTCAAAGGCAAACGTGTCGCTGTGATTGGTGGCGGTAACTCCGGCGTGGAAGCAGCGATCGACCTGGCAGGTATCGTCGGTCATGTAACGCTGATCGAGTTCGGCGCAGAATTGCGTGCCGATGCAGTCTTGCAACGCAAATTGCATAGCCTGGCCAATGTCACCGTGATCACGTCGGCACAAACGACGGAAATCACCGGCGACGGCAAACGTGTCAACGGCCTGGTTTACAAGGATCGCAAGACCGAAGAAACGAAATCGGTGGAACTGGAAGGCGTCTTCATCCAGATCGGCCTGGTGCCAAACACCGAATGGCTGAAAGGTACGGTTGCCTTGTCGCGCCATGGCGAAATCGAAGTTGATTCGCATGGCCGTACCTCGGTACCGGGCGTGTTTGCAGCTGGCGACGTCACGACCGTGCCGTACAAACAGATCGTGATCGCAGTCGGTGAAGGTGCCAAAGCATCGCTGAGCGCCTTCGATTACCTGATCCGCAGCTCGGATACGGATGAAGTCGAAGCACCTGCCGCCAGCGAAGCCGTCACGGCATAAGCTGGTCATAAGTTGGTCAGTAGGTAGTTCTAAAAAAGCCGCAGCGATGCGGCTTTTTCTTTGCCCGCCCGCACAACAAACACGCACCAAAACCCATCACCGCACCTCAATGGTGAAGCAACTCCAGCCTGAGTTGCCACTTACTTCAGCCCAAATTTTTACCCGCTTGCCATCGGCTCCTCATAGGGAAAGACCGGCAAAACCCTTCCCGAAAATCTTGTATACAAGACTTGTCCATCAGATTGGCATACAACTTGCTGAACATGGGCATGACCTCCGAACAAACACTCAAATCATCGATCCAGATCGCGGCGCGTATTACCGAATCGATACTGGCCAAGCAACTCGCTCCCGGTACCCGCCTGGGTGAGCAACAACTGGCCGATCTGTTTGGTGTATCGCGCACGCTGATACGTGAAGCACTGATGCGCCTGGCAACCCGCGGCATCGTGATGGTCAGCGCGCGCCGCGGCTGGTTTGTCATCGAACCGACTGCCAGCGAGGCACGCGAAGCATTCGAAGCACGCCGTGTCATCGAACTCGGTCTGTTGCGCCATGCACGACCGCTCAGCACACAGGCAATCGCCCAATTACGTGAGCACATCGCACGCGAACAGGCGGCGATAGCCGGTGATGACGTCGGAGCGCGCAGCTATCTGCTGGGCGACTTCCATGTCTGCCTGTGCGAATGCCTGGGTAATAGTTTGCTGTCCGACACACTGCGCGATCTCACCGCACGCACCACGCTGACCGCGATGCTGCGCCAGTCTTCATCACAAGCGGTCGATTCCTGCGAAGACCATGTACACATCGTGGCCGCACTGGAAACCGGCGATATCGATGAAGCCGAGCGCCTGATGCTGGAACACCTGCAAGTGGTGGAAAGCACGCTCTACGAACTTGCGCCCAGCGATCCGCTGAACGCCTTGCGCACCGCCCTGACGCCGGTCGCGGCAGCAAAGGCATCGAAACCCAATTCTGCAGTTGCACCGGTTGCAAAGCAGGCGAACAAAAAATCTACCGCACGGGCACAGACGAGCCGGGCGGACTACGCAGCAAATATCTCGTCATCCCTGTCGCTCGCATCTTCGTATTCACCTGGAAAGGAAATGAAAAAATGAAGCTCTCTAAAATCCTGATCGGCCTGATGGCCGGCGCCCTCTTGTTAACAAATGTCGCACGTGCCGATGCACTCGACGATATCCAGAAGAAAGGCGTATTGCGTGTCGCCGTACCGCAAGACTTCCCGCCTTTCGGTTCCGTCACCACCGACATGACACCGCAAGGCCTGGACATCGACGTTGCCACCCTGATCGCCAAGAAACTCGGCGTCAAAGTCGAACTGATCCCGGTCACCAGTGCCAACCGCATTCCTTACCTGCAAACGAAAAAAGTCGACCTGGTGATTTCCAGCATGGGCAAAAATCCGGAGCGTGAAAAAGTGATCGACTTCAGTGCCGCTTACGCACCGTTCTTCAATGGCGTCTTCGGCCCGGCTGACCAAAAGGTTGCCGCACCGGCTGATCTCGCCGGCAAAACAATCGGCGTCACCCGCGGCTCGGTGGAAGACCTGGAACTGTCGAAGATCGCACCGGAAAGCGCGACCATCAAACGCTATGAAGACAATAACGGCACCATCAGTTCCTTCCTGTCGAACCAGGTGCAACTGGTCGCCACCGGCAATGTCATCGCAGCCGCCATCATTGCAAAAAATCCACCGAAAAAACCGGAAACCAAATTCCTGATCAAGAACTCGCCATGTTCGATCGGCCTGAACAAGGGTGAAGAGAAATTGCTGGAAAAAGTGAACGCCATCATTGCGCAAGCGAAGAAAGACGGCTCGCTCAATACCTTGACCGAAAAATGGCTGGGCCTGCCTTTACCGGCCGGCCTGTAAGGAAAAGGCTGCCTGCATCCGCAGCAAGCAATGCGGATGCAGGCAGCCAATACAGAAACAGCGGCTATCCAGAACGCACATCGGTGCAGGAAGTGGAGCTATCGTGGCTTATCAATTTGAATTTTTGTCGACCTTCGATTACAGCGGCGTACTCGTCAAAGGCATTGTGACGACGGTCGAGCTGATCGCAGTCGGCGGTGTGCTGGGCGTGGCCGTCGGCATCTTCGGCGCCTGGGCTCGCACACAAGGCCCGCGCTGGCTGCGGCCAATCGTCAGCGCCTACGTCGAGCTGATCCGCAATACGCCATTCCTGGTGCAGCTGTTTTTTATCTTCTTTGGCCTGCCCAGCATCGGTGTGCAGATTACCGAGATGCAGGCGGCCATCCTCACCATGATCATCAACCTCGGCGCATACAGCACAGAAATCATCCGTGCCGGCGTCGTCGCCGTCGCACGGGGTCAGATTGAAGCGGCACTGAGCCTGTCGATGACACGGGTGCAGATCTTCCGTCACATCATCCTGCGTCCGGCATTGCAGAAAATCTGGCCGGCCCTGTCCAGCCAGATCGTCATCGTCATGCTCGGTTCGGCCGTGTGTTCGCAGATTGCAGTGGAAGAGTTGTCATTCGCCGCCAACTTTATCCAGGGCCGCAACTTCCGTGCATTCGAAGCCTATCTGGTCGCCACCGTAATCTATCTGCTGATGGCGATCCTGCTGCGGCAAATCCTGCGCCTGATCGGCACCCGCTTCATTTTCGCCAGGAGAAACGCATGATCTCCTTTTCCCTCTGGGACATCCTGCGCAACCTGCTGCTGGCCGGGCGCTGGACTGTCGTGTTGTCACTTGTTACCTTCCTGCTGGGCGGCATGCTGGGTCTGCTGATCCTGTTCATGCGCACTTCGAAGCAAGGCTTGCTGCGCAATGTGGCACGCATCTATATCGAAATATTCCAGGGCACGCCTTTGCTGATGCAATTGTTCCTGGTGTTCTTCGGTATCGCCCTGTTCGGCGTCGAAGTACCGGCATGGCTGGCCGCCGGTCTGACGCTGACTTTATGGAGCGCGTCCTTCCTCGCCGAAATCTGGCGCGGCTGCGTCGAAGCGATTCCGCGCGGGCAATGGGAAGCATCTTCGGTGCTGGCGATGAATTATGTGCAGCAGATGCGCTACGTGATCCTGCCGCAAGCATTGCGCATCGCACTACCACCGACCATAGGCTTCAGCGTGCAAATCATCAAGGGCACCGCCGTGACCTCCATCATCGGCTTTGTCGAATTGTCGAAAGCGGCCACCGTCATCACCAACGCCACCTTCATGCCGTTCACCGTGTACGCGGCAGCCGGTCTCTTCTACTTCATTCTTTGCTGGCCTTTATCCAGGTACAGCCAATTCCTGGAAAGGAAATTCCATGCCACTCATAGCCATTGATAACGTCAAGAAAAGTTACGGCAGCAACCAGGTACTCAAGGGTATCCGGATGGATGTCGAGCCGGGGGAAGTGATTGCCATCATCGGCAAAAGCGGCTCCGGCAAGAGCACGCTGCTGCGCTGCATTAACGGGCTCGAAAGCATAGATGAAGGATCGATCAGCGTCGCCGGTTCACACCTCGGCAAAAGCGAACTCGAACTGCGCAATCTGCGCCTGAAGGTCGGCATGATTTTCCAGCAGTTCAATCTGTTCCCGCATCTGAGCGTGGGTCGCAACATCATGATTTCGCCGATGATCGTCAAAGGCGTATCGGAAAAAGATGCGCGCGAACTGGCCATGAAGAATCTGGAAAAAGTCGGCTTGAGCGAAAAGTTCGACAGCTTCCCGGACCAGCTGTCCGGCGGCCAGCAACAACGTGTCGCAATTGCCCGTGCGCTCAGCATGGAACCGCAAGCTTTGTTGTGCGATGAAGTCACTTCCGCGCTTGATCCTGAACTGGTGAATGAAGTGTTGAACGTCGTGCGTGGCCTCGCACATGAAGGCATGACACTGATCATGGTGACGCACGAAATGCGCTTCGCCCGCGAGGTATGTGATCGCGTGGTCTTCATGCACCAGGGCAAGGTGCATGAAATCGGTGCGCCGGAAGATATTTTTGCCAAGCCTGCGACAGCGGAACTGAAACAATTCCTGGGCCTGGCAGCGGCCTGATCAGAACGAAAACGAAACAAAGAATATGAGTCTCACTGTTAGCAATGCAATCCCGCCAAGCATCGGCCATGAAATCATCGAGCGCCTGCATATACTGGCGCAGTACACCGAGCAGGAGGGCATGATGACGCGCACCTATCTGACGCCGGCACATCGCGGTGCGGCCGGGCAGATCGCGGCATGGATGCGCGATGCCGGCATGACGGTGCGACGCGATGCCGTCGGCAATGTCATCGGCCGCTACGAAGGAATTGACACGAGTCAAGCCGTACTCATGACCGGCTCGCATTTCGACACCGTGCGCAATGGCGGCATCTACGACGGCTTGCTGGGAATTTTATTGCCTATCAGTTGCATCGCCAGCTGGCATAAGCAAGGGAAGCGTTTTCCTTTCCCGATTGAAGTCATCGCATTCAGTGAAGAAGAAGGCGTACGTTTCAAGGCGCCCATGCTGGGCAGCCGCGCCATTGCCGGAACGTTCGAGCAGCGTGTGCTGAACCATACCGACAACCAGGGCATCACGATGCGCGATGCGATGAAAGCCGCCGACCTCAACCCCTTGCAGATCAGCGCTGCAGCGGCGGCACGTGACAGCATTGCCGCATTCGTGGAAGTTCATATCGAACAAGGCCCGGTGCTGCTCAATGAAGATTTACCGCTGGGCGTCGTAACGGCAATTGCCGGCGCCACGCGTTATATGCTGGAGCTGGAAGGACTCGCCGGTCATGCCGGCACCGTACCTATGCATATGCGCCATGATGCCGCGATGGCGGCAGCCGAGTTTGCCTTGTATGTGGAACAGCGTTGCAGCAGCAAACCGGACCTGGTCGGCACCATCGGCCAATGGACAGTGCCCAACGGCGCCACCAATGTGATCCCGGGGCGGGCCATCCTGTCACTCGATGTGCGCGCCGGCGATGACGCCGAACGCCTGGCCGCCACGGCGGATATCACGGCGGAACTCGAACGCATCTGCGCCCGGCGCAAGGTCCGCAGCACATTGACCAAAACCTACGAAACTTCGAGCGCCATCTGTGCCGACTGGCTGCAGGCCGGCTGGCAGGCGGCGCTGCAACGCAACGGTTGCGCGCTACGCAGCCTGCCGTCCGGTGCCGGCCACGATGCGATGGCAATTGCCGCGGTGGCACCGATTGCGATGCTATTCGTGCGCTGTGGCAATGGCGGCACCAGCCACCATCCGACCGAAACCATGACGATGGAAGATGCCGCATTGGCATCTGAAGTATTTATGGATTTTGTCGAGCATTTTGATACGCTGTCCGCAGGCCGGAAAGCCGCTTGAATCCGCAAGCAAACAATTACTGAATTGAAATCATCCGATGGACAAAATTTTACTCAAGCAAAAAATCGCCGCATGGATAGATGAGCATGCGGCCGAACAAACCGCCTTCCTTGCCAAGGTCGTGCAATGCCCATCCGACAATCCACCCGGCAATTGCGCACCACATGCGCTGATGACCGCAGCCTTGCTGGAAGAAATGCAATTCGTGGTCGAGCAACATGCAGTGCCCACGGAATTTGCCCGCAGCACCGGGCTGGAAAGCGCCATCAACCTGATCGTGCGCGAGAAATTCGGCGACGGCCCGACCGTCGCATTGAATGCGCATGGTGACGTGGTGCCACCTGGTGCCGGCTGGAGCGTCGATCCCTATTCCGCGACCGTGCAGGATGGCTGGATGATAGGGCGCGGCGCTGCCGTATCGAAATCCGATTTCGCCACCTATGCTTTCGCCCTGCGTGCGCTGAAGGAATTGTCCATTCCCTTGCGCGGCCAGGTTGAGCTGCACTTGACCTATGACGAAGAAACCGGCGGCCTGGCCGGTCCCGGCTGGCTCTTGCAACAAGGCCTGAGCAAACCGGATTACGCGATCTGCGCCGGTTTTTCCTACAACGTGACGACCGCCCACAACGGTTGTTTACACCTGGAAATCAAGGTGCATGGCACTTCAGCCCATGCCGCACGTCCCGATACCGGGCACGATGCGCTGGAAGCGGCGACCGGATTACTGAACGAACTCTACAAGTATCGCGACAGCCTGCAACTGCGCACTTCGGCTATCAGCGGCATCACTTCGCCTTCACTGGTGGTCGGCATGATCAATGGCGGCATCAATACCAATGTGGTGCCGGACGAAGTGACCTTGCGCCTGGACCGACGCATTATTCCGGAAGAAATCCCGGAAACAGTGGAAGCAGAATTGCGCGCCGTGATTGAACAAGCCTTGCACGGCTTGCCGGGCATACGCGGTGAAGTCAAACGCATACTATTGGCCAGTCCCTTCAAGCCGGTCGGCGATGCCGCACGTTTGCGCGATGTGGTCTGTGCCGAAGCTTCGGCCGCATTGGGTGAAACGGTGACGCCTATCGGCGTGCCGCTGTATTCCGATGCACGCCTGTATGCCGAAGCCGGGGTTGCCACCGTGATGTACGGTGCCGGGCCACGCACCCTATTGGATGCCAATGGTCATCGCGCTGATGAAAAGGTGCCGCTGTTTACGCTAACAGTTGCAAGCAAAGCAATTGCGTGGAGCTTGCTGGAACTGTTGGCATAAGCGTCACGTCGGGCTACGCTCAGAAGTTGTATTCACCAAATACATATTTGTCGAAGCTGAACTTGGTGCCGCCTGGCAGGGTATCGACCAGGCGTTTTGCATTCTTCGCCGAGATAAATACATCCGCCATCTGATCCTTGCAACGGAACCTGGTTGCCGGGCTCAGTATCGTATTGGCCTTGATCCGGATATGGCGGAAGCTCTTCGCTTTTTCACTGCAAATCAGGAAATGCTGCTCCTGGCGGAAGCCGGAGAGCGGGATCTTCAGCCACCAGCCTTCATCACCGGCATAGGGCACGACGGTGGCCCACAAGGTATTTTTCTCATTCAACAGGTTTGCCCGCAGCTCTTCATTGATCCGCTTGATGGCCTCATTCTTGGTCATATTTCTTCCAGCTACTTGAATACCGACAGCTTATCCATTTTTCCATCGGAAAAGCACGCAACACGCGAGATTTATTGGCTTTCCGCATGATAGAGTTATCCATGGAAACACCTGACAACAAAAAATAAAAGCTGAAAAAGTCGGCAACCCGCTGCACGTCGACCATCAGGCTAACTATCGAAGCCGCAAAGATGAATGATATTGCACCAAAGATGGAGCCTGACAGCGCCGTCTATAAAACCCTGCTGGAATCAACCAAAGCCATACCGTGGAAGATAGACTGGGCCACCATGCAGTTCACCTATATCGGGCCGCAAATCGAAGGCGTGCTCGGCTGGCCGCAGGATAGCTGGGTGTCGGTGAATGACTGGGCCTCGCGCATCCATCCGGATGAGCGCGACGCCATTGTCAATTTCTGTGTCGCGCAATCGCAGGCCGGGGCTGATCATGAAGCCGACTACCGGGCGCTGGCACAGAACGGTGAATATGTCTGGATTCGCGATGTGGTGCACGTGGCGCGCAAGCCGGATGGCTCGGTCGATTCGCTGATCGGCTTCATGTTCGATATCAATGAACGCAAGAAAACCGAAGCCAAGCTGATCGACCTGCAAAAGGAACTGGAAACCCTGTCTTTCAAGGATGGCCTGACCGGCGTCGCCAACCGCCGCATGTTCGATTCCGTGCTGGAACTGGAATGGGCCAATGCGATGAACAGCAAACGCCCCATCTCCATCATCCTGCTCGACATCGATTACTTCAAGCAATATAACGATCACTACGGCCACATCCAGGGCGACCATTGCCTGAAGCAGGTTGCCAAGACCCTCAATAATGCAGCGATCCGGCAGCGCGATTTCTTCGGCCGTTTTGGTGGCGAGGAATTCATCCTGGTGCTGCCGGAAACCAATGAAAAATCAGCATGGACCGTGGCCGAACGTTGCCGCATGCTGATCTTCAAGGAACAGATCCCGCATGAGAAATCTGCCGTCAGCGAATTGCTGACGATCAGCCTCGGCGTGCATACCGTCATCCCGTCGTATGGCGATGAGCCGCTCAAGTTCATAGAAGAAGCCGACCGCCGCCTTTATCTGGCGAAACAAAAAGGCCGCAACTGCATCGCCGCCGGTGAATAGGAACGAAAAATCTACTGTTGCGAAATCGTTTAATCGACTATCCAGGTGTTGTACAACTTTTTCGAAGAGGGTAATGTAAAGGCGCTATCCAAAAATCTGCCGAAGCATAACAATATGAGGGGACAAAGCATGACAAAACCTTTTAGTGTGCTATCCAAACTTGCCGCCGTCTCTGTACTTGCGGCAATTTCTTTACCTGCAGCAGCACAGAGTGCCGGCGATAATATTGTCAATATTGGTTGGTTTCATCTGCGGCCGAACGAATCAAGTGAGCCGCTTTATCGTCATATGCCGGCTCCCGTTGGCCCGCTACCTGGTAGCAGTGCCACCATTAGCAACGCCGATACCCTCGGCCTTGCTTTTACACACTTCTTTACCGATAACTTTGCCCTCACCGCCGACTTAGGCATCCCTCCAAAATTCAAGCTGTACGGCGGAGGAACCTTGTCCCCGCTTGGACAGCTCGGAGAAGCCAAACAATGGAGTCCGGCGCTCATTGCGAAATGGTACTTCGGCGATAAAAATACGAAACTGCGTCCGTTTGTAGGTCTTGGCGTCACCCGCGTCTGGTACACAAGCGTTAATTTGTCTTCATCCTTGCAACGCCTGGTAACCAACAACCTGCCGGGCGGCACTGCAACTGCTGACCTCAGCTCCTCGTGGGCACCAGTGGCCAACGTAGGTCTTACCTATAACCTCACTGAAAAATGGTCGCTCGGACTGTCGGTTGCATACATCCCACTCAAAACCGATGCTGATATTACCGGTCGTATTGGCAATACGGTGGTCTCGAGAAACACCACTACCCTGACCCTGGACCCACTCGTCACCTTCCTCTCGGTAGGTTACAAGTTCTAATCAGCTAACAGCCGGATGATGGAATACCTGGCGCAGGTAGGCCAGGAAAGTTTCATCAGTACATAAAGTCTTGCCTGCAGAATCGGACAGCTTGGCGACAGGCTGTCCGTTACAGGACATCAGCTTCATCACGATATTCAGCGTGGCTATTCCCGTATCGTTCGACAAGTTCGTACCGATACCGAAACCCGTCATCACACGATCAGCAAAGTGCCGGTAAAGCGCAAAGGCGGTCGGCAAATCCAGCGCATCGGAAAACACCAGGCGCTTGGTCGTGGCATCCACCCGCAAGCTTGCATAATGCGCGAGCGCCTTCTCGCCCCATACGACCGGATCACCGGAATCATGGCGCAAGCCATCAAACAGTTTCGCAAAGTACAAATCAAAATCAGCCAGGAAGGCATCCATGCCGACCACATCGGTCAAGGCGATGCCGAGGTCGCCGCGATACTCCTGCACCCAGTCTTCCAGTGCCGCTTTTTGAAAATCGCGCAAACGCACACCGAAGGATTGATAGGCCTGCAGGTATTCATGCGCCATGGTGCCTATAGGCGTCAGCCCGTACTTCTTTGCCAGGTATACATTCGAGCTGCCCTTGAAGTATTGCGGCACTTCGCGCGCCAGTGTCACCACGACTTCTTCCTGCCATGCGGCGGAGAAACGGCGGCGCACGCCAAAGTCGAAGAATTCAAACGGGTTCCTGCGCCCGGCTTCGGTGCCAAATGCCTGCAATAGCGCGATCTTTGCTTGCAGGCGTTTACGTCCTTCGACCACAGCCGCCTGCTGGTCGAAACGACGGAAATACAATTCATTGACGATATAAAGAACGAAAATCTCGAAACCCATCACATGCACTTGCGGTCCGGCCGCATGGATATTCAGGATGTCACCGTCTGTCGTGACCGAAATGAATTTGCGCTGGAAGCGGAAAACCGTGAGGAAATCGACAAAGTCGCTTTTCATGAAACGCAGGCCGCGCAGGTAGGCCAGCTCGTCTTCGGCAAAGAAGAGGGTGCACAAATGATCCAGCTCACGCTCGACATCCGCCTTCAACTCACTCAGCGGATAGGCCGGGGTATTGCGGCAAACAAAGGCGTATTCGGCCTGCGCACCGGGATGACTATGTAGCAAGGCTTGCCACATCGTGAACTTGTACAAATCGTTTTCCAGCAGGCTGCGGACAATAGGATTCATTTGATTTATATCAAGAGTTGCGCGGAACAAGCCCGCTATTGTTTCCGGAATTAATGCCGATAATAAATATATAAGGCTTTATTAAGTTTTGGCGAAGCTCTCGCTGTTCCGAAACATTACACGCTAACTGTTTGAATCGTCGGCTTTTAATGTCCGGCCGTAGTACCGGCGGGCTCCTATCGTAGTGCGGAAGCACAACATCGTGCAATGCACCATATTTGATTCCTGCAGAAATCAGCCGTTATACAGTTATGATGTTTCCACAAGGAAGCATCGCCGCTCGCAGTTTTTCGTACAACCTCATCATGGATGGAAGTAAGAAATGAACAGCCTTAAGCGTTACCTAGCCAAGCTAAGCGTCGGAGTCCGACTTTCTGCCATCTCCTTCCTGCTCATCGCCCTCAGCTTTGGTGCATTCATCTGGATCAGCGCGCAGGCGACCTCCGATATGCTGCTGCAACGCGCGACGGCCGACGTCAATGCCAAGGCCCAGTTGGTGCTCGGCATGAGCCAGGACCCTGCACTCATCAAACAAAAACTGCTGGCGCTGAAAGTCGGCCAAAGCGGCCACTACTATGTGCTGGATGCGAACCAGGGCAAGGATTTGGGCAAGCTGGTGATCGCCGCGCAAAAGGAAGGACAAAACGCGCTGGGCAACAAGGCTGCTGACGGCCGTGAATTCATCAAGGAAATCCTGGCGCAGAAAGAAGGCAGCTTGCGCTATACCGATGCCGGCGGCGACGAACGCATTGCCAGTTTCACTTATGTACAGGATAAAAGCTGGGTAGTCGTCGGCGATACCGTCGTCAGCGAATTCACGCAGGAAGCGACCGCCTTGCGCAATATCTCGGCAGCAGCGGCGTTGCTCGCCACCCTGATCCTGGCCACGCTGTTATTCAGTGCGATCCGCAGCATGCTGTTGCGCCCGCTGGCGCAGGCAACCCACACCGCACGCAAGCTGGCGACCGGCGACCTGACGATACGCATGGAAAACAAGCGCAGCGACGAAGTCGGGCAATTGCTGGCGTCGATCAACAGCATAGGCCAGGGCCTGGCCAACGTGGTCTGGAATATCCGCAACGGCACCAAGACCCTGTCTACCGCAACCAATGAAATCGCCGCCGGCAACCTCGACCTGTCTTCCCGTACCGAACAGCAAGCCAGCTCACTGGAAGAAACCGCATCGGCGATGGAAGAAATGACTTCTACCGTGAAAGAAAATGCGGCGAATGCAGAGCAGGCAAATCAACTGGCACGCACCGCATCCGAAGTCGCGGTGAAAGGCGGCAACGTCGTCGCCGAAGTCGTCAACACCATGGATTCGATCAACCAGTCTTCGAAGAAAATCGTCGACATCATCAGCGTCATCGATGGCATCGCCTTCCAGACCAATATCCTGGCTCTGAACGCAGCGGTGGAAGCCGCACGCGCCGGTGAACAAGGCCGTGGCTTTGCAGTGGTCGCAGGCGAGGTGCGCAGCCTGGCGCAACGCAGCTCAGCCGCAGCGCGCGAAATCAAGAGCCTGATCGAAGATTCGGTCAACAAGGTACAAAGCGGCAGCAAGCTGGTCGCGCATGCCGGTGACACGATGAATGAAGTGGTCGCCAGCATCAAGCGCGTCGACAACATCATGACCGAGATCAGTTCAGCCAGCCGCGAACAAAGCATAGGCATAGAACAGGTAAACCAGGCAATCGCGCAAATGGACCAGGTCACACAGCAAAATGCGGCACTGGTCGAACAGGCTGCGGCGGCGGCCGAATCACTGCAAAGCCAGACCACCGAACTCAATAATGTGGTCGACGTCTTCACCATCAAGAGCGGCAGCCATGGCTCGGCCGACGAAGCAACGGAAATGGTGACACGTGCAATCGCCAGCATGCATGAAAAAGGCAAGGATGCGACCTTCGCCGATATCAATAACAAGCTCGGCCCTTTCTGTGACCGCGACCTGTATGTGGTGGTCTACGATATGCACGGCAAGAACCTGGCGCATGGCGCGAACCCGGCCCTGATAGGCAAGGACCTGATCAATGCGAAAGATGGCGCCGGCAATCTCTTCATCCAGGAACGCCTGTCCATCATCAAGACGCATGGCAAAGGCTGGCAGGACTATCTCTTCCTCAATCCAATCTCGAAGCAGATGGAAGCCAAGTCCATGTATCTCGACAAATACCAGGACCTGATCATAGGTTGTGGCGTCTACAAGGAAGAAGGTGCGGCAAAAAAGCCGGAAACTAAGCAAGTGGCAACCAGCCATACCTTGCGCATAGCTTCCGATACCAAACGCCCAGATCGCAAAGCAGCATAATTCTTCACCGCTTCAATAAAGCCGCTGCCCGCAAGGCCAGCGGCTTTTTTACATGCGCTTCGCAATGCACGTGTAACACATGAAAACAGTTTTGCACGTACAGTAGCGGATAGTACGGCGCGTACAGCGCGCAATAATTTCTCCAATATATTCACGCATGAAGGACGTCATGGGTCATAAAGAATTATCGTTTGCTTCGCAAGCGGCACCGGGCTTGCCTGGTGAGCAGATCGATCATGTCGATACACCAGCCTTATTGATAGACCTCGACGCTTTCGAGGATAACCTGGCACGTGTACACGCACGCGTATTGCAGGCCGGCCTCAAGGTGCGCTCGCATGGCAAGGCACACAAGAGCCCGGCGATTGCCCATCGCCAGCTGGCCGCCGGTGCGACCGGTATCTGCTGCCAGAAAGTCAGTGAAGCCGAAATTTTCGTACAGGCTGGCATACAGGATGTATTGATCACCAACCAGATCGTCGGCTTGCGCAAGGTGGCACGCGTAGCGGCACTCGCTGCACATGCGAAGCTGGGCGTCTGTGTTGATCACCCGATACAGGTGGAACAAATTGGCGACGCCGCCAGCAGGCAGGGCAGCCATCTGGATGTGCTGATCGAAGTTGACATCGGTCACCAACGCTGCGGCATCAGCAATGCACACCAGGCGATCGACCTGGCACGCACGATAGAACAGTACAGCCCGCATTTGCGCTTCGCAGGTATCCACGCCTTCCGCGGTTCGGCACAACATATGCGCCTGCCGCAGGAACGTGCAGCAGCAGTTGCCAGTGCGGTGGAAAAAGTGCGCGGCATCATCCATGAACTGGAAGCCGCCGGCTTTCCATGCACCACGGTCACCGGTGGCGGCACCGGCACCTATATGCTGGAAGCCAGTTCCTCGCTCTACACCGAGGTGCAGCCGGGCTCATACGTATTGATGGATACCGACTACGCGGCGAATACACCGGAAGCCGACAGCGCACCGCTGCGCCATGCCTTGTTCGGTTTATGTACGGTAATCAGTGTGCAGAAGAAACATGCGGTGCTGGATGGCGGCTTGAAAGCCTTTGCAGTCGATCATGGTTTGCCGCGCCTGCAAGTCCCGGGCTGGTCGGTACAAACGCTATCGGATGAACATACGACCATCGTGCCGGAAGCGGGCGCGGCACCATTGAAAGTGGGCGACAAGGTCAGGCTGATCCCCAGCCATTGCGATCCTACCGTCAACCTGCATGACTGGCTGATTGCATTCCGCGGCAAGACGGTGGAAGAGGCCTGGCCGGTTTCCGCGCGGGGCGCGCTGTTCTAGCACCCGGATGAACGTTCTGTAGCGCGTCAGGTCGAATCCTACGTGCTAAGATGAATTATTCTTCGAGGAGGGTGCCATGGCTGTGAAAAAACTCAACAAGCAAGAATTCCTGGATGAACTCAATCGCAACCTGAAAGATCATCCTGGTTACGAAGACTGGATGCAATTCGTGCCGCCGCCTGAAGGCGTGGAACCGGATACGGTGGAAGGATTTGAGCGCGCCGGCCCGGAGCCGCGTCACTCGCTGTACGATCTGGTGGCACTGAAAGTCGGCGAAGCTTTCGAAATATTTCCCAAGTAATCTCTCAACAAAACATCAGGCCATGCTTCCCATCCCGCCGGGATGGGAAGTTTCACGCAGGCTCTATTCCCTTGTTGCCGTCAACCAGCACGCCGCGCGCGTAAGCCCAGTGGTCTTTCGGTGCCGGCCTGGCTTCGCCTTCATCCATCAGGTAAGCCTCGGTCACTTCACGTGGAAAGTATTCCAGGTGCACCCAGAAATTCTGCGTCTTGCCCTTGTAACCGGCCGAAGCGGTTTCGCCTGAAATGGAATCCTGGTACCAGACGATCTGCACGTGCTCCAACTCTACTTTTTTCATTTTGATCCTCATCGGTAATGGCAGCTGTCATTCTACGCCGACCGCTGCAAGCACATACGGGATGGGCGAGCTGGATCCGGCTTATGGATGACGCGCTGACATCTTCTTACAATGTGCCGTTGTTCGCAACCGTAAACCCGATGGTCGTCATTTCCGCATTGCTGGCCGCAAACACCGTGCCGCCATGCATATGGGCAATCGCCTTGACGATGGCCAAGCCCAGGCCGTGGCTGTTGTCGCTATCGGTGCGGGAAGAATCGACGCGATAAAAGCGTTCGAATAATCGTTCCAGATGATGCGGTTCGACCGGCACCCCCTGGTTGCTGACATTGATGGCGACCGCGTTTTCGCGTTCTTCAATATGCACGCGTATGGTCGAATTACGATCACAGTGCTGGATCGCGTTGTACAGCAAATTGGTAATCGCGCGCCCGAACAATGATTTATCTATGCTGGCTTCGGCGTCGCCTTCCACCGCCAGTGATACACCGGCATCCTCGATCAACATATCGAGGAATTCGGCGCTCTTCAATACTTCCGAAGCAATCGACGTCAGCTCCAGGTTGGCGGCGCGTATGCCCCTGTCCGCCTGCGCCAGGAACAACATATCGTTGATGATGGTACGCAGGCGTTCCAGTTCTTCCAGATTCGATTGCAATACCTCAGTCAATTCCTCTGCCGAACGTTCACGCGACAACATCACCTGCGTCTGGCCGATCAGATTGCCGAGCGGGGTACGCAATTCATGCGCGACATCGGCGTTAAATGTCGACAACTGTACATACGCCTGTTCGACCCGGCCCAGCGCACCATTGAAGGACAGCACCAGGCCATTGAGTTCACTCGGCATATCACCGGTCGGCAAACGTTCGGCCAGATTCAGCGGACTAAGGTTTTCCGCATGCCGCGATAAATCATCAACCGCCAGCAAGCCACGGCGTGCAATCCACCAGCCGAGGCCGGCCACCACCACCACACCAAACATGAAGGCAATCACCAGTGCCGCATTGATGGCGCGGCTGGTGGTATCGAAAGCGCTGGCGTCCAGTCCCACTGTCAGCGTTACCGTCGGGCGTTCACCCGATGCCGGAATGTCGCGGCTCAGGGTCAGGTAAGTCCCGTTCTCGGTAACGATGCGACGCACGCCATTGCCTTCATTGCTGATGCGCGCATCGGCCGCGAATGGACGACCGAGCCGGAAGGCCGGGTCCTTGCCTTCAACCAGATAAACGATGCTGCCGTCTTGCGGCGTCAGCTCGGTCATCTTGTCTTCCAGCAGCAGCCACTTCTCGGCGGTATTGATACGCCGGACGATCAGGCTTTCAACAAACTCGAAACGGGTTTTGATTTCCTGCAATTGATGGCGCCGCAATTCTATGCACTGGAACTGGTATAGCGCATAACCGGTGATGGAAAACACCACCGCCGCCGCCAGTGCAAACATCAGTGTCAGGCGGCGTGCAATCGAATGCGTGCCGGCGCGCATCATTGCATTCATGCAGATGCCTCGCTGCGTTCTTCCAGCAAGTAACCCATGCCGCGTATCGTGTGCAGCAATTTGATTTCGGATGGCTCATCAAGCTTCGCGCGCAAGCGTTTGATCGCTACCTCGACGACATTGGTATTGCTTTCGAAATTAACGTCCCACACCATTTCAACGATGACGGTCTTCGACAGGACCTGGCCGCGATGACGTGCCAATGCCGCCAGCAAGGCAAACTCCTTGGCGGTCAGATCCAGTCGACGCGTACCGCGCATCGCCCGGCGCGCGATCAGGTCGATATGCAAATCGGCGATGCGGATGTGGGTTGACTCCTGTGGACGGCCGCGCCGTCCGAGCGCCTGCAAACGTGCCAGCAGCTCGAGGAAGGAAAATGGCTTGACCAGGTAATCATCGGCACCGGTCTGCAAACCATGGATGCGATCATCGACTTCACCCCGCGCGGTCAGCATGATGACGGGCGTGCTTTTCTGGCGACGCAGGGCTTGCAATACCTCTATGCCGTCGCGACCCGGCAGCATGATGTCGAGCACGATGGCGTCATAGTCGCCGGTCAGCGCCAGGTGCTGGCCGTCGATGCCGTTGTTGGCGACATCGACGATGCACCCCTGCTCGGTCAGGCCTCGTTGCAGGTAGGCGACCGTCTTGACTTCGTCTTCGATCAGCAGGATTTTCATAAGATCAGCATCTTCCGTTTTGCGCTATTCATGCGCATGCCAGCCGCCACCCAATGCCTTGATCAGCTTTACTGTATTCACCAAACGCTGTCCGTGCAACTGCACTTCCTGGCGCTTGTAGTTCAGATAGGTTTGCTGCGCGACGACCACTTCGAGATTGGTGGTGATCCCGCTTTGATACCTGTCCGTCGACAAACCCAATGAACGATCCGCGCTGTCAGCTGCCACCTTGGCCGATGTGATTGCCTGCGTCAATGCGACATCGCTGTTCAAGCCATCCTGTACTTCCTGCATCGCCACCAATACGCTTTGCCTGTAGTTGCCGAGCGCCTGCTGGTAACCCGCTTTGGCGAAATCCACATTCGCACCGGTACGGCCGCCATCGAAAATCGTTTGCGTGGCGCTGACGCCGATCGACCAGAGCAAAGCCGGCGCACTGAACAAATTGCTGAGCTGGTTCGCATCACTGCCGTACAAGCCGGACAAACCCAGCGACGGGAAGTAGGCACTGCGTGCGACGCCGATCTGCGCATTGGCTGCCGCCATCGCGCGTTCAGCGGCGGCAATATCCGGACGTCGTTCCAGCAAGGCCGCCGGTGCCGTCAATGGAATCGCCGGTACCGTGGTGACTGCCAGATTCACCGGCAATTTAAAGTCCGGTGCCGGCACGCCAACCAAAGTCGCAATCGCATTCTGATAGCGCGCGCGCTGGTCTTGCAGCAAGGTCAGTTGCGTCTGGGTGGCAGCTGTCAATCCTTGTTGCTGGTTCAGGTCGAGGCCGGACGCTGCACCCAGTTCGTGCCGCGCACTGATGAAGTCCAGCGCTTTGGTTTGTGCCGCCAGCGTTTGTTGCAGCACATCGATTTCTGCATCGGTCTGGCGCAAGACCAGATAGTCAGCCGCCAGTTCTGCCGTCAATACCAGTCGTGTATTTTCAAAATCAGCTTGTGCCTGCTGCGCAGTGGCACCGGCACCTTCGGCCTGGCGTCGCACGCGACCGAACAGATCCAGTTCATAGCTGACCGTAAAGGCGGCGTTGAAATCATTCTGCACCACCGAGCTGTTCTGCGAGTTGTAATTGGTCAGCGGCCGCTCCGCCGAAGTACGATTACGCGCAGTACCTGCCTGCGCACCTATCTTCGGGAAGAAAGAACTATTCGCAACATTCGCCTGCGCTCGCGCCTGGTCGACGCGCGCCTGCGCGATGACCATGGTCTGGCCGTTCTTCAGCGCCTGCTGCTGCAAGGCATTCAACTCCGTGTCGTTGAAAATTTCCCACCACGCGCCTTTCAATTCACCATCACGCGGATTGCTGGCCTGCCAGCCCGCTTCGGTCTTCCAGGCTTGCGCTACCGGCGCATCGGGGCGCTGATAATTGGGGCCGACCGCACAGCCGCCCAATATCAACAGCGCGAGCAGTGAAGCGAAGGCCGGAGTACGACGCAGGATCACGACGCTTTCCCCTTGTTTGCCGCTGGTGCAGCTGCGGGAGCAGCAGGATTTGCAGGCGTCACCACGCTCACCGCATCGCCGTTGTTCAGCGAATCGGCTGGATTGATAATCAATTTATCCTGCGCCGTCACGCCGCTGGCCAGTTCGATATCCACACCCAGTTCACGTGCAATCACCACCGGCTGCAAACGTACCTTGCCGTCGTCGCCGACAATCGCAACGCGTGGGCCTTCCGGACGGAACAGCAGGGTATTGTTTGGAATCGTCAATGAAGTCGCGCTGCCGCCGCTGGCCTTGATCGCTGCCTGCACATAAGCGCCCGGCAACAAGGCACCATCAGAATTCGGCAAATTGATTTCCACCTGCAAGGTCCGCGTCGCCGTATCAATTGCACCGGCGGTACGCACGATCTTGCCTTCAAACACGCGACCCGGGATTTCATTCAAGTTGATCGCAACCGTATTGCCGGCCTTGATCTGTCCGGAATAACTTTGCGGTACATAGACATACACACGCAGCGGATCGCTTTTTGCCAGTGTGAACAAGACGCGGGTGCCGCCGCCGGAATCAACCAGGGTACCGATGTCGATATTACGGCGCGTCACGATGCCATCGAAAGGCGCGACGATACGGCTGTATCCCAATTGATCCTGCAGGCGCTGCACTGCGGCCTTGCTGGAATTATCCGCCGCTACCGCGACTGCCAAGGCATTGCGCTTTTCATCCAGGTCCTGTTGCGATACTGCATCGCGCTTGCGCAAGGCATCCCAGCGTTCAAACGTACTCTTCGCCAATTGCAGGTTGGTGGTGGCTTGCGCCTGGGTTGCCCTGGCTTCATTCAATTGCTGCGCCACTTCCGGCGTATCGATCACCGCCAGCAAATCGCCGCGCTTGACCGGATCGCCAATGTCTTTCACCCAGCGCGTGACATAACCATTGGTACGCGCATAGATGGGCGCTTCGATAATGCCCTGCAGCGTACCCGGCAGGCGCAGCACATTGTCGGTGGCGGAACTACGTGGGCTGGTGACCGAGACATAGCGTGTCGCCTGCTGCTTCGACACTTCAGCCAGTTCGGTCGCCTTTGCAAAGCGCAAACCGATCACGATTGCAGCAGCGATCAACAGCACGCAAACCAGGATCACGGCAAACTTGCGCGTGCGTGATAACAGGTGCAAGCGCTGTATGCCGTGCGCGGCCTGATGCGCTTGCAAGCCGTGGATTCCGATAGTGGAGTGGCGTTCTTCAGTCATATCAGCTATTTCCTTCGAGTACGGCAGAGTGGGGCGGCGGCAAACCTTTTTTGGCTGCACGCTGCGCCAGGAATTGATGGACGCCGGCAAATACCAGCGGCACAAAGAATAAAGTGGAGGCAGTCGCAAACAGCAGACCACCGATAGTGGCGCGGCCCAGCGGTGCATTTTGCTCACCGCCTTCGCCAAAGCCCAGCGCCATAGGCAACATGCCGATGATCATCGCCAGCGCCGTCATCAGGACCGGACGCAAACGGGTCGCACCCGCTTCCAGCGCCGCCGACAATGGCGGCTCGCCGGCCAGCAAGCGCTGCCGTGCAAATGACACCATCAGGATACTATTCGCCGTCGCCACACCGACCGTCATGATGGCACCGGTCAGGGCCGGCACACTGAGCGTGGTACCGGTGAGGAAAAGCATCCACGCAATCCCGGCCAGCGCCGCCGGCAACGCAGTAATAATAATCAGCGGATCTATCCACGACTGGAAGTTAACTACGATCAGCAGGTAGACCAGCACGATCGCCATCAGCAAGCCGACGCCGAGACCGACGAAGGATGACTGCATGGTTTCAACCTGGCCGCGCATATTGATCTTTGATCCCTTCGGCAATTGCGCGCGTATCGGTTCAATCGCCTTTTCGACATCACGCGCGACCGAGCCGAGGTCGCGACCGCTGACGCTGACGTACAAATCGATAACAGACTCAATGTTGTAACGCGAGATCACCGATTGCTCGCGGCTGGTTTTGACATCCACCAGATTGCTTAGCAACTGGGTCGGCGTGGCCGCACTGCCGGTACCAACCGGAATTTGCATCAGGGCGTCCAGGCTATCGATCTTGTACTGCGGCGTCTGCACGGTGATGTTGTACGCAATGCCGTTGGCCGGATTCAGCCAGAAGGCCGGCGCCGTCTGCGAACTGCCCGATAACGGGATCAATACGTTCTGCGCGACATTCGAGGCACTCAAACCCATTTGCTGCAAACGACTGCGATCCATCGTCAATTGCATCGCCGGCTGGTCGATACGTTGACGGATATAAACATCGACGGCACCCGGAATCTGCTTCACGGCATTCTGCAATTGCGCTGCGAGTCGGTAATTTTCCTTGATGTTATTACCGGCAAACTGCACATCGATAGCAGCCGGCAAACCGAAGTTAAGGATTTGCGTCACCACGTCCGCCGGCTGGAAGTAAAACTCTATGCCGGGGAAACGCTTCGGCAATTCTGCCCGCAACTGCCTTACATAATCGTCGGTCGCCGCATGGCCTTTTTTCAATGCGATCTGGATTTCACCGTCGAAGGTACCGATAGTACCGGCATTGCTGTAGGACAGATTGATACCGCTATACGGCAGGCCGAGGTTATCCAGCACGGTTTCCAGTTCATCGGCCGGGATGGTTTCGCGTATCACCGCTTCGATCTGGTCAGCCAGGCGCGCGGTCTCTTCGATACGGGTACCGGTCGGCGCGCGGAAGTGCAAACGCGCCAGTCCGGCATCGACGCTAGGGAAGAAATCCTGCCCCAACGTAAAGTACAGGCCGCTAGACAATACCGTGAAGCCAAGGAAGACTGCAGCGTAAAAACGGCGGCGCGGCAGCAGCGCGCTCAACACCAGGATGTAACCGCGACGCATGCGTTCGAAGCGTGCATCGAAGCCTTTGTAAACACGTTGCAACAAGCTTGGCTTGCCTTGCGCTTCTGTGTGACCGGCACCATGCGACTTGCGCATGAACATCATGACCAGGGTCGGCACCAGCGTACGCGACAGGATGTAGGATGCGATCATCGCAAACATCACTGCTTCGGCCAAAGGCACGAACAGGTAACGCGCAACGCCGGTGAGGAAAAACATCGGTACGAAAACGATACAGATACACAGCGTCGCCACCAATGTCGGGATCGCAATCTCGCCGGCACCTTCCAGGATCGCTGTTTCCAGGTCATGCCCGAGATGCAGATAGCGTTCGATATTCTCGATGGTCACCGTCGCATCATCGACCAGGATACCGACCGCCAGCGCAAGCCCGCCCAGCGTCATGATATTGATCGTCTCACCCAGCGCATGCAGTGCGAGTATTGATGACAGGATGGAGAGCGGAATCGAAATAGCGATAATGCAGGTAGTACGCCAGTTGCCGAGGAAGAGCAGGATCATGGTCGCGGTCAGGCAAGCGGCGATCACCGCTTCATGCATCACGCCGCTGATGGCCGCCTTGACGAAGACCGACTGGTCAAACAGTGCAGTGACCTTCACATCATCCGGCAGGGTCGGGATGATTTCATCCAGTGAAGCACGCACCGCATCGACAATCGCCAGCGTCGACGCGCCGCCGTTCTTCAGCAAGGACAGCAAGACGCCGCGCTGCCCATCCTGGCGTGCAATATTGGTTTGCGGCGTAAAGCCGTCGCGTACATGCGCGACTTCACCCAGATAGGTGGTCGCGCCATTCACGCTGCGTACCGGCAAATCATTCAGCTCATCCAGCACGCGCGGCGAACCATTGATATTGACGGTGAATTCAGTGCTGCCAAATTTCGCGGTACCGCCCGGCAGGATCAGGTTTTGTGCATTGACCGCATTGACGACATCGGTAGGGGACAGACCTTTGGCTTGCAAGGCCTGCGAATCCAGGTCGACCGAAACCACCCGGCTCTTGCCGCCATATGGATAAGGAATCGCGACACCCGGAATCGTGACCAGCTTGGTGCGCAAGGAGTTCAGCGCAATATCAAATAAACCCTGCTCCGACATGGTCGGGCTGGACAAACCCAGTTGCATGACCGGGATACTGGACGCGGAATATTTAATGATCAGCGGCGGCGTAATGCCGGGTGGCATCTGGCGCAGGATCGCCTGCGAGACCGAAGTCACCTGTGCAATCGCGGTCTGGATATTGGCGCCCGGCTGGAAAAACACCTTGATCACGGCCACGCCGGCCAGCGTCTGCGATTCGATATGTTCGATGTCGTTAACGGTTGTCGTCAGGACCCGCTCATTGGTGGCGGTGATGCGCTGCCCCATTTCCTGGGCGGACAGGCCGTTGTAGTTCCAGATGATGCTGATCACCGGAATATTGATTTCCGGAAGAATGTCGGTCGCCATGCGCATCAGCGCGATAGGCGTGGCCAGGAAAATCAGCAAGGCCATTACCAGGAAGGTATACGGCCGCCGCAAAGCGATTTTGACAATCCACATCGAATAATTTCCGTTCTTGTTTGGGATACCGCTGCGGCAGCATCGTCCGGATGCCAGCCCTGGCGCGGCAAACAGCGAGAGCCTTGGGTACAAAATGCCACAAGGCAGTCAATATACATCGCCGTCAATGTCTTGTTGCTGACTGGAAAATGACAAATTTGTCAGTTTTGCATGGGCCAGGCCCGCGCTATACGCAAGGATGCAGATTTTACGCCTGTCCACAGCGGCATTTCCTGCCTACAAACGTTAACAATTAAAGCCGCAAAAAGCCCTTAAAACCTGCAAATAACATGCCGGAATTGGTGTAATCTGCTTCATATGCGGAGCTTTAAAGCCCGCAATAAAACTATAAAGACACAGCAGACAGACACGGCCAGCGCGTAGCGAGGGCCACGGAGGAGACATGAAGACGCTAACGTGCGCCTTGCTGGCGCTATGTTTAGTCGCCTGCGGCAAAGCAGTCGAAACCAGGACCAGCGAGGTGCCGGAACGGCACAGCAGCCTGAACCGGGAAGCCGAATTCGAGCTGACCTCGGAGCAATTCGCCAACGCCTTCAATGCTGCGGCACGCGCCTATGGCCAGTCATTCAAAATCAACCAGGTCGAAGTAAAGCACGGCGCGGTGCATGACTACTTCCAGCACACATTCTCGACCGGCATCTCGCTGACGGCCGCGGTTTCGAAGGAAACCGGCCACATCACCAGCGTCACCGCCCTGGTCGCCGAAAACGGTACGCCGGCCGATAACCGCAACAATGTACTGGCGCTGTCGGAAGTGGTGGCAGCAGCTGTCAACCCCCGCCTGAGCCAAAGCAAAACTGCCGAGCTGGTCAGGGACATGATGCAGGAAGCCAGCAGCAGCCAGGACGCCGGCAAATTCCCGCAACGCTTCATCAATAATGTCCGCTATGTGCTGCGTAACGGCAGCGGCATCGGCTACTGGTGGATCGCCAATCCGGTCTGAATCCTGAATCGGCATCACGCGCCGAAGGCCGGCCCTGCGGCGTGCTCCTATTCCGCCGCGCCGGCACCCCGCCCGGGCCTGCCTCCGGCGCATCTGCACAGTTGGCAAAAATCGTTGCCGCCCGTCATCACCCGGATTGATTTACCTGCCGGATTACCGCAGTATTTGCTCACTTTTGTTAACGCTTTCGCGCGCACTTAAATATAGCGCTCACCATCCTATTCAGACATAATGCCCAGAGGCAAGAAGCATTAAAAACAAAGCCGCTCCCCGCCATATTTCAGTACAGAAAAACACACTCCAGGAAAGCCCGCCAACATGAAAAATTGGACAATCAAACAACGGATACTCGGGAGCTTTGCGCTCATCCTGCTTTTGATGGCCCTGATGGCGGCGGTCGCCTGGGTGCGCCTGGCAAAAATTGATGACGCGGCCGGCAGCCTGCAGGATGACTCCACGCCCGGCCTGCATGCCAGCGCGATGATCAATGCCTACTGGTATGAAAACTATATGCTGACGCAACAGATCGCCGAAATTGCCGATAGCGAAGCAAACCGCAAGAGCGACCTGGCCAAGCTGCAAGTCAATAATGAACGCATCAATGCGATGCAGCTGCAGTATGACAATTCGATTTTCGAAGCGGACGACAAAGCCCAATTCGAAGAATTCAAACGGGCGCGTGCCAAGTATCAGCAAATCCAGCAGGAAATCCTGGCGCTGGACCTGAGCCGTGCGTCGCCGCAGGCACACAAATTATTCAGCGAGCAATTACGCCCGGCCTGGAATGATGCGCATGCATTGATTCAAAAAATTACCGAGAACAATAAGATCGTCGCCGACCAGTCAGCACAACACATCATCGACGCCGTCCACCAGGCCAAGAGCAATATGATGGCCGCGCTGGTAGCGGCCCTGGTCGCCGCGCTGATCTGCGGTTACTTCCTGTTGCGCGCGATTACGGTACCGATGCAACGCCTGATCGGCATCCTCGATGTCATGCGCTCCGGCGATTTTTCGCAACGCCTGCACCTGGATCGGCAGGATGAATTCGAGCACCTGGCATCCGGTTTCAACCGCATGACCGATGAGCTGACCGTGCTGGTCGGGCAGGCGCAAAAATCATCGGGCCAGGTTTCCAGCTCGGTCACTGAAATTGCCGCCACCTCCAAACAGCAGCAAGCCACCGCCGCCGAGACCGCCGCCACCACCACTGAAATCGGTGCGACTTCGCGTGAAATCTTTGCCACCTCACGTGACCTGGTGCGCACGATGAATGAAGTGTCGCTGGTCTCCGAACAGGCTGCGACCCTGGCTGGCAGCGGCCAGACCGGCCTGACCCGGATGGAAGACACGATGCAGGCGGTGATGGATGCCGCCGGTTCCGTCAGCGGCAAGCTGGCAATCCTGAATGAAAAAGCCGGCAATATTAACCAGGTCGTCACCACCATCACCAAGGTTGCCGATCAAACCAATCTGCTATCGCTGAACGCTGCGATCGAAGCGGAGAAGGCCGGTGAATACGGCCGCGGCTTCTCGGTCGTCGCCACCGAAATCCGCCGCCTGGCCGACCAGACCGCCGTCGCGACGTATGACATCGAATTGATGGTCAAGGAAATCCAGTCGGCAGTTGCAGCCGGTGTGATGGGCATGGATAAATTCTCCGACCAGGTCCGGCGCGGCATGCAGGAAGTGCAGCAAGTCGGCAGCCAGCTTTCGCAAATCATTGCGCAAGTGCAGGCACTGGCACCGCGCTTCCAGGTCGTCAACGAAGGCATGCAGGCGCAGGCGAATAGCGCCGAACAGATTAACCAGGCGCTGGTACAGCTGAGCGAAGCCGCACAGCAAACCGTCGAATCGCTGCAGCAATCGAGCCAGGCCATCGATGAATTGCACCTGGTATCGAATGGCTTGCGGAACGGCGTCTCGCGCTTCAAGGTTTCGGCCTGACGGCAAGGATCATGACTGCCGGTAACGGACCACATATGCTGTTCCTGCTCTTTCAGATCGGGCGGGATCGCTATGCGCTGGAAGCCGCGCAAGTGGCACTGGTGCTGCCGCTGGCCCGCCTCAAGGAAGTGCCGGGCACACCGCCATGGGTGATGGGCCTGTTCAATTACGATGGTCAACATGTGCCGGTGCTCGACGTCAGCCTGCTCGCGACCGGACAAGCCGCCGCGGCACGACTCAGTACACGCCTGGTGCTGGTGCATTACACACCGGCCGGACAAGCGCCGCAACTGCTCGGCCTGGTCGTCGAAAAAGCGACCGATACACTGCGCTGTGATCCGCATGATTTTTCCGATTCGGGTCTATCAAACGAGGATGCGCGTTACCTGGGACCGGTCTTGCGCCGCGATGACGGCTTGATCCAGCGCATCAATGTGCAGGACTTGCTCGACGCATCGGTGCAAGCGGCACTGTTTCCGGAAGTGGTCAGCGAATGACGACGCTAAATCGCATCGCCAGCCTGCTCCGGCACAGCATGGGGCTGGATGTCGCTTCGGTCGGCATGATGCTGATAGAACGCGCGGTCAGCGAACGCATGGCGACGCTCGGAATGACGCAGGATGCGTATCTGCTGGCCTTGCAATCCGCACCCGGTGAATTGCAGGAATTGATAGAACTGGTGATCGTGCCCGAGACCTGGTTCTTCCGCGATCGTGAAGCCATCCTGTCGCTGGCACGTATGGCGCGCCAGCAGATTGCGGAGAAACCGGATCGCTGCGTACGCGTGCTCAGCCTGCCGTGCTCCACCGGTGAAGAACCATATTCGGTGGCGATGGCATTGCTGGACGCGGGTGTGCCGCCGATCAACTTCCATATCGATGCGATTGACATCTGTCATCGCTCGCTTGCTATCGCTGAACGTGGCGTTTACGGGCGCAATTCCTTCCGTGGCAAATTGCTCGATTACCGTGATCGTCACTTCGATACGAGCAATGACGGAGCATCCTTATCGGAACTGGTGCGCCAGCGCGTCAATTTCCGCCACGGGAATATGTTTGCCCCCGACTTCCTGCTCAATGAAAAACATTACGACTTTGTATTCTGTCGCAACGTCCTGATTTACTTTGATCGGGAAATGCAGCAACAGGCGGTGGAAGTACTCGACCGGCTGCTGCATCCGCAAGGCACTATCTTCGTCGGCCCGGCCGAAGCCGGTGTGATGCTGCGGCCGAATCTGGTTTCAGCCGGTATTCCGCTGGCCTTTGCCTTCCGCAAACGTAGCGGCCCGCAACTGACCACCGCGCGCAAAACACCGCCACCGGCACCGGTGCAAATCAAACCCGTACCGCCTATCCCGCCGGTCAGGCGGCCATTCGCCAATGTGCCACCGCCGGCGGCGCCGCTTGCAGCTCCGGTCGCAACGCCGTCAACAAGTGAAACGATGCTGGCGCGCGCCATGCAATGTGCGAACCAGGGCGAACTGGCGGAAGCCACTACCTTGTGCCGGCAGCACATCCAGCAAAATGGCCCGAATGCCGCCGCCTACTATCTGATGGGATTGATCAGTGACGCCAGCCAGGATACCGGCGAGGCGCTGCAGTTCTATCGCAAGGCGATATACCTGCAACCGAATCATTACGAAGCCTTGACGCATCTGGCGGCGCTGCTGGCGGCACAAGGCGATAGCGCCGGCGCGCAATTGATGCAACAACGGGCGCAACGTGTAGCAGGCAATGTGGCAAGTACGCAGGAGCAGCCGCATGCATGAACCACTGCGAACAGCTGACGCAAGCATGGATATAAAGATCGACGATTGCTGGAATCGCATCGGCGTGCGCGGTGACAGCACTTGTCCGAAACTACAGGACTATTTCCGCTGCCTGAATTGCCCGACTTACGCGGCAGCAGCATCGACCTTGCTGGATCGGCCAACTGTGGAGTCCGACCTGATCAGCGACTGGAGCCAGAGCCAGCGGGGCCTGGCGCGCAGCGAAACAGCGGTTTCCGCATTGATCTTCCGCGCCGGCATCGAATGGCTGGCCCTGCCTACTGACGCCATTGTCGAAGTCGCCGAACAGCGCACGATACACAGCCTGCCGCACCAGACCAATCGCGCCATCCTCGGCTTGAGCAATATACGTGGCTCCCTGCAGCTCTGCGTTTCGCTGACACAAATGCTGGGCGCGGAACGCGGCACCGCCGCCGCCATCCAGCGCCTGCTGGTGGTCACGCACCAGGGCCAGACGCTGGTATTCCCGGTCGATGAAGTCCTCGGTGTGCAACGCTTTACGCAAGCCGAACTGCAGGCAGTACCGTCAACAGTGGCGCAGTCGAACACGACTTATACGCAGGCAATGATAGTCAGCAAGGACAAGAAGATAGGCTTGCTGGATTGCGGCCTGCTGTTTTACGCATTGAACCGGAGCCTGACATGAGCTCGCCCGACCTGAGCCAAATGTCGATGCTGGAATTATTCCGGCAAGAGGCGGAAAGCCAGACCCATGTATTGAGCATAGGCTTGCTGGAGCTCGAACAGAATCCGCGCTCGGCAGACCAGCTCGAAGCCTGCATGCGTGCCGCGCATTCACTCAAGGGTGCCGCCCGCATCATCGGCCTCGCGGCCGGCGTCGATGTCGCGCACGTGATGGAAGATTGCTTCGTGCTCGCACAGCGTGGTGAATTGCAGCTGCATCGCAAACAGATTGATGTCTTGCTCAAAGGCGTGGATTTGTTGACACGCATTGCCAATCCGCCCAACAACGATGAAAGCTGGGGTGATCACGCCGGCAAGCCGGAGATCACCGCCTTCATCGCCAGGCTGACCACCGCGATGGCAGATCCGGACGGCGGCGACAGCGACGCAGCTGCCGCAACCAGCAATGCAGCGGACAAGCCGGCCAGCAGCCTCGCACTCGAAGCCGAAAACCTGAGCATCAGCGGCACACCATCAGAAGCACGGGAAGGCAGCGTCCGCTCGGTGCGCGTGAATGCAAAGAACCTGGATCGCCTGCTCAGCCTGAGCGGTGAATCGCTGGTCGAATCGCGCCGCCTCAAACCATTCACCGCTTCCATCCTGCGCCTGAAGCGTACGCAGCGCGAAGCCGGACAGGCGCTGGACCTGCTGCATCAAAAACTGTCGGCGCAAACCGCCGATGAAGCAACGCAAGCCGCATTATCGGAAGTACGCACGCTGATGCTGCAATGCCAGCATATGGTGGCGGATCAACTGGGGGAACTGGAAACTTTCGACCGCCGCTCGGTGAACCTGTCGCAGCGTTTATACGATGAAGCCCTCGCTTGCCGCATGCGTCCTTTCGCCGACGGCACCCACGGTTATGCGCGCATGGTGCGCGACGTCGGCCATGCGCTCGGTAAATCGGTACGACTGGAAATCGTAGGCAATGCGACGCAGATCGATCGCGACATCCTGGAAAAGCTGGAAGCTCCTATCGGCCACCTGCTGCGTAATGCGATCGACCACGGCATAGAAAGCCCGCAGCAACGCAAGGCCGCTGGTAAGTCGGAGCAAGGTTTGATCACACTGGAAGCACGACATAGCGCCGGCATGTTGCTGGTCAATGTCAGTGATGACGGTGCCGGCATCGACCTCGATCAACTGCGCGCCACCATCATCCAGCGCAAGCTGTCGAATGCGGATACAGTCGCACAATTGAGCGAAGCCGAATTGCTGGAATTCCTGCTGCTGCCGAGCTTCAGCCTGCGCGATACGGTCACCGATATTTCCGGGCGCGGCGTCGGCCTCGACGTAGTCAGCAATATGCTCAAGCAGGTACGCGGCACCATACGCATTTCGACTACAGCGCAGCAAGGTACGCGCTTCCAGATGCAACTGCCGCTGACCTTATCCGTCATCCGCAGCCTGCTGGTCACCATCAATGATGAGCCTTACGCCTTCCCGTTGGCATATGTAAACCGCACGCTGGAATTGCGCCGCGACCAGTTGGCGATGCTGGAAGGGCAGCAACACTTTACTTTTGACGGTCGCCAGATCGGCCTCGTCAGTGCGCATCAGATCCTGCAAAAGGGAGAGTTGCGCGCGAAGGACGACCTGGTTTCCGTGGTCGTCATCGGCGATCACGAACATACTTACGGCCTGGCCGTCGATGCCTTCCTCGGCGAACGCATGCTGGTGGTGCAGCCGCTGGACAGCCGCCTCGGCAAAGTGCCGAACGTGTTGGCCGGTGCCCTGATGGAAGACGGCGATCCGGTACTGATCCTCGATGTCGCCGACATGGTGCGCTCGGTAGAAAAACTCACCGCGGCCGGCAAGCTGGATGTCGTGCAGCACGGCGGCAAAAACCTGAATGACATCAAGCGCAAGAAAGTGCTGGTGGTCGACGATTCATTAACGGTGCGCGAACTCGAACGCAAGCTGCTGAGCAATTGCGGTTACCAGGTGGTGGTCGCCGTCGACGGCATGGACGGCTGGAATGCGGTGCGCACCGAACAGTTCGACCTCGTCATTACCGATATCGATATGCCGCGCATGGATGGCATAGAGCTGGTGTCATTGATCCGCCAGGCCGCCAACCTGCAATCGCTGCCGGTGATGATCGTCTCCTACAAGGACAGGGAAGAAGACCGGCAACGCGGCCTCGACGCCGGCGCCGATTACTACTTCACCAAGAGCAGCTTCCACGATGAAAGCCTGCTGCAGGCGGTTGTCGATTTGATTGGAGCGGCCTGAGCGTGAAAATCGGCATCGTCAATGACGTCCCCATGGTGGTTGAAATATTGCGACGGGCGCTGGCCGAGCATCCACAGCATCAACTCATCTGGGTCGCGCAGGACGGCGTACAGGCGGCAGAAATGTGCGAATGGCAGTTACCCGATATCGTGCTGATGGATATCGTCATGCCGAATGCCGACGGCGTCGAAGCAACGCGCCGCATCATGCAAAAGACGCCTTGCCCCATCCTGCTGGTGACAGCTGACATCACCGCAAATGCCGTCAAGGTATATGAAGCGCTCGGACATGGCGCGCTGGATGTAGTGACTACGCCGGTCATGACCGGCGGCAATTTCCAGCAGGGCGCAGCCGCACTGATCGCGAAAATAGAAAAAGTCGCGCGCATGGGCAAAAAGGGTGAAGCCTCGGCGCCAGTCAAAAAAGCGGCGATAGTAAAAGAAGCCGATCCTTCCACCAGGCTGGTGGTGATAGGTGCATCCGCCGGTGGTCCGGCGGCACTGGCCGAATTGTTACGCGGCTTGCCGGCCGACTTCCCGGCCGCGGTCGTCATCGTCCAGCATATCAATCCGGCCTTTGTCGATGGCATGGCCGACTGGCTGCAGCAGCAAACTGCCTTGCGCGTACGTGTTGCGAAAGAGGGCGACCAGCCGCTGAACGGGACGGTCTTCATCGCCGGCACCAATCAACACCTGTTGATAAAGAACCACGACAGCCTCGGCTATGTACAGGAATCACCCAGCGATATTTACCACCCGTCTATCGACGTCTTGTTCCACAGTGTAGTGCGGCAATGGCAGGGGAAGGCAGTGGGCGTACTGCTGACCGGCATGGGACGCGATGGTGCGCTCGGCCTGAAAGCGATGCACGACCATAAATATCACACCATCGTGCAAGACCAGGAAAGCAGTTCCGTATACGGTATGCCGAAGGCAGCGGTCGCACTCAAGGCGGCAACCGACATACTCCCCGTATCCGGTATTGCACAAAAATTAGTCAATCTGTTTCATTGAACCAAGGGATAAAAATATGGACTCTTCCGCACTGAGCGATAGCGATCTCGGAATCCATTTACCAGCTGAAGAATACAAAATCATGGTGCTGCTGGTCGACGACCAGCCCATGGTAGGGGAAGCGATACGGCGCGCCTTGTTGAGCGACCCGAATATCGATTTTCATTACTGCGCACGTGCCGATGAAGCCTTGCGCGTCGCCGAGAAAACCAAACCCACCGTCATCCTGCAGGATCTGGTGATGCCGGGTGTCGACGGCCTGACCCTGGTGCGCCAATACCGGCAGAATGCGATCACCTGCGATATCCCTATCATCGTGCTATCAACACGCGAAGACGCCGAAGTGAAACGTGATGCCTTTGCGACAGGCGTCAATGATTACATGGTGAAACTGCCGGATACGATAGAACTGATTGCGCGCATCCGTTATCACTCACGTTCGTACAACAACCTCTTGCAGCGCGATGCCGCTTACCGTGCCCTGCGTGAAAGCCAGCAGCAACTGCAAAAAAGCAATTTCGAACTGCAGCGCCTGACCAATACCGATGGCCTGACCGGCATCGCCAATCGTCGTTACTTCGACGACTACCTGAGTGCGGAATGGAAGCGTGCGCGGCGCGAGCAGCAAGAATTATCAATACTGCTGATCGATGTCGATAACTTCAAACTGTACAACGACACCTATGGCCACGTGGCCGGCGACCTCGTATTGAAGCAAGTCGCCAAATCCCTGGAAGCCAGTGCAATGCGTCCGGCTGATTTGAGCGCACGCTTCGGTGGTGAAGAATTCGCGATCATCCTGCCGGCCACCGGCAGCAATGGCGCCGTCATCTCGGGCAAGAAAGTATGTGCGGCAGTGGAAGCCTTGCGGATCCCACACACACATGCGGCGGTAGGGGAGTGGCTCACCGTCAGTATTGGTGTCGCCACGCTGACACCGCAATCGGAGCAGGTGCCAAACCACCTGATCGAAATGGCGGATAAGCGTTTGTACCGCGCCAAGGAATTGGGCAAACATCGGGTCGTGTGGGAAGACGCATAAATCTGCATCCTATCCTGATAGCGATCTGCACAAACAAAAAAGGCTTCCTGATGGAAGCCTTTTTTATATCTGCCGCAAACATGCTTACGGACTGGTATGTTGCACGCCGACATCGATCACGCCATATGCATCTATACCCGAGCTGCTGTTCGGTGTGCGCGCATAGCCGCCGCAGCCACCCAATGCCAGCAAAGCGGGAATCAGCATAAGCAATGCTGCCTTTTGAAGTATCTGTTTCATTGCATCCACCTTATCAGGCTTGCCTGCCAGGGCGACAGGCTTGATCCGTAAGACCGCACATCTGCACAAACATTCCCGCCGCGCCAACGATTGTTAACGCACCTCGCAATCCACGCTATTAGATCTAGGTGCCGTGCTCGTCCCCGTGGTCAAAGGAGGAGGCAGGCCAAATGCCGGCGGTAGCGTGAACTGCAAGGCAGGGTTTTTTGGTATCACGGTCGGTGGTTGCATCGGGGTAGGTGTAAAGCCAAACTGCCCCGCAGAAAAATTCGCCGCCCCGCCCCTGTTCGTCACATTGATCAAACCATCGATTACCTGCACATACAAACCTGGCGGCAATGGAGACTGCGTACCCGGCATGGGCGCCACCCCCGCTGGCAAAGGTATATTGACTTGCGCCAGCAGCAAAGGCTGGATGGCAAAAGGTGCCGGCATATCGCTGCGTGTCGCTTGCATCGAGATATCCAGCGCTGCAGTACTGGCCAGCAGGTAGGCTTCGCGCGCCGCGGCAATCGCTTCCTCGCTTGGCTTGACGTAACGCACGACGACATTCGCGGCCTGCATGCTGATGTTGCCCATCGGCGTCACCATCTGCACGCTATCCTTGCTACGCTTGCCGAGCAGACCTGCATTCGAACGCACGCCGCCTTGAACCAGTGTGAATGCGATATCGTCTGCTGACGGCTTGGCAGCATCGTAAGAAAACTTATCAATCGTCAACACCGTATCCGGCTGCAGGATCAGCGCACTGCCATCGCTGAATTTGATTTGTGCGTAACCCTTGCTTTGCGTCGACAGGGTATCGCCGGCTTCCACTGCCGACTTCGTACCCAGTACGCGTACGCTGCCATTCGCCTTCTTCGCCAGCAGCGGGCCACTCAGGTGCGTGACCGTACCAACGCCGTCGGCTGCCTGCACCACTGTTACCGCGCACAAGGCTGCCAGCAACAGCACAGACTTAATTGCAATACAGTTTTTTGATTGGTTCATTTTTTGTTCCACTCTTGTCATTGGATGCGACTTCTTTGGTGTCGGACTTTTTGTCCTCTGGCTTTTTGTCGCCGTCTTTTTTGGCGGCAGCGTCTTCTTCGGCTTTCTTAGCTGCTGCATCGGCCGCTGCTTTGGCGGCAGCATCGGCAGCAGATTTTGCAGCGGCATCCGCGGCGGCCTTGTCAGCAGCAGCCTGTTTTGCCGCCTGGGCGGCTGCCCTGGCTGCCTCAGCTTTAGCCAATACTTCAGCAGCACTCGGTCCGCTGCCATCGCCTTGCAGCTTGCCCTCACCAATTTTCTGGTTTAGTCCGGCCTGAATAGCATTAAGAGCATCATTTGTCGCCTGTGTTTTGGCGTCAGCGTCAGCTGCTGCCTTGATGGCGGCGGCAAGGATTTCTTCCATTGCCTTGGCCATTTCAGCTGCCAGTTCGGCAGCTGAAGAAATATCGCTTGGCTTACCTGAGCCGCTGGATGAACTATTGGGATTCTTGGGCGGACCAAGGAAGGCCTCTTGGGAAAAATCAGTCCTAGGTGTTGATGAAGTTACAGTCCTGATTATTTCATTGCTGGCCTGCTGTACTGGCTTGACCGGCTCACTGGCGGTTGGTGGCGACAGTACCTGGCACAAGGCTGAATTGGGGGCGATGGTGCAGATGTCGGCGGAAGGTGGAGGTGATACTGGGGGGATTACTACGGGTGGGCGCAAATAGTCAGTAATGGTTTTTATTCCACCCGCAGTAATTATATCGATACCCTCAACTAAAACTTGTCCCTGTCTATCACCAAAGTGGTTTGCAGCCAGCGTTATATTTCCTCTGAAATTCAATTCAGCATTTACGTAGATGTTATTGCCTGCCTGAGCAGTGAGACTCACACCTTCATTTAAGTTGGTAACACCGGCAAAAAATGTAATGTTATTAGTTGCCTGCAAAATCACATTTGCTTCTGCTTCCTCAAGCAACTGCGCACTAACTGCTGTCGATTCTCCAGGAAGGCTACTAAATGCCGCTACCTGATCCAGTGGTGTTGATCCGCTGACCGACACGGTAATATTCTCTGGATCAAGCAACCACTGACCGTTTTTTCCTTTTGGTGCACCCGCATTCACACGTATACCCGCTACGTCCAAATGACGAAGGCCCGAGGTTTCAATAAAACCGCCATTACCCGATGCCGCACCACCGCGCGCGAAGATGGAGCCATAAGCCTGCGCCGTTTGGTTACCCCAGACAATGACTTTGCCGCCATTACCGCTGGCAATCGCATCTGCCTTGATCACTGCATCCTTACCGACATAGACTTGCTCGGCATTCATCACCGCCGCATTCTTGCCCTGGTAATCACCACCTATCAATGCGGTGCCGCCACCGGTCTGACCACTCACATCAACCAGGGCATCGCCCATCAAGCCGACTTTCTCACCCAGTACCTGGACTTCGCCACCAGTGCCTGCACCAGTGGCCGTGGTCGTACTACCGGCTTCCAATAAAGTCGTGCCGCTTGCCTTCAGGATGATCTTGCCGTTCTCACCGACCACTGCGCTATTCGCATTGAGCTTGCCGCGCTGGTTGATCAGCGCACCATAGATACCGATCCTGCCGCCTTGCGCAATGACTTCACCCAGGTTCAAGGCCCGGTCAGTCGGTGCAGACACCACGACCTGCATATCCGGATTGCTCGAATCCGCCAATTGCACACTGCGTCCGGCCGCCAGCACCACATCGCCCTTAGGTGAAGTGATGATGCCGCTATTCGTCACATCCGGCGCAATCAGGTAGACCTGCCCGCCGGACGGTGTGGTGATGGCGCCCATATTGCTGACCGCACCCGCCACATCACCCGCCGTGAATTTGTTTTTACCGGCGAGGAAATCGCTATTTGAAATTGCCAGCGTCGACGCCACCAGTCCGGCCACATTCACTTGCGAACCGGCGCCAAACATAATGCCGTTCGGATTGATCAGGAAGACGCGGCCATTTGACTGCAAGGCACCCATGATGCGGCTCGGATCCTGGCCGGTAATGCGGTTCAGTACGCTGCTACTGCTGTTCTGCTGGATGAAGCGCACCATCTCGCCAGCGTTAATCGAGAAACTGTTCCAGTTGATGATCGCACTCGGACTATTGGTGATCGTGAAGACGTTGCCATTCTGCGAGAAGGTGACCTGCCCGTTCACTACCGTCGGATTGGATGGATTGGCCACCGCACTACCGGTACCGGCGACGCCCAGGCAAACCGCCAGCACAGGCGGCAGGAAGGCGCAGCGGATGGAGCGGGCCAGGATTGCTGATTTATTCAAAGCCATATTCATAGGTTTCTTCATCATGGCACCTTAGAAAGACAAGGCAAGACGGGCGTGTACACGGTTGTCACCACTACGGGTGGCCGTTGCTTCTGCATGCAATACGTGACCGACATCGACCTGGAAATTCACGTCATTACCTAACTGCAAGCGTAGACCCAGGCCGACGCTATTGATGGAAATGGTGGTGAATTCACCCGGCAGAGCATGATTACGTGTCAGATAGGCATGATCGTAAAAGGCCAAAGCCCGGCATTGCCATTTACCGCTGCCGCAGAGTGGTGAGGTGTAGACCTCGAAGTTACCGGTAATGCCGGAATCGTTCGCCACTTCGCGTTCCAGGAAACCACGCACCGAAGCGGAACCACCGGCACCGAATTGCTCACCCGGGATCAGGGCGTCTTTGGTGTACTGACCATTGATGATGGCGCGTGCCAGCCATTGCTCGGGTAGCACCTGCGTCAGGCTGCCACCCACGCGGATAGCGGTGTAATTGGCCTTCGCATCAAAACGCACCCGGTCAAAATCACTCTGGCTGCCGTTTGAGCCACCGGAAATGTTATGCAGCAAAGTTGTTGCGAAGCCAATTGAACCATCACCCCAGGTCCAGTCGCCCTGGTAGGCGACACTCAGCGGACGCACGGTAATATCAGCACCCAGCTCGACGCCGAGCAACTGCATGCTGTTTTTGTATTGCTTCAGGTCGATGCCGTACATGATCTTGGATTCGTAATTGCCGACCGTCGCCAGGTTCTGGTTATAGCGCGCACCATACATCGAACCCTTGCCGCTGACGGCGACATCGAAAATACCCGCTGTCACTGTACCCGCATTCACATCCGAATAGCTCGCATAGAAATCCATCGAGTCGCCCAGCGCATACAGCGGCACGTGATAGCCGACGCCATACACACCGACGCGGCTGGGTTCTTCCAGCGTGGTCGTGTACTGCAAGCTCATCACATGATCGAGGCCGAACATATTGGCATTCTGCAGCACCACGCCGGCACGGGTGCGGCCGGTGGAAGGCACGCCGGTATTGTCCAGATTGATCGTGGTACGCCACACCGACTCGTCAACAACTGCCAACGTCGCTTCGACCTCATCATCCTGCTCGGTCGATTTCATGCGCATCGTCACCTTCTTGGCCGGATTCTCATTGGCCAGCTTCAGGCTCTTGGAAACCGCCTTCAGGTCCGGTGTTTGTCCTTCATGCAGCGCCGGTAGTGAGCGGCGGATATTGGCGTCATCGAAATGGTTATTGCCTTCGATGACTACGTTGCCAACCTTGGTCTGCACCACATTCAGCACCACGGTACCCTGATCCAGTTCCTGCTCAGGCAAATCAATACGCACCAGCTGGTAACCGCGCGCATGGTAAGCCGCTTCGAGTGCTTCGAGCGCCTTCATCACATCAGCAAAATCACGCTGCTTGCCAAGGTAAGGCGCCACCAGGCTATCGACAGTCTGTGCAGGCAATAAGGTATTGCCGCGGACGTCGAAGCGCTTGATATCGAAATGGACGGAAGTGTTACCGGTATCGGCGAACGCCGCGGTACAGCCAGCGGCCAGCAGGGCGCCGGCCAATATAGACATAAAACGGGATTTCATCGGATCGCCCTTGGGCAGCGTAATTGTTATGGTTTTAGGCCGACGCCGCGCGGGTGCGAAGCCATCCTGCCGTGGCTTCCAAGTCTACAGAATTTGTATTTCCTGCAAGTAAAATTTCTGTGAGAAAACTGACATATGATGCTGGGAAGATACAGTCAGCGCCACCTCTACTGAAAGCGATCTTTGCCATTTTTTAAAAATTAGTGCTCCGCAGTAAGTTTTAAGCCATATTCCATTAAGATAAGACTTATCTTAAAAATTAGGCAATTCAATGGTGATGGCACCACTCTCGTCAGCTAAACCTATCACTTATTGGTGGGTTAATCAGAACCAAACTTATAGGGATGAGATACACGGTGGCTTCCTCTGGTCGCCGAAAACTCGCGCGGATGGTGGCCGCAATCAGTTCTATGAAAATATGAAAGATGTCTCACCTGGGGACGTCATCTTCTCTTTTTGCGATACAAAAATAAAAGCAATTGGCCTCGCATCCGGTGCAGTGCAAACGGCACCGAAACCAGATTTCGGAAATGCAGGCGTTAATTGGTCCAAAGAAGGATGGCTTGTCCCAGTTGAGTTCAAAGAACTGGCACATGTCATTCGCCCCAAAGATCATATAAAAACACTTGCTCCCCATTTACCGGAGAAATACTCGCCACTCCAACACAATGGAAATGGCCTCCAATCCGTTTATCTGGCGAAGATCAACCACTCAATGGCGCAAGAGTTAATAAATTTGATTGGCCCCGACTATCATGCGGCCCTCGATACTCTATCTGCGGAGATTGATTTAGGTAGGGCAAGCGATGATGCAATTGAAAGCGCAATCGAAGGCAGAACGGATATCAATGCCACCACGAAAGCACAACTTGTTAACTCACGACGAGGACAAGGGATATTCAAAACGAACGTAAGGTTAAACGAGGATGCCTGCAGAGTAACCGGCATCAAAGATCCATTACATCTTTGTGCCAGCCACATTAAGCCCTGGCGCCTTTCTGACGACAGGGAAAAATTACATGGTTGCAATGGATTACTACTAGCCCCACATGTAGATCACCTTTTTGATAGTGGATTAATTTCATTCGCTGACGATGGTGAAATGCTTGTTTCATATAAATTACAAACAAGCGTCTTGCACGCATGGGGTATTTCGACACCTAAAAATGTTGGGAAATTTAATTCTGAACAAACAAAATTTTTAGAGTTTCATCGCACAAATATTTTCAAACACAAGACAAACAATAGTTAAATATAAAAAGCCTCCCATAGGAGGCTTTTTAGTGTCGAAGCGATTGTTGGATTTCAAAGTTAATGCAAACACGTACATTGATTTATAAAGGTTTTTGCATTTCTAATTGACACACTGAGCGCTAGTCGCGTCATACTAAATGCAAATAACCACGGGATGTTCCAAAGTTATTGCAAAATTGCGTCACGTTTAAACGCCTCACACCTGATGCCTCCGTTCGAGAGTACTTTCCCAGTCTGCAAAGGAAAGGCATCACGCATCTGACAAACTAGCTCTTGTTAGTGTATGCCTGAACAGAACCGATAACATCTGGATGTTCTGAAGCGATAGCCGCGCTCAAAGCCGCAACACCTTGCTCGGTTCCTTTGAATCCCCAGGTAACGCTCTTACATTGCGGGCATACGCCACTACATGCCATATCAACGCCCGGCATATTTCTTGTGTTTTGCATGTAAATGTCACCACCAGAGATTGCTCCACCACATTCGTTACAAATCATTTCCGTCGGCTTTAACGCCTCTTGAAGGGCGACAGCGGCTTCTATTCTTTGCTCTCTAGAGCCTCTACTTTTCGCTTGTCCCATAATCGCTTAAACGTCCTATTTAGAAAATCCCATCATCATTGAGCTAATAGATGATAAGAGAAGCTTTGATAAGACAATGCTTCAGAATACATAGATCATGGCATATGGCGAAATTCTAAGCCACCGATTTCCACTCACACTTTGTAGCGTGTGCAGCCACTTATGGACAACTTTACGCTAGACTGAGGAATGCGCGTTTACTATCTATCCACTGCAGAATATGCGATACAGAACATCCAGCGTGCTCGCTTAAAAGTCTCAACCTTTGAAGATCTAAACGATCCTTTTGAATTGCTAGGTGCCGAACTTTCGGATCAAGCCCGCCGCAAGGCGCTTCATCTGTTCAAAGCCGATGCGCATGCGTCAATGGGGCTACTGTGTTTTGGACGCACTTGGGACAATCCAGTCATGTGGAGCCACTACGGCGACAAACACCGTGGCATATGTCTGGGCTTTGACATTCCGGATAAATTTGCAGTTTTGGTCAATTACGTCACGGCACGAACTGCTTTTAAGTTCCAAGACGACCTAGAAAGTAAAGGGGTACATCCTCAGTTTGCTTTGGATCTAATGCGTTCGAAGTACGAGGATTGGAGATATGAAAAGGAAGTACGGATGTTCATCGGATTGGATGAAGCCGAAAGAGATCCAGATGGTCTTTACTTTTACGACTTTGGAGCCCATCTTATTCTCAAAGAGGTAATCATTGGCCCGCGCTGCGATATCTCTATTCAGACCGTCTTGGCTGGATTAGAGAAAATGGCATCAACGGCAAAGGTAGTTAAGGCACGACTCGGATTTAGAACCTTCCGTGTAGTCACTGATAGAAGATCGCTGACTTTATAAACGCCCGAGATTAGCCCTCAGTATATCGGCGGTACAAAGAGTTACCTTAGCTTTCAGTTCAACATTTCGATAGGAACTATTTCTTGGTTACCGCATTTCTTGAAAAACATGAATGGAAAGAACCAAGGCTAGTGTTCACGGTTCCTCTACCGGCACGTGAGCCGGTGTTCATGTCAATGAACGTCACCGATTACGGAAAAAAGAACTTTGGGATTGTCATTGTTGATGCACAGAAGTTTTTACGTCTCTGGCGTGCTGAAAGGCGCAAAACTTATCGAGAGGGGGCAAACGGTACGCCAAAAACGTGGCCTAATGACTACAAGTATCACGGGGCGGCTAAGGGGTTCTCTCACGGACGAGAGAATCCCGTGCCTTTAGCACATATCAGTTTTTTGCCACTTAGCCAGCCATCAGTCATCTGTAAGCTTCTAAATCTCGTTAGACCAGAGCGCCAGAATCAAAGTCACTACATTGCATTTAGTGACGGAATCACAAGAACTATTTGGTTGCTTACTCAAGGCTGCGTGGCCTTTCCTGTTAAGTGCGGAATGTCTAGTGCTCTCCAGCTTTTTGAGGCTGCTGGGGCTGAGGGAACATCATTCCATTCACTTGCGGATTTGATCGAAATTACAACCGCGCATCAGTAGATCTGTTGATCTGTTGATTTGCTCGCAGAGTTGGCCCTCTCTAACTGATCCATCTTCCACTGTCTGGCGAAGGCTGCAACCCGGTCATACGATCCTTCATATCCAAACGCACACAAGTCGATGTGCATCTGTTTCAAAGTCCGTCGTTGCTTGCGTGACTTCGTCGCCTCGGTCTTTAACCAGGCTGAAAGCTTAAACGCATATCTACCGAGAGAAGTTGGGGAACGCCGATCAGCATATGGTGGCTCGACAGTTTCGGCGCGTAGATAGCACCTGACGGTATTTCTAGAGATACTCAGTCGTTTGGATATCTCCCACAAAGAGACCTAGTAACGAAGGTTCCAGCATCGAATAATTCCAAGTAATGCCACGTCGATCACTCCAATCTCCTACTCACTTTGGTAAGTAGGATTGTGTTCTAAACATCGGGCAGTTTTCGATGCAATCAACATACTCAGAGTCAGTTGCTCGGAAACGCTGATGAGAGCTCCGATACGCATGTTAGCATGGCATCAACACAACTATCACCGACGAATATGGACGACCGCATTGCAGAGATACTGTTGGAGAAACACTTTTTTGAGCGCATCGCACAACATATAAACAAAAATCACCGACCAGTTGGCCACGGTCCGCGGAGGTTCAAAAAAATTTCGTTCCACAATAATATGGAACATTGGTATGGCTTCGATCAGGGATTTGTATATTGTGACGAGAAGCATGCTTCTATTGAACAAAAGCTTCGCCATGCGTTGAAGCCGCATATGCGAAAAAATATCCCAAGCCTACAAATAGCGTTCTTTTTTCAGTTTAAAGTGCCCAAGGTAAGCAAACATCCTAAGGTATTGCTTAATTCAGTATCGTCTATTTCTCCGCCGTTCTCCGGAAATTTTCCTTATTACTGCTTGGATATGAAAAAGAACAAGACGACCGGCATGTCACAGCACGAGACACTTTTTCAATTGAGCAAAGTCGCAAATTGCAATGCGTTCTACGCCCTTCCTCTTGTCTTCAGTCGGAATCAAATCGACCGCACTGAGCATCCAAGTTTAAAGACACTTTGCGCGATTCCAATAAGTACCGCGCCAAAAAGTTGGGTGAAAGATTCTGCAGATCATTTCATTGCTATGCGTGACCGAAAGGGAACAGACTCTTATTGGTGCTCAACCCCAGAGCTAGCAAAATCCGTTAATACGGACGCATTGTTCAATCCTGAAAGCCCCTTTCGAATACCTTCGATATCTGACGACCAGCTCTTTAGGCTTATTGCAGACAGTGTTACAGCAATTAATCCTACGCACGCGGAATATACAGCGAACAACGAAGAAAGCTTCGAGGCGTTGATAAGCGATGCCAAAAAGTTCTTGCCGCCCTCTTTTCATATTCTTGAAGCATATTGGTAGTTTGTGCCATTCGCAAAATTACGAAAACATAAGCAACAACTTGCAAGTTTGAGCGCGTCAATCGAGAATGAAAAATACCAAATATATCCTTGAGAGGTCGTTGCTTGAGCCAGCGGACATAATTCTCACTAGCAGCAAAACAAGCAGTAGCTTGGCGATACGAGCGGCCACAATTAGCCGATATTCGCATGCGGCAATTTACGTAGGCGATACGACAATTGAAGCCACGCTTGATGGAGTTTTCTCGAAAAACCCTCAGCGCTTAGTTTTCGATCGACCATCTGATGTAGCGGTCTTTCGCAGCAAACGAACGCTTACCGAACAAGAAACAAATCAGATTTGTAGTTACGCTCGGTCACAAACAGGAAGTCTCTATGCGCTTACCGAAGCAATTACGATTCGCGCAAGATCATCGCTGGGCCTAGAGGAAACCAAACGGCAGTTCTGCTCGCGCCTAGTAGCCCAATCTTATGCCTTCGCAAAATTTGACTTTATTAACCTGCGCAAGCCGTCATATTGCACTCCACGTCAACTATCCCTTTGCAAGGCATTCGAGAAGATTGAAGGGGTCATACGGCCAGCAACGGATGATGAAGTTGCATTCGCCAAAACACCAGATCCAAATATTGAGAACCAGCGACAGACGTATGAATGGCTTAATAAAGTCCGTTCAATAGTCAAAGAAGAAAAAACGCTATCTCACATAGAGATTCAAACAATCAATGACGTTAATGATTTTCTTCTTCTACATCCCGAATTCGATAAGCAAATTGCGGGGTTTATGAAGGCAAGCGGCTATTTGGACTTCTACAATCACGACACGGAAATCAATCAATTTCGTTATAACAAGCAGTTGTTTATACTAGTAATGGCGACGCAATCTAACGCTAAAACTTTCTTGGAATTCGAATTGGACAAAGAGCCAAATTTGTTCACCAAGTTTACGAACATGCTAGAGGCGTTCATTCGATACTGCCAACAGCTTGACCTTGATTGTTTTCGTCACCATCTAAGACTCTATATCAACCTCACGACCGGGGTTTTGGTACGTCTTGATGTTATCGCGCACGGTTACAGCTCAATTGGGGACCACGAAGCTGCGGCCATGATTAATGATCTGTCAAAGCTGGTAAAAAACGTAATTGACGCAGGAGAAAATTGCATTCAAGAGCTGGATGCCAAGAAAGCATAAAACTCTCGCATTCCAATATGGAAATGGAAAGATATTCAACTAATACCAGTTGCGGCTCGTTCCCTATCAACCATTAGGGATAATTCTTTGAGGTCACTCACTAGGTCTAGATGGTCGGCCCGCCGCATTAGGCAATCTTTCTGCGAATATTCACTCAGAAATCCCACGTTTATCTGAGCAATGTCCGGCATAGAATAGCTCCGTGTGATTTCCACTTTTGTGGACAGTATCCTTTACCAGTTCTTTGACTTCATATCAGCATTAGATATCGGATAGCGGTCCTTCTCGTATATCTCAATCTGTACAAGCAACTTCGCAAAATAGTCTGCGTCATCAGTCCCATTGTTTGGAGGGTTGTCAAAAAATTTGGATGCAATTTGAAGCGCCAATTGATGTTCCATTTCGGTTTGTATCGCTTTGACTTCCATTTTTATCCCCAATAGGCTCGAAAGTAAGATCAACGGATATCTGACCATACCGCTCAAAAAACTTAAGACTTCTCGATCATAGCGCTCGGTTTCATTATGTATTTAGAGCCGCTTCTATTTTTAAGCTGAAACGAATGTCATCACGCTTAAAAAAATATTTTCTTGAGCCATCGACTGATGGCCCCGTCGCAGGAACAATGCCAAGAATTGGAAGTGCCTTACGCGGCGTAGTTTTCATTGCTTTGGCCAATGACGACAACGAAACATACTCATTACTAAAAGCTTCAACGGACAAAGGATGTATAACTAATCCCTTAGGAGACGTCTCTGATTTTAGTAGGCCAACTTTAACTAGGTCATAAGCTACCTGTTGTTTAATACCTAGAAGTTTAGCAGCACCATCAACAGTAACCAGTCCAGCTTTTTCTCGGCGAGATCTAAGCCAATCAATCAATGTTCTTTTTAGGAACAACGCCTTGCCAAATGACGCCTGCCTCTGAACTTTAAAACTACCATTCTCCTGCCTAAGAATTCTTCTGATTAGCTCAACAAAGTCAGTATCGCTCAGTTTCCAGTAGCTTAGAACATGCTTGAGAGATACAACTTCCTTGTCGTCGTAGTCCCAATCCTCGGCAATAGGTAAATCGAATTTCCTCAATTTTTGTATCGATACACGCCATCTAGATGAACAAGATTTGGAGCGAGCAATCATTGGCCTCAAAATTTCGGCATTAATCAATATTCGAAGCCGTCTTTGAGATAGGTCTAGATAATTGGCAACCTCCCCAAGATTCAGCATCTCCATGCCAAGCAATCTCAGTTTTTTAAGCTCGTCCTTATGCAAGGACTCGATTTTCCTACCGGATTTTGTAGTGATAGTGCGGATTTGTAATCGACCTATGCTTACCAAATCCCTGAGTTTTGATAACTCAACACCAGCCAATAGACTTGCCTTACTAAGCGAAATGTAAGGATGATCAGATCGGGTCCTCTTAGATAAATACCGATTTCTATTACAAACGGCGCCTTTCCAATGAGTAAGCAAAAACTCTTCAAATGCCTTACGTAGAAAGTCGAACTCGAAACCTCTGCAATCTATATATACAGCTCTATACAATCTACCGAACACAACTCGCAAACTGCTGCCCGGTTTGGCGCGATTTAAACAGCATTCCAACTCTCGGTAAAAACTATTAGGCCAATGCTCAAGCATTTGCACTGCCTGGACTGCGATGGCTTTCACAACATCGATTCTATCGAGTCCAACAACTTTTAATGGCTGAGGTGGCAATAGCCCATCCTTCAACTGGCCTAAAAAGAAGGATAATTGTCTTGCCTTCGAATCTTGCAAGTTAAGCCCTTTTTCAAAACCGCGTTTTATCTTATTCGGCCTATCTAATAAATTAGCCATCTGTCTGATAAATTCAGAAGCGTCTTCGCATTCACAGTCACGCAGATCCATGCCACATCGACAGAAAAGAACGTCATTACGATCTAACATCTGAGTTGCATCACATTGCGTGCATGCCACCCGCAGAAAGACTTTATGTATGTCGCAGATGAGACCATATTTCCCGTTCCAATCATTTCTTAGATGTGCACTTTCCCTTAAGCATTCCGAACACCAGCGCATGTACTTATAGTTATATTCTTTGTCTGGAAGGTTACTGCCCTTATTCCATCTACTAGGCAACGGGCCAGCAAGCTTCATATCTTCTTCTGAGGTTAAGCCTACTAGTAGCTTCAAGTATTGAATTGGTGAGTGCTTTCCAACAGCCTTCAGTGCGTTAAGTAGCTTCGTTGGAGACTCGTAGCCGTTTGAATGCACAATACGAACCAGATATCCGACTCGCGACTCACCTAGAATTGGCCGCGGGCGAATTAGAAGTCTGTTTGGCCATTGTTCGTTGGTCAGCGGATTGCTTAATTGGGAATTCATCAAACCACTCCTCGTTTTGCTTTTACCTGCCGATGACTGCCGACCTCAAATGGCTCCCCTTGGCGATCTAGTTTTCTAAATACGAAGTTGCTGTTGAACGGATTTAGTGCGGTAGTTCCCTCCCACCATACGTCGACGGTGAAAGCCTGTTCTAACGTCTCGATATCAATAGCGTTACGACTACTTTCTAAAGTGATCTTTGTAGAAGCAGTAAGGAGTCGCTTGAGATAAGCAATACGTCCGCCACTTGAGTAATAGAGGCGCGCTGCAAACTCTTCCTAAGAGTATGGGGAGTGATTAACCTGTATTGGAAGCGATGCAGCAAGCGTACTAAACAATTGAAGACAAGCTACATGCGCAGCTCCGTCGTCTTGACCCAGATCCAACCATATACGACGAGAAAACCTTCGTCTCAGTTGTTCATTAACCTGCAATAGTTGCTCTAGCCTTGGTAACCCCAAAAAGGTCGTAGGAACCGCGATCTTATCGATCAGCGCTTTAAGCCAATCACCCACCATGTAATGCGTCGCCCACTGACCGCGATCATGCAAATGTTGGGCCTCATCAAATAGTATTGCGATGACTCTACATTCTCGACATAGTGTTACAACACGCGAATTCCGAGCTGTTGTCGTCCCATGATCCGGAAATGGATCACCCAGGCTTTTTAACATTGCGCTAACGATTCCTGAAATAGTCGCAGCAGCCGGGATACTGACAACTAGAACAGGAATGACCTCTCGATCAGATAACGAACTACGTTCGTATCTCGTTGCGACCCAATTGCAAATGCTGCTTTTTCCGGTACCGCTCTCGCCAAAGATTAAGAGATGATGTGCAAGCTTTGTATGCTTGTATAACTCTATGTTTTCTTCAATTATTTTGGTTGCTTCAGCAAACGCCGGAAACGACACATACTGACTATCAAGAGATGTCAGCGTTTTGTAGATGTTTGACAGACTCATAGCTCGCTTTCACCATCTTTCCGCATATTGAAAGTTGGAAGAAGCAACGGCATTGTTGAGTCTACTGTCGGCTTTGCGAACGACACTTTGCGAGGTGCTGGAGCGTCCTTCTTGGGAGACTGCACTATCGGCTTCGCGCTGCTAATCCCCTTTAATGCAGCACTACGCCGTCGATCGATTTGCTTGCGACTCGTCATAAGATGATCTGTGATTCTGATCAATTCTCGACGCGCTTCCTTTAAAGCCGCAGCATTATCGTGACGTTTCCCATTTTCTTTAATGATTTGACGAATTAGCTTGTTCTGTCTTGATGTCAGGCCTTTCGCATGTTCGTAGTTCAAAGCTTTTACAGAACTTGGCTCCGCATCGTTAGGCCCCCATACCTGAATTTCGCCTAAATCTTCCGGGTCATAAAGAACCCGGACAGGTATGCCAACTCCGAAATTACGTAGTATTTCAGCCAGCTGGTCGTCGTTGTAGCGAATACCATTTAGTTCGATGCCACCTTTGCGGAGTGCACGCTCTGAAATCTTTCCAATGCGTCGTTTGAACGAGGAGATGTCTTGCGGTAGCTCGGGTTCTCTCGCTCTTCTTCCCTCATGCCATTTAAGCCAAGGTGTGGTTCCAATACCTTTATGCGTCGTCTGAGCATAGATATCCACGACCCATTTTTCGAACAAGTACTTGAACTCGTTCATCGTCATCAACGACTTCGAAACGGAGTCATAGTCTCCACGCTGGTAGAAACGAGAAAAGCTTGTGCCTGGCAGTTGGCTTGCGAAAGTTCTATTTACCGTACCGAGGTAACGCTCCACAACACCTTTGTATTCTGGCGAGTACTTCGGACAGTATTGAACACTGATGCCTAAGTCATATGCAACTCCATCGAGATCGTTCCCGTGAAACTCGAGTCCGTTGTCCACGACGATAAGGTCCGGTCGTCCATAACATGGCCATTCATGTTCAATAGTGAGACCCAAAGGAAGTTCAGCTGCTCTCTGCTTCGGTAGGATTGCGTGCCTTAACGCTCCAATCACAGCAGCCGAAGAAGGACTTTCAAAACTCAAGTAGTATCCGAGTAGCATTCGGCTAAAGTGGTCTACTACAACTGTCAGTGTCGGCCTCCCTTGTGGCATTCCAGTCTCATCATCGATAAGAAATAGATCTAAAGGTGTATGGTCGATTTCGACTCGCTCCAGAATCTCGCTACTCTGTGGACCAGCTTTAGCGATTCTGTATCGCTTATCGGCGAGTCTTTTTCCATCCCTCAGCACACTTAATTCATACGCACTGGCACTTTGAACCAAGCGATGAACTGTGCTCAAGCTTGGCACCTTAATTGGTTCTCTCTGCAATAGAGAATTATTTTCACGATCTATCTTTGTTACAAGCCTTTGAAATATCGTGCGTACGGATGTTTGTGGTGACGCATTAAACGCCTCCATCATTGCTTCTGATAACAGCCTTTGAAGCTCTGAAAAGCCTTTACGCGTTCCTCTTCCTCTCTTATCAAATCGAGGAATAAGCGAACGCGTATCGCTTGCCGCTCTGTATTTTTTGTACCAACGATATACAGTTGTGGCGTCTGGCGGATACTGATCATTAAGCTTCTCGGCAGCCTGCTCTATCATTGGTGACAGAACGTTTCTGGTGAAGATCAATGGACCATCTGCCATCAACAATTCCAGGTACTTTCGTCGTCTTATGATCTGTGCCTGCATCTTAGGACTTAGCTCGTCTAATGGGCGAGAGTAAGTACTAAAGCAGTTTGAAGAGGATTCATTCTGGGTCGCTGAGACATTGCCTTGGATGTAGCTACCCATGATTTCATTTCGACGCACAATAGTTTCAGTTCCATCTGAAATTGATTGGATTAGAACCTGATCATTTGCCAGTAACCGCTCGATACGGAAATCTGCGCCATTCCATTTAAAAGTCGTATTTTTTCGAAATGCGAAACCAGGCATCGTCGCTCTCCTTAGTTAGATTTATTTCCGTAGTAGCTTGAATGCATGTATCTAGATCGCATTGCGCGATTCCCATAGCAAGCAGACTGTAAGAATCAACGTTCCTAATGCGCAGTAGTTGATTTAACATTTGAATAGAACAAGGCAGTTCTGCCACCGAGTGCGCTAATGCAAGAATACCGGCCGCTTTGCTCACCGGCACTCTAGGCAGCCTTTTGTGAATCCAACGCAAATTGGCCAAACGAGGTTCTTGTCGGATCGACTCATCCGTAATTACTTGGAACGCCTGATCATTTCTTTGAAAGAAAAGATGGATGCAAGAAAGCGAATGGTTAACATCTTCTTTAAGCAAGTTCTTCGCTGGCTTGATCTCAATGAGTACTACTTCGCCAGTAATCAAACACAACTCAAAATCCGGCGTGTACTTTCTTAGTCTTGAGCCATCTGGATAACGAATGGATGAGGGTTGTTCTCGGTACCGAACAATATTCGGTGACATTTCGAACAACAGAATTGCATCCCGTTCGAGTAGTCCTTCGTAATGAACCATGCGTCCATTTTTTCGGCTTGGAAATTTTCCTCGGATAATTCCACCTGTTGGCGCAATGATCTTTCGTGCTCGCATATGCGTATCGCCTACTGGCTTAACGCCACTCCAATGACCGTTCCATAAATGATTTAGCAAAACACCTCCCTAGCGCATTGGCATGCGCCAATAATCATGTTTGAAAGCACCATTTTTGGGCGTGCAAATACCCGACTTGATAGCTATATCAAGTTGCGAAAATGATGCTTAGTTGGATATGAGGCTTGACGTTGGCGGGAGCATTGACGATACTTAAGATGCTAGTCTGGTGTATCTAATAGATGCCCCGGCCAACGGGACAAGCCGAAAGGTTTTGTCCCGTTTCTACATTTTGGCCTCCTCTTTTTTTCGCCTTCTTTTTATTGAGTGAGGAGGATCACTTCTATTCATCGGCGCCGCATCTTGAAGATGAATGAGGTCTCGGATGAGTTTTACTTTATGCGGGCTGAGTCTATCTACCTCACTACGTAGATCGCGCAATAACCAGTAGATATCTGAGGGGGAATCATGGTCGATGACAAGCTTGCGTACTGAAGCATCGGCTGTCGTTCGGATGTTTTCTTGGTCTACAGCAGGAATATCAAATACCTGGATAAGCTTCTCTATGAAAGCCTCAGTAGGTGGCCCTTTGATTCCCAGTTCTAGTGCCGAGATATAGCTTTGCTCATAGCCTAATGCTTCCGCCAAGTCAGCTTGGCGAAACCCACGACGCATTCTTAGATCATGAAGAAGCTTAGAGAAAGGGCTCATCGGTAACTCATTTTTATGTCTCAATAACCTACAGCGTAGGTTATGAAATTTTGAGTGTCAATGAACGATGAGTTGTAAATTTACCAGTTGATAGATTCGTGACGACACTTCGAATCGAAGTGTACGAACACTTTGAACCTATTCGTTTATATGTAGAAGAAATCGAGCCAATCGAAGTTAGAAAATCAACGTGCCCAATTTTATATTTCTAATGCTTCCGACGCCTCTGAACTTGTTGAGCAACAAAGATCGCGAAATCATCTACTCCATTGAAGGATAATCTAATAAAGCGATGACCTTCGGCTTCACTTTTTCTAAAAGAATTTCGTAGAAAGCCGTCGAAGCCAAAATCGCTCAGACACGCATCACTTAGTAAACTGCACCACGTCCGAATATCCTGAGCCAACAACACCAAATCTTCACGCTGCAAAGAGTGACCCGTAATTTGGCCGTGGAAAATTTTATTTCTATAAGAAGTGGCGATCTCAAGTTGAGATCTGAGCTCGCCGTATCTCTCTCCAATCATTTCGGCAACTGTTTTGATTGAAATTTGATCAATACCGCGCTCAAACCCTTCGAAGTAACACTGCTTATTTTCCTGAAGTACTCGTTTTAGATTGGATATATCGTGAGCATTAATTTGAGCAGATTGATAAACCAAGAATGTGAATATCTTTCGAATTTGACGTTCGGCTTTTATTAGCGATAGAGCGAAAGCATCAACGCCTCGAGTTTCGAATGTAGAATTAAGAATCAAATCAACTGATTGAAATTCATCTATAAAACTCATATTGACTCCGCAATTTTAAAAGTAGAACTAGTACACATTTTTCTAATCAAGAATGCGTAAATCAAGTAAATGCGTGTAAATATGAATACTGCCTAAAAGTTCTGCCTCAACTGCCTTAGCTTCTTCATCTAGAAATTTTCTAAGTCCATTAAAATCAAGCAGTTCTTTAGTTTCGGGATGCTCCCATTTACGATCTTTTGATACCGTCACCAGCAGGCAGCCTGCTCGGCTAGTTGAAGGTTTCATATATCTTTCGACGAGCTGATTTCTTATGGTGTCCCGAAGGTCGCGCCCTGAGCGCTCATCAGCAACTTTGAGTTCGATAACAGCCTGATGATCAGAAATCGTAGATCTCATCCGTATATCCGTTTCTTTTTCATTTGCTGTCACCGCCTCCATATCTATCTTATAGAAGCCATACGCACGAATTTCTAGTTCGCGTGCGATAAGTCGCCTAAATTGATACTCCAACTTCACTTTGGCCCAAACTTCTTTAGGCGATACATCCGAAAGAAGTAACTCGTCCAAATCGCTGAGTCGATCTTTCATTAAGACAAACATACTGTAGCTAGTTGAAGGTGAAACCTCCCCCTGCTCATTAAAAGTAACGACTTGGGAATCCTCATAGATATCGTCATCCACTTCGGCAGCCCAATTTTCATCGGCTATAGCCAGAATGCGATCTTTGAAATGGGCGCTCCTAGGATCTGAAGCCATCTCAATTTTTACCGCCATTCCGTCTGCGCCCTTAGATGCAAGAATCGCATTTACAATCTCATTGCGAGCACGCTCAGCATGATCACGCGTATTGGGAGAATACGAGCCTTCGTGAACATTGTCGTGCATCGGGGCCACATGCTCGTATGCTAGACGATAGAGACGAAGGAGTTGCATCGGCAGCACATTTGTGTCGCGTAGATTAATTCTGCTTAAATGATCACCGTATACATTAGCTAAAAACGTGACCATGACGCTATCTTTTGAAGGCGTAATTCTATTGGCTATATGCTCAAGAGCATCTATTCCTGCTTCAAAATCTAGTCTTGCAAGACATTCTAACCACACAGAAATGTCAGGGGATGAAATCGAAACAGCAAGTATCTTCTTCGCATGCGCCAACAGAATTCGGCGAGATTCATCGTTGCCATGTTTGATTAAAACATCAATTACTTCTCGAAGAACTAATTGAGATTCTTGGGCAGCAGGCTGAATTATCCAGCTCTCCAAACTTGGTATGAACTGCTCAGCAACCTTAGCGGAAGATTGTAAAATTTTATTGAGACATATTGATGCTGTATGACCTGCCTCAATATGAGATAACTCCCACGCAAGTTCGTTAGTTAAAATTTTATGAACGGTCGCAGGATGGGCATTGAAAAGTGCTTCTAACCAGTGAGGAAAGCCATTTAATTGAACGAATGCATATCTGGTGGCTAAGCTGGCTTCTTCTACTGATAGATTCTGCGCCCACAGTGGATTATCTGCTTCAGCATATACGCCAGCCAATCCTGTTCGCCAATTAAGAAAATAGGTATTCCGATTTTCGGGAGTCGATTCGCTAGCAAGTCTTGGCGTTACCGTGCGCCAGTACATCATCATAGCCAATCTGAGGTCGCGAACGATTTCAGAACCAAAGTACTTCTCTATCAAATATGGATTCCATCCTGCCAAAATGTCTGACGATCCTTTCGACATAACGCGCCACAAATTCCAGACGGTATTTTTGCTTTTCTTATTTTCGAACGCGGCATTTGGCGACTGTTTCAGATCGCGAGCGAAATCAATCCATGAACCCAGATCTTTCGCTCGTTTTCGTTCTCGCTTTTTCTTACTTAAACGTTCGCGCTCCGCCCATTCTTTCTGCAGTTGATCATTTGGATTTGGCCTTAAACGATCTTCTATGATCTGAATCAATTTCGGCTCATCCTCAATGAAGAGCAAGAGCCCTTCAAGATGGGAAGAAAAAGACTCTTCATTAGGCGCAAAGCGAATAGCAATCTCAAGCAGAAATGCTCTGTCATTGAATGACAAAGTTTTTTCTGCTAACTCTCTTAACACCCATTCTGAATCTAAATTAGCTTTAACTTCGAAACAAGTTTCGAACATGAATATATTAATAAATCGCTTCCACGGGTCGAGCTCAACTTTAAGTGATTGCGTAATGGAGTCAGATATCCACATAAAATTGGAACGAAGATCTATCGGTAGAGAGCTTATTCGCTCTACTAACAACGAACTTGGAGAATCCTTTGTCTGATTACGATCTTGTGTTTTGAGCGCAATGCAACAAGCATATATCCACGCATCATCTGGCCTTGGTAGTAGCCCTTTAATACATACCGAAGCCAGTAAATGACTTAAGTGACGGCGCGGACTGAAAATGTGGGGGATATCATCACGCCATGACATTTCCTCTTTGATTAGGTCAACTAAACCATTTCTCAGATCCAGCAAAATATCGTTAGGAATATCAGTAGTTCGAATCTTATTTGAAAGCATCCAGACTGCATCACCGAAAACTCTCTTTTGGGGTGTAAATCGCTTAAGTATTTTGGTTATCTGTAGCGGTGATATGTACTTAGGAAACATATGTACTGCCGCGGGATGCAAAACGTTGTCGGGCCATTGCTCGCTCGGGTCCACCATAGAATCAGCCATATCTACCAAGCGCTGATCCTCGAGAGCAATTAAGGCTTCAATCGCATAGAGCCGTATGTGACTTTCCGCAGAACCAAGGGCTGCTTGATAGGCAATATCCCCGCACGCTGCTAGTCTCCCTTCTTCGATAATATTGAGGAGAAGTATTTTTACTTCAGGATTTTCAATTCGCAACTTCCATATGTCGTTTACTGTTGATTCAAGACAGGCATGTGCGATTCTAAGTACTTGAATTCTAGGGATCGTATGCCCCCGCCATCCGCCTAAACGGTTCTGTTCAACATAAGAGCGTAAGACTTTGGAGCGCTGTGAGGGCGTTAAGGATTCGGGATCGCCTTCATATAAGAGTACCGTTGGATCAATTTGATTGACCAACTCAAAAATGCTCGAGTTTGTTAATGAAAGCCAAGCTGCAACAGCTCGTTGTGAAGGACGAACAATGGTTTTACCATTCGTATTCGCGAAAAGAATGTTCCGAATTGACCTGAAAGCCATCCCTTTATTATGCAACTCCAATAAACGCTGAGCTGCCAAGTATTCAGTGACTGAGCGGTGGTGAAAGCGGACACGATTGTATGTGGCAAAGATAAAAATGGACCGTTCTAGCAACGCCATGATCTCTTCTTGAGACCAGTCAGAAAGAATTACGCTTGGATCAATCGAGGGGACATCTTCTGAAGTACTTGTGCTAATACCATGCTTGATCGTGAGACGCCTTGTAAGTGCAGTAGCTAATGCTAATTTCTGCACTCCATCAAAGGCCTTATCTACAGAAAGACTCGCAGGTTCTTCTCTATCCGTTCGAGGCTTGATTTTGATGCGTATATCATTTGAAATCTGCTCATTATGAGTTCTGATTTTTGAGAACTGATTCCAATCAGAACAGAGTTCAATAAGATCCTGAGGACGTCTAGCGAAGTCCCATGCGTTGCGTCTGTCTAGTTCCGATAAAAGTTTCTCAGGATTTTTGATTTTCTGTTGTCTTGTAAATTCCAAAATTTGCTCATTAGAGAGCGGCATCAACGCAACTCTTCGCCACTCATCTTCCTGTCCCTTCGATTTTTCCTTCGTCTCTGCATACTCGTCTGTCATTGCAAGTTCAGCGAATGAATAATCGTCGTAGTTGAAATCGTCTAGTCTCGCTGGAATGGGAAAGATTTCACGAACAGTTTCCTCGTCATAGGCAATCGGCCTAGTAGTAACGACCAAGCGTACCCGGTGAAGTTGGTCTTCGACGGCTTTGCTTAAACGAGTCAACGCGAGCTTGAATGAGCCTTTGCTCAGTTTAAGTTCATCGAAGGAATCCAAGAAGAAGGTTGCAATCCCCGTTTGCGCCTCCAGCCAGGAATTAAGTTTTTCTTCTTCGCTAGTAGAGATTAGGTCTCGTACATCGGTTCTCGCTAAATCTGCCAAATCCAACAAAAATGCCGTCTCACCTGCTTCCATTAAACGCTTCTTTGTTTCTCGACATTCGTATGACTTTCCCGAGCCAGCTTCCGCAATGATCAAGATGCGCTTCGAATTTAGTAATTCAGGCCATTCAATGTCTCGAAGCCACCCCCGTCCAGCTAAATAGCTTGGTTGATCTGCTTTGCTAATTTCCGTTTTCTGAATATCAGTGAAGGTTCGTCGCATCGTGGTCATCTAAAATTTTATATTTGGTAAACGTCTATCGCGAAACCTAAGATTTGTCGCACGCGATTCTCATGTAATGAGACACTTCTCCTGGGCAATTAGAATTGAGCATGCTAATTAAATTGCCGTAAGCCGGGCCTAATCACGGTGAAAAAAAAGCGGCCTAATTGGGCCGCTTTTTGCATTATTTTTGAAAGTAAATTTGCAGTAACTTGACAGAAATTGCATTAACTTTGACATCCGACAGCGATACAAAACTCAAATATCAATATTCCCCGCCGAAAGCGCATTCAACTCAATAAACGCACGACGTGGCTCCACATCGTCACCCATCAAAGTAGTGAAAATCTGATCCGCAGCAATCGCGTCTTCGATCTGCACTTTTAACAAGCGGCGTACAGCAGGGTCCATTGTTGTTTCCCATAGCTGCTCTGGATTCATTTCACCCAGACCTTTGTAACGTTGCTTGCCGACGTTGCGTTCTGCTTCGCTGCGCAGCCAGTTCATCGCCTGGTGGAAGTCGCTGATGGCCGATACTTTGGCTTTGTCGCCGGCACCACGTTGTACCAATGCACCTGGGCCGATGAGGCCTTTGAAGGTTGCGGCGGCTGCAGCCAGTACCGTGTAGTCAGGGCCGGTGACGAAGTCGCTGTCTATGCTGCTGGCTTTGACGTTGCCGTGGTACATGCGGTTGATGCGCAGGGTGTTTTTGCCGGACAGCTCATCCGATTTCACCGTGACAGTCACTGATGGTTCGTTGATACCTTGCTCCAGGCGCTTCGCGGATTCCTGCGCGGCTTCGACCGAGCTCAGGTCCAGCGTGACGCCGGTCATGATGGCGGTGAGGGCGGCGCCGTCTACTGCGCGAGTCAGGCGGTTGATGATGGCGTTGGCCATGTTGTACTGACGAACCAACTCTGCCAGTGCATCGCCGGCGATAGGCTGTGCGCCTTCGCTTGGGATCAGCGCTGCATCGTTCAATGCGATTTGCATCATGTAGACGGCTTCTTCCACGTCATCTTTCAGATAACGTTCGTCCTTGCCGTGCTTGACCTTGTACAGCGGCGGTTGCGCGATGTAGACGTGACCGCGCTCTACCAGTTGCGGCATCTGGCGATACAGCAGCGTGAGCAGCAGGGTGCGGATGTGGGCGCCGTCGACGTCAGCATCGGTCATGATGATGATGCGGTGATAACGCAGTTTGTCGATGTTGAATTCATCCGCGCCGATGCTGGTGCCCAGCGTTGCGATCAGGGTCGTGATCTGTTCGCTGGCGAGCATTTTTTCAAAGCGGGCTTTTTCCACGTTGAGGACTTTACCGCGCAGTGGCAAGATGGCCTGGAATTTACGGTCGCGGCCTTGCTTCGCCGAGCCACCCGCGGAGTCACCTTCGACTACGTAGAGTTCGCACAGCGCCGGATCTTTTTCCTGGCAGTCGGCCAGCTTGGCGGAGAGGCCGAGGCCGTCCATCACGCCTTTACGACGAGTGAGGTCACGTGCCTTACGTGCTGCTTCACGCGCACGCGCGGCTTCAACGATTTTGCCGCAGATGATTTTGGCGTCGTTTGGTTTTTCCTGCAGGTAGTCGGCCAGTGTTTTCGCGACGATTTCTTCCACCGGACCACGTACTTCGCTCGATACCAGTTTGTCTTTGGTTTGCGAGCTGAATTTAGGCTCAGGTACTTTGACTGACAATACGCAGGTCAGGCCTTCGCGCATGTCGTCGCCGCTGATTTCCACTTTGGCTTTTTTCGCGAATTCGTGTTCGTCGATGTATTTGTTGATGACACGTGTCATCGCCGCGCGCAAGCCGGTCAGGTGGGTACCACCGTCACGTTGCGGGATGTTGTTGGTGAAGCAGAGTACCTGTTCGTTGTAGGCGTCGTTCCATTGCATCGAAACGTCGACCGTGATGTTGGTGCCCTGGTCCGACATGCGTTCGCCGGTTGCCTGGAAGATGGTCGGGTGCAGGACGCTTTTGGCTTTGTTGATGTATTCAACAAAACCGCGGGTGCCGCCTTCGAAGGCGAAGTCTTCTTCCTTGCCGGTGCGCTGGTCGCTGAGCTTGATGTGCACGCCGTTGTTGAGGAAGGACAGTTCGCGGATACGCTTGGCCAGGATGTCGTAGTGGAATTCGACGTTGGTGAAGATTTCTTCGTCGGCCCAGAAGTGCACTTCGGTACCGCGCTTGTCGGTATCGCCAACCACTTTGATCGGGGATACGACCATGCCGTCGATGGTTTCGACTTCGCGGTTTTGCGGTACGCCGCGCACGAATTCCATTTCATGCTTTTTGCCATCGCGACGGATGGTCAGGCGCAGCAGCTTGGACAAGCCGTTAACGCAAGACACGCCAACGCCGTGCAAACCGCCGGAGACCTTGTATGAGTTTTGATCGAATTTGCCGCCTGCGTGCAATTCGGTCATGACGATTTCTGCCGCGCTGCGTTTCGGCTCGTGCTTGTCGTCCCATTTGATGCCGGTCGGGATGCCACGGCCGTTATCGGTGATGGAAATCGAGTTGTCCGAATGAATGGTGACGTGGATTTCGGTGCAGTGACCGGCCAGCGATTCATCGATGGAGTTATCCAGCACTTCGAACACGCAGTGGTGCAGACCGGTACCGTCCGACGTATCACCAATGTACATACCTGGGCGCTTGCGCACTGCTTCCAGCCCTTCGAGGATCTGGATGGAGGACGCACCGTATTGAGCGGATTGCGGCTGTGGGGCGTTGTCGTTAGGGATCGCGGACATGGTTACCTTTAAAAAACGGTTACTAAGTCATTCACCTGCTGTGGGAGCTTAGCCTTTGTCCCGGCGCGTGGCGTCGGGCTGGAAAAACGGAAGGCGGGTTTGAATACCTGGCGGTTATTCAAAGAGGCTGACCTATCCGGTTTTCTCCTGAAAGGGAAAGAACTGGCTTGCGCGGTTCATACAATTTACGCGCTGGCTGGCTTGACCTCACACATACTGGCAAATAACTTAACTACAAAAAATTGCGGCAAAACTGACTGCATTGTTTTGCTTGCTACCACTGCAAAGCCGACCATCTTTATCCAGTGCAACAAACAAAGACGGGCCTGCCTTGCGATCTTTCCTACATGGGGGCAAAGCGCTGTTTTTAAAGCGTTTTATCCCCTTTTTCAGCTCTGATTCCGGGCCTTAAATACGCATCGGCATGACGACGTATTTGAAGTCCGGATTGTCCGGCACGGTGATCAATGCGGACGAGTTGGCGTCGCCGAGGGCGATGTTGATGCTGTCGCCTTTCAGGTTGTTCAATACGTCCAGCAGGTAGGTCACGTTGAAGCCGATATCGACGCTATCGCCGCCGTAATCGATTTCGATTTCTTCGACTGCTTCTTCCTGGTCGGCATTGGTCGAGCTGATTTTCATGCTGCCCGGGCTCATGATGCAACGCACGCCCTTGAATTTATCCGAGGTCATGATCGCAGCGCGCTGCAGCGAACGCAGCAGGGCATCGCGGCCGATGGTGAAGTTGTTCTTGTAACCCTTTGGTACGACGCGGGTGTAATCCGGGAACTTGCCTTCTACCAGCTTGGAGATCAGTTCGATGTCGCCGAAGGTCAGCTTGACCTGGTTGTTGGCGATTTCCAGATCGACCGGCTGGTCGTTTTCTTCCAGCAGGCGTTGCAGCTCGATGATGGTTTTGCGCGGGATGATGACTTCCTGGCGCGGGAATTCCTGCTCGGTTGCAACCTGACAGAACGCCAGACGGTGACCGTCGGTTGCCACGGCAATGACGTTCTTGCCGTCGACGACCAGCAACAAGCCGTTCAGGTAGTAACGAATGTCTTGCTGCGCCATCGAGAAGTGCACCATGTTGAACAGGTGCTTCAGGGTCTTTTGCGGCAGCGTGACTTTGGCGTTGTATTGCTCGGCTTGCGCAACGGTAGGGAATTCTTCAGCCGCCAGGGTCTGCAATGCGAAACGGGATTTGCCCGATTGCACGGTCATGCGCTTGTTAGCAAGTGTCAGCGACACGTCGCCGGAGTCCGGCAGCGCGCGCAGGATGTCGAGCAATTTACGCGCAGCAACCGTGGTCGATGCAACGTCGTTGCCGCTACCGACTTGTGCGTGCGTGGTGATCTGCACTTCAATGTCGGTCGACAGGAAAGAGACTCTCTCGCCATCCTTGCGAATGAGGATATTGGCCAGAATCGGCAATGTGTGCCGACGCTCGACAATACCACTCACAATCTGCAGCGGACGTAACAGCGCGTCTCGTTGGGTTTTGACCAATTGCATAGTTAGATCCTTATCGATAGTTAAACGAATACGGTATTCAGTGAAACCAATGCCTAATGCACTTTATCCTTGCTCTATATATAGAGTCTTGATCCAGCGCATGCCGCCCGGCATTCTTTTTGGCCTTCATTCCATTTCCACCAGGATAAAAACCAGGGGGAGGGAACGCGGCATTTTTAACCGGAGGCATTCTCAACGACACCCCGTATTTTGACAGAAACACCCGTCTAAAAGCCGGTTTGCCGCGATTTTGTCCTGCTTCTTACTTATTCACCGGATATCCACCACTTACCCCACGGATATCCACAAAGTTATCCACAGGCCGATAGGCAGCAGCGATTTCGGCGCTTAACCTTTTAGCGTTTGCTCAAGCACGTGCAACTCATGGTTGCATTCCGGGCTCTTGCCGCGATCGGCGGCGATCTTGCGCACCGCGTGCAAGACCGTCGTATGGTCGCGTCCGCCAAACAACTCGCCGATTTCCGGCAAACTCTTTTGCGTTAATTCCTTGGCAAGGTACATCGCAATCTGGCGTGGCCGCGCAATATTCGCAGGGCGTTTTTTGGAGTACATATCCGCCACTTTGATATTAAAAAAGTCAGCCACGGTCTTTTGGATGTTTTCCACCGAGATCTGGCGGTTCTGCACCGATAACAGGTCTTTTAATGCATCCTTGACAACTTCAATCGTGATGTCTTTGCCATGGAAACGGGAGTAAGCAAGAATCTTGCGCAGCGCGCCTTCCAGCTCACGGACGTTCGAACGTAAATGTTTGGCAACAAAAAATGCGACGTCATCGGAGAAGGTCACACCTTCCTGCACCGCTTTTTTGAGCAAAATGGCAACCCGCATTTCCAGCTCCGGCGGCTCGACGGCGACCGTCAAACCCGAGTCGAAACGTGAAATCAGGCGATCATCCATGCCGGTGATTTCTTTTGGATAGGTATCGCTGGTGATGATGATTTGCTTCTTCGCCGCGATCAGCGCTTCAAACGCATAGAAGAATTCTTCCTGCGTACGGCTCTTGCCGCCAAAGAACTGGATGTCGTCAATCAGCAACAGATCGAGCGAGTGATAGTAGCGCTTGAAGTCGTCAAAACCCTTACGTTGGTAAGCGGTCACTACGTCGCGAACGTACTGTTCTGCGTGGATGTAGCGAATCTTGACATCCGGATTGTCGGCCAGTACCTGGTTGCCGATGGCGTGGATCAAGTGGGTTTTACCGAGGCCGACGCCGCCATACAAGAACAGCGGATTGTAGGAACTACCCGGATTATTGGCGACCTGGATCGCCGCCGCACGCGCCAACTGGTTGGCTTTACCGGTGACGAAACTGTCAAATGTCAGTGCAGTATTGATACGGCTTTGATCGCGACGCGGGGTGTGATCGGTTGCGTTCGACGGGATCGGTTCCAGCACGCTGGCCGGCACATCGTCGGATTGCGTTGGTGCAACAGTGGCGGACGCGGTCGGTTTTTTGGCCGAGGCTACACGCGGGTCGAGCACGAACTGTACGTCGACCGGCATTTCCCAAAATTGTGCAGCAATGCTGGTGATGCGGCTGGCGAACTGGGTTTTTACCCAGTCCAGCTTGAAGCGATTCGGCGCGGCGATACGCAGCGTGCCATCCTCGTAATCGAGCGGTGCCAGTGGTTTGATCCACGCACTATATTGTTGAGGCGTCAATTCCTGCTCCAACTGGGCGGAACAGGTCTGCCAGAAATTTTCCATGAATCGTCTACGTGAATTTGTTCGGGGGTGTTGCTGCGGCGGCCAAAGGTGGTCTATTTATATGCCGGTCGGCGCGCCACATGTTGGCCTATTCTACCCTTGACCGGCAAAGTTATCCACAGGCTGGACGCTTATTTCAATATGTACTACTTGCGTAAAAGTATGCTAAGTGATTGACAGGGAAGCAGAAAATGCTGTCTAATTCAGGGTTCACTACCCAGGATGTTGGTAAGTTGTGTTGTCGCCAGTCAGGCTCAGCATGCACCAGCTGCCCAGAAATTTGGCGATGGGCGCGTGATGTTCCGATTTATATTATTTGCTGATTAGCGAGACCAACATGAAACGTACTTACCAACCTTCCGTCGTACGCCGCAAGCGCACCCATGGCTTTCGCGTCCGTATGGCAACCCGCGGTGGCCGCGCTGTGCTCAATGCACGTCGCGCTAAAGGCCGCAAACGCCTCGCTGCTTAAGCGAATGGCGTGACCGGCGATCGTTCGCTCGACTTTGCACGCGATCGGCGGATCGTTAAAACGGATGAATTTTCATCCGTTTTTCGTTTGCGACCCGTGCAACGTACCGCACACTTCGTGCTGTACACGCGTCAGACCGATCTGCCACACGCCCGTCTGGGTGTGGTAGCAGCCAAGCGCTTCGCGCCACGTGCCGTGACTCGTAATACGATCAAGCGCGTGACGCGGGAGTTGTTCCGACAAACGGCATTGCCGTCCATCGATTGCATCGTTCGTCTGTCACAACCCGTTAATTCGAAAAAAGGGCCAGCCACTACGGCCAGCCTGAAAGCCGCATTACGGGAAGAGTTGACGCGACTGTTTGCTTCTCTAAGTCTGCATCAAGGTGTTTCGCAGCGTTTGCCGGAGGCGAACAAATGAAAACGATCTTGCAGTTACTGGTACGTGCTTACCAATTGGGCATCAGCCCATTTCTCGGACAGAATTGTCGCTTTTATCCAAGCTGCTCCAGCTATGCTATCGAGGCTCTTGAAGAGCACGGTGCATTGAAGGGCAGCTTTTTGGCGACCAAGCGCCTGTGCAAATGCCATCCGTGGCATGCCGGCGGCGTTGATCCGGTACCTAAAAAATCATCGTCCAAAACTTCTACAACCGCTTGCGGTTGCGGCCATTCCTGATTACTGATTAAGACACTTATGGATATCAAACGTACCGTCCTGTGGGTTGTGTTCTCGTTTTCACTGTTGATGCTGTGGGACAACTACAACCGCTATACCGGCAAACCATCGATCTTCTTCGACAATCCGACCACGCAGGCAGCCAAACCAGCTGCAGCGACTGACGACGGTAAAACGGCCGCGGCTCCAACCGCAGATGTTCCGACTTCCAGCGCCCACGCCGCCAATGCGACCGGCGTACCGGATGGCGTAGCACCGACCAAGAGCGAGATCGTCACGATCACGACCGACCTGATCAAGGCTGACATCGATACCGTCGGCGGCGAAATCCGTCACCTCGAGTTGCTGACCCATCACGAAAGCTCGGATTCGACCAAAGACATCGTGCTGTTCGATTCGACCCCGCCACGCACCTATCTCGGCCAGACCGGCCTGATCGGCGGCGCTTATCCTAACCACAAATCGCTGTTCACCGTGCGCCCGGGCCCACGCTCGCTGGAAGCCGGCGACCAGGTGCAACTGGTGCTGGAAGCCGAACAAAACGGCGTCAAACTGGTTAAGACCTACACTTTCAAGCGCGGCGAATACAAGATCGACATCAAGCATGACGTCGTCAACAAAACCGCTGCCGCGATCAACCCTTCGCTCTACCTGCAACTGGTGCGCGACGGTTCGAAGCTGAACAATGAATCGATGTTCTACAGCACCTTCACCGGTCCTGCGGTGTATTCGGATAGCGACAAGTTCCAGAAAGTCACTTTCGAATCGATCGAAAAAGGCAAGATCGAGCACGTCGTGAAAGCCGACAGCGGCTGGATCGCGATGGTCCAGCATTACTTCGTTTCGGCGTTCGTGCCACCGGCCAATGTGCCGCGTGAATACTTCACCAAGAAACTGGCAACCAATCTGTACGCAGTCGGCGCGATCATGCCTATGGGCGCAGTCGCTCCCGGCGCAACGCAGTCGATGGATGCCACGCTGTACTCGGGTCCACAGGAATCCAAACGCCTGGAAGCAGTTGCTCCCGGCTTTGAACTGGTCAAGGATTATGGCTGGCTGACGATTATCGCCAAGCCGATTTTCTGGCTGATGATCCAGATCCACCAATTGCTCGGCAACTGGGGCTGGACCATTGTGGTGTTGACTATCGTTATCAAACTGGCGTTCTTCCCATTGTCGGCGGCCAGCTATCGCAGCATGGCCAAGATGAAACTGGTCACGCCAAAGATGACGGAAATCCGTACCAAGTACAAAGGCGAACCGCAAAAGATGAATGCGGCCATGATGGAGCTGTACAAGAAAGAGAAGATCAATCCTTTGGGCGGCTGTATGCCTATCGTGATCCAGATCCCGGTCTTCATTTCGCTGTACTGGGTGTTGCTGGCCAGCGTCGAGATGCGTAATGCACCGTGGCTGTGGATCAGCGATCTGGCGTCGCCGGACACCCTGTTTGGTTCGTACATGATCGGCTCCTTCCATCTGACGATCGGTATCCTGCCTATCCTGATGGCGATTTCGATGTTCATCCAGACCAAGCTGAACCCGACCCCGCCGGATCCGATCCAGGCCAAAGTCATGATGTTCATGCCGATCGCATTCTCGCTGATGTTCTTCTTCTTCCCTGCCGGCCTCGTGCTGTACTGGGTAGTCAACAACATCCTGTCGATTGCGCAGCAATGGACCATCAGCAAAAAGATGGGCATCGTGAACTAAACCTGCGCCGGTAATCACCGATTACCGCAAATAAAAAAAGCCCGTGTTGTTTGCGGGCTTTTTTGTTGCCTAAAACATCTGAACAACCTATAGAATTACTGCATGAACTTTGACTCTTCCCCCATCGCAGCAATCGCCACCGCACCAGGCCGTGGCGGCATCGGCGTCGTACGCGTCTCCGGTAAAAATATTTCATCCATCATCGAGGCAGTGTGCGCCACCAAAGGTGCCGAACTACAGCCGCGGCATGCGACTTTCACCAACTTCGTCAACGCCGATGGCAGCGTGATCGACCAGGGTCTGGCGCTTTACTTCAAGGCGCCGCATTCCTATACCGGCGAAGACGTGCTGGAGTTGCAGGGCCACGGCGGTCCGGTCGTGCTGCAAATGCTGCTGACGCGCTGCCTGGAAGCCGGCACCGACATCGGCCTGCGCATGGCGCAGCCCGGTGAATTCACGCATCGCGCCTTCCTCAATGACAAACTCGACCTGGCGCAAGCCGAAGGCGTAATCGACCTGATCGAAGCGTCGACCGAAGCCGCAGCCAAGTCCGCCTCGCAATCGCTGTCCGGCGCTTTCTCGAAAACCATCCAGGAGCTGGTCGACAAAATCACCAACCTGCGCATGCTGGTCGAAGCAACGCTGGATTTCCCGGAAGAGGAAATCGACTTCCTGGAAAAATCCGATGCACGCGGCCAGCTCGACGGCATTCGCGAAGCGCTGCGCAATGTCTTCAGCCAGGCATCACAAGGCGCATTGCTGCGTGACGGCCTGAACATCGTTTTGGCGGGACAACCGAATGTCGGCAAATCATCGTTGCTGAATGCACTGGCCGGCAGCGATGTCGCCATCGTCACCGCGATCGCCGGCACCACCCGCGACAAGGTGATTGAAACCATCCAGATCGAAGGCATACCGGTCAATGTGATCGATACCGCCGGCATCCGCGATGCCAGCGACGCGACCGATGAAGTGGAGCGCATCGGCATCGAACGCACCTGGGCTGCCGTGAAGACCGCCGACGTCATCATCCATATGCTGGATGCGAGCCGCGGCCCGACCCGCGCCGATGAACAAATCGTTGAACGCTTCCCGGAAAATATCCCGGTCATGCGCATCTGGAACAAAATCGACCTGTCCGGTCACCGTCCGGCCATCGACCGCATGCCGGATTCGACGCATATCTATGTGTCGGCAACCGACCTGCAGGGGATGGACTTGCTGCGCGAGGAATTGCTGCGCCTGATCGGCTGGCAACAAACCGGCGAGTCGCTCTACCTGGCGCGCGAACGCCACCTGATCGCGCTGAAGTCGGCGCACGATCACCTGGAAATGGCGGCGCAACATGCGGCACATGACAGCGAAGCGACCGACCCGGCGCTGGACCTGTTCGCCGAGGAATTGCGCCTGGCGCAAGAACGACTGTCCAGCATCACCGGCGAATTCACTTCCGACGATTTGCTCGGCGTGATTTTTAGCCGCTTCTGTATCGGCAAGTAATTCCCGGCAAAAATAAAAACGGCGCTGCGATGGATTGCAGCGCCGTTTTTTTATCTGCGACCCGCTACAGCCAGATCAAAAGGCATGGCGTATTCCCACGCCGTAGCTACCCGCCTGGCCGAAGCCTGTCTGCTTGTCATAGGTATAGACCGCATAGACATCGGTACGCCTGGAGAGGAAATGGTCATACCCCAGTGATACCGTATCGCGCGTATTGCGCGGCAGCAGATCGCGTGTGCGCCTGGTTTGTGCCCACTCGGCCAGGACGGAGCCGGCCGTCGTTACCGGGACCTTGACGCCGACGTCGACCGTGCGCGTGTCATTGCGCGTACCGGCCGCATTCGATTTGCCGAGCGAACCATACAGCTTGAGTATCCGAAAATCATAAGTCGCACCCAGCAGATAGGCGTCTTGGCGCGTCATCGGCGCATTTACCGGAATGCGGAAACGTTGTGCCGAGAATGCCGCAGTGAAAGCACCATTCACATAGTTCGTGTGCAAACCCAGGTTTGCGGTGCCGCTGCGGCCGGCCACTTCACCCATCCCGACCACCACATTGCCGACGAAGCCGGCGATACGTGGCGAGCTGTACTGGATCACATTGTCCCAGACCGTATCACCGATGTAGGCGCCGTTGTATGCAGCCACATACGATTGCAGGACCAGCGGTGAAAACACCACCGACGTGCCGAAAGGCGTGAGGCCGCCCATATTGATATAGGTTGGATTGCCCTGCCGTCCCAGCGTCAATTTACCGAAGCCGCCTTCGATGCCGACCAGCGAACTGCGCGAGAAAAATGGATCCGTATCACGCCGTCCCTGCGACGCCGGTATCGTTGCGCAGGAAACTTTCCAGCGCAAAGATCGCCTTGTAACCGCCACCCAGGTCTTCGCTGCCACGGATACCGATATACGGAGTCGTCAGGCCGCCGCTTCCCATCTGCGTGACTGCCTGCGGCCCGCCGCTGCGCTCCGATTGACTAATGTAAGTGCCCAGCAAGCCATACACCTCAACCTTGCTACCCTGCTGTGCCGCGACATTGATCGCCACTCCCATCGCGACACACCCGACACCGAGCCGCATCATGCCTTGATATTTTTTCATTGTGATGTCTCTTATAAATATGATGACAAGGGTTATCCACCGTCTATGCGGGGTCTTTATTCGCTTATGTGCACGAATTCCTGCGCAGCTAAGGCGGACGCCATATCTGTCTGTCGCGGCGGCCGGACGATTGCCCGCTGCTGCTTTCACTGCGCTGTGTCGGGAGGTGGTTAGCTGGCCATGGTGGATGCGGCTGGTACCGGCCATGCCGGCACGGAGCCTGAGTCCCACTATGCTCACTATGGATACGCCGCACTCTTGTGCGATCTATATGGCAAACGATGCTAGCCGAGTTGCCTGCCAAGGAAACTGGGATAAATCTTATAAATGTCGCTATCGCTGGCTGTTGCCAACAGGAGGAGTCTTAAGGATTTGTCACCATGGACACGCCGCTATGCGCGTTTGATGACAGTTCGGTACAATTTGCACTCTAGTCACACCAAAACTGAACTGGCGACCACAGATCTGCCATCAAGAGACCGGGGTGATACTCAGCCGAATCTGCAACGGCAGGTAATAGCAATGTGCCTTTGTCATCGTCATGGATGACGGCAAGGGCATACAGCAGATGCTCCACACAAACGTTTCATCGCATCGACCAGCGGCAAGAGCCGCTCTTTGCCTTGATATTTCTTTACCCCAGCACAATAGGAAATGACCATGCCCGCACGTTCGAAGATTATTTACACCCTCACTGACGAAGCGCCTGCGCTGGCAACGTATTCCTTACTTCCTATCGTTGAAGCATTCACCCGTACTTCCGGTATCGCCGTGGAAACCCGCGACATTTCGCTGGCCGGCCGTATCCTCGCCGCTTTCCCCGACTACCTGGACGACAAGCAAAAGATTGCCCCGGCACTGGCCGAACTCGGCGAGCTGGCGACCAAGCAGGAAGCGAATATCATCAAGCTGCCGAATATCAGCGCATCGATTCCGCAGCTGAAAGCCGCGATCAAGGAATTGCAGGAGCAGGGTTACAAGCTGCCGTCCTATCCGGATGAAGCAACAACCGCGGAAGAGAAAGACGCCAAGGCGCGCTACGACAAGATCAAGGGCAGTGCGGTCAATCCGGTACTGCGCGAAGGCAACTCGGATCGTCGCGCTCCTTTGTCGGTCAAGAACTATGCTCGCAAGCATCCGCACAAGATGGGCGCCTGGTCGAAAGATTCGAAAGCGCACGTCGCGCATATGGACCAGGGCGATTTCTACGGCAGCGAAAAATCCGCCCTGATAGAACAAGCCGGCAATGTAAAGATTGAGTTGTTTGCAGCCGATGGCAGCAAGACCGTGTTGAAAGAAAAAACTGCCGTCAAAGCAGGCGAGATCATCGATGCCGCAGTAATGAGCCGCAATGCGCTGCGCAGCTTCATCGAAGCACAGATCGCCGATGCGAAGGCCAAGAACGTCTTGTTCTCCGTGCATTTGAAGGCGACGATGATGAAGGTATCCGACCCTATCATCTTCGGCCAGGTGGTTGCCGTCTTCTACAAAGATGCGCTGGGCAAACATGCCGACGCATTGAAGCAGGTCGGCTTTGATCCAAACAACGGTATCGGCGATTTGTACGCTCGCATCAAGACACTGCCGGCGGATACACAGGCTGCGATCATCGCCGACGTTGAAGCGGCGTACACCCAGCGCGCGCAACTGGCGATGGTGAATTCCGATAAAGGCATTACCAATCTGCACGTACCTAGCGATGTGATCGTCGATGCATCGATGCCGGCGATGATTCGTGATTCCGGCAAGATGTGGAATGCCGCCGGTGATTTGCAGGACGCGAAAGCCGTGATCCCGGATCGCTGCTATGCCGATATTTACCAGGTCGTGATCGACGACTGCAAACAAAACGGTCCGTTCGATCCGGTCACCATGGGCAGCGTGCCTAACGTCGGCCTGATGGCGCAAGCCGCTGAAGAATACGGCTCACACGACAAGACCTTCCAGCTGGCAACAGACGGCGTGGTGCGCGTCACCGATGACAGCGGCAAGGTATTGCTCGAACAAAAAGTCGAAGCCGGCGACCTGTTCCGCATGTGCCAGACCAAGGATGCGCCTGTGCAGGATTGGGTCAAGCTGGCCGTCAATCGTGCGCGCGCTACCGGCACTCCAGCGGTGTTCTGGCTCGACGCCAAGCGTGCACACGATGCGCAAATCATCGCCAAAGTGAATCACTACCTGAAAGACCACGACACCAAAGGCCTGGACCTGCGCATCCTGTCGCCGGTGGAAGCGACCAAGTTTTCGATCGACCGCATCCGCGTCGGCAAAGATACGATTTCGGTAACCGGCAACGTCTTGCGCGATTACCTGACCGATCTGTTCCCTATCATGGAGCTGGGTACCAGCGCCAAGATGCTGTCCATCGTGCCTTTGATGGCAGGCGGCGGTTTGTTTGAAACCGGAGCCGGCGGCTCCGCGCCTAAACACGTGCAGCAATTCGTCGAAGAAGATTTCCTGCGCTGGGATTCGCTCGGCGAATTCATGGCATTGGCGGCATCGCTGGAACACCTCGGCAACGCCTACGGCAATGCGAAGGCCTTGGTGCTCGCGAAGACACTGGACCAGGCCACCGGCAAATTCCTCGATACCGACAAGTCGCCTGCACGCAAGGTCGGCGGCCTCGACAATCGCGGCAGCCATTTCTACCTGGCGCTGTACTGGGCGCAGGCACTGGCCGAGCAAACCGAAGATCCGGCGCTGCAAGCGCAATTCAAGGGCCTGGCCCAGGCGCTGGCTGACAATGAAGCCACCATCGTGGCCGAGTTGAAAGCGGCACAAGGCAAGCCGGTCGATATCGGTGGTTACTACCATCCGGATGTCAGCAAAACCAGCAAAGCAATGCGCCCAAGCAAAACGCTGAACCAGGCCCTGGCCGCCATCGCTTAAACCCGCACAGCGGATCACTCCCGGCCGGCTGGTCGGCGCAGTGATCCGCTCGTGGCTAAACGCCATCCATTGCACCGGATAGCCACGGTTTCCCTGCCAAAACCCCGCCGTTTGTTAAGATAATGTTCAGATAGCAACACCATCCTGCAGAGCCCGCTGCAGTTGGGTACAATTTGCCTTTGGCCCCCGTCTGAACTCAATCTGAACAATGATTAAATGGACTCTCATCACGCTGTTCCTTGCCAGCGTTTGCTATACGCATTACCGCGGCAAGATACGGCATAAATGGTTACGTCAATCGACCGACCATTCGACTTTCATGGCGCCTATCAATGCGTTCATGACGCTGTTTTCGAGCTTGCCGGACAAGCCTTACCATGACGTCAACAGCTATCCGGAATTGAAGAAGCTGGCCGACCAGTGGGAAGTGATCCGCGATGAAGCCGTTGCGCTGCAAAGCGAAGGCGGCATCAAGGCATCGGCCAAGATGGATGACGCCGGTTTCAATTCCTTCTTCCGTCGCGGCTGGACCCGTTTCTACCTGAAATGGTACGGCGACAGCCATCCATCGGCGATTGCGCGCTGCCCGCGCACGGTTGAAATCCTCGATTCGATTCCCTGCATCAAGGCCGCGATGTTTGCGCAATTGCCACCCGGCGCGGACCTCGGCAAACACCGTGATCCGTATGCCGGTTCACTGCGCTATCACCTCGGCCTGGTAACGCCGAATGATGACCGCTGCTTCATCAATGTGGATGGTGTCGATTACAGCTGGCGCGACGGCGAAGCGGTGATCTTCGATGAAACCTATATCCACTGGGCCGCCAACAATAGCGACAAGAACCGCATCATCCTGTTCTGCGACCTCGAGCGCAAAATGAAATGGCGCTGGGCGCAAGCGGTGAACCACTGGTTCAGCAATACGGTGATGTCGGCCACGGCGGCACCGAATGATATGGAAGATCGCACCGGCGGCGTGAACCGCGCGTTCAAGAATATCTATGCGATCCGCGCCAATGGCAAGAAGCTGAAGGCTTATAACAAGCCGCTCTACTATCTGGTGAAGTGGTCCATCCTGCTCGGCATCGTTGCCGCCATCATCCTGATTTGAGGCTGACAGTTGCAAACAAAAAGCTCGCTCCGGCGGGCTTTTTTATTGCCTGCGCATCTATCGCGAAACCGGGCGCAGACGTAAAAATGGCTTGGTCGCCCAAGCCATTGATCTTTACTTCACAGGTTTATCTAGTGATGCAGGGCCGGGATTTCCAGTCGTTTATTCCAGGCGCTTACTGCGTTTTCGCTATTCTTGGCTTCCGTGTTGCCGCTGAAATGCGCAGTGTTGTGGTTGAGGGTGCAACTTTCACTCGTGCAATGCACGTAGCTGTAAGGCAATTCGGATTCAAGGTAATGGGCTTCTTTCAATTCTGCTTTGCTACCGCAAAACGGACATGATTTCAGTGCTTTATCCATTTTTTTCCTCCAAGTGATTGCGTTATGTCTCTCAGTTTGATCTCATCGTTTGATAACTTGGATACTCAAGAGTTCAGCCGAATTCCCCTTAATAATTGAGTTGTGGATTGAGCTTGGTGAAAGGCTGCTGCCCACAATATGAACCACAGCCACTCGATTTAAATTCTAGTACAAATTTAAAAACAAAGTTTGAAGTAAACCTTATTAGCCCTACCAGCTGTACCGGTATTGCCGCAGCACTTATTTGGTGCCGGCCAGCGCCTTGCAATCGAGCCGGTCGGTCGGCCATGATTGCAGGTGCAAACGCTGGCCGGCCACCTCCAGGTCGTTGAACACCGGCGCTACGCTGCGGAAGCGGCCCGCCTCCAGGGCGTCTATCACTTCCATGCAGTCCAGGCTGCCAGCCATGGTGCCGACCGGTTTCCAGCCGTCGGTCTGCTGCGCAAACACCACTAATCGTCCGAAATCATGCTGATTCTTCAGCAAGATTTCAGTTTTGCTGTCGCCATTCAAATCCAGCTGATAGGCATTGCATTTGCTGTCCTGCAACTTCAGGCAATCCGGCAGCAGGTAACTGCGTGCGTCTTCCTTCCAGTCTTGCTTGAGGAAAGCGTCCGGCAGGGTTTGGCCGGTCGGCCAGACCGTGATGTTCGCGCTGCGTGATTGCGTATTGGCATTCGGATTTTGCCGGCCCCAGCGGCTTTTCTTTTCCAGCGCTGCAGTGGCGCGCTTGCTGATCAATGCCGCATCCGGGCCTTCCGCCTTATCCTTGAAGGCTTGCAAGGCGCGCTCGCCATAGCGCGCACCATCGAAGCGCAGGTATTCAAAATCAAATTTATCGGCACTGACCTGGCCGGATTGCAGGCGCGCCAGCTGATTGGCGACTGAAATCCGCGCCGGATCCGCAACAGGCGTAAACAATGCGACCAATACTGCCAGGATCAGGAAAGCCGTCAGTACATTGATCGCCGCGATGCGCGCCAGCCAGACGCCACGCTCAAGCGCCGCCCACAAATAACCGCAAGCGTAGCAAGCCGCCACCAGCAGGCAGGCGGCAGCGATCACACGGTCATTGCTCCAGCCATATTGCTGCACCCGCAAGGTCAGCGAATAAATCGCAATCAGCGTCATCGGCAGCAGGAGCAGGCAAGCCAGCCGCGCGCTGACACGCAGCACACGCGCCACTTCCTTGCCGACTTCACCGCCCTGGAAGGCGGCATTGATCAAGACCACCAGCGTGGCGGTAGCTCCGAGCAAGACTGAAGTCGCATGGCGCGTCGCCCATAAAGGCTCCAGACCGGTAAATGGCAAGGTCAGCAGGAAACCGCCGACGATCAGCGTGGTGATCGGCAGCAACCATGACATCAGCACCAGCAAGAGGCTGCGTATGCCGCGCACGATGCCAGGACGCACATCGGTAATGTGCAAGGCGGTGGAAAAAGCGAAGGTGATGACCGGGATGGTGAACCATGCCTGTTCCAGCAGCTTCTTCAGGAAATTGACTTTGACCAGCATGAACAGGGCCGCGCCCAGCCACAGGATCAGCCACAAGACGATAACGAAGAGGATGGAAAACTTGACCTGGATGATCAGTTTCCACGCTGTTTCAAAATAAGTCGGATAGCGCGCGATGCGACGTCCGTCGGCAGCGGCAGCGAGAACCAGCGCATGCGCTATATAGAAACCGCCTGCGACAAATAACAGCAGGAGGCCGGAAGGCGTGCGTTTGGCGCCATGTTCACCAAACAGATTATTGCCGTCAATGAAGTCGATATGCCAGCGCCAGATATCGTAAACACTCATCAACACGCATATCAGCGTAGCGATGCCCATCCAGATCCACATGCGGCGCGCATTCAGGTGCCCGAGCGCGGAGCTGAAAAGCAGCGGAACAAAGACAAAGACCATGGTCAACGGCGACAACAGATAGCCGTTGGTGGCGGGCCAGAATTTCTCTTTCAGGCTGAAGTAGAGTGCATACAGGATCACGCCCTGCAGCAAACCCGTCAGCAGGCGCAGGCGCGCGACGCGATCGGTGACGATGGCCCTGGGAATCGAAAGTTCTTCATCTGCCGTGTGCATGTTTGCTCTCGCTGAAAATTGTCGGATGCGGAACGCAAGGCTGATCTTACCCAATTATTGCGGCAGATAAGACTCATTTTCCCGCACCCGACTGCATCCAGCGCAAACCCGGGCCTGCCGGCCCGTCCTTTACTTAGAACCGGTGCTGGATGCCGGCCATCATACCGGTCTGGTTATCGGCAAAACCTTTGTCATCCCGCGATACGCCGGTCAGCTGGCCGTTCTTCGCCTTGGCGTAAGCGGCGGTCAGGTACAGATCCGTGCGTTTCGATAATGCATACTTCGCGCGCAGTGTGAGCATATATGGATCTGCATCGGTATTGGCGGCGACGTTCTTGATGTCCTGATAGGAGAGCAGGGCGATCAGGGTCAGCGCCGGGGTGCTTCTGTATGTGAGGCCGCCCCAGTAGAAGTTGCTGCGCAAGTCGGCTGCATTGTTTGCAAACGTCTTTTTGTAATTGCGATAGCCGAGGTCCAGTCCCCAGGTATCGTTGAATTGATAGTCGCCGGCCAGATGCAGGATGGTGGCTTTATCGTATGCACCAAAGCCGTTGGCGGCACCATTCGCGCGTTGCACCGTGGCGGCGAGGTGTAATGGACCGCGGTCGTAACCGGCGCCCAGGTCGAATTGCGAACCCGCTTGCGTGTTGCCGGCAACTTCACCAAAGCCATAGTTGGCGCCGACTTTGAAGTCACCAAATTTACCCAGATACTTCACCATATTCGGTGCGTTGGTCACCATGCCGTCCTTGCGATCACCGGTTGCACTGCCTGCAGTCACCCATGAATAAGCGGCCGAATAACCGGTAGGATCAAATTGCCCGATGAAATCATAGGTGGTGGTGAAAGAACGACCGGCAATGATACGGCCCCAGCTGCCTTCCAACCCGACATTGGCCTGGCGACCGAAAAAGTCGGCGGCATCTTGCGCACCGGTGTCCACCTTGATGCCGCTTTCCAGCTGGAATACTGCTTTCAAACCGCCGCCCAGGTCTTCGACGCCACGGAAGCCCAGGCGCGATGTATTCATCGTGCCGGAGTTCAGGCGGGCCAAGCTGTCCTTATTCGCATTGGCGTTGTTCACATATTCGACGCCGGTATCCATGATGCCGTAGATGGTGACGTTGGATTGCGCCTGCGCGCCGGTGACCATCAGGCCGAATGCGGCGAGCATTGCTGTCGCCAGGTATTTCATTTTCATTTTTTTAGATCCCTCAAGAATTGGATGTTTTCGTGTGTTGATGCTTGCTGCTGCTTGTTTGTCGACTCGACTACGCGCTACAAATTTATTGCCTGCTGCGGATGCGCCCCCTTTCTGTGTTCAATGACTACAGTCTGTAAGGCCCATGACGCGTGTTGCGGCAAAGCTATCCGTGCGCACCCATTGCCAGTTTTGCTTTGCAGGTGCGCAGGACGATGCCGGTCGCGTCAGGGCCGCTCCCCCGCTTGCAAGCGCGCCGAGATTTGCTGCACCACCTGCGGCAGGTCAGCGACGCTATCAATTACATAGTGCGCACCGGCCTCGCGCAGGCGCTGTTCCGCGCCCGCTTTCAGGCTTGCGACCTGTGCCGGCGGCAATTGCGCCAGCTGTTCCTGCGTATGGCCGACTTCGTTACCGGACAGGGAAACGCCGACGCTCCACATGCCGGCGCGCAAACCTTCGTGGATGCCGGGTACCGTGTCATCCACCTTGATGCAGCCGGCGACGTCGCCGATCTTGAGTGCCAGCACATTCGCAAGCGCCATATACGGACCGGGGCGACCGCCGGCCGCCAGCTCATCACCGGCAATCACGTGATCCGGCGCGATGCCTTCCTGCGCCGCCAACGGCAGCAACACGTCCAGTACCACGCGCGGATAACCGGAGCAGGAACCGACTTTCAAACCTTGTGCACGCAAAGTTTCCAGGGTGGCGGCAGCACCGCTGATGGCTTGTGAGTATTCGCCGACCTTGGCGATTTGCATCGGCATGAAGCGCGCATAGAGCGCATCGACATCCTGGTCGGTCGGCGCCTTGCCTGTGCTTTGCTGCCACTGTGCTGCGATCACGGCATCATCCAACAGCGTGCGGATGTGCTGCCATTTGGACAAACCCATCGGGCCGCGCGCCTGTTCCAGGCTGATGTCTATGCCAAAACTTTTAAATGCATCGACAAAGATTTGGGTCGGTGCCAGTGAACCGTAGTCGACCAGCGTGCCGGCCCAATCGAAGATCACGGCTTCCAGGGGAATGGCCGGTTTGGCGGAGTTGAGCATGATGAATCCTTTGTATTCGTTGTATGAGGGAAGCGTTTTAATTTGCGATGTTGGAAATGAAGTTGCGCCCGCGCGGCCCTTGCAAGGCGAGCTGCACCAGGCCATCCATGCTGTCGACGATGCCGTAGCTGGCAGGATCGGTGCTGACGCCCAGGCCTTCGAGGAAGGCAACCAGGCGCGCGACTGCCGCCTCGGTATGCGTGGCGTCGAAGATACGCAGCAGCAGCGCATCAACTTGCGCATCCTTGCCAAAGGCAAGACGCATGACGTGCGGCAGCGAGAACGAGCAGGCAATGCCGTGCACGACGCCGTGTGTCAACGTGATGTCATATGAAAGTGAATGGGCGAGTGCGGTCTTGGTGTTCGAAAAAGCCAAACCCGCCTGCAGCGCGGCACTAGCCATGCGTTCACGCAGGGACAAATTGCCGAGGTCCTGCATCAGCAAAGGCAGGCTTGCCAGGATTTCGCGCGCTGCGCCGAAAGCCAGGCTGGAGGAAACCGGATTGCGATTGACGTTCCAGATAGATTCCAGCGCATGCGACAGTGCATCGAGGCCACTCGCCAATGTCGTCGACGCCGGCACACTCAGCATCAGCGACGCATCGATCAGCGCGGTCTGCGGCCAGGTCCATGCGCAATGCAGTGAATACTTATTGCCGGCTGCCGCATCCCACACCGTGGCCCACGGCGTCACTTCACTGCCGGTACCGGCCGTGGTCGGAATCGCAATCAAGGCCTTGGCGCCGACGCCGGACAACTGGGTGCCGCCGCGCAGGTGCTGTAGCAGTTCGTCGAAACGACCCGATGGTGTCGGCGTCAGCATGACCTTGGCACAGTCGATGACACTGCCGCCGCCGAGCGCGATGATGCATTCCACATCTGCGTAGCGCTGCCAGATCCGTTCATACATCGCGGCCAGCCAGCTGACGTCCGGATTCGGTTGCACCGCGTTTTCTATACCGGCCAGCTGCTTGCCCAGCAAGCCGGCGATCTGTCCTTCGATGCCGAGCGCGGCCGCTTCCGGAAAGGTAATCAGTAGTGCACGCCTGTCACCAAGCACAGCGGCCAGGCGTGACAAGCCCTTGGTGTCGGCATGAACCGACACCGGATTGTGATAATTCCACATGGTTTGTTTTTTCTAAAGTGAAAGTTCAGATGAACTTCCAGGACTTACAACGCAGTGATATCAGTGCGTGCGACCGTCCTGGATCATTTGCCGCAGGCGGCTCGATAGTGTGTCTGCGACCACTACCATCAGGGTCACCACGACGATGCAGGTCGCGGTTTCCTGGTATTTGAAAAGCTTGAGGCTGTTGACCAGTTCAAAGCCGAGGCCACCGGCACCGACCATGCCCAATACAGTGGCCTGGCGCAGATTGACTTCGAAGCGATACAGCACGGTTGCAATCCACGCGGTAATGACTTGCGGCAGTACGCCGAAGGCGACGACCTGCAAGGGACCGGCACCGGTGGCACGCAATGCTTCGAGCGGGCCTTCATCGATTTCTTCTATGCTTTCAGCAAAGAATTTGCCGACCATGCCGATGCCGTGCAAGGCCAGCGCCAGCACACCGGGGAAAGGACCGAGGCCGACGGCGGAAACGAAAATCAAGGCCAGGATCAATTCATTGATGCTGCGTGTGATGTTGAGGAACTGGCGCACCGTCTGGTAGACCAGGCGATTTTTATTCAGGTTGCGGGCCGCGAGGAAGGATACCGGGATCGCGCCGAGCACGCCCAGCAATGTGCCCCACAAAGCGATTTGCAAAGTCTCGATTGCAGGGCCGACCAGCGAACCGAGGATGCTCCAGTTCGGCGGGAAGGAACGGCTGAGGAAGTCACCGACTTGCGGCAAGCCATTCGCCAGTTCACTCCAGCTCAATTGCGTACCGCGCGCGCTCCAGGCCAGCACGAACGCAGTCAGTACGACAGCGGCGATGCACAGCAACCAGGAACGTATGGACAAAGGGCGCGGGCCGGTCCAGATGTAGTCGTGATAGCTCGCGTCGTCACGCCTTGCTTGCAGTGATGCGCTCATGATAAAGCTCCTTGCAAGGACAGCTCCGCAGGATGCTGGACTTCGCTCTGTGTGACACCGACCGTAGCCTGCGCTTCCTGTGCCTTGTCGAAGCCGCCGTAGATCAGGTTGATATGCGATTCCCTCAACTCACTGCTGCGACCATCGAATACCAGCTTGCCGCCGGCGAGTCCGACTATGCGATCACCGAATTCGCGGGCGTATTCAACCTGGTGCAAATTGCAGATCACGGTGATGCCCAGTTCGCGGCAGGCATCGCGCAAGTATTGCAATACCAGGTGCGCGGTTTTGGGATCAAGGCTGGCGATAGGTTCATCGGCCAGTATGACTTTAGGCTGCTGTGCCAGTGCGCGTGCAATACCGACGCGCTGGCGCTGGCCGCCGGACAAGGCGTCGGTACGTTCGCCGGCCTTGTGTTCCAGCTCGACCCGGCGCAGGCAGTCCAGCGCCAGCGCCACATCCTGCTTCGAAAACAATTGCAGCAGCGAAGACAGTGTCGACACCTGGCCGAGGCGACCGGTCAATACATTCTTCAGCACCGATAAACGTGGCACCACATTGTGATGCTGGAAAATCATTGCGACTTGCTGACGCAAGCCGCGCAGATTGCGACGACTGCCGGTATTGGTGGCATCGAAGCCGGCCACCGACAATTCGCCACCGCTCGGAGTAATCAAGCCATTGATACAACGCAGCAAGGTAGATTTACCGGCACCCGACGGACCGAGGATTACCAGGAATTCACCGGGTACGACATCCAGGTCGATACCGCGCAGCACGACGTTCTTGCCGTATTGCTTGGTGAGGGAACGGATCTTGATCATTTCATCCCCTTGAGATCAAGGTTGAGGATTTTGGCCGCATCGCGTACGACGTTGTAAGCGCTGTCATCGGTTGCGACAAAACCATTCAATACACCCTGGTCGCCCCATTTGACGTCCTTGATATTGGCAAAGGCGGCGGCGATCTTTTTCTTCAATGCCGGGTCCAGGTCCTTGCGCCAGACCATAGGCGATTCCGGGATATCCGGTGATGCCCAGACGATATTGAAATCGGATTCCTTGACGACGCCCTTGGCAATCGCCGAAGCCAGGATGCGATCCGCCACAGCAGCGGCATCTACCTTCTTGTTCGCAACCGCCAAAATACTGGCGTCATGTGAACCTGAGAAAATCACGCGGGAAAAGTATTTGTTTGGGTCGATATTGTTTTTACGCAGGCCGGCGCTCGGGAAAAGATGGCCGGAAGCGGAGGTCGGATCAACGAAAGCCATGGTCTGGCCTTTCAGTTGTTCGATGTTTTGTATGCCGCTGTCTTTGCGTACGATGATCAGGCTCTTGTAGAAGCTCTTGCCGTTCTTCTTGGTTTCGGCGACGGAGAAGGCTTCAACATTGGCGACCGAGCTGGCGAGTACATAAGAGAAAGGGCCGAGATAAGCGACATCCAGTTTCTTTGCACGCAAGGCTTCGATGATGCCGTTGTAGTCGGTGGCGATAAATGGCTTGACCGGCATGCCCAATTGTTCCTGCAGGCTGCTGATGACTTGCTTGCTGTTTTCCAGCATGGCTTGCGCATCTTCTGCCGGAATCAGGCCGATGGTCAGTGTCGGTGCTGCTGCCAACGCAGGTTGGGTGAAGAGCGAGACACTGAGAACGCTCATGCAGAGTGCCAAAAGAAAACGTCGTTTCATGATTGATCCTTAATCGTTGCCATGCTGGTCGGGTAAAGAAACAAATACGGGATTGGATTTGTTTCGAACAGACGCAAGGTTAAGGACGATTTATGACAAGCCTATTATCGATATAATATAAATTAAGACACTAAAGTATAGATAGAACCTATAGATGACTCCCGCCCAGCTTCGTGCCTTCCTTGCCGTCGCCCGCCACCGTGGCTTTTCCTCTGCGGCGCGTGCGCTCGGCCTCAGCCAGCCAACCCTGACCACGCAGGTGCAGGCGCTGGAACGTGAATACAACGTGGAGTTGTTTTTTCGTCGTGGCCGCAGGATAGACCTGAGCGAAACCGCGCAACGCCTGTTGCCTATCGCCCAAAACATTGCCGAACTGGAAGTGGATGCCCTCAATCTGCTGGTCAATTCGGGCGCGCTGCATGTCGGGAATTTGCGCATAGGCGCGGTGGGGCCGTTCCATGTCATCGAGATGGTCGATGTCTATCGCTCACAATATCCGCGGGTAGAGCTGTCGATCAAACTCGGGAATTCGGCGCAATCACTGAATGACCTGGAAAACTATGTGACTGATGTGGCGGTGCTGGCCAGCTTCTCGAATGATGCGCGCTTTATCAGCGTACCCTATGCCAAACATCCGGTCGTACTGTTTGCACACGTCGACCATCCATTCGCCACACGTGAATCGGTCACGCTGAAGGAACTGGCAAACCAGCCGATGCTGATGCGGGAACAGGGATCGACCACGCGGCTGGCGCTGGAAGCGGCACTGGAGCAGGCCGGCATACGGCCGCAAGTCGTGATGGAAATCGGCAGTCGCGAGGCATTGCGTGAAGCGGTAGCACGCGGCCTGGGACTGGGTAGCGTATCGGATGCAGAATTCATCCCCGATCCGCGCTTTCGCAAGGTACGCATCGACGGCGACCCGGTGACTACGCATACTTATGTGTACTGCCTGGCCGAACGGCGGACGACGCGCCTGGTCGGGTCCTTTATGGATATCGCGGAACAGAATGCATTGAACGGCAATTAACAGGCCCACTGTTCATCGCCAGATGTATACCGCCTGTATACCGGCATAAACAGCTGTTAGCGATTGATGTCGGGCTGTCAGGAAATGTAGTATGAGCGGTTTATCTACCATCCTGCCAAAGCTTGAAAGCAAGCATGCACCATCGCAAAAAGAATTTGCCCTTGGCGATCTCCATCGCTTTCGCAGCAATCGGGTCTGCCACCGCAGCAGACCAGACCGAACTGGATCCCATCAACGTCGTCAGCCACTACAACAATGCCATCGGCAGCTCGAATGCAGCGAGCCAGGGCACGGCGACCTCCAGCCTCGTCGCAAACCGTCCGGCACTGCGCACCGGTGAATTGCTGGAGTTCGTACCCGGCATGATCGTGACGCAGCACAGCGGCGACGGCAAGGCGAACCAATACTTTTTACGCGGCTTCAACCTCGATCACGGCACGGACTTCGCCACCTACATCGATGATGTGCCGGTCAATATGCGCACGCATGCCCACGGCCAGGGCTATACCGACATCAACTTCATCATTCCCGAATTGATAGACCGCATTGATTATAAGAAGGGGCCGTACTTCGCCGATGAAGGCGATTTCGCGTCCGCCGGTGCGGCCCATATGCGCCTGGCAGACAAGCTGACATCCGGCATCGCATCGATTACGGCAGGCAGTCGCGGCTATCAACGCGCCGTCCTGGCCGACTCATTCGATGCCGGCAGCGGCACCCTCTTGTATGGCCTGGAAGTCACACGTAACAAAGGCCCGTGGGATAGCCCGGAAGACTTGCGCAAGTACAGCGGCACCTTGAAATATACCGGTGGCAATAAATATGACGGTTTCAGCATTACCGGCATGGCCTATAAGAACACATGGAATTCCACCGACCAGATTCCGCAACGCGCGATGAGCTCCGGCCTGATCGGCCGCTTCGGTGCGATCGACCCCACCGACGGCGGTGAAACGTCGCGCTATAGCCTGAGCTATGCGATGCACAAACGCACGCAGGACAGCCTGTTCGAACTGAATGCATATGCAGTGCAATCCAGGCTGAAGCTGTTTAGCAACTTCACTTACTTTCTGGATAATCCCGCAGATGGCGATCAATTCCAGCAAAGTGAAAACCGGCGCATGTATGGTTTGAATGCCGCGCAAACCTGGATAGACAAAGTGGGCGGCATCACCATGCAAAACAAGATTGGCTTCCAGACGCGCTATGACCGTTTATCGCCGGTCGGCCTGTATGACACCATCGCGCAGGAACGCACGGCCACTGTGCGCGAAGACAAGGTAAAAGAAGCCAGCATGGGCGTCTATGCCGAGAACTCTGCGCAATGGCTGGATAAATTCCGCACGGTAGCGGCGGTGCGGTATGACGTCTACCGCTTCAATGTAGACAGCGACATCGCCGGCAATTCAGGCAAGGCGCGCGACCATACCGTGTCGCCCAAACTGTCGCTGATCTTTGGCCCTTGGGCCAGGACCGAATACTTTGTGAATTACGGCAAAGGTTTCCATAGCAATGATGCACGTGGCACCACCCAGACACAGTTACCGGGTGGCGGCGCGTCGACACCTGTCACGCCTCTGGTTGCGACGCGTGGGGCGGAAGTAGGCATCCGTAGCGAGATCATCCCGAATCTGCAAAGCTCGCTGGCCTTATGGCGCCTGGATATTGATTCGGAACTGCTGTTCGTCGGCGATGCGGGTGAAACCGAACCCAGTCGCGCCAGCCGTCGTACCGGCATTGAATGGAATAACCATTACATCGCACGACCCTGGCTATTGTTTGACCTTGACCTGGCCTTGTCGCGGGCGCGTTATCGTGATGCCGATCCGGCCGGCGACTACATCCCCGGCTCGATAGACCGGGTTGTATCGTTTGGTGCTACCGTTACCGACCTCGGCCGCTGGTATGGCGCATTCCAGTTCCGTTACTTCGGCCCACGCCCACTCGTCGAAGACAATAGCGTGCGCTCGAAGGCCACGGCGATAGCCTACGCCCGCGTGGGTTACAAGGTCAATCCGAAGACCAGGCTGACGCTGGATGTATTCAATCTATTTGATCGCAAGGCCAGTGATATCGACTATTACTACACGTCGCGCCTGAACGGCGAAATCGCCGGCGGCGTCAATGACATCCACTCACACCCGGTCGAACCGCGCTCGGTTCGCCTGACATTGACGCATAACTTTTAAACTAGATTTTTTCGAAGACACCGGCGCTGCGGTTCTTGCGCACATTATTCCAGGTGAAGATCTGCGCATTCATCGCGATGTACACGCCATGCGGCAGCGCTTGTGCAATGCCGCATGCGAAGCCGAAGTTGAACAGGGCGTCCGAATTCTTCACTTCATATGGAATCATCGCGCCGGTCAGGACGATGGTCTTAGGCAGTTGTGCGGCACCCAGTACTTCGGCGGTTTCGCGCATGGTGTCGGTGCCGTGGACCACGACGATGCTGGTTTCATCGGCGCGCAGGCAGGATGCGGCAATACGCTGGCGATCCGCGTCGTGCATATCCAGTGAATCGAGGAAGGGGAGTTGCTCCAGTTGCAGCGGCACCGTGATGCGTGCGCGCTTGATGACCTGCGGCAGGTGACCATGACTGAAATTCAACTGACCGGTAATTTCATCGTAATGCTTATCGAAAGTACCGCCGGTAGCGATGATGCGCAGTGTCATTTAGGGTCACACAACAGAGATAGTCCAAAAGCGGATATCGCATCATAACGCGAGCCGGGCGATTGTGAAAAGAGGCGCGCATTTATTGGCCGATAAATTTACAAATGGATGGGCCGGCCGGCCAGGCGATATCCACACCCATCCATCTTCAACGCTTATTCCCCGGGCTTATGCGGCGATTTTCATGGGTTCGGTCGCAGCTGAAGGCATGGGGATTTCTTCATCATTCAGCAAGGCGAACAAATGATCGACATTGATCGCCTGGATCAGCAAGCGTCCACCGTTGGCCTGGATGACTTCTGTCACCAGCATGCCATCGCTGGGGCTGGCCAATGGCGTCGGCGTGATTTGTGACTCCTGGAATTCCGGCACGCCGTGCAATTCGCTGACCAATAAGCCTATGCTTTGCGAACCGCGCTTGACGATGATGACCTGGCTGCTGCTGTCGATCTCGGAACGATAGCCGCGCATCAGGTGACCGAGGTCAAAGACCCAGACGAAGCGCTTGGCTTCATTGTCATGATGCAGCCCGAGTATGCCGATGCGTTCGGCGCGGCCGCCCATCGAGACCGGCGACACCGCTGAGGCCGGCAGGGCTTCCTCTGCATGTTCGGCGGCAATCGCAAACAGCGAGCCGTCGATGAAGAAGGTGGCGAATTCACGGCCCGGCACTGCATTGATATCGACTTCCAGCGTGGTATCGACATTATTACCGTTATTGAGTTTTTGCCGTTCCTCACCGAAGGACTTGTAAACGACCGCCAACACGTCTTCGCGATAACCATCCGAAGTCTTGAACTCGCGATAGCCATGCGACACGGTACAACCGAGGATTGCGTAATGTCCGTCATGGATCACGATGCGCGAGGTGCTGCTGCCGTTTTCCATCGTCAACAGTTCCGGCGCGATTTCCAGCACGTCACCCACCGGCCGCGTCGGGTCGGTACTCGAGATGATGCGGCCGCTGCGATTGATGAAGAGGGCGCTAACATCATCCTTGTCCCCCAGGGCGCCCTTGAGCATGGCGGAAAATTCCGGCTCCGAATCAAACACAATACCGATACCGCCCACCATTTGCGCCGTATGCTCGGGATGGCGGATCGCGGCGTGGTACACATAAGTCGGACGCTCGCCGTACAAGGCCGTGCTTTCAAACGGCGTCACGTAATACTGCTGGTCGCTGCGCAGCATCGCCACGTTTTCCAGCGTCGTGCTGTCTATGCTGGTGCCGACGACCTCCAGTCCATCGGCCTTGAAGTCGGTGCTGGCAATGATCACGCCGGCACTATCGTAGATAAAGATACGGGTGTAAACGGTGTAAAGCGAGTTGATGTAATCGAGGATTTCCGTCAGGCGCGCCACGCTCTCTGCCGATTTATGCGGCTCGGCCAGCGCTACTTGCAACTCCGGTGTCAGCGCCCACCAGCGGCAGTCATCCGAGCGCTCGTACAGATTACGATCCAGCAGGTCGACCATCAGGTGCGAGACGAATTCCGAATCACTGAGGCTGGACGACAATACGGTTTCGTACAGATCGCGTATCGATTGCGAAAACAGTTCATTACTGCGCGCGCCGGTTTCACTGATTTGTTCAAGAATGGTTTTGAGCTTCAGCAGTTCACCGTTTTGCCCGGCGGTCATGACCTGGCCGTTCCACACGACACGCCGTATGGTTTCCGCCGCACTCATGATTTCAAACAAGGGCGGGCAGAAAGATTGCGCGTGCGACAGCAGGCCGTCGGCGACATCCGCATCCAGCGATTTCAAGGCGGTCGTCGCCAAACCGGTAAAGCCCAGTTCAACCGGAATCATGACTTGCCCTTGCCAGCCCGGTGGCCCCATATAACCCTGATAACCATCCGCCGAGAAAGTACGCGCCAGGTATTCGCGCCCGCCATAAACCACCAGCCGCGGATCGGCATCACGGTTTACCGGCACGGTCGCACCCACCGGAATCCACAAAGGGTCGGCGCTGGCGATCACACGATTGCTGCCGTCCAGCAGCAGCATATTGGAACGTTGTGCCGGATCACGATGCGAACGGAAAATACCGGCCATCTCTTCTTCAAAATGGAAACACAGGCAGAGGATGCCGACCACTGCGCCAGTATCGGGATGATGCATGCGGCGCGAGTACACCAGCGCTTCATGCTTGCCCGGCCGCAGGTCGGTGGCGCGGAAGGTTTCGACATAGGTATCGGAAGCCAGCGTCGCATGCAGCAAAGGATCGGTGGTGCCTTCCAGCGGCGTCGCTTCGTCGATCTGCACCAGCACATTGCCGGCCACATCGATCAGCATGATTTCATCGTAGACGGTGTACTTGTTGCGATAGGCGCGCAGGCGTGCCCGTATCATGTCGCGGTCTTCATGCAGGCCGGCGACGAAGCTGCACAGCTCACGATCGGTCGCGAGGAAGCCGACGTCAGCGGTACGCTCGTAGAGATTGCGCACGACGATATCGATGACGTACTGTGCCTTGGTGCCGATTTCTTCGAGGACGTTCGCGACTTTTTCACGCACCAGGCTGCTGACCAGTTCCTGTTCGAGGCGATTGAAACCGGCGCGCGTCGCCGCCATCGTCGGCAGGATGGCCTTGGCTTCGACCGGGCAGTTCATCTTGGCCGACGCTTCGATCATGCGCCACATCAGGTTCAATTCACGCAAGGATTGCTCGCAGCGGCTGACATCACGCATATACGGCAGGAAGGTATCGATTTGTAGCGAGGCTTGCGGATTCATCATGGGCTCCTGGACATTAATATCTCTTTAGATGCTTCAAAGCAATTTGCAGACCACCCACAGGCGATAAATCCGCACCCGGAAACGGCATTTCCAGCGCGCGTATTCAAGCTGGTCGCCGACACGGTATACTTGCCCGCTTGGCTTGCACTGTATTGGTGCAAATATGATGTGGATACACATTTTCTTGCACGCAAAATGAGACAAGCCAGGCATGCACAAGAGAAAATCCCGCTACACTAGCGCGGGGTCGAGACCTTGATTAAACGGGTCTCGCGCATCCTGCTTAAACCAGCAACTTTACGAACACCGCTTTACCCATGAAACCTATCGCTCCGGGCACCGTCATCTTCCATCGCCATCGCGGCTATGGCGTGATTACGGCCGTTAACTTGATGACTGGCTGGATTTCTGCGCGCTTCGGCAATGAAATGCGCACGCTCGACCTGAACCTGTCGACCGATGAAGTACAGCACGCAGATGGTGAAGCGATCCTGTTCCGCCGCGCGCCGCCGGATCCGATGCCGCATGCACGCCTGATGGCGATGGTGCGTGAACTGCATAAAGCGGGTTACCAGCGCCTCTATCTGTACAGCTGGCCCAAACCCTCGGGCCTGCACTGGCGCTGGCATTTATTCACCGGCCCGCGCAACTGGATGGAACGTCCATGGCGCGAAGGCTGGTATGGCTCGGGCGCCGAGTACAACTGCAATCCGGTGATGGGTTGGGGCGATGCGCCGGGTGAGACCACCGAAGAACTGGCCAGCACCCTGGCGCAATTCGATCCGACCGGTCTGGCACAAGCGCTGGGGCGCGATGAAGATCACGCCGCGTGGTTCGATATGGTGTGCGAGGCTTTGCTGCCGGACTACACTTTTTCGCTGGGTTGGGACAAACAGGATGGCCGTATTCCGGAAGCCTTGCCGGTGATTCCGGTACGACGTGGTGTGCCGGAGTACAGCGGCCCGGCCTTGCCATGGCCACCGGGCTGGACCAAATTGCTGGGTAGCGCGCATCTGGCCAGTACCACGGCGACCGTGTTGCCGAAGCCGGCCAAAAGCAGCAAGGACAAACCCGATACCGTCAGGTAAGCGACGGCGCGCTGCCTGTATTCAAAGCCTTCACTTCAATACATTCTTCGGCGTGCCGGTCGCAAAGTCGACGATGTTTTGGAAGGCGCTGCGGAAATAGAGTTCATAGCTGTCTTTTTCTACATAGCCCAGATGCGGCGACGCCAGCACATTCTCCATGCGCAACAAGGGTGAAGTCGGCGGCAAGGGTTCGTTTTCAAATACATCCAGTGCCGCATAACCGGGACGACCTTGCTCCAGCGCGGCCTGCAATGCATCGGTCGCCACCAGCTCGGCGCGGCTGGTATTGACGAACAGGGCTTGCGGTTTCATGCGGGCCAGGTCATCGGCCGTAACGATGCCGCGCGTCGCATCGTTCAGGCGCAGGTGCAGTGTCAACACATCTGCTTCCGCAAAAAAAGCCTGCTGTGAAGCAGCAGCACGATAACCATCACCTACAGCTGCTTCACAACTGGCCGTACGTCCCCACACCATCACATCCATGCCGAAGGCTTTGCCGTAAGCCGCAATCATTTTGCCGATGCGGCCATAGCCCCAGATCCCGAGCGTGCGGCCCTTGAGTACGGTGCCCAGGGTATTACGCTCCGGCGACATCGATGCGATTTGCCACAAACTATCCTTCAGGTTGTTCACGTATTGCGGCAGTTTGCGCATCGCCGCCATGATCAGGGTCCACGTCAATTCGGCTGGTGCAGTCGGATCGCCGACTCCTTCGACTATCGTGATGCCACGTGCCGCCGCGGTCGGCAAATCGATATGGCCGCTGACCTTGCCGGTCTGCGAAATCAGTTTCAGGTTCGGCAATTTTTCCAGTAACTGGCGCGACAGCACCGTGCGTTCACGTATCAGCACCAGCGCATCGAAACTCGCCAGGCGGATCGCCAGCTGACCAACGCCGCGTGCGCCATTGGTAAAGATTTTGACTTCATGCCCGGCCAGCAGCGAGAAGCAATCAAGGTGGCGCACACTATCCTGATAGTCATCGAGTATCGCGATTTTCATGAACACATTCCTGTAAGTAGGCGAGGGCGAAGGTAGCCCTGATTTGGCTGCTTATTATCCGACAGCTTGCACCGCTGCCGCCAATAAAAAAGCCGCTGATGAACAGCGGCTTATAGTGATTTATGGCGGCTTACGCTTGCAAACTACAGGGTGCTCAGACTGCCTGCATATTGGAGTTTGCGGAAGAGCTTGCGGCATTTGCCTTGCGCGCGTCGACCCTGGCGCGGATCCTTTCCCACATCTTGTCATGCAGCGGCAGCAGCATCACATTGCAAATCGGTTCCACCACCGCAGCCACACCGCCCAGCGCGAGCGAGCCGGTAGCGACATACATGACGGCGAACGCAACACTCATGTGCATTGCGACCTGACTGACGGTTTTTGCTGCTGTGACCATGATGAAATCCTTTCTGTCTTCTTTGCCTGAGCCTTGTAACAGATGATAGCGATTCTCATTTGATAGAACAAATTGATTTAAATAAAGAATTCGATAGAAATTGGCTATTTTTGCTTTCCCAGCCGGTTTAGCGCGCTTCGCGTAGAATCAGGGTGAGTTTCACCCCTTTTTCGTCCGGATCTTACGTGCAACGTCGAATCATTGCCTCCATCGCATCACCTTTTCGTCTGATCCGCAGCTCAGCCAATTCACTGTGGGCCATCCAGAGCCGGGAACGCGTACGCCTGTGGGATGAGATGACGCAAATGCGCGGCCTCCTGCCCTTGCTGATGAAACAACGCAATGGCTATCGCTGGACCGAACTCGATCGCAAACGCATCAAGGTGCACCTGCACAAGCTGGTGGAATTGAGTCCTTATATGGTCCTGTTTGTCGCACCCGGTGGTTTCATCGTGCTGCCTGTACTCGCATGGTGGCTGGACCGGCGACGCCTGAAACACGACGAAGAAACCGCCGCGCGCATCGCCAAAGAGTTGCAGCCTTAAGCGTTCAGCTCGCCACGCGTGGTGGCGGCAGTACGATGCGCATCAGCGCATCAATGACAAAACAGGTGGCCCAGACCAGCCACATACTCCATAAATTGTGCGACAGGAAATGCGCGCCACGTGCCATTTGCACCACGCTCATCAGGGCACCGATCCCCAGGCTGAAGCATAAAATCGCGCGCGCAAATTTCGGTTTGCTGTCGCGCAGCACGAAGTAACCGGCCATCACGGCGAAGCCGCCGGAAGCATGCCCACCCGGCCAGCACAAACCCGGCCCCGACATCGCACCGATAGGGCCAAAGAGTGGAAACCATTGCGCAGTGCCGCCAAAGGTATTGATATCCCACGGACAGGAATGCACGCTCGCACCTTTCAGGGTTTGCACCAGGAAGGCGGCAGCGCCGGCCATCAAGACAAACACGAAGAGCGCACGACGCCACGGCTTCAAGGCATCCACCCAATTACTGGCCACCAGCGCGACGGCGGCGATCACAAGGATCCAGACTGTAAACAGCTTCAGCACCGTATGACCCCACAGGTCCAGCGCATCGGAAACCCGCAAGGGAAAACTGTGGCTGCCCGTATCGAAGAATAGCTGTGCGAGCCGGAAATCCAGCGCACCGTCACGCGCAATCCACGTGAACAACAAGCCGCTCAGCAGCAGGCCGATCAGATTGATCGTGGCAAAACGGGGATAGGAAGATTTCATTTTTTATCGTCGCGCAAACGGATCAGGCCTTCTTGCGCCACGGTTGCGAGCAGTACGCCATATTGATTGTAAACATGCAGGAAACAGAGGCCGCGACCGCCCGATGCATTCGGGCTTTCCATCGCAAACAGCAGCCAGTCATCCATGCGGATAGGGCGGTGAAACCAGATCGTGTGATCAAGGCTGGCGATTTGCAGGCGCGGATCGCTCATCTTGATGCCATGCGGTTGCAGGGCGGTCCACAACAAACCGTAATCGGATACATAGGCAAACAGGCTTTCATGTACCAGCGGATCATCCGGCAATTCCATCGGTGCACGCGCCCAGACCTGGCGTACCGCCGAGGCCCGCTCACCACCGAAAATATCGTCAGCCACATTCGCCCGGAAATCCACCGGTGCCGGATGGAAGCTGCGACCACTTGCGATCCCGCGCTGTTGCCATAGCTTGACGCTCGACGGCAGCGTCTCCGGATCAGTCATGACCGGCGCGGCCTTCTGGTGCGACAAGCCTTCTTCTGCTGATTGGAAGGAAGCCGACATCACGAAGATGCGACGGCCTTCCTGCGTTGCGACCACACGTCGTGTGCTGAAGGTACCGCCATCACGCACGCGCTCGACTTCATATTCAATTGGCAGTTGATGATTGCCGGGCAGGATGAACAAGGCATGCATAGAATGCGGTCGCCGCTGCGGCACCGTGCTGCAGGCGGCATAGAGCGACTGCCCCAAGGCCTGGCCACCGAAGACATTCGGGCTGCCCATGAAGTGGCTTTGCCCGATGAATTTATCGGTGTCGGTTTGCTCTACCGCGAGCAGTTGCGTGATCTCTTCCGTGTTGTATAAGGATTTATCCAACATGAGCTGCCTTTCGGTAGTTAGATCAGGCCTGCCAGACATCTGCGACGATGTCATACGAACGCACACGCTTGGCGTGATCAAAGATCATGCTGTTGATGATGATTTCATCGGCTTGCGTGGTCTCGAGGAAGGCTTCCAGTTTCTCTTTCACGATGGCGGCGTCACCGATGATGGATGCGCGCAGCATGGACTCGACCGAAATACGTTCATGCGGCAACCAGGCATCGTCCATATTCTCGATAGGCGGCGGCAGTTTGCCCGGCGTACCGCGTACCAGGCCCAAATGCATTTGCTGTTGCGAAGTAGCGAGGCGTTGCGCTTCTTCTTCCGTTTCTGCCGCGAACACATTTACACCGACCATCGCGTAGGGCTTGTCCAGCGTGTCCGATGGATTGAAAGTCTGGCGATACAAATGCAGCGCGTTCAGCATGTAATCAGGTGAAAACTGACCGGCAAATGCAAACGGCAAACCGAGGTGACCGGCCAGTTGCGCGCTATAGCTGCTGGAACCCAGCAGCCAGATCGGGATATCGATACCTGCGCCGGGCACTGCACGCACTGCCGCGTTTTCATTCGTTGGCTGCAGGAAGGCGCGCAGCTCATTCAATTGGCGCGGGAATTCGCTGCCGTCGTCGCTGATCTCGCGACGCAAGGCCCGTGCCGTCGCCTGGTTCGAACCGGGTGCACGCCCGAGGCCGAGATCGATACGACCCGGATACAGGGAGGCGAGGGTGCCGAATTGTTCGGCGATGACCAGCGGCGCATGGTTAGGCAACATGATGCCGCCGGAGCCGACCCGTATCGTCGACGTACCACCGGCAACATAGCCAATCACGACCGACGTCGCGGCACTCGCGATACCGGGCATGCTGTGATGTTCGGCCAGCCAGTAACGGTTGTAACCACGTTTTTCTACGTGCTGGGCCAGATCAAGCGAACGATGGAAAGCATCGGCGGGCGTACCGTCGACCAGGATGGGGGACAGATCAAGAACGGATAAGGGTGTATTTTTCAGGGATTTCATAACAACGATCTACCGGCGAATGGATGCGATCCGTTAGCACAAGGAAACTTGCTTGGCGGATGAAAGATAGACAGCATAGCGTGAATCGGCAAAACGAGTCGGCCGCTGCCAAATACCGGGCTGGACAGCATTACCCACACTAGCGCACCTCCCATTGAGCATGACGCACCCTGTAATTTTTACAAAACCTGCGCTATCCCGCGCTATTTCTTCATTAACTGCAAATAGACCTTTCCTTCTGTATTCCGCTCACTACAATGGGACGACCAACCCACTGAAGGAGGTCACATGTCGTTCTCCCGTTCCATTCTGGTTTCCGCTGTTCTGGCGCTGGTATTAGTCGGTTGTAAAAAAGCCGACACACCGCCGGCTCCCAAACTCGATAGCAGCGGCTCGGTCGCTGCTCCAGTGAGTGCGATGCCGCCATCCGAAGCCAGCACTCCGGCGGCAGGGCCGGGCGCCACCACCGGTAGCGGCGATGCAAGTGGATCCACGCAAGCGACGCCCAAGGAGCTGAGCAAGGAGCAGGAATCGTCCTCGATGCCTTTGTCCGGGCAGGCCAATAACCACTCCACCGCACCTAGCGTCAGCGATAAAAAATAAGCTGGTCCTGTTGAAATATAAAACCCGCCTGCAGATGGCGGGTTTATTTTTTGAGTAATCTGTTTGTCAGGCAAGCAGGCGCACCGTGAATTCAGTACCGACACCTTCTTCACTCTTGACCGTGATGGTGCCGCCGTAACGCGCTACCAGCGTATAGCTGATGGACAGGCCCAAACCGGTGCCGCCCTGGCGCTTGGTGGTGAAGAAGGCATCGAAGATATGTGCGATGTCTTCCTGCCGGATGCCGCTGCCGGTATCCATCACGCGTATCAGCACGCCTTGCCTGCCGTCTGCTTCCTGCCAGTCACCGGTGCTGATGGTCAGCTTGCCACCGTCCTTCATCGCATGGACAGCATTGGTAAACAAATTGATCAGGACTTGCTGCAGTTCGCCCCGATTGATAGGCACCGCCAGCGTTGCCTCTTTTTTATGCACGACAACGATACGGCTCTGATTCAGTAAATGCCTTACCAATACCAGCGAGTCCGCGACGATTTCATCGATATTTACCGCTTCGACGTAACCGGCAAATTCACCCGGACTGGCAAACTGCAGTAATTTGGTGACGATGGTATTGATGCGATAAATCTGTTGATCCATCAATTGTAATTCACCTTGCACCGGCTTGGTCGCCGCGCCCAGCGTGTCACGCAACACATCCAGATTGCCTTGCAGGACGGCAACCGGATTATTGATTTCATGTGCAACGCCGGCCGTGATTTCACCTATGGCAGCGAGCTTTTCTGCCAGCACCAATTGCTGTTGTGCCTGTACCAGCAATTTATTGGTTTGCTCCAATTCAGCCGTACGCTCCACCACCTTGCGATCCAGTTCATTACCCCAGGTTTTCAACTCGGCATTTTGCTGCTGAACCGTGTCCAGCAAGTCATCCAGATGGCGTGACAGATTGCCGAGTTCATCACGTGCCTGTACGCCGGTACGCGCATGCATATCGCCCAGTTCGACTGCTGTCATTGTGTGGTTCATGCTTTTCAGCGGGCCATAGATATTGCGTGCAACACGCAAGGAGAAGTAGGCACCGCCTATACCGATTGCAGTGAAGAGGAGGGCCAGCAAGATGATGGCGGTTTCCTTGGCCTTGCGGAAGGGCTCTTCCAGATAGCCGACGTAGAGCATGCCGACGCGTTTGCCGAAACTGTCGCTGATAGGTTCGTATGCAGAGATGTACCAATCATGCACGACGAAGGCACGATCGAGCCAGGTCTTGCCGTCATTGAGTACATGGTCACGCACGATTTGCGAAGCACGCGTGCCGAGTGCACGCTTGTTACCAAACAGGCGCACATTGGTCGCGATGCGCACATCATCGATGAACAGCGTCGCGGTGCCGGCACTGCCTTCCGGCAGCGAACCATCTGCGTAGACCAGGCTATTGATGGTGTCGACAAAACCGAGGTTCTGGTTCAGCAACATGCCGCCTTCCAGCACGCCGAGCAGTTTGCCGTCATCGTCATAAACCGGTGTGGCGGAGTGAATCACCATGCCGCTTTTTTCTGCAGTCTTGCTGGTCGGTGCCGCGTTTGAGGTATTCAGCAATTCGATGTACGCCTGTTGCGCCGCCTTGTCGCTGAGCTGGCGCAATTGCTGTTCCGAATAGATATCTATCGCGGTTGCTTTCTCACCCTGCAATGCGCTGAACACGACCGGCCAGCTTTCTGCAATTTGCTCCGCCGGTTTGCCATTCGACGACACGATGACGCGGCCTTGCGGGTCGAGGAAGTTAAGGAAGTCGAGATCCAGCGCTTTTTGCTTATCCGCCAGCATGCTTTGCAGGCCTGCCGGATTGTCGTCGCGCACCGTGGTAACGAAGCGATGCGAATCACCGAGGCTGGATACATCCAGGCCTATACGCTCACGTACGTGGATAAAGTATTCGTGTGCGACAGTCAGGTCGCTGCTGACCTTGAAGGTCAGCAGGCGATCGTAATAGCCTATGCCCCAATAAAAGATCAGCGAGAACAGGATAGGCAACGCCGTCAGCAAGGGCACCAGCGCCACCAATAACAACTTGGTGCGCACCGATAGATTGCCGAGGAAATGACGGCTCGCAAGCCATAGCATCAGACGTCGCACTGGCAGCCGTTTCTATACGCCCCACTCGGCGCATTTGCGCTCGAGGGTCTTGCGTGAAATTCCGAGCCGACGACCGGCCTCGGTTTTATTGCCGCCAACTTCGGCCAGTATCTTCAGGATGTGCTGTTTCTCGACTGCTTCCAGTGTGACGTCACCATTCGTCGTCGTCACCGCAGTATTGTTTGCAGCTGTGACGTCGGAGATATTCCCGAGTATCAGCCAGCGCTCGATCAGGTTGCGCAATTCGCGTACATTACCCGGCCAGCTGTATGAAGCGAGGGAAGCGAAGAGCGCACTATCCGGCTTCTTCGCCGGTACGCCCAGTTGCTGCGCCAGCTGCCGCACGAAGTATTCTGCCAATGCCGGAATATCTTCGGTACGCTCGCGCAGCGGCGGCATATGCAGCTGTACGACATTCAAACGGTAATACAAATCCTGCCGGAAGCGGCCTTCCTGCACCGCTTCCTCCACATTGCGATTGGTCGCCGCAATGACCCGCACGTCGACCGGTATTTCGCGCTCCGCACCTACCGGGCGTATCCGCTTTTCTTCCAGCACGCGCAATAGTTTGACCTGCATCGCCAGCGGCAACTCGGCTACTTCATCGAGGAAGAGGGTGCCGCCCTGTGCATAGAAGAACAGGCCTTCACGTGATGACGCGGCACCGCTGAAGGCGCCCTTGATGTGACCGAACAATTCACTTTCGATAATGTCGGGCGCGACCGCACCGCAGTTGATGGGAACGAAATGGTTGTGCGAGCGATTGCTGAGTTTATGCATTGCACGCGCGGCGATTTCCTTGCCGGTTCCTGATTCGCCGGTGATCAATACCGTACTCGGCACCGTCGCCAGTCGCTTGATCGCTTCGCGTATGGGTTCGAGCGCGGCAGATGCGCCGACCAGTCCTTCGACGCCTGCCAGGTCAGTATGCGAATCCAGTTCGCGACGCAGGATGAAATTCTCGCGACGCAAATGGGCGCGATCAAAACAACGACCGATTGCACTCAGTATCTGGTTGACGCGGAAAGGCTTGAGCAGGAAATCCGCCGCACCGGCACGCAAGGCACGGATCGCGGTTTCCAGATCGGCAAAGGCGGTGATCAGGACAACGTCGTTATGCAAGCCGAGTTCGCGTATTTCCTGCAACCAGTCCACACCGGATTTGCCGGGCAGCGAGTTATCCAGAATGATCAAATCGAAATGCTGCTGCCCCAGTAAGACGTTAGCAGCCTCCACCGATTCCACGGCTTCGACGCGGCTGCAACGACCGACCAGTGTGCGTTGCAGAAAGCTGCGCATGCCGGGCTCATCGTCCACGATCAGGATGGAGCGTTCTTGCCAGCCGCCGAATGCTTCGACGAAAGGCTCTTCTGGATTGTTGACAGGCGTTGCAGCGCTCATATTGATTTCTATGCGGGATAAACCACGAACTATGGATATCTTTTTCTTATAACCCATATTTGCCCATCCTGCATTGCATGAGCAGCCGGCCCGATCGCGGAACCGGCGGCGGACATAAAAAAGCGAGGTACCGCCAGGCACCTCGCTTTGCTTGCTGCCGACAGGGCTTAATGGAATAGCGCCATCGCCTTTTGCAGGGTGGACCACACGCCCCATATCAATGGGATCGTGACGTAGGCCCAGAATAGGACGATCAGCACGGGGCTGGTTTGCTTGGTGCTAATAGATGTATTTGCATTCATATATTTCTCCAGATCATCAGTGGCACTCAGGCCGCAGCGGCAGATTGCGCATTGCCACCATGCACAGGCTTGTTGGCCTTGGCTGCGTCATCCCGCATGTAGTGCTTCGCGTCGACCGGCTTGATCAACATATTGCAGACGAAGCCAACCAGCAGCAGGCCGGCCATGATGTACATGGTGACCGCATACGCTTCGCCCTTGGCCACGCCCTGGTCGATCTGGTATTGACGAATGTAATTGACCAGCACCGGACCCAGCACGCCTGCTGCCGACCAGGCGGTCAGCAAGCGACCATGGATCGCGCCGACGAACTTGGTACCGAAGAGGTCGGCCAGATAGACCGGTACGGTCGAGAAGCCACCACCGTACATGCTGACGATAATGCCGTAGAAGATCACGAACAGCGCCACGCTACCGCTGTGGCCGGTGTACGGAATGCACGAGTAGAGGATGATGCCGACTGTGAAGAAGATGAAGTAAGTGCGCTTGCGCCCGAGGTAATCGGAAGCGGATGACCAGAAGAAGCGACCACCCATATTGAACACGCTCAACAAGCCAACGAAACCGGCGGCGGCAGCGACTGATACGGTGTCCTTGAAGGTTTCCTGGATCATTACCGAAGCCTGACCCAACACACCGATACCGGCCGTCACATTCAGGCACAGGACCAGCCACAGCAGATAAAACTGCGGGGTTTTCATGGCCTGGTCAATATCCACATGGTGCTTGGTGATCATCTTGTTTTCGACGACAGGCGCTACCCAGCCTGCCGGCTTCCAGTCAGGCGGTGGAATGCGGATCGCCATCGCGCCTATCGACATTGAGATGAAGTAGAGCACGCCCATCACCACGAAGGTTTCCGTGACACCAACCGAAGTCGCGGTCTTGAAATGCTCCATCAGGTAGACCGACAGCGGGGCGCCTATCATCGCGCCGCCACCAAAACCCATGATCGCCATGCCGGTCGCCATACCGCGGCGATCCGGGAACCATTTGATCAGCGTTGAGACCGGCGAAACATAACCGAGGCCCAGGCCGATACCGCCGATCACGCCATAACCCAGGTACACCAGCCAGATCTGATGCAGCGACACACCGATAGCAGAGATCAGGAAGCCGCCACCGAAGCAACAAGCCGCGACAAACATGGTCAGGCGCGGACCAACCTTTTCCAGCCATTTGCCACCGAAGGCGGCGGCCAGGCCGAGGAACACAATCGCCAGACTGAAGATCCAGCCCAGCGTGGTCAGCTTCCAGTCGTCCGGGGCCGGACTGTCGATACCTATCAGTTTGGATAAGGGGCCGTTGAATACGCTGAAGGCGTAAGCCTGTCCGATACAAAGATGGACTGCCAGTGCGGCCGGCGGCACCATCCAACGATTGAAGCCGGGACCGGCGACACTTTTATCTTTTGAAAAAAAATCGAGCATGTAAATCTCCTCATTTGATCTTGTTCGCAACATCGCTGTGTTACGAGGCGTTTTTGACGGCGCTCATGCATCGTCTGCGGTGAAGCTTCTTCACCAGGCCGGGATCTATAGGCAATCGACATGCCATGCAGGGAAATCAATACAAGCCATTGATTCTTAAGACTTGTTGCAGATGCACATAAATTTCAGGACGGGACAATTTGGCCGTGCATAGCGACAATTTGACCCGGTCGCGCGGAGCCTGCGGACTCGCCCCGGTCTGCCATAGCAGCGCGCAAATTGTGGCAAATAGCCATCAAAGCTCGTTAATTTCCCGTCAAAACATTATGTCGTTTAAATACATAACGTATATACTCTCGCTTTTTTAAAAGAGGTCGTTATTCCTGATTGACTACAACGAGGCAATCAGCGAGGCCATAAAATAGTAGAGGGAGTAAGATGAAAAACCCGTTGTCTCGCACCACCATCGCAGCGTCCTTGCTGCTGGCGTTCGGTAGCAGCTTTGCTGCAGAACCGGCCAATGAATCCAATGTATTTAAGCTGGGTGAAATCAATGTTGCCGGCACCGGCACTTCAAATCCGGCCGTAGGTGGCAGCACCGTCACCCGCGACGAGCTGGACGACTTCAACCGCGAAACCGTAGTTGACGCACTCGACCTGCTGCCGGGCATCACCACTACCGGCGGCGGTCAACGCAATGAACGCATGGTGACAGTACGCGGCTTCGATAGCCGCCAGGTGCCGGTATTCATCGATGGCATTCCGGTCTACGTCCCTTATGATGGCAACGTTGATATGGCACGCTTCACTACTTACGATCTGGCTTCCATCGAAGTAGCCAAAGGCTTTAGCTCGGTACTGTACGGCTCCAACACCATTGGTGGCGCGATCAACCTGGTAACACGTCGCCCGGTGAAAGAATTTGAAGGCAATATCGGCGTCGGTGTGCGCAGCAACGACAAATTCAACACCAATGGCAAGAGCACCAATATCAACCTCGGAACCAATCAGGGCACCTGGTACGTACAACTTGGCTTGTCCTATCTGGATCGCGACGCCTATACCTTGTCGCGCGATTTCCGCCCTGTGCCTGCACAACCAAGCGGTGAGAGGCTCAACACATACAGCACCGATAAAAAGCTCAACATCAAGGTTGGCCTGACGCCGAATGCGACTGATGAATACGCGCTGAACTATGTGAATCAAAAGGGTGAAAAAGGTAGTGCACCTTATGCCGGTGTACTGGCCAAGTCTCCCTTCTGGCAATGGCCGGCCTGGGATAAAGAGAGCCTGTATTTCATCTCCAATACGGCCCTTAGCCAGGACTCGTACATCAAAACCCGCTTGTACTACGACAAGTTCACGAATCGCCTGACTTCATTCGACGATGCGACTTACAGCAGCACCAAAAAACCGTCTTCATTCCGTAGCTTCTACGATGACCATACATATGGCGGCAGCGTCGAGTACGGTACCAAACTGTCCAGCGCAAACACACTGAAAGTTTCGCTGCATCTGAAAAAAGATTTTCACAAGGAACACAATCTGGGCGAACCGGAACAACGTTCCGAAGACACCACAACCTCATTCGGCATCGAAGATACGCATAAGCTCACGAACAAACTGGATCTGATCGTGGGTGCCAGCTATGACAAACGCAAGGAAGAGATTGCGCAGAAATGGGACAAGACGCGCGGCTTGTATGAATTCCCCGTCAAGGATTCATCGGCATTCAATCCGCAGGCAGGTTTGATTTATCACACCTCGGAAACCGGCAATGCCTACTTCACGATCGCGCGCAAATCACGCTTCCCGACGATCAAGCAACGTTACTCTGGCGGACTCGGGACGGCCATTCCGAATCCTGACCTGAGCGTAGAACGTGCGGTCAACTATCAGTTGGGCATTTCGGAAAAGCTGAATTCGAAAGTCCGTGTCGATGCTGCGATTTTCTATAGCGACATCACCAATATGATGCAATCGGTACAGGTACCGGGCACTACATGCCCTGACAGCAAAAATCTGGACGGTTCTTGCAATCAGATGCAAAACATCGGCAAGGTTGCAAGCAAGGGCATCGAACTCGGCCTGACGGCTGCAGTGACGAATACGCTGGAACTCGGTGGCAACTACACCTATCTCGACCGGAAGAATAAATCTGATTCGAAATTCCTGACAGACGCGCCTGCACACAAATTGTTTACCTATGCGAAATGGGCGGCGACTCCTAGTATGAATGTGATCGGCAGTGCCGAATACAACTCCAAACGCTACAGCACCGATGATGGCAAACGGATTGCAGCCGGCTTCAGCATGGTCAACGCCAAACTCAGCTACACCTTGCAAAAAGACGTGACGCTGGAAGCGGGTGTCAACAACCTGCTGGATCGCAACTACGCGTATACCGAAGGCTACTACGAAGAAGGCCGTAATTTCTTCGCCAACATGAACTACCGTTTCTAAGAGTTTCACTATGCTCCGCACCTCACTTTCTCTTCGTAAGCTGCTCGCGACCGCGATCTTCAGCTTTGCATCTGTCATCGCTTCCGTGCATGCACATGCGGCAGATAAACCCGCCGGCAAGGTCGTGGTCATGACCAGTTATCCGGAGGAAGTGGTGGCACGTTTCGAAGCTGCTTTTGAAAAAGCGCATCCCGGCACCCGCGTCGAAATCCTCTGGCGTCGTTCCGGTGATGCGCTGTCTTACCTGCGCAAACCGAATCAAGGCAATGTCGATGTCTACTGGACACCGGCACAACGTAATTTTCAAATCCTCGCCAAAGAGGGAGCATTCCGCCGACCCGATCTGGATATGAAGGGTCTGCCTGCCAAAGTGGGCGGCTTCCCGATTTCCGATCCTGCCGGCTTCTATCTCGCCAGTGAAATTGCGGGTTATGGCTTTGCGATCAATCCGCAGCGCCTGCAAGATAAAAAACTAACGGCACCAAAACAATGGACGGACCTGACCGGCCCCGAGTGGAAAGACGAAATCGTTTTCCCGGTCCCGGGCAAGGTCGGCTTCGCACCGATACTGATCGATATCATCCTGCAAGGATATGGCTGGGATAAAGGCTGGGCCTTGCTGCAAGCTATCGGCAGCAATGCACACTTATTGGGTCAGGGCGGCGCCAATATTTCCGATGATGTCCGCAACGGCCAGGCCAGTGTCGGCGTGTCCATCGACTTCTTCATTAAATCGGCGATCGCCAATGGCGCGCCTATCCAGTTTGTTTATCCCGGCATCACCGGTTACTCGCCGGCGCATGTCGGCATCATGAAAGGCGCACCGAATCCGGAAGCCGCGCGCGCATTCGCGACCTTCGTATTGTCGGATGAAGGACAAAAGATCCTGTTCCATCATGACATCCGTAAATTGCCGGTACGTCCTGCAGTGTATGCGGAGAAGCCGGCCGGTTATTACGATCCTTTCGAAGCAGCCAGGGCCATGCCTTTTGTATTTGATACTGAGCGCGCATTGGCACGCCAGGGCTTCAACAATACCTTGTTTGATGTGTTGATCAGCAATGAACATGCACGCCTGCGCGACGCGAACGACAAGGTCATCCAGGCCGAGCGTGCGGCAAACACTTCTGCATTGAAAGCAAAAGCTGCGCAAGCACGCGCCTTGCTCGATACGATACCGGTGAGCGAAGCGGAAGCAGATGCGCTGGCACCGAAGTTTGTCTTTGCCTTTGATGAAACAACAGACGTCAACCGCAATGACGCGATTACCGCGCAATGGACCACACGCATCCGGCACAACCGTGCACAGGCAGAACAACTCGCGCAAGAAGTATTGAACGCCAGCGGCAAGCAAGCGAGTGCCCGGTGAAATTCAGGCGTTTCATCGGCTACCTGGCTGTGTTCCCGCTAGCCTTGTTGTTAAGCGCTGCAGCCAGTATTGATACCAAGGCGCTGAGCGGTGGCAGTGCCACTGTTTTTGACGATAGCCGCGAAGCCTTTTCACAAGCCAGCCCGGTCATGGATCCGGACAATACGGCCGCCTTCATACAAGGCCGCGGCCTGTTCCGCCAATCGTGGGTGGTCGCGCCGGCGAATGACCGGGCGGCTGGACTCGGCCCTCTATACAACCGCATTTCCTGCATCGCCTGTCACGCAAAGAATGGCCGTGGCGGCGCACCCGATGGTCCCGACGGCACGATGCAGGCGATGCTCTTGCGCCTCAGCATACCTGGCACTAATCCGCATGGCGGCCCGAAACCGCATCCCGCGTATGGCGATCAATTGAATGAACGCGGCGTGCCGGGCGTACCGGGCGAAGGCATAGGCCTCCTTATCTATGACGAACATGTAGAGACGCTGGCCGATGGCAGCACGGTCACGCTGCGCAAGCCGAATGTCCATTTCAAGGAAATGGCATACGGTGCGCTCGGTGCAGACGTCATGGTGTCGCCACGCGTAGGCCCGGTCATCTATGGCCTCGGCTTGCTGGAAGCGGTGAGTGACGAAACCATATTGGCAATGGCAAAACAAGCCAAGCCTGATGGTATCGCCGGACGCGTGAACATAGTCTGGGATGCAATGGCGCAAAAGGAAGCGATAGGGCGCTTCGGCATGAAGGCGAATGTCGCGACGCTGACCGAGCAAATCGCCAACGCCTTTTCCGGCGACCTCGGCATTACCTCCCCGCTGATACCTCATGAAAATTGCACCAAGGTCCAGACCGCCTGCCAAGGTGCGCCATCCGGTGGTGAACCGGAGCTGACGCGCGCCGAGCTGTATGCGACGGTATTCTATCAACGGATGTTGGCAGTACCGGCGCGACGCGACGTAAATGACAAGCAAGTCATCCACGGGAATCGCCTGTTCGTACAAGCGCGTTGTATCGCTTGCCATGCCGCGCCGCTGCGTACGCGTCCCGATGCGGCCTTGCCTGCTTTATCCAATCAGTTGATACGGCCTTACACCGATTTGCTGCTACATGACATGGGACCGGGACTGGCAGATGGCCGCAGTGATTATCTGGCAAATGGTCGCGAATGGCGTACGCCGCCGCTGTGGGGCATAGGCCTGACGCATAAGGTGAATCCGGAGGCCGGTTACCTGCACGATGGCCGCGCCCGTACCTTGCTCGAAGCCATCATGTGGCATGGCGGTGAAGGCAATTTCTCGAAAGAGGCAGTGCGCGCGATGTCGACCGAAGACCGTAACGCCTTGCTGCGCTTCCTGGAATCGCTGTAATCGCCTGACTACAAAAATCCTGCTTCCACTATCGGCTCTGCCATGTGACACTGTCAGCATCACCGAATAAATGGAAGACAAGATCATGGCCAAGAAAGAAGAACTGGACCCGGAAACACTCGCACTGATTAACTGGTGCATAGAAGTCGAAGGTTTCCTGGTAGCCGGCGGTGCCACCGTCGCTGAAGCGCAAGATCATATCGAAGAACAAATCGAATGGTTCACCGACCTGTTTTATGATGGCCTGACGCCGGAAGAAGCGGCCAAGGAAGCATTGGCCTGATATTCTCTCCCGTCATAAACAAAGCGCGCCTGATTATTCAGAGCGCGCTTTTTTGTTTGAGGCCTGCGTTTTAACTTTGTGCAGCCTGGTGTTTGCTACCGGCTCCTGCCAATATCGATAGTACGGCTGCGATCAAAGCACAACCGGATACCTGCAGGATACCTGCCATCGACCAACCGACCGACTCTTTCAACTGGCCGAGCAAATAACCGGCAAACGCTGCCGGGATATACAGGCTCGCAACGAAGAGGCCGGATGCATATGAAGCATTCACGCGCTTGACGGACTTGATGATGCCCGCCGACAAATTCGCATACACCATGCCGCTGATAGCACCGCCAAAGACAAAAGAGAAGATCACATGCAAGGTCAGCGATTTATCCAGGCCGGAGAACAGCAAGCCGCCCGCTACCGCCGAAAGCATCAGGGAGAAGAATAAAAGTTTGCGGTAGTTATAACGATCACCGAGCCAGCCGCCCAATAAGGACAACAAGGCACCGAGGCCATAGAAGCTGACGACAAAACCGGCTTGCTTCGGCGTAAAGCCCAGCGCCTCACGCAAATAGGTCGGATACAAACCCAGGTAACCATAAATCGCGAGGCCGGCAAATACCGTAGCCAGCGCCAGCGTCAACGGCACGCGTGACCATATGTTGTCGGCCGCATTCGCATCGGCAGCTTCTGCCGCACCATCCTGCTTGACCGATTTGATTTCGGTAAACCACGGTTTCACAAAGATGACGATGAGCACCAGGGCCAGCGCGCCGGACGCGCCAAATATCATGAACGGCATTTGCCAATGCGTTGCGTTCAGGATTGCCGCACCGAGGTTCGGTCCGATGATGGCGCCGATACCAAATGTGAAGTTCAGCGAGCTCGCAGCCACCGCGCGGTGATTGAAAAAGTAGGTGGTTCCTATCGCCAGCAATGCCGTCAATTGCATGGCTTCACCGAGGCCCGATACAAAACGATAGAACAGCAGATCCGGCATGCCAGTGGATAGCGCAGTCAGGTAAGTCGCAACCGAGAAGATGATCAGGCCGACCAGCACTACATTCTTGCGTGACATCCGGCTCAGCAGATAGCCGGTAGGAATACCTGCAACGCCCATGCCCAGCGTAAAGACCGTCGATGCCAATCCGACTTGCGGCACCGTCAGATCAAGCGCCACCCGCACATCGGATGCCAGCACCGAAAACAATTGCCGGTCCATCGCATTGATCACATACGAAAAAAGCAGGACGATGAACATCCATAGTGCGGTTTTATTCTTTTCCATCTCGATTCCCTCCCTAGATTTCTGTTCCATTTTTTATGGACGATGCTTGCTTGCCTGTGCAGCGGCATCCCTTGGCAATGCTCCCGTTCTAAACATGCGTGGTACGACGGCTATTGCTGCGTTCCGCATACGCGACGCGTAACGCACTGCCGCTCAAGCCTTGCGCCAACAGCAGCCGCAGCAAGTGACAGGCTTTGACGCTGCTGATACTGCCGCCGGCAATTGCACCGCGTGCCAGCAGATCCATTTCCGATCCGGGGAAGCCATAGGTGTGTGTAAACACCGGTCCCGACGCAACGCGGGTTGCCAATACCACCGGCATCGCATTGGTCAGCGCACTTACTTTTTCGGCTAGGCCGGCTGGCAAATGACCTGCACCCATGGCCTCGATCACCGCACCGCGATAAGCGAGTTCCGGCAATACCTTGAGGAGGCGACCGTCATCGCCCAATGGGACCTTGATTAATGCGACCGCAACATCATCCAGCGCAAACGGACCTTGCAATGGCGGCGTGCGCGGCACTGTCGCATAACGTTCAAACGCGCCTTCGACTACCCGTCCCAAAGCAGCGAAACCGGGAGAAGCAAAGGCAGCGGTGGACGCCGTATGCGTTTTTTGCACGAAGCGCGCAGCATGTACTTCATCATTCAATACCACCAGCGTACCCAGTGCAGCCGCGTCAGATGCCGCAGCGACCGTCACAGCCGCCAGCAAATTTGCCGGTCCGTCGGCACCGGCCGCGGCAGCACCACGCATCGCACCGGTCACGATTACCGGGCGTTCCGATTGCACCAGCAGGTCAAGGACAAAGGCGGTTTCCTCTATGGTGTCGGTGCCTTGTACGACGACCGCGCCGGCAAAACCAGTCGCCAGTTTTTTATCCAGCAAGGCCGCGATCTCGACCATATCCTGCAAGGTCAGCGAAGCACCGGGCTTCATCGAAAAGGAATGCACTTCCAGTTCCGCGACTTGCGCCAGTTCCGGTACGGCGCGCACCAGGTCTTCGCCGGACAAGGTGGGAGCGATACCACTACCCGAATTCGCAGTCATGGTGATGGTGCCGCCGGTAGAGATAAGGAGAACACGCGCTTTATTCATGATCTTGGGCACAAGCCTGTAATGTATTTGCAAGGAGTGGACATTGAGCCATTGCTCAGGCCTGGTTTTTATAGATATCGAGGATTTCTTCGCCGGTGCAAATCAGCACGCCTTCATGGCTGCGTATGTGGTCGTACAACTCTGCGAGGTAACGAATGCGGTGCGGTGCGCCGGTCAGATACGGATGTACCGATATCGCCATCACGCGCGGGATGGTGGCACCTTCCTTGTATAGCTGGTCGAACTGGTCACGACCACGGCGCAGGATTTCATCCGACGGTTGCTGCTGGATGGCCGACATGACGACGTCGTTGATCTCTACCGTGTACGGCACCGACACCAGGCTGCCGCTACGTGTGCGGATAGGTACCGGCTGGTCATCCAGCACCCAATCCGCCACATATTCAATACCGGCTTCTGCCAGCAAGTCTGCCGTTTCCGCGGTTTCTGTCAGGCCCGGGCTTTCCCAGCCGCGCGGCGCCTTGCCGGTGAACTGGCGAATCGCTTCCATCGTTTGCCGTATCTCCGCGAGCTGATCTTCCACCCTATGCATGGGTTTCTGTACCAGGCCATGCCCCATGAATTCCCAGCCTGCTTTCAGCGCCGCTTCACACGCCGCCGCATATTCCGTACAGACCGTACCGTTCAATGCCAGCGTCGCCTTGATGTTTCGCTCCTGCAGCGTTTGCAGAATGCGCCAGTAACCAACCCGCATACCGTATTCATGCCAACACCAATTCGGCACATCCGGCAACAGCGCTTGCCCCATAGGCGGCGGCAAAACGGTGCGTGGCATTGCGTTTTCGGGCAACCAGTTTTCCAGGTTGACGATGGTCCATACCGCAACCCTTGCCTTACCCGGTAAGACAAAAGAACGACGCTGACCGATTGCTTCGTACGGCACCCGCTCACGTGAAGTTGGCGAGGTTTTACTTTCCATCATGTTTGCTCCCGGCGTTTTGTAGATGCGGACTTTTTATCCACTATGTGGAATAAATGTATGCTTGGACGGTTCCATTACTCTGCGAAGGATGCTATTTTTTGCCGATAGGTGGGTCAAGGCCAATCTCTTTTATTCCTCTATGTGGACTTTTATATGACGGCTGCGCTGAAGCGCGAGGGATCGCAATCAATTTCGCGGGCGATTCGCGCGATGAAACACATCGCCAGGCATACGCCGGACGGGATGCGTCTGGTCGATCTCGCGCGTGAAATGGAGCTCGAACATCCGACCGCGCATCGCATACTGAAAGCGCTGGTCAGTGAAGGCATGCTGGTGCAATTGCCGGGCTCCCGGCGCTACACATTGGGGCCGGTCATGTTTGAACTGGGGCTGGCCGCGACCCACCAGTTCAATTTGCGCGACATCTGTGCGCCGGTCCTGGAACGCCTGGCGCAAAGCACCGGCGATACTTCCTTCCTGTTCGTGCGCAGCGGCAATGACGCCATCTGCCTGAGTCGCATCCAGGGCAACTATCCAATACAAACACCGGTGGTACCGGTTGGCAGTCGTCAACCACTGGGGGTCAGTGCCGGCGGCCTGGCCTTGTTAAGCTGCCTGCCGAAAGCGGAAGCAGAGCAGATACTGCGGGAAGTCGAACCGCGTTTGAGCGTGTATGAAAATCTCGATATCAACGATGTGATCGACCATTACAACCGCACGCACGAACTGGGTTACGCATGGATTTCCAACCATGCGGTGCCCGGCGTCAGCGCCCTCGGGCTGCCGATACGAAACGCCGCTGGCACCGCTGTCGCCGCGATTACCGTCGCCACCACACTGGCGCGCATGACGGCAACACGCGTAAACGACATTTTGCCGATCCTGCGTGAGGCGGCGGACGATGTCGCGCGCCTACTTCGCCCTTGAAGACAAATCGACAAAGAACTGCAATTTCAGCCCAATCTGGGCGAAAATACGCGCATCCATTAAAGAGTCCCAGCCATGCCGAAAAGCCAGCCAAAGAAATCCAGCGCCCCGCAGCCACGTGTACGTGTATTGATGGGTGAGTTGACCGCCATGGGGCCGGGCCGGGCCGACCTGATTGATGCGATCGAACGCACGGGTTCCATCTCCGCCGCCGGCCGCGAAATGAATATGTCGTATCGCCGCGCCTGGACCCTGGTCGAAACCACCAATGCCTCTTTCATCGAACCATTGGTCATTACCAGCACCGGCGGCAGCGGCGGCGGCGGTGCGCAAGTTACCGACTTCGGACGCGGCGTGGTGGAACGTTATCGTGCGATGGAACGCAAGGCGTCCAAAGCCATCAGCAGCGATTTTGCGGTCTTCAGCAAATTACTCTCCACCACACCGCCCCCAGCCGCCAAAGGCAAGGCCACAAAAACCCCATCAAAGTAAGGGGCTCTGCAGCAAATCACGCGCCGATGGCGGCATCCTATCCGCCAGCCCGTTTTGCTTAGCAATAAAGCTGCTGCATACCTGCGACATTTCGGCTAATCTTCATTGATGATTCATAAGGAGAGGGCTGGTAAAGACTTGCGTTATGTATGTTAACGCTATATCCTTGTGAACATAACGAAATCGGTTTTGCCCGCGTTCTGCAAAATAAATACCCTTCCGGCACAATTTTCCACGCAAATAACCGACCCCGTTATTGCCCAGGTTTCCGACTGCTTCCCTGGTCGCAACCTGGCATATCCAGTTGAATCTTTAACAGGACAAACATCGTGGCTTTGCTTGAATACAAAGGGTACGTTATCTCGGTAACGGCAACCGAACAGACCTGGGGTTTCTCATTCGGCGAATGGGGTGGCACTTATCGCGTCTGGCATAAGGAAAACCTGCAACCGATAGAGGGTGTAATTGAAGGATGCGAGACGTCGGCTTTCGAAGCCGAGCAACGCACCTTACGCATCGTCAAGGTGGCGATTGATGAAGCAACCTCCAAAACCAGTGAGCAATTGATGCAGTCATTGAGCCAGCTGGGCGAGCGTTTCGCACTGTAAGCCCGGCCAGTCGATGGCAGGCATGACGCCACCGACCGGCATACTCCTCTTACCAATATTTCGGATACTTATTCTTGCGCACGAGATTGTTGTAGATCATCGCAACGACGACCAGGATGCACGCGCCGATCAGGGTTGGAAAAAACAAAAAACTCCAGCCCGGTGCAGCAAGAAAAACAATCACCGGATTTGAACCGGCCGGCGGATGCACGACACGACAAGCCATCATGATGATGATCGCCGTTGCCACCGCCAAACCCAGCGCCCACCAGTGCGGCCCGAACACATTCAGATAAACCAGGCCGGACAGGCTGCTCAGGAAATGCCCGAGGATGACATTGCGCGGTTGCGCCAACGGCGTATCTGGCAGCGCGAACACAATCACACATGACGCGCCGAAAGAACCAAGTATCAGGATCGCTTGCGTATAATCTGCGGCCAGCGCAATCACACTGATGGCAAAGAAACCACCGAGGCCGGATAGCAAGACGTTGGCGAGCGTGGATTGGGGCGGCAGCGCCATGTTGCTGCTGAAAAAATTCTTGAATCGATTGGACATGAAAACCCTTGGCTGATGGATGCACGAGGCAAGGCATCCCTGAAGAAAAAAATGCCGACGTCAGTACTGCACGTCGGCATTCATCATTGTTGGTAGTCAGCAGATCCGGTCATCTGCCGACTTGCCGGTTCAGGATTACGCTACTTTGAATTTCGCAGCTTCTTCCGAACCTTTGGTTGCGTTACCGTCACTGTAGGAGTGAGCGCCGACGCCTGCCAGTTTGCCGCCCTGAACGATCAGGTATTCGTCACGGATAGGGCGGCCTTCAAAGTAGCATTCCAGGATTTCGCGGGTACCTGCGGCGTAACGGGTTTGTGCCGTCAGGCTGGTGCCGGAAATGTGTGGTGTCATGCCGTGGTGCGGCATGGTGCGCCATGGATGGTCTTTTGGTGCCGGTTGCGGGAACCAGACGTCGCCGGCGTAACCAGCCAGTTGACCGCTCTTCAGTGCTGCAACAATCGCGTCGCGATCGCACAGTTTGCCGCGCGCAGTGTTGATGATGTACGAACCACGCTTGAAGTTTTTCAAGGTTTTTTCGTTGATCATGTGTTCTGTTTCCGGGTGCAGCGGGCAATTCAGCGTTACCACGTCACAGACTTTGGTCAGGCTATCCAATGTGCTGTGGTAAGTCAGGTTCAGTTCTTTCTCAACTGCTTCTGGCAGACGGTGGCGATCCATGTAGTGCAGCTTGACGTCGAATGGTTTCAACAGACGCAATACCCGCAAACCGATACGGCCGGCCGCAACCGTACCAACGCTCATCGCTTCCAGATCGTAGGAACGTTCCACGCAGTCAGCAATGTTCCAGCCACCGTTGATCACCTGGTTGTACGAAGGAATGTAGTTGCGGACTTGCGACAGGATCATCATGACGACGTGCTCTGCAACGCTGTGGCTGTTGCAATAGGTCACTTCGGCAACGGTGATGTTGTGCTTGTTTGCCGCTTCCAGATCGGTGTGGTCGGAACCGATACCGGCTGTCACGATCATTTTCAGTTTCTTGGCTTTGGCGATGCGTTCTGCTGTCATGTAGGCAGGCCAGAACGGTTGCGAGATGATGATCTCCGCGTCGTGCAATTCCTTGTCGAGGACGCTGTCTGCGCCGTCTTTGCTGGATGTCACAACCAGCGTGTGGCCGTTCGATTCCAGGTATTTACGCAGGCCGAGTTCGCCGGATACGCTACCCAGCAAGGTGCCTGGTTTGAAGTCGATACCCTTCGGTGTCGGCAGGGTCTGGCCGTCCGGGTAGATCGATGGTTGAGCTACGTCGTCACGCGCATAAGTCTTCGGATAACCGTTGACTGGATCATCGTACAAAACACATAAAACTTTTGCCATGTTACTTCTCCATAAGATTGGGTTGCTACAGCGAATCGAAAATTGCCGGCGGTAGCTGAATTTTCTTTTGCAAGCGGACATCCGGATGAATGTCCAGCGAAGCCATCTTAGGGAGTAAGTTTTTTGCGGTCTAATCGTTTGATGTGATGGGCTGATAGCCGCCACTTATGTAGGCATCGAATTGCGCCTGCAGGTTGATCTTCTCGGCAATATTGCGTGCAGCCACGACGATAGGCGAGCACGGATCATGGTCAAGTGAGATTAATCCTATCGAACGACTCAACTCGGGCACGATAGGAATCGCGACCATTTCATCACGCAGTTCAAACAGGCAGAGCAAGCTGTGCGGCACCACGCTGTATAGATTGGCGTGTCGCACGTGTGAATATAACGCGAATACAGAATCAGTTTCCACCACGACATTCGGATGTACCTCGGCGCGACGGAAGGCGGCATCGACGATGCGACGATTCTGCATATGCGAGGTCAACAGGCACAGCGGGAACTCTGCCGCTTCTTCCCAGCTGATTTCCGCCTTGCCGTCGAGCATCGCGCCTTCACGTGCCAGCAACATATAGCGTTCACGATATAAAGGTTGCACATGGAAACCGTTGAGACGTTGGTCTTCAAGATAAGTCAGGCCGACATCAAGCTCAAAGTCATCGAGCCGGCGCATGATTTCTTCGGTGCTCAGGGACAACACCAGTTGACGCAGGTCCGCGTGCTGCGCCCGGCACTGGCCGGTCAGCAGCGACACGATAGGCATGGTGGTCGGGATTGCACCGAGGCGCAGGGTGCCGCTCAGCTTGACGCGCGACATCGACGCTTCCTGCTTCAGGCCTTCCAGTGCCGCCAGGGTCTGGCGCGCCCAATCCAGGATGCGTTCACCTTCCGGCGTGAAGCCCTGGAAGCGCTGCCCGCGCTGCACGATGGCAATGCCCAGTTCGGTTTCCAGATTCCTTACCGCAGCAGATAACGCCGGCTGCGACACACAACAGATTTCGGCAGCGCGGGCAAAATGCTTTTCCCGGGCAAGGGTGACGAGGTAATCAAGCTGACGTACAAACATCGGTTTAGCCTGTAGTAAGTGATGACGCGAGGGAAGGAGCCGGCTTCATCTTATCCGCATATCTGCGATTTTCCGGAATGCCCCTGCTGCCAACATGTTCAATAGGCGACCGGAATTCCCGATACACAAATAGAATGACGGTACTTCATTCTGTTCGCGTTATGTCGTTAAAAGTAATATCGTGTATAGTATCAACTTTTAGAGCGACTTTTGCTGAACAGCCTTTCATCATTTTTAAGATAGTGACTGTTATGAGCAAGACAACTTCGCCCATCAAACTGGAAGGTCTGTCCAAATCGCGCGGCAAGCGCTGGGATCACCTGGAACTGCTGGAGCGGATTGACGCTTCCGGCTCAATTTCCGCCGCAGCCACTGCGATGGGCATGAGTTACAAGGCGGCATGGCAAGCCGTCGAATCGGTGAATAACCTGTCGCATGAACCGCTGGTGATACGCCAGCCGGGCGGCAGTACCGGTGGCGGCACCTGCCTGACCGAATACGGCCGACGCGTGGTAGCCACTTACCGCCGGCTGGAGCAGGAATGGGCCGCAGTGCCGGCGGCAATCGGCCGCACCATGGACGATTTTGATCAGTACTACACAATGAGCCGGAGATTCGATATGCAAACCAGCGCACGCAACCAGTTCCTCGGTACCGTTACCGCCGTCAAGAAGGGCGCGGTCAATGCTGAAGTGACGCTGGATATCGGCAACGGCGCCCAGCTGGCCGCCATCATCACCAATGACAGTGCCGATCACCTGGCACTCGAAGTCGGCTCCGAAGCTTATGCGCTGGTAAAGGCGCAATGGATCATCCTCACCGTAGAAACAAATTTCAAAACCAGTGCACGCAATTCGCTGACCGGCACCGTCGTGCGGTGCCAGGAAGGCGCAGTCAATGCAGAAGTCGTGATCGAACTGCCGGGCGGCAAGACCGTGGCTTCCATCATTACCAATGAAAGCGTGAAAGTACTCGGTTTAAAAGAAGGTGTGCGCGCAACCGCCATGATCAAGGCCTCGCACATCATTCTGGCGGTACCCGCCTAAAGGTTTATCAACTCGCTTTGCTCATCACCATGAAAAAACTTTCGTACTCGCTCCTGTCCGGCCTGCTCGCCTTCGGCATCTCCGCTTCTGCTTCGGCAGAAGAAGTGCAAGTCGCGGTTGCCGCCAACTTCACCGCACCGATGAAAGTCATCGCGGCTGATTTTGAAAAAGCAACCGGCCACAAGGTCACGCCGTCCTTCGGCGCCACCGGCAAGTTCTACGCACAGATCACCAATGGTGCGCCGTACGATGTGTTCCTCGCGGCTGATGATGAAACACCGATCAAACTGGAAAAAGAAAACGGCATCGTGTCTGGTTCGCGTTTCACTTACGCTACCGGCAAGCTGGTGCTATGGTCGGCCAAACCTGATTTCGTTGATGCCAAAGGTGAAGTCCTGAAGAAGGGCAACTTTGCGCACATCGCCCTGGCAACGCCGAAGCTGGCGCCTTACGGCTTGGCTGCAGAAGAATCGATGAAGAAGCTGGGCGTGTATGACAGCCTGCAATCGAAATTCGTGCAGGGCGAAAGCATCGGCCAGACCTTCACCTTCATTTCCACCGGCAATGCGGAACTTGGTTTCGTCGCCTTGTCGCAAGTGTTTGAAGGCGGTAAGATCAAGAGCGGTTCGGCCTGGATTGTTCCTGCCAACCTGCACAACCCGATTCGCCAGGATGCCGTGATCCTGAACAAGGGCAAGGACAATAAGGCTGCTGCTGAATTCGTCAACTACCTGAAATCGGAACCGGTCAAAGCCATCATCCGTAGCTACGGTTACGATCTGTAAGTAAGAGAGGTTCTCGTTGTTTACCGATCCGAATATCGGTGCGATTGTCCTCACCCTCAAGCTCGCCAGCCTCACCACCATCATTCTTCTCTTGCTGGGCACGCCCCTGGCGTGGTGGCTGGCGCGCACACGTTCCTGGTTGAAAGGCCCGGTAGGCGCGATCGTTGCGCTGCCTATCGTGCTGCCGCCTACCGTCATCGGCTTTTACCTGCTGGTGACGCTGGGTCCCAACGGCCCGATCGGACAACTGACCCAGGCCATGGGTTTCGGCACCTTGCCGTTCAGTTTCACCGGTCTGGTGGTTGGCTCGGTTTTTTACTCGATGCCCTTCGTAGTACAGCCTATCCAGAATGCTTTTGAGGCGATGGGTGATCGCCCGCTTGAAGTGGCCGCCACCTTGCGCGCGTCACCGCTCGATACTTTTTTCAGTGTCACCCTGCCATTGGCCAAACCCGGTTACCTGACCGCTATCGTAATGGGCTTTGCACACACGGTCGGCGAGTTCGGCGTGGTGCTGATGATAGGCGGCAATATCCCGAATCAAACACGCATGATTTCTGTACAAATTTATGACCACGTGGAAGCACTTGAATATGCACAGGCGCATTGGCTCGCAGCCGGCATGCTGGTGTTCTCGATGGCGGTGCTGATCATTCTGTACACATTGAATCCGACCGGACGGCGCAAATGACCGATATCCGTGCACGATTCAATATCGCTTACAGTGCATTCACACTGGACGTGGACCTGACCTTGCCCGGCCGCGGCGTGACCGCCTTGTTCGGTCCGTCCGGCTCCGGCAAGACCACCTGCCTGCGGGCAATGACCGGGCTGGAGCGCTTTGCCGGCTCCTATCTGGAAGTCAACGGCGAAGTCTGGCAGGACGACAGCCGTAATATCTTCCTGCCGACGCATAAACGTCCGCTTGGTTATGTCTTCCAGGAAGCCAGCTTGTTTGCGCACCTGAGTGTGCAGCGCAATCTGGAGTACGGCATGCGCCGCGTGCCTGCGGCCATGCATCAGGTATCGCTCGAACACGCAATTTCCTTGCTCGACATCGGCCACCTGCTGCAACGCAATCCGGATAAATTATCCGGCGGCGAACGGCAGCGCGTGGCGATTGCGCGCGCACTGGCCACCAGCCCGCGCATCCTGTTGATGGATGAACCATTGGCGGCACTCGACAGCAAGCGCAAGGAAGAAATCATGCCTTACCTTGAACGCCTGCATGACGAGCTGGACATCCCGGTAATCTACGTCAGCCATTCATCCGATGAAGTGGCGCGCCTGGCCGATCATCTGGTCTTGCTGGAAAGCGGCAAGGTGATCGCCAGCGGCGCTACCAGCGACCTGATGACGCGCCTGGATCTCAACTTTGCGCATGGTGATACAGCCAGCGCCCTGGTGGTCGCGACGGTCACCGCACATGATGCGGATTTCCATCTCACCTCTGCCGAGTTTTCCGGCGGCCAGCTGCTGTTACCGCAACAAGCCGCCACGCCGGGTCAGCAAATTCGCATACGGGTACAGGCACGCGACGTCAGCCTGAGCCTGCTGCCGCAGCGCGACAGCAGCATCCTGAATATTGTCCCGGCGACAGTGAGTGAATTATCGGCCGACGCGCCAGGGCAAGTGATGATAGGGCTGGATGCAAATGGCACGCGCCTGCTGGCGCGCATTACCCGCAAATCATGCGAGGCCATGCGCCTGACACCCGGTAGCCAGGTGTTTGCGCAAATCAAGGGTATCGCTATCCTTAAATAGCTATGCTCAGAGGGCAGGGGCTTTGGTATGGCCGAACGCTTCCGACAGCAACAGGATCTTGCCGGTATCGCCGGCGTCGTAACCGGCAAGACCATTAATCACTTTACGGAAATATCCTGATTGCACGACATCGATGACCAGCTGGATCAGCGGGTCATCCATGATCGAGAGCGGCAGCGCGAGGAAATAGCGTTCACGGATCAGCGGAATGAAATCCAGGCTGAAGCGGTGCGCCGCGGTTTGCACGCCGACCCCGACATCGGCCATGCCGCTTGCTATATAAGCAGCGACCGCCGAATGCGTGAATTCATTGCTTTGGTAGCCTTCGATATCGAACGGCGAGATATTCGCGCCCGCCAGCATCAATTCCAGCAGCATCCGCGTACCTGAACCAATCTGGCGGTTGACGAAACGTACGCCGGGCCGCGTCAGGTCTTGCAGGCTTGTAATCTTCTTCGGATTCCCGGGCGCGACAAACATGCCCTGGGTGCGCACTGCTAGGTGGATCAGGCAATGTTCGCGCGGGTTGAGCCATTGCGTATAACGCTCTACCGCTTTTTTCTCGAATTCGCCGAGCGGCACATGGAAGCCGGCCAGGTCGCATTCATTCCGTGACAAAGCGGCAACTGCATCGGTGCTATTGCGATACCGCAAATCGACCGGCAGGTTTGCTTCCGTTAATTGGTGCAACAGGGCGTCGACCGCAAAACCATGGCTGGCATCGAGACGCAGCGGCTTGGTTTTACCGACGATGGTCTTGCCGATTTCACTTTCCAGTTCCGAAGCCAGGCTTTCCAGCGTCGGGGAGAGGCGGGCGCGAATCCGGCGATCGGCCCAGATCAGCTTTTCCGCCAAAGGCGTCAAAGTTGTCCCGCGACCACGGTCGGTATTTAACAATGCGGTGCCGAACAGCTTTTCCGCTTCACGTAACAGGCCCCATGAATAGCGATATGACAAGTCGACCAGACGCGCGGCCTTGGAGATGGACCCGGTTTTCTGGATCGACATCAAGAGATTGAGCAAAACCGCGGTATCCAGCGGTGCGTCGTTGGTGTGGGTGATTTCCCAGTGGGGATTAATGACAACTTTAAACATACGTCATATCGCCTATGTAGCGTTTACGCCTCTTTTCAGGTTATGCAAAAGATAGCCTATTGAAGCGACTGTTTACGAGTGCTACCTTTCACATGTTGCAAAGGTGCGCCCGCAAACTATATGCTATAAAAAGCATATATACAAGATAATTTTTAACAAGGAAGCAGTATGGTTTCGTTCGATTTCACGACCTCGCGGCATGCGGTATTGCCATCGGTGTCGCTAGCAGGAGACTCTAAGTGAGCACCCAAACCCCATTCGATTTGGCCGCGGTCGAGGCCATTATTGCACAGCGCAAAGCTACGCCTGGCGCGCTTTTGCCTATCCTACACGAGATCCAGGGCGTAGTCGGCTACATCCCGCCTAGCGTGGTTCCTTCGATCGCGGAAGGTTTGAACATTTCGCGCGCGGAAGTACACGGCGTGATCACCTACTACCACTTCTTCCGCCAGCACCCGGTCGGCGAACACGTGGTGCAGATCTGCCGCGCCGAGGCTTGCCAGGCGCGCGGCTGCGAAGCGCTGGCTGACCATGCGAAAGAATTGCTGGGCTGTGATTTCCACGGCACCACTGACGACAACAAATTCACCTTGCAAACCGTGTACTGCCTCGGCCAATGCGCCAGCGGCCCGGCAATCCAGATCGATGACGACCTGTATGCCCGCGTCTCCAAGGAAAAATTCAATAGCCTGATCCAGGCCAAGCGAGGTGTGCAATGACCGTAACCATTTTTGTTCCACGCGACTCGACCGCACTGGCGCTCGGTGCCAATGAAACCGCGGCGGCGATCGAACGCGAAGCCAAGGCACGCGGCATCGATATCAAACTGGTGCGCAACGGTTCGCGCGGCATGTTCTGGCTCGAGCCGCTGGTTGAAGTGGCAACCGACGCCGGCCGTATCGCTTTCGGCCCGATCGAAGAACACGAAGTTGCCGGTTTGTTTGACGCTGGCTTCACCACCGGCGGCAGCCACCCGAAAGCTCTCGGCCTGACCGAAGAAATCCCTTACCTGAAGAAACAGGAACGTCTGCAGTTCGTACGCGTTGGCATTACCGATCCGGTTTCGCTGGACGACTACCTGGCGCATGAAGGCTATGTCGGCCTGAAAAAAGCGATCGCAATGGAACCTGCTGCCATCGTGCAGGAAGTCACCGACTCCGGCCTGCGTGGTCGCGGCGGTGCCGCTTTCCCTACCGGTATCAAGTGGAAAACCGTGCTCGGCGCGGAAGCCCCGCAAAAGTACATCGCATGTAACGCCGATGAAGGCGACTCCGGTACCTTCTCCGATCGTATGGTGATGGAAGATGATCCGTTCATGCTGATCGAAGGCATGACCATCGCCGGTCTCGCGGTGAAAGCAACCGAAGGCTATATCTATGTGCGTTCCGAATACCCGCATTCGATCGCCAACCTGAACGAAGCAATCGCTGCAGCCAACGCCGCCGGTTACCTCGGTGAAAACATCCTCGGCTCCGGTCGCACTTTCAACCTGCAGGTACGTAAGGCCGCCGGCGCTTACGTTTGCGGCGAAGAAACCGCGATGCTGGAAAGTATTGAAGGCAAACGCGGTATGGTGCGCGCCAAACCGCCACTGCCGGCGCTGCAAGGTTTGTTCGGCCAGCCTACCGTTATCAATAACGTGATTTCGCTGTCGGCCGTTCCGCTGATCATGTCGCGCGGCGCAGAATTCTACAAAAACTACGGTATGGGTCGTTCGCGCGGCACCTTGCCGATGCAACTGGCAGGCAACCTGAAATACGGCGGCCTGGTGGAAAAAGCCTTCGGCGTGACCTTGCGCGAATTGCTGTACGACTTTGGCGGCGGCTCCGAATCCGGCCGTCCTATCCGTGCAGTCCAGGTTGGTGGCCCGCTCGGCGCCTACATGCCTGAATCGCTGTTCGACACACCGTTCGACTATGAAGCATTCGCCGCTGTTGCCTCGACTGTAGGCCATGGTGGTCTGGTCGCCTTCGACGATACCGTCGATATGGCCAAACAAGCACGTTACGCAATGCACTTCTGTGCAGAAGAATCGTGCGGCAAGTGCACCCCGTGCCGGATTGGTTCGACACGTGGTGTGGAAGTAATGGACAAAATCATCGCTAACCAGAATCGACCACAGCAAATCCATCTGCTGCGTGACTTGTGCGATGTAATGGTAACGGGATCGCTATGTGCGATGGGCAACATGACACCTTTCCCGGTGTTGTCTGCCCTGAATCACTTCCCAGAAGATTTTGGCGATCAAAAAACATTGGCAAACGCAGCTTAAGCTACTGGAGCGAAAAATGAATCAACTTAACGGTATCGACTACGGCACGAAAAAAAGCACGTCCGAAGTCATGATCTCTCTGGAAATCGATGGCGTTGCCATCACCGTGCCGCAAGGCACTTCCGTCATGCGTGCAGCAGCTGAATACGGCATCAACGTGCCTAAGCTGTGTGCTACCGACAGCCTGGACTCATTCGGCTCCTGCCGCCTGTGCCTGGTTGAAATTGAAGGCCGCCGCGGCTATCCGGCATCGTGTACGACACCTGCCGAAGCCGGCATGAAAGTCAAAACCCAGACACCTAAGCTGGCAGACATCCGCCGTGGCGTGATGGAACTGTACATCTCGGATCACCCGCTGGACTGCCTGACCTGCCCAACCAACGGTAACTGCGAATTGCAGGACATGGCTGGCGTGGTCGGTCTGCGCGACGTACGTTACGGCTACGATGGCGAAAACCATCTGAAGCTGGAAAAAGACGAATCCAATCCTTACTTCACCTACGACGCATCGAAATGTATCGTGTGTAACCGCTGCGTGCGCGCTTGCGAAGAAACACAAGGTACCTTCGCGCTGACCATCGACGGCCGCGGTTTCACCTCGCGCGTCTCGGCTGGTCAAAAAGAAGACTTCATCGATTCGGAATGCGTATCCTGCGGCGCTTGCGTAGACGCATGCCCAACCGCAACGCTGACCGAAAAAACCGTCATCATGATGGGCCAGGCAGAACACAGCAAAGTCACCACCTGCGCATACTGCGGCGTTGGTTGCTCGTTCAAGGCCGAGATGAAAGGTAATGAAGTAGTCCGCATGGTGCCTAACCCGGACGGTAAAGCCAACCAGGGTCACGCTTGCGTCAAAGGCCGCTTCGCATGGGGTTATGCAACCCATAAAGACCGCATGTTGAAACCGATGATCCGCAGCAAAATCACCGATCCGTGGAAAGAAGTATCGTGGGATGAAGCGATCAACTACGCTGCTTCCGAACTCAAACGCATCCAGGCCAAATACGGCAAGGATTCGATCGGCGGCCTGGTTTCCTCGCGTTGCACCAACGAAGAAGGCTATCTGGTACAGAAGCTGGTACGTGCTGCATTTGGTAACAACAACGTTGACACCTGCGCACGCGTTTGCCACTCGCCAACCGGTTACGGCCTGAAAGTAACGATGGGTGAATCCGCCGGTACGCAAACCTTTGAATCGGTGATGAAGTCTGACGTCATCCTGATCATCGGCGCGAACCCTGCATCGGGCCATCCGGTATTTGCATCGCAAATGAAACGCCGTATCCGCGAAGGTGCAAAACTGATCGTCGTCGATCCACGCACCACCGAAATGGTCAAATCGCCGCACGTTCAGGCTGACTACCACCTGAAACTGAAACCAGGCGCCAACGTTGCTATCGTCAATGCGCTGGCACACGTGATCATCACTGAAAACCTGCACAAGCCGGACTTCATTGCTGCACGTTGCGATGTTGATTCGTTTGAAGAATGGGCGGAATTCGTTTCCCTGCCAGAAAACTCGCCAGAAGCAATGGAAGAAGTATCCGGTGTACCGGCTGCTGATATCCGTGGCGCAGCGCGCATGTTTGCAACCGGCGGCAATGCAGCGATCTATTACGGCCTCGGCGTTACCGAGCACGCACAAGGTTCGACCACCGTTATCGGCATCGCCAACCTGGCGATGGCAACCGGCAACATCGGTCGCGAAGGCGTCGGCGTGAACCCGTTGCGCGGTCAAAACAACGTGCAGGGTTCCTGCGATATGGGTTCCTTCCCGCACGAACTGCCAGGCTATCGCCACGTGTCCGATTCCGTCGCACGCGCTGAATTCGAAGCAGTATGGGGTTGCAAACTGGAATCCGAACCAGGCCTGCGTATTCCAAACATGTTCGACGCTGCAATGGACGGCACCTTCATGGGCCTGTACTGCGAAGGCGAGGACATTGTTCAGTCCGATCCGAACACACAGCACGTTACCGCTGCGCTGGAAGCAATGGAATGTATCATCGTGCAGGACATCTTCCTGAACGAAACCGCGAAATACGCGCACGTCTTCCTGCCGGGTTCGTCCTTCCTGGAAAAAGACGGTACCTTCACCAATGCAGAACGTCGCATCTCGCGCGTACGCAAAGTGATGCCACCGAAATCGGGCTACGGCGACTGGGAAGTTACCCAAATGCTGTCGAACGCACTCGGCTATCCAATGAACTACAAACATCCACGTGAAATCATGGATGAGATCGCTGCCTTGACCCCGACCTTCACCGGCGTGAGCTTCAAGCGTATCGACGAATTGGGCGGCAGCATCCAGTGGCCTTGCAACGCTGAAGCGCCAGAAGGTACACCAACCATGCACATTGAAGAATTCGTGCGCGGCAAGGGTCGTTTCATCAACACCAAGTACTTCGGCAGCGGCGAGAAGGTCAATAAGAAATTCCCATTGATCCTGACCACCGGTCGTATCCTGTCGCAATACAACGTGGGTGCACAAACCCGTCGTACCTTCAACAATATGTGGCATAGCGAAGATCGTCTGGAAATCCATCCACACGATGCGGAAGAACGCGGCATCAAGCAGGACGATTGGGTTGGTATTGAATCGCGTGCCGGTCAAACGGTATTGCGTGCCGATATCACCGAGCGTATCCAGCCAGGCGTCGTCTACACCACGTTCCACTTCCCTGAATCGGGTGCCAACGTGATTACGACCAGCTCGTCCGACTGGGCAACCAACTGCCCAGAGTACAAAGTAACGGCGGTGCAGGTAATGCCGGTTACCCAGCCGTCGGATTGGCAACGTACGTATAATCGCTTTAACCGCGAGCAAGAAAGCTTTGCTAGCGAGAAGCTGATTCCGTTAGGTTCGGAACTGTCGACATCGAAGTAAAGTCTGGTAAAGGTCTGTGTGATGAATGCAAGCACTGACGACGAACGTACGGCACTGGTTCGCGTCCCGGTAGAGAAATGGGATGCGGACCAGCACACAATCTGTGAGGATGACGTCGCAGAGGAGGTGCCGATCGCGCTGGAATACAACGGTATTTCACACGCCGTCATGCTGGCCTCGCCATACGACCTGGAAGACTTTGCGCTCGGCTTTTCACTCAGTGAAGGCATACTGACAGACAAGTCCGAGCTCTACGATTGCGAAGTTGTACCTGGCTGCGAAGGCATACAGGTGCAAATGCGTATCGCGACAGAACGCTTTGTCACACTGAAAGACAAACGACGCAATATGACCGGTCGTACCGGTTGTGGTTTGTGTGGTGCAGAAACGCTGGAACAGGCGATTCGCCATCCGCAGGCTACTGTTGGACATGCGATGTTTTCGGCACGGCAGATTTATGCCGGCATGAAGGCAATGAAGTCACAACAGCGGCTGCAAAAGCATACCGGTGCCACCCATGCTGCGGCATGGCTGAATCTGGATGGTTCGGTGGACCTGGTGCGCGAAGATGTGGGTCGTCACAACGCACTGGATAAACTGATCGGTGCGATGGCGAATGAGAAGCGCGATTTCACACAGGGAGCGGCCTTGATTACCAGCCGCGCCAGTTATGAAATGGTGCAAAAGTCCGCCACCATGGGCATCGGTTTCCTCGCTGCGATTTCAGCGCCGACCAGCCTGGCCATACAACTGGCGGAAGAAACCAATGTCACGCTGATCGGTTTTGTGCGTGACCAGAGTCATGTCGTTTATGCGCAAGCGCATCGCCTGATACGCGATACGAAATAAATTTAATTAAGGAAGAGCAGAATGAGCGGTAGCACTGTAGATAATCTGATCGTCATGGCGAACCAGATCGGCGACTTTTTTGAAACCATGCGGGATCGTAACAAGTCGCTGGAAGAAATCGCCGGCCACCTGAAAAGATCGTGGGATCCACGTATGCGTCGCGCTTTGATGGAACATGTCGAACAACACAATGGCGAAGGCCTGAAACCGATCGTGCTGGATGCGGTACGCGCCCATAAAATGCTGAACTAAATTTTTGTGACGGGTTGTCTCGGCAACCCAACACGATTACCATGGCTGCGCTGCCCTCCGGGGTTCGCGGCCATTTTTACTTAAAACACCCTTCAGGAGGAACCATGTCACGTCGTCCACTATTCCGCCTTGCTGCAGTCGTTCTGGCTTCAGCATTTGTTGCCCCGCTCGGCTTTGCGCAACAGGTCATCAAACTGTCCACCACGACCAGCACCGAAAGCTCCGGCTTGCTGCCTTACCTCTTGCCTGAATTTGAAGCCAAAACCAATTCCAAGGTCCATGTGATCTCGGTAGGTACCGGCAAGGCATTGGAACTGGCCAAGAACGGCGACGTCGATGTGACACTGGTACATGCGCGCGCCGCCGAAGATAAATTCGTCGCAGAAGGCCATGGCGTGGATCGTCGCGATGTGATGTACAACGACTTCATCATCGTTGGCCCGGTCAGTGATCCGGCCGGCATCAAGGGCAGCAAAGATGTATTGGCTGCGATGAAAAAAATCGTCGACAGCAAAGCCAAATTCATTTCACGCGGTGACAATTCCGGTACCGACGTAATGGAAAAATCCTACTGGAAAGATATCGGCGTCAAACCGGAAGGCAGCGCCTATGTATCGGCAGGCCTGGGTATGGGCGAAGTGCTGACGATGGCCGGCGAGCTGCAGGCTTACACCTTGTCGGATCGCGCGACCTACGGTGCATACAAGGCCAAGACCGGCCTCACAATCGTGGTACAGGGCGACAAGAAGATGTTTAATCCGTACGGCGTGATTGCAGTCAATCCGGCCAAGTACAAAGATATCAACTATAAGGGTGCGAAGCAGTTCATCGACTACCTGACCTCGCCAGAAGGCCAAAAGAAAATCGCCGCTTACAAGATTGATGGCGAACAGGTTTTCTTCCCATCGGCCAAGTAAGGAATATGCGCTACGCATGGAACCATGCGTAGTGCGCAAGACTCTGTAACTTCGGAGTCTGCATAAAACAAAAGCGCGGAATTCCGCGCTTTTTTATTTACAGCTGTTCAAATACATCTTCGCTGGCGGTTTTCAGTTCTTTCGCCTCTTCCAGCATACGTCGATGAGCGATGCGCTTACGCATGATTTCCGCATGTTGCTTGGCCGTCATTGGCGGCGTTGTCATCAAGTCTTTCAACAATGCGATATTGGAGTAGTTGTTTTTGATCAGACGGCCCAAGTTGCTTGACTCCGTAATTAAGTATCAACATCACTGCACTACCCGGACTGCTGTGGATAGATGATGTGCAAAACGATTACCTTGCTGTATTTTGCACGAAATTAGCTTCTTTATCATGACATCGGAAAAAATAGCCGTTTTAAACAACAGTCATGCTTTGGCGCTATCCTGCCTGGAGACGAAAAAAATCCCGCCGAGCTTGACGCTCGCGGGACCTTGAATACTTCCTTGAGAGGGAAGAGGAGACACTGGTAAAAGCGTTACCGCCGCTGTCATCATCCTTGTGGGCTGACAGCTTCGGTATCGGCATTAAAACTTTTCCGGATACCTGCAATTCGTGGTCGCAGCGCCCGGGTAATGAGCGCGGCGGCGAAACTACCGCCACCGTTTAACACCACGCCAGATAACAGCGCTTGTACTGCAGGTGACCAACGTAATGCGTGGATGACATAACTGGCATAAAGGTTGCCTGCTACCAGACGCATTAAATTGATCAGATATATTTGATTACCGTTCAACTAAAACTCGCGCTCAGGCGTTAAGCGTAAGCAGCTTGCATACGCAGCTTGGCTGCCAGTTCCGGTTGAGTCTGCGCAATCTGGTTCGCTTTGCGGTTCAGTGCAAATGCGGTTTGAGCCGGTGCTTGTGCTGGCACTGCAACGCGTTTGCTGATGCGTTGTGGTGCAGAGTAAGCAGCACGCATACGCAGTTCCGCTGCCAGTGCAGGTTGCGTTTGTGCGATTTGGTTTGCTTTACGGTTCAGGGCAAATGCGGTCTGTACCGGGCTGGCTACTGCGACAGCGCTTTTCTTCGCGACCGCAACCGATTGGCTAGGTGTAATTGCCAGCAAAGCCGAACGCAGCAGTGCCAGCGTCAGTGGTTTGAACAGTACTGCAACCGCGACGACAGCAGCGACCGCGATGATCGCAGGGCGGGCTGGGCTGTAAGCGAGGCCGATAGCAGCCAAAACGGCAGGAACAGCGATCAGCGCCGGGTTCGTGTATGAGTTATTCGATAAAGTTGACATGATGATTTCCTTTTTTCTCTAATAGTCCTTGTTGTTGCATTGCAGTATAGGTAGGATAGAGATATAAATCTAATTTCAATTTAGGATACCAGTCATCGTTTTCGTGAATATGACGACCGGTCTCCTGATTGAGCTAATTTTGGTAAAAATACTATGAGTTTTCTGACCCTGGACCTGAACCTCTTGCGCGTCTTCGACGCTGTCATGACGGAGCAAAACCTGACCCGCGCCGCCAATTTGTTGGCAATGACGCAACCGGCCGTGTCCAACGCCTTGCGCCGCCTGCGCGACACGCTGGGCGACGAGCTGGTGATCCGCACCGCGCATGGTGTCAAACCGACTTCCCGTGCCGAAGAGCTATGGCCGGTGGTACGCCGCGCCTTGTCCGACCTGGAAGCGGCGGTTACGCCGGATACCTTTGACGTCTCCCGCGCCAATACAACTTTCCGCATGGCAATGGCCGATGCCACCGCCGCCTTGTGGCTGCCTTTCCTGGTAAGGGCCATCGAGAAAGACGCGCCGGGCTTGAATGTACGCATGGTGCCGCTGACCACGCGGGAACCGCGACCCATGCTGTTGCGCGGCGATATCGACCTCGCGATCGGCTTTTTCCCGGGCGTCGCCGCACAATTGGCGAGCGGACAAAACACCGCTGTGTCGCAGATCCGCCATGAGCGCCTTTATACCGGCGAATATGTCTGTGTGATGCGAAAAAACCATCCTTTGGCCAAAGTCGAACTGACACTGGACAATTATTGTGCGGCGCATCATTTATTGGTGAGTTTTTCCGGCCGCGCGAAAGGGCTGATGGATGAGGCGCTGACCAATCTGGGGCGCGAACGCCGCATCCTGCTGACCGTGAATCAATTCTTCACCGCCGGCCGCGTGGTCGCCAGTTCTGACCTGATTACGGTTTTACCCCGTCATTTGATCGCTTCCACCGGGATGGCGGAAGCGTTGATTGCCAAGGATTTGCCGTTTGAATTGCCGGACGTGCACGTCGACATGCTGTGGCACGAACGGGATGCGCGTAATCCTGCGCATAAATGGTTGCGTGAACAATTGAGCGCCAGCACCGAAGAGGGCATCGGACGCGTGAAGAAACGACGCTAAGCCGGCGCCGTTTGATGAAGCCTTAATCTCTTCGTCTTCCTAATCTTCTTAATCTATATCGCAGACCAGGTACTCAAGGATGGAAGCCATCAAGGCGTTGATTTCCACATAGTTGCCTGGATTCGCATTGCGCAGTGCCGCTTCGCTCTGAATGTAGCGCTGCGGGATCAGTTCTTCGCCGCAATGCCGGATGATGGCATCGGCGCTTTCAGGTGTGGTTTCCAAATGGAATTGCAGGCCGATCACACGGGTCCCGACCTGGAATGCCTGGTTCCGGCATGCTGTGCTACTGGCCAGGTGGATTGCACCTTCCGGTAAATCAAAGGTTTCACCATGCCAGTGGAAGACCTCAACCTTGGCAGGGAAGGCCAATGCATCCAGCATCGCCGGTTCGGCAACGATAGGAAACCAGCCTATCTCTTTCTCCGCCGCCGGATAAACTTTCGCTCCCAGCGCATTTGCTATCAGCTGTGAACCAAGGCAAATTCCCAGCACAGCCTTATGGTTTGCAATCGCGTCCGCGATAAAAAATTTCTCTGCGCGCAACCACGGCAATTCTTCTTCATCGTTCACACTCATGGGCCCACCGAGCGCAATGATGAGGTCAATTCCATCCAGTGAAGGGAAATTGGCCGACTCATACAGGCGCGTGGTGCTGATGCTCATGTTTCTCTGCTGCAGCCATTCTTCTATGCTGCCCAGGCCTTCAAATGGAACGTGTTGTAGAACGTGTACGTGCATACCGTGACCAATGTGTGGGTTGATCGGATAGAGCTGGCAATCAAGCCGTGTGCCTCGTTGGACAAGGACTTTAACATGCGTTTGATTTTCGTTCTTGCGGCCGGAATTTATTGCGCCCGCGCCGTCACTTTCCAGCAAGCAGCTGTAAACAACACCCGGTCCCCGTGCACATAAGGCTCAAATGCGCGTCGCACGACCTTGAGCACCTTGTCGCGCGTCGCTTCATCCTGTTGTGACAACATGCGCCCGACCGGCCCCATACGGCTTATGTACAAAGGCAAATCCTGCGCGGCGAAAGAACAGGTGATATCAACCGCTTCCATATTGATTCCGTGCCAGCCACTTTGCTGCAGGATCGCAAAGATGTACTCCTGCCTTGCAAACGCAAATTGACCGGCTTCGTTCGCTTTGCGTACAGGAAGATCAGGCAACAAATCTCGCGCGGCACCTTCGGCCGCTGTCATGAATGGATTTTCGTCTGCACTGCGCCACGCAATAAATCTGCATTCCGCATCCGCGCTTGCCGCGTGTCGCAGGTTTTTGAAGGCGGCAACCGGGTCTGCGAAAAACATCACGCCGAAGCGCGACATAATCAAATCAAAACTCGCCGGTGCAAACGCATATGTTTGTGCATCAGCGCATATGAAGCGCGTGGCCAATCCTTGCGCCTTGGCATTAAGCTCGGCAGCGGCAATCATCTGCTGTGAAATATCGATACCGGTGCACGAACCCTCAGCACCAAGCTCACGCGCTGCTGCGAGCGTAGTGCCGCCAGTACCGCAACCGACATCCAAAACCTTCGACCGGCCTTGCTTGTGCAAATCCTGCATCAGCAAGTCCGCTATCGGTTTAAACATGTGTTCGATCAATTGTTCGGTTTCTACCCATGCACGCCCGGCATCACCATTCCAGATACTGCTTTGTTCGTTCACTGTGCCTGATTTTGTGTTCACGCTGATGTCCTTTCATTCGCTCGCAAGACGGGGAAGTGATATCTTGCAACTTAAAGTCAACTTGAGGTCAAGCATGGCAAGAATGGATATTGCCGAAGTCGCCGCACAAGCCGGCGTGCCGGCATCAACTTTGCGCTATTACGAAGAAAAAGGTTTGATTACTTCGATAGGCCGGAGTGGCTTGCGCCGGGTTTTCGATTCCGGTGTAGTGGAACGCCTGGCCTTGATCGCGCTGGGACGCGCCGCAGGTTTTTCCCTCGATGAAATCAAGCGCATGTTCGAACCACAAGGGAAGGTCGCGCTCGACAGGAAAATGCTCATAAGCAAAGCGGATGAGCTGGATCAAACCATACAGCAGCTGTCCGCCATGCGGGATGGACTGCGGCATGCGGCCAGGTGCGCCGCTCCCAGCCATATGGAATGCCCGAGCTTTCGCAAAATCCTGCGTGCGACTAGCCTTGGTGTGATTGGTGTAAAGAAAAAGGTGATTACCAGGTCCGGTAATAAGTAGTTTTCACAGCCCAACAAAATTGCTGCGATGTAATTGCTGATGCCATCTTTATCGTCATTCATGCAGGAGTCCGTGCGGTAACCCACGTCATCATTTGCCAAATGAGCGCACACTGCATATTGCCCCGTGGAATATCTTATTGAACTCACAAGTTATTGAGGGGTCGTATTAATTCGTCATCCACCATTTGAGCCTTCTTATGTCTCGTACAAAAAAAATAATGATGTGGAGCGCCATCGTTTCTTCCGCGCTGTTACTGCTCTGTGTACTCTTCCTTTTGATGTTCGACTGGAACCGCGCCAAGCCCTGGCTCAATGAACGTGTCAGTGAAGCGACCGGTCGGCGTTTTGCGATCAATGGCGATTTGATCCTGACCTGGCAGCGCGCAGAACCGGCGACCGACACCTGGCGTGACTGGATTCCGGCGCCGCGCCTGAGCGCGCATGACGTGACCCTGGGCAATCCGGAATGGGCAAAAGCTGATAGCAATATGGCGGAGATCGGGCACATCACTTTCTCCGTCAATCCCTTGCCGCTGCTGAACAAAACCATCGTCATTCCATCACTGCAACTGGATGATCCCAATCTTGCCTTGCAACGGGTAAGTAAAGGCAAGGATAACTGGACCTTCAAACAAACCGAACCTTCCGCCTGGACCCTGGATCTGCAACGGCTATATTTTTATCGCGGCGAGATCACTCTTAAAGATCAGGTCGAACACATCGATGCAAAAGCCAACATCGATAGCCTGGAACCAACCGCCGTTAACGACTTTGTGATGGGCTGGAAAATCTCCGGTACTTTCAATGGCGCACGTATTACCGGTGACGGCAAAGCCGGCGCCTTGCTGGCCTTGAAGAATGTGGATAAGCCTTTCCCGCTGGAAGCAAAACTGAATGTCGGCAAAACTTCTATTCGTGTGAATGGCACGGTCACCAAACCACAGGAGCTGGCTGCCATCGATATGCGCCTGCATCTGTCAGGCGCCAGCATGGCAGATCTTTATCCACTGACCGGCATCACGCTGCCAAAGACTCCTGAATTCTCGACAGAAGGGCATTTGATAGGCGTCACCAATAAAGCCGGTGGCAAATGGACCTATGAAAAATTCAAAGGCAAGGTTGGCGATAGCGATATCGCCGGCAGCCTGGTGTATGAATCGAAGCAACCACGTCCGCTTTTATCCGGCACCGTGGTTTCCAATTTGCTGCAATTAAGCGATCTGGGCCCGGTGATCGGCGCCGATTCGAATGAAAGCAAAAAGGAACGCGGCGTCGCACCCAATCAGCCGGCAGACAAAGTCTTGCCGGTGGAAAAATTCACCACCGAACGCTGGGGCAGCATCGATGCCGACGTGCAAATCACCGGTCATAAAATCGTACATAGCGCATCGCTGCCTATCGAAAACCTGGATACGCATTTGAAAATGCAAGACAGCGTCGTTACCTTGTCGCCACTGAAGTTCGGTGTTGCCGGCGGTACCATGATCGGCGATATCAAACTGGATGGTCGCAACAATATTATCAAGGCGGAAGCAAAAGTCTCGGCGCGTCATTTGAAACTGAAGCAGCTATTCCCGACTTTCCAGCCTATGCAAGCCAGCTTCGGTGAAGTCAATGGCGACACTTCCTTGTCCGGCACCGGTAACTCGATCGCCAGCCTGCTCGCCACCTCCAATGGTGAAATCAAATCGCTGATCAATGAAGGCACCATCAGCAAACTCTTGCTGGAACAGATCGGTTTGAATATCGGCAATATCGTGATTTCCAAACTGTTTGGCGATAAGCAGGTTCACCTGAATTGCATGGCGACTGATCTATCGGTCACCAATGGCCTGGTACAAACACGCACCTTCATTGTCGATACCGATGATGCGGTGATGTATATCACCGGTACCGTCGATCTGGCGAAAGAACAACTGAACCTGACCATCAAACCGGAAACCAAAGGCTTGCGTATTATTTCCCTGCGCTCGCCCATCTATGTGACAGGCGAGTTCGCCAAGCCCAAGGTCGGGGTGGATACCGGTGTACTGGCCTTGAAGGCGGGTAGTGCGGTAGCCCTGGCGGTAGTCGCGCCTGTGACGGCCTTATTGCCATTGATTAATGTCGGCAATCCGGAAGAAAACAAATGCACCACTTTGCTGAAAGAAGCCCGCGGCAAAACGGTTGCACCACCACCTGGCAAAACCTATAAAGCCAAAACTCCTGCCAAGGCACAGCCTTAAGTCCGACTTTATTCCGCCATGCTGGTTTTGCATCAGCAGCGGAATATGCTGTGCATAAAGCTCTGCAGAAACGGTGGATAGCTTGTGGATAATGCTGTGGAAAAGAGAGCCGGCGTTTTTATCCAAGATCTATCCCTGGCAAGTACACCGTTTATGCAGGCTTTATCCAAATTCCAAGTTGTTGATTTCAATCAGGCTTTAGTACTTATCCACAGAAAAGCACTGATGTTAACTATTACTACTAAACATATATATAAACAATTAACTTAAAACCAGAATCGCGTTTTCTTCTCGAAATTCAAAAAACCTAAAGTCAAAAGCCTCTGTAAAAAACGGCAAGCCATTCGTTCTTTGCCAAATACCTGATTTTCACCAGCACTTTCAAATGTATCTTCCTAAGTAAAGCAGCGACACGGTTTGTTCTTTCTTAAAAACCTGTTTTCCAATTCCCAAATCTTCGTCTCATAGGCAGCAGCAGGCTAATTCCATTTATTCCTGCCAGCTTTCCTCTCGTTTTACAGATTACCTCTTTGCCAGCAAGTTAAAAATTCAATCCGGATCCCAGCTTCAACTGGATGCGGGCTTTCATTTGATGAGCTTGTAAGGACCATCCTTGGCATTTGCGTTGGATAGTGGCGGGGAAGGGACGTGATTTTGTTTAAAAATCGCTCCAGGCTGCTTAAAACGATTTTCGGTCTCTGAAAGCAGCTCTGAATAAACAGCTGTTATCAAAAATCAGCTACATGAATTGAATCGGGGGTTTTGAATTGGAAAAGAAGTAATGGTTTACAAAGAGGCTGTTGGTTTTAGGTTTTGGGGTTGGAGTTTAAAAAGAGGGTTTCCGGTTTTAAGTTAATTGTTTATATATATGTTTAGTAGTAATAGTTAACATCAGTGCTTTTCTGTGGATAAGTACTAAAGCCTGATTGAAATCAACAACTTGGAATTTGGATAAAGCCTGCATAAACGGTGTACTTGCCAAGGATAGATCTTGGATAAAAATGCCATCCTTCTTTTCCACAGCATTATCCACAAGCTATCCACCGCTTCTGCAGAGCTTTATGCACAGCATTTTTCCCTTATTGCCATGTTAATCTTGAGCAGATTACAAGCGGGCACGATGAAACCTATTTGAAGGATGAGCTGATGACGACGAGAGCCAAGATCAAGCATTACATCAACGGTCGGCTGACTGATACCGCAGGCGGCAGGCAACAGGATGTATTTAATCCGGCGACTGGTGAAGCAAGTGCACAAGTGGTGCTGGCCAGCGATGCAGATGTACAGGCAGTGGTAGCGACAGCGAAAGCGGCAGCGCCGGCCTGGGCCGATACTGCGCCATTGAAACGTGCTCGCATCCTTTTCAAATTCAAGGACCTGATTGAAAAGCATCATGACGACCTGGCGGCTGCTATCACCCGTGAACACGGCAAGGTTTTTTCCGATGCCAAGGGTGAAGTGACGCGCGGGCTGGAAGTGGTTGAATTTGCCTGCGGCGTACCGCAACTGTTGAAAACCCAATTCACCGACAATATTGGTGGCAGTATAGATAACTGGAATCTGCGTCAGCCGCTGGGAGTGACGGCTGGTATCACGCCTTTCAATTTTCCCTTTATGGTGCCGATGTGGATGGCGCCAGTTGCTTTGGCGACGGGTAATACATTCATCCTCAAACCGTCTGAGCGCGATCCATCGCCTTCGCTGATGGTAGCGGAGCTGTTACAGCAGGCAGGCCTGCCTGACGGCGTTTTCAACGTCTTGCAGGGTGATAAGCTGGCGGTCGATGGCTTGTTGCAGCATCCGGATGTGAAGGCAGTGTCCTTCGTCGGTTCTACCCCTATCGCCGAATATATCTATGCGACCGGCGCCGCACGCAAAGGCGGCAGTTATCCATTGCGGGTACAGGCATTGGGCGGCGCAAAAAATCACCTGGTGGTGATGCCGGATGCCAACCTGGAGCAAGCGGTGGATGCCTTGATCGGTGCCGCCTATGGTTCGGCCGGCGAACGCTGCATGGCGATTTCGGTTGCGGTCGCAGTCGGTGATGTCGCGGACAAGTTGGTCGCTGCCCTGATACCACGGGTGAAATCGCTGAAGGTAAAAAACGGCATGGAAGCCGATGCCGAAATGGGGCCGGTCGTCAGCGCTGCACATAAAGCCAAAATCGAAGGCTATATCGATGCCGGTGTGAAGGCAGGAGCAAAGTTACTGGTCGATGGCCGTGGCTTGAAGGTTGCCGGGCATGACAAAGGATTCTTCCTTGGTGGTTGTCTGTTTGACCATGTCACACCAGAGATGACGATTTATCAAGAAGAGATCTTCGGACCGGTTCTTTGTGTCTTGCGCGTACCGAATTTTGCTGCCGCGCTGGAACTGATCAACCAGCATGAATTTGGCAATGGCGTTTCGCTGTTCACTTCCGATGGCAATACTGCGCGCGAGTTTTCACGTCGGGTTGAAGTTGGCATGGTCGGTATCAATGTCCCTATTCCGGTACCGATGGCCTGGCATTCATTTGGTGGCTGGAAGCGCTCGATGTTTGGGGATACCCACGCCTATGGCGAAGAAGGTATCAAGTTTTATACCCGATACAAATCCATCATGCAGCGCTGGCCGGAATCAATAGGCAAGGGCGCTGAATTCGCAATGCCTACCAGTAAGTAAAAGTCTCGGCCTGAGTAATTATTAAATAAGCCAGTCCGAGCCCGCCCTTGTCAGTCGACTGTAAGTACAGTCGGTGATGATGGAGTTTATCCAACGCAATAACAACACTAATAAATGAGACTATGGCTGAATCCGCAGGGAAATACGATTACATCATCGTAGGGGCCGGCACTGCCGGTTGCGTATTAGCCAATCGACTGACACAGGATAAGGGCGTGTCAGTATTGTTAATCGAAGCAGGGGCGAAGGACGACTATATCTGGGTGCATATCCCGCTGGGCTTTCGCCACATGATAGACAATCCCCGTACCGACTGGCGCTATCGTACCCAGCCGGAAGCAGGCTTGAATGGACGCAGCCTGCTTTATCCAAGCGGCAAAATCCTCGGCGGCTCTTCCTCGGTCAACGCGATGATTTACCAGCGCGGCCAATCCCAGGACTATGACAACTGGGCCGACCTGAGCGGTGACATGAGCTGGCGCTGGGAGCAGGTCTTGCCTTTATTCCGTAAAACAGAAGACCACGCCGAGGGTACTGACAGCTGGCACGGGGTGGGCGGCGACTGGCATATCGAAAAGCAAAAGTCTTCGTGGAAGATACTCGATGCTTTCCGTGAAGCCGCCGCGCAAACCGGCATACCGAAGACGGATGATTTCAATCACGGAGAAGGTTGCGCCTACTTCTATATCAATCAAAAGAATGGTTTGCGCTGGAATACGGCGAAAGCTTTCCTCCGTACCATCACCCGTCGTGGCAACCTGGAGATCATGACCGGCTCGCAGGTAAAGCGACTGATCATAAAAGAAACCGAGCAGGGTAAGGTATGTACCGGAGTGGAATTCACCGGTGGTGGCAAGGAATGGATCGCGGATGTTTCACGTGAAACAATCCTGACTGCCGGTACCTTTGGCAGTCCGCAAATATTGCAACGTTCCGGTATAGGTCCGGCCGACTTGCTGCAGGAACATGGAATCCCGGTTTTGCAGGATACGCCTGGGGTAGGGGAGAATGTGCAGGATCATATGCCTTTGCGCATGCGTTTCAGGATATCCGGAGCCAAGTCACTCAATACCAGCGGTAGGGGTTATTTCGGGATGGCGGCGATGGGTCTCGAATATCTCATCAAGAAACATGGCATGGTTTCTACTGTACCTTCCCCCTTGGGGGCGATGGTACGTTCCGATCCGGCACAGGCAAGGCCCAATCTCTCATATCAGATACAGCCATGGTCGCAGCCGGAAGTCGGTGCCGGCATGGATGCTTTCCCCGCTTTCACGGTCAACGTCAGCAACCTGAAGCCGAGTTCCCGCGGGCAGGTGAGGATAGGGGCGGCCGAAAATACGGTGGCACCTGTCATCCGGATGAACTACCTGAGTACCACAGACGACCAGAATATTGCTTCTGCCTCTATCCAATTGACGCGTAAAATTGTGGCTGCGCCTGCCTTGCAGCAGTATTCTCCGCAGGAAATCAATCAGGAAACTGAGCTGCAGCGCCTGGCCGCAGAGATAGCGGTTGCCGGCAGTAACCCGGTCGGCAGCTGCAAAATGGGGGCGGCTGATGATGTGCAGGCAGTGGTGGATAGTGAGTTGAAGGTAAGGGGAGTGGCCGGCCTGCGTATTGCGGATGCCTCCATCATGCCCGTCATTACTGCCGGCGATACCGGTGCAACGACCATCATGATCGCGGAAAAAGCCGCGCAACTGCTGCGCGCAGCGAACCCGGGCACCGCACCTTAAGCGGTAACACCCCGCCAGTCCCGCCTATAGGACTGGTGGTTTTATGAATATTTGGATCAAGCATGACTGATTATGTGTTTCTGGCTGCGGCCGCATTTGTAGCCGGGATGATAGATGCAGTCGTCGGTGGTGGTGGTTTGATCCAGATTCCTGCCTTGTTTTCCGCCTTCCCCAATGCGTCCATGGGTACGTTGCTGGGTACCAATAAGCTGGCCAGTGTCTGTGGCACCAGTGCGGCGGCGGTCGGATTTGCCCGAAAAGTGAAGCTGCAATGGAGTACTGCGGCACCGGCTGCAATGGCCGCCTTTGCCTTTGCTTTCCTCGGTGCCTTCACGGTTACGCAGATTCCATCGGAATTCATGCGCAAGCTGCTGCCTTTCATCCTGGTTGCGGTTGCCATCTATACCTATAGAAAGAAGGATTTCGGTAGTATCCATGCTCCCATGCATATAGGCGCAAAAGAGAAGTGGATCGCGATCCTGGTCGGTGCAGGGATTGGTTTTTATGATGGTTTCTTTGGGCCTGGTACTGGTAGCTTCCTGGTTTTCCTGTTTGTCCGCTTCTTTGGCTTTGACTTCCTCGGGGCTTCGGCTGTCGCCAAGATAGTCAATGTCGCCTGCAATATCGCCGCCATCCTTTGGTTTGGCTACAGCTCGGAATTGCTGTGGAAGCTGGCAGCAGTGATGGCGGTATGTAATGTGCTGGGCTCACTGTTGGGAATCCGCCTGGCGATACGGCATGGCAGTGGCTTTGTCCGCAAGATCTTCCTGGTTGTAGTTTCCGCGCTGATCTTGAAGAGTATTTACGACGCCTTCCTTGCTTGAGCTTGATTTACAGGCGGCAAGCTTTTGTTTCACGTGAAACAAAACGTGGCTTAATTTGCGGCTAAATTCGGCTGGCGGGGAAATTAAAGCAAAAAGACTTTATAATCTCGCCTCTGCTTAAGGTCTCGTCGAGGCGCACCATGATCTTTCCTACCAAATTTGATGTCATCGTAGTTGGCGGCGGCCATGCCGGAACGGAGGCCGCGCTGGCTTCCGCTCGCATGGGGCAATCAACCCTCTTGCTTTCGCACAATATCGAAACGCTGGGGCAAATGTCCTGCAATCCATCCATCGGTGGTATCGGCAAGGGCCATCTGGTCAAGGAAGTCGATGCGATGGGCGGGGCGATGGCGATTGCTACCGATGAAGCGGGTATCCAGTTCCGCATCCTGAATTCGTCAAAAGGGCCGGCGGTTCGTGCGACCCGCGCCCAGGCAGACCGTATCCTGTACAAGCAGGCCATCCGCTCACGCCTGGAAAACCAGCCTAACCTGTGGCTATTCCAGCAGGCAGTCGATGATTTGCTGGTGGAGGGTGATCGTGTAGTTGGTGCGGTGACGCAGGTCGGCATCAAGTTTTATGCGCGTGCGGTGGTCTTGACCGCCGGCACCTTCCTCGATGGCAAAATCCACGTCGGGCTGAATAATTACTCGGCCGGGCGTGCCGGTGATCCACCGGCAATTTCGCTGTCGGCCCGCCTGAAAGAATTGAAGCTGCCGCAAGGCCGCCTGAAAACCGGCACCCCGCCACGGATAGATGGTCGCTCGATCGACTTCTCCGTGATGCAGGAACAACCGGGCGACCTCGATCCTATCCCGGTGTTTTCGGTGATGGGCTCGGTAGCCATGCATCCGAAGCAAATGCCTTGCTGGATTACGCATACGAATGAAAAAACCCATGACCTGATCCGTAGCGGCCTGGACCGCAGCCCAATGTACACGGGCGTGATCGAAGGAGTGGGGCCTCGCTATTGCCCGTCGATCGAAGACAAGATACATCGCTTCGCCGGCAAGGATTCGCATCAGATCTTCCTCGAACCGGAAGGCCTGACAACCAATGAATTCTATCCAAACGGCATTTCGACCAGCCTGCCATTCGATATCCAGCTGGCACTGGTGCAATCGATGCGCGGCCTTGAGCATGCGCACATCTTGCGTCCCGGCTATGCAATCGAATACGACTATTTCGACCCGCGTGGCCTGAAGTCCACGCTGGAAACCAAGGTGATCCAGGGCTTGTTCTTCGCCGGCCAGATCAATGGCACCACCGGTTACGAAGAGGCGGCGGCGCAGGGTATGTTGGCCGGTATCAATGCCGCCTTGCAAACGCAGGAGCGTGATGCCTGGACGCCGCGTCGTGACGAAGCCTACCTCGGCGTTATGGTGGATGACCTGATTACCAAGGGTGTGCTCGAGCCTTACCGTATGTTCACCAGCCGCGCCGAGTATCGCCTCAGCTTGCGCGAAGACAATGCCGATATGCGCCTGACCGAAATCGGCCGCCAGCTCGGCTGCGTCGGCGACGCCCAATGGGCGGTGTTTGAAACCAAGCGCGAAGCCGTTGCCCGCGAGCTGGAACGCCTGCGTTCGACCTGGGTCAGCCCCCGAATTTTGGCTGAAGCAGAAGCTGAACGTGTGTTGGGTAAAGGGATAGAGCGTGAGTATGCACTCGCTGACCTCTTGCGTCGGCCGAATGTCAGCTATGAAACCCTGATGAGCCTGAAGGGCGTCGACGGGCAGGATCTGGCCGGGCCGGGCGTGAGCGAAGATGCAGTGCGCGAGCAGGTTGAGATCCAGTTGAAGTACGCCGGCTACATCGATCGCCAGGCCAAAGAGGTCGAGCGCCACGATTATTACGAGAACCTGAAACTGCCGCAGGAATTCGATTACATGGAAGTCAAAGGCCTATCCTTTGAAGTGCGGCAAAAGCTGTGCAAGCACAAACCGGAAACCCTGGGCCAGGCCTCGCGCATTTCAGGCGTCACGCCGGCGGCGATTTCGCTCTTGCTGGTGCATCTGAAAAAAGGCGGTTTCAAGGAATTCGCTGCATTACCACCTACTTCTGAAGCTGCTGCATGAAGGCATTTGATCGTCCCGCATTAACCGTATTACTCGTCCAGGGCGCGCGTGATTTATCGCTGAACCTGAGCGAAGCGCAAATCAACAAGCTGATCGATTACCTGGCCTTGATGGCAAAATGGAATTCGGTTTACAACCTGACCGCAGTACGCGACCCGGTGCAGATGGTGACCCAGCACTTGCTGGATTCGCTGGCGGCGGTATCGGCCTTCCAGGATGCGAAGAATGTTCTGGATGTGGGCGCAGGCGGTGGCCTGCCGGGCATCGTGCTGGCAATCTGGGCGGCTGAAGCGCAGCCTGACATGCGTATCTCGATGATAGATACCGTGCACAAGAAAACCGCTTTCCTCACGCAGGTAAAAGCGGAACTGGGTTTGAGCAATGTCAGCGTCCATACCGCGCGTGTCGAGCAATGGCAGGCGCCGCAAAAATTTGATGTGATTACATCGCGTGCATTTGCCGAGTTAGCGGACTTCGTGAATTGGTCTGAACATTTGCTGGCCGATGGTGGCGCATTCATCGCACTCAAAGGTGTGGCGCCGGATGCCGAAGTGGCAGGCTTGCCGCCCGGCTGGCAGGTAAGGGAAGTGCGTGCATTGCAGGTACCAACGCTGCAGGCTGAACGTCATCTGGTCTTCATTGAAAGGACAGTGCCATGAAAAAGCTGCTGATCGCTACCGCATTATTTGCCGCTTGCCTGAGTGCGCCGTCATGGGCGCAGCAGGTAAGTACCGTCGTCAGTGTTGACCTGGCACGCTACACCGGCAAGTGGTATGAGATCGCACGCTTTCCGAATCGCTTCCAGGATGACTGCATCGCGAACGTAACGGCACAGTACGATAAGCGCGATGATGGCGATATCGATGTTACCAATCGCTGCCTGCAGGCAGGCAGCAAAATAGATGAGGCCGTCGGACGTGCGCGCGTGAATGACACCGGCACCAATGCAAAACTGAAAGTACGTTTTGCGCCTGACTGGCTGAGCTGGATTCCTTATGTCTGGGCCGACTACTGGATCATTGACCTGGATCCGGCTTATACACTGGCGGCAGTGGCCGGTCCGTCACGCGACTATTTGTGGATACTGGCGCGGACGCCGACGGTGCCGGAAGCCAGCTATGAAGAGTTGGTCAATCGCGTCACGGCACAGGGATTCGATACGTCCAAGCTGGTCAAGACGCGGCAGGACAGTGCCGGCAAGTGACAGATAAGTGATGCAGTAGAAATACTTTGATTGATCCAGGAATGTTTGACCACTAACTAGAACGAGAATATGGCAAAAATATTTTGCGTTGCGAATCAAAAGGGCGGGGTCGGTAAGACCACCACAGCAGTGAATCTGGCAGCAGGTCTGGCGCAACTGAATCAGCGCGTATTGCTGGTGGATCTTGATCCGCAAGGTAATGCCACGATGGGTGCAGGGATCAACAAGGCGGAATTGCAATCGTCCATCTACGAAGTCTTGCTCGGCATGGCGGATGTAGCGACAGCGCGTGTGACTTCAGAGACCGGCAAGTTCGATGTGTTGCCGGCCAACCGTGAGCTGGCCGGTGCCGAAGTGGAAATGGTCGAACTCGACAATCGCGAAAAGCGTTTGAAGGATGCGCTGGCCGTGGTCGATGCCGAATACGATTTCATGCTGATCGATTGTCCGCCGGCTTTGTCGATGCTGACGCTCAATGGTTTGTGCGCGGCACACGGCGTCATCATTCCGATGCAGTGCGAATACTATGCGCTCGAAGGTTTGTCAGACCTGGTCAACACCATCAAAAAAGTACATGCGAAGCTGAATACGGACCTGAAGATTATCGGCTTGCTGCGCGTGATGTTTGATCCACGCATGACTTTGTCGCAGCAAGTGTCGTCGCAGCTGGAACAGCATTTCGGCGACAAGGTATTTAAAACCATCATCCCGCGCAATGTGCGTCTGGCCGAAGCGCCATCGTATGGCATGCCGGGCATTAACTTCGATCCGTCGGCCAAGGGTGCGCAAGCTTACCTGGCCTTCGGCGCAGAAATGGTCGAACGGATCAAAACGATTTAAATATGATGCAGGCGAGGGCGCTGTTTGCGCCCACCGGCAACAATCAAAGGATGTGAGTCAGGAAAATTATGGTCACGAAAAAACAAAAGGGTTTGGGTCGCGGTCTGGAAGCATTGCTGGGCGGTGCTTCCGATTTCAATGAAGCGATTGCCGCAATACCGGGCGCGCCATCGGTCTTGCAGGTCACCGATATGCAGGCCGGTAAATACCAGCCGCGGACCCGCATGGATGAAGGTGCGCTGAATGAACTGGCGGCATCAATCAAGGCACAGGGTTTGCTGCAGGCGATCCTGGTGCGCCCGATTGCATCTGGTAACGGTCGTCAACGCTATGAAATCATTGCCGGCGAACGCCGTTTCCGTGCCGCCCAACTGGCGGGCCTGACGGAAGTACCGGTGCTGGTCAAGGAAGTCGACGACGAAGCTACGGCGGCGATGGCGCTGATTGAAAATATCCAGCGTGAAGATTTGAACCCACTGGAAGAAGCGCAAGGCATCCATCGCCTGATCGCCGATTTCAATTTCACGCATGAACAGGCGGCCAACTCGGTGGGTCGTTCACGCAGCGCGGTGTCCAACCTGTTGCGTTTGCTGAACCTGGCAAAGCCGGTGCAAACCATGCTGATGGCCGGCGATATCGATATGGGCCACGCCCGCGCCTTGCTGGCGGTGGATGCGGCGACCCAGATTACCCTGGCGAACCAGGTTGTTGCCAAGCGCATGTCGGTGCGTGAAGCGGAAAAGCTGGTGGTGCGTTCGACGCTAGAGCAGAGCGGTGCGAACAAGCCGCGTGCCGCCGGCAAGGAAAAATCGCGCGATATTACCCGTCTGGAAGAAGAATTGTCTGATTTGCTTGCCAGCCAGGTTGAAATCAAGCTGGGCGCAAAAAACAAAGGCCAACTGGTGGTCGATTTCGCCGATCTCGATGCTTTGGACGGAATTATTGCCAAATTGCGCGTCACTGCCTGATTTTTATCAGCAAAAATTTGCCGGCCGGAACGACTCCGGTCCGGCTATCCGGCAGCCGCCGCGAACGTTGCCAGCGCGCAACAAGATGTTAAGAGTTCGTTAAGCCGCAGATTTGCCCGACGCCATAGTCAGAACGCAAACAAATCCTTTTGCAAGGCCCAATTTGCAACGTGGCTACGTGTTTTTCACATAGCAAACGTTTGACGGTGGCGAAGGAAAGCCCTTATAATCCCGTGGCTTCATGGAACGCACGACTTAGTTTGTATTCACTCCAGTCCGAGTAGCCCGATCGTGAGGGTCGCCAAAGGACTGCACCATTTGGACCAGTATGCTGCCCGTCGTCCTCCTGCAACTCGCGACAACGGTAATTGCCAGCATTATTGCCGGTTTGATTGCCGGAATGCCGGCGCTGTATTCGGCCTTGCTGGGTGGGTTGTGTTGCGTGGTGCCGAATGGCTTGTTTGCGCTACGTCTATTTTCCGCTGCGCAAAAATCCGAATCCGTTAATCCGATGACTTTTTTCATCGGTGAATTTATCAAGATTGCATTGACGATCGCTTTGTTGGGTGCGGTTGTCTGGTTGTACCGCGATTTGAATTTGCTGGCGCTAGTCGCCGCGTTCGTCGTGGCACTGAAGAGTTACATAATCTTATTATTTAGGCATTAAAATGGCGACTGATCACGCAGCACCGACGGCTTCCGAGTATATCGTCCACCATCTGGGGCACTTCTCCACCAAGCACCAAGACAAGATTGTCGATTTTTCGATCATCAATATGGATACCATTTTCTGGTCCATATTGGCTGGCGTAATCGGCTGTTTTTTTATGTACCTCGCAGCACGCAAGGCAACTTCCGGCGTACCGGGCCGTTTCCAGGCTGCTGTTGAAATGATCGTCGAAATGGTCGACAACCAGGCCAAATCGATTGTTCATGGTGACCGTACTTTTATCGCTCCACTGGCATTGACCGTATTCGTCTGGGTTGCCCTGATGAACTCGCTGGATTTCCTGCCGGTCGACATGTTCTCCGCTTTCTTCCACGCTGTCGGCCTCGATAGCCTGATCACCCATCACCGCGTTGTTCCTACTGCCGACCTGAACGGCACCATGGGTATCGCACTCGGCGTCTTCGCGCTGATGATCTATTACAACTTCAAAATCAAAGGCGCTGGCGGCTTCATCCATGAACTGTTCGCTGCTCCGTTTGGTATCTGGCTGGCGCCATTCAACCTGTTGTTGAACATGATCGAATTCGCAGCGAAAACCGTCTCCCTGGCGATGCGGTTGTTCGGCAACATGTATGCCGGCGAATTGTTATTCCTGTTGATCGCATTGCTGGGTTCGACCGCTACCGCGTTCGGTTTCTTCGGTCATGTGGTGGCAGGTACGATGTGGGCAATTTTCCATATCCTGATCGTCTTCTTGCAGGCGTTCATTTTCATGATGCTGACTCTGGTGTATATCGGCCAGGCACATGAATCGCATTGATGGATGTAGATATTTAAGTATTTAAGCTTTTTGGTTTTTTGATTTAACTTTTTGTATTAACTTTAACTTTGAAGGAATTGTTATGACTGACCTCTCATTTGTTGCGCTGGCTTGTGGTTTGATTATTGGTCTGGGCGCGATCGGCGCTTGTATCGGTATCGCTATCATGGGTGGCAAATACCTTGAGGCTTCTGCTCGTCAACCAGAATTGATGAACACACTGCAAACCAAAATGTTCCTGTTGGCTGGTCTGATCGATGCTGCGTTCCTGATTGGTGTTGGTATCGCTATGTTGTTCGCATTCGCAAACCCGTTCATCGCTAAGTAATTCGGTCACTGTACCGGTTCTCACGCTGAAGATATTTTCGGCACACGATACTTAGAGAAGGAATTACCATGAACTTAAATGCAACTTTGATTGCGCAGTTCGTGGTCTTCTTCATCCTGGCAGGCTTCACGATGAAATTCGTGTGGCCGCCACTGATGAATGCGCTCGATGAGCGCGCCAAGAAGATCGCGGATGGTTTGGCAGCAGCCGAACGTGGCAAGTCCGATCTGGCCGTCGCTGAAAAGCGCGCCCAGGCAGAACTCGCTTCCGCGCAAGAAGCAGGTCAAAAGCGTATCAGCGATGCTGAGAAGCGCGGCCAAAGCATTATTGAAGAAGCCAAGAAAACGGCAGCTGAAGAAGCCGCACGTATCCTGGCCGCAGCTAAAGCAGATGCAGATCAGCAAGTTACCCAGGTGCGCGAAGCATTGCGTGACCAGGTTGCTACCCTGGCAGTTAAGGGTGCTGAGCAAATCCTGAAGCGCGAAGTCAATGCTACTGTCCACGCTGATCTGTTGAACCAACTGAAAGCCGAGCTGTAATCATGGCCGAACTCGCAACGATTGCCCGTCCTTACGCCGAAGCTCTGTTCCGTGTGGCGAAAGCTGCCGATCTGAATGGCTGGTCCGATCTGGTCTCTGAAATGGCACAGGTTGCCGCGAATCCCGATGTTTATGCATTGGCGCACAACCCTAAAGTGTCGGATGACCTGATCAGCAGCACATTTATTTCGGCGCTCAAATCGCCGGTTGGCGCTGAAGCGAAAAACTTCATCAACATGCTGGTGCAAAACGACCGCTTGACGCTGTTGCCGGAAATCGCGACTCAGTTCCACGCATTGAAAAATGCGCAAGAAGGCGCAGCTGACGCAGAAATCGTCAGCGCGTTTGAACTGTCGTCAGCGCAGTTGACCGAACTGGTCGCAACGCTGGAAAAGAAATTCGGCCGCAAGCTCAACCCGACAGTCACCGTTGATGGTGCACTGATTGGTGGTGTGCGCGTCGTTGTCGGTGATGAAGTGCTCGACACCTCGGTGCGCGCGAAACTGCAACAGATGCAAGTTGCGTTGACTGCGTAATCGTCGCCCGGGCCCCTAGCCTAAGCTACAGAGAAAAATTTTAGGAGTTTATATGCAACTCAACCCGTCTGAAATCAGCGAACTGATCAAGAGCCGGATTCAAGGGCTCGGCGACACAGCTGAGATTCGCAATCAAGGCACGGTCATTTCCGTGTCCGACGGTATCTGCCGCATCCACGGTCTGTCCGACGTTATGCAAGGCGAGATGCTGGAGTTTCCAGGCAACACGTTCGGCCTCGCGCTGAACCTGGAGCGTGACTCCGTCGGTGCCGTTATCCTGGGTGAATACGAACACATTTCCGAAGGCGATACCGTTAAATGTACCGGTCGCATTCTGGAAGTACCGATTGGTCCTGAACTGCGTGGCCGTGTGGTCAACGCTTTGGGTCAGCCAATCGACGGTAAAGGTCCGGTCACTACCAAGCTGACTACCCCTATCGAAAAAATCGCTCCAGGCGTTATCGCCCGTCAATCCGTTGATCAACCGATGCAAACCGGTATCAAGGCAATTGACGCGATGGTGCCTATCGGCCGCGGCCAACGTGAATTGATCATTGGCGATCGTCAAACTGGTAAAACAGCTGTTGCGATCGATGCCATCATCAATCAAAAAGGTCAGAACGTAACATGTATCTATGTTGCGATCGGTCAAAAAGCATCGTCGATCAAAAACATCGTGCGTTCGCTCGAACAGCACGGCGCAATGGAATACACGATCGTGGTTGCTGCAACCGCATCGGAATCCGCTGCAATGCAATTCGTGTCGGCTTACTCCGGCTGCGCGATGGGCGAATACTTCCGCGACCGCGGTGAAGATGCGCTGATCGTGTATGACGATTTGTCGAAACAAGCTGTTGCGTACCGTCAGGTTTCCCTGCTGTTGCGCCGTCCACCAGGCCGCGAAGCGTTCCCTGGCGACGTGTTCTATCTCCACAGCCGTTTGCTCGAACGCGCAGCACGTGTTAACGCCGACTACGTCGAAGCGTTCACCAAAGGTGCCGTTAAAGGTAAAACCGGTTCGTTGACAGCATTGCCTATCATCGAAACACAAGCAGGCGACGTTTCCGCATTCGTTCCAACCAACGTAATTTCGATTACCGACGGTCAGATCTTCCTGGAAACCTCCTTGTTCAACTCGGGTGTACGTCCTGCGATTAACGCCGGTATCTCGGTGTCCCGCGTTGGTGGTGCAGCTCAAACCAAAGTCATCAAGGGCTTGTCCGGCGGTATCCGTACCGACTTGGCGCAATACCGTGAATTGGCAGCGTTTGCGCAGTTCGCTTCCGACCTCGACGCTTCGACCCGCAAACAACTGGACCGCGGTGCACGCGTTACAGAATTGTTGAAACAGGCTCAGTACGCACCATTGTCGATCTCCCTGATGGCGGTTTCGCTGTTCGCGGTCAACAAAGGTTACTTCGATGACCTCGAAGTCAAGAAAGTACTGGCGTTTGAATCGGGTCTGCACGGTTTCATGAAGTCCAGCCACGCAGCATTGCTGCAAAAAATCGAAGACACCAAAAAGCTCGAGAAAGACGACGAAGCTGCTTTGGCTGCTGCGATTGCTGATTTCAAAAAATCGTTCTGATTCTGAGGCTATAAGGAGTAACAACTCATGGCTTCAGGCAAAGAGATACGTGGCAAGATCAAGAGCGTAGAAAATACGAAGAAGATCACCAAGGCGATGGAAATGGTCGCTGCATCCAAAATGCGTAAAGCGCAAGACCGGATGCACGCGGCACGTCCTTACAGCGACAAGATTCGCAATATTGCTGCGAATCTGTCGCAAGCCAATCCGGAATATACGCATCCATTCCTGGTGAAGTCGGATGCGTCGAAAACGGTCGGTTTCATCATCGTGACAACTGACAAGGGTTTGTGCGGCGGCATGAACACAAACTCCTTGCGTATCGTGACGACCAAGCTGCGCGAGTTGGAAGCAGAAGGCAAGAAAGTCGAAGCAGTTGCAATCGGTAACAAGGGTTTGGGCTTCCTGAATCGTATCGGCGCGCGTGTCGTGTCGCATGCGGTACAAATCGGCGACACCCCGCACCTGGACAAGTTGATTGGTCCGGTCAAGGTGATGCTCGATGCGTATCAGGACGGCAAGCTGGACGCGGTTTACCTCGTCTACACCAAATTCATCAACACGATGAAGCAAGAGCCGATGATGGAGCAGTTGTTGCCATTGGCGACTGACAAGCTGAAGGCAGATGAAGATTCGCTGGCATGGGATTACATCTACGAACCTGATGCGCAAACCGTGATCGATGAATTGTTGGTGCGTTACGTTGAAGCGCTGATTTTCCAGGCTGTTGCTGAAAACCTCGCGTCCGAGCAATCGGCACGTATGGTGGCGATGAAATCGGCAAGCGACAACGCCGGTAGCGTGATTGGCGAATTGAAGCTGGTCTATAACAAGACGCGTCAAGCTGCGATTACGAAAGAACTTTCCGAGATCGTCGCCGGTGCGGCTGCGGTTTAATTCGATTGCTGGACGGCGTAGCAATACGCTGTCCTCAACAACCAGATTTTAAATTTTATATATTGAAGGAACGAAAATGGCTGATGGCAAAATCGTTCAGTGTATCGGCGCCGTGGTGGACGTTGAATTCCCCCGCAATGCGATGCCTAAGATTTACGATGCCTTGAAAATGGCAGGCTCTGAACTGACGCTGGAAGTTCAGCAGCAGCTTGGCGACGGTATTGTTCGTACCATCGCGCTCGGTACCTCCGACGGTTTGCGCCGCGGCATGATGATTCAAAACACCGGCAATCCAATCACGGTGCCAGTCGGCAAAGCAACACTGGGCCGCATCATGGACGTATTGGGTAACCCTATCGACGAATGCGGTCCTGTGAGCCAAGAGCGCACAGCATCGATTCACCGCAAAGCGCCTGCGTATGACGATCTGTCGCCATCGCAAGATTTGCTGGAAACAGGCATCAAGGTTATTGACCTGGTTTGCCCGTTCGCAAAAGGCGGTAAAGTCGGTCTGTTCGGTGGTGCGGGTGTTGGTAAAACCGTCAACATGATGGAACTGATTAACAACATCGCTAAAGCACACAGCGGCTTGTCCGTGTTTGCTGGTGTTGGTGAACGTACTCGTGAAGGTAATGACTTTTACCACGAGATGGCTGACGCTAAAGTGGTTGATCTGGAAAACCCAGAGAACTCCAAGGTAGCGATGGTTTACGGTCAGATGAATGAACCACCAGGTAACCGTCTGCGCGTTGCGTTGACCGGTCTGACCATGGCTGAAGCATTCCGTGACGAAGGTAAAGACGTGTTGTTCTTCGTCGATAACATCTATCGTTTCACACTGGCTGGTACCGAAGTATCCGCGTTGCTGGGTCGTATGCCTTCCGCTGTGGGTTATCAACCTACACTGGCTGAAGAAATGGGCCGTCTGCAAGAGCGTATTACATCGACCAAAACCGGTTCGATTACATCGATCCAGGCCGTTTATGTTCCAGCGGATGACTTGACCGATCCATCGCCAGCAACCACATTTGCTCACTTGGATTCCACCGTCGTTCTGTCGCGTGACATCGCATCGCTCGGTATTTACCCAGCGGTTGATCCACTCGATTCGACCTCGCGTCAATTGGATCCACTCGTCGTTGGCCAAGATCACTACGACACCGCACGTGCTGTTCAAGGTACATTGCAACGCTACAAGGAATTGCGCGACATTATCGCGATTCTGGGTATGGACGAACTGGCACCGGAAGACAAACTGCTGGTCGCACGTGCACGTAAGATGCAACGTTTCCTGTCGCAGCCATTCCACGTTGCTGAAGTGTTTACCGGCGCGCCTGGTAAATACGTTTCGCTGAAAGATACGATCAAGGGCTTCAAAATGATCGCATCGGGCGAACTCGATCACCTGCCAGAACAAGCGTTCTACATGGTAGGTACCATCGAAGAAGCAATCGAAAAAGCGAAAAAACTCAACTAATCGTTGAGCGGCTAACACACTGCCTCGTGCAGTGCGTTAGCTGCAAGTTCGTATCGGTCCCTGTATCGATCTTTGAACGAATGAATAAGGTTCTAACATGGCACATACAATGCGCGTAGACGTGGTCTCAGCCGAAGAAGAAATCTTCTCCGGCGAGGCAGAATTTGTCGCGCTGCCGGGTGAATCGGGCGAGCTCGGGATTTTGCCGGGACATACGCCTTTGATTACACGCATCCGACCAGGTGCGGTACGCATCAAGGTTACAGGCCAGGCTGAAGATGAATTTGTCTTCGTCGCCGGCGGTATCCTGGAAGTGCAACCGCATGTAGTTACGGTTTTGGCTGACACCGCGATCCGTGGTGGCGACCTGGATGAAGCGAAGGCAGCGGAAGCTAAACAATTGGCCGAAGAAGCACTGGTCAATAAAGAATCGAAAATCGACTACGCACAAGCACAGGCCGAATTGGCCAGCGCGATTGCACAGTTGGCGGCGATCCAAAGATTGCGTCAAAAACGCTAATCTGCGAATTCCGCATACAATAAAGGGCAGCTCAGGCTGCCCTTTTTGTTTTTGGAAAAAAGAACTCATGAACCAAGATCTGCAAGTCATCAACAAGATACTGGCTGAATCACGCGTGATCGCGGTGGTCGGCATTTCACCAAAAACGGATCGCCCTAGTCATTATGTCGCCGCCTACTTGCAACAGCATGGCTATCGCATCATCCCGATCAATCCGGTCAGTGCCGGCACGCACATCCTCGGCGAACATTGTTACGCGACGTTGACGCAAGCCGCCGCAGCCCTGGCTGAACAACAGATACGCATCGACCTGGTGGACGTCTTCCGCAAATCCGAACTGGTTGGCCCGATTGCCGATGAAGCGATCGCGATCAAGGCGCGCGCCTTATGGCTGCAGATAGGTGTCATCAATGAAGCGGCGACGGACAAGGCGCGCGCTGCAGGCCTTGATGTAGTCGCCGACCGTTGTACCAAAATCGACCATGCAAGATGGCGTGCCGAACAAGCGAAAGGGAGATAAAGATGGCCAGCGTCCAGCAATCATTCCGTGCCAATAAAAAACAAAAAGTAAGCGATGCCGCCGCAGGTGAAAAGCCGCTCTCCAGCGGAGACAAGGAACAGGATAAATTGCTGGTCGAGCAGCAGGCGCTACAGATCGCCGAGCTGCAGGAAATCCTCTATGCCGAGCGCAAGTACAAGATATTGATTGTGCTGCAGGGCATGGATACCTCGGGCAAGGATGGCACTGTGCGTGGCGTCTTCGGCAAGATAGATCCGCTCGGTGTCAGCAGCGTCGCATTCAAGGCGCCGAGCACGGAAGAAAAAGCACACGACTTCCTGTGGCGTATCCACAAACAGGTGCCGGCTTTCGGTGAATTCACCATCTTCAATCGCAGCCATTACGAAGACGTACTCATCACGCGCGTGCACGACTGGATAGACGAAAAGGAATGCAAGCGACGCTACCAGCACATCCGCGACTTTGAACGCATGCTGAGTGAAACCGGAACCGTCATCATGAAATTCTTCCTGCACATCTCCGCCGAGGAGCAAAAGAAACGCCTGGAAGAACGGATTGCCGATCCAGACAAGCATTGGAAATTTGATCCTGCTGATTTGGAAGAACGTAAGTCCTGGGACGCGTACCAGAACCAGTATGAAGAAGTCATCCGCGAAACCGATGCCGATCACGCGCCGTGGTATGTCATCCCGGCAGATTCGAAGACGCATCGCAACCTGGCAATCAGCAGCATCGTGCTGGAAAAACTGAGCAAACTGAAACCGGCATTTCCACCCGGAAATCCAGAGTTTTCAAAGTTGAAAGTAGTCTGAGGAAGTGGCGCGGAAAGACTGAATCGCGCCACCAAAAAAGCAACATCGTCGCGGAATTCATTGACCATGAAAACGCGAATCATTATCATTGCTTGTCTAGACAAATCTGTCTGATTTGTCCCTCATTTCCGCCAGCCATTCTCTCCCCGCCGACCCCGTCGCGCTGTCAGCAGATCGCCAGTGCGTACATATCGAAACGGAGAAACACCCATGGCTAAAATTCACAGCCGTAAATCAGTATCGCTGCGCCAGCTGAAATGCTCGGCTGCAGTTTCCCTCGCGATGATGGCTTTTCCAGCCTTATCACATGCGCAACAGGCAAGTACAGGCGATGAACCGACTACCCTGGAAGCGATCCAGGTGAGCGGTGACTTGCTGGGTACTGGTTTGCAAAATAGCGTGAAGCGTTATGCCGGTGCACGCACGGTTGTCAAAAAAGAGGAAATAGAAAACACGGGTGCCGTCAGCATTGGTGACGTTATGCGACGTATTCCCGGTGTCCAGTCAACCGATAACTCTGGAACGGCAGGTAGCGCCATTTCATTGAATATCGGCGTACGAGGACTAACCGGACGTTACTCGCCTCGATCAACAATATTGCTAGATGGTATCCCGATGGCAGTGGCCCCCTACGGGCAGCCGCAGCTGTCATTCGCGGCTGTAAGTTTGAACAATATCGAATCCATTGATGTTGTGCGTGGTGGTGGGGCCGTGCGTTATGGGCCGCAGAACGTTGGTGGCATCATCAATTTTAAAACTCGCTCTATTCCAACTACGCCTGGTATTAGTGGTGATGCAAGCGTTCGATATAACGAATACAACGAAGGTGGTTCGAGTGCGCAATACAGTGCATTTCTCGGAAGTCAGCTCGAAAATGGATTGGGCTTGGCAGTGCTCTACTCCGGTTTGGATGGATCGACATGGCGCGCGAACAGTAATGAGAGAGTCAATGATTTTGCTTTAAAACTTCGATACGAGCTGACACCTACCTCCGAGTTATACGGAAAAGTATCCTACTACGACGTGACTTCCCGTACTCCCGGTGGTTTAAGTGCTGCGCAATACAACGCAAACCCTTTCCAGAATACCCGCCCTACTGATTACTGGAGCGGGGACCGTAAAGGAATTGATCTTGGATATCTCAATAATATTTCAGAAACTCAGGAATTCGAAATTCGAACTTTTTACAATGAAAGTTCACGCCAAAGTACATTGATTAATGCCGCTCGAACACAATTGGTAAATCAGCCTCGGAATTATCAAGTACTTGGTATTGAGCCCCGGTACACACAGCGATTCAGTACGGGTAGTGTTACCAACGATGTGACGATTGGTTATCGCTATATTCGGGAGCGCGGTGACGATAATACTTTTAATCAAGCAGTAACGACAGGCGCCATTACAGGATTCGCGACAACAGATAATTCCACTGATGCTCACGCGGTATATGTAGACGACAAAATTGCGATTGGAGCATGGCGTATAACACCAGGACTTCGCTTTGAACATATCAAATCTGTTCGCCAAGAAAGAGCTACTGGGCAAACATTTGAGGTGACTAATAACAAGCCTTTGCCATCATTGAATGTCGCTTATCTGTTGACTCAAGATGTCACATTGTTTGCTAATTACGGTACATCATTTGGGGTAGTTCAAAATACACAGTTGAATGCGCAGTCTGCTGCGAATCCATTGAAGCCGGAACTAGCGAAGACGATAGAAGCTGGGGCACGTTGGAAGAATAACCAAATATCTGCCGAAATAGCGGTATTTAATATGCGTTTCGACAATCAGATTCAGTCTGTTCCAGGATCATCGCCAACGGTATTCCAAAATTTGGGCAAGACCAAACACGATGGTATTGAAACGGCATTAGATTACACGTTTGACAAATCGGGTAAATTTGCTGGTTTGAATCTGTTTGCAAACTACACTTACACCCGTGCTATACAAGAAACCGCACCATACGTAGGTTTAGATGTGCCATTTTATTCACGTAATACAGATACCATTGGCGCGAGATATGAAGTTGGCCCATGGGCATTCAATGTGTCGAGTACTCATCAAAGCGGTCAATATTCGGATAATGCAAATACAGTTAACGAAACTGTGATTAACGGAGTGGTTCAAGGCCGGACAGCTGGATTTCGTCTATGGAATGCCCAAGCCAGCTGGAAAGTTCCGAACGCGAAAGGCTTAGATATCATTGCTGGCGTCAACAATTTAACTGATGAGCGCTATTTCACTCGTAACGTAGATGGTAATTCAGGGCGTATGGTTGGTGCGCCGCGTATGACTTATATCCAAGCGCGTTTAGCATTTTGATGAAAACCTTTTTATCGCAAGCCCTTTAATCAACGGCCGGTCACTCTGACCGGCCTTGTCATTTATATGCTTACTTCCTTTCCGTCACAGCCGCCAACAACCCGCGTCGTCAACATGCGTCGCATCTGGATCAAAATCCATCGCTGGCTGGGACTCGGGGTCGGCTGGATACTGGCGCTGGTCGGTGTGCTCGGTGCGATATTGATCCTCGCGCAGCCGCTCGACAAATGGGCGCATCCGGAATTTTTCAAGGCTGATGCAGTTCCTGCTTCAGCGGCCACCCCTGCGGTGACGCTGGAAGCAATACGCCAGCAACTGATCGCTGACTTCGGCAGCAAGAGCAACTTCACGATGCGCCCGCCACGTGTGGCTGGTGAGACCTTCTGGGTAATCGTGCGCGGCGAATCCTGGAGCGGTACCGTTTATCTCAATCCGGTGACAGGGCGCGAGCAGGGCAGGCGTGGTGAGTACGATGGCTTTGTGAACTTCGCTTTCAAACTGCACAGTGCCTTGCTGTTGAAAGATACGGGTAAAGCCATCCTCGCCTGGATTGCGCTTGCTTACCTCGCACTGCTGATCAGCGGCCTCGTACTGTGGTGGCCCAAGCGTTGGCCGCCATCGCTAAAAATTGAACTTGGCAAAGGCCTGCTGCGCGGATTGTTTGATATGCATCGCATTGGCGGTGCCGTGCTGGGTCTATTGATCGCTGTATCCGTTGCGACCGGCGCTTACATGGCATGGCGCCCGCTCGGGCAGTTCGTCACTACGCTGAGCGGTAGCGCAGCGATCAAACCACCGGTGCTGTCGAAGGAGGAGGCTGCCAAACCTGCGACAGTAACGCTCGATCAATTGGTTGCACGCGGCCATGCAGTGTTTCCAAACGATCCCGTCACCTACATCCAGTTGCCTGCGAAGGCCAACCAGCCAGTGCGCTTACGCCTGCGTCTGGCGGATGATCCACACCCGAATGGTTTGACTTCGGTCTACCTGCATCCAAAAACCGGCGAGGTACTCGCAGCCTACCGCTGGAACCAGCTGGATCCAGGTGGGCAAGCGTTTTCATTTGTGTATCCATTGCATACCGGGGAATTGGGTGGGCTTGCGCTGGAAGCATTGACCTTCGTGAGTGGCTTGGCCTTGGGTATGCTTGGCGTGACCGGGATCTGGTTATGGTGGCGTCGCCGTCGCTGATTTACGGAATTTAACGTTTTCTTAACAAGCTTTTGCAACAGAAAGTTACAAATCCAGACTTGTCCGCTGGATTTCATTGATCTTATTAATGCGAATTATTATCATTCGTTTCTAGCCGATATTCATCGACTGCCAGCCATCTGATTGAGACCTCCGACAAGTGTTGTCGCGCCGGTTACAGACTAGCCAGCCAAAAACACTCATCTAAACCAGGAGAAATACCAGATGGCTCACATCAAAAGCCGCAAGCATCCTATTGGTCGTCGTTTGAATTGTTCCGCGGCCGTTGCGCTCGCAGTCATGACATTGCCTGCGGCCTACGCTCAGCAAACCGGCGATGCGTCGGCACAAAAAACCGCGACGCTGCCGCAAATTACCGTACAAGGCACCGCCGAATCGTATAAGGCCGATGCTGTTGCCTCGCCAAAATTCACCCAGCCGCTGGTTGATACAACGCAAACCATTTCCGTAGTCAGGAAAGAAGTCATGCAGGAGCAGGCTGCCACGACATTGACCGAGGCATTGCGTAACGTTGCAGGCGTCGGTACCTTCTTTGCAGGTGAAAACGGCAACACGAATACGGGTGACGCGATCTTCATGCGTGGCTTCGATACTTCAAACAGTATCTATGTTGATGGCGTGCGCGATCTGGGTTCGATTTCCCGCGATATTTTCAATACGGAACAAGTTGAAGTGACCAAGGGGCCGTCCAGCACCGACTATGGTCGCAGCGCTCCGACCGGTGCCATCAATATGGTCAGCAAGCAACCGACGTTGACGGATGCTGCCAGTGGCACAGTCGGTTTCGGCAGTGGCAGCTACAAACGCGCCACCGTTGATCTGAACAAGGCATTAACGGGCATCGAAGGTGCGGCTATTCGTCTGAATGCGGTTGTACAGGATTCTGGCGTTGCCGGACGCAACGAGGTGGAAAACAATCGCTGGGCGATCGCGCCGTCGATCGCTTTCGGTCTGAATTCACCGACGCGTACCTTCCTGAATTTCCTGCATGTAGATCAAAACAATACACCTGATGGTGGTGTGCCAACCATCGGTTTGCCAGGCTATAGTGCATCTGCGGGCAGCAGGGTCAATCCGAAGAATTTCTATGGAACACAATACGATAAAGATAATGTGACAGCGGACATGGTAACTCTCCGCGTGGAACATGACTTTAGCGCGACCACGACTTTGCGCAACACGACACGTTGGGGTAAGACCTCGCAGGATTATCTGCTCACATCGTTCATGGCTCCGGTAACTACCAATCCAAACCCTGCAAACTGGACCGTGGCACGAAGCAGCCCGACCTTCAAAGATCAGACCAACGAGATCATTACGAACCAGACGAACCTGACGACTTCATTTGAAACGGGAACCATCAAGCACGATCTGAGCACAGGTTTTGAAATCACCCGCGAAGAACAGAAAAACGTCGGCATAGGCACGACTGGTGCATGGACTGCGGCCAATCTTTACAACCCGCAAATGAATGCCACCGGCCTTGGCTGGGCACCAAATGGTGCGGATAGCAAAGGCTCGACGGATACCGTGTCGCTGTATGCGTTCGATACGCTGAAATTTAACGAGCAATGGCAAGCAAACATTGGCGCGCGTGTAGATCATTACAAGACCAAATACAACGCCTTGGGTGTCTGTGGCGGCACGCGTGGCCCTGCCTGCGGCGCACTCCCGACAGGATCCCTGGTGCCAACAGCGAATAACCTGCAAGCTTCTGACAATATCGTCAGCTGGAAGGCTGGTTTGCTGTACAAACCGGCTCCTAACGGTAGCATCTATGTCAATTATGCGGTTTCGAAGCAACCGCCAGGCGGCGCCAATTTCCAATTGAGTGCGGCGACAAACAATGCAAACAATCCGAATGTGGAACCGCAGCAAGCCAAGACCGCCGAGATCGGTACCAAGTGGGATCTGCTCGACAAACGGCTCATGCTGACGGGTGCAATCTTCAACACAGAAGTCGAGAATGAAATCGTAACGACTTCGGACGGAACGGTTGATCAAACCGGGAAGAAACGGGTGCAGGGTATCGAACTGTCGGCAACAGGCCAGATCACGCCTGATTGGGCCGTCATCGCTAGTTACACTTATCAGGACAGCAAAGTTGCCAAAGGTAATAATCTGGCACAGGACGGTTCGAACGGCCTGACTTACACACCGACAGATGCATTCTCGCTGTGGTCAACCTACAAGATACCGTCAGGGTTTACGATTGGTGGCGGTGCACGTTATACCGGCGGCCTGAAGCGTGGCACTGATGGTGCAGTTGGTACGCCTAACTTCACCGACTCTTACTGGGTGGTCGATGCGATGGCAACCTACCGCATCAACAAGAATGTCGATCTGCAGTTCAACGTGTACAACTTGTTTGACAAGGAATACGTTGCAGCTATCAACAAGAGCGGCTGGCGCTATTTCCCAGGTGTTGAGCGTTCTGCACGCCTGAGCGCAAATATCCGCTTCTAAGTTTTAAAAGTAGTCCGGAGCTGAAGTTATACTGATAAGCCTCTCCTGCGGGAGAGGCTTTTTTTCATTGAGGTGGCCATCATGATGTTACACATCCCTGAAGTACTGACGCCTGCACAAGTGGCCGAGATCCGACTACGGCTGGATGCGGCGGATTGGGTAGACGGCAAGGCTACCGTCGGTGCGCAAGGCGCGCAGGTCAAGAAAAACCGGCAACTGCCCGAATTGTCGCCGGTCGGGATGGAGCTGGGCCAGATCATCCTGAAGGCCCTGGTAAACAATCCGCTGTTTTTCGCTGCGGCATTGCCGATGCGCTATATGCCACCTTTGTTCAATCGCTATGAAGGCGGTGAGCACTACGGTTTTCATATTGACGGCTCGGTGCGCACTATCCCCGGCTCCAACCTCAGCCTGCGCACGGATTTATCATGCACCTTATTCCTGTGTGAACCGGAAGACTACGATGGCGGTGAATTGATCGTTGCCGATACCTATGGCGAACATGAAGTGAAACTGCCGGCCGGCGATATGATCCTGTATCCGTCGAGCAGCCTGCACAAGGTCGAGCCGGTAACGCGCGGTGCACGCGTGTGTTCATTCTTTTGGCTGCAAAGCATGGTGGCGGATGATGGCAAGCGCAGCTTGTTGTTTGAGCTGGACCAGAATATCCAAAAGCTGCGCGCCAAGCTGGGCGACAGTGAAGAAGTGGTCGGCCTCACCGGGCATTACCATAATCTTTTGCGGCAATGGGCTGCAGTCTAAGACAGCCGATTTAGCCGTTCCTTTCATTTCATCCGGCCCGCCAGTCATAAATATACGTGGCGGGCGCGGGCTTCCATTCCTACCGTTGATAACTTAAGCAAGGCAGTTGTCCTGTGTGCCGGACGACATGCCTGCGCACGCCAATCCGTTTTTCCTTCTCTTATTTACAACAAAAGATTTCTTGCCGGCAAACAATAGGCAGTGATCCCGCGCATTTCTACAGATGCGGATAATTCTCATTTGCGTTTGCGATACATTCAGTCGACCGCCAGCCATTCCTTGTGCCTCCGATTTCCCGGTTGCAGACCAGCCAGCCAATTGTCTCAACCTAATCGGAGGAATTACAGATGGCTCATATCAAAAGCCGCAAGCACCCTATTGCCCGTCGTTTGAACTGTTCGGCGGCAGTCGCATTGGCTGTGATCGCTTTTCCCGGCGTTATCCACGCACAGCAAACCAAACCGTCTTCTGCCAAGGTGGCAGTTGAAACCACCTTGCCTGAGGTGAGCGTGCAAGGCCAGGCGCAAACCTATAAAGCTGAGCAGGTATCGTCACCCAAATTCACCCAACCCCTGGTAGATACGCCTCAAACCATTTCCGTCATTAAAAAGGAAGTGTTCCAGGAGCAGGGTGCGACTACCTTGACCGAGGCCTTGCGCAATACGCCGGGTGTGACGATGTTACTTGGGGAAGGTGGCAACAGCAGTGCCAAGGGCAACATCTTCATGCGCGGTTTCGATACATCCGGCAGTATTTTCGTTGACGGCATGCGTGAGCTCGGCAACTTCCCGCGTGATACCTACAACACGGAACAAATCGAAATCATAAAAGGTCCGTCCGGTTCTGAATACGGCCGGGGTGCGCCATCGGGCACCGTCAATATGTCGAGCAAAGCGCCATTCGCAGGCAATCTGAATGCCGGTTCCGTAAGCGCCGGGACTGATGAGCAAAAGCGCGCCACCGTCGATCTGAACCGCAAGCTGAGCGAAACGTCCGCCTTCCGTATCAATGCGATGGCACAGGACAGTGGTGTACCTGGCCGCGATACCGTGAAAAACAAGGGATGGGCGTTTGCTCCTTCGTTTGCCTTTGGCTTGAACACACCAACCCGCACCTTCCTGAGCCTGGAGCATGTGGAACAACGCAACCGTCCTGACTTCGCCGTACCGACAGTGGGCTTGCCGGGCTACTACAACGCAGCCTTGACAGCCCGGGGAATCGTACCGCCGCGTAAAGTGAATCCGCAAAACTTCTATGGATCCACCAGCGATTTTGAAAACGTGAATGGCGATATGCTTACCGCTCGCATCGAACACGACATCAGTCCGGGAACAATATTGCGAAATACGACCCGCATCGCGAAAGTACGGCATGAATGGATGGGCACCGCACCAACGGGTATTGTCAGTGACGGCAACCCGGCGGTCGCGCGTCCGGATCCAAATACCTGGACAGCATCCCGCAGCCGACAGACCAAATGGCAGCAAAATGAATTGATTACCAACCAGACCAACCTGACGACAGAATTCAAGACCGGTGCGATAGCACATACCTTGAGCACGGGCGTGGAATTCATCTATGAGAAGCAGTTAAGCAAAACGATAACCGGTGCCGGTACCATGAGTCCCGCGAATCTGTGGAATCCCAATGCTTCGGATCCGATCAGCAACTATGCGTTGACGCCGAACGGTGCGCAGAATAAAGGCGACACGATGACGGTGAGCCTGTATGCGTTCGATACAATGAAACTGTCCGAGCAATGGCAATTGAGTGGTGGCGTGCGTTTTGACCGCTATAGCACCGAGAACAACAACGTGACGGTCGCAGGCGTACAAACCCGCTTGAAAGCTTCCGATACGCTAGCCGGCTGGAAACTCGGAGCACTGTATAAACCTGTGGCAAACGGCAGTATCTATACCTCGCTATCGACGTCGCAGCAGCCACCGGGCGGCAGCAATTTCACCCTCAGCGCAGCAGCAACCAATATCAATAACCCGAATCAGGATCCACAGAAAGCCACCAACGCCGAGCTTGGCACCAAGTGGGATTTGCTGGACAACAAGCTGGCGGTAACGGCGGCGGTTTTCCGCAGTGAAAATAAAAATGACCTGACGACTCAAGGCGCTGACCCGGGACAAGTCATCCAGTACGGAAAAAAACGGGTTTCCGGCATCGAGTTGGGCGTGGTTGGTGATATCACCAATCAATGGTCAGTCAGCGCGGGCCTGGCAAAAATGAGGACCAAGGTGGCCCAGGGGACTGCCGCCCAGACCGGCTCATCCCTGAACTGGTCACCGGAGCTCACATTTACAGCCTGGACGACCTATAAACTTCCGGTCGGGCTGACGGTAGGTGGTGGTGCACGTTATGTGGACTCTATGGTGCGGTCGGTCAGCAATACGGCAAATGCAGCGACTTCCAATATGCTGAATGTTCCAAGCTATTGGGTGTACGACGCAATGGCTTCGTATAACGTCAACAAGAACCTGGCATTGCGCTTGAATCTTTATAACCTGTTCGACAAGGAATACATCGCAAGCCTGAACAACAACGGCGGACGCTATACGCCAGGTGGTGCACGGGCCGCCCTGCTGACGGCAAACTTGAAGTTTTAAATTGAATTGCCCAGGGTTTGTTAAGTAAGCAGATGTAATTGGAGAGCCCCGTAAAGGGGCTCTTTTTATTGGAGTAATCATCATGATGTTGCATATACCGGAAGTGCTGGCAGCCGCACAAGTAGTTGAAATCCGTAAAACAATAGATGCAGCGGACTGGGTAGATGGCAAGGCGACGGTGGGTGCACAAGGTGCGAAGGTTAAGAGAAACCGCCAATTGCCGGAACTGTCACCGATAGGATTGCAGGTCGGCCAAACCATACTCCAGGCCTTGGCCAGTCATCCCTTGTTTGTGTCGGCGGCTTTGCCTATGCGTTACATGCCACCGCTCTTCAATCGCTACGAAGGTGGTGAGCATTACGGCTTCCATATCGACGGCTCGGTACGCAGTATCCCCGGCAGCAATCTGAGTTTGCGTACGGATCTGTCATGCACGCTGTTTTTAAGCGAGCCGGCAGAGTATGAAGGAGGGGAGTTGATCGTCGCTGATACTTACGGCGAGCATGCCGTCAAATTGCCGGCCGGCGATATGATCCTGTATCCGGCCAGTAGCGTGCATAAAGTCGAACCGGTGACGCGTGGTGCGCGCATCAGTTCTTTCTTTTGGGTGCAAAGCATGGTGGCGGATGACGGCAAGCGCGGCTTGCTGTTTGAGCTGGATCAGAATATCCAGAAGTTGCGCGCCAGATTGGGGGACAGCGAAGAAATCGTTGGCCTCACCGGGCATTATCACAACCTGTTGCGACAGTGGGCTGTCGTGTGATGCCTGCCGGTTTCGTTAATACACGTCGCGCCGGTAACGGCCTTGCTGTATCAGTTGCTCCACGCCGGTAGTGCCTATGATTTCAGTCAGGCTGGCTTCCACGCCACCGGCCATTCCTTCCAGGCTGCCGCAGACATAGATGGCGGCATCCGCTTCCAGCCAGGCGCGGACCTGCTCTGCCTGTTCGCGTAATTTGTCCTGCACGTAGATGCGTTCGGCCTGGTCACGTGAAAACACTATGTCGGCACGCTCCAGTATTCCCTGCTTTTGCCACGCTTCAATTTCATCGCGATAGTAAAAATCATTGGCTGCATTGCGCTCGCCAAAGACCAGCCAGTTCCTTTGCATGCCGTTCGCCGCACGTGCCTTGAGATGACTGCGCAAACCGGCCAGGCCGGTGCCATTGCCGATCAAAATCAAGGGGCGATGCTGGTTGTCACCGAGGCGGAAATTGCTGTGTGGGCGCAGGCGCAAATCCACAGTTTCGCCGAGTGCTGCCTGCTCAGTCAGCCAGCCGGACGCGATGCCGAGCGAGCCGTCTTCGCGTCGTTCCTGTCGTATCAACAGGTGTACACGGCCGTCAGCGGGTATCGATGCGACCGAGTATTCGCGTGGACGTTCCTGATCAGCTGGTGCAAGCACCTGCACCAGGTCGCCGGCTTCCCATGTTGCTTCATCGTCCGGCGCTTCCAGTTCGAGATGGAAGGTAGGGCCGCCGGCGCTGTCAGGATTGAGCCTGTGGCGAGCGGCAAGACGCCATTGCTGATAGGCGGGGGCCTGCCAGTCGGGCGTGTCATTGGTGCCGGCAAGATGGCTCAGGTGATGCTGCCAGGTGTGCAGGGCCTGGTTGTCGCCATTGTCTGCTGCCACGCTTTCGAACAAGGCTTGCGCGCCGGACTTCTGCAGCCATTTGGTGAGTGTCTGGCCGAAACCGCAGAAGTGTACATAGTGGCTATCGCCCAGCATCAATACACCGAAATGCAGATGCGGCAGCGTTTGCTTTGCATTCATCAGCCTGGTCGCAAACAGCGAGGCATTGTCCGGCGGATCGCCTTCGCCATAGGTACTGACGACGAAGAGTGCGCGTTCGGTTTGCATCAAATCATCAAGACTGATGTCGGATAATGCGGCCACGCGCGTCGGTACGCCGGCCGTATGCAGCATGCGTGCGGTTTGCCATGCCAGTTGTTCAGCCGAGCCGGTCTGGCTGGCGTAGCCGACCAGCCATGGCTGCACGCCATCTGCGGCGGGTCGGAGCGCAGCCGCAGCGCGCAATGCCTGCTGTCGTTTGCGTCGTTCGGAATAATAAATGCCGGCGCATAACGCCAGGTAGGCGAGCACCAATACTGCCGCCACGATGATGCGGGTTTGTTCGCTCCAGTTCATTGCAGTAAGTCCACCAGGGATGCACTCAGGTGCTCTTCAAATCCATCTTTGCTGCGATTGATGAAGAGTGCGGCCAGGCCGTGCTGGTTGGCATAAGCGAGACCTTGTTCGGCACCCATGACGCCGAGTGCGGTCGACCACGCATCCGCCGCCATGCATTCCTTGTGCAGTACTGTCACTGAAGCCAGGCCGTGGCGTATGGGTTCGCCGCTGCGCGGATCTATCGTGTGTGAATACCGTGTGCTGTCGTTTTCAAAATAGCGGCGGTAGTCGCCGGAAGTGGCGGCCGACCAATCGTACAAGGCGGCGATGGTTTCTATGCCGATCGCGGTATTGGAAGCGGCCGAAGCCAGTGCATCCGGCAGTGGATGCTCAAGTGCGACCCACCACGGTTGTCCATCCGGTTTGACGCCGGCACCGCGCAATTCGCCTCCGACTTCAACCAGGAAGCTGTCTATGCCGAGGCGCAGCAGCTCGCGTGCGACCTGGTCGACGCCGAAGCCTTTCGCAATCGCCGACAGGTCGATATATATATCGCCGGGCTGTTGTACGCGCTGTGTGCTGCTATCGAGTTCTATGCGGTGCCAGCCGCATTGCTTCCTGGCCTGTGCGAGAAACTCGGGCGTCGGCGCGACGAAATCTGTTTCGTTATAACGTTTGGCGGGACCAAAGCCCCAGGCATTGACCAAGGCACCGGCAGTCGGGTCATAAGCACCATCGCTGGCGCGTGCGACTTCCAATGCGTATTGCAGGACGGTGAAAAATTCGTCGGGCAGTGTATGCGATGAACCTGGCGCGGCTTGATTGTAAATACTCAGGTTCGATGTGGCGTCCCAGGTACTCATTTGGGCCACGACCATATCAAGCTGCTTTTGGATAGCTGCGCGCAAAGGTGGCAGGCGACGCGTTACTTCGGCCACCAGTTTGACCGACCAGCTGGTACCCATCGTCTGGCCGTGCAGCGTATGCACGACACCGCCAAGAGCGGGCGATTCGGGAGCGGTTTCTATCAGCGGGACTAGTGTGCGTCGCATCGGATTTGGCAATCTGCAGCCATGAAATTAAAAACGCCCGTTGCCGAGCATGGGCAACGGGCGCAGGACTAGCGCTTTACTTACGGTTGCAATACTTCCAGTGTCGCGGTGTAGCTGACACGACGGATAGGTTTTGCCAGCGTACCAGCGGCTTGCGGTGCACGGTTTGCACCTTGGCCCATTTGCGGGCCGCCGTTGTTGGCACTCATCCAGTACATGCCTGGCGTTGGCCACTTGACGCTGAATTTGCCATCCTTGTCGGTTTTGACTTTGATTTCACCGAGCTGGTCACGATAGCGGATGCCGCCAGCGATGACGGTCACTTCAATATCAGCCGCCGGTTTGCCATCGAGCAGGAAACGGAAGTTGCTGGTGTCGCCTGCAAACAAATCGTTAGGATGGGTGATAGGCACCAGTTCCAGGCCGGCACCTGTTGGCTTCAATACGCCTTCCGAAGGTTTGCCCGAGCTGACGAAGACTTCCATGCGGCTTTGGTTGCGGCTCACATTCAGGTCTTGCGCATCGGCTGGTACTTCCTTGGCGAAGGTTTCCGCCGTTCCGCGCCAGCGTTTGTTTTCGGTGCCGACCTTGTAGCTTGCGCTCAGGGCGTCATTCACCATGGTCAGTTTGTACGTGCCTTTTTGTGACAGCTTGACGTCGAAGGTGCTGCGGTATTTGCCGGTCGCCTTGTTCTCGGCTTGTACCGCGCTGCCGTCCGGCGCGATGATGGCCAGATTATCCAGGCGCAATGCATTGTGTTCGAAGTAGAACAAGTCATTGGAGATCGCGGCATCAACCGTTACCCATGGCTCGTTGCCGGACAGCACGGTAGCGGATGGCAGCATCCAGCCGCGATGCGCGTGCGCCGCCATAGGCAGGGCGACGGAGAGGGAAACGGCCAGCGCTGCAACGCGCCACAATTGGGATTTTTTCATTGTGATGTCCTTGGATATTATGGTTTTAATTCGATGGAAACGGCGCCGAGTTCATGCTCGCCCTTGGCTTGTGCAGTCTGTGCGGATTTTGGCGGCCACTGGAAAGGTACGCGGATCAGTTCACGGCCACCGACTTCGCGCGCTGCTTCCACCACCAGCGAGTATTCGCCTGCAGGCAGCTTGTCGAGACCGGACTTGGCGCTGTTGAAGCTGAGTTGCTGTTCGCCCGGGGCACGGGTGGCACCGCTCAGACCATCCACCGGCATCTGCAAATCGCGACCGCTCTTGCGCCACCATTGGCGCATGTCTTTCAGCCATTTGGTGCCTTCGTTATTTTTCATCTTCAGGTCATACCAGACCGCCAGGTTGCGCACGAAGGTTTGATCCGCACCTTCAATCCAGAATGCAACGTAAGGCTTGTGGTATTCGGCAACGGTCAGGCGAGGGATCTCGACTTTGACGTTCAGGTCTGCAGCAAAAGCGGGTGTAGTGAGTGCCGCACCCAACATGAAGGAATAAGAAATTCGCATAAAACCCCGTAGTAATCGTTTAGTGGATTAGTGAATGAACAAAATAGCCAGCAAGAATGGAATCAATACGCCCAGGCCGACGATAGGCCAGGTACTAGGACGATTGGTTGCATGCATCTTGAGGATAAACAAACCGGTAATCGAAAAAATCAGGCAAGCTGCCGCGAAGATATCGATGAACCAACTCCAGGCCACACCGGTATTGCGGCCTTTATGCAAATCATTCAAGTAAGAAATCCAGCCGCGGTTGGTTGATTCATATTCCACCGTGCCGCTGCTGCGATCTATACGCACCCAGGCGTCACCACCCGGGCGTGGCAGCGCGATATAAACCTCTTCCGGCGACCACTCGATATCGCGTCCGCTGACGTCGACCGACAAATGCTGTTTCATCCAGCCCTGCAACTCGGGCGACAGCGTGTCGCCTGGCTTGCCCGACTCGCTGCCAGCCGTTTTGGCCAATTGGGTTTGCAGCGCCGCCGGCAATTGCAATTCCTGGTTGGAGACCTGGGGTTTTGCTTCGATCTGCGATGAATGGTTCAAGGTAATGCCGGTCACGCTGAATAGCAGCATGCCCAGCAAGCACAGTGCCGAACTGATCCAGTGCCATTGGTGCAAGGTCTTGAGCCAGTAAGCACGTTGCGGATTATTCGGACGTGCTTCCATTACATATTCATTTTCATATTATTTGGGTGGTGCAATTGCCTGTAAATAGCAATTATTCTCATTTGGATTTTCGTCGATCCGGTACCCAAATGCAAGGTTTTTCATGTAAAGAAGTTTGAAGTTGCGGCTTTTTGCACGCCTGGCGGACGGCGATAGTCGAGCTGGCAAAAATATATTGAGAAAAATCTGCGCCGCTATCGGGGCGGGGCGGCGATTTTTCAAGATCTTGAAACCCGTTTTGTAGCGCCTATATCCGACTCAGCGGATGCTCAAACGAGGTCCGCATTAACCATATCGCTTCACTTTAAAAGGATATAACCATGCGTACATACGACTTTTCCCCACTTTATCGTTCCGCTATCGGCTTCGATCGCCTGGCCCAGCTATTCGACGATGCACAGCGTGGCGAAGCCCAGCCAAGCTACCCGCCTTACAACATTGAGCTGACTGGCGAAAACAAATACCGCATCACGATGGCGGTGGCCGGTTTTGACCGTTCCGAAATTGAAATTGAAAGCGAGCGCGACACGCTCAAGATCACCGGTCGCAAGGCGCGCGAAGAAGCAACGCGCAACTTCCTGCACCGCGGTATCGCTGCGCGCAACTTCGAGCACAGCTTCCAGCTGGCCGATCACGTATATGTAGTCGGCGCCAAACTGGATAACGGCCTGTTGAATATTGAACTGGCACGTGAAATTCCGGAAGCGCTGAAACCACGCAAGATTGCGATTGATGCAGTGGCTGACAATGTGCAGACCTTGAAAGCAGCTTAAATAAATGTTTGATTGCGCGATTGTTGTCATGAGTTAACAACGAAGGCGTGTAGGGAGCGGCGGAGTGTGCGATGCAGACTCCGCCGCTTTTTGCATGATCAGGCAGTTTTATCCTTGACTGTGCCGGTCGTGCCATTGACCTTGACGGCGGCGATGCCGGCATCACGTGCTTGTTCGCTTGAGTACATCTGGCTGGTGCCTATGATTTGATGGTTGCCCGCTTTCAGGTTGAAGTAGGGTTTGCCATTGGTCGAGGTTTCTTTGTCGTAGCGCTCATTGAGTGGTGCATTCTTCCGCACCGATTCAATCCCATTCTCGGCAGCGTCTTTGCTGGTGTAAGTTTCGCTGCTCAAAATTGTTTCGGCATTGCCCGCCTTGAGAACAAAACGATACTGGCCGTTGCTGCTGTGATCGAGTTCAAACCATCCTGTCATTTTTCACTCCTTTAGTTAAAAAGCAAGTGGCAGTCGGACGCCGCCGGGAAAACACTGGAAACCCGCCCCATTATAAGCAGTGCAGCAGTAATCGAATGACACGGTGCAACATGGGCGATGCAGGCCCGGTTGCCGCGAGCTAGATGCTGGCGGGAGACTGGCCCATCATGCTGGTGAAGGAATCGAGCAGCGCCGGGTCGTAGAGTGCCTTGTCTTTTTCCAGCAATGCCAGCGCTTCTGCGGGTGAGCGCCCCTTGTGATACGGACGATTCATCGTAATTGCATCGTAGGAATCCCAGATCCTGACGATGCGCGCGAACAGTGGAATGTTTTCACCGGCGAGGCCATGCGGATACCCGCTGCCATCAAAGTTTTCATGATGATGCAGCACGCAGTCGGTGACACGTGTATCCAGTTCCAATGGTGCCAACAACTGATAACCGGCCATCGGATGCTGCTTGATGAAAAAGAATTCGGTGGAGGTGAGGCGCGAAGGTTTATTCAGCACATGATCATTGATGCACAGCTTGCCGATGTCGTGGATGCCGGCGCCGATTCCGAGCAAGCTGGCCTCGGTTTCAGAGAGGCCGATATAGCGGCCGAATTGTGCAGTCTTGGCATCCAGCCTTTGCAGGTGATCAGCGAGATCCGGATCGCGTCCCCGCATGATTCCTCCGATGAACCTGGAAATTTTTTCTAACTGCAGTTCAGGGGAAGTGGTAGTCATGTGCTTGCTCTTTCTTACGGTATTAACAGATCACACAGGCCTTATTGGCATGGTGTACGAAGGGCGCAATCATCTTGTGGAAAATTGGCAGGGTAGGATTTTAACTGCCATGCGGCAACATGTCTAAATATGGACAATATGTCCACCCTGTATTCCGCTCGTGCTCGTACCAAGATGCGTGCGACTTATTCTGTCTACTGTTTTTCCAGATCGTGCAGCCAGTGATTCAGTTTCCTGCGAGATTCATTCGCTTTGGCCAGATGCAGGCCGAGTTTGCTGCGGCGCCAGAGTATGTCTTCGGTCGTGGTCGCCCATTCATATTGCGTCAGGTATTGCACTTCTGCAGCGTACAAGCCGGGTGCCACTGCTTCACCCATATCCGCCATGCCGGCACGACCGGCCAGCAATAGTTTGATGCGGGTGCCGTAAGCGCGCGCATAGCGTTCAAGCAGGGCGGCAGGTAACCAAGGATACTCCAGCTGCAGTTCACGTACATAGTCGTCGAATTCCAATACCGCCCGGTTGCTGACCTGGGGGCCAAAGATATCGCCGCCGGGCAGGCAGGCGTCTGCAGTCCATGCGCCATGCTGATTGCCGAGTATCGGTGCGATCAGGTCGACGGCTTCTTCAGCCAGTTTGCGGAAGGTGGTGATCTTGCCGCCGAAGATCGTCAGTAGCGGTGCCGCATCGGTATCGAAAGCGAGTTTGTAATCACGTGTCACCGCAGAGGCTTTTTCATTGTCGTCGTCTGCCTCATCTTCAACCAAGGGACGCACGCCGGAATAAGACCACACCACATCGTCCGGAGTGATCGTTTGCTTGAAGTAGTGGTTGGAAAGTTCGCACAGATAATCGATCTCTGCTGCGTCAATACTGACCTTATCGGTGTCACCGTGATAGTCGATATCGGTGGTACCGATCAATGTGAAGTCTTGTTCATACGGAATCGCAAACACGATGCGGCCATCAGGATGCTGGAAGATGTAGGCATACGGATGATCGAATAATTTTTTGACGACGATATGGCTACCCTTGATCAGGCGCAGCTTCTTGCCGGCACGGCCATGTACGGTGTCGTGCAGGAAGCTGGCAGCCCACGGGCCGGCGGCGTTGATCAGCAGCTTGGCGTTTACCTGGATTTCCTCATCCTGCTTGCGCAAGGTGGCTTGCCAATCACTGGCATGACGCGTGACGGCCACGCATTCGGTGCGCGTCAATATATGCGCGCCGTTTTCTGCGGCGGCGAGTGCATTCAATACGACCAGGCGCGCATCGTTGACCCAGCCATCCGAATATGCAAACCCTTTGCTGAACTCCACTTTCAATGGCGTACCCGCACTATGCTGGCGCAGATCAATGCCGTGCGAACCCGGCAAGAGTTCACGCTTTGCCAGGTGGTCATACAGGAACAGGCCGGCGCGTATCATCCATGCCGGACGTTGACCTTTGTCGTGCGGCATGATGAAGCGCAAAGGATGCATGATGTGAGGTGCGGAGCGCAGCAGGATCTCGCGCTCAATCAGCGCTTTGCGCACCAGGCTGAATTCATAGTTTTCCAGATAGCGCAGGCCACCGTGGATCAGCTTGGTGGAGGCTGACGAAGTGTGCGAAGCCAGATCGTCCTTTTCGCACAATACGACAGAGAGGCCGCGGCCCGCCGCGTCGCGCGCGATGCCGGCACCGTTGATGCCGCCGCCTACGATCAGGATGTCGCAATGAAGTTGTTGCTGCATCGATGCCCCGTCTTGATGTGCCGAGCAACTATTGTAAGCGCTGATGGTGGATATGTATCGCGCTCGCGGTACACTGGATCATCTACATCCTTCCTGCGCAGCCATGAGCTTTCTCCTCGACCCCGGATTCTGGGAAGTTGCCAGTTACATCGTCACTACGCTGGCATTGCCCTTTGCTATCTTTTTATTCCTGTTCGAGCAGCGCAAGGAGCGCGATGCCGAAGATGAAGAGGCCTATCAATTGCTGCAGGATGCGTACAACGACTTCCTGAAGATCGTGCTGGACAACCCCGACCTGCAACTGCGCAGCGCGACGTCGCGCAACGACCTGACCGATGAACAAAGCGAGCGTGCGCTCATCATCTTTGAAATGCTGATCGCCTTGTTTGAGCGCGCCTATATCGTGTCCTATGTGCCGGACCTGCGCGGCGTCGCTTTGCGGCGCTGGCATTCCTGGGATGATTACATGCGTGAATGGTGCCGGCGCGAAGACTTTTACTATCTGTTGCCGCAGTTACTGCGTGGCGAAGATGAGGATTTTGCCGCCTATATCCGCGCGCTTGCGGAAGAAGAGCGCTCGGATAAATTATTCAATATCGGGCACAGGGAATAAGCGCTTGCCTTGAATTTGCTGACAGAGTGGCATCGAAGGTCCGGTCGCGCATTCTTTAGGGGATAATAGCGGCTCAATTAATGCCGTGATGACAAGTCTGATGCCTACACAATTTGCTCCGCTCCAGAACGACACCTTCTTACGCGCATTGCTGCGCCAACCTACCGAATACACGCCTTTATGGCTGATGCGCCAGGCTGGCCGCTACCTGCCCGAGTATCGCGCGACCCGTGCGCGCGCCGGTTCCTTCCTCGGTTTGGCCAAGAATCCTGATTACGCGACCGAGGTTACGCTGCAACCGCTGGATCGTTACAAGCTGGATGCCGCGATCCTTTTTTCGGACATCCTGACGGTGCCGGACGCGATGGGCCTGGGTTTGTACTTCATCGAAGGCGAGGGGCCGAAGTTCGAGCGTCCCTTGCGCGATGAAAAAGCCGTGCAGGCGCTGAAAGTGCCGGAGCTGGGTTCGCTGCAATATGTATTTGACGCGGTGACGCAAATCCGCACCGAACTCAAGGGCCGTGTACCGCTGATCGGCTTTACCGGCAGCCCGTGGACGCTGGCCTGTTATATGGTCGAAGGCGGCGGTTCGGACGACTTCCGCACCGTCAAGGCGATGCTGTACAACCGCCCGGACCTGATGCACCACATCCTGCAGACCAATGCCCTGACGGTCGCGGCTTACCTGAACGCCCAGATCGATGCCGGCGCGCAAGCCGTGATGATGTTCGACACCTGGGGCGGGGCGCTGGCCGATGGCGCATATCAGCAATTCTCGCTGCACTACATGCGCGAAGTGATGAAACATGTCAAAACGGAAAAAGACGGCGTGCGCATCCCGAGCATCGTGTTTACCAAAGGCGGCGGCCTGTGGCTCAAGGAAATCGCGGCAGTGGGTGCCGATGCGGTCGGCCTCGACTGGACCGTCAACCTTGGTGCGGCACGTGCCAAAGTCGGCGAGCGCGTGGCGCTGCAAGGCAACCTCGATCCGAGCATCCTGTTCGCGCAGCCGGACCAGATCCGCGCCGAAGTGGCCAAGGTGCTGGAATCTTTCGGCAAGCATAGTGCCGGTTCCGGCCATGTATTCAACCTCGGCCATGGCATTTCGCAATTCACGCCGCCGGAAGCGGTGACCGTACTGGTCGACGCGGTGCACGAACTCAGCCGTCCTTTGCATAAATAAGTCGGGGCAGCGGCTCTGCTGCGCCAATTTACGCCTTCAGCGCCGAAACGGATGCTAAAAATGCTCGGTTTTGGCGCGTATCAATTCAGCTTATGCACAGAAGACGCAGGTGAGCGCCAACTTGCCGGTTTTATCCAACATTAACATTTCGTAACAAATCGATTTTCCTAAGTAATTGATTTAATTGAATAAATAATTTGCTTTTTGTTTTGGCATTTTATTGAAACCCGCATGAATCATGGCGTTTCCCGCCATTCAAGGTGCTTATCCACAAAGTTATCCACAGGATTTGTGGATAGAAAAAAAAGCGCTTAAGAAACGGGTAGTTAGCGCACTTGTTGATATTTCACATGAGGTTTGGTTTGGCGATTTAGTACAAGCCTGATGAAATTGCAATTAAGAAAGTTCTGCTTCGAAGAAGTGCAAAATGACCGTCGCCTGGTTTTTTCGCTGTTTTCCAGCAAAAATTTTCCTAGCTTATTCACAAAACGGTGCAGGCCGGTAACGAGAATAGCTGTTATTTGGCTTTTATCGCTTACAGGTAAGGATTTTCTAACTTATTGATTTTAAAAGATTTAATTTCAGTGTAAAAATGACGGTAGAAGGCGTTGCCAAGGTAAATTGCAGGGCGGCGGCTTGATGTGGACGTTTATTCACAAAGTTATCCACAGGCTTGTGGATACTTTTGAAAATCGTTTATGAAACCGCGAGTTACAGAATTTTCTCAAGCAGCACATGAAGTTCCTGTGCGGATGCAATAAAATCCGACATCTTAAATACCGCTTTATGGCGCAGATATACAGGCGGTGTTTCAGTAGCAAGGGACGTAAAAAAATCGGTGAAAAAGAGTGGTTTTGAAGTGCCGCTAACAAACTTATTCACAAAAATATGCTTGTGCATAGCAACATCATTTATTTAGAAGTTTTATTCATAGCAAAAAGCGTCTGTTTGTAAGTCATTGATTATAAGTAGTTTTATTTATGCTTCGCTTTTAGGCAATCTATTGGAAGCCGCATCAGTACTAGCCTCCCCGCCTGTCAAGAGGCCCTTATCCACAAAGTTATCCACAGCAGCTGTGGATAGTTAAAAAAGCGCTTATGAAACCGGTAGTTAGGCCATTTTCTCAGGTAACACATTAACTCCGTGGAACATTGCATCCTTAAAGTCGCCCTCGACACGCCGCTTGATTTCTGTTTCGACTATTTATGGGTCTTGACCGAAGCCGAGCCGACGCGCCCTGTGCCGGGGCAACTGGCTTTGGTGCCTTTTGGCCGACGTGAAGTGGTCGGGCTGGTGGTGGCTGTGCATGACAGCACCGATGTCCCGCTGGATAAGCTCAAAGCGGCGATTGCCGTGCGCACGCAACTGGCGCCGTTGTCAGCCGAATGGATTGCACTGTGTGCGTTTGCAGCTGATTACTACCAGCGTCCTTTGGGGGAGGTGGCGATCCCGGGTTTGCCGAAAAACCTGCGTGCACTGAAAACCACTTCGCTGGATAAGGCGGTCAAGAAACTGGGCAAGCTCGACGCCGTGCACGATGCGACCCCGATCGCCATGCCGCAACTGAACCAGGCGCAGCAGGCGGCGGCGGATGCCATTGCGAGCGCCAGCGGTTTTGCGCCGACTTTATTGTATGGCGTCACCGGCAGCGGCAAGACCGAGGTTTACCTGCAGGCCGCGGCGCAGATCCTGGCGCACAGCAAGGAAGACGACAATCCGGCGCAAATCCTGATCCTGGTGCCGGAGATCAACCTGACGCCGCAACTGGAAGCAAATGTGCGCGCCCGTTTCCCCGGCGTCATGGTGGCGACCTTGCATAGCGGGCTGGCCGAAGGCGAGCGCATGATGCACTGGCTGGCCGCGCACCTGGGGCAGGCGCGCATCATCCTCGGTACACGCCTGGCTATCCTGTCCTCGCTGCCGCAACTGAAGCTGATCATCGTCGATGAAGAACACGATCCTTCGTATAAGCAGCAGGAAGGTTTGCGTTACTCGGCGCGCGACCTGGCGGTCTGGCGCGCGCATCAATTAAGCATTCCTATCGTCCTCGGTTCCGCCACGCCTTCATTGGAAACCTGGCATCACGCGCAATCCGGCCGATATCGCAAACTGGAATTGCGCGAACGGGCGGTCAGGGATGCCGTGTTACCCAAGGTCGGCCTGATCGATCTGGAGCGCAAGGCACCGCGCGAGCAAATGACGGAAGGCATCAGTGCGACGCTGATCGCCGCCCTGAAATTACGGATGGAGCGCGGCGAACAATCCTTGCTGTTCCTGAACCGTCGCGGCTATGCGCCGGTGATTGCCTGCGATTCTTGCGGCTGGATCAGCAACTGTACGCGTTGCAGCGCCTTCCTCGTATTGCACAAACTGGATAAGCGCCTGCGCTGCCATCATTGCGGCTTCGAGCAGCGGATACCAAAATCCTGCCCGACCTGCGGCAACGTCGACTTGCAACCCTTGGGGCGCGGGACGCAGCGTGTGGAAGAAAGCCTGCAACTGATATTCCCGGAAGCCCGCATCATGCGCATTGATGCGGATTCGACGCGCCGCAAGGGCAGTGCGCAGGAAGCTTTCGATACCGTACACCGGGGCGAAGTCGATATCCTGATTGGCACGCAGATGGTGGCGAAGGGGCATGACTTCCAGAACCTGACGCTGGTCGGCGTACTGAATCCGGACACCGCTTTGTTTTCACATGATTACCGCGCCAGTGAACGCCTGTTTGCACAGTTGATGCAAGTGGCGGGCCGCGCCGGCCGGGTCGCGCAAAAAGAGGGCGGCAGTGCAAGCGAGGTGCTGATCCAGACCCGCTATCCGCAACATCCTTTATATGCGGCAGTACGTGCGCACGATTACGACACCTTTGCGACCGAGTTGCTCGAAGAGCGGCAGCAGGCGAGTTTCCCGCCCTTCATATACCAGGCCTTGCTGCGCGCCGAAGCAAAGGAAATCAAGATCGCATTGGACTTCCTGCATGATGCGATTGCATGTGTTGACTACCCGGGCATCACGATGAATGATCCGATCCCGATGACGATGACGCGCGTGGCGAATGTCGACCGTGCGCAATTGCTGGTCGAATGCACGTCGCGACCGGCCTTGCAGGCTTTCCTGAAAGTCTGGATCGCCGCCTTGCGTGAAATGAAGACGCGTGTGCGCTGGTCGCTCGAAGTGGATCCGGTCGATATTTAAGGGTTCAATATATGACAATCAAACTCAGCCCCGAAGTCGAAGACCGCCTGATCGGCTCGATCCGGCGTTACTTCGATGTGAATATGGATGAAAGCATAGGCGAGCTGAAAGCCAAGCTGCTGCTCGACTATTGCGTCAGGGAATTGGGGCCCTGCATTTACAATCAGGCGATTGCCGATGCGCAGGCGGCAATGCAGGACAAGGTCGCGGAACTGGACGTCAGTTGTTACGAAGCCGAATTCGGATACTGGAGCAAGAAATGAAAACACATCATTTACTCGCCGGCATATTGCTGATCGTCGGCAGCAACGTCTATGCGCAAGACCAGGCGCTGCTGCAGGAAGCGCTGAAGGATTGCGACAAGAACCAGATGACGATGAATATGTGCGCCAGCCATCGTTACAGCAGCGCTGATAAAACACTCAACCAGCAATACAGGCAATTGATGGCGCAGCAGGACGCGGTCGGCAAACAGCGTTTGCGCGATGCACAGCGTGCGTGGATCAGCTTCCGCGACAAGGATTGCCTGGCCAATACCGGCTTGCGGGAAGAGTCGGGATCAATCTGGCCGCTCTTGCATTACTCCTGCCTTGAGCGTCATACCGTGCAGCGTAGCGAAGACTTGAAATTGCAGGCTTGCGGCATGGAAGGCTGCGCCAAGTAATGCCGACCCTGGCATGGCAATGGGCCGCATTCGGGCAACTGGATGCTGCGGCCTGGTATGAAGTGCTGCAGGCGCGGCAGGATGTTTTCGTCCTTGAACAGCAATGCCTGTATCCGGATATCGATGGCGCTGACCGGCGCGCCTGGCATTTATTGGGCTGGGGCGAGCGCGATGGCCAGCGCCAGTTGCAGGCTTACCTGCGCTGCTTCGCGCCGGGCGACAAATACGCCGAAGCGGCGCTCGGTCGTGTACTGACGATACAGTCGGTACGCGGGACCGGTGCCGGCAAATTGCTGATGGCGGAAGGTATCCGCAGGGTCGCGCAATTATTCCCCGGCAGCGCGATCCGCATCTCGGCACAGGAGCACCTGCAAGGCTTTTACGGCGGCTTCGGCTTTCGTCCGGTTTCCGACATTTATATGGAAGACGGTATCCCGCACATAGAAATGCTGCGCTGAAATAATGATTCCTATCAATATTGTTCGTATACGAATGATTTGACATCAACTGATCAGGCGGGTAAGATAACGGCTTGTTAATCAAGCAACCGGGATATCAAAAACAGGAAAATGTGAGGTTATCGTGATGCTGCGCGACAGAATGAAAAAGTGTCGCTACACTCGCGGTCATGAATGACATCGCCCAACTTGTTACCGTAAATGATTCGATTCGCATTTTGCAAAGCGTTCGTCGCATTGCGCAATGTGTGGAGCACCATTCAAAGCGCCTGGCAGTCACTCATAACATCACATCGCCACAACTTGTGGCACTTCTTGCAATTGCAGAATTAGGGCCGAGTACGCTCAGATCCATCGGGCGTGCCATTCAACTCAGTCCTAGTACCGTGGTCGGCATTGTCGACCGGCTGGAAGAAAAAGGCTTGGTGCAGCGTGAACGCGATACGCGTGATCGCCGCAATGTATTTGTCGCCGTGACCGAGGCGGGCCAACAGGTCCTTGCCAACGCACCGTCGGCTTTACCGAATGGTTTCGACAGCCTGCTGGGCGCCTTACCCGAAACCGACCGCCAGGCCCTGATCGTCACGCTGGAACAATTTGCCTCTTTGCTGGAAGCCAAAATACCTGCCGAACCTGTGTAGCAGGATCTTGCTTAAGTACTCGCATTAAGTACTTGCAAGCTCCGCGCGCAAACCTGATCTCCCCTTCGTAGACGAATCTGACGAGTGTAACTATGGTCATTCTTGGCCGTGGGGATCGCTTTTCTCGAAAAAGGAGAAAGCATGAACACACAAGTAGCCAGCGCAGCCGATTACATCGTGCTGCGCCCGCCCGAACGTAGCGATGGAGCAGCTCTGCATGACTTAATAGAGCGTTGTCCTCCACTGGATCTGAATTCCCGCTACGCCTATCTTCTGCTGTGCGAACACCATGCCGCGACCTGCGTTGTGGCTGAAGCAGAAAATCAAATAGTAGGTGCGATCACCGCCTACATTCCACCCGCCAAGCCGGACACGCTGTTTATCTGGCAGGTCGCAGTTGCACCAGACATGCAGGGTCATCAAATTGCCTCCCGCATGCTCGATCAACTGGTAGCACGTTGTGCCGCTACCTACCGGTTTCAAAAAATAGAAACCACCATCAGCCCCAGCAATATCGGCTCACGCAAATTATTCGAAAGCTATGCGCGACGCAACAAGGTCGACATACAGGCAGAGCCTTACCTGGCCTCCAGCGAATTTGGCGCGGGCCAGCACGAAGAAGAATGGCTGTATCAACTTGGTCCGGGTTTGCGCGCGGCTTGATCGTGCGTTGTCCCCGCTCCATTTCACTCATCCACCATCAGGAGAAACATGATGCGTATATTCAATCGACTTGAATCAGAAGTTCGCGGTTACATCCGCTCATTCCCAACCGTATTTGCCAAAGCGCAAAACGCAGTGCTCATCGATGAAGGCGGTCGCAGCTATATCGACTTCCTGGCCGGTGCCGGCACGCTGAATTACGGTCACAACAATCCGATCATGAAGCAGGCGGTCATCGATTACCTGACGGAAGACGGTATCGTGCACGGCCTCGATATGGCGACCAGCGCCAAGAAAACGTTCCTGCAAACCTTTGAGAGCCATGTGCTGCTGCCGCGCAAGATGCAGTACAAGATCCAGTTCACCGGCCCGACCGGCACCAATGCCGTCGAAGCCGCGATCAAGCTGGCGCGTAATGTCACCGGCCGTCAGATGGTGATTTCGTTTACCAATGGCTTCCACGGCGTATCGCTGGGTTCGCTGGCCTTGACCGGTAATCGTAAATTCCGCGATGCCGCCGGTGTGTCGCTGAACGATGTACATCGCGCGCCGTACTCCGGTTACTTCGGCATGAACATCGACACGATTGCGATGCTCGATAAACTGATCGTCGATCCGAGCAGCGGCGTTGATTTGCCGGCCGCCATCATCGTCGAATGTGTGCAAGGCGAGGGCGGCCTGAATGTAGCCGGCCTGAACTGGCTGAAGAAACTGGAGCAGCTGTGCCAGCGCCATGAAATCCTGCTCATCGTCGATGACATCCAGGCCGGTTGCGGTCGTACCGGTACCTTCTTCAGCTTTGAACCGGCCGGCATCAAACCAGACATCATCACGCTTTCCAAATCGCTGTCAGGTTTCGGCCTGCCAATGGCGGTGCTGCTGATGAAGCCCGAGCTCGACGTGTGGAAGCCGGGCCAGCACAACGGTACCTTCCGCGGTAATAACCTGGCCTTCGTCACTGCAACAGCCGCCTTGCAACACTACTGGGGCGACAACCGTTTCCAGATGGCGATTCAAAAGAAAGCGCAAGCCATCGAAGCCTTCCTCAACAAGCTGGTGGTCAGCTATCCGGACGCGGAACTGACACGTCGCGGGCGCGGCATGATGCAGGGCATCGCCTGTGCCGATCCGGCGCTGGCGGATCGCATCACCAGCATCGCCTTCCAGAACGGTTTGATTATCGAAACTTCGGGTGGTGAAGATGAAGTCGTCAAGCTGCTGATGCCACTGACGATTGAGCAGGAAACAATGCTGGCCGGCCTCGACATCCTCGAACACGCAGTGGCCGAAGCAGTCGATGAAAAAGTCAAAGACAAGATCGAATCGAATAAAGAGGTGACCGCATGATAGTACGCAGACTGAAAGACATACTTGATACCAGCCGTGATGTGAAAGCCAAGACCTGGGCCAGCCGCCGCCTGCTGTTGCGCGAGGATGGCATGGGCTTTTCCATGCATCACACGGTGATCTATGCGGGCACGCAAACGCATATCTGGTACCAGCACCATCTGGAAGGCGTGTACTGCGTGGAAGGCGTGGGTTCGGTCGAGCTGATTCCCTCCGGCGAAACCTTCCGCATTGAACCGGGCACCTTGTATGCGCTGAACAAACATGACGAACACTGGTTGCGTGCAGAAACGGATTTGCATCTGATCTGCACCTTCAATCCACCGCTGGCAGGCACCGAGACCCATGATGAAAACGGTGTCTACCAATTGGTACCCGAGCCTGCGCGCGACGAAGCCACCGCCGCAGCTGAAAAAGCCACGGTAGAAAGTTGAGGAGGAAATGATCATGCTATCGCAAGACGCTTACCCGACACGTACGCAAAACAATGCCGGCATCCTGGCGCGCCAGGACCCGGTGCTCTATGAGCCTGAAAGCAAGCGCAAGGCGTCGCTGGATGCCGCGCAGCGCGCCTCGTATGAGAAAAATGGTTTCCTGCTGATGCCGGAACTGTTCAGCCAGGACGAAGTGTCCTATCTGTTCGATGCGATGCAAAGCATGCGCGAAGACTTCACGCATGCCGACCGCAAGGAAGTGATTGCCGAACCCGGCAGCGGTGAAGTGCGTTCGATCTTCAATGTACACAGATTGAACGACATCTTTGCCAACCTGGTGCGCGATCCGCGTGTGCTGAATGTGGCGCGCGAAATACTTGGCAGCGAAGTGTATATCCACCAGTCGCGCATCAATTACAAACCGGGCTTTACCGGTAAAGAGTTTTACTGGCATTCGGATTTCGAAACCTGGCATAGCGAAGACGGCATGCCGGCGATGCGCGCATTGAGCTGTTCCATCCTGTTGACGGATAACAGCGAATGCAATGGCCCGCTGATGCTGATCCCGGGTTCGCATCATCACTATGTTTCCTGCATGGGTGAGACGCCGGATGAAAACTACAAGAAGTCGCTGAAGAAGCAGGAAGTCGGCGTGCCGGATCCTATCCTGCTGCGTTACCTGGCCGATATGGGCGGCATCACTTCATGTGCCGGCAAAGCGGGTTCGGTCGTCTTTTTCGACTGCAATACTATGCACGGCTCGAACGGCAACATCACGCCTTATCCGCGCAGCAATGTCTTCTTTGTCTATAACAGCATAGCCAATCAGCTCGACGCACCGAAAGGCGGGCTGGCACCGCGTCCGGAATTCGTCGCCGCGCGTGAAGGCATCGCAGAACTCAAACCGGAAGCGCTGCAGATAGGCTGAGCGGCGTAGCTGGCTAACGAAAGGACTTATGGAAGAAGCATACCTGCGTTCTTTTGCGCTGTTCTTTGCCCTGTTCAACCCCTTCCTGATGAGCATTTATTTGCTCGATCTGATCCGGGGTTTGCCGACGCCGACGTTTGCACGGGTGCTGATCCGCGGCAGCGTGATCAGCGCCTGCGTCTTTGTGTTGTTCGCCTGGGGCGGCGAAGCCTTCTTTCGCGATTACCTGCAGGTACGCTTTGCTTCCTTCCAGATTTTTGGCGGCATCGTCTTCCTGCTGATTGGTTTGCGCTATGTATTTTCCGGTGCGGCCGCGATTGAAAGCTTGCGCGACAATCCGACCGCGATGGCGGGCAGCATCGCGATGCCTATCATGATCGGCCCCGGCACCGTGAGCGCCGCGGTAGTGATAGGCACGCGCCTGCCTTTGGGCGGCGCGGCGGTGGTGATCGTCGGCACCCTGATATTGACCGTCAGCATCCTGGTGGCGATGAAGGTGGCGCACGACAAGCTCAAGGAGCGGCATGCGGCGATGACGGATCGCTATATCGACCTGGTGGGCCGGATGTCGGCGCTGCTGATCGGTACCATCGCGATCGACATGATACTGACCGGCCTGCAAAGTACCGGCTTCATAGATTGAAGCCGGTACTTTGTTGCGTCGCAATATAGGCCCGCCATCGGATTAACGGCTGTAAAGAGAGGCCTGCGCCGGACGCTGTTGCGGGCAAACGACATAAAGCCTTGCGGCGGGCTTGTCCAAAGTCAATTCTGCTCAAAAAAAAGTCAAACCGGCCGCCCTTTTTCGCAAGGGCTGTGCCTATACTCATTTCCGAGAGCAGCTTTGGCTTTCAAACGTTTCAAACGTAAAGCAGTACTAAAAATCAAATCAAAGATACATAGAGGAGACACTATGAAATACGTTCAGCGCGCTTTCGCATTGGCATTCATTTCGGCTTTCCTGGCCGGTTGCGCGTCTACTGCAACAGATACAAAACCAGCAGCGGCGCCAGCGCCGGCTGCAGCACCAGCCGCTGCAGCTGCTCCGGCAGCAGCGGCCAGCCCGGCACTGCAAAGTGCAGTGGAAGCTTCTTTGGCTAAAGAAGCTGAACTGAAAGGCAGCAAAATCTCGGTGGCCGCAACGACAGACGGTGCAGTTACTTTGTCCGGTACCGTGAAGAATGAATGGCAGCAATACCTGGCAGGTGAAACTGCAAAGAAAGCTGCAGGCGTCAAATCAGTGAAGAACTCGATCAAAGTACCTGACTGATTGTTGCGTATGAAAAAAGAAAACGCCGGGCATGCCCGGCGTTTTTTATTGTGCGGCGCTATTGGCGCTTACTTAGAGCGGCAGGCCGAGCCGGCCTTCTTCCGCCAGTTGACGGATGATGCGTATCGTATCGATATCGGCTTCCTGATAAGCCGAACGGCGGAATTCGTTATAGAAGGCGTCCATATCGTCATCGCTGGTGCCGGTATCGTATTCAAAGCGGACGAATAATGCGCCCGGGTTCGGTTCTTCTATTGTGATCAGCAGGCTGGATGCCGGAATATCCTTTTGCGCCGGCACATCGTAATGCACCTGCTGCAAGGGCGTCAGGTTGACCTTGTCATGCACCAGCAATTCGCCATAGCGCAAGGTGCGCGAAATCGCATCTTCGGTCCGTGACAGCAGCTTGCATTCATCCAGCCACGGGATGAACAGCTTCGGGGTTTCCGCGCGCAGGACCAGGCCGCGCCACAATTGATCGCGGGTCAGGGTATCGATCAGTGGATTGAGCGGGTCATTGATTTCAATCAGGTGCTGGAATTGCATGGCGGACGTATTTAATGTTGGAATGAGTGTCGTGCAGCAGGATGCAATGCATCGCTTTGTTTGTATTGTACTGTGCCGCGCGCGATCGCCAAACCCCGATGTGCTGTGGCATGGGATGAGATAAGTACGTTTGTAAGATTTACAGTACGCCCGCCGGCAATTACTTATGTTCTAATGCCCATTATCTCTTGCTGAATTTCCATCATGAAACGCACATTTACCGTTATCGGATTGGGAGCCTTCGGCTCTACCGTCGCCCGCGAACTCGCCCGGCTCGGCAATGATGTGCTCGGCATCGACCTCGATCCGGAACACGTCAACGCGATTGCCGATGACATCACGCAGGCGGTGGTGGCGGATGCGCGTAATGAAGATACCTTGCGCGACCTCGGTGTACACGACAGCGATGCAGTGGTGGTCGCCATCGGTGAAGACCTGGAAGCCAATATCCTGGTGACGCTCACCGTCAAGAATATGCCGAAGCCGGAAGTCTGGGCCAAGGCGCTGAACCACAATCATCATCGCATCCTGCATAAGCTGGGTGCCGATCACATCGTGCATCCGGAGCATGAAATGGGTATGCGCCTCGCGCATTCGATGATGTATCCGGAAGTATTGGACTACATCAGCCTCGGCCATGACCTGTTCACGGTGGAAGTGCGCGCTTCGGAAAAACTCGCCGGCCAAAGCGTGGCCTCGCTGGGCCTGGGCGGCCGCGGCGTGCAAATCCTGCTGATCAAGCACCAACGCGAAATCCTGGCGCCGCCGGCGCAGGATTATCTCTTCCGCCTGGGTGACCAGTTGGTGATGGTCGGTACCCTCGATAATTTGCGCAATCTTTCCCCTTCATTATGAGACGCGGGTTCCGGCCGCCGCTGTTCTACCGCCAGGTCAAGCGGCAGGTACTGCACCTGACGCCGCCGCAGGCATTGATCCTGTCCTTCGTCGGTTTGTCGCTGGTGGGCGCGGTCTTGCTGAAGTTGCCGATGGCGAGCAATGCGCCGACGAGCTGGATGCAGGCGCTGTTTACAGCTGTTTCCGCTTCGACCATCACCGGTTTGACAGTAGTTGATGTCGGCAGTCATTTCACGCAGTTTGGCCTGTGGGTTTTGCTTGGCTTGATCCAGCTGGGCGGCATCGGTTTGCTGACCTTTGGCGTCCTGATCATCCATCTGACCAGTGGCCGCCTGACCTTGCGCGATCGCGCAGCACTGCAGGATTCGCTGAACCAGAGCGGTCGACTCGATATGCAGGCGCTGTTGCGCGTCTTGTTCGGTTTCATCATCGTGATGGAATTGCTCGGTACCTTATTGCTGGCGATACAGTGGGTGCCGCAACTGGGCTGGTCACGCGGCTTGTTCTTCAGCTTCTTCCACGCGGTATCGGCTTTCAACAATGCCGGTTTCGGTCTGGAAGCGCATAGCCTGGCGACTTACGTCGGCAATCCACTCATCAATATCGTCATTTCCTTCCTCTTCATCGCAGGCGGCATAGGCTTTGCCGTGATCGCGGATTTGCGCGCCAAGCAACGCTTCCGCGACCTGGCGCTGCATACCAAGCTGATGTTGATGGGGACGTTGGCGATTAACCTGTTTGCGATGCTGCTTTTGTTTGCATTGGAATATGGCAATCCGGATACGCTGGGCAGCCTGCATGGACTTGGCACCAAATTGTGGGCCAGCTGGTTCCAGGCGGTGGCACCACGGTCGGCCGGTTTCACCACCATGGATACGGGCATGCTGACGCAGGCGAGTACCTTCTTCGTGATGACGCTGATGTTCATCGGTGCCGGCAGCGGCTCCACCGGCGGCGGTATCAAGCTGACGACCTTCATCATCCTGCTGGTGGCGACGCGCGCCTTCCTGCGCCAGCAACATCATGCGGTGCTGTTCGGACGCAGCATCGATGCCAGCCTGACCCTGCGTGCGCTGGCAATCACCATCATCGCGCTGTTCTTTGTGATTACCGGCACCTTCCTGCTGACCCTGACCGAAAACGCGAGCTTCCTCGACCTGGCCTTTGAGGCGGTCTCGGCGGCTTCCACCACCGGTCTTTCGCGTGGTGTGACGCCATCCTTATCGAATGGCGGGCAGTGGGTGGTGATGGTGCTGATGCTAGTCGGGCGGGTCGGGCCGCTCACGCTGGCGTTTACGCTTGCCAACGTCCGGGGTGCCGGCATCACTTATCCGGCGGGGCGCGTCAATATTGGTTGATTGCTACGAGTCACCGTGACGATGTTGCTGATATTGCATGCTTGCCCGGCGTCGGGTGAATGCCGGCTTGGGCGGCCTGCGGGCTGATACAATGGCTGGCTTTCTTTCCTGGTTTACCTGATGTCCACCTCCCCGCATTCAGCCACGCACGGTCTTAACGCGCCCCAGCGCGACGCCATCAAGTACATGGACGGCCCATGTCTGGTGCTGGCCGGCGCCGGTTCGGGCAAGACACGCGTCATTACGACCAAGATCGCCAGCCTGATTGAAGAACACGGCTATGAAGCAAGGAATATTGCCGCGCTGACCTTTACCAACAAGGCCGCGCTGGAGATGCAGGAACGTATCGCCAAATTGCTGAAGGAGCCGAAACAGGCAAAGCAACTGACGGTCAGTACCTTCCATTCGCTGGGCGTCAAAATCCTGCGGCAGGAAGCGAAAGAGCTGGGCCTCAAGGACCGCTTTTCCATCATGGACAGCGATGACTGCTTCTCGCTGGTGCAGGATCTGGCGGTCACCACCGACAAGCAATTGATACGCCGCATACAAACCGCGATGTCGCTGTGGAAAAACGGCCTGATCGATCCGGATACTGCGCTGAACCAGGCCAGGGATGAAGACGAGGCGCAAGCCGCGCGCATTTACCGCAGCTACGTCGCGACCTTGTCCGCTTACCAGGCGGTCGATTTCGATGACCTGATCCGTTTGCCGGTTGAACTATTCCGTACGAATGAAACAGTGCGGGACAAATGGCAGCGTCGCCTGCGTTACCTGTTGGTCGATGAATACCAGGATACGAATACCTGCCAGTACGAGCTGGTCAAATTGCTGGTGACAGGTGTCGGCAAGAAGCCGATGTTTACAGCTGTGGGCGACGATGACCAGGCGATTTATGCGTGGCGCGGTGCGACGATAGAAAACCTGAAGCAATTGCAGGTCGATTTCCCGGACCTGAAAATCGTCAAGCTGGAACAGAACTACCGTTCCAGTACACGTATCCTGCAGGCGGCCAACTCGGTTATCTCGAATAATCCGAAGCTGTTTGAAAAATCCCTGTGGTCCGAACACGGGCTCGGCGATCCGGTCAAGGTCATGGGCATGCAGGATGATGATCAGGAAGCGGAACAGATCGCCATCATGCTGTCCGCGCATCGCTTTGAACGACGCGCCAAATTCTCCGATTACGCGATCTTGTACCGCGGCAACCACCAGGCGCGCGTCATCGAACAGGCGCTGCGCAAGGAACGTATTCCGTACACGATCTCCGGCGGTCAAAGTTTCTTCGACCGCGCCGAGATCAAGGACATCATCAGTTATTTGCGCCTGATCGCGAACCAGGACGACGACCCTGCATTCATCCGCGCGGTCACCACGCCGAAGCGCGGTGTCGGGCAGTCGACGCTGGAAGCCCTGGGTGCCTTCGCCGGGCAGTGGCAATGTTCACTCTTCGAAGCGGTCTTCAAGGGCGGGCTGGAATCGAAGCTGGCCGATCGCCAGCTGACGCCTTTGCGTGAATTCGGCAACTTCATCAACAATCTGGAAAGGCATGCGCACCGCGAAGGACATGCGGCGTCATTGCTCGACGATATGATGAAAGAGATCAATTACGAAGCCTATCTGTACGATAACTTTGACGACCGGCAGGCGCAGTCGAAATGGCAAAACGTGATCGACTTCACGACCTGGCTGAAGGAAAAAGGCTCGGGTGGTAAAGAGGGCAATGATCCGGAAAAGAGTTTGCTCGACCTGACGCAGATGGTGGCGCTGATGACCATGCTGGAAGGCAAGGATGAAGAACCGGATGCGGTGCGCATGTCGACCCTGCATGCATCCAAGGGGCTGGAGTTTCCGCACGTCTTCCTGGTCGGTGTGGAAGAAGGCATCCTGCCGCACAAGGGCGATCCGGATGCACCGGTTGATACCCTGGGTGCGCGCATAGAAGAAGAGCGCCGCCTGATGTATGTGGGCATCACAAGGGCGCAGCGCTCGCTGCATGTGAGCTGGTGCAAGAAACGCAAACGTGCACGGGAACACGTGCATTGCGATATCTCGCGCTTCATCAAGGAAATGAAGCTGGATGAAGGCGATGCGGTACCGACCGAAGCAGAAGTCATCACGCCGCAAAACCGTTTGGCGAACCTGAAAGCGCTGCTGCAAAAACCGAAGGCGGCAGAGGCCTGAAGCAGCGTGTTAGCGGCCGTCACCCATTTTTATCAGGAAGCAGCACAATGAACGAAGAACGCATCGTCGATATTGAAATCAAGATCACGCGTCAGGAAGACTTGCTCGATTCCCTGAATCAGCTGGTCTACCAGCAGCAAAAGAAAATCGATGAACTGGAAGCGCTGTGCGCGGCTCTGGCGCGTCGCCTGAAGGATGTGGTCAGTGCCGGCAATGAACAGAATGCGGCGAATGAAAGACCGCCGCATTATTGATGCAGGAACATCGCCGTTATATTTTTACCCTGAACTTTAATAGAACGAATCATGAGTGCAGCGAACGAAGAGCAAAAGTTATTGCATGCCAAACTGAATATGGAAACATCGCAAATCGCGTGGCAGGAATTGCTGCGTTACTTTGCCGGTGGCCTGGTGATTGTGGTGGCCGACGAACTCGATCTGGTTGATGTCGCTGCGCGCTTTGCGATTGATGACAAGGCTGCAGTCGAGCGCTGGCTCAATGCCGGCCAACTGGCCAAGGTGAGCGATGCGCAGGCCAGCATCTGGCTGGAAGCCGATGCCTTGTTGTGGACGGTAGTGGCACGCCCATGGGTGCTGGTACAAGAAAAGAAACTGGCGTGACGCATCGCGCAGGAGCCGCAGCATGAGCAATGATCCCTTGCACGGACTAAGCCTGGAGAAAATCCTGCTGGCGCTGGTTGAATACTATGGCTGGCAGGAACTGGGGCGTCGCATCGATATCAAGTGTTTCAATATCGATCCGAGCATTAAATCCAGCCTGACTTTCTTGCGTAAAACGCCGTGGGCCAGGAGCCGGGTGGAAGACTTGTTTGTACACATGCCCGACTAGGCGGGCATGTAGGTAATGCGGATTACAGCTTGGACTGATGATGGATCGCCACGAAGAGCGTTGCCAGCGTCGACAGTACTGCTTCGAAATGTGCTTGCGGTTCGGTGTTATCCCAGATGTAATGCACCATCACTGCTTCAAATTCCTTGCTGCGTTTTTTCGCGGTCACCGAATGTGCACGCGTGATCGCCTTGAGGAACTGACGGCGCATATTCGGCAGGACCGGAATATGTTCGCTGTCATCGAGGAATTCAAAACCGCCCGGTAACGGGCCGCCCTTCATCTGGAATTCCAGGCGTTCAAATACTGCCGGTGGCAGGTTCTTCACCAATTCACATGCGCTTTCATTGAGCTTCAGCACCATGCTGAAGCCGGCCGGATAGATCACATCCGAATCATCGCGTTCCGACAGGAACACGGCCAGGCGCAATGAGTACTCGGCCTGGTAGGCATCGTCATACGAGCTTTTCAGGCTGGTGCGGGTGGCCGGCCAAAAGATCAGGGTGCCCGGTGTGCTTTCGTCGTCCGGGTCCGGGAAAAATTCCAGTGAGATGTCGTCAGCGGAATCGCCCGCGACAGACAGCATTTTCAATACAGGTGCAGCCAGGTCGCCCAGGATAGATGCGGCAATCGCGCCGGTGGCGGCGATATCGGCATTGGTGAGGTCTTCTACGATGTAGCCATTCAATGGCTTGAGTAATGCATTTGGGTCGAGCATGGGCGAGGTAGTCATTCTTAAAATTGATGTTATTTGCCCGCGCATTTTGTCCGCAGGCAAGCGTCGTTGCAATATAACTTAAAACCCGATTGCCACGAAGTGGAAATATCTGGCGACCGCTTATTTGTGATGCGCCGGTGAATCTGTTTAAATGGCCTACATGCAGTCGGTCCCGGTCGACGTTTCATTTCGCACACAAGCAAGGATGCAATATGTATACATGGCTACTGCCAGCGGTAAAAGCCGTACTGCCACATGTGGGGACGATCATTTCTGCCGCATTGCCGGTATTTCAAAGTCGCAAGATCGATGAAAACGCAGCCACGCAGGAGGCGCTCTTGCAAAAACAGATCACCGAATTACAGGATGTCGCATCGCAGAATGCCGTGCATATCAAGGAGCTGGCCGAGCAATTGAAGCAAATGGTGGTCACGCTGGAACAGGGTGTGATCGCCAATGAGCGGCGTTACAGGCGCCTGACGCTATTGTCAGGGATCGCTTCGCTGCTGTCGATTGCGGCGATTGGTTTATGGTTGTTTGGCAGCCGTTAACATCGCAATACGCCCGCAATACATGGAGTTTCCGTCAGGATAAGTTGTCACAGGGCATGCCGGAAAATTTAAAAGCTGAACTTTTCGACAATATGGTGGGTCAGTAATAAGGCGTGTGATGTTTGTCGCGAGACAGGCAGCATGAATTGCCGGGTGGATACACCGCCTGGTTTCTTACTATTGAACAAAGGACTTGCCATGATAAAGCTCAGCACCATACTCGCCGGCACCGCCGTCGCCATGTTTGCACAATTCGCAGCGGCGCAGGCTCCAATGACACAAACCCAATCCGCAGCAGTGCCAGCCAATGACCCTGCTTACATTGACCAGTCGCGCCTGAACTACAAGGAAGACCCATACGTGAAGGCACGTATCGCACGCGGCCAGGCCAATGCAGAATATCGCGCTGAACGTCAGGGCGCCCGTACCGAGTACAAGGAAGAAGTCGGTGCAGCACGCGCTGAACGACGTGAAGCAGTCAAGGATGCAAACGCTACCCGCGCCTCCGAAATCAAAAATGAGCCGATGAAGTAATTGTGCTTGATGCCGCATGTCGCGCTACGTGGCATGCGGTCGTATTTCCGCTCTTCCGGCGATTTAAATTCAAATCGTCATATCTCCGCCATCAGGCATCGGTAAAATATCGTTTTACCTGAAACTGGCCGCGCCGAAAATTCTCCGTACCGATAAGTAATACCGATCAATAAAGTACGCAGCGTTTTCACCCCACCCTTGTATGTCCGACCCTGCCCATAGTGCATCTGCCGCAGCCGTTGCCGAAGTTGCTAACGGTGTTAACAGTGTTAACGGGCGTCGCATTGCGCATCTCGATATGGATGCCTTTTACGCGTCCGTTGAATTACTGCGCTATCCCGAATTGCGTGGCCAGCCGGTCGTGATTGGCGGGATGTCGGTGCACGCGCCGCTGACACTGGAAGATGGCAGCCGGCAGTATGCGCGTTTGCGTGACTACGTCGGGCGCGGGGTAGTGACGACGTCGACCTATGAAGCGCGTGCGCTCGGCGTGTTCTCGGCGATGGGCATCATGAAGGCGGCCAAGCTGGCACCGGATGCGATCCTGCTGCCGGTTGATTTCGACGCCTACCGCCATTACTCCCGCCTCTTCAAGCAGGCAGTCGCCGAGATTGCGCCGCATATAGAAAATCGCGGCATAGATGAAATCTATATCGACCTCAGTGCACACACTGAAGAAACCCATGCGCTGGCCTCGCGCATCAAGAGCGCGGTGCAGCAAGCGACCGGCTTGTCTTGTTCGATCGGCATCGCACCGAATAAATTGCTCGCGAAGATATGCTCGGACCTGGAAAAGCCGAACGGTTTAACCATCCTGACGCAAGCCGATATCGTGACCCGTATCTGGCCGCTGCCGGCGCGCAAGATCAATGGCATAGGCCCGCGTGCAGCAGAAAAGCTGACGGCCCTCGGGCTCAATACGATAGAAGAACTGGCCGGGGCCGACGCCGCCTTGCTGCATGAGCATTTTGGCCGCTCCTACGCAGACTGGCTGGGGCGTGTCGCACAGGGCATAGACGAGCGTCCGGTCGTCACTTACTCCGAGCCCAAATCCGTCAGCCGCGAAACCACGTTTGAAAACAATCTGCATGCGAAGCGGGACCGCGAAGCCCTGGGCGGCATCTTTACCCGCTTGTGTGAACGGGTGGCCGGTGACCTGGAACGCAAAGGCTATGTCGGACGCACGGTCGGCATCAAATTGCGTTTTGCCGACTTCCGGATCGTGACGCGTGACCTGACCTTGCCGACTTATACCGATGATGCGGTCGCGATCCGGCAGGCGGCCGGTGAATGCCTGAAGCGCATTCCGCTGGACCAGCCATTCCGCTTGCTGGGTGTACGCATAGGCACGCTGGCTAAAAAGGATGCGCTACCGCCGGAAGATCCTGTCTTGCAGGGCGAGTTGTTCCGCGAATCATAGATTTCCCCCTCCCGATGCATAAGGCATCGTCAATATGTTGGGAAAATGCTGCATTTTGGTGCATTTTTTTGAGCCAACTACAAAAATTTATTCTTTTTCCTATTTGATAACTCGGCGCTGCTATGTGTGCGCCTACTCCGCTGCTTCGTCCCACAATTGTGATTTTGTTAAAAATCTATTCCTCGGCATCTCCGCTTCCACCCCTTATCCGGCGCGGCCTGAACGGTCGACACGCAAGAATTCGTCAGCTTTTTTCAAATTTCCCGGTGGTAATATTTTTGTCATAAAAGGTTTGCTGTCTGCTTCTTGCTTCATGAAATAAGTCCGGAATGACGTCGTGATCCACCTTGTTTATGAGAGAGACGAAAATGAAAAACCTGAAAATTGGCCAGCGCCTGAGCCTGAGCTTCGGCAGTATTGTCGCCTTGCTGGTGATCCTCGCCACGCTTGCCTTCACTCGCATAGGTGGTTTGAACGACGCGATCAGCGAAGTGGATGGCGATCGCTATCCCAAAACCGTCCTCGCCAACCTGATGAAGGACGACCTCAACCAGATCGCGCGCAATATGCGCAATGCCTTGCTAATGACGGAGAAGGCCGCGATAGAGGTCGAGCTGGCCCAGATCGGCAAGGCTTTCGATTCGCTGACCAAGGCCCTGGCCGAACTGGAAAAGACGGTGCATTCCGAACGCGGCCTCCAGACCCTGGCCGTCCTGCAGGCTGACCGCGCGAAATTCCAGCCGTTGAAAGATCAATTCATTAAACTGGCTTCGGCCGGAATCAAGGACGAAGCCGTGAGCTTGCTGTTTGCCGAAGTGCGGCCGGCGCAACTCAGTTATCTGACTTCGATCGACAAGCTGATCGACTATCAAAATGAATTGATGAAAAAATCCGGCGCCGAGGCCAATGCGAAGGCCAGCCAGACGCAATTACTGATAGGGATTTTTTCCATCATCGCCGTACTGATTGCGGCGCTCTTTGCCGTACTCGCCACCCGCAGCATCACGCGCCCGCTCAGCGAAGCGGTGGTGCTGGCGCGCAAGGTGGCGGATGGCGACCTAACCGGCAGCATCGTCGTGCATTCGAAGGACGAAACCGGCCAATTGCTGCAAGCCTTGAAGGATATGAATGAAGGCTTGCTGAAGATCGTGACGCAAGTCCGGCTCGGCACCGATACCATCGCGTCGGCTTCGCATCAGATTGCGACCGGCAACCTGGACCTGTCTTCGCGTACCGAACAGCAAGCCAGTTCGCTGGAAGAAACCGCGTCGTCGATGGAAGAGCTGACCAGCACGGTCAAGCAAAACGCCGAGAATGCGCGTCAATCAAATCAACTGGCGCTTTCCGCCTCCGAAGTCGCCGTGCGCGGCGGGGCCGTGGTATCGCAGGTGGTCGACACCATGGGCGAGATCAATGAATCGGCGAAAAAAATCGTCGACATCATAGGCGTGATTGACGGCATCGCCTTCCAGACCAACATCCTTGCCTTGAATGCGGCGGTGGAAGCGGCGCGTGCCGGCGAACAGGGCCGGGGCTTTGCGGTGGTGGCATCCGAAGTGCGCACATTGGCGCAACGCTCGGCGAGTGCGGCAAAGGAAATCAAGGAATTGATCGGCGACTCGGTCGACAAAGTCAGCATAGGCTCGCGCCTGGTCGACGATGCCGGTGCCACCATGCGTGAAGTGGTGGAAAGCGTAAAGCGCGTCACCGACATCATGAGTGAAATCACCGCAGCGAGCCAGGAGCAAACCGACGGCATAGAGCAAATCAACCAGGCCGTCATGCAAATGGATCAGGTCACGCAGCAAAACGCGGCATTGGTGGAAGAGGCCGCGGCTGCCGCAGAATCACTGCAAGGACAGGCCAGCCATTTGTCGCAGGTGGTGAGTGTGTTCAAACTGGATGGACATGGCACCACGGTAGCGACTGCAGTGCCGACTTACACGGCGCCTGAACAGCCCAGGGTGACGGGCAAACCGGCGCCGCACAAGGCCAGGAGCACGCAGCAAAAGATCGACGACAAGGAGTTTGCACGGGTACCGCGCAATGTGGTGCCGGCCGGGGATGAGTGGGAACAGTTCTGAGTCCGGCATCAAATAAAAAAGCCAGGCAAGAGCCTGGCTTTTTAAATGATCGCTTGCGCGGCTTACTTGCTGTCGCCGTCCGTGTTGAGTGTTTCGTTATTCTTGCCGTAAAACTGCACGCCCATCGCAATGCGTTCGCGGCCGCTTTCGCGCCGGTGTTTATTCGTATCGCGCAGTGAATAGACGCAACCGCAATATTCCTGCTGATAGAAATTCTCGCGTTTCGAAATCTCGATCATGCGGGCCGAGCCGCCTTTCTTGCGCCAGTTGTATTCCCAGTAGAGCATGTCCGGATACTTGGCTGCGGCGCGTACGCCGCAATCATTGATCTGGTTCATATCCTTCCAGCGCGAAATGCCGAGCGAGCTGGAAATGACCGGGAAGCCGTGTTCGTGTGCATACAGCGCGGTGCGTTCGAAGCGCATATCGAAACACATGGTGCAGCGTATGCCGCGCTCAGGTTCGTTTTCCATTCCCTTCGCACGTTCGAACCAGTTATCGGTGTCGTAATCGGCATCGATGAACGGCACATTGTGTTTCTCGGCAAAGCGAATGTTTTCTTCCTTGCGCAGCAGGTATTCTTTTTCCGGATGGATATTCGGGTTGTAAAAGAAAATCGTGTACTCGATACCGCTCGCCAGCATCGCTTCCATCACTTCACCGGAGCAGGGCGCGCAGCAGGAATGCAGCAAGACCTTGCCGGGTTTGCTTGGGAGTGGAATGGGTTCGCGTTTGAATTCAGGCGTGGAATCGGTCATCTTGGTTCTCGCATTGCTGATGGCGCGGGCAGCACATTGACGTACTGCGGCACCGAAAGGCAAGGAATGCGGCTTTTAAATTTGCTCAGGTCGCTATGGTATCAGAAGCAAATGCATATGAATTCCGACGCGCCTATCTTGTGTGAATTGGAGTTCCATTTTGGAAACATTCGGCATCTTTACTTCCTTTCGTGGCAAATATGTAACGCCAGACCAACAAAAAAATACAGATTTTTCTTAATGAGAATTATTACGAATTAGAATAGCGCAAACTCTTCATTAACCCGCATCCGCCAGCCTACCGTCAGCCAGTGCATCCTCAAGGAACTACTGTGCTGCACCGTAAAACCATCGCATTGGCGGTCACCCTGGCCTGGGCCGCGCCACTTTCCCTCGCTTACGCGCAACAGAACGATGCTGTTGCAAACCCTGCCGCCGTAACCACACTGCCCGAAGTAAAAGTCACCGCGAGCGATGATGCGAGTAGTGAACTCACGCATTCTTATGCCGCACATGCCGTCACCGTCGGATCCAAGATTCCGCAAACGCTGAGGGAAACGCCGCAATCGATCAGCGTCGTTACGCGCCAGCGCATGGATGATCAAAACATCACGAAAATCGAAGATGTCTTGAAACAGACGACAGGTGTCAACGTTACCCGTCTGGATGGCGCCGGCAATTTCAATTCTATCCAGGCGCGTGGATTTGATATTGGCACGATCCAGTTGGATGGCCTGGCCATCAGCCAGGGTGCCAATTATTCAACGGCACTCGACACCGCGATTTACGACCGGATAGAAGTACTGCGTGGCCCGGCAGGCTTGCTGCAAGGTGCGGGCGAACCGGGCGGCACCATCAATCTGGTGAGGAAGCGTGCGCGTGCGGATTTTGCCGGCAGCGTTGGCTTCATGCTGGGTTCCTGGGATACCCGTCGCGCAGAGTTCGATCTGACCAGCAAACTGGATGAGGCAGGGCGCATCCGGGCGCGCGTTGTGGGTCTCGTCGATGACCGGGAAAGCTTCGTCAATACGCTGCAAAGCAAAAAGAACCTGGGCTATGGCACGGTTGAAATTGACCTGACTTCTCGCACCACCTTGTCATTGGGACTGGCACATCAAAAAGTTGACTCGGTGGTTGACCAGGGTTTGCCGGCCCTGGCGAATTACACGCTGCCAGATGTATCCCGTTCAACCTTCATTGGTAGCAGAGACAATGTGCAGGATATGCAAACAGACGATATGTTTGCCGAGCTCGAACATAAATTCGATGACGGCGGCCTGTTCAAGTTTGCCGCACGTCAGATCGATCGGTCGATGCTATACAAATCACTGCGGGCTAACGGGTTGGCTAACGTAACGACAGGTTTGGTTGATACTCAGACAGTCGGTTTCCAGCAAGAGACGCGTAATGTTAACTTGGACGCCTACTATGCCGGGCCCTTCCAACTGGGTGGCCGTACGCACAAAGTATTGGTGGGTGTAAATCGTAGTACGGAAGATTCAAAAAACAGGCAGGCGGCTGGCGTCGCGGGAACGATGAATATCTATAACCCGAACAATGATCTTCCATATCCGCCATTGAATTTTGGGAGTTACAACGCTGGCAGCAAGCAGACGCAAACAGGCTTGTATGGCCAGGTACAACTCAAGCCTTTGGATCGCTGGACTTTCCTGCTGGGTGGACGCCTGGGGCGGTGGGAAACCGAATCGAGGAATCCGGCGACGGGCGTGGTAAGTTCGACTTCCAGGCCAGGTACGCAATTCACGCCGTTGACGAGCGTAATCTATACCTTGAGTGACAACTCGTCTCTATACGGAAGTTATGCAGAGACCTTTGTCGGACAAACCGCAATAGACAGGAATGGCAAATTGCTGGATCCGCGTACCGGCTCACAAATTGAATTCGGTATAAAAAGCGAATGGTTCGACAAGCGCGTGAACACCAGTTTTGCGATATTCAGGATCATCGATAAAGACCGCGCGATTGATGATACGAGCACACCTAGCCTTACGGATTCGATCCCGGGCGGGAAAGTCCGGAGCCAGGGCCTGGAGGCCGAGGTGAGCGGTCAGGTGGCACCCGGCTGGGAATTGGTGGCGGGCTACGCATATACGGCGACAAAATACTTGCAGGCACCTGTCGCTTCGGTGGGGCAGGCGTTCTCACCATTTACGCCGCGTCATAGCTTCAATTTGTGGTCCAAGCATAGCTGGCGGGACGGCGCATTGAATCGCTGGAGCCTGGCTGGCGGCTTGAAAGCTGTCAGCGATTTTGCGTCGGGAACCGGCGCGACGCGCGTGGTGGGTGATGGCTACGTGACGGTGAGTGGGCAAGTCGGATACCAGATTGACAGTACGACGACTGCGAGCCTGACGGTTACCAATCTCTTCGATAAAAAATACTATGAAAAAGTCAGTAACTTTGGCCGCCAGAATTTTTATGGCGAGCCGCGTGCAGTCATGCTGGCCGTCAAAAAAATGTTTTGAAGAAAATGCGAGCTGGCGGTAGGCAGGGCTGCAAACAAAAATGCCCGCGCAAGCGGGCATTTTCTTATTCTGGCGGAGTGGACGGGCTCGCCTACGTTGCGCAGGCCGCCGATTCGCCTGCATGCGAATCGCTTCGACTCCCGCCGTGCGCCGCGCAGGCGGCACACTCCAATCCGCAGTTTGTCGGCTGCGCCGAAAAATGGAGCGGAAACAAAAACGCCCGCTTGCGCGGGCATTTTCTTATTCTGGCGGAGTGGACGGGACTCGAACCCGCGACCCCCGGCGTGACAGGCCGGTATTCTAACCAACTGAACTACCACTCCAACTACTAGACTGCTTCAGGCTGCTCGTTTGACTGATTGGTGGGTGCTGACGGGGTCGAACCGCCGACCTACGCCTTGTAAGGGCGCCGCTCTACCAACTGAGCTAAGCACCCGCACATACGCTTACTCAGCCAAACTTGTGTTGACGTCTACCAACACCTGAAGGGGGCGAAGTATAGAACATATTAAAAAATTTGTCACCACTCTTTATCGAATCTTTTTTCAGAATTGCTATTTTCATTACGAAAAACCCGCTTTGCCGGCGGCGTCCGGTGTCAAGCGGGTTTGCGGTGGGCAACCTATAATGGAGGCCTTCATCCCGTTTTTTTTCCGAGTACCTGTTATCAATACATTATTCCGCCGCGTAATTCACGCCGTCCTCTTTGAATTCTTCGCGCTCATTATCCTGGTTCCGTTGATGTCCTATGGCTTCGGCATGGACATGCTGCATTTCGGCGCGCTGGCCGTGATGCTGGCGCTGTCTGCGATGGCCAGCAATATGATTTACAACCATATTTATGAAGCCTTCGAACACCGTTACGGCTGGCGTCGCACAGTCAGGATGCGGGTTTGCCATACGTTGGGTTTTGAGGCCTTTTTCATGTCGATTGCCTTGCCGCTGACTGCGTGGTGGCTGGATATATCGGTGTGGGATGCGCTGATGCTCGACCTCGTGTTCTCGGTCTTCTTCATGCTGTATGCATTCTGCTTCAACTGGGTGTACGACATCGTGCGTCAGCGCATGGGCAAGGCCCGCGTCGTCGCCAAATAAGGCAGCATGCGGGATCATCCCGCATGCTGGTATATGCACCTTATGCGTTAGCCTGCTTGCGCTGCGGCGTTTCCACCGGATGGGGGCGCGTCGACAGATGCACTTCTGACGGCACATGCAAAGTCGTCGTCGGATGGGCAAACACAATGCCGCGGTCAGCACAGGCGCGCATGAGTTCCAGGTTGATGTGCTGTTGTACATCCATATAAACGCTGTACTCACGGCTCAACAGGTAATACACGACTTCAAATTCCAGGCTGCTGGGCCCGATGCGCACAAAGTGTGCGCGATCAAAACGCGTCGGTGACGCATGTTCAATGATTTGCCGCACTGTGGCCGACAGCTCGGCAATCTTGTCGACCGGCGTGTCATGTGTAATGCCGAAGTTGAAGAGCACGCGTCGCTCCGACATGCGCTTGTAGTTGCGGATCGGTGATTTCAGCAATTCGGTATTTGAACGCACCAGCTGTTCACCGCTCAGGCTGCGCAGGCGCGTGGTCCGGATGCCGACGTATTCAACCGTCCCCAGCAAATCGTCGACCACAATGAAATCGCCGACTTCAAACGGCTTGTCCAGGCCTATCGACAATGACGCAAACAAATCACTGAGGATGGCCTGCAGCGCAAATGCAATCGCAATACCACCGATGCCCAGGCTGGCGACGAAGGCGGTGATGTTGACGCCGAGATTAGCCAGCACCGCCAGCAATACGGTCAGCATCACGGCGATGCGCAACAGGAACACCATGGTGGTCGTGGTCGCACCGTTACGCAGTTCGGGATCGACTTCCGGGTCGACTACTTTCTCCATCCACATATTGATGCCGCGATTGAGCCAGATCGCGATCTGCAGGCCGATGATGACGATGCCGGCTTGCGACAGGCGCAGTTCAAGTGCGGCCGGCAGGGTCAGGGTATTGAGGCCGATCAGGATTGCCAGCAACAGGAGCAGGAAACGTTTGGTGCCGCCGAGGGTATGGACGATGACTTCATCGATGCGGTGTTTGGTAATGCGGTGCAGGACCGACATGCGACGCTTGACCAGGCGCACCACGAAGCGTGTCAGCAGGTCCATGACCAGATAACTTAATACGGTTGCCAGCAGCGCGTGTAGCCAGTTCTCCAGCGAAATACCAAACATAAACCAGTCTTGCAGTAACATCATTACTTCACCTCCAAATCAAATGCCTTTTGCATGTTTTACACATGCGACTTACATGAGTACTGAAGGTAGAGGTTGCATGGCGGGAATAGTTCGCAAACAATTGCGCCGACTTCTTGCAGATAGTGGGAGAGGCAGGCATGGTGCGACTTTGCAGCTGACGATCAATGATTTCTTTTTTTGAATGCCATGGACGCTTCGACTTCTGAATTGCCTTTATTTCCCCAGATACAAGCTTATCGCAGCGGAATGTTGCAAGTTGACGCGCGTCATACGCTGTACTGGGAAGAGTGCGGTAACCCGACCGGCGTGCCGGTCTTGTTCCTGCACGGCGGGCCCGGTGGCGGCATTTCACCGCGGCATCGCCAATTCTTTAATCCCGAGTATTACCGCATCGTTTTATTTGATCAGCGCGGCGCCGGCAAATCGACGCCGCTCGGCGAGTATCGCGATAACACCACGCAATTGTTGATCGCCGACATTGAAGCCTTGCGTGCGATGCTGGGCATACAGCAGTGGCTGGTATTCGGTGGCTCGTGGGGTGCGACGCTGGCGCTGGCATATGGGCAAGCGCATCCGCAATGCTGCCTCGGTTTCATCTTGCGCGGCATCTTCCTGTGCACGCGCGCCGAGATCGATTGGTTTCTGTATGGCATGCGCTGGTTTTTTCCGGAAGCGCATGCGGCGTTTGTGGCGGCTATCCCGCCCGAGGAGCGCGACGATTTGCTGCAGGCGTATCAGCGTCGCCTGTTCAGCGAAGATGCCGCGGTGTCCTTGCAGGCCGCGCGCGACTGGAGTCGTTATGAAGGCAGTTGCCTGTTCCTGAAACCGCCACCGGAAATCCAGGCGATGTTGAACGACGACGTGGTGGCCCTGGGGGTCGGACGACTGGAGGCGCATTACTTCCTGCATCAGGGCTTTATGGAAGAAGACCAGTTGATCCGTAACATCGACAAGATCCGGCATTTGCCGGCCGTGATCGTGCAGGGCCGTTACGATGCAGTGTGTCCGCCGGTGTCTGCTTACCGATTGCATCAAGCATGGCCGCAAGCGCGCCTGCAGATCGTGCCGGACGCCGGACATGCGGCACTCGAGCCCGGCACGGCGGCTGCACTGGTGGCGGCGACCGAGCAGTTCCGTTTGCAGCAAGGGTTTGGCTGACAAAGTGTGCGTACAGCAAGATGGCGATTACGGCGCTATCCCGTTAAGATAGCTGCCAGCAGGATGCGGCGAATGCTGCGCATCCGGAATTGATTTCAAGTCGAAAGTGACAAAGCGATGATGAAAAAACGAATCACCATATGTGCCGTCGCACTTTTGCTGGCAGGATGCGGTGCGCGCAGCTTGCTGGACAAGCCTGCGGAAACGACGCCGGACGGTACGTCTACTGCGGATTCGATCAGCGAGTATCAGCTTGCCTTGGCCAATCGCATCGCCCAGGTTAATTCCACCAAGGTGTTCATCGGTCGCCCGCAAGCCTTGTTGCGCTCGGTAGTGGTGGTGAAGTATGTGGTCGATGCCAATGGCAGCTTGCTGCGCAGTGAAATCATGCGCTCCAACCGTGATCGCGTCACAGAAACAACCGCGCTCGCCAGCCTGCGCAGTACCGCACCTTTTCCCAAACCGGCGCCTTCGCTCTTGCGACATGGCCGCGTGGAGTTGATGGAAACCTGGCTCTTCAATAAGGACGGTCGTTTTCAGCTGCGAACAATCGCCGAACCGCAAATGGATGAATAGCCTCGATACCCTGATGGCCGGAGCCATACGACCTTGAGCGGCGCCTGGCTGTTTAACGCAGCGGCGGGCGCATTGCTGCTCCCGCCGCTGAACCTGATCCTGCTGTGTGCATTGGGTTTGCTGTTGCGACCGCGCTGGCCGCGTGTGGGTTTGACGCTGGCGATACTGGCACTGATTGCCTTGGCCTTGTGCAGCACGCGTTTCGGTGCAGCCTTATTTATCTCGCCGTTGGAAAAACAGAATCCGCCATTGCAACTGAGCGAGGCCAGCGGCGCGCAAGCGATTGTGGTGCTGGGTGGCGGCCGTATCAGCAATGCGCTTGAATACGGGGCGCAGGATATTCCAAGCTCGCCGACCCTGCATCGCCTGCGTTATGCGGCTACGCTGTACCGCACGACGCATTTGCCGCTGCTGGTCAGCGGGGGCCAGCCTGACGGCGCTGCGGTATCCGAGGCGGCGGTGATGGCGCACGTGTTGCGCGAGGATTTCGCGGTGCCGGTACGCTGGCAGGAACCGGCATCGAACAATACCGCCGAAAATGCGCAGTTATCCGCACGCATGCTGCGTGAGGCCGGGGTGCGGCGCATCCTGCTGGTGACGGATGCCATCCATATGCCACGCGCGAAACAGGTGTTTACACAAGCCGGACTGGAAGTGGTGGCGGCGCCGACGATTTTCCTCAGTAATACACGCAGTACACCGGCCGACTTCCTGCCTTCCAGCCAGTGGTTGCAGCATACTTCCTATGCCTTGCATGAGTGGCTGGGACTGGCCTGGTATCGCTGGCGGCATCGCCATCTGGCTGAATGAGTCAGTCCACATATTGCGCGGAATAAATATCGCCCGCGCGCGTTCCGCCGAATCTGCTTAAAATGGCAAGGCCGGTACCAATTGCCGGTGCAGCACCATCATCATTATTTTCCAGGACCGCAGCATGACTTTGATTGATAGTAAGCGTCCTTCCAAACTGTATTATTTTTCCGAACGCAATGGCTTGGAACGTTCCCTCTCGCTGGGCGAGTTCCGTTTAAGCCCACCGGCCGCGGACCAGATCCTGCTGCCGAACGACCATTACCTGGTGCTCAGCCTGACCCAAACCTGGGATGGCACCTTGTTTGATGCAATGCCCCGCATTGATTCCTATCTGGTCGTACATGACGCCGAAGAGTTTGGCGAGCGTGTACATCGTGCGGCACAGAAGGTTTTGCCGAACTGGGCCGGCATTGATGCCGCAATTTCCTATGGCGCGCCAAGTCCATTGGGAAAAATTTTCTCGAAGGCGAAAAACCTCGCCGGTGAAAACGAATGGCGCTTTGCCTGGCGTCCGATGCAGAGCTGGGCATCGGTCAATCCGGTGGTCATACAAATCGGCAATATTGAAGATATCGCCGAACTCCATAGCAGGAACGACTGAGCCGGCGATAGCGCATCCTAGCTCGGCACTTTCAGGAACGGGAAACGATGAAAACGCTTAAATTCGACGTCGCAGTAATCGGTGCCGGTAGTGCCGGCATGTCGGCCTATCGTGCCGTCAAGGCGCATGGCAAGAGCGCGGTATTGATAGAGGGTGGCCCGTACGGCACCACTTGCGCCCGTGTCGGCTGCATGCCGAGCAAATTATTGATCGCCGCCGCCGAAGCCGCGCATGCGGTGGCGGAAGCGCCGGGTTTTGGCGTGCATCCCGGTCCCTTGCGCATAGACGGCAAGCAAGTGATGCAGCGCGTGAAATCCGAACGTGACCGTTTCGTCGGCTTTGTGGTGGAAAGCGTGGAATCCATTGATCCGGCGGAACGCCTGCATGGATACGCACGTTTTGTTTCTGCCGGCTGCCTGCAAGTTGGTGACGAGATGCAGGTAATGGCCGAGCGTGTGGTGATTGCGACCGGTTCCACGCCACAGATCCCGCCGCCCTTGCGTGAGCTTGGTAAACACGTGATTACCAGTGACGATATTTTTGAGTTTGACGATTTGCCGGAATCGGTAGCAGTGGTGGGCACCGGCGTGATCGGGCTGGAACTGGGGCAAGCCTTGCAGCGCCTCGGCGTGCGCGTGGCCGTATTTGGCCGTGGCGGCAGGCTGGCACAGCTGGGCGATGATGCGATCAACCAAAGCGCGATTGACAGCATCGGTGCCGGGGTGGATTTACGGCTGAATACAAGCATCGTCTCCGCCAAGGTGGTTGGCGAGCAAGTTGAATTCGTTTCGCGCCAGCAGGATGGCAGTGAGCGTACCGAGCATTTCCAATATGTATTGGCGGCGGCCGGTCGTACGCCGAATGTGAAGAATATCGGCCTGGAAAACACCGGCGTGCATTTGAATCCGCAAGGTATCCCGCTATTTGATGCGCTGACCATGCAATGCGGCAATAGCGCGATCTTTATTGCCGGTGACGCCGATAACGACCGCCCCTTGCTGCATGAGGCCGCCGATGAAGGTCGCATCGCCGGTGATAATGCGGTGCGTTTTCCGGAAGTCGTGGCCGGTTTGCGGCGTACCCGTTTGATGATCGCCTTCACCGATCCACAGATTGCGGTGGTCGGCCAAACCAGTAAGGACCTGAAGCCACGCCAGTTTGAAGTCGGCCAGGTTTCGTTTGCCAACCAGGGGCGCAGCCGTGTGATGCGGCAAAATCGTGGCCTGCTGAAAGTCTACGGTGAGCGCGGGACGCATCGCTTCCTCGGCGCTGAAATGGTGGGGCCGCGGGCCGAACATATCGGGCATTTGCTGGCGTGGGCCTGCCAGAGCGGGATGACGGTCGGGCAAATGCTGGATATGCCGTTCTACCATCCGGTGGTGGAGGAGGGTTTGCGGACCGCCTTGCGCGAGCTGAAAGAAAACCTGCTGAAGGAAGAGGACGCCATCGAGCACTGCACCGATTGCACGCCGGGCACCTGAAAAAGCGCCGTGCCTGGCGATTTATTTGCAGCGAATGTGCGGTAACGCTTATTCGCCCCAGGCAAAGTATGATAAAACTGAACTACGCGATTGCAACTAAACAATAATGCGAATGTCACAGCACTGATTGCTGATATAAATTTCCGCCAAAAACCGGAAGACAATAGCAGTATCACAGGCAATCGCAGAGCAGCATCCAACGCAGGTCCGTTTGACAGATCCATATTGAAAACGCGACACTGCCTTTGTCCAGATAGAAAAAAGGGGCCTTATATTATGAAAGCATCTACCTTGAAAACCACTCGGAGCGATATGAAAACCTTAGTCAAAGACGCCCAGGAATTATTTCGCGAAGCGACCAGCGCAACCGGCGAACGCGCCGATGAATTGCGTAACCGCGGTTTGCAACTGCTGGACAACGCGCTGGTAAAAGCGCACGAAGTACAAACCGCTGCGATTGAAACCGGCAAGGAAGTGGCAGAGAAAGCCGACGATTACGTGCATGAAAATCCATGGCGCGCAGTAGCGATCTCCGCTGGTGTTGGCGTATTGGTGGGACTTTTGATCTCCCGTAAGTAAGTCACACGGCTGCGATATGGAACAGCAAACTCCGCGTCCTGCAGATTTCCGGCCCGGCTTGGTCAGCGGCGTCGTCAATCTTGCGAAAAACATGTTCGGCTTGCTGATGAGCCGCATTGAGCTGGCAGCGCTTGAGCTGGCGGAAGTCCGTGCCAATGCATTGAAGCTGGTCGCGCTGTTTGTACTCGGCGCGATCGTCGCCTTGTTTGCCATCGGCTATTGGAGTGCATTGATTGTCTATCTCAGCTGGCCGACGCTAGGCTGGAAGATTCTATTGATACTTGCGATTGTCTTTACAGCGGTCGCGGTCGGCATTCTCTTGTATGTTCAGTCCCTGTTGCGGGAAGGAAAACTGTCGATGCCGGCAACCATGGCTGAATTGCGTAATGACCATGACGCGCTGTTGTAAGCCAAGAGGATTTGCATGACTACACATCATCAGGAGCCGGAAGAGTCGTTTGCCGAGCGCAAGCAGAGATTGCTGGCGCAATGCAAAGCCTATCGTATTGCGATTGGTGAAGCGCGCGATGTCGTGCATGAAAACCTGGGTGCCGATGCGCTCGCGAAGACTGCCATCGGCCTGGTGAGCGTCCGTGCACAATCGGCCTTTGCCAGTGTTTCGGATATGTTCGACTTGAAGAGCCTGACCGGGGAAAAATTGCGTCGCCTGCTGCCGCTGGTCGTCAGTGGCGTGTCCCTGTTGACCAAGCGTTCGGTACTGCGGCCGCTCTTGCGCGGCGCCCTGGTTGTGGGCAGTGCCGGTACCGCTTTGTACTTCCTGTCGAAGAAAAAGAAATCCTCGTCCAAGCATGTCGCATTGCACGAACATTTGTAATCGCGTGTAAACGAACGAAAAAAAGCCGACTTGAAGTCGGCTTTTTTATTGACGGTGCTTTTACTTATTTGGCTGGGGCTGGAGCATCTGCCGCTGGTGCCGCAGCAGGAGCTGCAGGTGCCGGTACTGCCGGTTCGGCGAACTTTGCGCCGGCGCTATTGGCCATCAGCACCACGACGCGTTCAACTTCGATGTCGTCCAGATCCGGGTTGCCGCCTTTGGCCGGCATTGCACGGATACCTTCAATCGCGTGTTTTGCCAGTGTGCTGTAACCCTGTGCAATACGTGCGCTCCAGGCTGCGGTGTCACCCATTTTCGGGGCACCGGCGGCACCGGTTGCGTGGCAGGCGGCACATGCCATCTTGAAGACTTCATCGCCTGTTTTCAGGACTTTCGGTGCATTCACATCTTTCAATGTGAAGCCTGCATCGGCTACCGGTTTGATGCGTGCGGCAACGGCTTCAGGTGACAAGCCGTCGGAACCGGCGCCTATGTGTTTTTCATTGGTGACGTAAAGCACCAGTAAAACGATACAGACAATCGGGACAAGGAAACCTGCCAGAATTGCCATGATGAGTTGCTTTGGCGTCTTGATCGCGGATTCTTCTTCGTGGTGTGCGTCGCTCATTATTCCCTCAATACAATTATAAAAATCGTTCTACGGGCGCATGCTCCCTTGCTACGCGTTGCATGCCCAGGCGGATAACACAATTACAATGCCGCCAAACGCTCGATTATAGACGCAAAGCAAATGATAGGGAACGGGAAAACGTCGCTTTACGTGGACGGAAAGTCAGAAAAACGGTATCCTGCAGGCCTCCTCAGTAGTCCTTCATGCGGCTGTAGCTCAGTGGATAGAGTATTGGCCTCCGAAGCCAAGGGTCGCTGGTTCGATTCCAGCCAGCCGCACCATTAAGTCTTATAAATCAAATAGTTATAAAAAATCGATGCAGCGCAGCACGGGGCCTGGTTTATTGTTATTCCAGATCGGGCCGGCTGCTGATTGCCGCGGGTTTCGCGATTGGCTTGCCGATGCCGGATGCCTGGCCTGAATGCGACAAATGAACAGCATGTGCTTCACACGCCGTTCATTTGTTGGTCTTGCGTCACGGACAGGCAGGCCGTCCGTATCGATGTCTTACTTCTGTGCGTCTTTCGCGGCGTTTTCGATTTTCTCGCCCGCTTTTTCAATTTGCTGGCCGGCTTTGTCCATGGTTTGATCCACTTCCTTGCCGGCTTTTTCTGCCGGACCTTCCTTATGGCAGGCGGACAAGGCCAGAGCCAGTGCGCCCATCGCCAATACTGCAGTTATGCGGTTTTTATATGAAATCATTTACGCCTCCTTGAAATTGATGATTAAGAGCCTGCTTACTTTTTATTCTTGCCGACTTCATTACCAATAACACCACCAACTGCTGCACCACCAACCGTGCCCAGTGCGCTACCGCCGGTCAGGACCGCGCCGCCGACTGCGCCTGCACCTGCGCCAACAGCCATGCTTTTTTCGCGGTGCGACATGTTTTCACAACCGGCAGCGCCGAGCAAAACGACTGCTGCCACCGAAGCGAGTGCAAATTTTTGTATGGTTTTCATATGATCCTCTGTCTGTTTGAGTTAGTCACTTAAGACTGACCTTCAAAATACGGCAAAGATTCAATATGCTTGGTGCGGTAACACACCTAATTCTTGGAAAAGATGTAACAATTTTTGTAGGGCAAGTATGCTGCAAGACTATAAATCGGCGTGCTCCTGTTAATTGACGGGCGTTATCAATCCGGATGAGCCTGAATTTGGTCGAAAAAAAAGCCAGCTGACGCTGGCTTTTTATTTTTACGCTACTACGCGTGATGCGATGTGGGCCAGCGCCTCTTCGACCTGGTCGACCAGGATCAGACATAAATCGCCTGCTTCCAGTCTCGCCAGTGCGGTATCGATGGCGAGGAATTCACCCTGGATTTCCTGTGTGAAGCTGGTGCGTTTCGCATTGCTCAGGCCGTCACGCAGCAAGGCCAATACTTCGCCATCGGCACGGCCGCGCTGGCATTGGTCTTCGTACAGGATGACGTCGTCGAATGCATCGCCGAGGATCTGGGTCTGGCGACGCAAGTCTTCGTCACGGCGATCACCGGCACCGCTGATGATAACCATGCGGCGTTTGGCCGGCATGCCTTCGACCGCACGTGTCAGCGCTTCGATGGCGTCCGGATTGTGGCCGTAGTCGGCGATGACGGTTGCACCCTTGTGCGAGAAGATATTGAAGCGACCCGGTGTGCTGCTGGCGCTGTTTTCGAAAGTACGCAAACCGTCGAGCACGATGTTCCAATCGAGGCCCAGGCCCCATGCCGCGCCAATTGCCGCCATCGCATTCTCAACCTGGAAGCCGACGGTGCCGTTGTGCGTAATTGGAATGTCGGCGAGCTGGATGCGGTGTTCGAATTTGCCTTCGGCGGCAACGATGGCGCCACCATCGAGGAACAGGACGCGATGGCCTTGTGCGCGATGCGTCGCGAGGACGGCATGGCTGCTGTCACGCGCAAAGAAGGTCACGCTGCCAGGGCAGCTACCGGCCATATTGGCAACCATAGGGTCGGCCGCGTTCAGGACGGCGGTACCGTTAGGTGCAACGTTTTGTACGATGACGCGCTTGACGACGGCGAGGTCTTCCACGGTGGAGATGAAGTTCAGGCCGAGGTGGTCGCCGACGCCGATATTGGTCACGACTGCGACGTTGCAGCGATCAAAGCCGAGGCCTTCACGCAATACGCCGCCACGTGCGGTTTCAAATACGGCGGCGTCGACATCCGGGTGCATCAATACATTGCGTGCGCTGCGCGGACCGCTGCAGTCACCGGTATCGATGCGTTGGTTTTCGATATACACGCCGTCGGTGCTGGTCATGCCGACGCGGTATTTATTACCTTGCAGGATGTGGGCGATCAGGCGCACGGTGGTGGTCTTGCCATTGGTGCCGGCAACTGCGACGACCGGGATGCGGCCATCGTCACCTTCGTCAAACATGGTGGAAATAATTGCTTCGCCGACCGGACGGCCTTTGCCGAACGATGGCTTGATGTGCATGCGCAAACCAGGTGCGGCATTGACTTCAACCACGCCGCCGCCTTGCTCTTCCAGTGTCTTGAGGACGGTTTCGCATACCAGGTCGATGCCGCAGATATCCAGGCCTATCATTTGTGCCGCTTCAACTGCGCGTGCGGCGAGGTCCGGATGCACATCGTCGGTAACGTCGGTAGCGGTGCCGCCGGTGCTCAGGTTGGCATTGTTGCGCAAGACAACCTGTACGCCTTTGGGCGGTACGCTTTCCAGCGTGTAGTCGATTTTTGCCAGGGTGGCCAGCGTCAGGTTGTCGACCTTGATCTTGGTCAGCGGGCTGGCATGGCCGTCACCGCGCAATGGATCGAGGTTAACCTGGTCGATCAGCTGGCGTATGGTTTGTACGCCGTCGCCGAGGACTTCCGGCGGTGCGCGACGCGCAGCGGCGATCAATTGCTTGCCGACTACCAGCAGGCGGTAATCGTGGCCCGGCAGGTAACGTTCAACGACTACATCACTACAGATTTCATAAGCCACGGCAAAGGCGGTTTTGACTTCTTCTTCCGTCTTCATGTTGACGGCCACGCCTTTGCCCTGGTTGCCGTCGCGTGGTTTGATGACGACGGGTGCGCCGATATCGCGCGCGGCTTGCCATGCTTCTTCGGCGGTCGTGACTGAGGCACCATCAGGCACCGGCACGCCGGCGGCGGCGAGCAAGACCTTGGTCATTTCCTTGTCTTGTGCGATCGATTCCGCGATGGCGCTGGTGAAACCGGTTTCAGCCGCCTGGATGCGCTGCTGGCGGCTGCCCCAGCCGAATTGCACCATGCTGCCTTCGGTCAGGCGACGATATGGAATACCGCGGGCGACTGCGGCATCGACGATGGAACCGGTGCTCGGTCCGAGGCGGATGTCTTCGTCGAGTTCACGCAGGCTGGCTAAAGCGGTAGCGAGGTCGAACGGCGTATCTTCGGTGGCGGCACGGCACAGGTTTTGCGCCAGCTCAAATGCGAGGCGGCCGACGGCTTCTTCGGTGTATTCGACCACTACTTGATAGATGCCGGGCTCTACGGTTTGTATCGTGCGGCTGAAGGTGACAGGGCAGCCGGCCTGGGCTTGCAGGCCGATGGCAGCGCTTTCCAGCACATGCGCCATCGAGAAAGTTGTTTCAGCCGGCTCCAGGAATTTAATTTCCGGAAAGCGTGCGCGCAAACGGTGTTCAAAACCAGGGATTGCAAGGATGGTTTGTTCGATTCCATTGCAGGACACAATGGCTTCGATCGACGTATGCCGGCTCCACAGGTTGGGGCCGCGCAAGGCGCGAACGCGTGATATTTCCATGAGCATCTTCCTTCTTGGCGCGACGGTTCTCTTTTTTCCGCTGGCCGGTGCTTTATCGATTAACGCATCGAGATAGACTGCGTTGGTCTCTTTATTATCGTGATGTGCGTATACTGAGCTCATGATTGTCAGGCCCTGATGTTAGCATCTGTTGATTCAAATGTTTCTATCCCGGCCTTCATCAAATCAGGGCTAATGCCCAAGGCCCATGCTGCTGCAATTGCTGCCAAACTATTTTCGATACTGAGGTCGGCGCGTTCTTGCGCGGCGCTGACCAGAACTTCTTCCTTGCCCGTTGCCAGTACGATATTGCCGTCGCGTACGAATACGCTGCGGCCGCCTTCGGCCTGATGCGCGACGATGACAGGTGTCGACGGGGAAGCGGCAAAGAAAATCACACTGCCGTCACACAGCGACGCAAATTCCGCGACGCGGGCATCGGCTGCATTGAGTACCGCAACGCCGTCCGGCAATACGATATCGACCTGGGTCCGTGCGACCTTGGTCATCTGGTCTGCGTCTTCGATGTAGTACTCAGGCAGTTTGTCGTCCGGGTCGATATTGGTTACCACGCCGACCTGGCACCAGTCGTAAGCGATGCCTTCGGACAGGATGGCCTTGCTGCTGTTTTCAAATACGGCTGCTTCCACCATGCGGTTGAGCAAGACCTGGCGCGTGGCCTGCCAGTTGTCGCTTTTCTTTTGCACGACATGACGCTGATGCAGGAAGAGGCCGTCGCGGCAGGCGAGGCCGACATACTTGCCTTGCAAGTGCAACAGCCAAGCGATCAGGCGCGAAACCACGGTGCTGCCATGCGAGCCGGTCACGCCGACGATAGGAATGCGGCCATTCTGATCTTCGGCAAACAGGTGATCGACGATGGCGCGTCCGACCGGGCGGGCCGGGCCGTCGGCTGGTTTCAGGTGCATCAGCAAACCGGGGCCGGCATTGACTTCAACAATCGCACCGCCTTGTTCTTCCAGCGGACGGGAAATATCTTCTGCCACCAGGTCGACGCCGGCGATATCCAGGCCGACGATGCGCGCTGCCAATGATGCGGCCGCGGCGACGCTGGGATGAACCTGGTCGGTCACGTCGAATGCGACGTTGCCATTGCGCTGCACCAGGATTTTTTCACCGGCAGGCGGGATCGATTCGGTGGTGTAGCCCTGGCGTGCCAGTTCCAGCAAGACCACGCGCGGGTCGTCTGCTTCATCGATCAGGATCAGGTTCAGCGGGCAGTCTTCGCTGCTGCCGCGACGCGGATCGCTGTTGAGCTGGCTATTGATCAGTTCGGAAATATTCGACACGCCATCGGCGACGACGGAAGCTTCTTCGCCGCGCGCGGCAGCGACCAGGCGGCCGCCGATGACCAGCAAGCGGTGTTCATTGCCGCGCACAAAGCGTTCGACGATGACGTCGCTGCTTTCCTGTTCGGCGAGCAGGAAGGCGGCTTCGATATCTTTTTGTGAATTCAGGTTGGTCGAGACGCCGCGGCCATGATTGCCGTCCAGCGGTTTGATGACAACCGGTAAACCTATGCTTTCAGCGGCATCCCAGGCATCGGCGACGCTATTGACGATGCGGCCTTCCGGTACCGGCACACCGCAGGATTGCAGCAGGGTTTTGGTTAATTCTTTATCGCTGGAAATGGTTTCCGCGATGGCGCTGGTCTGGTCGGTTTCTGCCGTCCAGATGCGGCGTTGGCGTGCGCCATAACCGAGTTGCACCAGATTGCCTTCGTTCAGGCGCATCGACGGGATGCGACGATCGGTTGCAGCATCGACGATACAGCCGGTGCTTGGTCCCAAAGCCACTGATTCCAGGATGTCGCGCAGATTGTCGACTGCCGCCTTGACGTCAAACGGCTTGTCCTGGATGGCCGCCATGACCAGGTCACGGGCGGCAACCAGCGCGGCGCGGCTGACTTCTTCGTGGCGCGCGCGGACGACGACCTTGTACACACCGCGTTTTGAAGTTTCGCGTGCCTTGCCGAAACCGCTTTGCATGCCGGCCAGGTTTTGCAGCTCAATCATCACGTGTTCCATGATGTGGCCGGGCCAGGTGCCTTCACGCAGGCGCATCAAAAAGCCGCCATGTACGCCGACGCCGCAATGATGTTCGACCAGGCTAGGCAACCACGCGGTCAGGCGCTCATAGAAGCCGGGGATAGTGTTGGAAGGAAAATCTTCCAGTTCACCAATATCAACCCATGCCTCCAGCACTGGACGGTAAGTCCAGATATTTGGGCCGCGTAAACTTAGCACATCGATAATATCGATGGTTTTGTTGTTCATTTGTAATGGAAAATATGTAGGGGGAAAGCCAAAACTCAGTGGCTAAAATAGCTGTAACGCGCTCGCGGTTTTTTGGTTTACTTATTTTGTGATTATATTTTTGATGCGCGGGAATACGACAAACAAGTCGGGTGCGTTTGGATATACTGGCCGCCAATTTGAGACAAAACCATATATTCTGGTCGCAAGTTCACGAATATTCGTTCTTTACGGAAAACCCTTCCAGCTTTGATGAAAACCGCCTCTTCACCTTTATTGCCAGCAAAAAACGCCCTCCCTGCGCCTTGGCAGGATGTTAACGCCCGTTTAAGCAAGGATGAAATCATACTCGCTCACCTCGAGCTTGATCTTGATTTAAGTCTACATTTTGTGTCTGGCATTGTAATTCTTACAAATTTACAACTGTTGGCACGTTCGCATGGCGAATCGAGCTGGCAAGCCTGGCCTTTGCGCGCCGACCTGGCGCTGAAACACCATGACCACGCCGGCGTCGGCACACTGGAATTGCATGATACAAAAGCCCGCCTCGCGCAATGGCGCTACACGCTGGCGCAAAATCCGCAGGCACTGAACCTCATCACCGAATTTGAACAGCAACGCCATGCGATTGCGACCGGCGTCGCGCACGTCAAACCGGCGGCGGAAGAGCAGGATGACGATGCGCTGGATGCCGAAGACGGCAATGCGGCAGAAGAAACGCCGCCATCGACCGCTTCGCTGTTTCGCCTGTGGCGTTTTGCCAAACCGTATCGCGGCCAGCTCTTGCTGGGTTTCCTGCTGACCCTGGCGTCCACTGCGGCGACGCTGGTGCCGCCATATATGACGATGCCCTTGATGGATAACGTTTTGATTCCATATCAAAACGGCGTGCCTATCGATAAAGGCCTGGTTGCGCTCTATCTCGGCGGCTTGTTTGGTTCGGCCCTGTTTGCCTGGGGCCTGGGTTGGGCGCGCACCTATATCCTGGCGCTGGTCAGTGAACGCATAGGCGCGGATTTACGCACGACAACTTATGAGCATTTGCTGCGCCTGTCACTTGAATACTTTGGCGGTAAACGTACCGGTGACCTGATGACACGCATCGGTTCCGAAACGGACCGTATCTGCGTATTCCTGTCGCTGCATTTGCTGGATTTCTTCACCGACGTCCTGATGATCATGATGACGGCGGCCATCCTGATTTCGATCAATCCATGGCTGGCGCTGGTGACCTTGCTGCCGCTGCCGTTCATTGCGTGGATGATCCATGTGGTGCGCGACAAATTGCGTAACGGCTTTGAAAAAGTGGACCGCATCTGGTCGCAAGTGACCAATGTGCTGGCCGATACGATTCCGGGTATCCGTGTGGTGAAAGCCTTCGCGCAGGAAAAACGCGAAGCCGCGCGTTTCCGCGAAGCGAATAATCACAACCTGGTCGTCAATGATCGCGTCAATAAAGTCTGGTCGCTGTTTTCACCTACCGTCACCTTCCTGACAGAAATCGGCTTGCTGGTGGTGTGGGCGCTCGGTATCTGGCAAGTATCGCAAGGCATGATCACGGTCGGTGTGTTGACCGCCTTCCTTGCTTACATCAGCCGCTTCTACACGCGCCTCGATTCGATGAGCCGCATCGTCTCCGTCACGCAAAAAGCCGCGACCGGTGCCAAGCGTATTTTCGATATCCTGGACCACGTTTCCAGCGTGCCGGAAGCAACGAATCCGGTGCACCTCGATAAGGTGCAGGGCAAAATCACGATCAAGGATATCGGCTTCCGTTACGGTAATCGAGCCGTGATTCGCGGCCTCGACCTGACCATCAATCCGGGTGAAATGATCGGCCTGGTGGGTCACAGCGGTTCCGGCAAGAGCACACTGGTCAACCTGATTTGCCGTTTCTACGATGTGTCGGCCGGTGCGATCATGGTGGATGGCGTTGATGTCCGTTCTATCCCTATCCCTGAATATCGCCGCAATATCGGCCTGGTCTTGCAGGAACCTTTCCTCTTCTTCGGCACGATTGCAGACAATATTGCCTACGGCAAACCGGATGCGAGCCGCGAAGACATCATCGCCGCCGCCCGCGCCGCGCATGCGCACGAATTTATCCTGCGTCTGCCGCATGGTTACGATTCGATGGTCGGTGAGCGCGGGCAGACATTGTCCGGCGGTGAACGCCAGCGTATTTCGATTGCCCGTGCCCTGCTGATCGATCCGCACATCCTGATCCTGGACGAGGCAACGTCATCGGTCGATACGACCACCGAACGTGAGATCCAGAAGGCACTGGACAACCTGGTACGCGGTCGCACCACGATTGCGATTGCGCACCGCCTGTCGACATTGCGTCGCGCGGACCGCATCGTCGTTATGGACCGGGGCCAGATAGTCGAAGTCGGTTCGCACGATGAATTGCTGCAGCGTGAAGGTGCGTATTACAAGCTGTATCAGGCGCAACAGCGCCAGGCAGAAGATATGCTGGAAGATGGAATCAAAGCGGGGGAGCTCGCATGAGCAATTTTCAATTAACGCGTAACGCCTTCGGCAAACTGATTTATTCCGCACCGGGCGAAGAAGTGCACGAAGGTGTGGTGCCGGTACGTTCCTTCCCTATCGCCGCACCGGACATCGGCATTGCCATCGTCAGCCCGGACGGGCATGAGCTGGCATGGATAGAAAAACTGAGTGACTTGCCGGATGCCACGCGCCTCTTGCTGGAAGAAGAATTGGCGAGCCGTGAATTCCTGCCGGAGATCAAACAGATCAAGCGTGTCTCGGTCTTTGCTTCGCCGAGCACCTGGACGCTGGCCACCAATCGCGGCGATGCGACGCTGGTACTCAAGGGTGAAGAAGACATTCGCCGCATCGGTGAATCGGCCCTGATCATCGCCGATACGCATGGCATCCAGTTCCTGATTCGTGACTTGAACAAACTGGACAAGACCAGCCGTAAATTATTGGATCGATTCTTGTAATCTGGTGTGCGTCCGCGTGACGCACATTACTGCTGAGGAGGAATGTTGATGTCCGAGCGTCCGCAAAATCGTCTGCCAGCAGTACTGCAAAACCTGGCCTTGCCGGTGATCGGTGCGCCCATGTTCATTGCCAGTGGTCCGGCACTGGTCAAGGCGCAATGCAAGGCCGGTATCGTCGGCGCCTTTCCGGCGCTGAATGCACGACCGCCGGAATTACTGGATACATGGCTGACTGAAATCCAGGCCGAGCTGGCCGCGTATCAGGCGGCCCATCCGGATGCCATCGTCGGGCCGATCGCCGTCAATCAAATCGTCCATCAATCGAATGACCGCCTCGCGCATGATGTCGAAGTCTGCGTCCGCCATCGTGTGCCCATCATCATTTCATCACTGCGGGCACCGCCTAAGGAAATGATGGATGCGATCCACAGCTATGGCGGCATCGTCCTGCACGATGTGATTTCGATTCGTCATGCGCAAAAAGCGCTGGAAGCCGGCGTGGATGGCTTGATCCTGGTAGCGGCGGGTGCGGGTGGTCATGCCGGTACCTTGTCACCGTTCGTCCTGGTGGGCGAAGTGCGTAAATTCTTCAAGGGGCCGATTGCCTTGTCGGGTGCGATTGCGACCGGCGATGCGGTGCTGGCCGCGCAGGCGATGGGCGCTGACTTCGCCTACATAGGTTCGCGCTGGCTGGCGACGAAAGAATCGAACGTCGATGATGCCTACCGCGCAGCGATTGTCAGCTCGGCTGCGGCGGATGTGGTCTACACCAATCTGTTTACAGGTGTGCATGGCAACTACCTGAAAAAATCCATCATCAATGCCGGGTTGGATCCGGACAACCTGCCGCAAGCCGACAAAACGGTGATGAACTTCGGTTCTGGCAGCGGCAGCAAGATCAAGGCCTGGCGCGATATCTGGGGTGCCGGGCAGGGCGTCGGCCTGATTGACGAAGTGGCGAGCGTGGCAGAAATCGTGCAAGGCATGAGTGCCGAATACGCCGCTGCCAGGAAACGCTTGCAGATATAAAAAAGCCCTCATCTGCGATGAGGGCTTGTACCTGATGCGTAGGGCTTACACGCCAAAGCGCGCGCCTGCACCCAGCAAGGTCGCGATACCGAGGATTGCAAAAATCGCTGCGGCGATCCGGTGCACGATTTTTACCGGCATGCGGTCGGCGATCTTGTCACCGAAATACACTGCCGGCGCATTCGCCAGCATCATGCCGAAAGTCGTACCGGCCACTACCCACACGAAGGAATGGAATTGCGCGGCCAGTGCGACGGTGGCGACTTGCGTCTTGTCGCCCATTTCCGCGAGGAAGAAAGCGATCAGCGTCGTCATGAACACGCCGTACTTCGCGAGCTTGGTATCGTCTTCATCGAGTTTGTCGGGAATCAGCGTCCAGCCTGCCATCAAGAGGAAAGACACGCCCAATACCCAGCGCAATACTTCCGGCCCCAGCATGGTCGTGATCCAGGTGCCGATGGCGGCGGCGAATGCATGATTGGCGATGGTCGCAACGAAGATCGCCAACACGATAGGCAAAGGTCTGCGGAATTTTGCTGCGAGGAGGAAGGCAAGCAGTTGCGTTTTGTCGCCGATTTCGGCGAGGGCAACGATGCCGGTAGAAACGAAGAATGCTTCCATGTAGGGGTATGACTTTCTCGGGCCGGACGAATAACCAAAGACCAAACAACGACCCCGGCCCATGCGGTCGTCACTTGATCAATGGTCTCGCCAAGTCTTGCGACTATCTGCACCATGGCATGCGTGCCAAGAGTGTTGATGCAGATGCCCTTGTTGCCAAAGGCCGGCTACTCCCCAATGTTCAGGCGTAATGATAGCAGAATCGCGCGCCGCGGTTTTGCCTTTTGCCGCCGGGCATGTCTATTTATCATCGTTGGGGAATTATCATGCAGCTTAAGGCTCCTACCTTGGTGACACTTGTAAGCGAATCAACGATAAAGACCTGATGACAGACTTGTCGGATGGCAATCAAGGAGGAAGCATGAGCAAGCAAATTTCAGTCAATACCAAGCGCCCCGCGCAAACGACAGGGAAAGACCAGAAAGATTTGAAGCTGCCGCATGAAACGGATGAGTCATTCGATAGCCAGGCCAGCGAACCGCGTAAAGTCATCCATCAAGCCTTTGAAGATATTGAAGAAGGGCAGATGGATACGGATCGCAGGGGCATGCCCGGCGTCGAGGAAGTGCAGCGTCAGCGCGCCGGCCAATCGGTGCAAAAAGATATCCCGGCCTCGTCCCGCACGCCACCCAGCACACCAAAGAAATGAAGAAACATGAATGCAAACAGCCCTCGTATCTGCGAGGGCTGTTTGCGTTTGCAATAAATGTTGATTTAGTCGCTGATAGGCACGCTGCCCGCAATCGATGAACGGCTACCGGGCAATGCCTGGTTGCTGCTGCCGTGATAGGCAAAGGCGAGCGAAGTCTTGACCGTTGGTGTGGTGTTGACACCTGCAGCATGGAATAGCTTGCTATGGAAAAACACCACATCCCCCTGATGCAGGTCGACCGGCTGGCCTTGCGCAAACAGCGCCTCATTCGGCGCGTAATCAGGACGCAGGAAATCCAGGTCATCCAGTTGTGCGCGCGTAATATCAAGGCGATGCGAACCGGGAATGAACTTCAGGCCACCATTGGACGCAATCTCATCGCCCAAGGCCAGCCATACGCAAATCAGATCCGGCTGGGTAAATGACCAATAGCGGATATCGCGGTGCCAGCCGGTAGCCGTGCCGAACTGCGGATGCTTGGTCATCACCGAATTGTGATGCGCCAGCGTCAGGTAAACCTGTTCGCCGAATAATTGTTTGAGCTTGTCAACAATGCGCGGATCGTGCGCCCAGTCATGAAAGCATTGATCGCGATGGTAGGCGCCGCGCAAGCGCCGCACGGTGCGGCCGCCCTCGGCATCGAGCGACGAAGGTGCGCCCGGATAGCCAAGCTCTGCCTCATACTCCAATGGTTGCTGCGCCGCTTGCAACTGCGTCTTCGCCACCGCCAGCATGTGTTCACACGCGGCCGGTTCCAGCAACTTCCGGAAAACCAGATAACCGTCTTTTTCGAATTGTGCAATCTGTGCGCCGGAAAGTGCCGTGTCCATTGGTGTAATTTGCTCCTTGCTCATTTTGAGTGAATGTAATTTTTATTCAGTGTAGCGCTTTGCCGCTTTGCTTGCAGGTGGGCAAATGACGTAGATCAAAAATGTGGCGAATTTAAGCTTAACGCTGGTCTTACAAGCCGCTGGGCTGGTAATTGTTGCCGGCCGCATTCCATTTTTCGACATGCCATTTCCAGTTGATGCGGCCGATCACATTGCCCTCCGCATCCAGGCCTTCGACCGGCCCGTGGAATACGGCAAACATCACGCCGCCATGCGGGCTCACCGGCTGGTGTATTGCACCTTCGTTTTCCCACAGATAGCAACCGGTGGTGAATGGGCGCTCGGGTTCATCGTGATAATAAAAGCCGCCTTCAATCATATAGCCTTCGACTGCACCCACGTGGCGGTGGATGGGGGCGACTGCTCCCGCTTCAAATCTGATCAGCAGCGTGAAGTGTCCGGTGGCGGCATTCGCGTGCAGGAGTTTGAAGTGCGCACCCGGCATCGCCCACGGCAACCATTCCATGTCTTGCGGATGGCAGGTGAATAAAGTCTCATCTGCTGCGGGTGTTTGCTTCTGTGTACTCATGGTGTTCTGTATCAATTACGTATAATGAAAAAATTCCAACCAGCCTTGCCGCCATGACCCGCATCTGCCCGAAGTGCTCTTACGTCCGCAAACCCAGCGATGAAGCTCCCGAATGGCAATGCCCGTCTTGCCAGGTGGCCTATATCAAGGCCTCCGGTGAACCGGCGCCAGCCAACTATGGTCGCTATGGTACGCCTGCTGCAAAAAGTCGGAATAAATCTTCCGGTTTACTGAAGTGGACAGCCGTATTGGCCATGCTGGGTCTGGCGCTCTTTCTTGGCAAACCACTATGGTCAGCCAAACAGGCAACCGCGACGGTGGCTTCCGGCGCGCAGCCGGAAGTGACATTGTATGCCACCGAGTGGTGCGGTTATTGTGCTGCCACCCGTAAACTGTTTGAAGAAAAAGGCATCGCTTATACCGAGCTCGATGTTGAAAAAACCAGTGCCGGTTATGAGGGTCACAAAAAGCTGGGCGGCAATGGCGTGCCGCTCATAGTGATTGGCGACGAAGTCATTCGCGGTTTTGATGAACGTGCTTTGCACAAATCCCTCAAACCCTGGTTCAAGGAATCCTGATTGAACGCAGGCATGTCCTGCGTTCCGCTTAATTAATTTGAAAGGTGCATATGCGCAAAACTAAACTTCCATCCGGTACCGCAGTACCCGTCCTCGGCCAGGGCACCTGGTATATGGGCGATGAAGCACATCGCCGTGCCGACGAAATCGCCAGCCTGCGACTGGGCCTGGATCTCGGCATGACGCTGATCGATACGGCGGAAATGTATGGCGACGGCGCATCGGAAAAACTGGTGGGCGAAGCGATCGCCGGTCGTCGTGATGAAGTCTTCTTGGTCAGCAAGGTATTGCCGAGCAATGCGTCACGCAGCGGCACCATCGCCGCATGCGAACGCAGCCTGCGGCGCCTCGGTACCGATTGCATCGATCTGTACTTACTGCATTGGCGTGGCCGTACTCCATTCGCTGAAACCATCGCGGCCTTCGAAGCCTTGCAGGATGCCGGCAAGATCCGGCATTGGGGCGTCAGCAATATGGACGTTGATGATATGCGCGAAATTGCACGTGCACCTGGCGGCGATGCAATGGCGACGAATCAGGTTTTGTATAACCTCACGCGTCGCGGCATTGAGTTTGATTTGCTGCCGCAGGCACAAGCTCGTGGTTTGCCTTTGATGGCGTATTCGCCGATCGAGCAGGGGCGCCTGACCGAATATCCGGAAGTGCAGGACATCGCAGACCGGCACGGTGTGACGCCGGCGCAAGTGGCGCTGGCCTGGGTCTTGCGACAAGAAGGTGTGATCGCGATACCGAAGGCGGCGACACCTGAGCATGTGCGGGAAAATCGCGCCGCGCTTGAGCTGCAATTAACAGCGGAAGACCTGGAGGAACTGGATGATATGTTCCCGCCGCCTGACGGACCGGAATCGCTGGAAATGATCTGATATCGCGTGCGCTTTTACTGCGCTGTATCGCTGCAGTCTTGCAGCGCACCGCGCAGTAAATCAAATGCAGCCCGCTGGAATTCTTCCGCCTGGCTGCATTTCATTTTCAGGCGCAGGGTGACGGTATCGCCATACTGCGCGTCAATCACGCTGACACCCTGTTGCTCGCAATAGCGGCGGAAGCTCGACTCATCGGCGAATTGCAATGCATAGCGTCGTTCGCACATCGCTTCCACCGGGATCAATTCGGCATTCTTGACCGCTTCCGAGATGGCCTGTCCGTATGCACGCGTCAAGCCACCCGCACCCAGCTTCATGCCGCCCCAGTAGCGCACCACCACCGCCAGTACATTGAAAACATCCTTGTGTACGAGCACGTTATACATCGGGCGTGCGGCGGTACCTGACGGTTCACCATCGTCATCCAGCCCGGAATCGCCGTCGCATATCAGGACCCAGCAAAAATGCACGGCATTCGGATGCTCAGCGCGCAATTCAGCCAGCTTCGCGCGCGCTTCCGCACGCGTGGTAAGCGGGTAAAGCAAGCCGATGAAGCGGCTTTTCTTGATTTCTATTTCGGCGCTGGCCGGTGCGACAAGCTGGTACATGGTCGATTGAAAAACAGCAGAACAGCGATGATAAGCGACTAAGGGCTCAAGTACCTATTCCGCCGCCGGGTCGTTTGCGTCCGTTAACCCATATTTATGGGATGGGATATGTTGCCGTACGGATATAACATCAAGGCGTCGGGAGTCATCTGGCCAGATGATTTTCTGCTTCGCCCCGGTGCGCAAGCCATCCCCGGCCCCGGTAATTTCCCCCTCTATCTATATACATCGGCATCGCCAGCCAGACGGATCCTCTCGTATTCCAGACAGAGGCGGAGGGCGCTCCTGTTCAATTTACTGAAAGTCGCTTCATTATGAAAAATCTGAAAATCGGTCAACGCCTGGCCCTGAGCTTCGGCAGCGTGGTGGCAGTACTCATCGTCCTGGCAGTGATTGCCTTTAGTCGCCTGGACAAGCTGGATACGGCGATAGGCGTGGTCAGCAATGACCGTTATCCGAAGACGGTCAATGCGCACATCATCAAGGACACCCTGAATGAAACGGCACGCAATATGCGCAATGCCCTGCTGATGACGGATGCGGCGCAGATCAAGGGCGAGCTGGATACCATCGCGCAAGGCTCGGTCACCATCGGTAATGCACTCGACAAACTGGATCAAACGATCAAGAGCGAAAAAGGACGCACCTATGTCAAGGCGCTGACTGACGCACGCAGTCGTTTTGCCCCGGCGAAGGACAAATTCGTCGAACTGATTGCGCAAGGCATGCGCGCGGAAGCGCAGATATTGCTGTTTGCCGAAGTGCGCCCGGCGCAGCTGGAGTACATGGCTGGTCTAGACCGCCTGGTCGAGTATCAAAGCAATCTGATGCACAAGGCCGGCGAAGATGCGCATGAAGTATCGGCCAGTGCGCAGCAACTGGTAGGCATCCTGTCCGTCATCGCCGTGCTCATCAGCGCCTTCCTCGGCTTCCTCGCGACACGCAGTATCACCCGCCCATTGAGCCAGGCGGTAGGGCTGGCGCGCAAAGTGGCGGATGGCGACCTGACCGGCACTATCGTGGTGACGTCAAAGGATGAGACCGGCCAACTTTTGCAAGCGCTGCAGGATATGAATAACGGCCTGGTGCGTATCGTCACCCAGGTGCGCAGGGGTACCGATACCATCGCCACCGCTTCCAGCCAGATCGCGACCGGCAACCTTGATCTGTCGTCGCGTACCGAAGAGCAGGCCAGTTCACTGGAAGAAACCGCATCGTCGATGGAAGAGCTGACTTCCACCGTCAAGCAAAATGCCGACAATGCACGGCAATCGAATCAACTGGCGTTAACCGCATCGGAAGTTGCAGTGCGCGGCGGTGCAGTGGTATCGCAAGTGGTCGAAACCATGGGTTCTATCAATGACTCCGCCAACAAGATCGTCGACATCATAGGCGTGATTGATGGTATCGCCTTCCAGACCAATATCCTCGCCCTGAACGCGGCAGTGGAAGCGGCCCGTGCCGGTGAACAGGGCCGCGGCTTCGCAGTGGTCGCATCGGAAGTGCGCAACCTCGCACAGCGCTCGGCGAGTGCGGCCAAAGAGATCAAGACCCTGATCGATGATTCGGTAGAAAAGGTCAATAACGGCTCACGCCTGGTGCACGATGCCGGTACCACGATGGCTGAAGTGGTCGAGAGCGTGCGCCGCGTGACCGACATCATGGGTGAAATCACCGCGGCCAGCCAGGAACAGACTGACGGTATTGAGCAAATCAATCAGGCTGTCATGCAGATGGATCAGGTCACGCAGCAAAATGCGGCACTGGTGGAAGAAGCGGCGGCCGCCGCCGAGTCCTTGCAGGACCAGGCAAATAATCTGTCGCAAGTGGTGAGCGTGTTCAAGCTCGATGCGAATGCAGTGGCTGTGGCACCGACGAGCCGGGTGAGCGCGCCTAGCCAGCGTCCTGCGAGCAAGTCGGTCGCACCGCAAGTGCGTTCCGCAAATGTCGATAAGCAAATAATTCGCCAGCGTGCCAGTGTGGCGGCAGGTGACGGCGATGAGTGGGAGCAGTTTTAAAGTAGCAAGAAACGGATTAAAAAAACCAGTCACGTAGACTGGCTTTTTTATGAGTCGAACGACATTTCATTCTGGACGGAGAGGCCTGTACCATTCCTATGCACGCAGATAAGCCCAGCCATCATGTTGACGCTGCGCGATATGCAGGACGGCTGCTGCGACAACGGCGATGTTCTCCGGTGCCTGCAGGTCATTGGCTACCAGCGAGTTGCGGCAAAGACGCAGATGGCTGTCGAACTCATGCGGGTTCTTCAATGCCGCGACGACTGCGCCGGCATTGGCCACCAGCTCCACTTGTGCGTCCGGTTCCGCCTTCAACAGATTCGCAAGATTGCGCCGTCCGCGCTCCAGCGCTTCAGGGGTCGGTGCGTGTATCACTAAACGTATCATTTCATTTCCTGATGTTTGCGGAGTCGCTTACTGTACGCCCAATTGCGCCGATAAGTGCGCGACGTAATCGGCGAATGCGACATCACTGCGGTTGCGTGGACGCGGCAAATCAATCTGCAGGTTCTCGACGACTGTAGCCGGACTGCCGCCCAGCACAATGACCCGGTCCGCGAGGAAAACCGCTTCATCGATATCATGCGTCACGAACATCACCGCCGATTGTGTCGCCTGCCAGATGCGCATCAGTTCCGCTTGCAGCTTGCGACGCGTCAAGGCATCCACTGCGCTGAACGGTTCATCCATTAACAGCAAGTCCGGTTGTACTGCGAGAGCGCGTGCGATACCAACGCGCTGGACCTGGCCGCCCGAGAGTTGATGCGGCCAGCGGTCGCCAAATTCGGCCAGACCGGTCAATTGCAAGGCTTCCCTGATGCGTAACTGTTGTTCGTCAGCGGTGATGCCCAAGGTTTCCAGGCCGTAGGCGACATTGTCGGCGACGCTGCGCCACGGCAGCAATCGACCATCCTGAAAAACCACGGCACGGCGGCGCCGTCCCGGCAGTTGCGGCAACTTCAGTTGTACATCGCCACTGCTGGGTGTAATCAATCCGGCAGCCGCGCGCAGCAGGGTGGATTTGCCGACGCCGGAGCCGCCAACGATGGCGACGAATTCACCTGCTTCTATCGTTAGCGACAGGCTCTGTATGACAGGTGCGCTCGCGCCCGGATGCAGGTAGGCGATGCGATCAAATTCAATTATGGACGCCACGACAAAACCCTTTTCTCGATCAGCACGTAAATCAAATCGCTGACCGCGTACACCAGCGAAATCGCCAGCATGTAAATCACCACCGCTTCATATGCACCAACACCTGCGGCGGCATTCATCTCCTGGCCCATGCCGGGAACACCCAACAGCTCTGCTGCGATCAGTGTCATCCACGCCTGGCCGATGCCGGTACGTATGCCGGCGAGGGTGCCGGGTGCAATCGCGGGCAGCGTGATGCTGATCGCGCGCCGCCAATAACTGCCCTGTCCGAAGCTGCGGGCCAATTCATAAAAGCGCGGATCGATATTGCGCACGGCGCTGGCGGTGGCGTAATAATTGATCCAGAACACGCCGATCGAAATCACGAATGCCGCGCCGGCATGACTGACCTTGAACCAGGCAATCGCAAACACCACCCAGGCCAGTGGCGGGATAGGGCGCAGGATGCGGATCAGGTAGGCCTGCAGTAATTCAAACGGACGTATGGTCGCGGCGGCCAGGCCAAACGCGATACCGAATAGCGTGCCCAGGCCAAGGCCCCAGAAATAGTGCACGAGGCTGGAACCGATGGCGGGCAAGAGGCGGCCTGCCGTCCATTCCTGCATGAAGGCCTGCGGCAATTTGAACGGATCCGGCAACGTGCCCGGATTTACCCATGCGAAGAAGCCGGATGCCTTCCACAGTAAAACGAACAGCACGACGCCAGTGACACCGTAGGCGACACGTGTAAACCACGGTGTGGAAGACGACTTCATTGTTAGCGAGATCCAGATTTAACGGGGTGCTGCAACAGCATCGTAGAAGCGTGTGTCGAACAGCTTGGTCGCATCGGCGGCAGGTCCTTCCAGGGTGCCGGTTTCAGCCTGGAATTTTTGCAGTACCAGCGTGGCTGGAATGATGGTGTTCGGATTAGCGGTGAACTGGCCTTTGGAATTACGGATAGCTTTTTCCACCAGCGCGACGTCGAGACGACCACCGCCTACATACTTCTGCACAAACGGTGCGGCTTGTGCCGGATTGGTTTCCAGCAGTTTGGTGGCGGCGATATGCGCCTTGACCAGCGACTTCACCAGTTCCGGCTGTTCACGGATCAGTTTTTCACGCACCAGCAATACTGCGCCCGGCTGATGCGGGAACAGTTCCGAACCACGTGCCACGACGCGTGCCTTCGGTGCCTTGCTCAGGACGGTAGTGACGGTTGGTTCCAGGATTGCTGCGCCGTCGATAGCCCCGGTCAATAGCGCTTGCTGGATTTGTGCTTCACCCTGATAGATCAGCTTGAAGCTGGCCGGATCAACCTTGGCGCGTTTGCGCAACCAGTATTGCAATGCAGCTTCCGGTACTGCGCCGCGCGGATAGCTGGCGATGATAGGCTGGCGGCCATTGTCTTTGGCAAAGCGTGCGAAGGCAGTGGAGGCATCGCCGGATGCAAAGTAAGGCGCCAGATTGCCCATCGCGACAAAGCTGACTTGCTCGACGATATTCGATGCGACTACTTTGATGTCGGCACCTTTGGCACTGGCAACCAGCGCCGGGCCGATGCCGACATAAGCGATGTCCAGCTGACCGGCCAGCAGTGCCTGCACCAATGCAGGACCGCTTTGGAATTGCACCAGTTTGGCGGCGCGGACTTCGGCCGGCAGGGTGTTCTGTTCATATGCAATGAACAATTGTGCGGCCGGGATAATCGGCAGGTAGCCGACTTCGAGTGGCGCTGCATGGGCGGCGGACAAGCCGAGTGCGAGTGCGACAGATGCAAGAATTCTTTTCATTTTGATGCCTTGGATGGACGGATGGCTTTTAAGACCGTCCATTGTATTGAAAGCACGGCGCGGCCTTTAATAACAAAAAGAAATAACCTTAGTTGCTTTTTAAGGGTGCTGAATATCCGGACCCAATAAAAAATGGCGGTCGCCATATCGGGACCGCCATTCTTGTATGCATTGCTGCAGTGTTAGGTTGTCAACGGCTTGTAGCGAATACGTTTCGGTTTCGCACCTTCTTCACCCAGACGTTTACGCTTGTCAGCTTCATATTCCTGATAGTTGCCGTCGAAGAATGACACTTGTGAATTGCCTTCGAAGGCCAGGATGTGCGTCGCGATACGATCAAGGAACCAGCGATCATGGGAAATTACCAACACGCTACCGGCGAATTCGAGCAGGGCGTCTTCCAGTGCACGCAGGGTTTCAACGTCCAGATCGTTTGACGGTTCATCCAGCAGCAAGACGTTGCCGCCCATCAGCAGGGTCTTGGCCAGATGCAGGCGGCCGCGCTCACCGCCGGACAGGTTGCCGACGATTTTTTGCTGATCGCCGCCCTTGAAGTTGAAGCGGCCCAGATAAGCGCGCGACGGCATTTCGAAGCGGCCTACGGTCAGGATGTCGGCGCCGCCGGTTACATCTTCAAATACTGTCTTGCCGTCATTCAAGGTATCGCGCGACTGGTCGACGATGGAAACCTTGGCGGTGGTGCCGATCACGACTTCGCCGCTATCCGGTTGTTCCTTGCCGGTGATCATTTTGAACAGTGTCGATTTACCGGCACCGTTCGGGCCGATGATACCGACGATGGCACCGGCAGGAATGCGGAAGCTCAGGTTGTCGATCAGGAGGCGGTCGCCGAATGCTTTCGAGACGTTCTTGAATTCAATCACTTCATTGCCCAGGCGCTCGGCGACCGGGATGAAGATCTCTTGTGTCTCATTACGCTTCTGGTATTCGTGCTCGGACAGCTCATTGAAGCGGGCCAGGCGCGCTTTCGATTTGGCCTGGCGGCCTTTCGGATTCTGGCGTACCCATTCCAATTCCTTGGCGATGGTTTTCTGGCGCGACGATTCGGATGCTTCTTCCTGTTTCAGGCGATCACCTTTTTGTTCGAGCCAGGAGCTGTAGTTGCCCTTCCATGGAATGCCGTGGCCGCGATCCAGTTCCAGTATCCATTCGGCGGCATTGTCGAGGAAGTAGCGATCATGGGTAATCGCGACGACGGTGCCGGGGAAGCGCTGCAGGAATTGTTCGAGCCAGTCTACCGATTCAGCGTCCAGATGGTTGGTCGGTTCATCGAGCAGCAGCATGTCGGGTTTGGACAGCAATAAACGGCACAGTGCAACGCGACGTTTTTCACCGCCGGACAGCACGCCTATCTTCGCATCCCATGGTGGCAGGCGCAGTGCGTCCGCCGCCATTTCCAGTTGCTGTTCCGGATTGTCGCCGGCCGAGGTCGAGATGATGGCTTCCAGGCGCGCCTGCTCGGTGGCGAGCGCGTCGAAGTCGGCGTCCGGGTCGCCATACGCCGCATACACTTCTTCCAGCTTGGCCTTGGCTTCGAATACTTCACCGAGTCCGCCTTCCACTGCCTGGCGCACGGTTTGTTCCGGATCGAGTTGCGGTTCCTGCGGCAGGTAACCGATGTTGAGGTTAGGCGCCGGGCGTGCTTCGCCGATGATGTCGGTATCGATGCCGGCCATGATTTTCAGCAATGTCGATTTGCCCGAGCCGTTCAGGCCCAGCACGCCGATTTTTGCACCGGGGAAGAAGGACAGCGAGATGTCTTTCAGGATCTGACGTTTCGGCGGGACGATCTTGCCCACGCGATTCATGGTGTAAACGTAATTTGCCATTGTTATTTCAAGATGAGGTTGCTTGCCAAAGAGGTGGGTGCAAGGATAACCGATGCGGGGCGCAAGGGTAAGAGCGATCCGGTATATCGATGACAAAATGCATTTAAAACCGAAAATTTCGTGGTTTGTAAACTAGGCTTGTACGAGATTCAACTTTAGTGCAACACTGTGCATGCATTCGCCCATGTTTACTTGCATTCTGGGGTCGCATATCCTATTGTGCGACGCACCATCCCTCTAAAGAGAGCACTCTTTGGCTTCACCAGATAAAAAAAGCAGCCTTGCTGCATTGACTCTGGCCGCTGTCGGCATTGTGTACGGCGACATCGGTACCAGTCCTTTATATACGATGAAAGAGGTGTTCTCCAAAGAACACGGCCTGGCCCTCACGCCGGAGAATTTGCTCGGTGTCGTTTCGCTGATCGTCTGGGGCTTGATCGTCATCGTTTCACTCAAGTACGTCACGCTGGTGCTGCGCGCGAACAACCGCGGCGAAGGCGGCATCATGGCTTTGATGGCGCTGGCGCTTTCTTCGGTGACACGCAATTCCCGCTGGTATTTCCCGCTGATGGTCATGGGCCTGTTCGGCGCCACGCTGTTTTATGGCGATAGCGTGATTACACCGGCGATTTCGGTGTTGTCCGCGATCGAAGGTTTGAGCGTCGCCACCGAAACCTTTGATCCTTATGTGGTGCCTTTGACGGTGGTCGTGCTGGTCGGGCTTTATTCCCTGCAGGCGCGCGGTACTGCCGGTATCGGTAAATGGTTCGGACCGATCATGGTGGTCTGGTTTGCCACGCTGGCAGTGATGGGCGTGGTCAATATCATCGACGCACCGCAAATCCTGTATGCGCTCAATCCATGGCATGCGTTGCACTTCCTCGACGGCAATCGTTTCCTCGCTTTCATTGCGCTCGGCGCAGTGGTGCTGGCGTTCACCGGTGCCGAAGCCTTGTATGCGGATATGGGCCACTTCGGCGCCAAGCCGATCCGCATGGCCTGGTTCCTGGTCGCATTCCCGGCACTGGCGCTGAACTACCTCGGACAAGGTGCCTTGCTCCTGATGCATCCGGATGCAGTGACCAATCCTTTCTATCAGCAACTCGGCGCATGGAGTATTTACCCGCTGGTTGCGCTATCGACGATGGCTGCGATCATCGCATCGCAGGCGACGATTTCCGGCACCTTCTCGATGACCAAGCAAGCGATTGCGCTGGGCTTCCTGCCGCGCATGAAGATTGAATTTACGTCGGCCAGCCAGATCGGGCAGATTTATATTCCTGCGGTGAACTGGTTGCAGATGACGGTTGTGGTGCTGGCGGTGGTTGGTTTCGGTTCGTCGTCCGACCTGGCTGCGGCTTACGGTATCGCCGTGACTGCCACCATGCTGGTGACCACGATCCTGACTTTCTTCGTGATCCGCTATCGCTGGAAATACAATCTCTTGCTGTGCCTGGCGTCGACCGGCTTCTTCCTCGTGATCGACTTGAGCCTGTTCTCGGCGAATATGCTCAAACTCTTCCATGGCGGCTGGTTCCCGCTCTTGCTCGGTACGATTTTGTTTACGCTGATGCTGACCTGGAAGCGCGGCCGTGAACTGGTATTCGAAAACCTGCAAAAGCATGCGATCCCGCTGGAAGATTTCCTGTCTTCGCTGTTCATCTCGCCGCCTGCGCGCGTACCGGGCACCGCGATTTTCCTGCGTGGTGAATCTGACGGCGTACCGCATGCGATGCTGCACAATCTGTCGCATAACAAGGTGCTGCACGAGCGCGTAGTGTTCCTGACCGTGCGCATGATGGAAGTGCCGTATGTGCCGACCACTGACCAGGTGCGTATCCATGTGCTCGGCGATGATTGCTATCAGATGGATGTGACTTATGGCTTCAAGAACGTGCCGGATATTCCTGCCGCGCTGGAGCTGGCAAAAGACCAGGGGCTGGAGTTTGAAATGATGGAGACTTCATTCTTCATCGCGCGCCAGACCGTGGTGGCAAATCCGGTGCGCGGTATGGCGCTGTGGCGTGAACACATCTTCGTCGCGATGTCGCGGCATGCACGCGGCGCAGCGGACTATTACCAAATCCCTTCGAATCGCGTGATTGAATTGGGGACCAAGGTAGAAATTTAACTGTTGAATTTAAGCGTTTATATGCGCATTCAAAAAAAGGCAACACTGATGTGTTGCCGTTTTTATGTCTGCTTATTTGGGCGTATCGACGGTGGGTTGTCTATAGTTTTGCCACAGCCCGTCTACCGAGTACAAGGCCAGTGCAATCCAGATCGCGGCAAAGCCGAGCAGGCGCGCAGCGCTGAACGGTTCGTGATACAGCCAGACACCAACCAGCAATTGCAGCGTCGGCGTGATGTACTGCAATAGTCCCAATGTAGATAAGGGGATGCGTCGCGCCGCGGTAGCAAACAGCAGCAATGGAATCGCCGTGATAGGGCCGGCGGCGACCAGCAGCCATTGCGATGTGGCCGGCGCGTGGATGAAGCTGTTGCTGCCATTCCACGCCATCACCGCCAAGGCGAGTACTGCGAGCGGGAACAGCAACAGGGTTTCCAGCGACAAACCTTCCAGCGCACCGAGTTTGGCGGTTTTGCGCAGCAAACCATAGGTACCGAAAGTCAGGCCCAGTGTCAGGCCTATCCACGGTAAATGTCCGTTTTCCCAGGTCAGCCAGGCGACACCCAGCGCCGCGACAAAGACCGCTGCCCATTGCATCCGACGCAGACGCTCACCCAGCACCAGGAAGCCGAGCAAGACATTCACCAGTGGCGTCATGAAATAGCCGAGACTGGCATCAATGATGCGATCGTGATTCACCGCCCAGATGTAGACAAACCAGTTGGTTGAGAGCAGCAGTGCGCTGGCGGTAAACCCGGCCAATACTTTAGGCTGATGCAAGGTGGTACTTAACCACGCCCATTGCCTGCGCACCGCGAGTACGATCAACAGGAAACCGAGCGCCCACACCATCCGGTGCAGCAGGATTTCCAGCGGCGCGATATCGTGCAGCGATTTGAAATAAATCGGAAACGAGCCCCAGGCCATATAGGCGCAGAGTGCGTACAGCATGCCGGGATTCATGATGGATAGGTCCGTAAAGAAAGGGCGGAAAGTCGCCCTGTGTAACGGCAGAATTATCCCAGTATTCGGCAAAGCGCGTTTTTATCAGGGGAAATGCGGGTTTGCCCGGCGCATAAAAAAGCGCACCAAAGCCCGAAGGCCTTGATGCGCGAGAGGGTACTACTGAGAGAGACGGTTTAGCCAGGCATCAGAAGGTGTAGTTGGCGGAGATCCAGAGGCGACGTGGTTCCATTGTGCTGATGTACTGGTTGGCAAAGCTATTCGGATTGCCATTGTTTCTGACCTGACGGTAATCGACAAAGTCTTTATTCAGCAAATTGTTGACAGCCATATTGATGGCAAACGATTTGTTGATTTTGTAAGTACCGCCTACGTTCAGCAATGTATATGCCTTGAAGTCGCCGAGCAGTGCTTTGGTATTGCTGGTGGCATTGTCTTCAGGGCGATAGCGATCGCTTTTGTATTCTGCTTGCGCCCACAGATTCAATTGTTCGGTTGTGCGCCAATCCAGTTTGACGTTGGCCGCATGCTTGGGCGTATTTTCCAAAGGCTTGCCAATATTCGCTCCGCTTTTCTGTTCACTATCGGTGTAGGTGTAGTTCGCTGCTACTCTCCACACGCGAGCAAACTCCAGGCTGCCGCCCAGTTCCAGGCCTTTTACTGTCGCATTGCTGATGTTGACCGGGAAACTGCCGGGTACGCCGCCGCCTGGCGGGATATAGGTATTAATGTTACTGATCGCATCTTTGAAATCAGTCTGGAAGATGGTGGCGTTGGCGCGGAAACCCTTGTTGTTGTCGAAGTAAGTTCCGATCTCACTGCTGACGCTGCGTTCCGGTTGTAGCGCAGGATTTCCGTATAGAGGGGTTGTACCTTGACCGCCGATGCCTGACAAACCGTCGACCAGTTGTTCCAGTCCAGGCGTGCGGTAGGCTTTGCTGACGCCACCTTTAAATGTCCATTGATCGCTTGCATTCCATACCAAATATGCACGTGGTGTGGTGGCACCGCCGAAAGTGCTGTGATTATCGTGGCGAACACCGATTGTCAGCGCCAGATCCTTGCGGATACGCCATTCATCTTCGGCAAAGACACCAATTTGTTTTTGATCGAAGCCGCGCGGAGCGATCGCGTCGATCATCTTGGCTTCCCACCATTGCGCACCGACGCTGAGCATGTGTGTATCAAGTGCCGTCACCAGCTTGGTATCGAAAATCGTGCTTTCAGATTCCAGGGTACGCGGCGAACCAGCAGGTTTGCCACCCGGAGCGAGTGTAGGAATAGTGCGGCCTATGGTTTCCGTCTTGGTATGGCTGAGGCTAGATTCCAGCACGCTATTAGCCATGCGCAACGTGTGAGCCAGTGTGACCTGATCCCGGTTGAATTTTTGTTCTGGCAGATAACCACGACGATCCGTTGGTTTATCGAGTGTGCCCAACTGGCCGCGGCTGTTGTCGTAGGTTTGACGCGAGCTGTCTATATCCAGCGAAATATCATTGTTTTTGTTCGGCGTGAAAGTCAATTTTGCGCCAGCGGTATCGATGGTCGATTTAACCGGATCATTGCCCAATGTCAGGCTGTTTGGCAGTTTGCCCGGCCACTGGATATTGGAGTCATCGCGATGATAGCGGCGCGCACGTACTTGCAGGCCAAACAGGTTTTCCACCAAAGGTCCGCTCAGGTATACGCTGCCTGCTTGTGAATCACCGAATTGCGATTCCCCTTGCAAGGTGGTTTCCGCTGTCACGTTGCCGGACCAGACCTTGCCGACTTTGCGGGTGATGATGTTGATGACGCCGCCCATCGCATCCGAGCCGTACAGCGTGGACATTGGTCCGCGTATGACTTCGATGCGCTCGATGGCGGAAGGTGGCGGCATGAAGGACGTTGATGTTTCACCAAAGCCGTTCGGTGTGACGCTACCAGCGGTATTTTGTCTGCGGCCGTCAATCAGGATCAGCGTAAAACGGCTGTTCATGCCGCGCATGCTGATATTCATGCCACCGGTTTTGCCCGGCGCGTCGCCGACGTCTACGCCTTCAACGCCGCGCAAAGCTTCTGCAACGCTATTGACGCGGTTGGTTTCCAGCTGTTCGCGGGTAATGATGGTGACGCTTGCCGGCGCATCCTTGATGGCTTGTTCAAACCCCGACGCACTGACCACGACTTCAGCCAAGTGCTGGTCTGATGTTTGTGCCGCGGCCGAAGCGGATGCGAACAGCAGTGCTGCAGCCAGTGGCCAGGTGCGGCGGGCGTGGCGCTCCAATGCGTTTTCGGTATGGGATGAATGTGCGGCCAAAGGCTCAAAAGGACGTGCGAGGTCCGGGGAATGCGTTGCCATGCTTGCTCCAGGAAAAAGGGAATTCCACGCGGGGTGGTATCGATGGCTGGCTAGTACACGAGGGGAAATGGAGCGAGGACGTCCGACTTCGGTGTTTGGCTGGCTACGTTTTAACGGTTTCTTAACGTAAATTTAACGAGATGTTAATGTAGATGATAATGATTTGCAATATCGTTCATAACAAGCGTACATTTTTCGGTGGAAGTGTTGTTTATCTGCCGCGGACGACCAGGTCATAGCCGGGAGATGAAGGAAGTAGCGGGAGTGAAGCCGGTAGAAGCAGGGAGGGCGTGTGCAGGCAGAATCCCCGGCCGTGCGGGCGGGATTCAGTTTACTGCTTAACTGCCGGTTGGCTCATCGAAGAAAAATTCGACCGATTCCGCTTTTTTGCCGACCTGGAGCAAGCCCTGGTCCAGCAATTCATCGTAGTAGCAGACCTGGTTGCGGCCGTGATCCTTCGCGTAGTACAGGGCCTGGTCAGCGTGGCCCAGGATAACCACCGGGGTTTCCTGCGAAATGCTGGCAAAACCGATGCTGACCGTGATTTGCCCGACTTGCGGGAAAGAGTGTTGTTCAATACTGGAACGAAAGCGCTCGAATACCATTTGCGCATCGGCCAGGGTGGTGGAGCGCAACAACACCACAAATTCTTCGCCGCCGAAACGGAAGACCCTATCCTGCGCACGGAAGGAAGTGCGCAATACGTTCGCGACCAGGATCAGGACTTCATCGCCATATAAGTGGCCGAACTGATCATTGACGCGCTTGAAGTGATCGATATCGATGACGGCCAGCCATTGCGCTGTCGCATCCGCATGGTGACGCCGTTCTTCATTTTCGCGGGCGGCCGATTCTGCCGGTTTGGCATTGACCATGCGCGCAAATTTTTCGTCGAAGGTTTTGCGGTTGAGCAAGCCGGTCAGCGAATCGCGTTCGCTGTAATCGAGCAGGCTTTGATAATTGCGATAGACACTGAGGATGCCTTCCATGACTTGCAGCATCTGTGCTGTAAACGGCTGTGTATGCGCGATCTCGAGGCAGGTTGAGACTTTGTCGTTTTGCCAGATCGGAATCCACAGCACATGGCGGCCGTTCTCGCAGCTTTCTTCCAGGCGGTTTTTGCGTTGCGCGATACAGGCAACCAGACCCGGGAAGGAAACGATAGGTTCGCCGACCTGATCGGAAGAAGCATGCTCGTCATTTACGGTCTGTACCGCACCGCCGGAAATCCATACGCGCGGACGCACGAACAGCTCACCGCGTGACTGGAATAATTCCATCACGCGCGCCTCGGCCACGCCAACCATATTCAACAGCGCGGTCATTACCGAGATGTCGAGCAGGTCGTGGTCGCGATGGCCGGTGATCTCTACCAGATGATCCAGTAGCGATCCCATCATGAGGGGTTCGGAAGTGCTCACAAGTTACCCATGCAAAGACATCGACCAAAAAAGTATTGTTTGAATCTGTTTAAGCATGAGCTGAGACTTCAAGAAAAATTTCTATTAAGAGAAGCTAATTTCAAGAGCGCGGTATAACTGTCCAACTCAACTGATCAGCCGTTTTTTTTGGTTTTTATTGTCTAATTAGTTAGAACCATTCTATCTGAATAGAAAGCAACAAATCCCTTAGTTACCGCATGGAAACTATATTTTACGTTTGCTTTTTGTCCTCGCTATGACATGGGTTGCAGGCAGGCAACGCACCGTTTTCGAAAAGTAACAAAATAGTTTCCGTGCGGTAATTTATCTTGTGCATATTCTGTGCCCGGCCGAATTTCTCCGCATTGCGTGGGGCGCCAACACTATCCGGTGATAGCGGGCGAGTTGATCGATGGCAGGGTTTTCTGCGATGAAATCTGGTGAACTGCTTTCTGAAATGTGCACCGTTCTAGATCGCGAGCACACCAATTTGCATCGTTTTTATGACGGAGCGATGACGACACCCAAGTTGGCAGGCAGCATCTGGGAAATTTTTCCGATCTCAAGTAAAATCATTTTCACCAAAGTTGGGCTCATCCAGTTTGCTGAATCATTTCCAACATGACTCAGCCAGCTTCAGGTAACGCCAGTCCCGATACCCAACTGGATTCCTGTAGTTCTCACGATGCATCCCTGCACCGTATCTCCCCGCCGCCAGACCACCAAGCACTTTGCAGGATTCCTGCACAGTCTGAACACGCCTGTATTGCGTCCGTGAATATTGCAGGCGGGTGAGCGTGGCGGGACAGAACGGAGCTCAACCTGATCCATATATATAAGGACTAAAAATCATGATCATCCGCTTGTCAAAAATCTCGATGGTGTTGGCGATGGCTTTGTTTGCCTCGCTGGTCAGCTTCGGCAATATCACCGACTACGACACCAATTTCGCCTTTGTGCATCACGTATTCCTGATGGATACGACTTTCCCCGGTAATAGCATTACCTACCGTGCGATTGAATCGCCCGTGATACAGCATGCCGGCTACATATTCATCATCGCGCTGGAAACCCTGACCGCGATCCTGTGCTGGGTCGGTGGTTTCAAGCTGCTGCAGTCATTGAAAGCCGATGATGCCGCCTTCCGTCGCGCCAAACGATATGCGATTGCCGGCCTGACGCTGGGTTTCCTGACCTGGCAAGTCGGCTTCATGTCGGTGGGCGGCGAATGGTTTGGGATGTGGATGTCTAAAGAGTGGAACGGCGTGCCGGATGCCAGCCGCTTTTTCACCACGCTGTTGCTGGTATTGATTTATGTCGTGATGTCGAATGACAAACTTGAAGAATAGTGCTTGACCTTCCTATTGTGGGAAGCTCTACAGTGTAGTCAGTTGTCCCACATAAGGAGTTGGCCATGTATGAATTACAAGTTAAAGAGATGAGTTGCGGTCATTGTGTAAGCATGGTGACCAAAACCGTAATAGGAGTAGATGCCGCAGCCAAGGTTGAAATTGATCTGGCCCAGGGCAAGGTGCGCGTGCAGTCCAATGCTGATTTGCAGGAGATTGCCGAGGCGATCACGGAAGCCGGTTATCCGGTGACTGCCAGCGCTACGGTTTAACAGCTACTCAAACAGCTATTCAAACAGCAGCACTTTAAAGAGCGAGATGGCCAGGCCACTCGCTCTTTTTTATTGTCCGGGTTCAGGGTTCAGTTGCGGGAGGTGATCTTGTAGTAGGTCATCGCCATAGGTTCGTAAAACTTCGGCAATGACGACCCTGTACCCATTGAGCCAATTCGCCTGCGCGGCTTTTGCCTGCAGATGAACCGGGTGCTGGATCAATGCTTGCAGCGAGGCAAGCGAGTCCCAGTAGTACACATTCGACGTCAAACCGGCTGCCTTGTTTTCCCAGCTTTCTTCGCCCAGGTATCCGGGCATGGTTTTGGCAGCGTCTGCAATGATGCGATCAAGCCGATGAAATTCGTCATCGAATTGCTTGGTGGCGAAGATGAAAGTGGATGAGTATGTCGTCACGGCAAGGTAATCCGGGAGTGGCAGAGTACGGGTTCAGTGAGCACAGCAATCACGTCCGCCTTCACCCTCGCTCTGCGCCAGCCCTTGCAGGATAGGGCAGTCGGCACGGGAATCGCCGTTGCAGGTTTGCGCCAGGTGCTGCAGCGTGTCGCGCATTTCAGTCAGCTCGGCGACGCGCTTGTTCAAATCCTCTACATGCGCCAATGCAATCGCCTTCACATCCGCGCTGGCGCGATGCGCATCATTCCATAACGACAGCAAATCGCGGATCTGGTCCAGTGCAAAACCCAGCTTGCGCGCACGCTTGATGAAACGCAGCGTGTGCAAGTCGTTCTCATGGTAAGTGCGGTAGCCTGCTTCGGTACGCGCACTTGGCTTGATCAGATCTATGCTTTCATAGTGCCGGATCATCTTGGCGCTGATGCCGGATGCATGGGCTGCTTCGCCGATATTCATACGATTTCCTTTCTTTCCATATGCCGCCGGTCCGGCAGCTTGCCCCGTCCTGACCGATGGGTGTCGGCGCTGCGAGGACTGGCTAGTGTTGACCTTACCATGATGGGAGGGTCAATGAGTTTTTTCAAGTCTTTGCCGCTTATTGCGCAAGTTGGGCCTGCACACGGATTTTTCTTCAAATAGAAATGATTCCCATTATAATTGCGCGATCTGCACCGCCCGCAGTCCATATTGCGGGCGGCTGCCTTCTTCCACATATAAATACTGACCATTATGTTGCGCGGACTCTTTGTCTTATTGCATCGCTGGTGCGGCCTGACGATTGCACTCTTCCTGCTGATTTCCGGTTTGACCGGCGCGGTGATTTCGTGGGACCACGAGCTGGATGAATGGCTGAATGAGTCGCTATTCAAAGTGGATAGTCGCGGCCCTTATAAGCAATCGGTCGAACTGGCGAAAGTGATCGAGCAGGCCGACCCGCGCGCGACAGTGACTTTCATGCCTTTGCAATTCGAGGAGGGCCACGCAGGTCTGTTTGGCGTCAGCCCCAAGGTGAATCCGGCGAATGGCCGTTTGTATGAGCTGGGCTACAACCAGGTATTTGTCGATCCGGTCGCCGGCCGTATCGTCGGGCAGCGTGAATGGGGCGCGGTTTCCCTCTCGCGCGAAAACCTGATGCCCTTCCTGTACAAGCTGCATTACAGCCTGCACATTCCGGAAATGTGGGGCATAGATGAGTGGGGCGTCTGGTTCATGGGCATTATTGCCGTGATCTGGGTCGTCGATTGCTTCTTTGGTTTCTACCTGACCTTGCCGGTACGACGTGAAAAGAAACTGGCGGCCGCCGCCGCAGGTAGTGTCGACAACCGTAAAAGCTGGTGGCAGCGCTGGCAACCTTCGTGGCGTGTGCGTTGGACCGGTGGTTCCTACAAACTTAATTTCGATTTGCACCGCGCTTTCAGCCTGTGGACCTGGGGCTTGTTATTCATCCTCGCCTTCACCGCATTTTCCCTGAACCTGTATCGCGAAGTGTTTTACCCGGTCATGTCGCTGGTGTCGAAAGTGACGCCTGGTCCTTTCGATGTGCGCACACCGGTGGATCCGAACAAACCTATCCTGGCGAGCGTCAGCTTTCCGCAGGCGATAGAAAAGGCCAAGGCGGAAGCCAATAGCCGCGGCTGGGAAGAGCCGATAGGCAGCATTTTTTATTCGAATACCTTTGGTCTTTACGGTGCCAGCTTCTTCCATCCCGGTGATGACCACGGTGGTGGCGGCGTAGGACCTGCGGCGCTGTACTTTGACGGCAAGAACGGCGCTTACGCAGGGAACAAGCTGCCGTGGCAGGGTACTGCTGCGGATATCTTTGTGCAGATGCAATTCCCGCTGCACTCAGGCCGCATCCTCGGTTTGCCGGGACGTATCCTGATTTCCATCATGGGTTTGCTGGTAGCCATGCTGAGCGTCACCGGTGTCGTGATCTGGTGGAAAAAACGCAAGGCGCGCGTCCGTTCGGAGATCCAGGTTCGTAACAGCCTGGGTGCCAAAACGGATTTGCCGGCAGCTACCGCCTAGTCACGTCCTATATACATGGGGTCGGGCGAGACATAAGCGACGATGCGTCTTTGTAGCAGGCCCGGCGGCGCGACCAGTCGCAGGTCGAAGGATGAGACGGTGAAGCCGACATAGAAATGCCAGGCGAAGGATTTATCACCGACGATGAAGTTGATGATTTCGCCGCCTTCCACATTCACCCATTTGGTGTCAGGTGTAATCACGATGCTGCGCACCGCGGCCGGAGCGGTGGATGGATAACCAAGCAAATCGACGCGCGTGGTTTCGGCAAATGACGGCGCGGCGAGCATCATGCAGGCGCTAAAGGCGAGGGTAAGTAATCTGGTCTGCATGGCAGCCTCCGGTTTCTTGCAGCGAATATGTCGCCGAATATGTTTCGTTTAGAGCAGAAATTCATCATACAGGTTCCGCCGTTTTCCCGTCGCCGCCCCGCCAATCCCTGCAGGGTCGGGCATTCTCCGCGACAATATATCTTTTTGATATATCCAAAGCCAAAATGGATTATTTACAATCGCCGCATGGGTGACTAACATCGCCCTGTAGCGTTGGTCGCGCATCCTTGCGTGAGACATCGATTCACTCATGGCTTCTTAAAGGAACAATATGCCCGGCTTCAAACGAAAACACCTGTCCGTACTCGCCTTGCTGGGCGCGCTGGCGATGCAGCCGCTGTGGGCCGCCGACCTGAAGATCGCGTTGTCCGCCGACGTTTCCTCGCTTGATCCGCACTATCTGAATATCGCGCCGAATGTGGCTTTCTCTTCGCATATCTTTGATGCGCTGGTGAATGTCGATGCCAATGGCAAACTGGTGCCGGGCCTCGCAACCTCGTGGCGTGCAGTGGATGCGACGACTTGGGAATTCAAATTGCGGCAGGGCGTAAAGTTCCATGATGGTTCGAAGTTCACAGCTGAAGACGTAGTGTTTTCACTGGATCGTCCCGCCAAACTGACCAATAGCCCCGGTCCTTACACCGCTTACACCAAACAAATCGTCGCGAAGAAAATCGTCGACCCGTACACGGTACGCCTGAGTACCGCGACACCGTATGGTCCGCTGGCGCTGGATGTAAGCGCGATCTTCATCGTGTCGAAAAAGGCCGCAGAGAAAGCCAGTACCGAAGATTTCAATAGCGGCAAGGCGCTGATAGGAACCGGCCCATACAAATTCGTCAGCTTCAAACGCGGTGACCGTATCGAAGTCGCGCGTAATGAACACTACTGGGGCGGCAAAACGGATTGGGACAAGGTCACTTTCCGCATCATCACCAATTCCGCACCACGGCTGGCCGCCTTGCTCTCCGGCGATGTCGATGCCATCGAAGGCGTGCCGACCGCCGATCTGAGCAAGCTGAAAGGCAATGGCAAATTCAAGCTGGAGCAAAAGATTTCATGGCGCACCATCTTCTGGGAGATCGACCAGTCGGAAAGAAGCTCACGCCATGTGACTGACAAGGCCGGCAAGCCTTTGCCGAAAAACCCTTTGCGCGATATCCGCGTGCGGCAGGCAATTTCGAAGGCAATCAATCGCCAGGCCCTGGTTGATCGCACGATGGAAGGCCTGGCGGTGCCGGCTTCGAATATCGTCGCCCCGGGTTTGCTCGGCTACAACGACGCCCTGAAAGTGGAAGCCTACGATCCTGAAGGTGCGAAGAAGCTCCTGGCCGAAGCCGGTTATCCGAACGGCTTTGCCCTGACCCTGCATGGCCCGAACGACCGTTACATCAATGATGCACAAGTAGTGCAGACGGTCGCGCAATTCCTCAATCGTATTGGCATACAAACCAAGGTCGAAACCTTGCCGCTATCGGTTTACTTCAGCAAGGCGCGCGCCGGTGAATTCAGCGTCGCCTTATTGGGCTGGGGCACACTGGCCGGCGACTTTGGCTTGCGTACATTGGTCGGTACCTCGAATCCGGACATAGGCTGGGGTACCTGGAACTGGGGCAAGTACAGCAATCCGGCACTGGACAAGCTGATCGCGTCATCCCTGGGCTCGGTCGACCAGGCCAAGCGCGAAGGCTATGCGAAGGAAGCAGTGGCGGTAGCGATGAAGGATTATGCGGTGGTCCCCTTGCACCATCAATATGCGACCTGGGCAATGCGCAAAGGCTTGAAGTACACTGCGCGTACCGATGAATTCACTTTCGCACATCAGTTCCATCCAGAATAAATCCAGCGTGCTGCCTGCTTGCGCTCGTCAACTTGCGGGCGGAAACTGAATCATGCTGGATTTTATCCTGCGCCGTCTCGGACAAAGCATACTGGTACTGGCGGTCATGTCACTGCTGGTGTTTGTCGGCGTCTATGCGATCGGCAATCCCATCGATATCCTGCTCAGTCCGGATGCGGACCAGTTCGAGCGCGCTCGCACGATTGCCGCCTTCGGACTCGACAAGCCGCTGTGGCAGCAATACTTCATCTTTATCCAGAACGCAGCCAGCGGCGACCTCGGGCGTTCGTTTGCCTTTGGCACTTCAGCGCTGGGCCTGATACTGGAGCGCCTGCCGGCGACCATGGAGCTGGCGATTTTCGCCATACTGATTTCCATCGTCTTGGGCATACCACTCGGCTTGTGGGCAGGCCTGCGGCCGCATAGCTGGATCGGCAAAAGCATCATGGCGGTATCGATACTCGGTTTTTCACTGCCGACATTCTGGGTGGGCCTGATGCTGATCATGGTGTTTGCGGTGCAACTGGGCTGGCTGCCTGCCAGCGGCCGCGGTGAAACGACTTTATTGCTCGGTATCCCGGTCAGCTTCCTGAGCTGGGATGGCTTGAAGCATTTGCTGTTGCCTGCCTTCAATCTGGCGCTGTTCAATATTGCACTGGTGATCCGCCTGACGCGCGCCGGTGCACAGGAAGCGCTGCTGCAGGACTACGTCAAGTTTGCGCGCGCCAAGGGTTTGCGCAATAGCCGCATCATCGGCGTGCATGTGCTGAAGAACATCCTGATCCCCATCGTCACCGTGATCGCGCTGCAATTCGGTTCCATCATCGCCTTTGCCATCGTGACCGAGTCGGTGTTTGCATGGCCCGGCATGGGCAAGCTGATCATTGATTCGATCCGCGTGCTCGATCGGCCGGTGATCGTGGCTTACCTGATGCTGATTGTGGCGCTGTTTATATTGATTAACCTGATAGTCGATGTGATGTATTCGCTGCTGGATCCGCGTGTACGCCTGTCGGATGCGAAAGGCTGACGATGGAAGCCACGCTGACACCGACCCGCATCGAGACGCCGTTCCGGCGTTTCAGCCGTAACTTCTTTGCCAGCAAAGTTGCAACGCTCGGCTTCATTGTCCTCTTGCTGATCGTGCTGGCCGCGATCTTTGCACCTGTCATCGCACCGCAAAATCCGTATGACCTGTCGCAGATAGACATCATGGATTCGCGCCTGGAGCCGGGCAAGCAAAATATCGATCACAGCCTGACCTATGTCCTCGGCACCGATGAGCAGGGACGCGATATGTTGTCGGCCATCCTGTATGGCGTGCGCATTTCCATCATCGTCGGTATCGTCAGTACCGCGATTGCCTTGCTGATCGGTTTGACGCTGGGTTTGTTTGCCGGTTACTTCGGAGGACGGATCGAAAGCCTGATCATGCGTATCGCCGATATCCAGTTATCCTTCCCGCCTATCCTGGTGGCGCTGATCCTGCTGGCATTGATGGGGCCTGGTATCGGCAAGATCATCATCGCGCTGGTTGCGGTGCAGTGGGCCTACTATGCGCGTACCGCACGCAGCGCCGCGCTGGTCGAGCGCAAGAAAGAATATATAGAAGCGGCCAGCGGCCTCGGCCTGTCGCCTTTGCGGATTGTCTTTCATCATCTGCTGCCGAACTGCCTGCCGCCGCTCATCGTGATTGCGGCCTTGCAGGTGGCGTCCGCCATTTCACTGGAAGCGACCTTGTCCTTCCTCGGCATAGGCTTGCCTGTGACCGAACCGTCGCTGGGCTTGCTGATTGCGAACGGCTTCGATTACATGATGTCCGGTAAATACTGGATCAGCCTGTTTCCCGGTATTGCGCTGTTGTTGACAGTCGTTGCCATCAATCTGGTCGCCGATCAGTTGCGCGATGTGCTGAACCCGCGTTTGCAAACACAATGAAGACCATGGCCACCCTCACCGTACAAAACCTGCAGATGCATTTCTCTGCGCGCGAAGGCGTGGTGAAAGCGGTGGAAGACGTTTCCTTCACCGTTGAACCGGGCCGGATCATGGGCCTGGTCGGGGAATCGGGTTCCGGCAAATCGATGACTGCGTATTCGATCATGGGTTTGATCGATGCGCCGGGTAAGATTGTCGGCGGCAAGATTTTGTTGAAGGAACAGAATTTGCTGGAGCTGGCACCGGAAGCGATGCGGCGCATACGCGGCAATCGCGTCGCGATGATTTTCCAGGATCCGATGATGACGCTGAATCCGGTCTTGCGTATAGATACGCAAATGATGGAAGCAGTGCTGGCGCACCAGGATGTGAGCAAGGCGACTGCGCGTGCAATGGCACGTGATGCGCTGGCGCGTGTCGGTATCGCGTCGCCGGATGAGCGCTTGCTGGCTTATCCGCATCAGTTCTCCGGCGGTATGCGGCAAAGGGTGGCGATCGCCATCGCCTTGCTGAACAAGCCCGACCTCATCATTTGTGACGAGCCGACGACGGCATTGGACGTCACGATACAGGGGCAGATCCTGTATGAAATGCAAAAGCTGTGTCGCGAATCCGGCACGGCGCTGATCTGGATTACCCATGATCTGTCGGTGATTGCCGGACTCGCTGATGACTTGTGCGTGATGTATGCCGGCAAGATCGTCGAGAGCGGTACCGTGCAGCAGGTACTGGAACAAACACGCCATCCTTACACCTATGGCCTGATCGCGTCGTCACCATCGCGCAATATCGCAGGCCAGCCCCTGCGCCAGATCCCGGGCATGACGCCGTCCTTGTTAAACCTGCCATCCGGCTGTGCGTTCCGCACACGCTGCGACCGCGCGACGGCAGAATGTGCGAACACGCCACCTTTATCGATACATGGCACGCACACCCTGCGTTGTTTCCATCCGGTACCGCATGTCGAGGTGGCACATGGCTGAGCACGCCTTGCTTGAACTGCGCGATGTCAGCAAGCGTTTCGTCAAGCCGCTGGATACGGCGGCGCGTATTGCGAAACTGTTTGGCGCGCAGCGTCAGGCAGAAGTGGTGCATGCGGTCGACCATGCAAACCTGTCTATTCAGTCCGGCGAAGTGGTCGGTCTGGTCGGCGAATCCGGCTGTGGCAAATCGACGCTGGGACGCATGGCGGTTGGTTTGCATACCTTGTCTTCCGGTACGCGCTGGTGGCAAGGCGCGGATATGGCGCAGCTCAGTACAGCCGAAAGACGAAGGCGGCAACTGGCGATGCAAATGATTTTCCAGGATCCGTATGCATCCCTCAATCCACGCATGCGGATACAGGATATCGTCGGCGAAGCACCGCTGGCGCACGGCATGATTGCGGCCGCCGAACAGAAAGACTATGTCGCCGCGCTATTGCAGAAAGTCGGGCTGGACCCGGCGTTGGTACGTCGCTTCCCGCATCAATTCTCTGGCGGACAGCGGGCGCGTATCGGCATTGCGCGCGCGCTGGCAGTGAAACCTGAATTGCTGGTGTGCGATGAAGCAGTGGCGGCGCTGGATGTTTCGATACAGGCGCAAGTGCTGAACCTCTTCATTGAATTGCGCAATGAATTGAACCTGACTTATCTGTTCATCAGCCATGACCTGGGCGTGGTGCGCCATGTGTCGGATCGTGTCGTCATCATGTACCTGGGTCGCATCGTCGAATCGTCGCCGACTGCGGAATTGTTTGCGCAGCCGAATCATCCGTATACCAGCGCTTTGCTGGCTTCGGCGCCCAAACTGGAAGTGAAGAAGATTGATTTCGTCGCCGTCAAAGGCGAAATCCCATCGCCGCTGCAACCGCCCTCAGGTTGCCACTTCCATCCGCGCTGTCCGCATGCGATGCCGCGTTGCAGTGTGGAGCAACCGTTGCTGAAAGAGATTGCGCCGCAGCACTTCTCGGCTTGTCATTTGAATGACGCGGCTTAACTGGCGGTCCTGGCTTTATTGATATAGCGTCGCGACAGCGCTTCCAGCGGACCTTGCGTATGTGTGCCCAGCCACCATCGGCTCACGAACAATTGCAGCAACATGACGCCGAAGGCAATCGACAGCCAGCCGGCCGGCGGCAAACTCGCACCGAGGCCGAAACCGAATCCTTGTATCAATATTGAACATAGCAACGATTGCATCAGGTAATTCGTCAAGGCCATGCGCCCGACCGGTGCCAGCCAGTCGGCCAGCCAACGCTGGAGCGCGGGACCTGCCAGCATCAGGCAGGCGACATACGCAGCTGCCAGGCAGACGCCGCCGACCGGCAGCCAGGCATAAGCAATATAGGAATATGGTGACGGATGTAAAGGATCGATTGCTTCCGTCAGGATCAGCGTGGCCCAGGCCAGGTTGAAGGGAATGCCGATGGCAAAGCCGATGAGTCGTACCCGGCGCCAGAGGTGAGTGTGTCGCCACGGTTGGGTCAGCCAGCCGCATCTGACCGACATCACGCCGAGCAGGAAGAGCACGGCAATATGCGGCAGGATGAAGACTGATTGCGTGGTCACCGAGACATAATCGCGTATGCGTTGCAGCGCAATACTGAAGTAGCCGCCGGTGGTATAAATCGTGCGCGCCGCTTCGACGCCATAGACTTCATTCTTGCTTTGCGCGGCCAGGTCATCGGCGCTGAAGAGTTGCGTGCCGAGGAAAAAATTGAGCAGCAGCAGCGCAAAGAAAACGCCGAGCCACACATACAAATGCTTGCGTACCTTGCTCAGCCTCGCATTCGCCAGTCCGGACAATACCCAGAAGCCGGCAATCGCATACACGGTCAGGATATCGCCGAACCAGATCAGCACGCCATGCACTATGCCGCAAGCCAGCAGCCATTTCATCCGGCGTCGGTACAGTTGTTCGGCCTCGCTCCAGCGACCGAGCGTTTGTCTGGCTGAACGCGTGATGAGTACAAAGCTGGCGCCGAACAGGAAGGCGAAGATCGGATAAAACTTTTGCTCGGCAAAGAAAGCGACGAAGGCGACCGACAATACATCGAAGAGTGTCGCCGTGACCGGCAGCACGCCATAACGCAGGCTGTTGAAGCCCCAGATAAAAGACCAGATATTGACCAGCAGGATGCCGAAGACGGCGATGCCGCGCAATGCATCGATATGCGCGTAGCGGTCTTTGCCGGGAGGATTCAGGGAATGACGGATATTACTCATGGTTGCTCTTGAGTATGCACGAAGCGGCGGGCTGCAGGATGGCGCAGCCCGCTGGATGAGGCGGATGGATTAATCAGATACGAGGGCGCCGGAAGCGGCATCTGTCGCATTCGCCGCAGCTAGCCTGGCTTCATGCCTTTGCGAAAGGACCCAGGTGAATTCGGCACCGAGCAGGAAGATTTGCGCCGAATAGTAAATCCATGCGAGCAGGACCACCAGCGAGCCGGCCGCGCCAAAGCCGGAAGCCATATTGGTGGTGCCGAGATAAACGCCGATCAGGAATTTACCCACGGTGAACAGCAGGGCGGTGATGACCGCACCAAACCAGACGTTGCGCCAGGCGATGGATGCACGCGGCATGAATTTATAAATCATCGCAAACAGCGTCGTGATGACGCCGAAGGAAACCGCCAGGTTCAATATTTCCAGCACGATGGTCCAGTCGCCCAGCATGCTGCCCCACCATTTGCCGAGTGCGGCCAGCGCCGCACTGAGGATCATCGAAACCAGCAACATGAAGCCGAGGCCCATCACCATGCCGAAGGAGAGCAGGCGGGTGAAGACGAATTTCCAGATGCCGCCGGTATTGTTGTCCGCCTTTACTTTCCAGATCCGGTTCAGCGCGCTCTGCAGTTCGCCGAAGACCGCGGTCGCGCCTATCATCAGCGTCAGTGTGCCGAGCGTGGCGGCGACGATGCCCTGGCCCGGCTGGCTGACCGAGCGCAAGATGCCTTCCACTGCCGCAGCGCCGGTATCGCCGACCAGGCCGCGCAACTGCGCAATAATTTCACCCTGCGCGGTATTCTGGCCGAAGAAAAAGCCGGCAATGGCGATCACGATGATCAGCATTGGTGCAAGGGAGAATATCGTGTAATAGGCCAGTGCAGCGCCCATGCTCGGTGCAAAATCCTGCATCCAGGCTTGTACCGCTTCTTTGGTCAGTGACCAGGCGTCTTGCAGGTGCGTTGTTTTCATTGTTGGCGTCGCTTTCTGCGGTGATCGGCAATGGGATTTTTTATCATCTCGACTGCTGTTTTCCGGATTGTACCGATTGTTGGCCTGCGCTGTCGCTGTCGTCGTGATGGCATAAGAATTGCAACCCGGTAAAACCTGAAGACAGTGCGAAGGTGTGCGCGCGGCCTGCTATGCTGAACGACCTGTTGTCCCGAGTCCCGAATATCCTCATGCCGCGCCACCACCATCACCATGTTTATGTCGTCGAGTTATCGCCCGACGTGCTCTACGAAGCCCGCTTTAAAAAGGCCAACCCGGATTACATCCGTGGCAAGCCTTGCGTCTACGTCGGCATGACCGGGCTGGACCCCGACCTGCGCTTCGATAAACACAAGGCAGGTATACAGAGCAACCGATACGTCGAGAAGTTCGGTTTACGGCTGTTACCTGAGCTGTATGCGGTGTACAACCCGATGCCGTATGAGGCGGCATGCGAGATGGAAGTGGAGCTGGGGATTGCGCTGCGGGAAGCGGGCTATGGAGTATGGCAGGCATGATGCCGTAAAAAAACATTTAGGCGCGGAACCATTCCACTTTTTGTGAGGTCAGACCGACACTCATGTCAAAAAATATACGCAAGAACCAGCCTGGCTGGCTTCGGGATTTGCGACAGGGTGCAACCGTATGACTGCCGCGCCGCGCTATAAAACCCGCGATGCAAAGTGAAAATGCCGGGCACAAGCCGGACAGTTTCGCTGTAGTTATCGTCTTTTGTCCATATCATCGGCGACGAAAGGTCAATCTTGCTTTAATTCGTAAAGCGCGTGGCGTGGAGTTAAAACACTTTTCAAATTGGATGCGAATTGCAACTAATTGCCTCAGGCACTTGAGGCGGCTATTTGGGATGCGCATCTTTGCTCCGTGCGAACCAGCATATCTGCGGTAGCGACGGAGGTCCGAGGGCCGGTATGGGGCGGACAGTTTGTTTAGATTGGAAATCATGTTCTGGAGTTTATTTACACCCGTGCGAGCCGGTCAGCGTATTGCATTGCTGCTTCTTGCATTCCTTCCCTGTCTTCCTGCGCTTGCGTTTGATTTCAACGACGTCGCGAAGAAAGCCAAACAGTTGTCGACGAGCTCTTATAAGGCACCGCAAAAGAATATTTCGAAAGCCCTGGAGAACCTGAATTACGACCAGTATCGCGATATCCGTTTCAAACCTGAGCGCGCATACTGGCACGCTGAAAAACTACCGTTCGAGCTGACCTTCTTCCACCAGGGACGCCAATTCGAAAGCCCGGTACGTATCAATGAAATCGTTGGCCAGCGCGCCCGCCAGATTCCATTTGATCCGCGCGCCTTCGATTACGGCACCAACAAACTCACCCCGCATGACCTGAAGCACCTCGGCTTTTCCGGCTTCCGCGTGCACTACGCCATCAATACCCCCAAATACAAAGATGAAGTCATGGTCTTCCTCGGCGCCAGTTATTTGCGCGCGGTCGGCAAGGGCCAGATCTATGGCTTGTCCGCACGTGGCCTGGCAATCGATACGGCCTTGAATTCAGGCGAGGAATTTCCCAAGTTCGTGGAATTCTGGATTGAGCGGCCGAATGCGAATAGTAAACAGCTGACAATTTACGCCTTGCTGGATTCACGTCGCGTCACCGGTGCCTATCGTTTCGTCGTCAAGCCGGGTGAGCAAACCGTCACCGAAGTGAAGTCGCAGTTATACCTGCGGGAAAACGTCACCAAGCTGGGCATCGCACCGCTGACCAGCATGTATTTCTTTGGCGAGAACCAGCGTTCGACGAATGAAGACTATCGCCCCGAAGTACATGATTCGGATGGCCTGTCGATCCAGTCCGGTACCGGCGAATGGATCTGGCGGCCGCTGGTGAATCCGAAGCGCCTGCTGGTGACTTCCTATGGCTTGAGCAATCCATCCGGCTTCGGCCTGATGCAGCGTGACGAAAGACAGAGCAGTTATGAAGACCTGGAGTCACGCTATGAAACCCGGCCGAGTGCGTGGGTCGAGCCGACCGGCAAATGGGGTTCCGGGCGGGTAGAGCTGGTACAGATACCGACGCCGGATGAGTACAACGATAATATCGTCGCTTACTGGGTGCCGGATGTGATCCCGAAGCCGGGTACGGCTATCAACCTGGATTATCGTCTGTACTGGAACAAGAGCGCGCAACAGCGTCCGCCTTTATCCTGGGTCACGCAAACCAGGCGCGGTCACGGCCATTTGCGCAAGCCGGATGAGAGCACCGCCTTGTTCGTGGATTTTGAAGGACCTATCTTCAAGAAGCTGCCACAGAACGCGAAGATAGAATTCCGCGCTTCATCTGATACCAATGGCGAAATCCTGGAAGCGCATACCTATCGCAATGAAGCGACCGGCGGCTGGCGCGCGGCGCTCCGCGTCAAGCGGGTAGACGACAAGAAGCCGATAGAACTGCGCGGCTTCCTGCACACCAACAACACAACTCTATCGGAAACGTGGAGTTATATCTTGCCGGCGGATTGATGGACGCGCCACGCATCCCGACCCAGTGTCGGCATTACCTCGACCATCTGTCTTTACCGGAGACGGAAAGACAGATGGTCGAACAGCACCTGGAAGAGACCGCGACATTCTCCACGCGTGAAGCGATGGGCGATTTGCATCATGTACTGGCCGGCGAATTTGCGAATCGCGACAATCCGGCTTTGGGTTCGGTGCTGGCCCGGACCCGGCTGGCGCTGGCAGCGGACGCGCCGGACAAGTTAACACATGTTGCACCCGCATTGAGTGATGAAGGCGGCGCGCCGCTGGCAATCGCCCCGCCTATCAATCGTGCGTCGATGGTGCCGGAACCATGGGGTGCGCTGAATCCTGTGACGCGCTGGCTGCAACGCTTATTCAAGCGCCAGCCGGCGGAACAGAAAAATGCAAGCCAGGAAAGTGCTCCCGCCAATGACGGCGCCAAAGGTGGCGCACGACGCCTGACTTTGCTGCTGCTGATGCTGGGCCAAACGGCGGTGGCGACCTTTTATATGAGTACGGTCTTGCCCTACCAGGGCAAGCAGCCGCTGGAAATCGCGATGCTGGCTTTGTTCGCCTTGCTGTTTTGCTGGGTCTCGGCCGGCTTCTGGACTGCGATGACGGGTTTTATCCTGCTCGCACGCGGCAAGGACCCGCACCTGATTTCCAGAACGGCAGTGACTGACGGGCCGATCGCGGCCGCAGCACGCACCGCGATCGTGATGCCTATCTGTAATGAAGATGTGGCGCGGGTCTTTGCCGGTTTGCGGGCGACGTATGAATCAGTCGAAAAAACCGGACAGCTGGAGCGCTTCGATTTTTATGTATTGAGTGATAGCAGCAATAGCGATATCTGTGCCGATGAAGTGGCGGCATGGGCGATGCTGAGCAAGACGGTAAATGGTTTTGGCCGCATCTTCTATCGTCGTCGCCAGCGCCGGGTGCGACGCAAGAGCGGCAACATCGATGATTTTTGCCGTCGCTGGGGCAAGAACTATCGCTATATGGTGGTGCTGGATGCCGATAGCGTGATGAGCGGTGATTGCCTGACCAAGCTGGTGCAATCGATGGAAGCCAATCCCGATGCCGGCATTATCCAGACCGCGCCGCGTGCCGCCGGTCGCGATACCTTGTATGCGCGCATCCAGCAATTCTCGACGCGCGTGTATGGCCCCTTGTTTACCGCCGGCCTGCATTACTGGCAGCTGGGTGAATCGCATTACTGGGGACATAACGCCATCATACGGATGCAGCCTTTCATCGAGCATTGCGCGTTGTCGCTCTTGCCGGGCAAGGGTCCGTTTGCAGGTGAAATCCTGTCGCATGATTTCATCGAAGCCGCGCTGATGCGGCGTGCCGGCTGGAAGGTGTGGATTGCCTATGACCTCGACGGCAGTTACGAGGAAATGCCGCCTAACCTGCTGGATGAATTGAAACGGGATCGTCGCTGGTGCCAGGGCAATCTTATGAACTTCCGCCTGTTCCTGTCGAAAGGCATGCACTCGGTGCATCGGGCGGTGTTCGTGACCGGCGTCATGGCTTATCTGTCCGCGCCCTTGTGGTTCCTGTTCCTGATTCTTTCCACCGGTTTGCTGATGCAACATACGCTGACCGAACCGATTTACTTCACCGAACCCTGGCAGCTATTCCCGAACTGGCCGCAATGGCATCCGGAAAAAGCGCTGGCGCTATTCAGTGCCACGGCAACCCTGCTGTTCCTGCCGAAGATTTTGAGTGTGCTGCTGATTTGCATGCAGGGCGCGCAACAGTTTGGCGGCCGTTTGCGCCTGGTTGGCAGCATGCTGATTGAAATGTTTTTCTCGATGTTGCTGGCGCCGGTGCGCATGCTCTTCCATACCCACTTTGTGATCGCCGCCTTCATGGGTTGGGCGCTGCGCTGGAAATCGCCGCCGCGTGAAGATGCCGAAACCAGCCCGGGTGAAGCGATACGCAAACATGGTTTCCATACCTTGTTGGGCCTGACCTGGGGCGGCATCATCTTTTGGCTGAATCCGACTTTCCTGCCGTGGCTGCTGCCTATCGTCGGTTCCCTGGCAGTGGCGATCCCGGTTTCGATTTATTCCAGCAAGGTTTCCAATGGTTTGCGTTTCCGTCGCAAGAAACTATTCCTGATCCCGGAAGAAGCGAAACCGCCAGTGGAGTTGCAGGATATGGTCGCTTACGTCAGGGCGGCACCGCGCACGATGAATTTCATCGATGCGGTCGTCGATCCGCGTTTCAATGGTGTGATGTGCGCCAGCGCGTATATGCACACGCATCGTTCACTGGCGGCGCAAAGTCGGTGCAAGGAGCAGGTGCAAAACGCGGTGAAGAATGGGCCGACCGCTTTGCCGGACGGGCAAAAGAATGGTTTGCTGGCAGACCCTGTCTTCCTGTCGCAATTGCATCTGGATGTCTGGTCATCGGAACAGGCGCATCCGGGCTGGTTTGCCCATTTGCGTGAAACGAAAGAGAAAGAGCTGCGGACGGTACGGCACGGCGGACGTGCTGCGCTGGCTTTAGAAGAAAGAGAGCAGCCAGCTTAGTCCGGCCAGGCAGAGTACGACGGCGAGGATGGTCAGCAACAGGACCGGAATCCAGAGGACGGTAAAAATCAGCGATTGCAACACCACCGCCTTGGCCGGTGTTTCGCTATCACCCAGGCGTGCGGCGATTTTCTCTGCCAGATAGCTGGAGACCGGACTGATCATGCCGGAAATAAAACCACCGATGGTTTCCAACGCTGCCATAAGCGCCCCTTATGATGAATTTTTTTGCAATATAGCAGAGATTAATTAGTCAGTATCCCGAATGCCCTTACCGCGCCTGAGTAGCTGCTGTAAGGGTGTTTTCATATATGGGCGCAGCATTGCTGGCAGACGGCAGGAAGATGCGGAAGGTACTGCCGCCTTCCGGATTGTCCAGCAACTCCAGTGTCCCGCCATGACGTTCGATCAGGTGGCGCGCCAATGTCAGTCCGAGGCCGGTGCCGGCCTGGCTGCCGGAAATACGGCCGCGGTAATAGCGACTGAAAATCTTCTCGCGTTCATCGGCTGCAATGCCGGGGCCGTTGTCTGCGACATCGATATGCCAGCCATCGCTTACCGGTTCCGCGCGCAAGACAATCGCGCTGCCGGCCGGTGTGTATTTGACTGCATTGTTGAGTAGCGTGCTGATGACCAGTCGCAGGATATCGGCATCGGCCCGTATCGGTGTCTTGACCGCTTCCGACGCGATCAGGAATTGATGGTTATCAGCCAGCGGCTTGGCCATATTCACAGCGTCTTCCAGCAACAGGTGCAAAGTGGTATTGCCCGGCTGTATGCCATGCGCGAACATTTTCAGGCGTTCGCTGCTCAGGTAATGCGTAAATAGCGACGACAATCTTTCCGTCGCGCGATGGATTTTTTCCAGGCGCAGCGGTGCTTTGGCCGAGCCTTGCTCTCCTTCGCGCGTCATGTTTTGGGCGGCGGCATCAATCACGGCGAGCGGGGTGCGGAGTTCGTGCGACACCATCGCAATGAATTGTTGTTGCTCTTCGTGCGCGGCACGTTCCTGCGCCAGCGCCTTCTCTACATCTTCCATCGCGACCAGCAAGGCTTGCGTGCGTTCGGCTACCTGCTTTTCCAGTTCACGTTCCGAGCTGCGCACCATTTCTATGATGCGGGATTGTGCGTTTTCATTTGCTTCACGCATGCGCTGGTAGCGTTTGGTGATGGCATAGAACACCGTCAGGAACACCAGTACCGAAAAGGTCGCCGTTGAGTAATTCAGGAAGTCATTGCGGATATAGCCGCGTATGGCGAAGAACTGCAACATGATGGCCAGTACAAATGTGCTGCAAGCGATGAAGAAGGGCAGGCGTACTTCGATATTGCTGCGCAGGACGTGTTTGACCAGGATCAGCAAAGCCAGCGGCCCGGTCAGGAAGGTGATGGCAAATGAGAGAAGATTGATGGCGGTTTCGAAGTGACTGGTCAAGGCCACGGCGACAATCAGCAAGGCATAGCTGCGCAGCGTCCACAGGTAAATTTTGGTGAGGCGGGGACGCAGTTCACGCATGCCGACAAAGCGGAACAGAAATTCAACCGAAGTCACCATGCCGGCCACAAGCCCGAAGAAACGGATGTAATTCAATTCCTGCATATAGTCGGCACCGAAGGCGGCACGCACCGAACTGGTGGCCGGCAGGTTCATGACAATGACGCAGATGACGTACAGCGCGAAGAAAAGATAGACGCCATCGCGGATGGCGCGTTCGAACCAGAGGGCGGTGAGGATCAGGAGGATGCAAATGCCGGTACGTATGCCCCAGATGAATTCTTCCTTGGCGGTCGCACGGGCAAAGGCGGACGGCTCCCACAGCAACAGGTCCTTGGCCATGATCTGGCCGGTGTGTACCTTCATGTAGAAGGTACGCGGCTGGCCATCGTTGATGGTGATCTTGTAAAGCGGATTGCGATAGTCGGTCGCACGCAAAGGCACAAACCTCTCCCCATCCGTATAAAACTCCACATCCTTGGGATGGTAGTAAGTCATTTGTTCGGTGGCGGCAGGCATTTGCAATTCCAGCCACCATTCCTGCGGCTGCGAAGATTCCGGCTGTAGCGTCGCCTTCAGCCAGACGGTGTTGTTGCGCCCAATCTTTTGCAGCACTTCTGATCTTTGCTCAAAGCGTGCGGCAAACTCCGCTTGCGTGACATCCGTTAAGGTGAGTTTGCCACCGGGATCGATCAGGCTTTCTACCCGTGACGAAATATCTATGCGTTCCTGGTCCAGCAGGATCGGCTGCGCCGGCACGATGGAGCTGCACAACAACAGGAGTAGCGGCCAGAGCCGACGCAGGAAGGTGAACATAGGATTTGTGTTGCAGATGGGAAATGGTGACACATGATAGCAAAGGCGGCACACGGCAAGTCTGGTGCGGGCTTACAGCTTCAATGTTTGGCGGCTATCGAAGTGATGCAGTTTTCCCGAGAGCGGATCGGTGAAGCGTATTGATTTCGCCAGCAATTGCAGCGGCTGGCTATAGTCTTGCGCCGCGCCTTCGTCCGGATACAGATGCGGATAAATACGATCGTTGACGATGGGGATGCCGAGTGCGGCCATGTGTGCACGTAGCTGGTGTTTCTGCCCGCTGACCGGTTGCAGCAGGTAGCGACCAAAGTCGCCGCGTGTTTCCAGCAGTGTGATGGCGGTTTCGGAATTTGGCTCGCCGGCGATTTCGCACATCTTCATGAAGGCTGCACTTTCAACCAGGCGGCTGCGATAAGTGGCTGGCAGTTCGAGCTCGGGGCGCACCGCTGCGATCGCCTCATACTCCTTGCTGACGCTGCGTTCACGGAACAGGGTCTGGTACAGATTGCGTGTTTGCGGCTGTATCGTGAACAGCACCAGGCCGGCAGTTTCGCGATCGATGCGATGCATGGGCGCCAGCGTATCGATGCCGAGCGAGCGCTTCAGGCGCACCAGCAGGGTTTCCTGCAGATAGCGGCCGGCCGGCGTCACCGGCAGGAAGTGCGGTTTGTCGACCGCCACCAGATAGTCATCCTGGTACAGCACCACTTCATCGAACGGGATGCGTGGCTCTGCCGGCAGGCTGCGGTAGTAATAGATTTTGCTGTGCGGCTGGTAAGGGCTGTCAGCTGTTAACAACCGCCCGGCAGCATCGATCACATCGCCGCGTTGCATGCGAGCCAGCCATTCGGCCTGCGGGATCGCCGGGAAGTGTGCGCACAGGAAGGCAAGGATGCTGGGCCAGGTCCCGGCCGGCAGCGCGACGCTGCTGGGGCCGACGCCATCCTTGCTGGGTGGCTGCTGCTTAATGTTCACTCGCTGTCTGCATCCAGGCGTTTGGCGCGTTGCAGCCGCCATTCCCAATCGGGTTCGCCGCCGTACACATCTTCCAGCGTGGTGTCGGTTTCCTGCATTTTGGTATCAAGGGCGATGCGATTGTCGAAGACGAAGCATTCGCCTTCCCAATCCTTTTCCGCATCCGGCATTGCGAGGAAGTAATTCAGGATGCCGCCTTCGAGTTGATATACCGGCACGCCCATATCCAGCATCCATGCGCTGGTTTTTTCGCAGCGTATGCCGCCGGTGCAATACATCGCCACGCGTTTGCCGCTGGCTTGCCACTCCGGCACATGCTCTTCTATGTATTTAGGGAAGTCGCGGAAATTATCCGCGCCGGGGTCAATCGCATTCTTGAACTTGCCCAGCTTGAATTCAAAGCTGTTGCGGTTATCGATCACCACCACATCATCCTGCGCAATCAGCTCGCGCCATTCCTGCGGGCTGACGTCGATACCGGTTTTGCCGATCGCATCGACGTTGTCGACACCGAGGAACACGATCTCGGATTTGCGATGCACCTTCATGCGGGCAAACGGCGCAGTCTTGCAGGCGCTGCGTTTGAAAACGATATTGCTGAAGGCGCCGTCGAGGCGCGGGTCGGTCCGCAGGGCCTGTTCGAAGCGATCCAGCGCGGCCGCATCGCCGGCCAGGACGCCATTGATACCTTCGTCGGCAATCAGGATGCTGCCGAGCAGGTCTTGCGTGAGTTCGCGGCAAACGGTGACGACCGCATCGGCGTCTGCCAGTTTGGCAAACTTGTAAAAGGCGATATGGAACTGCTCTGCGGCGGGAGTTGAGGTCGAATTCATAGCGCGAATTGTCGCAGAAATCGCGTCCTATGGCTGCTGATGACAAGCAGACAATGCCTTTCTCGCACATATAAAAAAGCCGGCGCTGGGCCGGCTTCGTACGTGCTTGCTGCCTTGTTTAGTCAGGGCGGTGCAGTTTCTCCGCTTCCTGCTTTTGCTTGCCGGAAGAAAAGATATCCCACAGCGTCATGAAGAGCGCGGCAATCACCGGTCCGATCACAAAGCCGTTCAGGCCCAGCAAGGCCATGCCGCCGACCGTTGAAATCAACACCACGAAGTCGGGTAACTGCGTGTCCTTGCCGACCAGGATAGGGCGCAGGATATTGTCGACCAGGCCGATCACCAGTACGCCAAAGGCGATCAGCGTCACGCCTTGCCAGATCGCACCGGTCAGCAGGAAGTAGATCGCAACCGGCACCCAGATCAGGGCGGCACCAACCGCCGGCAGCAGCGAGAGAAAGGCCATCAATACGCCCCACAGCAAAGCGCCCTGAACGCCGAGGAACCAGAACGCGATGCCGCCGAGTGCGCCTTGTACTGCGGCGACGATGATATTGCCTTTGACGGTGGCGCGGATCGCGGTGGTCAGGTTATTGAACAGCGTGCGTTTGTGATCCGGATTCAAGGGTGCTGCCTGGCGAATGCGGGCCGCGATTTTGTCGCCGTCGCGCAGCAGGAAAAACAGCATGTACAACATGATGGTGAAGCTGATCAGGAAGTTGAAGGTGTTCTGCCCGATGCTGATCGCCTGCTTGGTAATGAATTCGCTGCCTTGTACAGCAGCAGCCGACAGCTTGGCTTGCAAGCTCGCGATATTGGTCAGGCCGAAACGATCCATCTGGTTGACGACCCAGGGTGGCAGCGCCGCCACGACTTTTTCAAAGTACACGGCGAAATTGATCTGGCCGGAGCGGATATTGCTGTAAAGATTCGTTGCTTCATGTACCAGCGAAATCGAAATCAGCACCAGCGGCAGGATGACCACCACCAGGCAAATCCCCAGGGTGGCGAGTGCGGCCAGGTTGCTGCGCTGGTTCATTTTGATTTGCAGCTTGCGGTAAAACGGCGAAAACAGGATGGCGAGGACTGCAGCCCAGAACACTGCGCCATAGAAAGGCAGCAGGATCCCGATGAAGGCAATCGAGAAGGCGATCAATAAGGCCAGGAAAGTCTTTTGCTGGATTTCGGGATAGTTCATATAAGAGGCCTTGTGCGCGGAGCTTCGAGTGTTGTTGCTTATGCTACCCGAAGTTATGCAAAAAGTGAGAGCGCTGGCTCACATATGCGCACATAAGTACAGCCGGACCGGAATCGGCGGGTTTGCCGGCCTGGCAGGGCGCCGGCCTTGGTGACAGGCGCAAAATTGAGGACGAAAAAAAAGACCGGCGCGAAGGCCGGTCTTAAGACTTACACCTGCTTACCGCAAATGACGATTAGTCGTTGCTGGTAACAGCTGGTTTTGCCATGTGCTTGGCGCGCAATGGTTTCAATACAAACCATGCCATCAGAGCAGCAGTTGCGTTCAATGCGCTGGCAACTACGAACACTGCATACCAGCCACCGGTTGCGGATGCCAACACTGCGGACAGTGGGACCAGCAGGGAAGCGGTACCTTTAGCGGTGTACAGCAGGCCGGCGTTCGATGCTGCGTATTTGCTGCCGAATGTATCAGCGCAGGTCGATGGGAACAGCGAGTAGATTTCGCCCCATGCAAAGAACACGATACCGGTCAGGATAACGAATGCGAATGGGTTGTGGCCGTAGTGGAACAGAGCCAGGATACCAACTGCTTCGATAGCAAACGCGATGAACATGGTTGGTTCACGACCGATTTGATCCGAAACCCAGCCGAAGAATGGACGGGTCAAGCCGTTCAATACGCGGTCGATAGCCAGTGCGAAAGTCAGTGCTGGCAGGGTCAGGCCCATCATGCTGACTTGAACGTCAAACACTTTGAAGTCACGAGCGATCGAACCCAGTTGTGCAGTTGCCATCAGGCCACCAGCAGCAACCATCACGAACATTGCGTACATGATCCAGAAAACTGGTTCACGCAGAACTTCGCTTGGCTTGTAGTCACGTTTGGTTTGTTGAACGTTTGCGACTGCATCGCCTTTTTTGTGTTCAGGAGCACGTGTCAGGAACAGTGCAACCAGAACCACGATGATGCCTTGGCCGATACCGAAGTACAGGAACGCATCCTGGTAGCCGCGCGAAGCGATCATTGCCGAGATAGGAATGATGGTGACAGCGGAACCAGCACCGAAACCAGCAGCGGTCAAGCCAGCTGCCAGGCCGCGACGGTCCGGGAACCATTTCAATGCGTTACCAACGCAAGTACCGTACACAGCACCAGCGCCGATACCGCTGATTACTGCTGCGAAGTACAGGGTTGCCAGCGAATCAGCGAACGAGTTGATGAACCAACCCAGGCCGCACAGGATACCGCCAACCAGAACCACTGGACGTGGACCGAATTTATCTACGAACCAACCTTCGATAGGTACCAACCATGTTTCGGTCAGAACGAAGATCGTGAATGCAACTTGAATTGCAGCGCGGCTCCAGCCGTGTTTTGCTGCGATCGGATCGACGAACAGCGTCCAACCGTATTGCAAGTTTGCAATCATTGCCATTGCAACGATACCCAGGATCAATTGCATCCAGCGGTAGGATGCTGAACGGCTAACAGTGCCAGTAGCACTCAGCGTAGTTGTTTGATTCATTTTTGCCTTCTCTCAACTCTCAAGTATGAAAATGCACTTCATAATCGTGATTAAACTGTGTGATTACTCAGTACCCTCGTTGTAATAAACAACGGATGATTCATTTCGATCATTTGCAACCGCATCGATCTGTCGGAAAAGTTTGTAGCTCATCCAAACTCGTGCGCGGCTCGTGTTTATTTAATTCAACGACGCTACTATCAAAGAACAGCGCGTCCTTTGCTAGGCCTGAAAGCAAGAATATGAGATATTCAGATTGTGGATATCACGTATTCACGTCGTGAAAAAAAATGTGAATTGTGGATACCACGTAAGTTTTTTGTGGATACTACGTAGAAATTGCGGAAGGGGATGAAACCTGATGCAGCGGATATATGGCCGTTTTGAATGACGCTTCAATGACCATATATCCGGCAGTGGAAACAGCTGTAAACGTTCTGAAAAATTGTGTCCGTACCGGCTTACATCCAATACTTCGGATACGAGCGTTCTTTCGGGATGTTGTTGAAAACAATGGCGACCAGTACCACGATGATGCTGCCTATCAGTGTCGGTGTGAGCAGGAAGCTCCAGGCCGGTGCCGACAACATCACGATCACCGGATTGGAACCGGCGGGCGGATGCACGGTACGTGTGAGTTGCATGACGGCGATGGCGGTACCCGCCGCCAATGCCATGCTCCACCAGTACGCGCCGAACAGCGTGAGGAAGAGCAAACCGATCAGCGACGACAGGAAGTGACCGCCAATCGCATTGCGCGGTTGTGAGAAAGGGCTTTCCGGGAAGCCGAAGATCAGTACGCAGCTCGCGCCGAAGGAGCCCAGTACCAACGGTACTTGGCTGATATCGGTAGCGATGGCGACGGCGGCGATGGCGAGGAAGCCGCCCAGCCAGGAAAGTGCAACATGGCGCAAGGGCGCGCGTGGTGGCAAATCGGTACCGCCGCGCATTTTTGAGAAGAATGTATTCATATGGTGTCCGTAGGGTAAGGTTAAGTCTCAGCGTCGGATAAATAACTGTCGGTTGAAAATACAGACAGATCTGTATACTATCGATAGTGGCGAGCGGCTGCAATACTTCGTTATTGAATTGTGAGAAAAAACAATGGTGGATAAACGGGAAGTCCTGGTACAGACGGCAATGAGGCTGTTTGCGCAGGGCGGTTACACGGGGATAGGGATAGATCGCATCATCGCCGAGGCGGGGATTGCGAAGATGACGCTATATAAGTACTTTCCATCGAAGCAGGACCTGATCATGGAAGTGTTGACGCAGCGCGATATATTCTTCCGTACGTCCCTGATGAATTACGTCAACCAGCAGGAGGGGCAGGCGCAAAAGATACTGGCGCTGTTCACCTGGCATGACCAATGGTTCAAGCGCAAGGATTTCAACGGCTGCATGTTCATCAATGCGGCGGCGGAATTCCATGACCGCAAAAACCCCATCCATCAGATTTCCGCCCTGCATAAAAAACTGATCATTGACTATATAGAGTCGCTGCTGAAGGACACTCATGGTGCGAGGGCGGCAAAGCTGGCGTCGCAAATCAATATCCTGCTGGACGGCGCAATCGACGCCGCTCACCTCAGCGGCAATCCTGATGCCGCCATGCAAGCCTGGGAAGTGGCGCAATACCTGGTCGAGCGCCCGGCCTGAAACTGCCGGTCGCGGCCCGGAAGGTGTAAGGTAGCGACAGCAATGTGCCAGAGCGGATAAATATTTTCCATTCGATGGAATAAAACGGCCATCCCATCGTTTACCTCAATGTCAGCGCATTGTTCTGTGTTTTGACGTAAATGATCCAGGCCGATCGGAGGGCTTTCCCTGATCGACTTGCCACTCCCTATCGAAAAGGAAGAAAAATGAAACTCTCACATATCGTATTGTCCGCTGTTGCCGCAGTCGTCCTGTCGGGTAGTGCTTACGCGCAAAGTGTTCCAGTCAAGAAAGCCGACGGCATCCTGGTCACCACCAGCGGCATGACTGTTTATACCTTCGACAAGGATGTCGCCGATAGCGGCAAGAGCGCCTGCAACGGACCGTGCGCCACAGCCTGGCCACCGGTTTCTGCAAAAGACGTGAAAGCCAGTGCGCCTTACTCGGTCGTCACCCGTGATGACGGCAGCCCGCAGCTCGCTTACAAGGGCAAACCACTGTACCTGTTTGCCTCTGACAAAAAGGCCGGTGATCGCACCGGCGACAACTTCAAGGACATCTGGCACGTCGTCAAGGATTAAGGCCTGATAGTTTGAAGAGTTCGGTGAGTTGCCATGCAAGATGAACGTGACCGGCTGATCGCCTGTATCCCCCGTCTTCGTCGTTATGCCCGTGCGCTGCTGGGTGATCGCACGGGTGCGGACGACCTGGTACAGGACACGATGGAACGCGGCTGGAAAAAATTATCTTCATGGCAGCGCGGCAGCGATATGCGTGCGTGGCTGTTCGGCATCATGCACAACCTGCATGTCGACCAGGTACGCAAGCCTGCGCTGCCAACCGAGGAACTGGATGAAGACACGCCGATGCCGGCCGCGCATACATCTGTCAGCGACGGTCTGGAAATGCGTGACCTGGAATCGGCACTGCATAGTTTGCCGGCCGAGCAGCGCGAGATCCTGTTATTGGTTGCGCTGGAAGAAATGAGTTATGAAGAAGTCGCGGCGACCTTGGGCTTGCCGCTGGGTACCGTAATGTCGCGTTTATCGCGTGCGCGCCAGAAGCTGCGCGCGCAAATGGAAGGGCGGACTGTCGTCTCGCTGTTAAAGGTAGTCAAATGAGCCAGCTATTGGTGACGGAAGCGGAATTGCATGCCTACGTTGACGGCTTCCTGAGCGAAGTACGGCAGCGCGAAGTCGAAGCTTATCTGGCGGAACGGCCGGAAGAGCAGGCGCGGGTGCAAGCCTATCGCGCGCAAAACGAAGGGCTGCGCGCCTTGTTCCAGCCGGTGCTGAACGAAGCGGTGCCGCCACGCCTGACGACGGGCTTGCAAAGCTGGACGCAAACATATGGTCGCTACGCCGCGGCGCTGCTGATTGCGCTTGCCGGCGGTGCGGGTGGCTGGATGTTGCACGCGAGCACACAATCAAACAATGTAGTGGCGCAAGTGAATGGTGCGCCGGTGCCGCTCAGGGTATCGACGCTGGCGCGCCAGGCGGCGGTTGCGCATAGCGTCTACAGCCCGGATGTGCGGCGCCCGGTCGAGGTCAGTGCGGAACAGGAAGATCAATTGGTCGCATGGTTGTCGAAACGTACCGGCAGCCCGATGCGGCCGCCGAAGCTGGGCAAGCTCGGTTATGAATTGATAGGCGGGCGTTTGTTGCCAGGTGAAAGCGGACCGGTGGCGCAATTCATGTACCAGGATGGCGTGGGACAACGCCTGACACTATATGTATCGACTGACCAGGCGCAGAACAAGGACACCGGCTTCCGCTTCGCGCAGGAAGGTGCAGTGAATGTCTTTTACTGGATAGATGGCAAGTTCGGTTATGCCTTGTCGGCCGGCATCAATAAGGGTGAATTGGCAAACATCGCGCATGCGGTCTACGAGCAATTGGACAAAGCGCAGTAAGTTGCGCGAAGATGGCATCCATACTTAAAACGAGGAGTACGGGATGCACTATCAAGGATCATGTCATTGCGGCTTGCTGAAGTTTGAAGTCGAAGGTCAGCTGGAGCAAGTGATGGAATGCAACTGCTCACACTGCAGTCGCAAAGGATTCATGCTGTGGTTTGTGCCGCGCGCGCAATTGAAAATCACCAGCGGTGAAGGCAAGTCAACAATCTATAAATTCAACAAGCACCGTATCGATCATCATTTTTGCCCAACCTGCGGCTGCCAGACTTATGGTTTCGCGCAGGACAAGGATGGCAATGAGATGGCTGCTGTCAATGCACGCAGCCTGGAGAATGTCGATCTCACCGCCTTGAAGAAACAGCAGTACGACGGCAAGAGCGCATAACCTTTAGCGCCTGGGCCTGGCGCCGGGATGATTTACGGATAGCCGATCGGCTTGCCCGGCAAATCCGGCAGTGGGATGAATTCGGTTTCGCCCGGTACTGCGGCAAAGCGTTGCAGGCGCCAATCTTCCTTCGCCTGTTCCAGCCGGTCGATCGAGCTCGAAACAAAATTCCATACCAGGTAACGGGAGCCATCCATAGGCTCACCGCCCAGCAGCATCAGGCGTGTCGTTACGGTGCCGCTATTACGCAACGTCACTGCAGTGTTGGCGCGCAATACCAGCAACTGGCCGGCACCAAAGACGCCGTCGCGACCGAGGTCGAGCTGGCCTTCCACCACATAAATCGCCTGCTCCGGATATTCCGCCGGAACATCCAGCCGGGCTTGCGGCGCCAGCTGTACGTCGACATAAAACAAATCAGACAAAGTCGGCACCGGTGAACTCTTGCCGAAAAAACTGCCGGCAATAATCTTGGCCGATGCACCTTCGCCTTCAATGACAGGCAAGGCATTCGCGGCCACATGCACAAAGCCGGGATCGGTTTCTTCGTGTTTCTTCGGCAGCGCCACCCAGCATTGCAAGCCTTCCAGTGAAGAGCCGCTTTGCCGCAATGCTTTACCGGTACGTTCGGAATGTACGATGCCGCTACCGGCCGTCATCCAGTTCACCGCTCCGGGTTGTATGGTCTGGATCGAGCCGACGCTGTCGCGATGTTCGATTTCACCGTCGAACAGATAAGTCACGGTGGCCAGGCCGATGTGTGGATGCGGACGTACGTCGAGGCCATGTCCGGCAGTGAAGACGTGCGGCCCCATCTGGTCGAGGAAAACGAAAGGACCGACCATGCGCTTCTGCGACGTGGGTAAGGCACGTCTTACTTCAAAGTTATCGCCGAGATCGCGCGTACGCGGGATGACGACGGTTTCAAGTGCGCTTTGGTCGGTATCCATAATCCATCCAGAATAGATTTAGTTGGCTTGCGTAATGATCTTGATTTCGCCGGACAGTGCTTTGTGTACCGGGCACTTGTCAGCGATCTTGTTCAGGCTGTCTTTTTGTTCCGCGCTCAGATTGCCGTGATAGTGCAGGGTGCGATTGAAAACATAAGCGCCGTCCTGTTCCGCAGCGGTGACGGTGACATCGACTTTTTCCAGTGGCAATTCCTTGCGACCGGCATACATATTCAGTGTGACAGCGGTGCAGGCGCCGAGTGCGGCGGCCAGCAAATCGTGCGGCACGAAGCCGGCATCGTCGCCGCCGAAAGCGGAAGGTGCATCAGCGATCAATGTGTGTGGACCGGCTGAAACGATGTGCTGCAGTTTGCCTGCGCCTTTTGTTACTTTGATTTCCATCTGTAATACCCCTAAATGTAATGCGTGATTGATAAATGGGTGCGCGCCAGTGATTGCGTGCTGCGGCCTGGCGTCTGCCTGCCTGAGGCGGCAAGCGCGCCACCACTATAGCCCAGGCGGAAATCCGCCGTCTTGACCTGGGTTTGGTTTGCCAATTTGTAATCTTGCCAAAAAATTCATGTCTGCATAAAAAGCGCATAAAAATTTCCAACTCTTATATATGACATAAGACATTTGAGTTAAACTACGGGCTGCGGCTTTTACACAAAGTGCCCTGAATCAACGCTTGTCGACACGAGCGGAGTGATGCAAGGCCCACGCACTCAAATTATCTTGACCATGGATAGGACACAACATGCCTAACAGCAGCACGCAAAAACAAATTCCGGTAACGCTTATTCCCGGCGATGGTATCGGCCCTGAAATCGTTGATGTGGTTGTGCGCGTTTTTGATGCGCTGGGCAATCCATTTGCATGGGAAATCCAGCAAGCCGGTGTCAATGCACTGGAAAAAAGCGGCGACCTGCTGCCGCAGGTAACGCTCGACAGCATAGGCCGTACCGGTCTCGCGCTGAAAGGTCCGTTGAGCACGCCTATCGGTGGCGGCTTCCGTTCCGTCAATGTGCGCCTGCGCGAAGCTTTCCAGCTGTATGCCAATGTGCGTCCTGCGCGCACCATCGTGCCGGGTGGCCGTTACGAAAAAATCGACCTGGTGCTGGTCCGCGAAAACCTCGAAGGCTTGTACGTCGGTCACGAGCACTATGTGCCTATCGGCGACGATGCCCACGCCGTGGCAATGGCAACCGGTATCAATACCCGCGCCGGCAGCCGCCGTATTTCCAAGTTCGCATTTGACTATGCGGTGCGCAACAACCGCCGCAAGGTCACCATCGTGCACAAGGCGAATGTACTGAAAGCATTGACCGGCCTGTTCCTGGAAACCGCCAAGCAGGTCGGCCTCAATTACGCCGATCAGATTGAATTCAACGATCGCATCGTCGATGCCTGTGCGATGCAACTGGTATTGAATCCATGGCAGTTCGACGTCATCGTTTCCACCAATCTGTTCGGCGACATCCTGTCCGACCAGATCGCCGGCCTGGTCGGCGGCCTGGGTATGGCGCCGGGTGCGAACATCGGTGAGCGTGCCGCCATTTTTGAAGCAGTGCACGGTTCGGCACCGGATATCGCTGGCAAAGGCATGGCCAATCCGACTGCGCTGCTGCTGGCGGCGGCATTGATGCTGGACCACAAAGGCCTGGGGGCGGAAGCCAAGCTCTTGCGTGATGCCATTGATTCGGTATTGAGCAAGGAAAGCGGCCGTACCATTGATCTGGGCGGTACCGTGTCGACTTCGAAATATGGCGATCTGCTGGTGGAACGTATCCGCGACATGCAGAAATAACAGCTGAAAACACGGCGGAGAAGTCTGGCCGCTTATGAGAAAAACGCATGATCCTTTATCGGAATCATGCGTTTTTTATTTTTGGCTGTCGTTTGCCGGCGGCCGTGTCGGTATGCGCAACACTGTCGCAGCACCAATCGCCGCCAGGATCAGCAGGCTGATTTGTATCCACGGCCGGTCGGCAAAACTCCAGATCGAGATCGCTATCATCAGCAACATCGAGCCTATCGCCACGCATTTGGTACGCAGGGTGAGGCTGCGATGTTCCTCCCAATTGCGCAGCAGCGGACCTATCAACTGGTGCTGCAACATCCATTGATGCACGCGCGGCGAAGCCTTGGCGAAGCAGGCCGCCGCCAGCAGGACGAAAGGTGTGGTGGGCAGGCCGGGCAGGAAAATGCCGATGACGCCCAGCACCAATGCGATGCCGCCGACCAGGCTGTAGAGCGCTTTGGCCAGGCGCGAGCGAGGCTTGTTTTCGGGTACGGCGGCGCTTTGTTCTGTCGTCATGAAGCGGGGGTGGGAATTCTTGGTTGTTGTTATCGGCCGATAACAAATACATCAGGCAACAAGAATACATGGTTCCGGCAGAAGCATGGGTCCGCCGCTGAGCTATGCAGGGATGGCCCGCCGCAGCGATGAGCGCCTGCGGTTTCATTTTTGCAACGCAAAATCGCCGCAATAAATTCGCACATTGCAAACCCGGTGCGGTCTCGGCTATTATGAGAATAGTTCTCATTTGCATTGATGCCATTGTCGTAATGTCCGCCACCGATACCATTCTGCAGCAGCAAGTCCATACGCTATACAGCAACCATCACGGTTGGCTGTTCGGCTGGCTGCGCAAAAAACTCGGCTGCGCGCACAATGCGGCGGACATCGCACAAGATACTTTCCTGCGCATACTGACTGCGCAAGACAAGCGCAGTGAGCTGGATTTGCGCGAGCCGCGGGCTTACCTGACCACGGTTGCCGGTCGTGTCTTGCTGAATCATTATCGGCGCCTGTCGCTGGAGCGTGCTTACCTGGAAGCGCTGGCGCTGGTGCCGGATATGTATGCACCAGCCCCCGAAGACCGTCTCATCATCCTGGAAACCCTGCATGAAATCGACGCGATGCTGGATGCCTTGCCGCACAAGGCGCGCACCGCTTTCCTGCTCGCGCAGTTTGAAGGATTGACTTACGCCGAGATCGGCATACGCCTGGATGTCAGCGTGCGTACCGTCAAGCGCTACATGGCGCAGGCCTTCGAAGAATGCATCATGCTGGATCTGTGATGGCATCGACTACCTTCAATCCTGACGACAGACGTCCGATAGACCGCGCGATTGCACGCGAAGCCGCGCAATGGCTGGCCTCGCTTTACGATGGCCAAAGCGAGGAAGATGTCGCCGCCTGTAAACGCTGGCGTGCTGCCGATCCGGAACATGAGCGTGCATGGCAACGCGCACAACGCATCAATCAAAAATTCGGCATCGTGCCCAAAGCAGTCGGTTTGCCTGCACTCGGCCGCAAGGTGCGCGTCGACCGCCGCCGCGCGATCAAGACGCTGCTGGTGTTAATGACGGCGGCCCCGGTCGGCTATCTTTCTTATCGTCATACGCCGTGGGCTGCAATGAATGCGGATTACCGGACCGTAAAAGGCGAGCACCGCGAAATTCAATTGGCCGATGGCACGCGTGTGCACCTCGGTACCAATACCAGTATTGATATCGCATTTGACGGCACACAAAGACTGCTGCGCCTGCAGGCCGGTGAAATTGAAGTGAGCACCGGCAGCGATAGCGGGCAGCCGGTTTATCGTCCGTTCATCGTACAAACCACGCACGGACATATCCGCGCGCTGGGCACGCGCTTTGTTGTACGCCGGGACGAGGGCGCGACCATGACGCGTGTCAGTGTAGTGGAGCATGCGGTCGAGATCAGGCCGCAAGCTGCGAACGGAAAACTGATCGTACTCAAGGCCGGGGAGCAAACCCGTTTCAGTGAGAGCGGCTTTGAGGCAGTCGAGGCGATGGATCCGCATGTGGCCGATTGGACCAGGGGCGTCTTGTTCGCCAACCGCATGCCGCTCGACGAATTCGCCGCCGAACTGAATCGCTATCGCCCGGGACTCTTGCGCTGCGATCCGGCAGTCGCCGGCTTGCGCATTACCGGAGCCTTCCAGCTGGATAACACGGACAACATCCTGAACGCCTTGCCTGACACCTTGCCGGTAGAAGTGCTATTCCGTACGCGCTACTGGGTCACGATCGTGCCGCCTGCCAAAGACACTTAGCACTTCATCCATGCCACTCATTCCTCCCCGTTGCGGCATTAAATTGCGATGTGCCCGCATGGCGCATGCGAGAAATTATTTTTGAATATTTTTATATTGTATGTCCCCTTTGCCGATTTCACGTGTCATTGACTCGTAGCCACTGACACTGATCTCGAACAAAGGACGAATAATGAAGCACCACCCGATCCGCTCCGCGCGCACTGCGCAGAGACAACTTCCGCTTGCCACGCCGATGGCGAGGAACGTCTATTGCGCCGTACTCGCAATGGGTTTGACGCTGGGCACGGTACTGTTTAATGCACCTGCCTACGCGCAAGAAAGCAGCAGTACCGCCAGTGCCCGCAAGGCATATGCAATTCCACCCGGCGCATTGGGCGAGACGCTGGCTGACTTCGCCAGCAAAGCGGGGGTAACGATACAAATCGATTCTTCGGTAGTCGAGGGGCGTCGTTCGCCAGGCTTGAATGGCAGTGTTTCGGTCAGTGAGGGCTTCGCCCGCTTGCTGGCAGGCTCCGGCCTGGAAGCGGCTGAACGCAGCCGTAATATCTATGTATTGCGTAGCGCGCAAATCGAATCGACTTTGCCGGCGGTGACGGTTTCGGCGACGGTGGCTGATGATGCGACGTCCTATACCAGTCGCACGATATCGATAGGCAAGACCGAGCAAAAACTGAAAGACATTCCGCAATCGGTCAGCGTGGTGACGCGCCAGCGCATGGATGATCAAAACATGACTTCCATCTATGACGTGCTGGAAAATGTCACCGGCGTGGTCACGACAGCCAGCCCGATGGCAGGCAAATACTTCTTTGCGCGTGGCTTCCCGATTACTTCCATTCAATATGACGGCGTGCCGCTGACGCGCCAATTCTATTCACAGGCCAGCAGCCTGACTGAAAACATGGCGCTGTATGAACGCGCCGAAGTACTGCGCGGTGCCGCCGGTTTGTGGCAGGGTGCCGATAGCATGGGTGGCGCGGTGAACCTGGTGCGCAAGCGCGGCCAGGCAGAAAAAACCATCAGTGCCACTTTGAAAGCCGGTTCACACAATCACTACGGCGCACAACTTGATGTCGGTGGCCCGCTCAATGAAAGCGGTACGGTACGCGGTCGCGCGGTGCTGGATTACGACACGCAGGATTCCTTCATCGATTTTGTCGGCAGCAAGAATACGACGCTGTATGGCGCAATCGATATCGACCTGACTTCGCACACCACGCTGGGCCTTGGCTTGAGCTATGAGAAAACCAATGCCACGCCTTCCTTCGCCGGTTTGCCACGCTATATCGATGGCGGTTCGCTGAACCTGCGGCGCGGCACTTTCCTGGGTTCCGACTGGAATGAGTTGAATAACCAGCAGACGCGCGTGTTCGCAGACCTGATACATCGTTTCAATGACGACTGGCGCCTGAAGGTGGGCGCGGTCTATATGAACGAACGCAATGATTCGCTGTACAGCTACGGCCAGGGTGCTATTTCGCGTGCGACGGGCATGGGTGCCAACAGGATTGGTGTCGCCACCGATTTCCGTGGCGAACACGTCGGACTGGATACTGCGCTGAGCGGCAAATTCCAGGCCTGGGGCCGTCGCCATGAAGTCATCGTCGGCGCCAATTATTCCAACTACACCTCGGATGATAAATACGCGATTGCAACAGGCCTTGGTGCGATCAATGTGTTCAATCCAAATCCATACACGCCACGCCCAAGCATGGCCAGCCTGGCCGCGCTATCGAATCTGTCGACAGGCGCGTACGACGTCACCAGCAAAGGTTTATATGGCACTACGCGTCTGGCTTTGAGCGATCCATTGAGCCTGATCATAGGCGGTCGTGTCAGCTGGTATGAAAACAAATACGACTCGGTCAGCCGCTGGGGCGCAGGCACTACTGTGTCCAGGAGCTCGGGTGAATTTACGCCGTACATGGGTTTGACCTATGCCATCACACCGCAATGGACCGCCTACGGTAGCTATACCGAAGTCTTCGTACCGCAATCCGCACGTACGGCAATGCAGCAGACGCTGGATCCTATTGTTGGCAGCAACTATGAGATCGGCATCAAAGGTGAACTGTTCGATCAACGCGTGAATACTTCCTTGGCCTTGTTCCGCTATGTCCACAAGAATCGCGCGGTACCGGATATTGAATCGGGTATGGTGTGCGATGGCGACTATTGCTCGCGCGCTTCCGGCAAGGTCCGCAGTCAGGGTGTGGAAGCGGAAATCGGCGGCAAGCTTACATCGCGCCTGAACCTGAGCGCCGGTTATACCTACAACACGACCAAGTATCTGGAAGATACCGAGAACGAAGGCTTGATCTTTAATCCGCAGGTGCCGAAACACTTGCTGCGTACTTGGGCCGATTATCGCGTCAGCGAATCCCTGAGCGCCGGCCTGGGCATGACGACACAAAGCGACACGCAAGGGCGCGACAAGTCGGTAGTGCAGGGAGGTTATACGGTGTGGAATGCACGTGCCGCCTATCGCATCGACCCACGCTGGACACTGGCGCTGAACGTCAACAATCTGTTTGACAAGCACTACTACGCGACGATAGACCGAACCAACTTCGGTTCAGTCTATGGTGCTCCACGCGAAGTCATGATGACGCTGCGCGGCAACTTCTGAACCTGCTAAGCATCTGATCCCGCCAAGCCGGAAGAGCGTATTGCTCTCCCGGCTTTTTATTTGCCTGGGGCAAGCCGTACCGGCCGGTGGGCAATCGCTATGAAGGAAGGCTGCAGGCATTGATAACTTTTATAGTAATGAGAATGGTTATCATTTATAATCACCCCGGAATACTGTTCGGCATGCGGATGAAGCCATATTTGCGACGCCGATAATTGAGCAGCCCGGAGGTGAGCAAATGAGCAAGTCCCATAACAATAATTTCGACAATATCGCGCGTGAGCATAGTGTGCTGCTCAACGAATACGGCCGTGTCCAGAGCCGCTGCAGCGAGCTGGTTGCCAGACAGGTGGATCAGATTGAAGCCTTGCGGGCCGAGTTGGTGCGCAAGGATGCGGTAATCATGCGTTTGCGCGCGGACCTCATTGCGCGCGATACCGAGGTGGCATTTGCCCGCGAAGATCTGGCAAAGCTGGAAGCGTCCATCCCCGGCCTGCCGACCCGTATGAGCCTGGTGCGACGGGTCGAAACGCTGACTGAAAATATACAGAGCCTGATGCGCGAACGCCTGGGCTGGCAATGGTGGGGCAAGGCAGTGCGACCGGATGCTGCCGCCGTACACCCGGTGATTCCTGCCGATTTACGCCAGAAGTCCGTGCTCTGCATAGGCAAGGATGGATCAGGCACTTCGGTCGCACAAAAGGAAATCGAGCGCGCCGGAGGATTTTTCCTGCATCACGATGGCATGGACAGTGATGATGAGGAAGCACTGGAAGCAAGCCTGGTCGCCGCCGACCTGGTGATTTGCCAGACCGGTTGTGTCAGCCATAACGCCTATTGGCGCATACAGGATCATTGCAAGCGCACCGGCAAGCAATGCGTACTGGTCAATCAGCCGCGTGCGATGCATTTTGTGCGTGATGCCGACGATTTGCTGGCGGTTAGCACGAATGCGCAAAAGGCGGCGTTCGAAGTGGCCGGCCCGGCAACGGCGGAAAAGTAAGGTCACTCATGTCTTGCAACGACAACGCACTTCATCAGGAAATCACGACCCTCTATAGCGACCACCATGGCTGGTTGCAGGGATGGTTGCGCAGGAAGTTAGGCGATGCGGGCAAGGCGGCGGATCTGGCGCATGACACTTTTGTACGTTTGCTGGCAAGGGAAGAACTGATTGCAGCACGTGAGCCGCGCGCATTCCTGACAACGGTAGCGCAGCGCGTACTGTTTAGCCACTGGCGTCGTGAAGAACTGGAACGTGCCTACCTGAATGCGCTGGCGCATCTGCCGGAGGCGCTGGCCCCTTCGCCTGAAGATCGGGCGATCCTGCTGGAAAGCCTGGTCGAAATCGATCGCATGCTTGATGGATTACCTATTCCGGTCAAGCGCGCCTTCCTCTATGCGCAGCTCGACGATATGAGCCATGCCGAGATTGCGGCAGAACTGAATATTTCCATCACTACTGTCAAACGGTATCTGGTACGTGCCGGTGTGCAGTGTTACTTTGCGCTGGAGCAGGCATGAGTGCGACGCCTGCGAAAACCGCCATGGACGTGCCGCCGCAGATTGCCCGGCGCGCGGTCGAATGGCTGGTCGCCCTGCAATCGGGCGATGTTTCGCGTGAAGCCTTGCAAGCCTGGCTGGCGCAACATCCCGATCATGCGCGCGCGTGGCAAAGGATAGAGAGCGTTAACAATAAGCTGCGCGGTGTAGCGTCACCGCTCACCACTGCACTCGCACACGCGACTCTAACGGCGCCCCGCTCGAACAAGCGTCGTGCCGCCATCAAGACCCTGGCTGCCTTCTTCTTTGTTGGCGCCACTGCTTACATGGCGGAAGAAAACCTGCCGTGGCGCGCCTGGTCGGCCGATGAGCGCACGGCTTTGGGTGAACGCCGCACTATCGTATTGGTGGATGGCACCGAGCTGGTGCTCAATACGAATACTGCAGTCAATGTACGCTTTACCGAGCAGGAGCGTCGCGTCATCCTGCTGGATGGCGAAATCATGGTTACCACTGCGAAGGATGCGCAGCAGGCGCCACGGCCATTCGTGGTGCAGACCGCGCAAGGCGAACTGCAACCAGTGGGCACGCGCTTTGTTGTGCGTCAGCAAACCGATGTGAGTCGGCTCGATGTATTCGAAGGTGCAGTCGAGATCCGCCCGAAGGATGGTGCCGGACTCAGGCGCGTCATACAAGCCGGTCAGCGCGCGCAGTTTACACATGATGGCATCTCCGATCCCGTTGCCTTGAAGGGTGATGACGGCGCATGGACCGAAGGGATGATAGTCGCCAGCGGCATGCGCTTGCAGGATTTCCTCGCCGAGATCTCGCGTTATCGTCGCGGGCGTCTGACCTGCGATCCGGTGATCGCGGATTTGCGAGTGTCAGGCAGCTATCCTTTGGCTGATACGGATCTGGTGCTCAGCGCACTGGGCGCAACCTTGCCGGTAGAAATTCATTTCATGACACGGTACTGGGTAACGATACGGCCGGCGCAAACCAGTTGATTGCTGTGGATTTTTTTAATCTGGCCGGTACTTAAATTTATTTTCAATCAAGGTGGTCTGTTTTCGATTCTGCTTGGACATACGAGATAAGCAGCTCATATCTCTAAACCAAAAAACAGGAATCGAACATGCAGCACGCACTTTGTAACGAACGGCGCGCAGTCCGCCCAGACGGGTCGGCCATATTGGCCCGCGCAATTTCCCAACTCTTTCTTGTCGCAGGCGTGGCCACGGTGCTTGCCTTGCCGGAAATCGCGCAAGCGGCGGACGCTGCACCGGGTACGCCGGCCAGCTTTGCCGCACGCAAAACCTACAATATTCCCGCCGGATCCCTGGAAGCAGCACTCAATCGCTTTGGCCGCGAAGCAGGCATCCTGCTTTCCTTTCCGACTGAGTTGACGAATGGCCTGAACACCAAGGGCTTGCAAGGTAGTTATAACGTGCAGGAAGCCTTGCCTTTGCTGCTGTACGGCACCGATCTGCTTGCCGTGATCGACGGTGCCAGCGCGGTCATTCGCCGCCAGAGCGCAGCGGTGTCGGAAGCAACTTTGCCAGCCGTGCATGTGACGGCCGCAGCAAGCGCCACAACGGATGGCAGCCAGTCATACTCATCCAGTGTTGTAACCCTGAACCGGGGTGATCAAAAACTGAAAGACATCCCGCAATCGGTCAGCGTACTGACGCGGCAGCGCATGGATGACCAGGCGCTCACTACATTGGCGGATGCCGTTGGTAATACGACCGGCCTGGTGGCGACACAAGGCGTCGGCCCCGGTACGGTCATCATGTCGCGCGGTTTTCAGATTGATAGTTATCAATACGATGGTGTTCCTATGCCGCGTAACACCTACTCCATTGGTAACTGGAGCAGCGAATCACTGGTCTTCTATGACCGGGTCGAAGTCCTGCGTGGGGCGGCAGGTCTGACGCAAGGTACGGGCAGTCCGGGTGGCGCGATTAACTTTGTGCGCAAACGCGGTCAGGCAAAACCAACGGTGACTATCACCGGCAAAGCGGGTTCCTGGGATCACTACGGTTTGCAACTTGACGCCGGTGGGCCGTTGAATGCGGAAGGAAGCTTGCGCGGGCGCGTGGTCGTGGATGAAGATCGTAGCGACTCCTTCGTCAATTATGTATGGGCGAATACGCGCACCCTGTATGCTGCGCTGGACTACGACATCAGCCCGAACACGACCGTCGGTATCGGCGTCAGCAACAAGGAGACGCGTTCGCGTCCTTTCTTTATCGGCCTGCCGCGTTATGCGGACAAGAGCGATATAGGCTTGCCGCGCTCTACCTACACTGGCGCCAACTGGAACCGTGCATATAACGACCAGACCAGTGTGTATGCCGACCTCGATCATCGCTTCAACGACAACTGGTCGTTCAAAGCAGCCGCCGTCACCATGCGTGAAAAGAATACCTCGGCACATCAACGCATATCCGCCGCGGGTACCGGCATTGTGCCGGGAGGAAATACCGTGCGGTACGGTGACTTCGCAATGAACCTGAAAGGTGAGCAAGTCGGGCTGGATGCTTATGTACGCGGACGCTTTGAGGCGATGGCGATGAAGCATGAAGTCATCTTCGGTGCCAATTACTCCAAATACAATAGTGATGATGCAATAGCCCGCAGGTGGACGACGGGTGGCAATATCTTTGCGATAGATCATAATCGCCCGTGGCAGGACTTCGACAGCATTGCAGCGGCACCCGGTTCGACGCGAATTATCAGCGGTTATGACGTTGAGCAAAAAGGCGTCTACGGTACCTGGCGTGCACAACTGACTGATCGCCTGACTGCCATCCTCGGTGGTCGCGTCAGCTGGTTTGATCAGACATATTTTGAACCGGCGCGCGGTACCACCCCGCGTTATGAGAGCACCAATAGCGCTTCCGGTCGCGTCACTCCATACGGCGGGCTGGTCTTTGCCCTGAATGAGCAATGGTCGACTTATGCCAGCTACTCGGACGTGTTCGAAGTGCAGTCAGAGCCTACGCTTTCGGGCGCACCTATCAAGCCGGTCATTGGTACGAATTATGAATTCGGCATTAAAGGCGAGCTGGCCGATGGACGCGTGAATACATCGTTTGCCGTATTCCGTTACGACCATAAGAATCGTGCCGTGGTCGATCCGGATGGTTTCGGCATGTGTAGTGGCAGTGATTGTTCGCGTGCCGCCGGTAAGGTACGCAGCCAGGGTTTTGAAGCGGAAGTCAGTGGCGAAGTATTGCGCGGCTTACAGTTGTTTGGCGGTTATACCTTCAACACCACCAAGTACCTGCAAGATCCTGAAAATCAGGGTGAAGTATTCAGTACCTGGACGCCAAAGCATATGCTGAGATTATGGGCCGACTATAAATTGCCGGGAGACATGAGCAAGTTCAGCGTGGGTGGCGGCGTGAATAGTCAAAGTAAGGCGCTTAGCTTCGATCGCAGCTTCGATGTACCGGGCTTCACCATCTGGAGTGCGCGCGCTGCTTACCAGATGACGCCAGAGCTGACACTGGCACTCAATGTTAATAACCTCTTCGACAAGACTTACTACCTGCCGTCCTATAACAACACCACAGGTAATAACTATTACGGCACTCCGCGCAGTGCCTTGCTGACACTGAAGTACACACCACGTTTCTGATCACCCAGATCTGACGTTTGGTGCACGCTGGCATATCTGCAAAGGTATGCCAGCGTTTTCTTTTTAGGCCGTGACCAGCGCGCCTCGTATCTGCTGCAAGGCGGCAGGATCTTCGATCACCGACAAATCGCCCGGATCGCGTCCTTCGCAAATCGCCTGTATCGAACGCCGCAGGAGTTTCCCCGAGCGCGTCTTCGGCAAGGCACTGACGAAGTACACATGCGATGGCCGGCCGATAGGACCGAGTCGCTTGTCCACGACCTTCATGATTTCGCATTCCAGCTTGCGTGCATCTTCCGGATCCGCCGCTGCGGCAGCATTTTTCAGGATGACGAAGGCGACTGCGCATTGGCCCTTGATCGGATTTTCGACGCCGACTACGGCAACCTCGGAAACATTGGCATGGCTGGAAATGCTTTCTTCGATTTCGCGTGTTCCCAGCCTGTGCCCGGCTACATTGATTACATCATCGGTGCGACCAAGGATGAAGTAGTAACCGTCGGCATCGCGTATGCCCCAGTCGAAGGTGGAATAGGCTTCGCGCTTGAAGTTGCGCCAGTAGGTGCTGACAAAGCGCTGGTCATCGCCGTACAGGGTTTGCAGGCAGCCGGGTGGCAAGGGGCCTTCGATAATGACGACGCCTTTTTCATTCGGTGCACATTCTTCGCCGGTATCTTCATTGATGACCTTGGCCTTGTAGCCATACATCGGTTGGCCGGGGCTGCCGGAGCGCGTCGGCTTGTCGCCCACACCTTTCGCCACCGAGATGATGGGCCAGCCGGTTTCCGTCTGCCAGTAGTTATCGATGACCGGCACGCCGAGTACGCCTGAGATCCAGTCGGATGTGGTTTGATCCAGCGGCTCACCGGCGAGATACAGTGCTTTGAGTGAAGACAGGTCATGCTTCTGCAATAGTTCCAGCGGCTGCTTCTTCAGGACACGGATCGCCGTCGGTGCCGACGACATGCGCGTGACCTTGTATTTCTCAACGATGCTCCACCAGATCGATGCATCCGGTCGTATCGGCAAACCTTCGTAGAGGATGGTCGTCATGCCGGCCAGCAAGGGGCCGTAGATGATGTAGGAATGGCCGACGACCCAGCCGATATCCGAAGTGCAGAAAAAAGTTTCGCCCGGCTTGCCGCAAAAGATCAAATCCATCGAAGTCGCCAGCGCCACCGCGTAACCGCCGACATCGCGCAACACGCCTTTCGGTTTGCCGGTGGTACCCGAGGTGTACAGGATGTAAGACGGCGCATTCGATTCCAGCCACACTACCGGTACGGCGGCATCCATATGCTGCCGGCGTAAGGTCGCGTAATCGACATCGCGTCCTGCAACCGTCTTCATCGGTGCCAGGCCGCGATCCAGCATCAGCACATGGGCGGGTTTGTGTTCGGCCAGCGCGATCGCTTCATCCAGCAGGCATTTATAGGGCGTGACGTGACAGCCGCGCGAACCGGCATCGGCCGAGATGATCAGGACCGGTGTCGCATCATCGATGCGCGTCGCCAGGCTGGTCGACGCAAAGCCGCCGAATACCACGGAGTGGATCGCTCCTATGCGCGCGCAGGCCAGCATCGCGAATGCCGCTTCCGCCACCATCGGCATATAGATGAGCACACGGTCGCCTTGCCTGACGCCGAGCGCCTGCATCATCGCCGCGCTGCGATTCACCTCGGCATGCAGTTGCGCATAGGTGTAGGTGGTTTCGGTATCGGTTTCAGTCGAGATGGCGACCAGGGCGGCCTGGTCGGCGCGCGTTGCCAGGTGGCGATCTACCGCGTTGTAGCAAAGATTGGTTGCACCACCGACAAACCATTTGGCGAATGGCGGCTTGTCGTAATCCAGCGTCTTGCTGAATGGCTTGTGCCAATCAATACGTTTGGCCTGCGTCGCCCAAAAGCTTTGCGGGTCATCAACCGATAGTCGGTAAAACGCGTCATATGCTGCGGCATCGAAACTCATAAGTCTCCTCCGGCCAGGCTGTCTCACTATTTATAGTTTTCCTACGCCGCCACTGAATCCGGCGCAGGCTGCAACGCTTGCTAGATCACATACATGTCCACGTATTCATGGACGGGCATCGCTTCCAGCTTCTTTTGATCCAGCGAAACATCGAGGATTCTTTGTTGCTGTTTGGCCGGGAACTGACGCGCCAGGTTGATCCTGAACTTGGCTTCCAGCAGCGGGATGCCTTCCTTGCGGCGACGGGCATGACCGACCGGATACTCGACCACGATTTCCTTGAGCTTCTTGCCGTCCTTGAATTCAAGGGTCAAGGCATTGGCAATCGAGCGCTTCTTCGGATCGTGATAATCCTTGGTGAAGGAAGTGTCTTCTTCACATACGATTTTGTCGCGCAATACGTCGATGCGTTTATCGGCGGCGACATCGTCTTCGTAATCGGCTGCAGTCAGGCGACCAAAGATCAGCGGCACGGCCACCATGTACTGGATGCAGTGATCGCGATCAGCCGGATTGTCCAGCGGTCCTTTTTTGTCGATGATGCGTATGCAGGCTTCGTGCGTGCGTATCGTGATCTTCTTGATGTCTTCGACTTTCTTGCCGACGCGTTCCAGTTCCTTGTGCAAGGTCATTGCTGCTTCCACTGCGGTTTGCGAATGGAATTCGGCCGGGAAGGAAATTTTGAACAGCACGTTTTCCATCACATAGGATTCGTACTTGCGCTGGAATTTGAAAGGCTGGCCCTTGAACAGGACATCGTAGAAACCCCAGGTTTTCGCCGTCAGCACCGATGGATACCCCATCTCGCCGGTCTTGGCGATCAGCGCCAGGCGCACTGCGCGTGACGTTGCATCACCAGCGGCCCAGGATTTGCGCGAACCGGTATTCGGTGCATGGCGATAGGTGCGTAGTGACTGGCCATCGACCCAGGCCAGCGAAACCGCATTCAGGATTTCCTCACGGTCGAGGCCGAGCATTTCCGCCACCACGGCAGTCGATGCGACCTTCACCAGCACCACGTGATCGAGGCCGACTTTGTTGAAGGAGTTTTCCAGTGCGATACAGCCCTGGATCTCATGCGCCTTGATCATGCCGGTCAGCACGTCGCGCATCGTCAATGGTTTCTTGCCGGCGGCCACAGCTTCGCGTGACAGCCAGTCGGCGGTCGCGAGGATGCCGCCGAGGTTGTCGGATGGATGGCCCCATTCCGCTGCCAGCCAGGTATCGTTGAAGTCCAGCCAGCGGATCATCATGCCGATATTGAAGGCGGCTTGTACCGGATCGAGCTGGAATTGCGTACCCGGCACCTTGGCACCGTTCGGCACGATGGTGCCGGGGATGATGGGGCCCATCAGTTTTTTACAGGCTGGATATTCGAGCGCTTCCAGACCGCAACCCAAGGTATCGATCAGGCAATTGCGTGCGGTGTCGTAAGCGAGCTTCGATGAAATTTTGTACTTGGTCACGTAGTCGACGATATCGACCAGGACCTTATCGTGTTTCGGGCGGACATTTGAAATATGGGCAGACATAAGAATCCTGTAATCGCTGATGAATGAAAGGGCAGTGTGTTATTTGCGTTTGGCCAGCGGTACGAAGGCCAGGTCTTCCGGGCCGACATAGTGGGCGGACGGGCGGATGATCTTGTTGTCTATGCGCTGTTCGATAATGTGCGCGGCCCAGCCGGAGGTGCGTGCGATCACGAATAGCGGCGTGAACATCGCGGTCGGCACACCCATCATGTGATAGGACACGGCCGAGAACCAGTCGAGGTTGGGGAACATCTTTTTGATATCCCACATAACCGTTTCCAGTCGTTCGGCGATATCGAACATCTTCAGCGAACCGGCCTCTTCGGACAAGGTGCGCGCGACTTCCTTGATTACCTTGTTGCGCGGGTCGGAGATGGTATAGACCGGATGGCCGAAGCCGATGACGACTTCCTTGTTGTCGACGCGGCGCTTGATATCTGCTTCCGCTTCGTCCGGATTTTCATAACGCTTCTGGATTTCAAAGGCGAACTCATTGGCGCCGCCATGCTTGGGCCCGCGCAAGGCTCCGATGGCGCCGGTGATCGCGGAGTACATATCGGAACCGGTACCGGCAATCACGCGGCCGGTGAATGTGGAGGCATTGAATTCATGCTCGGCGTAGAGGATCAGCGAAGTGTGCATCGCTTTTTCCCATAGCGCGGATGGCTTTTCGCCATGCAGCAGATGCAGGAAGTGCGCGCCTATCGAATCGTCGTCAGTTTCTACTTCGATGCGCTTGCCGTTGTGGCTGTAGTGATACCAGTAGAGCAGGATGGAGCCCAGCGAAGCCATCAGGCGATCCGCGATATCGCGCGCACCCGGTGCATTGTGGTCGTCTTTTTCCGGGATCACGCAGCCAAGGGCCGAGACGCCAGTGCGCATCACATCCATCGGATGCGATGCCGCCGGCAACCATTCCAGCGCGGCTTTTACATTGGCCGGCAAGCCGCGCAATTCCTTGAGTTTGATCTTGTACGCTTTCAGTTCGGCGACGGTAGGCAGCTTGCCATGCACCAGCAGATGCGCGATTTCCTCGAATTCACAGCTGTCAGCAATATCGAGGATATCGTAACCACGGTAGTGCAAATCATTGCCGGTTTTACCGACGGTGCAAAGTGCCGTATTGCCGGCGGTCACGCCTGAAAGTGCGACGGATTTTTTCGGTTTGAAACCTGCTGCCGGTGTCGCTTGTGATTCGCTCATACCTGTCTCCTGGTGGATTGTTGTATTCGGATTTACTTGTCGGCGTATTTCTTTTCCAGTTGATCGAAATAAGGTTTATTGACCAGGCGTTGGCGTTCGCTGAAAGGGCTCACGAGGTTTGGATCTTCATCGAGGCGATGCGTGTCGCGTAATACGGTCAGCGCTTTTTGCATGCCGGCCACTGCGCCTTGCAGTGCGGCGTTCGCGTACAGCACGATGCCGTAGCCAAGGCCGGCCAGCTCATCGGCGCTGAAGATAGGCGTCTTGCCGCCGATGACGAGGTTGACCAGTTGCGGCTTGTCGAGCGCTTGCGGCAGGCGGCGGATTTCATCGGCGGTTTCGGTCGCTTCGACAAACAGGATGTCGGCACCGGCTTCGCTGTAGCGTGCGGCGCGTTCCAGCGCATCTTCAAAGCCATGCACGCTACGCGCATCGGTGCGCGCCATGATGAGCATGCCTGCATCGCTGCGGGCATCGACGGCGGCGTGGATTTTGCCGACCATCTCGGCGCAGGAAATAACTTCCTTGCCATTGAAATGGCCGCAACGTTTGGGGGAAACCTGGTCTTCCAGTTGTACCGCATCGGCACCGGCGCGTTCCAGCGTGCGTATCGTGTGACGTACGTTCAATGCATTGCCGAAGCCGGTGTCGGCATCGACGATGATGGGGATCTCGACCGCGTCGCGGATGCGGGCGGTATGGTCGGCCAGTTCGTTCAGGCCGATGAAGCCCTGGTCCGGCATGCCGAAGTACATATTGGTCACGCCGGCACCGGTGATGTATAGCGCTTCGAAGCCGAGGTCGGCAATGACACGGGCTGACAAGGCATTGAAAGCGCCCGGCACCAGCAGGCCGCGCCGGGCATACACCTTGTCACGCAAGATTTGCTTGCTGCTCTTGGACTGACTGCTCATCGACTATCCCTTTGACCAGGTGTTTCATGGAAGTGCGTGCCATTCATATTCGCAATGCGCGTGCCATGCCGCGGGCGAGGTCTTGCATAAGCTTGATGAATGGCCTGGCTGCGAAGCAAATCCGTTAAAAATCAAAGGCCTGTAGATTTTCTTTTGTCTCAGCGTCGCCATCAGGAATATCCGCCCGGGCCAAAAGCCGTGTTACATTTGGAACGTTTGAAACGTTCTGGTGAAACATGAAACGTCCATCCTCTCCTTTCCACGACAACGCCGACAAGCCGGTCATCTGGACGGTCTCGATCTCGCGCTTGTTCGAGTTGTTCCGCGACATCACCCTGGAATTCGACGACCAGGCCGATATCGAACCAATCCACCTGGGCTTTGAAGATGCGGTGCGCCACATTCGCGAGCGACTGGCGACCGAACGTTGCGATGCGGTGATAGCGGCCGGCTCCAACGGTGCATATCTGAAAAGCCGCCTGTCGGTGCCTGTCATCATCGCCAAGGCGAGCGGCTTTGATGTGATGCAGGCCTTGGCGCGGGCGCGCAAGATTACGCCGGATATCGGCCTGGTCACCTACCAGGAAACCATGCCGGCACTGGCCGAGTTTCAAACCACCTTTGGCCTGAATATCGCGCAGCGTACTTATGTGACGGAAGAAGACGCGCGGGCGCAAATCAATGAATTGAAAACCGCCGGCATCAAGGCCATCGTCGGTGCCGGCCTGATTACCGACCTGGCGGAAGAAGCAGGCCTGACCGGTGTTTTTGTTTACTCGTCGGCATCGATACGGCAGGCCTTCGAAGACGCACTGGAACTCGCGCGCCTGACGCAACTGGAAGCGACGCGCGGGCGTAGCTTCCCGGTCGCCGATACCTTGCGCGCCAAACATCACATCAAGGATTTGCGCGGCGAGTCGGCCGCGATGGAAAGCGTGCGGCAATCGATCACGCTGTTTGCGAAGTCGGCTGCGACGGTATTGATCCAGGGTGAAACCGGTACCGGCAAGGAATTGGTGGCGCAAGCCATGCACCGTGCGCATCCCTTAATGCAGGGCAAGACCCAGGCCGGTCATCCTTTCGTTGCGGTCAATTGCGGCGCCTTGGCCGAGTCCTTATTGGAATCTGAATTATTCGGTTATGAAGAGGGCGCCTTCACCGGTTCGCGTCGCGGCGGACGCGCCGGTTTGTTTGAGGCGGCACATCGCGGCACTTTATTCCTCGATGAAATCGGCGAAATGCCCTTGTCCTTGCAGACGCGTCTGTTGCGTGTGCTGGAGGAACGTGAAGTAGTGCGCGTCGGCGGCACGCGGCCGATCCCGGTCAGCGTGCGCATCATCAGCGCGACGCATTGCGACCTCGATGCGCGTGTGCGCGAAGGGCGTTTCCGTGCGGATCTGTTTTACCGGCTGAGTGTATTGCGCCTGAGTTTGCCGCCTTTGCGCGAACGCCAGGAAGATGTGGCCACGCTGGCGGAATGGTATTTGAAGAATGCATTGGCCTCGCTCGATGTCAGGCCACCGGCCAATTTGCAGGCCGAGTTATCGACCTGCCTGCCTTTGCTGCTCGCGTATCGCTGGCCGGGCAATGTGCGTGAGTTGCGTAATTTGATGGAGCGCCTCGCGCTGTTTTTGGCAGCCGCACCTTTGCAGGCGTTGACGCCGTCCTTCCTCAAAAGTATCGCGCCGGAACTCAGCGCTGTGCTGGCGCCGGATACCAAGACATCTGGTGCTCCACCTGAAGTGGCAGAAACCTTGCAGCAAGTATTGCTGCGTCATCACGGCAATCGCGAAGCGGCGGCAAATTACCTGGGCATCAGTCGTACCACCTTGTGGCGCAGGTTGCAGGAAGAAAACGGCGGCGAATAAAATTCACCGCCTTGCCGTTTATCAAACGACATATCGAACCACACATCGAACGATAGTCCCACATTCTTTGTGCGCTGATTGTCGGAATGGCCGATAAGGATTGAACTCACTATAGATAGCCCGGTCAGTCCTTATCAAGGCATTGCCCGTGCGCGCATGCTGTTTTTTCCACAAACCCAAATCCCGTCATTGCTTATGTTGTCCAGAATCCTGCTGTGCCTCGCTGTCTTTACTATTTCCCTGCCTTCGTTCGCCGACACGGTCTGGCTCAAGAACGGGGATCGCCTGAGTGGCAAGATCAAAGTATTCGATGGCGGCAAGTTGCTGATCCAGACCGACTACGCCGGTGCCATCCCGATCGACTGGAACCAGGTCAAGACGCTGGAGAGCGAGCAGGAGCTGCTGATCAAGCAGGACGCCTACAGCGGTGAAAAAGCCAAGTCCTTGCAGGCCGCCGAAGAGGGCAAGGTGATCCTGGCAAATGGCGACGAGCCCAAGACCGTCGAACTGGCGAGTATCCGGCAGATCATCAAGCCCAAGCCACTGGTGGAAGATATGATCTGGAAGGGCAATATCGATGTGGCGCTGGATTACCAGCGCGCGGAAAAGGACACCGACGACTACAACATTGATTTCAGGACTTCGGCGCGGCACGGCGAATGGCGTCATACCGCCGAGGGTGAAAACAACCAGGTGCTACAAAACAATGTGGTGACCACCGACAATTGGCGCGTCGAATATGCGCTTGATCGTTTTCTTACCAAACAGTGGTTCTGGCAGGGCCGCCTGAATTACAAGCGCGACAAGGTCGAGAATCTGAACCGCCAGCGCATAATCGGTACCGGTCCCGGCTATCAGTTCTGGGATGACGAGCTCGGGGCCTTCTCCCTGAGTTCGCTGCTCAACCGCGCAGATTATGGCTACAAGGATGGCGGCATGGATTCCTTTTCTTCCCTTGCCGTGAAGTGGGATTACAACCGCTACCTGATCGGCAAGCGCGTGGAAATCTTCACCATCGGCGAACTGAGCAAGCCGCTGTCCGGCGTCGCCGACTATGCGCTGGATGCCGAGATCGGCCTGCGTTACAAGGTCACCGACTGGGCTTCGCTCAACCTCAAGGCCGAGCGCGACATTATCAGCGGTGCCGGTGAAAATGACCTGAGCAAGACGCGCTATACCGCTGGTTTCGGGGTGAGCTGGTAGGTTTGCAGCTGCCCCATGGTGTGACGGGCCGCTTTGGCTGCATTCGCTGCAGTCGCCGGCCCGGAATAATTGATTCACTCAACATTGCCCCGCTCCAACGCAAGTCCGTCCTTGCCGGCCTGAACACGTCCCGGCCGGGAAAAGCAGGAAAAATCCAGCGCAAGGTCCGCCGCCAAAAAACACTTGACCTTCCCATGATGGGAAAGTCTAAGCTGCACTTCATACCAACAATCAAGGAGTAGCCTAATGGCTTCCGTTGCCCTCCAGCAAGGTTCTGATCCATCCACATCCTCCGGGCTTCGCCTCAGCCTGCCGGTTGAGGGTATGACCTGTGCATCCTGCGTCGGCCGGGTCGAGCGGGCCCTGAAACAGGTTCCCGGCGTGCAGTCGGCCGCGGTCAATCTCGCCACCGAGCGCGCCGACATCACCTTCACCGGTGCCGCCGATCCGCAGGCGGCGGTCCGTGCCATCGAAGGTGCCGGTTACTCCGTACGCGAAGAGACGAGCGAACTGGCGATCGAGGATATGACATGTGCATCTTGCGTCGGTCGCGTCGAAAAAGCGCTGGCCAAAATCCCCGGCGTGCTCGAAGCCAACGTCAATCTGGCGACCGAAAGGGCGCGGGTGCGCCACCTGGCCGGAGTGGTTTCGCTGGCCGACCTTGAAGCGGCGGTCATACAGGCAGGTTACAAGTCGCGTCGCCTGTCCGATGAAACGGCCAATGCCAGCGATCAGGATACCGAGCGGCGCGAGGGCGAAGCACGGGCCTTGCAGCGCGCTTTCCTCACTGCCGGCATTCTTACCTTGCCGGTCTTCATCCTCGAAATGGGCTCACACCTGATTCCCGCCATGCATCACTGGGTGATGGGCGTGCTGGGGCAGCAGGCGAGCTGGTACTTGCAGTTCGCGCTCACGACCCTGGTCCTGTTCGGACCCGGCCTGCGCTTTTTCCAGAAAGGCATCCCGGCACTGTTGCGCCTGGCTCCGGACATGAACTCGCTGGTCGCGGTCGGCACCACAGCGGCTTATGGTTATTCGGTGGTTGCGACCTTTATTCCCGATGTGCTGCCGCAAGGTACCGCCAACGTTTATTTCGAAGCCGCTGCGGTCATCGTCACCCTGATCCTGCTCGGGCGTACGCTGGAAGCACGCGCCAAGGGCCGGACTTCGCAGGCGATCAAGCGCCTGGTCGGGCTGCAGGCCAGGACTGCGCGCGTGGAACGTAATGGTGAAACGATAGAGCTCCCGCTCGACCAGGTGGCAACCGGTGACGTCGTCCTGGTTCGCCCCGGCGAAAAAATTCCGGTTGACGGCGAAGTGATCGAAGGCGCGTCGTATGTGGACGAAAGCATGATCAGTGGTGAGCCGGTGCCGGTATCGAAAGGCGTGGGTGATGGTGTCGTCGGTGGCACCATCAACAAGACCGGTGCTTTCAGTTTCCGTGTCACCAAGATCGGTGCAAATACGGTGCTCGCGCAAATCATCCGCCTGGTTGAACAGGCGCAGGGTTCCAAGCTGCCGATCCAGGCGCTGGTCGACAAGGTCACCATGTGGTTCGTGCCGGCGGTGATGGCCGCGGCTGCGCTGACCTTCCTGGTCTGGCTGATTTTTGGCCCGGAGCCGGCGCTGACCTTTGCGCTGGTGAATGCAGTCGTCGTTCTGATTATTGCCTGCCCATGTGCGATGGGATTGGCGACACCAACTTCTATCATGGTGGGTACCGGCCGCGCGGCTGAAATTGGCGTGTTGTTCCGCAAGGGTGAAGCCTTGCAGGCATTGCGTGATGTGACAGTCATCGCGCTCGACAAGACCGGCACGCTGACCAAGGGCCGTCCCGAGTTGACCGACCTGGAACCGGCTGAAGGTTTCCAGCATGACGAAGTGCTGGCACTGGTGGCGGCGGTCGAGACGCGTTCCGAACATCCGATTGCCGAAGCGATAGTCGCCGCCGCACAGCAACGTGGCATCGCGCTGGCGCCGATCGAGCGTTTTGATGCGGTTCCTGGTTTCGGTGTCACGGCCACGGTGGCCGGCCGCACGGTTTCGGTCGGTGCAGACCGCTTCATGAAACAGCTCGGCCTCGATGTATCGGGCTTCGTGGCGACCGCCCAGCGGCTCGGCGAGCAAGGCAAGAGTCCCCTCTATGCCGCGATCGACGGCCGCCTCGCGGCGGTGATTGCAGTGGCGGATCCAATCAAGGAAACCACTTATGAGGCGATCAAGGTATTGCATGCGCTCGGACTCAGGGTGGCGATGATCACCGGCGACAATGCGGCGACCGCGGCAGCGATTGCGAAACAGCTCGGCATCGATGAAGTCGCAGCTGAAGTACTGCCCGACGGCAAGGTTGCGGCACTGAAGAAATTCCGTGCCAATGGCGCGCGGGTGGCCTTCGTCGGTGACGGTATCAACGATGCGCCGGCACTGGCGGAAGCGGACGTTGGTCTCGCGATCGGTACCGGTACCGATGTGGCGATCGAAGCGGCCGATGTGGTGTTGATGTCGGGTGACTTGCGTGGCGTGCCGAACGCTATCGCACTGAGCCAGGCGACGATCCGCAATATCAAGCAAAACCTGTTCTGGGCCTTTGCCTACAACGCGGTGCTGATTCCGGTTGCGGCCGGTGCACTGTATCCGGTGAACGGCACATTGTTGTCGCCTATCTTTGCCGCGGCGGCAATGGCGCTGTCCAGTGTGTTTGTCATCGGCAACGCGCTCCGGCTCAAGCGTTTCCAGGCCCCGATGGCGGCCACAACGCTGCCGGGCTGACCCACGCAAAACCAAGGAGACCATCATGGCTGGCGCATCTGGCGTATCTCATCCCGCTGTCGTCATCTACACGACACCGACCTGTCCGGACTGTCACATGCTGAAAAACTGGCTGGAGCGGGAGGGCATCGCGTTCGAAGAGCGTGACCTCAGCAACCCTGAAATTATGGCGGAAGCCAAGGCGCGCACCGGTGTGCGCGTCGCACCGATCACCCTGGTGGGGCAGAAGTTCTTCTACGGTACCTTCCCGTCACAAAAGCCGGACCTGATGGCGGCACTAGGCCTGTCCGATACCGTTTGATGAGGCTATGTTCACTCGCACGCCACCGCTCCCGGCGCGTGCGATTTTGTGGCAACTTGAAAACAAGCCCATTGCATCATTGTTCACGGCTGTATACAATTGAGAATGATTCTTATCTGCATCTGGTGGCAACTGGTCGCCGGCAGGATAAGGGAAGCTCATGTCTACGCCAGAACACACCTTGCATCAGGAAGTTGCAACCCTATACGGCGACCATCATGGATGGTTGCAGGGATGGCTATGCAAAAAGCTGGGCAACGCTTTTGATGCGGCCGACCTGGCGCAGGATACTTTTACCCGTATCCTCGGCGCGCGCGATCTGTCCGCACTCAAGGAGCCGCGCGCTTACCTGACGACGGTCGCCAAAGGCCTGGTAATCAACTGGTATCAGCGACAGGCCCTGGAGCGCGCCTATCTGGAAGCGCTGGCATTGCTGCCGGAGCCGCAAGCCCCTTCGGCTGAGCAGCGCTTCATCATCCTCGAAACCCTGTACGAAATCGACGCAATGCTTGATGCCTTGCAGCCCAAGGTCAAGCGCGTTTTCTTGCTGTCGCAGATTGAAGGCATGAAGTACGAAGACATTGCGACGCAGATGGATGTCTCCCTGATTACCGTGAAGCGTTACATGAAGCAGGCCTTCCTGCATTGCCTGGAATTCCATGGCTGAGGCGCGCAGCACGCAGCGGCTGCCCAGGCCGGAAGCAATCGATCCGCGCATTCTTGATGAAGCAGCGGAATGGCTGATGCAACTCAGCGCAGGAGCGCGTGCTGAAGACCACCGCGCGTGTGAACGCTGGAGCCAGAGCAGCCCGGAACATGCGCGGGCCTGGGCGCGTGCGCAATTGCTGCTGAATAAACTGGGTGCATTGCCACCTTCCTTGGCGATGCCGACGCTGAATCGTGCGCCGGATGCCGGGCGCCGCGCTGCGCTTGCAAAGTTGGCGGCGGTGCTGGCAATTGCACCGGCAAGCTGGGGTATCTGGAGTGTGTTTCAGGCGCAGGACTGGATGGCCGATTTCAGCACTGCCATTGGCGAGCGGCGCGTGCTGCGCCTGGCCGATAACACCGAGTTGACCTTGAATACCGCGACGGCAGTGGATGTGCATTTCAATTCAACGCAGCGCAATGTGCGCTTGCGGAGCGGCGAAATCATGGTGCAGACAGCGCATGAAGATGCTGCGGTGTACCGGCCTTTCAGCGTCAATACGGTCCAGGGACAAATGGAAGCTTTGGGTACGCGCTTTAGCGTACGACTGGATGGCGATACTACGCATCTGGCCGTGCTGGAAGGAGCGGTACGCATTACGCCGGATCGCGCAGGAGGAGCGCAGCAAGTACTGCGCGCCGGGCAGCAAGTGTCATTTACCGAAAAAAATATCGCCGATGTTGCGCTTGCAGACGACGCAGTGATTGCGTGGACCCAGGGCATGTTGGTGGCGGACAAAATGCGGCTGGCGGATTTCGCGACTGAATTGAGTCGTTATCGCAGCGGCATAGTGCGGGTTGATCCGACGGTGGCCAATGTGCGGATTTCCGGCGCTTACCCGGTCGGCGACACCGACAAGGCTTTGGCCATGCTGGTTTCCACTTATCCGGTCGATGCGATGACGCGCATGCGCGGGCGCTGGATCACGCTGGTGGCGCGCTGAGTCCGGACAAATTTTTTGGCAGGGCGATGATACTTTTTTTCTTTTCAACTGGCAGAGAGAGTGAAGAACACATTCTCCCTCGTTGAAAAGGAAACCAATTTCATGTCCTCCGCAAGTCCGCGCTTGGTTGAGCGCCGTTTGAATCACGCTGTCCGGGTTGCTCTTATAAGTATGGCTCTCCTTAGTGCTTCCACCCTCATTCCTGTGAGCAATGCTGCCGCCAATACTTTGGACGCGGTGGCCACACGTCATTACAACATCGCCGCCGGCCCGCTGGGTCGCACCCTGTCCACCTTTTCCGCACAGGCAGGCATAGCGTTGTCGTTTGATCCGGCCCTGACCGACGGCCTGCTCAGCCCGGCATTGTCCGGGACCTATTCCGCGCGTGATGCGCTCAACAGATTGCTGGCGGGCAGCGGCCTGGAACTGGTGCAAAGGACCGACGGGACTTATACCCTGAACAAGGCAGCTGCCGCTACGGCGACGCCGCGTGAAAGTTCGACCTTGCCGGAGGTGCAGGTAACGGCGGTACAAAGCGCGACCACCGAGGGAACAGGTTCTTACACCACCGGTTCCGCCAGCACTGCTACGCGCCTGAACTTATCCATCCGCGAAACCCCGCAGTCGGTCAGCGTCATTACGCGCCAGCGCATGGATGACCAGGGTTTGTCGCAGTTGTCCGATGTCGTGACCCAGACGCCCGGACTGGTGATTGCGCAAACCGGCAACGGCGGTTCCGATTCCAGCCCGATTTATTCGCGCGGTTTTGTTGTGGAAAACTATCAGGTCGACGGCGTGGGCCAGGTTTTTTCCGGTTATAACTCACTGTTCCAAACCAATGATATGGCGATCTACGACCGGGTTGAAGTGGTGCGTGGTGCGACCGGCCTGATGAATGGCGTCGGCGCGCCGAGTGCAACCATCAACCTGATGCGCAAGCGCCCGACAGCGCAATTCCAGGCGTCGGCAAAAGTGGAAGCGGGCTCGTGGAATTACTATCGTGCCGAAGCGGACCTTTCCGCGCCGCTGAATGAAGCCGGTAGCTTGCGGGGGCGTGTCGTGGCGGCATATCAGGAAAACGATTCCTACATCGATCGCCTGCACGAGAAAAAGGAAATCCTGTACGGGATTGTAGAGGCGGATCTGAGCCCGGCGACCTTGGCGACTTTTGGTGTGTCCTTGCAAAACCATGATGCCACCGGCCATTCGCGCGGCGCACGTCCGGCATATTTCTCCGACGGTTCACGCGCAATCTGGGCCCGCTCGGATTCCGCAGCGGCCGAGTGGGCTTATTCCAAACGGCACAATCAATCCATCTTTGCTTCCATTGAGCATCAATTCGATAACGAGTGGGTGGCGAAGGCGACTTTAAGCCAGGGCAAGAGCAACTACGATGAATTATTGGGTTATGCAACGGGTGGCAATCCGGACCGTGTAAGCGGTGCCGGCACCATCCTGTATGCAAGCCGCTGGGTTGGAAATCCGACGCAAAACAGCCTGGATCTTTATGCCAGCGGTCCATTCAATTTATTGGGCCGCAAACATGATTTGGTGATTGGCGCGACCGTGGCGCGTACCAAGGTGGATGCGCCTACATATGGCAACTGGACTTTGCTGTCTATCCCGAATATCTATACCTGGGATGGCAACACCCCGTTGAATCCGAATAAGCCGATACAAGGTAATTACACAGACGAAGAAAATATAAGCAGTGCGTATTCAACAGTACGCTTCAGACCGACCGATGCGCTTTCACTGATTCTGGGTTCGCGTATTACCAGCTGGGAGCGGATGCAATCGTCCGTCAAGGATGCGCGTTACGAGAACGGCAAAGTGACGCCATATGCAGGTCTGGTTTACGACTTCAATAAAAACTGGTCCGGATACGCCAGTTATACCGACATCTTTAAGCCACAAAATAACAAGACAGCGAGCGGCGACTATATCGATCCTTTGCTGGGGAAAAGTTATGAGCTTGGTGCAAAGGCTGAATTTTTTGACAAGCGCCTGAATCTTGGCATGGCCATGTACAAAATCGAGCAAGACAATCTTGCTGTTTCCATTCCGAATGTCTTTGCACCTGATGGCTCGCAGGCTTATCGGGCGGTCTCCGGCACATCGACGCGCGGCTTCGAGGCCGAGTTGAGCGGGGAATTGGCGCGTAACTGGCAAGGCTCGATTGGTTTCTCGCGTGGCATCACCGTTGATCGGAACAAGGCGCGACTCAATACCAATATTCCGCAAAACACCTTCAAGGTCTTTACGACATACCGCCTGGCCGGATTTGGTGACGGCTTGACGGTTGGCGGCGGTGTACGTTGGCAGAGCGAGATATACAGCGTCAACCAGGGGCCGGCCCAAGCGCGTTTTACACAAGCGGCCTACTCGGTCGTGGACCTGATGGCACGTTATGAAATTTCCCGGCAACTGACCCTGACAGCCAATCTGTATAACGCTTTCGATAAGTCGTACTACACATCAACCGGCAATTCCTACTACGGCGCGCCACGTAATGTGCGGGTCGGGCTGGATATGCGCTTCTAGGTGGCAGCGGTTTTTGCAGGATGCAGCAAGCGTCATCTTGAGTGCCGGATTGCATTTCGGGTGGCCCTTTTTTGAATCTCGTTGGTCATAGTAAGTAAGGGCGGGGATTTTCCGTCCTGCCGGACGGTTTATTGATGCAAGGTTTCATGCGTTTTCCAGTTTCTTCATGTTTTGGCTACCCGGTTTGCTGCTGGTTCTGGCGGCAGGCCGGTTTGCGCGCAAGCGCATGACATAGGAAAAGCAAGGCTGCCGCGTCGGCAAGTTTTATTCATTGATTCGCAAAGTTGTTCCATTTTTTTAACTAAAGGAGATTCACATGATCAAAAAAACACTCGCCACCATGCTGTTGTCGTCATTTGCCATCGCTGCAAGCGCGCATCAGGTATGGGTTGAGCGCGACGGCGCGGGTCCGGCCAAGGTCTATGTCGGCGATGTCGATGGCGAGCGCGATCATGGTGATGACGTAGCCAAGCTGGCTGCGACTACCCAGGTTTTCGGCAAGGACAGTAAGCAGCTGGCCAAGCTCACCACAACCAACGATTACCTGGAAGCAGCGGTAACCGGTAGCGGCGATGTGCGCCTGATCGCTGACCAGGTCTGGAAACCATGGAAAAACAAGGATGGCCAGATGCAGGCGGCCGTCTTCAATTCGCGCGCCGGCCGTACTGAAACCGCCGCAGCGCTGGATTTCGAACTGGTGCCGGTGAAGGCGAATGGCGACGTATTCACCCTGACCTTCAAAGGTGAACCGGTCGCCGGCAAGAAAGTCAGCGTCATCAATCCGGATAAATGGGTCAAGGCTTTCACCACCGATAAGGAAGGTCGCATCAAGGTGCCGGTACAAGGCAAGGGACGCTACATCCTGATGAGCGCGCATGAACTGAAAGGTGAGCTGGAAGTCGCCGGCGATAAAGTGCAAAAAGTGTCGTACACCACGACCCTGAGCTTCGTCGCCAAGTAAGCGTAATTTGATGTCAACGTGCGTTATCAGCTCGGATAACGCACGGGTCCTGGGTCCGAGATAGGGCAGCTCGCCCATTTGAACAATGATTGCCAATGCCGTGAGCTGACTCACGGCATTTTTCCCTCCGACCTGGTCGGAAAGAATTCATACACGAGGTTTTATGCGCATTTCCTTTTCTCCTTTTGCCTTGCTGGCGACCAGCCTTTTCCTGACCAGTGCTGCCGCGCATGCCGACTATGTCTGGCTGGAACGCGATACAACCGGTGCGGCACATGCGTATGTCGGCGAATTTGAAGCGGCCAAGGTAGCGCCAGCTACGATCACTGCAGCGCGTGCTTTCATGGCCGATGGCAAGGACTTGCCTTTGTCGGCGGAAGCGGAGCGCCTGAATATCGCAGCGCCTGCCAGCGGCGACTTGCGCCTGGCGGCGACCCGCATCAGCGACAAGGGCGTGCTCAATTATTTCCAGGCCAAGAACGGCCGCAGTGAAACCAAGGCGGTCAACGACCTGGAATTGGTGCCGACCGAAGCCAATGGCAATACCTTCAAGCTGGTATGGAAGGGCAATACCGTGGCCGCCTCGCAAGTCAATGTCGAAACTTCGGAAGGCTGGCATCGCATATTGAAACCGGCCAAGGATGGCACCGTCACGCTGACCACGCCATTCCCGGCGCGCTATCTGTTGGAGGTAACGGCACGCGTGAACGGCTCCGTCACGCTGGACGGCAAAAAATATGATGACGTACGCCATACCGCAACGTTGACGTTTGAGGTCAAGAAATAATGAATACGCGCAAGAGCTTCACCCGCAAACAAAAAACAGTAGGCCTGGTCGTCCTGGTGGCGGCATTGGCCGCGATCGGTTTGTGGTCCGCCAGCCGCAGCAGTACCCAGTTTGAAGTGACGCCGGTGGCGCGCGGCAATATTGAAGCGACGGTTACGGCGATCGGTACCTTGCAACCGATGAGCTCGGTGGAAGTCGGTGCGCAGGTATCCGGCCAGGTCCTGAAGCTGCATGTGCAGCCGGGTGACGTGGTGAAGAAAGGCCAGCTGCTGGCGGAGATTGATGCCAGCGTATTGCAGGCGACGGTGGATGCCGGCCGCGCGCAACAAAATGAATTGCAGGCGCAACTGGCGGAGCAAAGGGCGCAACATCGCCTGAGCCAGCAACAGCATGAGCGCCAGCAACAGATGCATAAGGATGAAGCGACCCGCCTCGAAGATGTACAGACCGCGGAGGCCAATCTTGCCGCTGCCGTGGCCCGCATCGCACAGACGCAGGCTCGTATCGTGCAAACGCAATCGAGCCTGAAGGCGGATGAAGCGCGCCTCGGCTACACGCGGATCTATGCGCCGATGGGCGGTACCGTGATCGGTATCGATGCGAAAGAAGGGCAAACCCTGAATGCAACCTATCAGACCCCTACGCTGATGCGCATTGCCGACCTGTCGTCGATGACGGTGTGGACTACCGTATCGGAAGCTGACATTCGTCGCGTCAAGGCGGGACAGGCCGCTTACTTCACCACGCTGGCCGGGGATCGCCGTCGCTGGACCGGCGAAGTGCGCCAGGTATTGCCGGCACCGCCGGTCGCTGCGGCGACCCAGTCCAATCCAAACCAGACGCCGGTCAGCAAGGTGGTGCAATACACGGTCCTGTTTGATGTGGATAACAAGGATGCCGAACTCTTGCCGCAAATGACCGCGCAGGTTTCCTTCATCACGGCGTCGGCGCGTGATGTATTGGTGGCACCGCTGAGCGCCTTGCAGCCGGTAGAACAAAAGCCGCAGATATATACCGCCCGCATCCTCGGCAGCGATGACCAGCCGCAGACGCGTGAAGTACGCGCCGGTGTAAATGACAGGCTGGCGGTGCAAGTAGTGGAAGGTTTAAAAGAAGGCGAAAAACTGATTACCGGTGAGGTCGTGGCGCAGACCAAGACACGGAGGTTTCAGTGGTAACAGAAACACCGCTGATTGAACTGCGCGAGATACGCAAGCAATACGGAGGAAATGGCGATGCGCCGGCAGTCGAAGTGCTGCACGGCTTATCGCTGAAAATCCACGCGGGTGAATTCGTCGCGATTGTCGGTGCTTCGGGTTCCGGTAAATCGACACTGATGCATTTACTCGGTTGCCTGGATCGGCAGAGTTCGGGCAGCTATCTGTTTAACGGGCGCGATGTGGCGACGCTGGATAGCGACGAGCTGGCGTGGTTGCGGCGTGAAGCCTTCGGCTTCGTGTTCCAGGGTTATCACCTGATTGCCACTGAATCCGCGCGGGAAAACGTCGAGGTGCCGGCTATTTATGCAGGCATGCCGGAAGCCGAGCGTGCAGCACGTGCTGCGGCCTTGCTGTCGCGCCTGGGCCTGAGCGACAAGCTGGATAATCGCCCGAGTCAATTGTCCGGCGGCCAGCAACAACGGGTGTCCATTGCGCGCGCGCTGATGAATGGCGGTCGCATCATCCTCGCCGATGAGCCGACCGGCGCACTCGATAGCAAGAGTGGTGCCGAAGTCATGGTCTTGCTGAACGAATTGGCGGATGCCGGTCACACTATTATCCTGATTACCCATGATCGCGATGTCGCCGACCAGGCACGTCGCGTCATTGAAATTCGCGACGGTGAAATTGTCGGTGATTCCGGCATGTCGGCGGTGAAGCAGGCTTTGCCTGCGCCCGATATGGCACAAGCCGGGCGCGATGCCGGTGCTTCCTTCTGGGATGACTTGCGGGAAGCGGCGCGCACCGCATGGCGCGGCATGCGCATGAACCGCACACGTACCGGCCTGACCCTGCTCGGCATCGTGATCGGTGTCGCCTCGGTGATCGTGATGCTGGCGGTGGGTGAGGGCGCGAAGCAGCGCGTTATCGATGAGATGGGCTCGCTCGGCACCACCATCATGTATCTGGGCAGCGGTCATCCATCCAATGGCGGGCCACCGGGACGCCTGACGATAGAAGACCTCGACGCCGTCGCCGCCTTGCCGCAAATCGGACACGTCATGCCCATTATCGGCGATCCGGTCACCGTGCGTTATGGCAATGTCGACCGCCAGGTCTATGCCTTCGCCAGTGCTTATGTGATGCCGCTGGTACATCGCTGGCGTGTCGGCAAGGGCCGTTTCTTTACGCCGGAAGAAGATCGCGACCTGGCACCGGTGGTGGTGATCGGTCATAAGGCATGGAAAAACTTTTTCCCGGATGGCAGTGATCCCATCGGCAAGCAAATCCTGATCGTCGATGCACCGTTTGAAGTGATAGGCGTGATGGCGGAACGCGGCGCAGATTCGGGTTCGCAGGATTATGACGAGATGGTGTTCATCCCGTACAACTCGGGCCGCATGCGGGTCTATGATGCGCGCGCGGAGCCGGACTATACGGTGGTGGAAGCTGCTTCGGAAGACCAGGTGCAGGAAGCCGAAGCCGCGATGAAAAAATTACTGATCGAACGACGTGGACGTGATGATTTCCGCATCGGTAATGCCGCAGCCAAATTGCAGGCGGCGGCACAGACCAGCAATGCGATGAAGATGATGCTGGGCCTGATTGCTGCCGTGTCGCTGGTGGTTGGTGGTATTGGCGTGATGAACGTGATGCTGATGACGGTACGCGAACGCACGCGTGAAATCGGTATCCGCATGGCGACCGGTGCGCGCGAACGGGACATCCTGCGCCAGTTCCTGACAGAAGCCGTATTGGTTTCCGTGGTCGGTGGCGTGATTGGTGTCGTTTCCGGTTTGACGATAGGCGCGGCGCTGCTGTTCTGGAATGTGGCGGTGATTTTTTCGCTGTCGGCGATCATAGGTGCATTTGCCTGTGCCGTCGCCACCGGTTTGATTTTCGGCTATATGCCGGCGAAGAAAGCGGCCGGGCTGGATCCTGTGATCGCTTTGGCTTCTGAATGAGCGGACAAAGATAATGAAGAAGATATTGACTGGATTCTCTGCGGCCTTGCTGCTCGCCGGCTGTGCGACGCCGGCTACGCAGCAGGCATTGGTGCCGGAAGTGGCGCCGCAGTGGCGTCAGCCGCAAGCTGGTGCGGATGCAACGGGCGCTGCGTTAACACGTGATTGGTGGCGCAGTTTTGGCAGCAGTGAACTGGACAGCCTGCTGGCAGCCGCGCAAGTACAAAGTTACGACATCGCAGCGGCAGTGGCACGCGTCACGCAGGCACAAGCGACGGCAACGATTGCCGGTGCCGCCTTGCTGCCCGAGTTGAACGGCAACTTCGGCGCGACGCGCAACGGTCGTTTGGGCGGCGATGGTAATGGCACCGCGAGCGGCACCGTGTACCAGGCCGGTTTGACGGCGACGTATGAACTGGATTTCTGGGGCCGCAACCGTGCAGTGCGTGATAGCGCGCGCGCCGGTTTGCGTGCGGCGGAATTTGATCGCGATACCGTACACCTGACCGTGACTGCCGGCATTGCATCGGCCTGGTTGCAGACGGTGGGTTTGCGGGAGCGTGCCGCAATTGCTGATTTAAGTGTGGCGAGTGCGCAGCGCCTGCTCGATGTGATCGAATCACGCTCGCGTGCCGGTGCGGCCAATCCGCTCGAACTGGCACAGCAGCGCGGTGTACTGGCAGCGCAAATGCGCGCACGTGCCGCCATCCGGCAACAGGCAGAGGATAGCCTGACTACCCTGGCCGTACTGTCGGGGCAGAATCCATCCTTGCTGGTAGTGGCTGGTGCCGATCTGGGCAAATTGCAGGCACCGACGATTGCCGCCGGTTTGCCGGCTGATTTATTGCTGCGGCGTCCGGACATCGCGCGTGCCGAAGCGCAATTGAGCGGCGCGGATGCAAATATCATTGCAGCACGGGCGGCGATGTTGCCGCGTATTTCACTGGGCGGTGATATCACTGCCGGCAGCAATCGCGTCAGCAGCGTATTCGACAATCCTGTCTATAGCCTGGCGGCCGGGCTGGCGGCACCGATCTTCAATGCCGGGCGACTGGCAGCAGGCCGTGACCTGGCCGTGGCACAAAGGGAAGAGTTGTTGGCGAATTATCGTCGCGCGATTGTTGCCGCATTTGGCGATGTTGAAGTCGCATTGAATGCCGTGGCGGGGATAGATGCGCAGCGCATCGCGCAAGAAGAAGAACTGCGGCAGGCGCAGCGTGCCCTTAACCTGGCCGAATCGCGTTATCGCGCCGGCGCTGAAACTTCGCTGACCTTACTGGATGCGCAACGCACCTTGTATGCGGCGCAGGATGCAGCGGCGCAATTGCGTACGCTGCGTTTGCAGGCGGCGGTCAGTTTGTATAAGGCGCTTGGCGGCGGCTGGCAGCTTACTGCGCGGGAGCAGCAGGAATCGGCACCGCCCGCGTCTTGAACGGCGGACGCAAATGTTCGTCCGGCATTTCCAGTGCCTCCGGTGCGGGCGCGGCCTCATTGGTCAGGTAGCGCTCCACCAACTGGAAAAAGCGGGAATAGAACTTCTCTGATGCAATCGTGGTGCTGGCAACCTTCACCAGCGAATCATCGCTGGATGAAAATGGCAGCGACAGCGAACCCAGCGCACCCACGCCTACGCTGGCCGAGTTATTGATTTTCTTCAGGGCGTAGCGATCTTCCAGCGCATTCGCAAATACCGACGTCAGGTTGCCATCGGCATTATCGGTGGTGCACACGACGCGGAACGCGATCTGCACATGCACATCATTCTCCGGCTGGAAGCTCTTGCGCGCATCGATCTGCGTCGTGGTGGAGGCGCTGATCACATAGCCCTGGCTCAACAAGGTACGACGTACCGCTTCGCACGCGACTTCGGACGATACCGTGAAGCGGCGCGCATAGATTTCAGTCGAATCGAATTTTTCCGTTTGATAGGCAACAGGCTTGGGCCCTGCGCAACCGGCTATCGTTGCCAGCGCGAGCGCCGACAACAGGATGCGGGAGCTGAATTGCATAAACTAAATTCTCCAAAATGAGCGCGTATCGGAAGATGCGCTGTTAATTGACTCTCGTTGACCTGAAAAATTCCGTCTATTTTCGCCAGGAAAGCAGGAGTTTGCTTTCCAAAACACCGTTTTTAAGACTTTTTACGCGATACCTGCAATCGGACACACGTATTTTCCCTGTTTTTTGCCCGAATGAAAAATGCGCCGGATGCTCCGGCCTTGGCGAATCTCAGTTAATCTTCATGCTTTGTTGCTTCAATATGAGAAAAGTAATGGGTAATCTGGTGATTGTTCGCCATGGCGAGTCACAGTGGAACAGGGAAAACCGCTTTACCGGCTGGGCAGATATTGACCTCACCGCAAACGGCATAGAGCAGGCACGCTGCGCCGGACGCGCGCTGGCCAAGGCTGGCTTCCGCTTCGATCTCGCGATTACCTCCATGCTCAAACGCACCATACGGTCGCAATGGCTGATCCTCGACGAGATGGATGCGATGTTTACACCCATTATCAGTCACTGGCGCCTGAACGAACGGCACTATGGTGCGCTGACCGGCCATAGCCGCGCCGAAATGATAGAGCGCTTCGGTGAAGAGCAGGTGTGGGCATGGCGTCGTGGTTTCGATGCACGGCCGCCGCTGATGGACATCAACGATGCACGCGCACCGCAGCAGGAAGCGCGTTACCAAGGCGTGGCACGGGAGATCTTGCCACTGGGCGAGTCACTGCAGGATACGGTGGAACGCGTGCGGGTGGTGTGGAATGAAACGATCGCGCCGGTGCTGAAGCAGGGCAAGGATGTCATTATTTCTTCGCATGGCAATAGCCAGCGTGCGCTGGTCAAACTGCTGGAAGATATGCCGGATGAAGAAGTGGCGCGCTTCGATGTACCGAATAGTGTGCCGCTGGTTTATAAGCTGGATACCAACCTGCGTGTGCTGGAACGGAAATCGATGACGGACATCCCGCATCCGGGTGCATCGGCAATTCTGTGATTCAAACAGCCGGCATCGCGTCGGCTGTGATGGCAAATACGATGTGCTTAACGCGGGCGATCTTCGAAGAAATCGCGCTTGAGGAATTCTTCCAGCTCCGCGCTATCGCGCATGCGTGCCGACAAGACCACGACGCGTCCGAGCCGTGGTGAATTCCAGTTGAAGTCTTCTTTTTCATACAGGCGTATCAGGTCTATCATGCGGCGCACGATGGCCGTATCGATATCACCACCCGGGCCGGCATCGACCTGGATCAACTGGCGTGAATTGGTTTTGCGGCGCAAATCCCAGCCGCGGAACAGGAATTCCGCCGTACGCACACCCTTGAAAGTAATTTGGAACACGCCGCCGGATTCGTTGCGGCCGCGTGACTGACGCTGCACCATCTCGGCGATATTGGCGCGTGCAATCGCATTGTCGTCTTCGACCGGACGTGCATCCGGTTCAATGATCCCCGCCGCGCGACGTCGCTCGCGTGCCGCCGCCAGCATATCGCTCATATCCGGTGGCAATGCTTCCTTGCTGGTGGTTTTCGGTGCGACCGGAGGCGGTGTGCCTTTATCGGCTTGCCGGATCGGTTCGCTCTTTTTCTGTGATGCCGATTTTTGCTGGCGTGGCGCCGGATTTGATTTGGCGACTTTCTTTTGTTCGGGCGCCGGTGGTGTTTCCGCTTGCTTGGGTGCCGGCTTGGGCACCGGCGCCTGGGTGATCAGACTCACTTCCAGCGGCGCTGTCGGCGACTCACCTGATTCCGCTACGCGCACCTTTGCCTGATCCAGCGCAAAGAACAGGATCAGCGCATGTATCAGCAGTGAGAGCCCTATACCTATCGCAGTACGGGCACGCATATTGGTCAGAATAGAATGGAACTTCATGTTCTACTGCAAATGGAAACTGCCGTCATTATGAACGTGCTGAGGAATTTTGTTCGACTGATCTGCAGTCAATAAATTCGCTATTGCCAATGATTAGGTGTTTCCCCTGTAAATGCCGATGAAACATTGTGTAAATGATACGTTTGCGCATGGGCAAATCTGTGAATATGTCCACCCAAGGCATGGCTACGCAGCAAGTAAAACTATTTGATATCGAAGGAGACATCGCATGCGCTTCATCCATAAGTTCGCCGGTATGGCCTTGCTGGCTGTGCTTGCAGCCTGTTCGGCACAAATGCCTTTGCAAGCGGAAACGGTACGTGCCGATGCACAGGCAGCGGCCATGGTGGATGCCGATAGCTGGATGTATCTGAGTCCGGCGCAAATCGACAGCACGCGTTTCCTCGGCCCGCCGCCGGATGCCGCAGCCACGCAGCGCGAGATAGAGTTCATGTTGTCCCTGCAGGCGCGGCGTACGCCGGAGCAGGTAAAGCTGGTAACGGCGGATCACGAGCAAAGTGTTTTTCGTTTCGCCTCGGTGATGGGGGATAAATTCCAGCGCGAGCGCTTGCCGCTGACGGCGCGCCTGTTTGAAACCTTGCACGAGACCGGCAATGCAATGGAAAAGCAGGGCAAGAATAAATGGCAGCGCGTACGTCCACCTTTGGCGGATGAGCGGATCAAGCCGCTTGCCAGATACTCGCGCAGCGGCTCCTATCCAAGCGGCCATGCGACCTCCAGCTTCCTGTCCGCCATCGTGCTGGCCGATCTGGTGCCGGAGAAGAGCGAGCAGATCTTCGCACGTGCGCGGGAGTTTGGAGACAATCGCGTCATAGGCGGTGTCCATTATCCGAGCGATGTCGCAGCCGGCCAGCGCCTGGCGACGCTGATAGCCGTCCTGATCCAGCAAAACCCTGGCTTTCAGCAAGACTATGCGGCGGCACGCAGCGAATTGCGCGCTGTACTGGATCTGCGCTGAGCCAGTGCTGGCCTGCTGATGGTCCGGCGGTCACTGTAAACACCCGTCACTTCTGGTCCGATGCGGACGGGGCGTTCCCTTCAATTCGTCATAGCCGACCGTATACATTGCTGGCGCGAAGTTTGTACGGCACTTTCCTGGCGATGATTTAAAACATCATTTTCAGTATCAAAAAAGAATTTCAAATTCATAACTTTTTGCGAAAAATCGCAAAAATATTTGAATGCTGCGGCGCAGCATGCAGGTTTGTTTTCAAGCGTCAATTTTTGGAAGGATTTTGATGTGCGGGAAAAAATCCGACTCTGTTTTCAGCTATAAACAGCGCGCTTCTCCATCCAGATCATCATATAAATTTCGTGAATATCTAGTATTCATTGCGACGCAACAGACGGGCAAAAAACCGGCTTTTTTAAGGGTAACTACGTATTATTGCTAAGTATAACTACGTATTGTTCGCAAAAGTCCGAGTGCGTATCGTCACGAAATCTTAACGTTAGCTTCACCCTATCGTGAGATGAAAAAAACGGCTTTTCCCGCAGTTCCGGCTTGATGTTGCAGCAATATTTCCGGGTAACCGGACAGTGAAAACACTTTGTCGCGAGGCAAAAAAATCACTGATTGCGACAAGTCGGGGCGGCTTAGTGAAAATCGTCGGTTTCATCAAAGCAGGGTGGAAATCAGGTTAAGGCGCTGCTTAAGCGATCCCACCCGGATCACCACGGCAAAAGGCGGAACGGCATACGACCGGCTCATTTATGACCGCCTTGCAAATACAACTTGAGGATGTCTTTGCGATCAAGCTGCACGCGAACGCATTAACTATTAATCATGGTTAGTTTTGGCCCCGGCACAAAACAGCGATGAACACGAGGAAGAGAAATGACAACTGCAACACAACAAATATCGGGTGGCGCATCCGGTACATCGAACGCGACGCGCTGGCTCCAGCTCGTAGTTGGCGTCGTATGTATGATTGCAACCGCCAACATCCAGTACGCATGGACATTGTTCGTACCGGAAATTCAGGGCACCTTCGGTTGGGCTCGCGCTGAAATTCAAATCGCATTTACGATTTTCGTCTTGGTTCAAACTTGGCTCGCGCCGATTGAAGGTTACTTCATCGATAAGCTCGGTCCACGCCTGATGGTTGCGTTCGGCGCGATCTTCATTGGTCTGGCTTGGGTCATCAACTCGCAAGCGACAACCCTGATGGGCTTCTATGTCGGTGCAGCATTGGGTGGTATCGGCGTCGGTTCGATCTACGCAACATGTATCAACAACGCGTTGAAATGGTTCCCGGACCGTCGCGGCCTGGCAGTTGGCTTGACCGCTGGTGGTTACGGTGCTGGTTCCGCTGCAACGATTCTGCCAATCGCGGCAATGATCGAATCGTCGGGCTTCCAGGAAACCTTCCTGTTCTTCGGTATCTTGCAAGGTTCGCTGGCGTTCATCGCAGCATGGTTCCTGCGTTCCCCAGTTAAAGGCGAAGTTAAATCGTCCGCCAAACTGGTCCAGGCAACACGTGATTACACATTGAAAGAAGCGCTGAACACCAAACTGTTCTGGCTCATGTTCTTCATGTTCATCTGCGTGGTTACCGGCGGTATGATGGCCGTGGCACAACTGGGCGTTATCGCACAAGATCTGGGCGTTAAAGAATTTGAAGTCGATCTGCACTTCTTCGTGATGGCAGCCTTGCCTCTGGCACTGATGCTCGATCGCATCATGAACGGTATTTCCCGTCCATTGTTCGGCTGGATTTCGGACAACATCGGTCGTGAAAAAACCATGGTGATCGCGTTCACACTCGAAGGCTTCGGTATCATCGCTTTGGGCTACTTCGGTCACAACCCATGGGCATTCTTGATCTTGTCCGGCGTCGTGTTCCTGGCATGGGGTGAAGTTTACTCGCTGTTCTCGGCTCTGGCTGGCGATGCATTCGGTACCAAACACATCGGTAAGATCTACGGCGTGCTGTACACCGCAAAAGGTATCGGCGCCCTGTTCGTACCAGTTGGTAACCTGATGATGGAAGCTACCGGCACATGGTCCACCGTTCTGTACACGGTTGCATGTATGGATCTGACCGCAGCTATCCTCGCAGTTGTTGCTCTGCGTCCTACCCTCAAGAAACACGTGGCCTTCTCCGCGGATCTCTTGAAGAAGGAGACCGCTGCTGCAGGGGGCGCTACGGCGCATGCCTAATCAGCACTAACGCAAAGATTTGAACTCAACTTTCAGGCTCCTTCGGGAGCCTATTTTTTTAGACCCGCATAAGAGAGCAGCGTCATGACAAATGAACGGCCGAATGCAATGAGTGAAAATTTATCCGCGATGAGCCAGGAATTGCCGCTGGCCGTGCGCATGCAGATCGAGCAATCGATACGGCAGGCGATGGCGGATGCGGTCAATACCATCAGCAATCGCCTGGAAGGTGGCAAGGCCGGGGAAGACAAGACGTCAGCCAGTACAAAGAGTGTGCGCTGGTTCATTATCCCGGGCGCGATCATCCTGGCTTTGTGGCTGTATGTACCCAGCCCGTTTTCGCTGCAGCACCTGCGCGAAGAGAAAGCGAAGCTGACCAAGGACATTGCCAAACTGCGGCAAAGCGGTGCCAATGCCGATGTGATTACCTGCGATGTAAATGGCGAGGTGCGCTTCTGCGCCAAGATCGATACCGATGCGCGCGGCAACTGGGATGGGTATCAGATCATCCAGAACAAGTAACAGCTGTTTACCTTCGCCTTATCCCTCCATTCATTCAGGCAGGGATTTCACTATACGCGCCGGATTCCCCAGTGCCAGTACATTGGGCGGGATATCCTTGGTAACCACCGAGCCTGCACCGATCACACTGTTCTCACCTATCGTCACGCCGGCCAGCACCATTGCGCCGCTGCCGATCCAGACGTTGTCACCGATAACGATGGGTTTGCCGCCCTCCAGCCTTTGCCACCTTAGCGCGGGTTCCAGCGGATGGGTTGGTGTCAACAGCTGTACATTGCTGCCCAGTTTGACGTTCTTGCCGATCGTGATGCTGCAGACATCGAGCGCCACCAGGCCGTAATTGGCAAAACTGCCGGCACCTATCGTGATGTATTTGCCGTAGTCGACATATAGCGGGGGCTTGATGTGCACGTCAGCTGCGACGCTGCCCAGTAGTTCTTCCAATACCTTATGCCCGGCGGCCGGGCTTTCCGCATAGCTGAGCTCATACTTCTTTGCCAGCAGGTAAGCGCGGCGCGAAGCCTGCGCCAGTTCTTCGTCATCCGCCGTATACGGTTCGCCGGCTTCCATACGTTCCCGCTGGCTGCGCTGATTCTGCTTGGCTGTCATGCTACTTTCCTTATTCATACTATTAATAGAGGGGGCCAGGATGCGTTTGGCCCGGAGACATCTATATATAAGGGTGGAAAAGCGCTTGCTTGGTTCCCCCGGGAGGCCTAGATTGAGCTTGTGATCACTCATAGTCGCGGAGTTTGGGCGCCAAGAGAGTAAACTGCGTGCATCTTTTCGCACTCCGCGATACGAACATTCTTGTGAGTAACTATGTCTGAACCATCCTTCCCTCTCTTTGCCGACCTGAAACTGAGCGAGCCGCTGCTGCGCGTGCTGCAGGAATTGGGTTACGAATCGCCGTCGCCGATTCAGGCCGCCACCATTCCACTGTTGCTGAATAATCGCGATGTATTGGGACAGGCACAGACCGGGACCGGTAAAACTGCATCGTTTGCGCTGCCTATCCTGGCGCGCATTGATATCAAACAAACCACGCCGCAAGCGCTGGTGCTGGCACCTACGCGTGAGCTGGCGATCCAGGTGGCGGAAGCCTTCCAGCGTTATGCGACCTATATCCCCGGTTTTCATGTGTTACCAATTTACGGCGGCCAGAGCTATGGCGCGCAACTGAGCGCCTTGCGTCGTGGTGTGCATGTCGTGGTCGGAACCCCGGGTCGTGTCATCGATCATCTGGAAAAAGGCTCGCTGGATCTGTCCAAAATCAAGACCATGGTGCTGGACGAAGCCGATGAAATGCTGCGCATGGGTTTCATCGACGATGTCGAAACCATCCTGCAAAAAACACCGGAGTCACGCCAGACGGCCTTGTTCTCGGCCACCATGCCATCGGCGATCAAACGGATAGCGACCACTTACTTGCGCGATCCCGACCTGATTACGGTCGCTGCCAAGACCGGTACCGCGGATAACATCCGTCAACGCTACTGGCTGGTGAGTGGCATGCAAAAGCTGGATGCGCTGACCCGCATCCTCGAAGCGGAAAACTTCGACGGCATGATCATCTTTGCGCGTACCAAGCTCGGCACCGAAGAACTGGCGAGCAAATTGCAGGCACGCGGTTTCTCTGCAGCCGCCATCAATGGCGACATCCAGCAGCAGCAACGTGAACGCACCATCCAGCAATTAAAGGATGGCAAGATCGATATCCTGGTCGCAACCGACGTCGCTGCACGTGGCCTCGATGTGGAACGTATCAGCCACGTCATCAACTACGACGTACCGCATGATCCGGAAAGCTATACCCACCGTATCGGTCGTACCGGCCGTGCGGGCCGCAGCGGCGAAGCCATCCTCTTCATCGCACCGCGTGAACGCAATCTCCTGAAAGCGATTGAGCGCGCGACGCGCCAGCCGATCTCGGTGCTGGAATTGCCTAGTGTGGAAGCCGTCAACGATGTGCGTATTGCACGCTTCAAGGAGCAGATTGCAGAAACCATCGCAGCGGGCGGCCTCGAAGTATTCCATTCGCTGATTGAAGATTACGAGCGTGAACACAATGTGCCGGCGGTAGAAATTGCCGCCGCGCTGGCCAAGCTGGCACGCGGTGATGTGCCGCTTCTGCTGGACAAGAAGAATGAAGTGCGTGAACGTTCATGGTCGGACGACAAGCCGGTATCCGGTGGTCGCTTTGAACGGGCCGAACGTTTCGAACGTGGCGATCGTCCGGAACGATTTGAGCGCACGGAGCGTGCGGCCGCACCGCGCAAGGAACGTATCCCGCGCGCACCGGATGCCGGCATGCAAAGCTTCCGCATCGAAGTCGGCCATGCGCACGGCGTGAAGCCGGGCAACATCGTCGGCGCAATTGCGAACGAAGCCAGCCTGGATTCCAAATACATAGGCCGTATTGAAATCTACGACGACTACAGCACGCTGGATTTGCCGGAAAATTTGTCGCCGGAACAATTCAATCACCTGAAAACAGTCTGGGTGGCAGGGCAGCAATTGAACATCAGCCGTGAAGGCGATGCTGCAGCACCTGTACCGGCAGCCGCCAAACCTGCATTTGAAAAACCGGCACGGAGCGAAGCCGCGCCAGTGGCGAAAGCGGCGCGCAAGGAAAGCCGCGAGCGTGCCGAGCCCAGGGAAGAACGTGCGGCAGCCGTAGAAGCGGCAGCGCCAGCAAAGAAAGAACGCGCTGAGCGCAAAGGTAGCGGCGTCGACATGGAGCCATACCGCATCGAGGTTGGCCATACGCATGGTGTCAAACCGGCAAATATCGTCGGCGCGATTGCCAATGAAGCGGGGCTGGAGGCAAAATATATTGGCCGTATCGAGATTTTTGACGACTACAGCTTGCTCGACTTGCCCGCCGGGATGCCGCCGGAAGTATTTGACCAGTTGAAATCGGTCGCCATCGGTGCCCACAAGCTGCGCCTCAGCCGTTCCGGCGTAGCGCCGGCACCGGAAAAAACTTCGGGCAAGAAAATCACCTTATCCGCGCCGAACAAGGGTGGCGATCGCCGGGTGGCGGAGAAGGGGCGCAATAGCAAGGCGCCGTCAAAGCGTGTGGGAACCATGGGTAGCCGTCCTGCCGAAGCGGCCAAACCTAAAACCCATCGCAAGGGTACGAAGCCGGTGTAGCTTTTTTACAAAGAGTGCGACAGAAGTGAGCACTTCGCCAAAGCTGCGCTATGATGTCCCATCGGCAATGTTAGCGAGGTAATGATGAACGTCTTACTTTACGCACTCTGTTGTTTGCTTTTGCCACTCTGGATATTCAGTGGCCTGTATCTGCTGATTGAGATCGTGGTCGATCTCAAGAAGCGCTATATAAAGAGCCAGTCGAATCGGCAGTAGATCGATTGCTGTTTATGCTGCTATCAGCGATACATGCGCTGCCACGATGCGCCAGCCTTGCGGCAGGCGTAGCCAGGTATGGCTTTGTCGCCCGATCCGGGTTTCACCCTGGCGGGTAAATTCGGTATTGGCGGTTGCATAGTCCCGTCCATAAGTCGTAATCACCGTATTCGCCAGATCACGTTCCAGGCCCTTCGATGGCCGTGCCAGTCGGAACGCCTTGATCGCTTCATATCCCCGCAGATTTTCGCCGGCACCATAACGTAGCGTGTGCGGACTATTCCAGAACAATTCATCCAGTACCGCCACATCGTTGCCGGTGAGTGCCGCTTCATAGCGCTGGAAGGCCGCCGTAACTTCGGCAACTACCTCCGGCAGGTTGATTTCATAGTCCATTGGGCATCTTCCCTTAAGGCTTGTTGCTGCCGGCATTCTTTTGGCTGAGCCTGTGCAGGGTTTGCACCACGTTCAGCAAATCGCCCTTGCTCATTGCATCGCCAACGGCAATCCCGCATTGCGCGGCTTCCTTGATATGTTGCGGCTCGGCAGGCTCGTCCTGGTCTTCACGCACGGTCATCGATTGCCGGATTGCGTATTCGAGGGTGCCCAGGCGTTCGATTCGATCTTCCACAAATTTCTCCGCTACCTAATGTTCGCTTAACTGCAAGTTAATACTTCGAACAATAATTGTAGGGGAAGCACGATAGACGTGCGATCTTTTCGGCGAGAAAGTTTGCGAGCGGTATCAGCCTTGCAAATAACTACGCAAGCTATCGCCTTCGTACTCCAGGCGGAATTGGCCGCGTCTTTGTAATTCCGGTACGACCAGGTCGACGAAGTCATCGAAACCATCCGGCAAGTGGGCCGGCGTAATGACAAAGCCATCCGCGCCTTGTTGCGTAATGATATTGCCCATCCAGTCGGCGATGTCGGCAGCGGTGCCAGCCACTTGCGGTACCAGTACGCCGCGTGCATATAAGCGGCCGATATCTGCCAGCGTCAACTTCTGCTCTTTCGACAATTCCTTGACCAGGCTGAACAAGCCCTGCATGCCGGCGACCTGCAAGTCATCGATAGGCGCATCCAATGGGTAGACGGAAAAATCGACATTCATGTGGCTCGACAAGGTCGACAAGCCGACCAGCGGATCATCGACCAGCGCATTGTGCTGCGCCAGCTTCTCTTCTGCTTCAGCCCGTGTTTTGCCCACGAAAGGCATCATCGCAGTCAGCACTTTAATGTCGTTTGGTGTGCGACCGAACTTTTCTGCGCGACCTTTCAAGTCCTGATAGAAGCGCTGCATGCGCGGCAGGTCGGGTTGAATTCCGAACACCACTTCCGCCCAACGCGCAGCAAAATCCTGGCCACGATGCGAAGACCCCGCCTGGATGATGACGGGCCCGCCTTGCGGTGAAGAAGGAATATTCAGCGGGCCTGCTACATTGAAGTACTTGCCTTGATATGCTATCGGATTCACCAGCTCGGCATTCGCATACTGTCCGTTCGCTGTTTCCAGTTGCAAGGCATCGGGTGCCCAACTGCCCCATAGCTTGTGTGTGACTTCGAGGAATTCATCGGCACGGTCATAACGTGCATCGTGCCCCAGGGTTTCGCGCAAGCCGAAATTATCCGCTTCCCCCTGATTGACAGAAGTCACCACATTCCACGCCGCACGTCCCGACGACAAGTGATCAAGCGTGGAAAACTCGCGTGCCAGGCTATAAGGTTGGGAATAGGTAGTGGAACGGGTCGCACCTAAACCGATATGCGATGTGACTGCTGCCAGCGCACCGAGTATCGGCAAGGGATCGAGCCTTGTTGCATCCTGGTCGCCATGACTCACGCCATAACGATGATCACCGCCATAGCGTGTGGATACGGCGAGGCGATCTGCGAAGAACAGTAAGTCAAACTTCCCGCGCTCCAGTGTCCGGGCAATGCGCGCGTAATAATCAAGTTTGAGGAAGCCGCCGGGCTGGCTGTGCGGATGGCGCCACAGTACTTGGCTATGGGCGGCGTTGCCGGCAATCAGGAAGGCGGCGAGATGGATCTGCATGGAAGTTTCCGGGAAATGGACGGACGAAGGCGGATGCTATGTGTGCAGGACGCAGCGAAGCCTGGCTTTGCGTCATCCGCAACAAGCTGACAAAGCAAAGCCAAAGTTTGCAACTGATTACAGCAATACTTCGCCGTAGACCTTGTCTTTCACTTCCACCGGATTTTTGATCAGGTTCAATTTATAGAAAGCTTCAACAATCTGTTGCTGTTCCTGGATGATGCCGGCATCGATAGGCACGGTCGTGTAATTGCGTCGTTCCGTGGCGAGGCGCAATACCTTCACATCCACACCCAGTTGAGGTGCCAGTAATTCAGCGGTTTCCTGCGGATGCGCCTGGGTCCAGGTATTGGTTTTCTTCAACTCGGCAAACAAGGCCCGAATGATGTTTTTGTTTTGGTCGACGAACTTTGGATTGGCCAGATGGAAGGTGCGATTGTTCGAGAGTCCGCTACCGTCGCGCAGGATGCGCGGGTTGCTGGTGATTTGCTGACCGGCGAGAAAGGGATCCCATAAGGCTGCAGCATCGACATTGCCTGACTGGAAGGCGGCGCGCACATCAGCGGCATTGGTGACGTAGGCGGGGATGATATCGTTATAAGTCAGGCCAACTTCTTCCAGTGCGCGTACCAGCAGGTATTGCACATTCCAGCCGCGCCCCAGTGCAACTTTCTTGCCTTTCAATTCCTTGACGGAGCGGATAGGCGAATCTTGCGCGACGAAAATCGCGATCCCTTTTGGATAAGGCTGTTCCGCCGCCAGATACACGGCATTCACACCGGCTGCGTTGGCGAAGGCCGAAGGCGTATCCGCGGCATGGCCGAAATCAATCGCGTCAAGATTCAAGGCCTCGGTCAGTTGTGGACCGGCGGCAAACTCGAACCATTTCACTTTCCAGCCTAAAGGCTGCAAGGCTTTTTCCAGATTACCGGTGCCTTTCAGGATATTCAGCGTATTGAATTTCTGGTAACCGATGCGCAAGGTACGCTCTTCTGCTGCGATGCCGAGGGCGCTTGTGCCGGCGAGTGCGGCTGCTGCCATGCCTTGTAAAACCAGGCGTCTTTTGTTTGATGTCGTCGTCATTTCCTGATCTGCCTTCAATCCACTTTGAAGTGAATAAGCTTAAGTAGATCACCAGGATAAGAGAACGAATCCTTTCAAGAATACTTAACTGTTTTCCGAATAACAGCTTTTGGTCGCCAGTATTGCCTGCTGTCCTTAATCAATGCGATGACACATAAATGGAAGTCGGATCCGCGTCAGGCAGCGCATACGCAAGTTTCAATCGCGCCACTTCCTCGACCGGGCTACGTCCAAACAGACGCTTGAATTCGCGACTGAATTGCGACGCGCTTTCGTAGCCAACTTGCAGGCATGCGGTCGCTGCAGTGAGCCCATTACGCGCCATCAATAGGCGCGCCTGATGCAAGCGTGTCGACTTCAGATATTGCATCGGCGAGGTGGCGGTCACACTTTTGAAATGTGCGTGGAATGATGGCGCACTCATGCCTGCTTCCTGCGCCAGTTCTTCCACATCCAGCTTGTCGCTGTAGGACGTATGTATTTTCTGGATTGCTTTTGCGACTTTGCCGAACTGGCCTTCGTTAAAAAGTGCTGCACGCATGGATGCGCCTTGTGCACCGGTCAATACGCGCAGATAGATTTCCCTGACCAGGGCATTGCCCAGGATCTTTGCTTCCAGCGGTTCAGCCATCGCTTCCAAAAAGCGTAGCACCGACGTCGACACCTTTTCATCCATCGCGGTGGCGAACATGCCTTGCGGATAGGCATTCAAGGCAGCGCCATCTTCGATTTGCAACAGCAGCTCGGCCAGCATTTTGAAATCGAGCCGGAAGTAAATCGCCAGCAATGGCTCTTTCTCACTGGCGTCCGTTTCCATCGTGAAGGGCACCGGGACAGATACCGCCAGATAGTGCTGGGCATCATAGACATAGACTTGATTGCCGAGAAAGCCGCGCTTGCGTCCCTGGCACACCACCACAATCCCCGGTTCGTATAAAACCGGCGTCACGCTTAGCGGACGATTCGAGCGCAGGAAGCGTACGTCAGGCACTTGGGACAGGTTGTAGCCTTCGTTCGGTGCAAGTCTCATCAGTAGCGCAACCATGCGTTGACTTTGCTGCTTTTGAATCGTGTTGACGGTTGTCATTGCCGTTGAAGTGATGAAGAGTAGGGCCCTTAAAATTACGCCGATTCATAGTTTTAGGCAAGAAATGCATGCGAACCGGCATTTCTGCCTGACGCCGCCTTCCTTACTATTCGTCTACACCATCTGTCTTTCCGGCTTGAGCACTACTTGTTGATTGGGCCGGCAAGCTTAACTATTTTGAGGATGAATACTATGGACAAGCAAAGCAAAATGAATTTTCTGATTACCGGCGTCAGCTCGGGTTTCGGGCGTGCTTTTGCCCTTGCCGCCCTGCAGGCAGGGCACACCGTCATCGGCACCGTGCGGAATGATGCAGCAAGAAAGGATTTTGAGGATTTGGCAAGCGGACGGGCATACGGCCTGGTGCTCGACGTGACGGATTTCGCTGCCATCGACAATGCAGTTGCATTGGTGAGTGAGAAATTCGGGCCAGTTGATGTTCTGGTCAATAACGCAGGGTACGGGCACGAAGGCACGCTAGAGGAATCTCCGCTGGAAGAGATGCGTCATCAATTTGACGTGAATGTATTCGGGGCCGTGGCGATGATCAAGGCGGTCTTGCCATCCATGCGCGAACGCCGGACCGGGCACATCATCAATATCACATCGATGGGCGGTTTTATCACGATGCCGGGCATTGCTTATTACTGTGGCAGCAAGTTCGCGCTGGAAGGTATTTCCGAAACGCTGGCGAAAGAAGTGGCCGGCTTCGGTATTAAGGTGACGGCGGTGGCGCCTGGTTCCTTCCGCACCGATTGGGCGGGCAGGTCGATGGTCAGGTCGGCACGACACATTGCTGATTACGACGCCGTGATTGATCCTATTCGCGCAGCGCGACAAGCCAAAAGCGGCCATCAGCTGGGCGATCCGGCACAGGCAGCACAAGTCCTCCTGAAAATTGCGAATGCCGCTGACGCACCGGTACATTTGCTGCTGGGTAGTGATGCGCTGGGTTTGGTCAGGGATAAACTTGCATCCATGACTGCCGAAATCGCTGCCTGGGAGCAGGTATCCGCGTCGACAGACTTCAAGTAAAAACGATGGGTGAAATTCCCGACTGTTGCGCGGACAATAAAAAAAGCTGGAACAAGGTTGTTCCAGCTTTTTCGTTTCAAGCCTTGAAGAATAGGTGCCTGACTTATTCAACCGTCACCGACTTCGCCAGGTTACGTGGCTTGTCGACATCCGTACCGCGCGCGAGTGCAGTGTGATACGCCAGCAATTGTAGTGGCACTACGTGCAGGATAGGCGACAGCAAGCCGTAGTGTTCCGGCAGGCGGATGACGTGTATGCCTTCGCTGGAGGTGATGCGTGAATCGGCATCGGCGAAGACGTAGAGCTCACCACCGCGTGCACGGACTTCCTGCATATTCGATTTCAGCTTTTCGATCATCGGATCGTTAGGCGCGACGGTGACGACCGGCATTTCTTCCGTCACCAGTGCGAGCGGGCCGTGCTTCAGTTCACCCGCCGGATATGCTTCGGCGTGGATGTATGAAATTTCTTTCAGTTTCAATGCGCCTTCCAGCGCGATCGGATAATGCAGGCCGCGGCCGAGGAAGAGGGCGTTTTCCTTGCGTGCGAAGGCTTCCGCCCACGCAATGATTTGCGGTTCCAGTGCGAGCACGGCGCTGATCGCCGACGGCAGGTGACGCATGGCTTTCAGTTGTGCGGCTTCCTGTTCATCGTTGAGGCGGCCTTTGACTTGCGCCAGCGACAGCGTCAACAGGAAGAGCGCAGCCAGCTGTGTGGTGAAGGCCTTGGTCGAGGCGACGCCGACTTCGACGCCGGCGCGTGTGATGTAAGCCAGTTCGCATTCACGCACCATCGCGCTGGTCGCTGCATTACAGATCGTCAGCGTGTGACGCATGCCTTGCGCTTGCGCGTGGCGCAGTGCGGCCAGGGTGTCGGCGGTTTCGCCGCTTTGCGAGATGGTGACGACCAGCGAATTCGGATTCGGCACACTGTCGCGATAACGGTATTCGCTGGCGATTTCCACATTACAGGTAACACCTGCTACCGCTTCTATCCAGTACTTGGCGGTCATGCCCGAGTAGTAGCTGGTGCCGCAGGCGAGGATCAGGATGGAATCTATTTTTTTGAAGATGCCATATGCCTTGTCGCCAAAAATATCCGGAGTAATGGCAGTGATGCCTTCCAGCGTGTCGGAGATCGCGCGTGGCTGTTCGAAGATTTCCTTTTGCATGTAGTGGCGGTAAGGGCCGAGTTCTACTGCGCCGGTATGTGCGTGTACGGTTTTGACTTCGCGCTCTACCTGCTTGCCGTTTTCATCGACGATCCAGACGCGCTGCAATTGCAGGTCGACCACGTCGCCTTCTTCCAGATAGATGATCTGGTCGGTGGTGCCGGCGAGTGCCAGTGCATCGGAAGCGAGGAAGTTTTCACCATCGCCAATACCGACGATGAGTGGTGAGCCGCGACGTGCGCCGACTACGCGATGTGGTTCATCACGGCTGAAGACTGCAATCGCAAAGGCGCCGGTCAGGCGCTTGGTCGCTGCCTGGACTGTTTCAAACAAGTCGCCGGTATACAGATGGTCAACCAGGTGGGCGATGACTTCGGTATCGGTCTGGCTTTCAAACACATAGCCGAGGGTTTTCAATTCGTCGCGCAGCTCGTCGTGGTTTTCGATGATGCCGTTATGTACGAGGGCGATGCGGTCACGCGAAAAATGCGGATGTGCATTGTGCGAAGCGGGTGCGCCGTGGGTTGCCCAGCGCGTGTGCGCGATGCCGGTAAAGCCGCTCAGGTTTTCCTTGGCAATCTGCTTTTCCAGTTCCGCCACGCGGGCGGTGCTGCGTGCGCGTTCCAGCTTGCCGTCGACGTGCAGCGCGATGCCGCACGAGTCGTAACCGCGGTATTCGAGTCGTTTAAGGCCTTCGACCAGAATGGGAGTGATATTGCGTTGAGCGACTGCGCCGACGATACCGCACATAGAAACCTCGTTGTGTTTGGATGAATTGCACAATACTAGCGAAAGGCAAATGAAATAAGATTCCGAAATTTATAAATAATTGGCTTATTATTTCGAGAGTGATATATAGTGAAATATAAATTCAAATATATGGAATATTTTAAATAAATGATCAATAAGCCACTGGATTTGGACGAATTAGATAGACGCATCCTGAATTCCCTGCAGATGGATGCCTCGCAGACCAATAATGACCTGGCGGCTGCCGTGCATGCCTCGCCACCAACTTGCCTGCGCCGCGTCAAGCGCCTGATCGATGCAGGGGTGATCGAGCGCCAGGTCGCGATCGTGGCGCCGCAGATGGTGGGGGTCGGTCTGACGTCGATCGTGGAAATTACGCTGGATAAGCAGGCGGATGAACAGCAAGTCGAATTTGAGGCATTGGTGGCGCAAGAGAGCGCCGTGCTGCAATGTTATCGGGTGTCACCCGGGCCGGACTTTGTATTGGTAGTGCAGGTGGCGGATATGCCGGCGTATCACGCGCTGGCGCATCGACTGTTTGCCACGCATGCGAATGTACGCAATGTGCGCAGCTTCTTTTCTATCAATCGCAGCAAATTCGAGACGCGCATCGCGGTTTGATATCGCCGCGATGGCCTGCTGCGGATATTTACTTCTTGATTTTGACCGGGCGTTGCCAGTTGTCGACAGTGATTTGCTTGGCGCGTGAAACGGTCAACTTGTCTGCCGGTGCATCCTTGGTCAGGGTTGTACCTGCGCCCAGCGTCGCACCCTTGCCGACGCGTATCGGTGCAATTAATTGCGTTGCGCTGCCGACAAAGACATCGTCTTCGATGATGGTGCGTGATTTATTGACGCCATCATAGTTGCAGGTAATCGTGCCGGCACCGATGTTGACGCGTGAACCTACTGTCGAGTCGCCGACATAGGTCAGGTGATTGGCCTTGCTGTGGGCGGCGATCTCGCTGTTTTTGACTTCGACGAAATTGCCGATGTGTACATCTTCCGCCAGCACGGTGCCGGGACGCAGGCGTGCGTAAGGGCCGATGATGCATTCCGCACCGACCACTGCATTCTCAAAATGGCTGTAAGGCCGCACGTGGCTGCGCGCGCCTATGCTGGAATTGTGGATCACGCAATTGGCGTCGATGCGCACGCCGTCGGCCAGGCTGACATCGCCTTCAAACACACAGCCGACATCGATAGTCACATCGCGCCCGCAGGTGAGGGTGCCGCGTACGTCGATGCGCGCCGGATCGGCCAGGGTCACACCTTGCTCCAGCAAGGCATGCGCGATATTGCGTTGATGTATGCGTTCCAGTTCGGCCAGTTGCACCTTGCTGTTGACGCCGTGGGTTTCCCACTCGTGATCAGGTTGTGCCGAAACGACGGCGACGCCGTCGGCAACTGCGCTGGCGACAATATCCGTCAGGTAATACTCGCCTTGCGCATTGTTGTTGGACAACTTGGCGAGCCAGCGTTTGAGCGCGGCAGTGGGCACAACCATGATGCCGGTATTAATTTCATTGATTTCGAGCTCGGCGGGTTTGGCGTCTTTTTGCTCGACTATGCGTGTGATAGCACCGTTTTCGCGGACGATGCGGCCATAGCCGGTCGGGTTGCCGAGGTTGACTGTCAATATCCCCAACTTATCGTTACCGGCGCTGTCCAACAAACGTTGCAGCGAGGCAGCAGTGGTCAGCGGCACGTCGCCATACAAAATCAGCGTCGGCGTATGATCATCTAACTGCGGCACCGCTTGCATCACCGCATGGCCGGTACCCAGTTGCGGCTCCTGCTTGGCGAATGACAGATCCTTGGCCTGCAGCAATTGCGGCACTTGTTCACCGCCATGGCCATAGATAACGCACAAATGCGACGGCGACAATTGCCGCGCAGTATCAATCACATGGGACAGCAAAGGCTTGCCCGCCAAAGGATGTAGCACTTTCGGCAGCGCGGATTGCATGCGCTTTCCCATACCTGCAGCAAGGATGACGATATTCATAGGAAGCCAGTTAAAAGAATGCAAAATTTTATCACGCGTCCCTTTCACCAATTTGTAAAAAAAGCAGCGATTTGCGGTATCGCCTTATTGATGCTGGGTTGCAGTGCTGCGCGCCTCGGTTACAGCAATGGCGAAACGATTTCGTATTGGTGGCTGGATAGCTATGTCGATTTCGACAGTTCGCAGAAGCAATGGGTCAAGCAGCGCATAGACAAAGTCTTTGCCTGGCATCGCAAAACCCAGCTGAAGGAATACGTGCAAATGATTAATCGCATGCAGCATCGCGATTTTGGCGCGGTGACGCAGGTTGACCTGCTGGGCGATTACCGTGATGCAACGAGCAAGGTATTGGAAATTACGGACAAGGCGGCGCCTGATTTTGCCGACCTCGCGTTGTCGCTGACGGCGGAACAGATTGCGAATATTGAAAAGAAATTCGCAAAAAATAATGATAAATTCCGCAAGGAATACCTGGTCGGCAGCACGGAAGAACGGCAGGAATTCCGTTATCGCAAAGCATTGCAGCAGGCGCAGTATTGGTTCGGTGGTTTCAGCCGTGAACAAGAGGCCGGCATCCGTAGTTTGTCCGACGCGCGTCCACTGAATAATGAGTTACTGATGGCTGAACGTATGCACAGGCAACAGGCGCTGATCGATTTGCTGAAGAAAATCCAGGCTGAAAAGCCAAGCAGGGAAGCCACCGTTACGATGGTGAAGAAGTATGTGAACGCCACGGTAGATCGTTTTGGCAATCCGCAGCACAAGGCCTTCTTCGAGCAATCGAATGCCGCGAATGCGCATATGGTGGCTGGCATCATGCAGATGGCGACGCCGAAGCAAAAAACTTATTTTGTACAAACCCTGCAGGATTGGGTGAACGACTTCAGCAAGCTGGCAGCGAAGGCGGTTTGATGCCGGCATTTTTCTTATCTGCAGTCTTATCTGTATAAGGATGGGGAATCAAAATGGGCGCAAAAAATACGATTTGTCTCTGGTACGACGGCACCGCACTGGATGCTGCAAAGTTCTATGCATTGACCTTTCCTGATACCACGGTCGGCGCGGTCTACCGTGCGCCTGGCGATTATCCGTCCGGCAAGGAAGGCGATGTGTTGACGGTTGAATTCAATGTAATGGGCATTCCCTGCCTGGGTTTGAATGGCGGGCCGACGTTCAAGCACAACGAAGCTTTTTCATTCCAGGTCGCCACTGACGATCAGGCCGAAACCGACCGCCTGTGGAATGCCATTGTCGGCAACGGCGGACAGGAAAGCGCTTGCGGCTGGTGCAAGGATAAATGGGGTTTGTCGTGGCAGATTACGCCACGTGCGCTGACGGCAGCGATTGCCGATCCGGATCGTGCGGCGGCCGGGCGCGCCTTTCAAGCAATGATGAAAATGACCAAGATCGACATCGCTGCCATCGAAGCCGCGCGTCGCGGTTGATGGCAATGTCGATTCAAGGCGCGGGCACGGCAGAGGTCCGCTTGCTGCTGCCTAAGCCAGCTTAGTCATCCGCGCGCAGCGGGATGATGCCGGGAATGCTGGTGCTGCCGGTCGAGCACGGTTCTTCGTCAAACGCGATATCGCCATTCGCCATTGCTTCGCCGGTGGCCTTCAAATCCGCAAAGCCAAACAATTCCTTGTCCATCAAATGTGATGGCACCACGGTCGAGAGCGACGAGAAAATATTGTCGACGCGGCCGGGGAATTTCTTTTCCCATTCGCGCAGCATGCCCTTGATTTGTTTGCGTTGCAGGTTTTCCTGGCTGCCGCACAAATCGCAAGGAATGATGGGGAAGTTTTTGACCTGCGCATAGCGCTCGGTGTCGGCTTCCTTCACATAGGCCAGCGGACGGATCACAATGTGCTTGCCGTCATCGGATTGCAGTTTCGGCGGCATGCCCTTGATCTTCGCACCGAAGAACATATTCAGGAAAAAGGTTTCCATGATGTCGTCGCGGTGATGGCCGAGCGCAATCTTGTTCGCGCCCAGTTCATCGGCAACGCGGTACAGGATGCCGCGGCGCAGGCGTGAGCACAGCGAGCAAGTGGTCTTGCCTTCCGGGATCAGGCGCTTGACGATGCTGTAGGTATCCTGGTTTTCGATGTGGAAAGGGACATCCAGTTGCTTCAGGTAAGCCGGCAGGATGTGATCCGGGAAATTCGGTTGTTTCTGGTCGAGGTTGACCGCGACGATGTCGAATTTGATCGGTGCGCGCTCGCGCAAGGTCATCAGGATATCCAGCAGTGCGTAACTATCCTTGCCGCCGGACAGGCAGACCATGACCTTGTCGCCGTCTTCAATCATATTGAAGTCGCCGATGGCCTGGCCGACCTGGCGGCACAGGCGTTTGTGCAGCTTATTGTTTTCGTAAACGATCTTTTCGTTTTGCTTGAAGCTCAATGCGGCATCAGTTTCTGCCGCAGTATTCACGAGGGCTTGCGACACCTTAATTCCCCTTGATCTGGAAGACCTCGACGCCTACCGATTCACAATCAGGATAGACGTCAGGCTTTTCGGTTGAAACGCGTGCGGCGCGGACTTTCGGATGCGCCAGCATGGCTTTGACGACGTCGTCGCACAGGGTTTCCTGCAAATGGATATGGCCTTGCGCCATGCGCTTGGCGATGGTGCTGCGCATGTAGTCGTAATCGACGACTTCATCCAGATGGTCTGCGGTCGGTGTCGATTCCTTCAATGGGATGAACAGGTCGACGTTGATCAGTACGCGCTGTTCCCCTTTCTTTTCAAACTCGTGCACGCCGATATTGATTTGCACTTCGTAATTGCGCAGGAAGAGGCGGCGGCAGTCAGAGAGTTGTGGATGGAACAGGAAGGAATTCATATAAGTAAACCGGTTGTCTTGCAGGTGAAAAATCTGGGATGGTCAGGAGGCGACAAACATCACGTCGCGTTGTAATGGAATCAGGTGCTGGCCGCCATCGACCACCAGCGTGGTGCCGGTCATTGCCTGTGCTTCGACCACGAAGCGCACGGCATGCGCGATATCTTCAGGTGTGCTGGAACGACCCAAAGGGGTGACCTTGTGCGCGCGTTCGAATTCCGCTTCGCTCTGGTCGCCCGAGACCAGCGTAATGCCGGGGGCGACACCGACCACCCTGACCCTGGGCGCGAGTGCCTGCGCCAGCATGGTGGTGGCCGTTTGCAATGCGGCTTTCGACAAGGTGTAGGACAGGAAATCGGGATTCAGGTTAAACAGCTTTTGATCGAGCAGGTTGACGACCACTGCTTGCGCGCCTTCCGGGGTCGCCTGGTGCAGCGCTTGCGCCAGCAGCACAGGAGCGACCAGATTGGTATGCATATGCGCATCCAGCGTAGCGCCGGAAAAATCAGCGGCGCTGTCGTAATCAAATAGCGAAGCATTATTGATGACGCAGGAAACCGGTCCCAGCTGGGCGGCGGCGCGGCTTAATAAAGTCTGCACGGCTGCTTCATCCGCCAGGTCGCATTGCAGCGCGATTGCGCGCTGACCGAGCGCGATGATGTCGGCGACCGTGGCCTGCGCTTCGCGCTCCGAGCGTGAGTAATGCACCACCACATCCCAGCCGCCTTGCGCCAGCGCGAGCGCAATCGTGCGGCCGATGCGGCGGGCGGCACCGGTCACGAGGGCAGTCTTTTTCAATGGCGTTTGCTTATCTGTGGACATGAATGGTTGTGTGTTTCGCTGATTTCTCTACAATACCGCCATGCAACTGCAACTCCCAGAACCTTCTTCAGACGCATTATCCGCGTCAAATACGCTCCAGAACCTGATTGCTGACGAAATTAAGCGTCATGCGGGCTGGATTTCTTTCGCCCGTTATATGGAGCTGGCGCTGTATGCGCCGGATGTCGGTTATTACAGCGGCGGTGCTGCAAAACTTGGCAAAGACGGTGATTTTACAACCGCGCCCGAAATTACGTCGCTTTTTGGTGAAACACTGGCGCATGCCGCCGGTGAGCTGATGGCGCAAAGCGCACCGCAAATCCTCGAATTTGGTGCCGGCACCGGCAAACTGGCGCTGGATATCCTGACTGAATGCGCCGCAGCCGGCATTCCGCTTGAGCGTTATTCCATCGTTGAGTTGTCCGGCGAATTGCGCGCACGCCAGCAACAAACCCTGGCCGGCTTCCCGCAAGTGACCTGGCTGGATGACTTTCCGCCGGCATTTTCCGGCGTCGTGCTGGGCAATGAAGTGCTGGATGCGATGCCGGTATCGCTGGTTGTCAAAGGTGAAACTGCATGGCTGGAGCGCGGCGTCAGCGTTGCCGATGGCCACTTCGTCTTCGTTGATCGCCCGTGCGACCAGGAGCTGGTTTCACAAATCCCGGACGCGGCCGGCTTGCCGCTCGGCTACCTGACCGAGGTGCATCCGATTGCCGCCGGTTTCATGCATACGCTGGCGACCATGCTGACCGCGGGCTTCGAACAATCGGGCAAGGGCGGCGCGGCCATCCTGATCGATTACGGCTTCCCGGCCAGCGAATACTATCTGGACCAGCGCGCCGAAGGCACGCTGATGTGCCACTATCGACATCATTCCCACCCGGATCCGTTTTACTTGCCGGGTTTGCAAGACATTACCGCCCACGTCGATTTCACCAGCATGGCCTATGCCGCGGTGCGTAACGGCCTGGAAATGGTCGGCTATATGAGTCAGGCCGGTTTCCTGCTGACGGCGGGCCTGGGTGATCGTTTGCTGGCGACCGCACCGGAAGACCATATGGCTTACCTGCCGAAGGCGAATGCGGTGCAGAAACTGACGTCACCGGCGGAAATGGGCGAGTTGTTCAAAGTGCTGGTGGTGGGCAAGGGCGTACAGTTGCCGGATCAGTTCGATCGCGCGGATCAAAGCCGCCGACTTTAAAAGCCAGGTGCCGGGACAGTTGCCGGTATGTCATGAAGGTTGCCCATGCTGCGCTGGTTTATTACGATCTTTATTGCCGTCATCGTGTTTTCCGCCGCCTTGCCGTGGCTGGAAAAGTTCGGCATAGGGCGCTTGCCCGGTGATATACGTTTCAAGCTGTTTGGCAAAACCATCTTTTTGCCATTCGCCTCTACCGTTTTGTTATCTACCGCCATCTTTTTACTGGCGCGCCTGTTTTGAGTGGCCGCGGGCAATGTTTAGCGAAGGATAAGGAATGATTCGTTGGGTTGCGGTGATTTTTGTCGGTCTGACCGTCTTTTACGCACTGATACCGTGGATTATCGAAAAACTGGGCGTGGGGCGGCTGCCTGCCGATGTGCGCTTCCAGTTATTTGGCCGGATTTTTGTCCTGCCCTTCGGTTCCACCGTGCTGTGGTCGGCCATCGCCTTCCTGATTGCCGAGATCGTGAAGCGCACTTGCCTGTTTTGCTAAAAGCCCGGGAAATGTGCGTTTGATGGCAAGAATTTCGCCATTTTCCTGCCAGCGGGCGCGCTAATGATATTATTCACGACTTATCAACAGTAGGGCTGGCGGGTAGAAACTGCGAGTTCCCTTAGTAGTGGACATATTTATTATCCTGGGTTTGATCCTGGTCAATGGCATTTTTGCCATGTCTGAAATTGCGATCGTTACCTCCAAACGTATTCGTCTCCAAAAATTATCTGAAAACGGCAGCCGGGGTGCACAAGCGGCACTTGATCTGTCCGATAGCCCTAGTCGCTTCCTCTCCACCATCCAGGTCGGTATTACGCTGATCGGTATTTTCAACGGTGCGTTCGGTGAAGCCTCGCTGGTTGAACGCCTCACGCCTGAAGTTGCGCTGATTCCCGTATTGAATGTCTATGCGCGCGAAATCGCACTGGGTGTCGTGGTGGTAGGTATTACCTTCGCTTCGCTGATCCTGGGTGAACTGGTGCCCAAGCGCATCGCGATGCAGTATCCGGAAGTCGTCGCTTCAGTAGTCGCCGCGCCGATGTTGTGGCTGTCGCGCTTGATGGGACCTTTTGTTAAAGTATTGACCGGTACCACCGAATTCATCCTGCGCGTACTCGGCATGCATCACAAAAAAGATGATGCGGTGACCGAAGAGGAAATCGCCGGTTTGTTCCGCGAAGGCACCGATGCCGGCCTGTTTGAAAAAACCGAGCACGATATTGTCTCGCGCGCCCTGCGCCTGGACGACCAGCGTGTTGCCGGTTTGATGACGCCACGCCTGGACGTGCACTTCATCGATCTGGAAGATCCGATCGAAGTGAATCTGGCGAAGATTGCCGATAGCTCATACAACCGTTTCCCGGTGTGCAAGGGCGATATCTCGCATGTAATCGGTATCGTCCACGCCGGCAGCCTGTTTGAACAGGCGATCCGCGGCAAGGCGATCAATACCGTCGATATTGCCGCCGCGACCCGTCCGCCATTGTTCGTGCCGGAAACCATCAGCGCGATGCAATTGCTGGAAACACTGAAGAAGAACCGCGCCGAACTGGCGCTGGTCATCGATGAATACGGTGAAATCGAAGGTATCGTCACCCTGAGCGACGTGCTGGGTGCGCTGGTCGGTGATGTGTCGGTGATTGATGAGCATCACGAAGTCGACGGCGTGCGCCGCGACGACGGTTCATGGCTGATCGATGGCGGCGTTTCTTTCGACCGTTTCCGCGAATTGCTGGAAACCGATGTGCGTTTCCCGGAAGAAGCATCCGGCACCTACCATACGCTGGCTGGTTTCGTGATGACCTTCCTTGGCCACATCCCGCAAATGTCGGATTCCTTTGAATGGGAAGGCTATCGCATCGAAGTGGTGGATATGGACCGTAACCGTATCGACCGCTTGCTCATTACCAAGCTGGAGCCGGGGCCGGACGATGTCTTGCCGGATGAAGCCGGTTAAGTTTGAACTGATGCAATAACAAAGGGTCGGATTTTTTATCCGGCCCTTTTTGTTTGCCATCGGTAATTTTGCCGGGCCCGGGCAAGCCGGCCTATATACTCGTTCATTCTGCTTCCGACAACTTCCACTATGCGAGCACTCACTCTGGAAGAACTGCGCGACCGTTATGGGGCGCGCTACAAATGGCTGGTCTTGCTGACCTGCATGATAGGCAGCGTCGCGGCCATTCTTTCGTCAACTATCGTCAACGTTGCCATCCCTGACCTCAGTCGCTACTTCGCTTTGGGGCAGGAAAGGGCGCAATGGGTTTCGACCGGTTTCATGCTGGCCATGACTTTGTCGATGTTGCTGACGCCGTGGTTGTTGTTGCGCTTTGGCTTGCGCCGCACCTACGGTGGCGCGATTTGCCTGCTGCTGATAGGCGGTGTGGTCGGCGGCTTCAGCATCAATTATCCGATGCTGCTGAGCATGCGCGTGCTGGAAGGCCTGGCCTCCGGCGTGATGCAGCCGATACCGGCGATTGTCATCCTGCGCGCCTTTGACCAGCACGAACAGGGCAAGGCGATGGGGATCTTTGGCTTTGGCGTGGTGCTGGCACCGGCAGTCGGCCCCAGTGTGGGCGGCTTCCTGGTTGAACTGTTTGGCTGGCGTTCGATCTTTTTTGTCGTGGTGCCGCCTTGCCTGCTGGTCCTGGTGCTGATCCAGCGTTTCCTGGCTTCTTATACGCCGGTGCCGGATAGCGACAAGTCATTGGACTGGAAGGGTTTGTTGTTGATAGGCGTAAGCATCGTCAGCCTGTTGAATGGCGTGGTCGAGTTGCGCGGCGATATGCCGCAGGCCGTCGTGCTGCTGGTGCTTGGTGTCTCTACCCTGATCGGCTTCATCCTGTACCAGACCCGCACCAAGGCCGAGCCTCTGATGAATATGCAATTGTTCCGGCATCGGCAGTTTGCGATGGGGGCTCTGGTGGCTTTCATTTACGGCATGGGTTTGTTTGGTTCGACTTATTTGCTGCCGATTTATATGCAGATGGCGATGAATTACGCACCGTCGCAAGCCGGGCTGGTGTTGCTGCCGGCCGGCATCGTGCTGGCGGTGACGATACCGCTGGCGGGTCGGCTGGCGGATCGTTATCCGCCGAATGTACTGGTGGCGATAGGCTTATTCCTGCTCGCCGGTTCCTTCGCTTTGATGGCGAATGGTTCACCTGCGACCAGCTATCTGGCCTTGATGGCGTGGGCGGTGATCGGGCGTATCGGTTTGGGTTTTGTTTTGCCGGCGCTGAGCCTGGGCGCTATGCGCGGACTGGATATCGGGCTGGTCGCACAGGGCGCGAGTGCGATTAACTTTGTGCGGCAACTGGGCGGGGCGATAGGCGTGAGCCTGGTTGGCGTGGTGCTGGAATGGCGGATTGCCTTGCATCAGGCGCGGTCGGCTGCGGGTACCGACAATCATCGCAATGCTTTTAATGAAACATTTTTCCTGGTGGCGGTGCTGTGCGCAATCGCGGTCCTTGCGGCCTGCTATATGCGCGAGAAAGCGATGACGAAAGGTCAAGACGCCGCAGGAAAATGAATGTGACTTATGGTTAAAAGGCAATAAAAGTGCGTGTCTTTTGGCGGTGGGTATGGTGTAGTTAGGTTTGCGCGAAATTTGCAGTCAATGAATCGCAGTAGTAAATCACGGCAGTAAATTGTTTCAGTCGGACGGTGTGCTCAACTAGCTTGGCAGGACTTTCTCAGACGGATTTACATGCAACAGATTGGCGAACACAACACTGTGCCCGCGACGGATGATGCTCCGCTGCGCACCGCCGTGCCCGACGCGCCGCTGCCTGGCTCCGCCAAGTCCAAGTCCGCCAAAATCCATGTGGTGCGCGCGCGCCGCCAAACCATACTCAATCACCGCAATCGGCAAAACGCCCGTCTGCAGCGCCTGTTGCTGATCGGCTTGTTCGGCCTGTTTTACCTGGTCGGTGTCGCGGTGTTTTACATGCATGGCCTGGTTGATCATGTGGCCTTGACGACGTCGACCATCCTGATCACCAGTACGGTGTCCTTTTTCTATCTATGTTTCCTGGTCGGCTGGAATAATCGCGCGCGCGAAAAGAACCTGCGCGTTCCGATCAGCCTGTGTGCGATCGGGATCATGTTGCTGATGTCGTATATGGCGCCGGCGACGCAAATCCTGTTCACGCCTTTCCTGTTCCTGACGATGACTTTCGTCCTGCATCGCGTCTCGCCGAAGATGATGCTATTGCTGACGATCGTGACGCTGTGCGGCTATCTGCTGGTGATCGTCGTGCACTATCAGCAGTATCGCGACTGGGCCATGTTGCAGCTGGAAGGTGCGTTGATGCTGAGCCTCTTGCTGACCTTGCCGGGTTTCGTCGTCCTGGCGAGCCGTATGCAGCAATTGCATAACGCGCTGTTCAAGGCGACACGCAAGATCAAGGATATTGAAGAAGACGCACGCCGCGATGTCTTGCTCGGTTGTTTCAATCGCCGCTATATCGTGGCGGCGCTGGAGCAGCAAAAGCGGATGGCCGATGAAAGCGGCGCGCCCTTGTGCCTGGCCGTGATCGACCTTGATCACTTCAAACGCGTCAATGACGAGGCGGGCCATCTGGGTGGTGACGAAGTCCTGCGTACCTTTGCGCGGGTGGCTGAAAGCAATGTGCGCAAGCAGGATATATTCGGCCGTTACGGCGGTGAAGAATTCCTGCTGGTCTTGCCGGAGACGCCACTCTCGGCCGCCCTGAATATCTCCGAACGCATACGTACGCAAATCGAACAGCACGACTGGCAGGGCAAATTGCGCAACCGGGTCACCGTGTCTATCGGGCTGACCCAATACATTGCCGGTGAATCGGTGCTGGATTTGTTTTCGCGCACCGATACTGCGATGTATATGGCCAAGCAAAGTGGCCGCAACCAGGTCGTGGTCGAAGCGGCGGCCGCGGATGGCGTGATTGCCTGAAGCGTGAGCAGACCTTTATTCCTTGCATGTTTGGCATCCCGGGCTGGAATTGTGTCTTTTATGTGGCCGTATTGAGGAGGGAATTGATTAAATTGCGATGACACCGTTTAACAAATGTAATATTGTTCCACGGAAAGATTCCTTTTGTACTCGCGCCTACGGCCAGGTGCACCATCTCATTTGGCGTTGAAATACCATGCAAGAACTAGCCGGACTTACCGCACTGATCATCGAGCCGCACGCCGGCATGCGTGCCAGCATCCACAATATGCTGAGCCTGGGCGGTATAGGCAAAATTGAGTACGCTGCCGGTTCCGGTAGCGCGATCCGCCCCCTGAAGCACAAGCAGTTCGACCTGGTGATCTGTGAATATGATCTGGGCGAGGGGCAGGACGGCCAGCAATTGCTGGAAGACCTGCGGCATCACAAAATCATGCCGCCATCGACCGTCTTCATCATGGTGACCGCCGAGCGCAATCATGAAAAAGTCGTCAGCGCGGCGGAGCTGGCGCTGAACGATTACGTGCTCAAACCCTTCACCGCAGAAACCCTGATGGACCGGATCGCGCGCGCGATCGACAAGCGCAATGCGCTGAGTCCCATTTATCAATTGATCGAGCAGGGCAATCTGAGTGATGCGATCAATGCTTGCGTGTTGGCGGAACGCACGCAGCCGCGTTACCAGGCTGAATTCATGCGCCTGCGCGCCGAGTTGCACATGACGCTGGGTGAGTTGCCGGAAGCGGAAGCAATTTATGCCGAGATCTTTGCCAAGCGCTCGATTGCGTGGGCGCGCCTCGGCCTCGCCACCAGTTTGTTCATGCAGGACCGCCTGGAAGAAGCGGAAGAAATGCTGAGTTCGCTGGTCTCCGAGAAAAAACAATTCCTCGAAGCCTATGACTGGCTCGCGAAAACGCAGGAAGCCCGGGGTTTGATGCCGAAGGCGCAAGCGACGCTGGAACATGCGGTCATCCGTTCGCCGCACGCTTTGCAGCGCTTGCGCAAGCTGGGCAATGTGGCCCTGGAAACCGGCGATATCGATACCGCGCACAAGGTATTCCAGCAGGTGATCAATAAGGCGAAATTCTCGGAATTCCGCGAGCCGGAAGACCATGTGCATCTGGTGCGCACTTCGATTGCCAAGGGTGAATTGCAATTGGTGCCGCCCATCATCCGCGATCTCGCGAAGTCGCTAGCGAACGTCAAGAAAACCCCGGCCTGCCGCGCGCTGGCCACCGCCATGCTGCATAAACACAATGGCGAAGAAGAGCAGGCGGTCGAAGAACTGGAAGCCGCAGTGCTGGCGTGCAAGGAAGCGATCGGCTTATCCAGCGATACCAAGCTGGCGCTGGCGCAGAATTGCCTGGCGAGCGGACTGGAGCAGGGCGCGGTGGAAGTGATGACTTCGGTGGTTGGCAATGCGTCGACCAATGTTGCGATGACGCGCGCGATGCGCCTGTTCCGCGAAGCCGGACGTGAAGACCTCGCCAAGCGGGTGACACGTGAAAGCAAAAGCCAGGTGGTGGATCTGGTTTCGGCCGGTGCCGAGAAAGCGCGCCTGGGTGATTATCATGGCGCGGTGGCGCTGATGTCGGAAGCGGCAGAACGATTGCCGGAAAACCCGCAAGTCGTTTTCAATGCCGCGGTCGCAGTACTGAAATGCCTGGATAGCCTGGGCTGGGATGTGCAGCTGGGTGAGCAGGCGCGCAGCTATATTGCGAATGCGCGCCGCCTTGATCCGCGCAATCCGCGCCTGTCGCTACTGGCCAGCATGTATCGCGACATCCTGAAAAAATATGCGATGGAACGCGTGTACGGCGTGCCGATCAAGGCGCTCAATACGGCGCCGCAGACTGAAAAACAATAAAGCTGGCCGAAGCGCCGCGGCTTAAGGCGTGACCAGGATGGCTTGCACCAATTCCGGCGGGCGTCCAATCGCGGCGCGCTGGTTGAAGCGTACGATAGGTCTTTGCAATAACTTCGGATGACTGGCGAGGGCGTCCAGCAGGCGCGCGTCATCGGCATCGCTCAATTGCAGGGCGCTGAATTCATCTTCATTGTTGCGCACCATCGCGGCGACGCTGACAGCGCCTTCGGATTGCAGCACCTGGTGCAATTCGACCAGTTGCTGGCGGCTCAATGGCGTCTTTTGATAATCGACTACATCCAATTGCAGGCCGTGTTGTGCAGCAAACGCTTCAGTCAGTGCCAGGGTTTCGCGTGATTTCGAGCAGCGAGGATTGTGATAAATGGTCAGCATGATGTGGCTCAGGGTGATGGAAGGTGGATGCGACATTATGCCGTTTTCAGCCCGCCGCGTTCCGATCGCAGGCAGGAAGATTGCCGGGCTTGCAAGAGCGCGCCTATAATCAAGGCGAGATCCGGTGAAATGATGTTGGTTTGAGCGACATTCAGTGATTTTATGTATTTTTAAACAATTCGGGTGAAGTGCGGATAATTCAGCGATAAGTGTTGTCTATCTTTACTCGATTTAAAAGTGATGCCATGTCTGACAACTCCGATAGCAATTTGCCGCCAGTACCAAAATCAACACCTCCTGAAGCCGCCTCGTCCAGCGAACCTGTTACCCCGCCAGCTGCAGCATCCAGCGCAGAACCGCAAGTCGGGGCGGTGCCGCCGCCGGCTGCTTTCAAAACCAAGCCGGATTTCGGCAAGCACAGCGTGCCTGCTTACCAGATGCCGGACGATACGCCGTGGAAGCAAACCTGGCGCATTTTCCAGGCGCGCCTGCAAAGCTTGTCTGAACAAGTCGGGCGACGCCTGACGCAGCGCACCTTAAAGATTGGTGTGTCGGCGCGTATCTTTCATCCGGAAAGCGGAGCCAAGGGTTTGCAGGCGAAAACACTGCAATATCTGGAAGAATCAATTGCGCAGTGGGTGATGTCGCGCGATGTGCTGGTCTTAATGATCCCGACCGTCAACACGAATGGTTTGCTGCATCCGAGCAAGATCCGTTTGCGCGACTACGCCAAGCATCTGGATGGCCTGGTGCTGCAAGGTGGTGCCGACGTGGCGCCGCAGACCTATTCGCAAACAGCGACGCGCCCGGAGTGGAGCGGCGACAGTTCGCGCGATATGTACGAACTGGAGCTGCTGCATGAATTTATCGAGGCCGGCAAGCCGGTCTTGGGTATCTGCCGCGGTTGCCAGTTGATCAATGTCGCGTTTGGCGGCACCTTGTACCAGGACATCGCGACCGACGTGCCGGCGGCGATGCCGCACGTCAATGACTTGTACGATAGTCATCGTCATGCAATCGCCTTCCCGCCCGGTTCGTCGCTGGCTTCGTTGTTCCCGGGGCAGACTTCGCCGCTGGTCAACTCGATTCACCACCAGGCGGTGCGCGACCTCGGGCGCGACCTGACCATCGAAGCGATATCGCAAACCGACAACATTGTCGAAGCGGTACGCTATACCAAGGCGCGTTTCGTCATGGGTTTGCAATGGCATCCGGAATTCCACCGCGCTGGCGGCTCCGAACTGCTGGACTGCACGCCCGTCCTCGATAATTTCCTGCGCGCAGCAAGGGAAACGCGTTTCTGATCCCCTCTTTGGTCCCACCCTTGTCGAAGCATCTATAAAAATATTTTAAAAAAATAGGTGTAGAAGCGTAGCAAATTGTTGACAAGGGTGACCGACTCCCATATAGTTTGGGGTTCCCCGCGGAGGGGTGGCCGAGTGGTTAATGGCAGCAGACTGTAAATCTGCCCTCTTACGAGTACGCTGGTTCGAATCCAGCCCCCTCCACCAAGGTTTTCGCAGTAAATATCAGTATTAGCAGTACATAAAAGAGATGTGCAGTGGTGACCCTCGCGGGTGTAGCTCAATGGTAGAGCTGAAGCCTTCCAAGCTTATGACGAGGGTTCGATTCCCTTCACCCGCTCCAGTTTTTTAAAGGTTGGACGTGCCGCATTGTTGGTATCGGACGGCTAGTTTGCCCTTTTAGCTCAGTGGTAGAGCACTCCCTTGGTAAGGGAGAGGCCACGTGTTCAATCCACGTAAAGGGCACCATAGAATTCAGTAGTTCATTTTTATCGGTAAGTCGGTCGGGCGTGTGCCTGAACATTCTCATCAAAATTGTTAGGAGTCTAAGATGGCAAAAGGCAAATTCGAGCGGACCAAGCCGCACGTGAATGTGGGCACAATTGGTCACGTCGATCATGGTAAAACCACACTGACAGCTGCGATCGCGACAGTATTGTCGAAGAAATTCGGCGGCGAAGCTAAGGGTTACGATCAAATCGATAACGCGCCAGAAGAAAAAGCGCGCGGTATCACGATCAACACCTCGCACGTTGAATACGAAACCGAAACCCGTCACTACGCTCACGTTGACTGCCCAGGCCACGCCGACTATGTTAAAAACATGATCACCGGCGCAGCGCAAATGGACGGCGCGATCCTGGTTTGCTCCGCAGCAGACGGCCCAATGCCACAAACCCGCGAACACATCCTGTTGTCGCGTCAAGTTGGTGTTCCATACATCATCGTGTTCCTGAACAAAGCGGACATGGTTGATGATGCAGAATTGCTGGAACTGGTTGAAATGGAAGTGCGTGAGCTGCTTTCGAAATACGAATTCCCAGGCGACGACTTGCCTATCGTTAAAGGTTCGGCAAAATTGGCGCTGGAAGGCGACACCGGTCCATTGGGCGAGCAAGCAATCCTGGCATTGGCTAACGCACTCGACACTTACATCCCAACACCAGAACGCGCAGTTGACGGCGCCTTCCTGTTGCCAGTAGAAGACGTGTTCTCGATCTCGGGTCGCGGTACAGTTGTGACCGGTCGTATCGAGCGCGGCATCATCAAAGTCGGCGAAGAAATCGAAATCGTTGGTATCCGTGATACACAAAAAACCACCTGTACCGGTGTTGAAATGTTCCGCAAATTGCTGGATCAAGGTCAAGCTGGCGACAACGTTGGTGTATTGCTGCGCGGTACCAAGCGTGAAGACGTGGAACGTGGTCAAGTTCTGGCAAAGCCAGGTTCGATCAAGCCACACAAACATTTCACAGGCGAAATCTACGTTCTGTCGAAAGATGAAGGCGGTCGTCACACACCATTCTTCAACAACTACCGTCCACAGTTCTACTTCCGTACCACGGACGTGACTGGTTCGATCGAGTTGCCGAAGGATAAAGAAATGGTGATGCCAGGCGATAACGTGTCGATCACAGTAATGCTGATCAACCCGATCGCGATGGAAGAAGGTCTGCGCTTCGCGATCCGCGAAGGTGGCCGTACCGTCGGTGCTGGTGTTGTAGCTAAAATTATTGAGTAATAAATGAATGCTGCGGCGATCTCGATGTTGAGATCGCCGCAAGTGGTTCAGGTAGTGGTAGTGTAAAAACCGTAGGGGCGTAGCTCAATTGGCAGAGTGTCGGTCTCCAAAACCGAAGGTTGGGGGTTCGAGGCCCTCCGCCCCTGCCACCGATTCAGGTGCAGGGCATCGAAAGTAAAGTGTATGGCTAATCAACCCGTAGAAACTGTTGGCGCGTCAGGCGATAAGATTAAGATCGTTTTGGCGATTCTTGCCGCAATCGCGGGCGTAGTCGGATTCTATTTTTTGTCGGATAAAGCGACGGCTGTCCGCGCCGCTGCATTGGTTGGTGGTTTGGTAGTGGCGATTGCGATTGCGTGGACTTCCGCGGCAGGTCGCGATTTCCTCAATTTTTCAAAAGAAGCAGTTCGCGAAACCAAGAAAGTAGTTTGGCCAACACGTAAAGAAGCGTTGCAGATGACCGCAATCGTTTTCGGTTTCGTCTTGGTCATGGCGCTTTTCCTGTGGGGTACGGATAAGTTACTCGAAGTTGTGCTGTACGACCTGATTTTGGGCTGGAAAAGATAATGAGCGACAATATTCAGGATGACGCGCAAGGCGGTGCCCAAGGCGCCGCTGCAGCAGCTTCCACAAGTAAAAAACGTTGGTACGTCGTGCACGCCTATTCCGGTATGGAAAAGAGCGTGCAACGTGCGTTGATAGAGCGCGCAGCACGTGCCGGCATGGAAGATAAATTTGGGCAGATTCTGGTGCCTACCGAAGAAGTGATCGAAGTCAAGAATGGTCACAAATCGGTGAGTGAGCGCCGCTTCTTCCCTGGCTATGTCCTCGTCGAAATGGAAATGACCGACGAAACATGGCATCTGGTTAAGAACACGAACAAAGTGACCGGTTTCATCGGTGGCAAGTCAAACAAGCCAACCCCGATCCCGCCGCACGAAGTCGACAAGATCATGCAGCAAATGCAGGATGGCGTCGAAAAACCGCGTCCAAAAGTGCTGTACGAAGTGGGCGAGCTGGTACGTATCAAGGATGGTCCGTTCACCGATTTCAACGGCAATGTCGAAGAAGTCAATTACGAGAAATCCAAGGTGCGTGTCTCGGTAACGATCTTCGGTCGTGCTACCCCGGTAGAGCTGGAATTCGGTCAGGTCGAGAAGGTCTGATCCTGTAAGTATTAACGCCGGCCGGAGCGTCTGAAGCGTCAAGTTTCAGGAATCCGGAAGCAGTAAAAAGAGGAGCCCCAGTAATAAGCCATACGGCAAGTGAACAGGCGCTACCACTCAATCAATGTAGGAGCCATCATGGCAAAGAAAATCATTGGTTTTATCAAGCTGCAAGTTCCAGCTGGTAAAGCAAACCCATCCCCACCAATCGGACCTGCACTGGGTCAACGTGGCCTGAACATCATGGAATTCTGCAAAGCGTTCAACGCGCAGACCCAGGGTGTTGAGCCAGGTATGCCAATTCCGGTTGTAATTACAGCGTTTGCGGACAAGTCCTTCACTTTCGTGATGAAGACGCCGCCAGCAACGTACCTGATCAAGAAGCACTCGGGCGTAACCAAAGGTTCGCCGAAGCCACATACCGACAAAGTCGGCAAGTTGACACGTGCGCAAGCTGAAGAAATCGCTAAATTGAAAGCCCCAGATCTGACCGCTGCTGACTTGGATGCTGCTGTACGCACCATCGCTGGTTCGGCACGTTCCATGGGCATCACGGTGGAGGGTCTGTAATGGCTAAGTTATCGAAACGCGTTAAAGCATTTAAAGCAAAAGTTGATCGTACCAAAGCGTACCCATTCGACAATGCAGTTGCTTTGATCAAAGAATGCGCATCGGCAAAATTCGATGAATCGATCGATATTTCGGTTCAATTGGGTGTTGATGCTAAGAAATCCGACCAGGTTGTTCGTGGTTCCGTCGTCTTGCCAGCAGGTACCGGTAAATCGGTCCGCGTTGCGGTATTCGCAACTGGCGAAAAGGCAGAACAAGCGAAAGCAGCTGGTGCAGATATCGTTGGTATGGACGACCTGGCTGAGCAAATCAAAGCCGGCAACATGCCTTTCGACATTGTTATCGCATCGCCAGATACCATGCGTATCGTTGGTACCCTGGGTCAAATCCTGGGCCCACGCGGCATGATGCCTAACCCTAAAGTCGGTACCGTGACACCTGACGTTGCTACTGCAGTTAAAAATGCAAAAGCTGGTCAAGTTCAATACCGTACTGACAAGGCTGGCATTATCCACGCCACCATCGGTCGTAAATCGTTCTCCGACGAAGCGCTCAAATCCAACTTGTTGGCTTTGATCGATGCGTTGAATAAAGCCAAGCCGGCAACCAGCAAAGGTGTTTACCTGCGCAAGGTTTCGCTGTCGTCGACGATGGGCGCTGGTGTACGCGTCGATCAAGCGACTCTGGCTGCTTAAGTACTGAATCAAGTCCCGTTGCCAGTTTGGCGGCGGGCGCATCTTTGGGCTGGACCTGATTCGTAATATTGAAGAGGGTTCAGGCAATCAAAGACCGTTGGGCGGCGTGCACGTAGTCAGTGTGCAAAGTTAAATGTGGAATCGGCAACGATGCCATACCCAACGCAGATGGTGAACCCGAACAAGTTTTGTAGTCTCTTCGCTGGCTTGCCAGTACTGAACTCCTAACTTCGGACGCCGTGTTCGAACCGATGTGAGGCAAGCAATCAATGACGATTGTGTATCCGCTGAACATCATTTTTGGAGGTTGATCTTGAGTCTCAATCTGAATGACAAAAAGGCCGTAGTCGCCGAAATCTCTGCCAAAGTTGCATCGGCACAGACCATCGTCGTGGCCGAATACCGTGGCATCCAGGTTGGTCACTTGACACAACTGCGCGCCAAAGCGCGGGACCAAGGTGTGTACTTGCGCGTATTGAAAAATACGCTGGCACGTCGCGCTGTTGAAGGTACCGCATTTGCCAGCCTCGCTTCCGAAATGACCGGTCCGTTGATCTATTCGATCTCGGATGATGCCGTTGCAGCAGCAAAAGTCATCAGTGACTTTTCTAAAACCAACGACAAACTGGTCGTCAAAGCAGGTAACTACGCAGGTAAGTCGCTTGATAAAGCGGCTGTTACAGCGTTGGCAAATATTCCTAGCCGTGAAGTCCTGCTGGCCCAAGTTTTGGGCATGATGCTGGTTCCGGTTGCGAGCTTTACGCGTGGTCTGGCTGCTCTTGCTGCTAAAAAAGCTGAAGGCGCTGAGCCTGTCGCTGCAGCAGCACCAGCCGCCGAATCGACCGAAGCAGCAGCAGAATAAGGGCAGCCGCAGTAGCGGCGCCCCATGCTCTTGTTTCGACGCATTCGCGTCAGTACCAATCAGATGTAATTATTGAAAAAATTTAGGAGTTTCAAATGGCAATTAGCAAAGACGACATCCTGGAAGCCGTAGGCAACCTGACAGTTCTGGAACTGAATGACTTGGTAAAAGCATTCGAAGAAAAATTCGGCGTATCCGCTGCTGCAATGGCTGCTCCAGCAGCTGGCGGCGCAGCTGGTGGTGCCGCTGCTGAAGAACAAACCGAGTTCACCGTTGTTCTGGCCGATTTCGGCGCGAACAAAGTTGGCGTGATTAAAGCAGTTCGCGAAATCACCGGCTTGGGCTTGAAAGAAGCGAAAGACCTGGTTGATGCAGCACCAAAACCACTGAAAGAAGGCGTTTCGAAAGCAGACGCAGAAGCAGCGAAGAAAAAACTGGAAGAAGCTGGCGCAAAAGCCGAGATCAAGTAATCTCGATTTGCCCGCGCGACTTTACAGCGCCCGAGTCAAAGTTCGAAACCTCCCGAAAGGGCGGTTCGGCTTTGGCTCCTTTGTCGTTCTTGATTCTATGTGGCCAAGGGCAGACTTGATGGACTTCATGTAATCTTGTCAGCATTTGGTTGTTAAAGGGCAGAGACTTGAGGTTTCAATGTTTCGAATTGTGCAATGTTTGCAATTCGGCAATGCAGCCTGAATCCTGAATTCTCTATCCTTCCCTGTCACTCACGGAGTGTCCATGCACTACTCATTTACTGAGAAAAAGCGCATTCGCAAATCATTCGCGAAACGCGCTAACGTTCACAACGTTCCGTTCCTGCTGGCGACCCAGCTCGAGTCTTACCACGGCTTTTTGCAAGAAGACAAGATACCGTCCCAACGCAAAAACGAAGGTTTGCAGTCCGCCTTCACGTCTATTTTCCCTATCGTTTCGCACAATGGTTTTGCGCGTCTCGAATTCTTGTCATATGTGCTCGGCGATCCGCCGTTCAACATTAAAGAATGCCAACAACGTGGACTGACCTACGCGTCACCCCTGCGTGCCAAAGTTCGTCTGGTGATCCTGGATAAGGAATCGCCAACCAAGCCTGTCGTTAAGGAAATGAAAGAACAGGAAGTCTACATGGGCGAATTGCCTTTGATGACCTCGACCGGTTCCTTCGTGATTAACGGTACAGAGCGCGTTATCGTGTCGCAGTTGCATCGTTCGCCAGGCGTGTTCTTTGAACACGATCGCGGCAAGACCCACTCGTCCGGTAAATTGCTGTTCTCCGCACGTATCATTCCTTACCGCGGTTCATGGCTGGACTACGAATTCGATCCGAAAGACATCCTGTTCTTCCGCGTCGATCGTCGCCGCAAGATGCCTGTCACGATCCTGTTGAAGGCAATCGGCATGACGCCGGAACAAATCCTCGAAAACTTCTTCGTTTTCGACGATTTCGCATTGCATTCCGATGGCGCCGAAATGGCCTTCGTCGCAGAACGCCTGCGCGGTGAAGTTGCACGTTTCGACATCACCGACAAAGCCGGCAAAGTGCTGGTGGCAAAAGACAAGCGTATCAACAGCAAGCACGTGCGTGACGTGGAAGCTGCCGGCATCAAGAACATCTCGGTACCGGAAGACTACCTGCTCGGCCGTATCCTGGCGAAAAACATCGTTGATAAAGAAACCGGCGAAGTTATTGCCAACGCCAACGATGAATTGACCGAAGACCTGCTGGCACGTCTGCGCGAAGGTAAAGTCACCCACATCCAGACCTTGTACACCAACGATCTGGATCAAGGCGGCTACATCTCGCAAACACTGCGTATGGACGACACCACCGATCAGATGGCAGCGAAAGTCGCTATCTATCGCATGATGCGCCCAGGCGAACCGCCAACCGAAGATTCGGTTGAAGCATTGTTCAACGGCTTGTTCTACAACGCAGATCGTTACGACCTGTCGGCTGTCGGCCGTATGAAATTCAACCGTCGTATCGGTCGCGATGAATTGACCGGCGATATGACCTTGTCGAACGACGACGTGCTGGCCGTGATCAAGATCCTGGTTGAGCTGCGCAACGGTCGCGGCGAAGTCGATGATATCGATCACCTGGGTAACCGTCGTGTACGTTGCGTCGGCGAACTGGCTGAGAACCAGTTCCGTGCCGGCCTGGTGCGTGTTGAGCGTGCTGTCAAGGAACGCCTCGGCCAAGCCGAAGCCGACAACCTGATGCCGCATGACCTGATCAACTCGAAGCCGATTTCGGCAGCGATCCGTGAATTCTTCGGTTCGTCGCAGTTGTCGCAGTTTATGGATCAAACCAATCCATTGTCGGAAATCACGCACAAACGTCGCGTTTCCGCTCTCGGACCTGGCGGCTTGACCCGTGAACGCGCCGGCTTTGAAGTACGTGACGTGCATCCGACCCACTACGGCCGTGTCTGCCCGATTGAAACACCTGAAGGCCCGAACATTGGTCTGATCAACTCGCTGGCTTTGTATGCTCGCCTGAACGAATACGGTTTCCTGGAAACCCCATATCGCAAAGTCGAAAACAGCAAAATCACCGACCAGATCGATTACCTGTCCGCGATTGAAGAAGGCCGCTACATCATCGCTCAGGCGAACGCGACCATCGACAAGTCGGGCGCGCTGTCAGATGAACTGGTTTCCGCACGTGAAGCCGGCGAAACGATTCTGGTATCGCCAGAACGTGTCCAGTACATGGACGTTGCGCCAGGCCAGGTTGTGTCGGTTGCTGCTTCGCTGATTCCGTTCCTCGAACACGATGATGCGAACCGCGCATTGATGGGTGCCAACATGCAACGCCAGGCAGTTCCTTGCCTGCGTCCGGAAAAAGCATTTGTCGGTACCGGTATCGAACGTACGGTTGCAGTTGACTCGGGTACCACAGTGCAGGCATTGCGCGGCGGTATCGTTGATTACATCGATGCAGGCCGTGTCGTGATTCGCGTCAATGACGACGAAGCGCAAGCCGGTGAAGTCGGTGTTGATATCTACAACCTGATCAAGTACACCCGTTCGAACCAGAACACCAATATTAACCAACGTCCTATCGTGCAAGTCGGCGATCGCGTTGCAAAACATGACGTCATCGCTGACGGCGCATCGACAGATCTGGGCGAATTGGCCCTGGGTCAGAACATGCTGGTCGCGTTTATGCCATGGAACGGTTACAACTTCGAAGATTCGATCCTGATCTCTGAAAAAGTTGTGGCTGATGACCGTTACACCTCGATTCACATCGAAGAGTTGTCGGTTGTCGCACGTGACACCAAACTGGGTGCGGAAGAAATCACACGTGATATCTCCAACCTGGCTGAGAACCAACTGGCACGCCTGGATGAATCCGGTATCGTCTACATCGGTGCAGAAGTCACCGCTGGCGACACCCTGGTCGGTAAAGTAACGCCTAAAGGCGAAACCCAACTGACACCGGAAGAAAAACTGCTGCGCGCGATTTTCGGCGAAAAAGCATCCGACGTAAAAGATACATCGTTGCGCGTACCGTCCGGCATGGTCGGCACCGTGATCGACGTGCAAGTGTTTACACGTGAAGGCATTCCACGTGACAAGCGCGCACAACAGATCATCGACGACGAACTGCAACGCTATCGCCTGGACTTGAACGATCAGCTGCGTATCGTTGAAGGCGATGCATTCCAGCGTCTGGAAAAAATGTTGATCGGCAAGGTCGTCAACGGCGGTCCGAAGAAAATCGCCAAAGGCGCGAAAATCACTAAAGAGTATCTGGACGATCTGGACAAATACCACTGGTTCGATATTCGCCCGGCGGACGACACCTCGGCCAATGCTTTGGAAGCCATCAAGGAATCCATCGCTGAAAAACGCCACCAGTTCGATCTGGCATTTGAAGAAAAACGCAAGAAACTGACGCAAGGCGACGAATTGCCGCCAGGCGTACAGAAGATGGTCAAAGTGTATCTGGCAGTCAAACGTCGCCTGCAACCTGGCGACAAGATGGCGGGTCGTCACGGTAACAAGGGTGTTGTTTCACGCATCCTGCCTATCGAAGACATGCCGCACATGGCTGACGGTACACCGGCTGACGTCGTGCTGAACCCATTGGGTGTTCCATCGCGTATGAACGTCGGTCAGGTTTTGGAAGTTCACCTGGGCTGGGCTGCTAAAGGCCTGGGCCTGCGTATCGGCGAAATGCTGAATGCACAGGTACAAATCGCTGAACTGCGCAAATTCCTGGCTGCGATCTATAACGAATCCGGTAAAACGGAAGACCTCGATAGCTTCAGCGATGCAGAAATCCTGGAGTTGGCGGGCAACCTGAAGAACGGCGTGCCGTTCGCCACACCGGTGTTTGATGGTGCGGATGAAGGTGAAACCCGTCGCATGCTGGATCTGGCTTACCCGGATCACATTGCGAAGCAATTGGGCATGACCGCTTCCAAGAACCAGGTCACGATGTATGACGGTCGTACCGGTGAAGCGTTTGAACGTACAGTAACCGTCGGTTACATGCACTACCTCAAACTGCATCACCTGGTTGATGACAAGATGCATGCACGTTCGACCGGTCCTTACTCGCTGGTTACGCAGCAACCACTGGGCGGTAAAGCCCAGTTCGGTGGCCAGCGCTTCGGTGAGATGGAAGTCTGGGCACTGGAAGCATACGGCGCGTCCTACGTCTTGCAAGAGATGTTGACCGTCAAGTCCGATGACGTGAATGGCCGTACCAAAGTGTACGAAAATCTCGTCAAGGGCGACCACGTCATCGACGCCGGCATGCCGGAATCCTTCAACGTTCTCGTTAAGGAAATCCGCTCGCTGGGTATCGACATCGACCTGGAACGCGACTGATGTAAAGCAGGGGAGGGGCGGCAATAAGTCGCTTCTCCCTTCGCTGTTTGGAATTTGAAGTAAAAATAGTAGAAGCGAAATAGCAGTTTTTGGAAGTGTCGTCTGTCCCGGTATGCGCGGAACTCGGCATGGAGATACGTTCTCCAGGCTCAGCTCTCCCGCCCATGCGAACAGGGTATCAAGCAGCGCCGCCACTACCGTCTCATCATCAAGCGTTTTTTCACGCCAACTGGAGTGATACATGAAAGCACTGCTCGATCTATTCAAGCAAGTTCAGCAAAATGAACAATTCGACGCGATCAAAATTGGTCTGGCGTCCCCGGAAAAAATCCGTTCGTGGTCCTACGGCGAAGTAAAAAAGCCGGAAACCATCAACTATCGTACGTTCAAGCCTGAGCGCGACGGCCTGTTCTGCGCCAAAATCTTTGGCCCGATCAAAGATTACGAATGCCTTTGCGGCAAATACAAACGCCTGAAACACCGTGGCGTTATCTGCGAAAAGTGCGGCGTTGAAGTAACGCTGGCCAAAGTGCGTCGTGAGCGCATGGGCCACATCGAGCTGGCTTCGCCAACCGCCCACATCTGGTTCCTGAAATCGCTGCCATCCCGTCTGGGTATGGTGCTGGACATGACCCTGCGGGATATCGAACGCGTACTGTATTTCGAAGCCTACGTTGTGACCGATCCAGGCATGACCCCGCTGAAAAAATGCCAGATCATGTCGGAAGACGACTACGCTGCCAAATACGAAGAATTCGGCGACGACTTCACCGCATTCATGGGCGCTGAAGGTATCCGCGAATTGCTGCGCGCCATCGACATCGATCGCGATGCTGAAATGCTGCGTCAGGAATTGAAAGATTCCAAATCCGAAGCCAAGATCAAGAAATACGCGAAGCGCCTGAAAGTGCTGGAAGCGTTCCAACGTTCGGGCATCAAGCCGGACTGGATGATCATGGAAGTGTTGCCGGTCCTGCCGCCAGAACTGCGCCCATTGGTGCCGCTGGATGGTGGTCGTTTCGCAACTTCCGATCTGAACGATCTGTATCGCCGCGTCATCAACCGTAACAACCGTTTGAAGCGTCTGATGGAACTCCGCGCGCCGGAAATCATCACTCGCAACGAAAAACGTATGTTGCAGGAAGCAGTTGATTCGCTACTGGACAACGGCCGTCGCGGCAAGGCGATGACCGGCGCCAACAAGCGTCCACTGAAATCGCTGGCCGAAATGATCAAAGGCAAGGGCGGTCGTTTCCGTCAAAACTTGCTGGGCAAACGCGTCGATTACTCGGGTCGTTCCGTTATCGTCGTGGGCCCACAACTGAAATTGCATCAATGCGGTTTGCCGAAATTGATGGCGCTGGAACTGTTCAAGCCATTCATTTTCAACAAGCTCGAATTGATGGGCCTGGCAACCACCATCAAGGCTGCGAAAAAACTGGTTGAAATCCAGGAACCAGTCGTGTGGGACATCCTGGAAGACGTGATCCGTGAACATCCGGTCATGTTGAACCGTGCGCCTACCTTGCACCGTCTGGGCATCCAGGCGTTTGAGCCGGTCCTGATCGAAGGTAAGGCAATTCAGTTGCACCCACTGGTCTGTGCCGCATTTAACGCCGACTTTGACGGCGATCAAATGGCGGTCCACGTTCCACTGTCGATCGAAGCTCAGATGGAAGCACGCACATTGATGCTGGCTTCGAACAACATCCTGTTCCCATCGAACGGCGAACCATCGATCGTTCCTTCGCAGGATATCGTGTTGGGTCTGTACTACGCGAGCCGCGAAGCGATCAACGCCAAGGGCGAAGGCATGATGTTCCCGGACGTGTCCGAAGTCATCCGTGCCTACGACAACAAAATGGTTGAGCTGGCAACGCGTATCACCGTCCGTATCACCGAGTATCCGAAGAATGCGGAAACCGGCGAATTCGAAAAAACGGTTACCCGTTACGAAACCACAGTCGGTCGCGCCATCCTGTCCGAAATTTTGCCTAAAGGCTTGCCGTTCTCCGTCCTGAACCGCGCGCTGAAGAAGAAAGAAATTTCGCGTCTGATCAACTTGTCCTTCCGTAAGTGCGGTCTGCGCGCAACGGTCGTATTTGCTGATCAATTGCTGCAATCGGGCTTCCGCCTGGCGACTCGTGCCGGTATCTCGATTTGCGTCGATGACATGCTGGTACCGAAACAAAAAGTCGACATCATTGCGACCGCCGAAAGCGAAGTTAAACAGATCGAACAGCAATACTCGTCCGGTCTGGTTACTGCTGGCGAACGTTACAACAAAGTGGTTGATATCTGGGGCAAGGCAGGCGACGACGTCGGCAAGGCCATGATGGATCAACTCAAGGTTGAAGACGTCACCAAGCGTGATGGCACCAAAACCACACAAGAATCGTTCAATGCGATTTACATGATGGCCGACTCCGGTGCGCGTGGTTCCGCAGCACAGATTCGTCAGCTGGCCGGTATGCGTGGCCTGATGGCGAAACCGGATGGTTCCATTATTGAAACGCCGATCACCGCGAACTTCCGCGAAGGTCTGAACGTTTTGCAGTACTTCATCTCGACTCACGGTGCACGTAAAGGCCTGGCCGATACCGCGCTGAAAACAGCGAACTCGGGTTACCTGACACGTCGTCTGGTTGACGTGACGCAAGATCTGGTTGTGATCGAAGATGATTGCGGCACCTCGAACGGCGCATCGATGAAGGCGCTGGTTGAAGGCGGTGAAGTCATCGAAGCATTGCGTGACCGTATCCTGGGTCGCGTTGCTGCGAACGACATCGTCAATCCTGAAACACAGGCAACCCTGTACGCGGCCGGCACCTTGCTGGACGAAGACATGGTTGAAGAAATCGAACGCCTCGGCATCGATGAAGTAAAAGTACGTACACCACTGACTTGCGACACCCGCTTCGGCTTGTGCGCACAGTGTTATGGTCGCGACCTCGGCCGCGGTACATTGGTCAACGCCGGTGAAGCAGTCGGTGTGGTTGCAGCGCAATCGATTGGTGAGCCAGGTACACAGCTGACCATGCGTACCTTCCACATTGGTGGTGCGGCGTCGCGTGCAGCAGTGGCATCGTCGGTCGAAGCGAAATCGAACGGTACCGTTCGTTTCACCGCGACCATGCGTTATGTCACCAACGGCAAAGGCGGCCAGATCGTCATTTCCCGTTCCGGTGAAGTGCTGATTACCGATGACCACGGTCGTGAACGTGAACGTCATAAAGTACCGTACGGCGCAACCCTGATCGTCAAGGACGGCATGGTTATCAAGGCCGGTACCGCATTGGCAACATGGGATCCGTTGACCCGTCCTATCATTACCGAATACACCGGTACGGTGAAATTCGAGAACGTAGAAGAAGGTTCGACCGTTGCACGTCAAATCGATGAAGTGACCGGTCTGTCGACCCTGGTTGTTATCGATGCGAAACGTCGCGGTTCGGTGACCAAAACGGTTCGTCCACAGGTCAAACTGTTGAACGAACAAGGCGAAGAAGTGAAGATCGCCGGTACCGAACACGCAGTGACGATCGGCTTCCAGGTTGGCGCGCTGATTACCGTGAAAGACGGTCAGCAAGTTACCGTCGGTGAAGTATTGGCGCGTATCCCGACCGAATCGCAGAAAACACGTGACATCACCGGTGGTCTGCCGCGTGTTGCCGAGTTGTTCGAAGCGCGTTCGCCGAAAGATGCCGGCATGCTGGCAGAAGTCACGGGTACCGTGGCCTTCGGTAAGGAAACCAAAGGTAAGCAACGTCTGGAAATCACAGACATGGACGGCAACAAGCACGAGTTCCTGATCACCAAGGACAAGCAAGTGCTGGTACATGACGGCCAGGTTGTGAACAAAGGCGAAATGATTGTTGACGGTCCGGCTGATCCGCAAGACATCCTGCGCCTGTTGGGTATCGAAGCGCTGGCACGCTACATCGTCGACGAAGTTCAAGACGTGTACCGTTTGCAAGGCGTGAAGATCAACGACAAGCACATTGAAGTCATCGTGCGTCAGATGTTGCGTCGCGTTCAAGTGGTTGATGCCGGCGATGCGAACTACATCGTTGGTGAACAGGTTGAACGTTCCGAATTGCTGGACGAAAACGATCGCGTCATCGCTCTGGGCAAAATCCCTGCAACCTACGAAAACGTATTGCTGGGTATTACCAAGGCATCGCTGTCGACCGACTCCTTCATCTCGGCTGCTTCGTTCCAGGAAACAACTCGTGTCCTGACCGAAGCTGCGATCATGGGCAAAAAAGACGGCTTGCGCGGTCTGAAAGAAAACGTGATCGTCGGTCGTCTGATCCCGGCTGGTACAGGCCTGGCATTCCACCGTGCCCGCAAGGAAAAAGACTCGTGGGAAGCAGAAGAACGTGCAGCATTGTTGCAATCGGAAAAAGCCGCCCGCGCAGCAGAAGCCGAAGCGCAATTTGCGGACGTTTCCAGCACCCCGGATAGCGATACCGACGCGTCCTAAGCAGCACGCGTTTCACGCATCCAAAGCGGCATCAGGAGTAATCCTGGTGCCGTTTTTTTATGTGCGGATGGTTTATCTGTAGCGATGAAACGCCGTATCTGGAGAGCGCACGGGAATCATCTGCAAAGGATGACGATGTTGCAAGAAAGCGTCGTTTTCCTGTCGGCAATAAAAATATCGTAGATAATAATGATTATCATTAAAAGTTATGCGCTATGATTTGCATCCTGATGGGTGTTAACACGCGTCATCACTAGATTCCATTGCGTGCACCAAGTCAGATCGCCACGCACAATTACTAAAACTACGGCAGCCAGCATTACTTTCGCTAGCAACCTATCCACGATTAAAGGAATGGTTGTTATGAAGTTATGCAGGAATAAACTCGCCCTCGCCACTATGCTCGTTCTGCAGCAATGGCCGGTGCAGCAGGCGAATGCGCAGCAAGTTGCGCAGCTTGATGAAATCACCGTCACGTCTACACGCGGCACCTCGGGAGACATCTCACGTGCCGCAGCAACGGTATCTGTCATCACAGCGGAAGAAATGGAGCAACAGAACGCAAAGGACATCAAAGATGCCTTGCGCTATGAGCCCGGTGTCGAGGTGCGTCGTTCGGTTTATCGCGTGAGCGGCGTGACTGGCGCGGGGGCTACTACCGGGCGTGGCGTGAACGAGGGCATCAACATCCGCGGGCTGGATGGCAATCGCGTACTGTTGCTGGAAGACGGCGTGTCTTTGCCGCGCGCATTTAGCCAGGGCACCTTGAGTGCCGGCCGCGGTTCGTACACGAATACAGATTTGTATCAGCGCATAGAAATACTGCGCGGACCGGCGTCCTCTATGTACGGCAGCGATGGCCTGACCGGCGCGGTCAACTTTGTCACCAAAGATCCGCAGGATTACCTGACGACCCCGGGGAAGAATAGCTACTTCTCGCTGCGCCCATCTTACGATTCCGTTGATGACAGCTACGGCACTACCGGCACCGCAGTGTTTGGCGGTGAACGCTGGCAAGGGATGCTGCTGCTGGATGCACGTCACGGCAACGAAACAGATAACAAGGGCGACAAGAACATCCTGGGCCCGAATCGCACGACACCGGATCCGCTGACTTACGATACACGTTCCGCATTGGGTAAGCTTGTCTTCAAAGCAAGTGCGCAAGATGTGTTCAAGTTGACCTTGCAATCAACGGAAAACAAGCTGCGCGGAAACAGTCTGTCTGCGATCAACCCACCATCCATTACCGGATACCAAAGTACCAGTGATGTGGAGGCCAATCGTATTGGCCTGATCTATGAGCGTGATGACCTGGACAATCCCTATGTCCAAAAGATACGGGCGAACTTGTACTATCGCGCCGCGAAAACTCAGCAGTACTCATATGAGACTGGTGCGTCTTCAGGCCCCACGATACGGCCGCGATTCAGGGACATCGAATATAAAGATAGCATTGTTGGTGGCGGGGTATTGGCGGAAAGTACTCTGACGACCGGCACTGTAAAGCACAAGCTGATGTATGGTTTCGACGCGAGTGTCGCGACCTTGCAAATGTCGGCGTCGGGAACGGGATGGACGACATGTACCGGTACTCAATATTGCGAGTATTTCCCGAAAACCGAGTACTCGGTTTTCGGTGCTTACTTGCAGGATGAGATGCGCTTCGGTGCGTTGAGCGTCGTGCCTGGATTGCGTTACGATGGCTATAAGCTCACACCAAAAGCCAGTGCCAAATATGACGCCCAAGCGATTGCAAACGGGCAGCCGGCATCGAGCAGCAAGGATAGTGCACTGTCGCCTCGCTTAGCGTTTGCCTATGAAATATCGCCGGCGCTCGTGCCTTATGTGCAATATGCACGCGGCTTCCGTTCGCCATCCCCGCAAGAAGTAAACTCCTACTTCAATAATTCCGCGCAGGGATACTCGCAAATCGCCAACCCGAACCTGAAGCCGGAAACCAGTAATTCTTATGAGCTGGGTCTGCGTGGCAAACTCAACACGGAATCCAGCTCGGTCCGCTATAGCGTGGCGGCATTCGACGGCGAATACCGCAACTTCATCGACCTTGTTGCGCTAAGCGGCAACTTCACGGTACTCAACCCTACGATCAATCAATATGTCAATGCGTCCAGGGCATCGATACGAGGCGTGGAGGGAAGGCTTGATTGGCGTTTCAATAATGGATGGGCTGTTAAAACCGGTTTTGCATATACGGAAGGCACGACGACTAATCGCAACGGCGTGAAGACTGGACTCGAATCAGTGTCGCCATTGTCGGTTGTGGCAGGCTTGCGTTATGAGCGCGCGCAAAATTGGTATGTACAAGGTGACGTAATTTACAACGCGGCCAAGAAGCGTCAAGACGTGGCGAGTGCAACAAGCTACCTGTCGCCGTCTTATGCAATAGCGGATGTGAACGGTGGCTATCGCTTTAATAAAAATGTTTCCTTGAGCATCGGCGTGCGCAATCTGTTCGACCGCAAATACTGGAACTGGAACGATATACGTGGTTTGTCACTGGCAAGCAATGCCACGAATCTGGATGCATACACATCACCTGGCCGCAGCATCAACGCAAGTCTGAAAATCGAATACTAATAAGCCGAACCCGACAACTTTGCGCATCTGCAAAAGCTGTCGGGTATTTTTTTATAGAAAGAGGAAAACACAATGAGATACACAAAATTGATGAGCGCGTTGCTGGCGACACTGGCCTTGTCCGGCACCGCGCTGGCGGACACGGATGCTGACGCCCTCAAGGCACGGCAAGCCGCGTTGCAGGCTGAGCAGCCAGGTCTGTTTGCCAGGGACGTCGCGCAAAAACTGGGCGTCAGCGAAGCGAAGCTGCTGGCTGCCGATATCGGTCGTGGCGCGACGCTGCTGCGTTCGGATGTCGCAACCTACAAAGCTCTATTCAATCGCATGCATGAACTGGGTCGGATCAAGGCGATTACGCGCAATGAAAATGGTGTTATCGAACGGACTGCAGTTGCCTTGCCGCCGAAGCTGGATGAACAGGGTCGCGTGAAGCCGGGTAGCGGCTTCGTCGGTACCGAAATCGATCTGCGCTTCAAGATGGATAGCTGGGGTTATGCATTTGCTGTGGTTGCGCCGCGCGCCGGCGGCCGGACCAGCCGCAGCCTGCAATTCTTTGACAAGAACGGTGAGGCTGTGCACAAGGTGTATGTGAACGACGAAAAAGGCGTGCCGGCGTTTGAGAAGCTGGTTGCCGAGTACAAGGCGGCAAATCAAAAGCCGGACTGGGCCGTTTCTGTCGCCAAACCGCCCAAACCTTTGACCGACATGAATATCAAGGAACTGCGCAGCGCCTGGTACGAAATGACCGACGTGCATGAATTCCAGCGCCTGATCAATGACTTCGGGATCTCGCGCGAACGTGCGTTTGAATTGATCGGTAGCGATGCGGCCTACAAAATCACCGGCAAATCAGTGGAAACCCTGCTGGAAACCGCCTCGAAGAAAGAGCAGCCGATCATGGTGTTTGTAAGCAATTCGGGTATGGTCCAGATCTACAGCGGCCTGATCGAGAACACTGAAGCCAAAAACGGCTGGTTCAATGTGCTGGATCCGGACTTTGACCTGCACCTGCGCCAGTCGGGTGTCGATCATGGCTGGGTCGTGCGTCGCCCGGCCAGGAGCGGAACCATTACTTCGGTGGAATTCTATGACAACAAAGGTGAGCAAGTTGTTAACTTTTTCTCCCGCCGCGATCCGGGCAAGGAAGAAACCAAAGTCTGGCGCGACATTGTTGCCAGCTTGACACGTTTGCCGTAAATGTTTGCGCCCCGATGCGTAGCAATTACGCATCGGGCGAGGCCGCGAGTGAAAACTGTCCTTGACCCTTGATAATTTGGGGAATATACTCGCGAGTTCTCGATTTTAAGCTCTGCTGGGCTTAAGCGTTCTTTGATCTGCCGTGTTGTATTTCCTTCCTGGCAATTCCTGCGCGCTTTTTCCTTCATGGTTAATCGAGCCGCGCGTTGATTTAATTCTTCCGCAATGATTCTTTAGTCCCCGGACAACCGTTTTCGGGTTCGTATTATTAATGTTGTACTAGCTGGATAGAGAGCGATGCCAACCATCAATCAACTGATTCGCCAGCCGCGTGTTTCTGCACGCGTCAAGAGCAAATCGCCGGCGCTGGAAAACAGCCCGCAAAAACGCGGCGTATGTACCCGCGTTTACACCACAACTCCAAAAAAGCCTAACTCGGCTTTGCGTAAAGTTGCCAAAGTGCGTTTGACCAACGGTTTCGAAGTAATTTCGTATATCGGCGGTGAAGGCCATAACCTGCAAGAACATAGCGTCGTGCTGTTGCGCGGCGGTCGTGTAAAAGATTTGCCGGGTGTGCGTTATCACATGGTTCGCGGCGCGTTGGATACCCAAGGTGTTAAAGACCGTAAGCAAGCACGTTCGAAGTACGGTACCAAGCGTGCAAAAGCTGGCAAGAAGTAATTAAAGTTTTTCGCAGTCTCTGCGAAATGAGTGTCGGTCCCCAATGGGCCGAGTAAGTGGGTGGTTATGATGATCATCCGCGAGTGTGCGGCGAATATGTCACCGTGTACTCAACTGAAGATTGAAAGGAATCGAAATGCCACGTCGTCGTGAAGTTCCCAAGCGGGAAATCCTGCCAGATCCGAAGTTCGGCAATGTTGATGTTGCCAAGTTCGTTAACGTTTTGATGTTGTCCGGTAAAAAATCGGTCGCAGAAAACATCATCTACGGTGCTTTCGAGCACATCCAAAGCAAATCCGGCAAAGATCCGCTGGAAGTGTTTACAGCTGCAATCGCAAACTGCAAACCATTGGTAGAAGTTAAATCCCGTCGCGTTGGTGGTGCAAACTACCAGGTGCCGGTTGAAGTCCGCCCAGTTCGTCGTATGGCTTTGTCCATGCGTTGGTTGCGTGAAGCTGCAAACAAGCGCAGCGAAAAATCGATGCCACAACGTCTTGCTGGTGAATTGCTCGAGGCGGCTGAAAGCCGTGGCGGTGCAATGAAAAAGCGCGATGAAGTTCACCGTATGGCAGAAGCGAACAAAGCGTTCTCGCACTTCCGCTTCTAATAAAAGTAGCGTCAACGTTTGCGCGTTGACGTTTGTCTGCTTATATAAATTGTTCGGAGCCGGGCACCTCATTTAAAAAAATGATGCTCGGTTTTGTTCGTTAAAGAGATATTGGATTAATCATGGCTCGCAAGACCCCCATTGAGCGTTACCGCAATATCGGTATTTCGGCTCACATTGACGCTGGTAAAACCACCACGACCGAGCGCGTCCTGTTCTACACCGGCGTAAACCACAAGCTGGGTGAAGTGCATGATGGTGCTGCTACCACCGACTGGATGGAACAGGAACAAGAGCGCGGCATCACGATTACATCGGCTGCTGTGACTTGCTTCTGGAAGGGCATGGCGAACAACTTCCCTCCGCACCACATCAACATCATTGATACCCCGGGCCACGTTGACTTCACCATTGAAGTTGAACGCTCGATGCGCGTACTCGACGGTGCTTGCATGGTTTACTGTGCTGTGGGTGGCGTGCAGCCGCAATCTGAAACAGTTTGGCGTCAAGCTAACAAGTACAAGGTCCCACGTTTGGCATTCGTCAACAAGATGGACCGTACCGGCGCAAACTTCTTCAAAGTCTACGATCAAATGCGTGCGCGTTTGAAGGCTAACCCTGTGCCTATGCAAGTGCCTATCGGCGCGGAAGATTCGTTCGCAGGCGTGATCGATCTGGTCAAGATGAAAGCAATCATCTGGGACGACGCTTCGCAAGGTATGAAGTTTGAATACGGCGAAATCCCTGAAAACCTGTTGGCTGACGCTAAAAAATGGCGTGAAAACATGGTTGAGGCCGCTGCTGAAGCATCGGAAGAACTGATGAACAAATATCTGGAAGAAGGCGACCTGCCTGAAGCCGATATCAAGGCTGCGATTCGTCAACGTACGATCGCCAGCGAAATCGTTCCTATGCTGTGCGGTACCGCTTTCAAAAACAAAGGCGTACAGGCAATGTTGGACGCGGTTATCGAATACCTGCCGTCGCCAGTGGATATTCCACCAGTGCCAGGCGTGGATGAAGATGACGAGCCAACCGTTCGTAAATCGGAAGACACCGAGAAGTTCTCGGCTCTGGCGTTCAAGATCGCAACCGATCCGTTCGTTGGTCAGCTGTGCTTCATCCGTTGCTACTCCGGTATTTTGAATTCCGGCGATACCGTCTACAACTCTGTTAAAGAGAAGAAAGAGCGTATCGGCCGTATCGTTCAGATGCAGGCGAACCAACGTGAAGAAATCAAGGAAATGATGGCCGGCGATATCGCTGCTGTTGTTGGCTTGAAAGACACCACCACAGGCGACACACTGTGCGACGACAAGGCAATCGTTGTCCTCGAGCGCATGGTCTTCCCTGAGCCGGTTATTTCGCAAGCTGTTGAGCCAAAAACCAAAGGCGACCAAGAGAAGATGGGCCTGGCCCTGAACCGCCTGGCTGCTGAAGATCCATCGTTCCGCGTGCGTACCGATGAAGAATCAGGTCAAACCATCATCGCGGGTATGGGTGAGTTGCATCTGGACATTATCGTTGACCGTATGAAGCGTGAATTCAACGTGGAAGCAACTGTTGGTAAGCCACAGGTTGCATACCGCGAAACAATTCGCAAAACATGCGAAGAGATCGAAGGCAAATTCGTTAAGCAATCTGGTGGTCGTGGTCAATACGGTCACGTGGTTCTGAAAATCGAACCGCAAGAACCAGGCAAGGGTTTCGAATTCGTTGACGCGATCAAAGGCGGTACGGTTCCACGCGAATACATCCCTGCAGTTGAAAAAGGTGTGCGCGAAACATTGACCTCGGGTGTCCTCGCCGGCTACCCAGTGGTTGACGTTAAGGTCACCCTGTTCTTCGGTTCGTACCATGACGTCGATTCGAACGAAAACGCGTTCCGTATGGCTGCATCGATGGCGTTCAAGGACGGCTGCCGTAAAGCAAGCCCGGTTATCCTCGAGCCAATGATGGCTGTGGAAGTTGAAACACCTGAAGACTACGCTGGTACCGTGATGGGCGATCTGTCCTCACGTCGCGGCATGGTTCAAGGTATGGATGAAATCGCAGGCGGCGGTGGCAAGATCATCAAAGCCGAAGTGCCTTTGTCCGAGATGTTTGGTTATGCGACATCCTTGCGTTCCGCAACACAAGGTCGTGCAACCTACTCGATGGAATTCAAGCACTACGCTGAAGCACCTAAGAACGTGATCGACGCAATCGTCACATCGAAGGCGCCTAAGTAATCGCAAGCGTCAAACGGCCGGGCGAGCTGCGCAGTTGGCAAGGCTCCCCGGCCAGCAGTAAATCAATTTAAACGATGTCCGATGACGGACATCCTAATGTAGATAAATCGTTCTTTTTGAAGGAAGAATAAAATGGCAAAAGGCAAATTCGAGCGGACCAAGCCGCACGTGAATGTGGGCACAATTGGTCACGTCGATCATGGTAAAACCACACTGACAGCTGCGATCGCGACAGTATTGTCGAAGAAATTCGGCGGCGAAGCTAAGGGTTACGATCAAATCGATAACGCGCCAGAAGAAAAAGCGCGCGGTATCACGATCAACACCTCGCACGTTGAATACGAAACCGAAACCCGTCACTACGCTCACGTTGACTGCCCAGGCCACGCCGACTATGTTAAAAACATGATCACCGGCGCAGCGCAAATGGACGGCGCGATCCTGGTTTGCTCCGCAGCAGACGGCCCAATGCCACAAACCCGCGAACACATCCTGTTGTCGCGTCAAGTTGGTGTTCCATACATCATCGTGTTCCTGAACAAAGCGGACATGGTTGATGATGCAGAATTGCTGGAACTGGTTGAAATGGAAGTGCGTGAGCTGCTTTCGAAATACGAATTCCCAGGCGACGACTTGCCTATCGTTAAAGGTTCGGCAAAATTGGCGCTGGAAGGCGACACCGGTCCATTGGGCGAGCAAGCAATCCTGGCATTGGCTAACGCACTCGACACTTACATCCCAACACCAGAACGCGCAGTTGACGGCGCCTTCCTGTTGCCAGTAGAAGACGTGTTCTCGATCTCGGGTCGCGGTACAGTTGTGACCGGTCGTATCGAGCGCGGCATCATCAAAGTCGGCGAAGAAATCGAAATCGTTGGTATCCGTGATACACAAAAAACCACCTGTACCGGTGTTGAAATGTTCCGCAAATTGCTGGATCAAGGTCAAGCTGGCGACAACGTTGGTGTATTGCTGCGCGGTACCAAGCGTGAAGACGTGGAACGTGGTCAAGTTCTGGCAAAGCCAGGTTCGATCAAGCCACACAAACATTTCACAGGCGAAATCTACGTTCTGTCGAAAGATGAAGGCGGTCGTCACACACCATTCTTCAACAACTACCGTCCACAGTTCTACTTCCGTACCACGGACGTGACTGGTTCGATCGAGTTGCCGAAGGATAAAGAAATGGTGATGCCAGGCGATAACGTGTCGATCACAGTAATGCTGATCAACCCGATCGCGATGGAAGAAGGTCTGCGCTTCGCGATCCGCGAAGGTGGCCGTACCGTCGGTGCTGGTGTTGTAGC